>Ga0207713_1000041_pt1 | contig 244768 bp, 221 predicted proteins | sample KBSS64metaG_FD_184404 | JGI IMG/M metagenome (GOLD analysis project Ga0207713, IMG submission 184404) | Switchgrass rhizosphere microbial communities from Kellogg Biological Station, Michigan, USA - KBS S6-4 metaG (SPAdes) (version 2) | ecosystem: Host-associated > Plants > Roots > Rhizosphere... | reverse complement strand
CGACGTGCCCGCGATCTCCGGCCACGACGAGCACGACAACGAAATCGAGCGTCATCCGAAAGACGACGATCCGTTCTCCGCGCTCGCGTTCAAGATCATGACCGACCCGTTCGTCGGGCAACTGATTTTCTTCCGCGTCTACTCGGGCGTGGTGAATTCGGGCGACACCGTCTACAACGCGGTCAAGGAAAAGAAGGAGCGCCTCGGCCGGATCCTGCAGATGCATGCGAACGAGCGCAAGGAAATCAAGGAAGTCTACGCGGGCGACATCGCCGCGGCGGTCGGCCTGAAGGAAGCGACCACCGGCGACACGCTGTGCGACCCGGCGCACGTGATCATTCTCGAACGCATGATCTTCCCCGAGCCGGTGATTTCGCAGGCCGTCGAGCCGAAGACCAAGGTCGACCAGGAAAAGATGGGCATCGCGCTGAACCGTCTCGCGCAGGAAGACCCGTCGTTCCGCGTGCAGACGGACGAGGAATCCGGCCAGACCATCATCTCCGGCATGGGCGAGCTGCACCTGGAAATCCTGGTCGACCGGATGAAGCGCGAATTCGGCGTCGAGGCCACCGTCGGCAAGCCGCAGGTGGCTTACCGCGAAACGGTGCGCAACAAGGTCGAGGACGTCGAGGGCAAGTTCGTCAAGCAGTCGGGCGGCCGCGGCCAGTACGGCCATGCGGTCCTCACGCTGGAGCCGGCGCCGCAAGGCAAGGGCTACGAATTCGTCGACGCGATCAAGGGCGGCGTGATTCCGCGCGAATACATTCCGGCGGTCGACAAGGGCATTCAGGAAACGCTGAAGGCCGGCGTGCTGGCGGGCTATCCGGTGGTCGACGTGAAGGTCACGCTGACCTTCGGCTCGTACCACGACGTGGACTCGAACGAAAACGCGTTCCGCATGGCCGGCTCGATGGCGTTCAAGGAAGCGATGCGCAAGGCCAGGCCGGTGCTGCTCGAACCGATGATGGCCGTCGAGGTGGAAACGCCCGAAGACTTCATGGGCAACGTAATGGGCGATCTGTCGAGCCGCCGCGGCATGGTGCAAGGCATGGAAGACATCGCCGGCGGCGGCGGCAAGCTGGTGCGCGCGGAAGTGCCGCTCGCGGAGATGTTCGGCTACTCGACCTCGCTGCGCTCGGCCACGCAAGGCCGCGCCACGTACACGATGGAGTTCAAGCACTACGCTGAAACGCCGAACAACGTGGCCGAGGCCGTGATCAACGCGAAGCACAAGTAAGCACCGCCACGCCATATCGCCATATCGCCATGCAAGCAAACACGAAAGCCCGTTCCCTGTGGACGGGCTTTTTTTATGCCACGACGCCGCTCGAACCGCCCGGCCACACGCAACGTTTTTGACCGTGCAAGAATGCCGGACGGCGTCGCGTCCCCACAGGACATTCGCCAATCAGGAGACACGCCATGAGCCACGACCACGAACATCCGCACTACAACGACGAACAACCCGCGCCGCCCGTCGACTGGCGCGAGCATGGCGTGAAGGTGATCAAAGGCGATCAGCTCGACAGCAACACCGCGCAAACGCCCGGCATGAATCGCGCGGCCGCGATCAACGCGGCGCGAGTCGGCGCGCAAAAAATCTGGGCCGGCATGGTCACGATCCATCCGAACGCGAAGACCGGCGCGCATCATCACGGCGCGCTCGAAAGCGTGATCTACGTGCTGCGCGGCCAGGCCCGCATGCGCTGGGGCGAGCATCTCGAATTCACCGCCGAGGCCGGCCCCGGCGACTTCATCTTCGTGCCGCCCTATGTACCGCATCAGGAAATCAACGCCAGCACCGACGAGCCGCTCGAATGCGTGCTGGTGCGCAGCGACAACGAAGCGGTAGTGGTGAATCTGAACATCGACGCCGTCGAGGCGCCGGAAACGGTCTACTGGGTCGATCCGATTCACAAGCATCCGCACGATCACTAATCCTTCTTCATGCCTTGTTCACGCGACTCATGACGCCGACCGCTTCGCTGCGCCCTCGCCTCCTCACGCTGTACGCCGTGCTGATCGCCGCCAACCTCGGCGCGTGGGCATGGGCGCTGATCGCGTTGCGCGACTATCCGCTGCTGCTCGGCACCGCGATGCTCGCCTACGGCTTCGGCCTGCGCCACGCGGTGGACGCGGACCACATCGCGGCGATCGACGCCGTCACGCGCAAGCTGATGCAGGCAGGCAAGCGGCCGCTCGGCGTCGGCCTCGCGTTTTCGCTAGGTCATTCGACGATCGTGATCGTGGCGACGCTCGGCATTGCGTGGACCGCGCATTCGCTGCACGGACACCTGGAAAGTTTCAAGGCGGTGGGCGGGACGATCGGCACCCTCGTGTCGTCGGTGTTTCTGCTGGTGCTGGCTTGCGTGAACCTCGTGATTCTGCGCGACGTATGGCGCCGCTATCGGCACGTCCAATCCGGCGGCGAACCGCTCGCTCAAACAACCCAGACGATCGCCCCCGCCGGCTTGCTGTCGCGCGCATTGCGCCCGCTGTTCCGGCTCGTCACGAAAAGCTGGCACATGTACCCCGTCGGCGTGCTGTTCGGCCTCGGCTTCGACACCGCGACGGAGATCGGGCTGCTCGCGATTGCCGCGTCCGAAGCGGGCAAGGGTCTGCCGCTCTATTCGATTCTCGTGTTCCCGGCGCTCTTCACGGCGGGCATGACGCTGGTCGATTCCACCGACAACGTGCTGATGGTCCATGCCTACGGCTGGGCGCTCGACGACCCCAAACGCAAGCTCTACTACAACGCGAGCATCACGTTCGTCTCGGCCGTGGTGGCGATCGCGATCGGCGGCGTGGAAGCGCTCGGCCTGCTGTCGGACAAGCTCGGCTTGAACGGCGGCGCATGGGACGCGGTGGCGAGCGTGAACGCGCGCTTCGGCGTGCTCGGCTACGGCATCGTCGCCAGCTTCATGGCGTGCTGGATCGGCTCCGTGCTGTTTCACCGCTGGCGGCGTCCGAACGCCGTGGCGCGGTAAATCCAACTCGTCGCGCGTGGCGTGACCGGTAAGGATGTCGTCGTGATGTCGGCGGTTCATCCGTTAGCGCATCGGCCGCCATCGCCATTCGCCGGCCAGGAACTTCGCAAGCCTTGCTCGATGGCTTCGCGGAACGTTGCGATGACGATACACACCCGCCCCTTTATCCGCCAATCGGGAACCCGGCGCCACTCCGGGCGCTCCGAATCCGCGGTCAATCGCTTACACTGAAGCCGCTTTTGCGTCATCGCCCTGTCGCGCGTGTTCGGCGCGGCGCTTCAGAACCGGCAACAGAACGGACTGGATACTCCCTCGATGAAGACTCCCGCGGACCGCTTTCCCGATCTCGACCTAGCCCGCCACTCCGCCGACACCTACGGCAACCACGCCATCGACGAATGCCTCGCCGGCCGTATCACGCGCCGCGAACTGCTGCGCTATGCAAGCGTGATCGGTTTGTCGCTGGCGGGCGGCGGTGTACTGAATGCGCCGCATGCGCGCGCCCAAGGCACATCGGGCACACCGGGCACACCGGGCCCCTCCAACCAGACGATCCGCGTCGCTCACCTGACGCCTGCGGGCGCCGTCGATCCGCTCACCGTGACGGACGCCGCGAGCCTCGCGCTGCTGAACCAGACCGGCGAATTCCTGATCGACGACGACGGCGAAAAGCGCGTGCTGAGACCGGCGCTCGCGCTCTCGTGGAAACCGAACGACAAGGGCGACGTGTGGACCTTCAAGCTGCGCCCGAACGTGAAATTCCACGACGGCCAGCCGTTCACCGCGAAAGACGTCGCCGCCACCTTCGACCGTCTCGCCGACCCGGCCAGCGGATCGGCGGCGCTATCGGTGCTCAAGGGCGTGTTGTCGAAAGGCGGCGCCAAGGTAGTCGACGACCACACGATCGCGTTTCATCTGGACGCGCCGAACGGCAACTTCCCCTACTACGTATCCTCGGACAATTACAACGCCGTGATTCTGCCCGCGAGCTACGCGGGCGGTTATGAAAAGAGCTTCATCGGCACGGGCCCGTTCAAGTTCGAAAAGTATCAGCCGAAGGTCGGCGCGTCGTTCGTGCGCAACCCCGACTACTGGGGCGAAAAAGCGTTACCGCAGCGCGTGCAGTTCTCGTTCTACGCCGACCAGCAGGCGCAGTTGCTCGCCTTGCAAGGTCATCAGGCGGACGTGATGGGCACCTTCACCGTGCAGGGCGGCGCGGCGATCCTGAACAATCCGGACTTCAAGACCATGGGCGTGAAGTCGAGCGCGCATCGGCAGATTCATATGCGCACCGACAGTCCGCTGTTCAAGGACAAACGCGTGCGCCAGGCGCTGGCCTTGTCGCTCGATCGCGATCTGCTGGTGCGTGGCCTCTTCAAGGGCCGCGCGCAACTCGGCAACGACAGTCCGTTCGCGCCGGTGTTTCCGTCATCGGATGCGGGGGTCGCGCAACGCCGGATCGACGTCGCGAAGGCCAGGCAACTGCTCGCGCAAGCGGGCGTGCCGAACGGCTTCGACGTCACGCTCACCACCGAAAAATACATGGAGATTCCCGATCTCGCGGTCGTCGTGCAGAACGCGGCGAAGGCGATCGGCGTGCGCATCAATCTGAAGGTCGAGAGCCAGTCGCTGTATTACGGCGCGGGCACGCCGGGCAAATCGGATTGGCTGGACTCGCCGCTCGGCATTACCGACTACGGCCATCGCGGCGTGCCGAACGTCTTCCTGAACGCGCCGCTCACCAGCAACGGCACGTGGAACGCCGCGCACTTCAAGAATCCGCAATACGATCAACTGGTCGCGCAATTCGTCGCGGCGATCGATCTCGGCTCGCAGAAGAAAATCGCCGGACAGATTCAGACGCTGTTGCTCGACGAAACGCCCGTGATCATTCCGTTCTTCTACGATCAACTGATCGCGATGCGCAAGGGCGTGAACGGCGTGCGCTTCACCGCGATCGCGCAACTGTATTTCGACCGCGCGGTGCTGAGCGCGTGATGTCGAACGCAGATGCGCTTTGACGCGGAAGCGCTCGAACGCATGAGCGCACGGTGCTTCCCCGGCTGGAGATCACGATGTCGACCACGGTGACCCCTTCCGCCTCCCCCGGCTCGAACGGCAACGCGGGCCGCGTCGCGCGCTTTCTGGCGACGCGCGTCGGCTTGTCGTTGATCACGCTGTGGCTGCTCTCGGTGATCGTGTTCGCGGGCGGCCAGTTGCTGCCCGGCGACATCGGCCGCGCGGTGCTGGGCCCGCTTGCCGACGCGCGCGCGGTCGCCGCGCTCAATCATCAACTCGGCGCCGACCGTCCGCTGATGACGCAATACATCGAGTGGATCTCGCATTTCGTGCGCGGCGACATGGGGCTCTCGTATGCGTACCGTGAGCCGGTCGGGCCGTTCATCGCCGACGCGCTCGCGCATTCGGCCAAGCTCGGCCTGCTCGCGTTCATCGTCGTCGTGCCGCTCGGCATCGCGGGCGGCGTGTGGTCGGCGATGCACGCGGGGCGCTGGCTCGACCGCACGATCAGCATCGTGGGATTGTCGGCGACGGTGGTGCCGGAATTCGTCTCGTCGATCGTGCTGATCCTGGTGTTCGGCGTGTGGCTGCGCTGGCTGCCGATCGAGGCGTCGTATCCGCCCGACGCCGGCGCGCTCGAACAGTTGCGCTATCTGATCCTGCCGGTGTTGCCGCTGGTGCTGGTGTTCTTCGGCTACATTGCGCGCATGGCGCGCGCGGGCACCGTCGAGGCGCTCGACGCCGACTACACGCGCACCGCGATCCTCAAGGGCCTGCCGCGCCGCATCGTGATCTGGCGGCACGTGTTGCGCAATGCGCTGCTGCCGACCATCACCGTGGCGGCCACCCAGCTCGGCTACATGATCGGCGGCCTGGTTGTCGTAGAGACGCTGTTCCACTATCAAGGCATCGGCTCGCTGATCTACAACGCCGCCAAGGCGAAGGACTTTCCGATGCTCGAAGCGGGCGTGCTGACCATCGGCGTGGTCTACACCGTGCCAACCTCGTCGCCGACGCGTTGCACGTGCTGCTCAATCCGCGGCTGCGAGTAAGGAGCGCCGAATGAGCACCATCGTTCCGCCGGCCGCGCCGCGTGCCGTCGCCGAGCCGCGCTTCGATCAGTTGCGCGTGCTGCTGCGCTCGCCGACCTTCGTGATCGGCGTATTGATCGTCGGCTGGTGGATCGTCTGCGCGATCGCCGGGCCGTGGCTCGTGCGGATCGATCCGTATGCATCCGATCCGCTCAACTCGCTGATGCCGCCCGATCGCACGCACTGGTTCGGCACCGATCAACTGGGCCGCGACGTGTTCTCGCGCGTGATCGTCGGCGCGCGCGACATCCTGACCATCGCGCCGCTCGCCACCTTGCTCGGCACGCTGGCGGGCACCGCGCTCGGCTTGATCGTCGGCTACTTCGACGGCTGGGTCGACAACGTGGTCGGCCGCGCGATCGACGCCGTGCTCGCGCTGCCGCTCGTGATCGTCGCGCTGCTCGCGCTCGCCGCCGTCGGCGCGTCGAACTTCACCGTGATTCTCGTGATCGGCGTCACCTTCACGCCGATCACCGCGCGCACCGTGCGCGCCGCCGTATTCGCCGAACGGCATCTCGACTACGTCGCCGCCGCGCAACTGCGCGGCGAACGCGCGCCGTACATCATGTTCGCCGAGATCCTGCCGAACGTGCTGCCGCCGATCATCGTCGAGGCGACCGTGCGGCTCGGCTATGCGATCTTCGCGGTCGCCACGCTGTCGTTCCTCGGCTTCGGCATTCAGCCGCCTTCAGCCGATTGGGGACTGGCGCTCTCCGAGTCGTACACGCTGATGGCGGGCGGCGCGTGGTGGACCGTGGTGTTCGCGGCCGGCGCAATCGCCAGTCTGGTGGTCGGCGTGAACCTGATCGCCGACAGCGTGCAAGGAGTGCTCGACCGATGAACGGCCCGCCGCCCGCCTCGTTCCCCGCCTTCGACGTGTCGAAGAGCGACCGCACGGATGCGCTGACCGTCGTCGGCCTGACGGTCACGTACCGGATTCGCGGACGCGATCGCGAAGTGCTGCAAGACGTCTCGTTTCGCGTGCGTCGCGGCGAGGCGTATGGTCTCGTCGGCGAATCGGGTTGCGGCAAATCGACGGTCGCAATGGCGGCGCTGCGCTATCTGCCGCGCAACGGCAAGGTGAAGGCGGGCAAGATCGTGATCGCCGGCAAGGACGTGCACAAGCTCGACGCCGACGCGTTGCGCACGATGCGCGCGAACGCGATTTCGATGGTCTACCAGGACCCGGGGCGCGCGCTGAATCCATCGCTGACGATCGCGCGCCAGGTGACCGAAGCGTTCGAGGCCGCCGGCGTCTCGCGCGAGCAAGCCGTGGAGCGCACGCTCGACATGCTGAAGCGCGTGCGCATCGCCGCGCCCGAGCGCGTGATGGACAGCTATGCGCATCAGTTGTCGGGCGGCATGCAGCAGCGCGTGGTGATCGCGATGGCGCTCGCCTCGAACCCCGCGCTGCTGATTCTCGACGAGCCGACCACCGGCCTCGACGCCACCGTCGAAGCCGAAGTGCTCGACCTCGTGGCGCAGTTGCGCGAGGAACTCGGCACGGCCGTGCTCTTCATCAGCCATAACCTCGCGGTGATCGGGCGGATGTGCGAGCGCGTCGGCGTGCTGTACGCGGGCAAGCTGGTGGAGGAAGGCGCGACGCAGGATGTGTTCGCGCGGCCGCGCCATCCCTATACGGTCGGGTTGCTGCGCTGCTTGCCGACCACCGGGCGCAGCAAGGACACCGAGCGGCTCGATACGATCGCGGGCAGTCTGCCCTCGCCGGGTTCGGTCACGCAAGGCTGCATTTACGCGGATCGCTGCCGCCTCGCCGACGACCGTTGCCGCCGCGAAGCGCCGCCGCCCTATCGGGTGAGCGCCGCGCACGGCGATCAGATGTCGCGCTGCCATTACCACGAACGCGCGATCGAGTTGCCGCGCGCGAGCGCCGAGGCATTGGCGGAGCACGGCAACGCCGCGACAGCGACAAACGGCGGCCGCGCGAACATCGTGCTGCGCGCGGAAAAACTGTCGAAGACGTTCCACGTATCCGGCGCGCCGCTGCGCGCGGTGGACAATGTCTCGATCGACCTGGCGAGCGGCGAGACGCTCGGCCTCGTCGGCGAATCGGGCAGCGGCAAGACGACGCTCGCGAAACTGCTGCTCGGCCTGCTCGCACCGGACGCCGGCGGCGTGCTCGAACTCGACGGCGCGCCGCTCGCCGCGCGCGTGACGCGACGCAACGACGAGCAGGTCAAGTCGTTGCAGATCGTGTTTCAGAATCCCGACTCGGCGCTCAATCGCGCGCATTCGGTAAAGCGGCTGATCGGCCGCGCGTTGTCGCGCCTCACCGCGCTGCGCGGCCCCGCGATCGACGAACGGCTCGCCACGTTGACGGCGGCCGTGCGCCTGCCCGAACGCTACCTCGGCTCACGCACGCGGCAACTGTCCGGCGGGCTCAAGCAGCGCGTGGCGATCGCGCGCGCGTTTGCCGGCGAGCCGCGCGTGGTGGTATGCGACGAGCCGACTTCCGCGCTCGACGTCTCCGTGCAGGCGGCCATTCTCAACCTGCTCGCCGATCTGCAACGCGAGCGCGGCGTGAGCTATGTGTTCATCTCGCACGATCTGCACGTGGTGCGCTATCTGTCGGACCGCATCGCGGTGCTGTACCTCGGCAGGCTGCTGGAAATCGGGCCGGCCGCCGCCGTGTTCGACGGGCCGCAGCATCCTTATACGGAAGCGTTGCTGTCGTCCGTGCCGACGCTCGACGCTCGCGCAAGCCGCGCGCGCATCCGCCTGTCCGGCGATCTGCCGAGCGCGGCGTCGCCGCCGTCCGGCTGCGTATTCCATACGCGCTGTCCGCGCAAGCTCGGCGCGATCTGCGAGCAGCAAGACCCGCCGTTTCTCGAGGCGGGGTCCGGCTCAGGCGACGCGGGTCGACGGGCCACGCATCGCATCCGCTGCCATATCCCCGTCGATGAATTGCGCGTCCTGCACGCCGCCTCAAGACGCGACGACGCAGGCAAGGTCGGCGGCGACGGCTCGGGAAACCCATCGGAAAGCGCCGCGCGCAACGAATAGCGCCTACGTCTGACCGGAACCAAACCGGCGCGATAGCCTCATATCAGATTCAACGTTCGATATGAGGGCACCACAACATGCAACGAAACGTCCCCCGCCTTGCCGCGCGCGCGGCCACCGGCCTCGTGATGGCCGGCGCTCTCGGCCTCGCATCGCTCGCTCATGCGCAAACCGCGGCGCAACCTCCGGCACCCGCACCCGCGCAAACCCCGGCGCAAGCCGCGCAGCCGCTGCCACAAACGCTGTCGCAAGCGGCACCGCCGGTCGATCCCAGCTTTTCCGCCTACTCGCTCGTGCAAACCTGCAAGAAGAAAAACGACAACGTCGCGCAGGGCCAATGCGTCGGCGCGATCCGCGGCATCATCCACGGCTATCAGTACGGCGTGCTGTTCCTCGGTCAGCGCGTGTCGCTGCCGGCCAATGAAACGCAGCGTGTGTCGCTCTGTTTGCGCAACGCGCAGGTGTCGTCGATCGTCGAGGAATTCGTCGCGGACGCCGCCCAGGTCAACGAAGACTCGCTCAAGCACACGCCCGCCGAAGTCGCCGTGCTGGGTTCCGTGCACATGCATCACAGTTGCAATTGATAACGCGCGCGCGGCGAGCCGCTCAACGTTGCGCCGCGCTCATCAAAGCATTTCCAGCGGACGCTTGCCGCGCGGCGGCTTGAAGTAAGCGTCGATAGCCGCGAGTTCGCCGGCATCGAGTTGCAGTTGCGAAGCAAGGTGGTTGGCACGCACGTGCTCGACGCGGCCCGCCTTCGGAATCGCGAACACGCGGTGATCGCGCAGCACCCACGCGAGCGCCAGTTGGACAACCGAAACGCCGCGCGCACCCGCGATGTCGTCGAGCGGCGAGCGTTTCGGCAAGCGGGCGTGATCGACGGGGCTGTAGGCCATCGTCGGCATCTTGCGCGCGGCGAGCCACGGCAGCAGATCGAATTCCGCCCCGCGGCGCGCGACGTTGTAGAGAATCTGATTAGTCGAGCACGCGTCGCCGCCCGGCGTGGCCAGCAGTTCTTCCATGTCGTCGGTATCGAAGTTGCTGACGCCCCAATGGCGGATCTTGCCGGCGCGGCGCAGCGCCTCGAACCCCTCGACGGTTTCGGCGAGCGGCACCGAGCCGCGCCAGTGCAGCAGGTACAGATCGAGCCGATCCGTTTTCAGGCGCTTGAGACTCTGTTCGCAGGCCGCGATCACGCCGCGCCGGCTCGCGTTGTGCGGATACACCTTGCTGACCAGAAACACCTGCTCGCGCAACCCGGCCAGTGCTTCCGCAAGCAGCGATTCCGTCGCGCCGTCGCCGTACATTTCGGCGGTGTCGATCAGCGTCATGCCCAGGTCGACGCCGCAGCGCAGCGCGGCGATTTCAGCGGCTCGGCGCGCCGGCTGTTCACCCATCTCCCAGGTGCCCTGCCCCAGTTTCGGAATGCGCTCGCCGTCGGGCAGGCTCACGCTTGCGATCTCGCTCGTCATGCTGACTCCTTGAAGTGGCTGAATTGAATGGACGGTAAGGCGTGGTCCGAATGCGTATGAAGATGCAGCGGCTCACGCGAACGCTCACGCCGCATGCTACGGAAATCATAGCGACGAGTTTAGCCGTTGCCCGGCTCTCGCATCGGCCACCAGGCAAAAGCCCGCTATAACAACGGCGCGCCGATGTCTTAGAATTGCCGCTTGCCCTTCTTGCGTGAGCCCCATGACCTCTGCCTCGGAAGACCGCTGGCGCGATCTGCGCCCGGACCCGGAAAACGACACGCCGCTGTATCTGCAACTCGCTCGCAAGCTCGGCACGGCGATTCACGAGAACCGCTGGAACGCGGGCGAAGCGCTGCCTTCGGAGCGCGTGTTGTCCGAGGCGCTCGGCGTCTCGCGCATCACGTCGCGCAAGGCGATTGCGTTACTGGTCGAGCAGGGTTTGATCCGGCGCACCCAAGGCGCGGGCAGTTTCATCACGCCGCGCTACGAAGATCCGCTGTCGCGTCTGTCGAGCTTTAGCGAAATGCTGCGGCGGCGCGGTTTTACGCCAAGCTCGAAGTGGCTGTCGCGCGAAATCTCGCCGGCTAACCGCGATGAAGTGATTCAGCTCGGTTTGTCGCCGGCGGCGGCGGTGACCCGGCTGCGGCGCTTGCGTCTGGCCGACGGCATCGTGATGGCGGTGGAGAATTCCACGTTCCCCGCCGCGGTGATTCCCGATCCGCAGGCGATCGGCGACTCGCTGTACACGTTCCTGGAAAATCGCGGACTGACGATCGTCCGCGCGCTGCAACATTTTCGCGCGGTGAATGCGAGCGACGAAATCGCACAGCAGATGAGCATCGCCCCCAACGAGGCGCTGCTGTTGATCACGCGCGTGGGCTACACCGCCGATCAGCGGGCGATCGAGTTGACCGACACGTACTGCCGCAACGATTACTACGATTTCGTGGCGGAGTTGAGGAAGTAGGCTTTTTACTTCGCGGCGCTTGCGGGCAAGCGCACCGTCATGCCGACTGGCGCGACGCCGCCCACGAAGCGCCGAACCGTCAATCAAGCGTCATACCCATTTGGCCTCGTGAGCGCCGACCCTCGCCGGCGGCAGCGCAAAAAAAGCAGGCGTTTCATCGAGGCGCTCGGCGGGCAACGCGGCCAGAACATGGCCGAATTCGGATTGCACGGTCCCAAGACAATCCCGCACATCGTCGATGGAAACGTCGGGCGTTTTCCAGCCGTCGGCAAGCAAGCCAAAAGACTGCAACCATCGGCCGGTCTGCGCGAGCGAGACTCTGACATGCCAACTGCCGCCTTCGGTGGCGCGCCGCGCTAGCGCGGCCATCGCGCCAAAGGCAGCCAGATAGCCGGTCGCGTGGTCCAGCGCCTGACACGGCAGATGCCGGGGCTCATCCGCGCCTGCCGCCTCGCGTTCAGTGAAAGCGATGCCGCTTGCCGACTGCACCAGACTGTCGAACCCGCGCCGACGAGCCCAAGGTCCCTCGTGCCCGTAGGCTGAGACCGACACATAAACGATTCCGGGCCGCACGCGCGCCAGAGCGTCGGGACCGAAGCCTCGCGCCGCCAGGGCGCCGGGGCGATACGCCTGCAAGAACACATCGGCGTCGCCGGCGAGTCCGCGTAAGGTGTCGCGTCCAGCCGCGTCGCGCAGGTCGAGCAGCGCCGAACGCTTGCCGCGTCCGTTGTCGATTACGAGCGGCGCGATGTTCGGCAAGTGCGGCCCGTTGATCATCAACACGTCCGCGCCGTGCTGCGCGAGTGCCCGTCCGGCCACCGGCCCCGCAATGATGCGCGACAGGTCCAGCACGCGCACACCCGTCAGCGGACGATCCGCGCCGCCCTCTCGCGGCGGCTCGGCCGGCGCGTCGCCGATGCGCTCGATCTCGAACAACGGCAGTCCCGTAATCGCTTTCGCCTGGTCGAGCGCGGCCCACTCGTCGGGCGAGCGGATCAGCGCGGCGCACAAGCCCGCGTCGGCGAGCGTCTGATCGAGCGCCGCGCCATCCCAGCCGCGAATCGCCTCGGCCACCGCGGCGCGATCGTTCTCGCAGCCGAGCACCTTCAGCACGCCGTGCAGGTGATGCGCGAAATTCGTATGCAGTTGAATCCAGCGGCCGTCTCGCGTTTCGTAGAAGCCCGTCACCGGATCGCGCAAGGCGGGCGGCGGCCCATCGTCGATGCGCAAATAGCGTTCGCTGCGAAACGACGCTAGCGCGCGCCGCATCTCGACCGTGACGTGTTGCCCGCTCCCGCTACGCAAGCGCCGGTATTCGGCCGCCGCGAGGCCGGTCGCGGCGATGGTCGCCGAGGCGAGCGTGCCGACCCGATAGACCGACGGCAGGCCCGGATCGGCGCCGGTCAGCGAGACCGAACGAAGCGCCGCCGGGTCGCATCCCGCGACGGTCCAGATATGTTCGAGCGCGAGTTCAGGCGTCATGGCGTTGCACCAAAGTCAAGGGAAGGTGCACCGAGTCTAGGTTTTCGTCCCGCGTGGATCAATCTTGATTATGATAATCAACATATACTGATTTCTTGGGTTTTTGCTTCTCGCCATGCCGACATCGACCTTCCTCACCGCGCCGCAAGCCGCCGCCGAGCTCGGCGTCAGCCTTCCCACGCTGTATGCGTATGTGAGCCGCGGCATGCTGAGTTCGTCACCGAATACGGACGCGCAAGGCAAGCACCGGCTTTACGACGCCGGCGAAGTGCGGCGCCTCGCGCGGCGCAAGAAAGACGGCAAGCGCGCCGGCAAGGTCGCGCAAAAGGTGTTGGACTGGGGCGTGCCGGTGCTCGAATCGTCGATCACACTGGTCGCCGAGGGCCGTCTGCTGTATCGCGGGCACGACGCGATGGAGCTGGCGCGCACCGCATCGCTGGAGGATGTCGCCGCGTTGCTGTGGGAATGCGGCACGCGGCGCATTGCCGATGCGCCCGCCGTGCCGCTCGGCAATGCGCAGTGGGCGGCATGGCTGAAACTCTGGAGCGACAGCACGCCGCTCGACCGCGCGCTCGTGCTGCTGCCGGCCGCCGCGGCGCAGATGCCGCGGGTATGGGCGCTCGGCCGCGACGCCGAACTCGACAATGCCTGCGCCGTCATGCGGCTGCTGGCGGCCGCGATGATCTCGGCGGCGCCGTCGAACGAGCCGCTGCATCGGCAACTGGCTTCAGCGTGGCATGTGCGCAACCGGCAGCAGGCCGGGCTGCTGCGCGCGGCGCTGGTCGCCTGCGCGGACCATGAACTGAACGCGTCGACCTTCACGGTTCGCTGCATCACGTCGACGGGCACGCATCTGTTCGGCGCGGTGGCGGGCGGCCTGGCGGCGTTGGCCGGGCCGCGTCACGGCGGCGAGACCGCGCGCATCGCCGCGCTGTTCGACGAAGCGTCGCGCTCGTCCGATCTCGACCGCTATCTGGCGAACCGTCTCGCGCGCGATGAACACCGCGCGCAGGGGCCGGTGTTGTCGGGCTTCGGCCATCCGCTTTATCCCGCGGGCGACCCGCGCGCGCGACTGCTGCTGCAGATGCTGGCCGACTGCGCGCCGGCGCGCTCGCCGCTCGGCGAAGTGCTCGCGCTGGCGCGCGCGGTACGGGACACAACAGGCGCGGAGCCGACCCTCGACTTCGCGCTCGCCGCCATCGAGCGGGTGCTGGCTCTGCCGGCCGGCGCAGCCTTCACGCTGTTCGCGACGGGCCGGGTAGTCGGCTGGATTGCCCACGCAATGGAACAGACGCGCGACGGCCGCTTGATCCGGCCGCGCGCGCGGTACATCGGGAATATGTGAGCGCGTGGCGATCGCGTCACCACGGCCCGTTGTCAGGCAACGCCTAACCAGCGCGGCAGCCAGCGCAACACCGGCAAGTGGAGCACCGGACTCGTGGCCGCCCGCTCCGAGCCGCTCGCCAACGCGAAACGCGCGCCGGTCTGCCCGGCGCTGACCCAGGCCACCGCCTTGCGCGGCAACTCGATCGACTGCCCCGTTGCGAGCCAGTGATCCTCGCTGTCGCCTTCCACGGTCAGCCAGATCTCGCCCGAGATCACCTTGAAGATCGACGGACGCGCGACACGCCAGGCCGCCGCGGGCTCGCCATGTTCCAATTCGAAAATCCGGACCTCACGCATCGCTTCCTCCTTCAGAGAACTTTTCCGTTGAATTGATTATTGACGTGCGATCATCGGAAACCCATGCACAGTTCCGAACAGTTCCATCGGAACTGTTCAGTCGAAAAACCAGACAGTTGGCGACGCCTGCGCGTGACGAAACCACGCGTTGAACGCTTCGCGCGCACACCGGAGGCCAGAGGCGAAGGAAAGAACCGCATGAAACTCGACATCTCAATCGATCGCGACAACGGCGTGCCGCTCACCGAGCAGATCGTCACGGGCGTCACCGCGTGGATCCGCTCGCGCACCGCGCGTCCCGGCTCGAAGCTGCCGTCGATCCGCCAGTTCGCGGCCGACTACGGCGTGAGCCGCTTTCCGGTGATCGAGGCTTACGATCGGCTGGTCTCGCTCGGCTACGTGGACTCGCGCCACGGCTCGGGCTTCTACATCGCCGATCGCCAGCCGGCGAACACGCCGTGCCAGGGCACCTCGGACCCGCGCCGCGCCGAGGACGAATCGGATCATCTCCTCCAGCAGTTCAACCATCCGGGCGAGACGCTCAAGCTCGGCAGCGGCTTCATTCCCGAAAGCTGGCGCGACACGGACGGCATCGCGCAGGCGATCCGTCACGTCTCACGCACGGACCCGGCGAGCATGGTCGACTACGCCACCCCGCTCGGCAACGTCGCCTTGCGCGAGCATCTGCAAGGCCGCATCGGCCAGTTGGGGATTCACGCGGACGCGTCGCAAATCCTGATCACCAACGGCGCGAGCCAGGCATTCGATCTGCTGATGCGCTACATGCTCAAGGCGGGCGACACGATCTTCGTCGAGGACCCCGGCTACTACAACCTGTACGGCCTGTTGAAGTTGCACGGCGTGAAACTGGTCGGCATTCCGCGCACCCGCACCGGTCCCGATCTGGACGTGATGCAGGCGCAGTTGAAGCTGCACCGGCCCAAGCTGTTCTTCATCAACACCGTCTTCCACAATCCGACCGGCACCACGGTCGCGCCGCCCGTGGCGTTCCGGCTGCTGCAACTGGCGCGCGAGCACGGCTTCTCGATCATCGAGGACGACGTCTACGCCGACTTCCAGGCCGACCCCACCGACCGGCTCGCGACCCTCGACCAGCTCGAACACGTGATTTACATCGGCGGGCTGTCGAAGACGCTGTCGTCGTCGCTGAGGATCGGCTGCGTGGTGGCGAGCCACGCGATCATCAAGGATCTGGTCGACATCAAGATGCTGACGAGCATCGGCGGTTCGCGCTTTGCCGAAGCGGTCGCGGTATCGCTGCTGGAGCGCGGCGCGTACCGCAAATATCTGGAGCGCCTGCGCCGCCGCATGCGCGACGCGCTCGGCTCGACCATCCAGACGCTGGAAGACGCGGGTTGGGAACTGTTCGAGAAGCCGGTCGGCGGCAAGTTTCTGTGGGCGCGCGTGCCGCATGTGGAGGACGCGCAACGGCTGGTGGAATGCGGCGCGCCGTTGGGCGTGACGGTGGCGCCCGGCAACTACTTCCGCCCGAGCATGGAGGTGAGCCCGTGGATCAGGATTCACGCGGCGTTCGGCAACGAGCCGCGTGCCCAGGCGTTCTTCCGTGCGGCGGCGGCGTTGCCGGATCTGCGCGGCTGACTTGCGCGATCGCAAGGGCACGGCGCCTGCGCGGGGCCGGGCTTTTCCCTAGAATGGCGAGTCCCAGCCAGCCCCTGCGCGCCTAAGCGCTCTCCATGTCCACGCCGACTCCGCCCCTCGCCGACATCTCCGCAACGCCATCGGCCCGCTCGCTCACCGTGATGCTGTGGCTCGTCGCCACCGGCTTCTTCATGCAGACGCTCGACGCGACGATCGTCAACACCGCGCTCCCCGCAATGGCGACGAGCCTCGGCGAGTTGCCGCTGCGCATGCAATCGGTGGTGATCGCCTATTCGCTGACGATGGCGGTCATGATCCCGGTGTCCGGCTGGCTCGCCGACAAGTTCGGCACGCGGCGCGTGTTTTTCAGCGCGATTCTCGTGTTCGCGGTCGGTTCGTTGCTGTGCGCGAACGCGCATACGCTGAATCAACTGGTGGTCTTTCGCATCGTGCAAGGCGTGGGCGGCGCGATGCTGCTGCCGGTCGGACGGCTGGCCGTGCTGCGCACCTTTCCGGCTGAACGCTATTTGCCGGCCTTGTCGTTCGTCGCGATTCCGGGCCTGATCGGTCCGTTGATCGGCCCGACGCTCGGCGGCTGGCTCGTGAAGATCGCCTCGTGGCACTGGATCTTTCTGATCAACGTGCCGGTGGGCATCGTCGGTTGCATCGCCACGTTCATCTTCATGCCGGATAGCCGCAACGAAAACGTCGGCAAGTTCGACATGAAGGGCTACCTGCTGCTGATCGTCGGCATGGTGGCGATTTCGTTCGCACTCGACGGCCGCACCGAGTTCGGCATTCAGCACGCCACGGTGCTCGTGCTGCTGATTCTGAGCCTCGCCTGTTTCGTTGCATACGGGTTGCATGCGGTGCGCGAGCCCGCGCCGATCTTCTCGCTCGACCTCTTCAAGATTCACACGTTCAGCGTCGGCCTGCTCGGCAATCTGTTCGCGCGGATCGGCAGCGGCGCGATGCCGTACCTGATTCCGCTGCTCTTGCAGGTGAGTCTCGGCTATAGCGCGTTCGAGGCCGGCATGATGATGCTGCCGGTAGCGGCCGCGGGCATGGCGTCCAAACGCCTCGTGACGACGCTGATCCTGAAGTACAGCTATCGGCGCGTGTTGATCGTCAACACGGTGCTGGTCGGCTTGACGATGGCCAGCTTCGCGCTCACCAGCACGGGCCAGCCGCTGTGGCTGCGGCTCGTGCAACTGGCGTTCTTCGGCGGCGTCAACTCGATGCAGTTCACCGCGATGAACACGCTGACGCTCAAGGACCTCGGCACCGGCGGCGCGAGCAGCGGCAACAGCCTGTTCTCACTGGTGCAAATGCTCTCGATGAGCCTCGGCGTGACGGTGGCCGGCGCCCTGCTCGCCACCTTCACCGGCTTGCTGCCGCGCGTGACCGCCGCCAACTCGCTGCCCGCGTTTCATGCCACTTTTCTAGCTGTGGGCATCATCACGGCGGGCTCGTCGTGGATCTTCGCGCAACTGTCGCCGGACATCCGCACGCCGGCGAAAAAGACCGATCCGTCGGAGCGCACTTGATGCTTGCGCGGGCGCGCTCATGAATGAGCGATGAACCGGCGATAAGCCGCTGACGAGCTTGTGACGAGAACAGTTGAGGAGCCGCCGACGATCTTGCGATGCGGGCCGCTGACGAAGCGCCGACGATCTTGCGATGCGAGCCGCTGAGGAGCCGCTGATGAGCGCGGACGAACCGCCAAGGAGCCGCCGACGAACCGCAGCGGGGCGAGCGTCGCACCAGCGAAGTGCGAACAATCGCCTTCGCGCCCGCGCTGACGCCCAATCGACGCCTGCAAGCGTGACGGGCGCGCACGGAGGCTGTGTCTCAGCACTCGCATAGTTCTTGCTGGCTATCCTATAAACTTATGCTTTGCGCGTGCTGACCCGGGCCGAGCAGGCAAGCGCGCCGCCACCAACACACGACTGACATGATGAGCATGATCGAACTCGATCCACCCGGCTTCCAGCCGCCGCGCCCGATGGCCGGCGACGAAGGCTCGCGGCGCACTGTTCTGTACGGCGGCTACACCGTTTTCAGCGTGTTTCAGCCGGTTTTCTCGGTATCGCACCGGCGTGCGATCGGTTATCACGCGTCGCTGCGCGCCCACGACGAACATGCGCTGCAAGTGCCCTCCCACGAAGTGTTCACGCAAGCCGCGCGGCGCGGCGACCTGCTGGAACTCGGACGGCTCGCCGAATCGCTGCATCTGGGCAACTTCAACGCGTTCGACAGTCACGACGAATGGCTCTTCCTGAGCCTTCATCCGGCCGCGCTGATGGACACCAGCTACGGCGACGCGCTGCTTGCCGGCCTCAAGGCGATGGGTTTGCCGCCGCAGCGCGTGGTGCTGGAGGTATCCGAGCAGGCCGGCGGCGAAACCACCCGCTTCGCCGAGATCATCGACGCGCTGCGCAAATCCGGCTTCCTGATCGCGCTCGACGGCTTCGGCGCGAAGCATTCGAACATCGACCGCGTATGGAATCTGCGGCCGGACATCGTCACGCTCGACCGCTGCATTCTCGCGCAGGCCAGCGAACACTCGCATATCGAACGCGTGCTGCCGGGCCTCGTCTCGCTGCTGCACGAATCCGGCCAACTGGTGCTGATGGGCGGCCTGACCACCGAACGCGACGCGTTGATCGCGCTGGAATGCAACGTGGACTTCGTGCAAGGCGCGTTCTTCGCGGGTCCGAGCGTGGAACCGGTCAAGCCGCAAGCGGCGGCCGGTTTGATGGACTCGCTCTCCGCGGCGCTGCGCAAGCGCGTGACCGAACGCGAACGCGCGCAGTCCGCGCGGCTCGCCCCCTACGTGACGGCGCTGGAAACCGCGGCCGCGCAACTCGTCGCGGGCGAGCCGGTTTCCCGCGCGACGGCGCCGCTGCTCACGCTCGGCGAAACGGCGCGCTGTTTCGTACTCGACGGTTCAGGCCGGCAGATCGGCGACAACCTGCTGCCGCCGGGGCGCGCCTCGCAACGCGCCAAGCGCTTTCGCCCGCTGCTGCATTCGGAGGGCGCGAGCTGGGAGCGCCGGCCCTACTTTATCCAGGCGATGCGCCTGCCTGACCATGTGCATCTCACGCCGCCCTATCTGTCGATCAACGAAGCACACCTGTGCGTGACGGCCTCGATCGCCGCGCACACGCCGCACGGCACCCAGGTGCTATGCGTCGATATCAACTGGAAGTAGCGGCTCCGCGTAATCGAGGCGGCTGCGGAAACCGAGGCGGCCAAGACGGATGGCACAACGGAACGACCAAGCAGGACGGCCAAGCCCGCCCGCCGCCCAGGCCACTTAGACCGGCACAGCCATTGAGCCCGCCGGGGCCGCCACGGCTGCCGGGCCGTGCTGGATTCGCGCGAGTAATCGGGTGACGGCCGGGCGGCCCAGCACACGGTTGGTTGCCTGCAAACGCGCGGCGCTGGTCACGACGCGCAACGCGACGATCTTCGCCGAGCCGTCCGCGAAGCGATTCGTGGACACCTCGATCAAGCCGACCACCTCGCCCTCGGAAAGCAACGCGATACACATCGCGCCCTCCATCGACAGCACCTCCGCATGGCTCGCCTGCCGCGCGAGCGACGTCACCTTGTCCATCCAGCCCGTCACTGCCGGTTCGCGCGTGCACACCGGCGCGTCGCTGACGACTTCCGGGGCGTCGCTGAAGAGGCGCAGCAAGCCGGCCCTGTCTTGTGCCTCCAACGCCGTGCGCAAGCGCTCCACGATCCGCGCATGGGCGGCGGAGTCGGGCCGGCCGATCGGCGCACCCGCACGCCGCAAGCGCTCTCTCGCCCGATGGACGATCTGCCGGCATGCAGCCGGCGTGCGCTCGAGGATCGCGCCGATCTCCTTGTAGTCGCAATCGAACGCTTCGTGCAACACGAACGCCGCACGTTCGTCGGGCTTCAGACGTTCGAGCAGCAGCATCACGCCATAAGACATGTCCGCCGCGCGCAAGGCCAGTTCCTCGGCCGAGGGCGCCAGTTCGTCGAGCCACGGCTCCGGCAACCAGCCGGCGGCTTGCGACGCGCGCTCGCGCCGCGCATGCCGCAACCGGTCGATCGCCGCGCGCGTGGCGACCGTGGTGAGCCAGGCGGCGGGCGTATGCAGTTCGCGCGCATCGGCGAGATGCCATTTGAGCCAGACGTCCTGCACCACGTCTTCCGCTTCGGCGCGGCTGCCCAGCATGCGGTACGCCAACGCGAGCAGGCGGGCGCGCGCGGCCTCGAAACTGGATGCCTTGTCGATTTCTTGTTTCGTCATGGGTAGACCTCCAGATCGTGCGTGGTGAAAAGACGCGGCGCGCCGCCTGCGGGTTTGTCGGGGCGCGCGACGCTGCCGGCAAACGCTGCCGGCATCTCTCAGCTTGACGGCTGGGCACCGGCCGATGTGACAGCTCGGCGCAAAAATATTTCGGTCACGCCGGATCACGCCGCCTCGTCATAAGGACAACAAGCGGCGCAATTCGTGCGCCCTTTCGAGTCAGGTGCCGCTACGGCTATCGGCGCGGCGCCGCATCACCTGGGGCAACTCATGCACTTCAACTATTCGCAGATCACCGGCCTCGGCCTCGTGCCCACCGTCATCGAACAGTCCGGGCGCGGCGAGCGCGCGTACGACATCTATTCGCGTCTGCTGCGCGAGCGCATCGTCTTTCTGGTCGGCCCCGTCAACGAACAGTCAGCCAGCCTGATCGTCGCGCAGTTGCTGTTTCTCGAGTCCGAGAACCCCGACAAGGATATTTCCTTTTACATCAATTCGCCGGGCGGCTCCGTGTACGACGGCCTCGCCATTTACGACACCATGCAGTTCATCAAGCCGGAGGTGTCCACCTTATGCACCGGCTTCGCCGCAAGCATGGGCACCTTCCTGCTCACCGCGGGCCAGCGCGGCAAGCGGTATGCGCTGCCGAACGCGCGCATCATGATTCACCAGCCGTCCGGCGGCAGCCAGGGCACCGCCGCCGACGTCGAGATTCAGGCAAGGGAAGTGCTGTATCTGCGTGAACGCCTGAACGGCATGATGGCCGAACGCACGGGGCGCAGCGTCGAGGAGATCGCGCGCGATACCGATCGCGACAACTTCATGTCGGCGGAGGGCGCGAAGGCGTACGGGTTGATCGACGACGTGCTGGAAAGCCGCGCGGCGCTCGCCGGCATGACTCGTCATCAGCACATGTAGCGCGGCACGTCCGCCCTGCGGTTCCGCCAACGGAAGCGGGCTTCGCGAAACGATTCTCCCGCGCCTGAATTTTCGCGGGAAAACGCTCGCTGCCGGAAAGCTTTCGCTTGCCGCATCGGTGCGCCTGGAACACAAAAGCTGATCACCCTCGCTGGAATCGCTATCATGATCGCGATTCGTCGAATTCGACGTTCGCTTCAATGGAGAGATATATGGCGTCATCCAACGAAACCGTCAGCATGGCGCTATTCTGCGACTTCGAAAACGTCGCGCTCGGCGTGCGCGACGCGAAGTACGACAAGTTCGACATCAAGCTGGTGCTCGAACGGCTGCTGCTCAAGGGCAGCATTGTCGTGAAGAAAGCGTATTGCGACTGGGACCGTTACAAGAGCTTCAAAGGCGCGATGCACGAGGCGAATTTCGAATTGATCGAGATTCCGCACGTGCGCCAATCGGGCAAGAATTCCGCCGACATCCGGCTCGTGGTCGACGCACTCGACCTCTGCTATACGAAATCGCACGTCAATACGTTCGTCATCATCAGCGGCGATTCGGATTTCTCGCCGCTCGTGTCGAAGCTGCGCGAGAACGCGAAGCAGGTGATCGGCGTCGGCGTGCAGCAGTCCACTTCCGATCTGCTGATCGCGAATTGCGACGAGTTTTTCTTCTACGACGACCTCGTGCGCGAGAGTCAGCGCACGGTCGCCAAACGCGAGTCATCACGTCCGCAACAAGCGGCGCAGCCGGCGGCCAAACGCTCGCCCGACGAAGAGAAAGGCCGCAACAAGGAAGACCTGGAAAAACGCCGCACCAAGGCGGTCGAAATCGCAGTGCAAACGTTCGACGCGCTCGCGTCCGAACGCGGCGACAGCGGCAAGATCTGGGCTTCGGTGCTGAAGAACGCGATCAAACGCCGCAAGCCGGATTTCAACGAGACGTACTATGGTTTTCGCGCCTTCGGCAATTTGCTGGAAGAGGCGCATGCGCGCGGGCTGCTCGAGTTCGGCCGTGACGAGAAATCCGGCGCCTACGTGTATCGGAGCACGGCGGCGAACGTAGCGGGCGAACACGCGAGCGAGTCGAGCGAAGCCGCGGAATCGGCGGAACAACTGTACGAGGCGCAGGTTGCCGAAGCGGCGATCGCCGAGTCGAGCGGCAAACACGAATCACGCCGGCGCGGTCGCGGCAATCGCAAGACAGGACGTGGTCAGCAGGAAGCCGTTCACGAAGAACGCACGTCGGCCGAACACGGCGAGAGCGCGCAAGCTCAAGCCGAAGAAGCGCACTGGCAAACGCCCACGAGCAGCGAGCCGATTTCTCAGCAGCCGGAAGAGCAGTGGGCGCAGCCGTGGGCGCAAGCGGAAAGCGCGCCAGTCGAACCGGTCAACGAGGAGAACACCGGCGAGCAGCCGGCGAACGCTGCGCCGCCCAAGCGTCGCAACGAACGCACGCCGCGCAAGACGGCAGCCAAAAAGGCGAGAAAGAACGCGCCGCGAGCAATCGACGAGATACCGGAAATCGCCGCGCCCGCTGAAGCACCGGCGCAGCCCGCCAGGGAAGAACAGGCGCCCGCGCCGGCAAAAAAGGCCGCGCGGAAAACCGCGCCGCGCAGCCGCCGTCCGCGTAAGACCGCGGCCACGAGCGACGCGGAGTAAGCGTCCGGTTTGCGTGATGTGCGCGGCGCCGCATCACCGCATGCGGAATACCGCGCGATACCGTTGGTGGCGCGTATGTATTTTTGCCGCGCGCGATCATCGGTGTGGTGAACGTGTTGCACCAGGTTTCGTTAGTAATACGGATACGGGGCGTACATGACCGGCGGCCCGTAGTAACGCGGCGGCGGCGCGACGTACACCGGCTGAGGCGCATAGACCGGCTGCGGCACGTAGACCGGCATTTGCGGCTGCGAAATCGTGTTGCCCTTCGACGTCATGCATTGAGCGTACGCGGCGTCATACCGGGCCTGGAGGCTATTGGCCGAATACTGCGCGCCGTTCGCGCCGGCCGCGCCACCGAGCAGCAGGCCACTGCCCGCGCCGATGGCCGCGCCCGTGCCGGCGTTGCCGGCTGCCGCGCCGATCAGCGCGCCGACCGCGGCGCCGCCGAGCGTGCCGACGGCGGCGCTGTTGACGCTGTTCGCGGTCGAGCCTTGCGACGCGCCGGTCGCGTCGGACGAACGGTAGGCGTAATCGCGGCAAGCGTAGTCGTCCTGCTGGAACTGGTTGAGCGACTGCCCGCTGCGCGGCAGCGCGACCACGGAGGGACCGCTCGGCGGCACTACCGCACAACCGCCGAGGAACGCGAGTGCGACGGCGCCGACAGGTAACGCGACGCGCATCGGTTTAAGACTTGAGATCATGGTGGCGCAGCTTGCATGGGATGAGAAACATACGTTAGGCCAATCCACGTGAAGCATGTTTACCAGATGGTTACCGTATGTTTTTCATCCGCACTACACGCGCCGCCAGGGGCTTGCGCGAGAGTCGCGCGCGTCGGCTGGGGTGCTGGTGCACGCATTGCTCTGCCTGCCGTTGTCGTTACTAACTGTGACAAAGATGCGTCGCCACGCGCTTCACGACGCCGTCAGAAGAGCGATGGCCGGACGGTTCTACTGACGAATCCGGCTCCCCCGATAACCACTCCAGATCCGGCGCCACAAAAAGAAAAGCCCTCGCATTCGAGGGCCTTCTTGTCAGCTATCGAGCTTTACCGTGCAACGCCGCGTCTGGATCGCCCAGCCTGTTTATCGCGCCGCACTTGATCTCACCGGCAATCTCACGCGAAGTTCTTCGCCGCGAATTCCCAGTTGACGATGTTCCAGTATGCCTCGACGAACTTCGGACGCGCATTGCGATAGTCGATGTAGTACGCGTGTTCCCACACGTCGATCGTAACCAGTGCTTTTGCGTCGGTCGTGAGCGGCGTGGCGGCGTTGCTCGTCGACACGAGATCCAGCGAACCGTCTGCCTTCTTCACCAGCCATGCCCAGCCCGAGCCGAAGGTGCCGACCGCGGTCTTCGCGAACTCTTCCTTGAACTTGTCGAACGAACCCCACTTGGCGTTGATCGCGTCAGCCAGTGCGCCGGTCGGCGCGCCGCCACCTTGCGGCGACAGGCTGTTCCAGAAGAACGTGTGGTTCCACACTTGAGCCGCATTATTGAAGATGCCGCCGGAGGACTTCTTGACGATTTCTTCGAGCGACAGATTCTCGAACTCCGTGCCCTTGATCAGATTGTTCAGGTTGGTCACATAGGTCTGGTGATGCTTGCCGTAGTGAAATTCGAGCGTCTCTTCCGACATGTGCGGAGCGAGTGCGTTTTTCGCGAACGGCAGCGGCGGGAGCGTATGTTCCATGGTGCTTTCCTTCTGTCTGTATCTGTTGTGGGGAGTCTGCGGATAACGCTATAGAGCACTCGATTGTAGGCGAGTTGGAATAACCCCGCAAACCAACGGACTTTATGCACGGCATGGGTGAAACCGCCGTGAATAAAGCGTATTGAGTGCTCTCGCATCGCGTGTGCCCGCTCCGTGCGAGAGCTCGAAATCCCGCTGCCGCAACCTGTCGGCGAAATGTCAGAAACCGTCGGTAAGACGCGGCTGCACATCGGCGAGCGCGATGTCCGCGGCGCCTTCCGCGAGATGCACCGTCAGGCGCCGGCCCGGTTTCAACGACGACGGCGCGCGTATCGCGCGTCCGCTTTGCGCATCCAGCACGGCCGCATAACCACGCTCGAGCGTGCGCTGCGGACTCAGCACTTCGAGCCGTGCGGCGAGCGTTGCGATGCGAGCGGTCTGACGTTCGTGGTGGCGCAACAATGCGGCGTCCAGCCGCTGCGTGAGATTGCCGAGCTTCGCCTGATGCGCGGCAAGGTCCGGACGCCAACGCTGCCAGCGCATCTGCAGCAACGAAAACCGCGCTCGTGCGTCACGCACCGGCCGCGCGCCCGCCGACGCGAGGCGCATGCTCAGTTGCTGCAAATGCGTGCGTTGCCGCGCGAGGCGCTCGCTCGGCGGCACGAGCCTGCGCGCGAGCCAGTCGAGTTGTTGCGCGCGCCGCTCCATCATGCGGCCGAAGCCGCGCGCGAGCGTCGCATGCCGGTGATCGAGCTCGCGCAACAACAGGACGCGCTGCGGACTGACGAGTTCGGCGGCGCCGGTCGGCGTGGGCGCGCGCACGTCGGCGGCGAAATCAGCGATCGTGAAATCGGTCTCGTGACCGACGCCGCTCACCACCGGTATCGCGCTTTCCGCGATCGCGCGCGCCAGCACTTCTTCGTTGAAAGCCCACAGATCCTCGATCGAGCCGCCGCCGCGGCACATGATCAGCACGTCGACTTCGCGCCGCGCGTTCGCCTTGTCGACCATCGCGGCGAGTTTGACGCTCACGCCCGCGCCTTGCACGGGCGCGGGGTAGACGATCACCGGAATATGCGGCGCACGGCGGCACAAGGTGGTCAATACGTCGCGCAACGCGGCGGCTTGCAGCGACGTCACGATGCCGATCGCGCGCGGATGCGCCGGCAACGCGCGTTTGCGCTCGGCGGCGAAGAGCCCCTCGGCTTCGAGTTTCGCCTTGAGCCTCAGGAACGCCTCGTACAGACGCCCCTGCCCTGTGCGGCGCACCGCCTCGACATTCAGTTGCAGTTCACCGCGCGGCTCGTACATGGTGACGAGCGCGCGCACCTCGATGCGGTCGCCCTCGCGCGGCGTGAACTCCGCGTACTGCGCCCGGCCGCGGAACATCACGCAGCGCATCTGCGCCTGCGCGTCCTTGATCGAGAAATACCAATGGCCGCTCGCGGCGCGCGTGAAGTTCGACACTTCGCCGGCCACCCAGACGAGCGGAAACGAGCGTTCGAGCATCGTGCCGATCGCTCGATTGAGCGCGGAGACGGGGACGACAACCTCACCGCCCGGCGTGGCGGACGAAGAAAAAGGACTTTCGGGATTCATGCGGGGACTATCCGTGACTGGCCGGACAGACGATAGACCGAGTGGCTATCGTCGTCCAGCACGGCGGCTGAATTGTTAAAAGTGTCCACATGGCGGGACGCGCTCGGCAAATAGCGCCGGCGCATCCGCCGGAGCGCGCGAATTCGAAGCATGTCATTGATTTATATCGCGTTTCCATCCCAATAACGAGAACGATTGCCGATAAGTCGCGCTCGCGCCGGCCCTTCCAGCCCATTCGATGGCAGGTTCTCCACAAAGTTATCCACAGGCCATGCGCATCGGCTGAAGCGCTCGTCCAACGCGCGGCGGTGAAGCACGCGACTTGCCGGGCGGGACACGCGCGCGCTAGAGTGGCGGGTTCGACCGCATGCCGAACGCTGCGCCGGTCGCGCCAGTACGGCCCATCGGCAGGCAATTGCGCGGCATGCGGCGCAACTGCATTGGATGCCGCCGCAGCTTCATTTGCGCTTCATTTTTCGATCGCCAGGAGAACCGCGTTGATGTCTGTCCCGCGTATTGCGCCTAGCCTCTCCACGCCGCCGTCCTTTACGACGACGAACGGCGCGCCGCTCGTTCATCCGGCGTGCCGATGAGCAATCTCACCGACCGTCTCGAGGCCCGACTTGCGCGCGAATGGCAACGGCGCGGCCCGCTTGCATGGGCGCTGACGCCCCTCGCCTGCGTGTTTGGCGCAATCGCCGCCGCTCGCCGCGCCGCCTTTGCGCTCGGCTGGCTGAAAACGGTGCGCGTCGGCGTGCCCGTGGTGGTGGTCGGCAACGTGACCGTCGGCGGCACCGGCAAGACGCCGACCGTGATCGCGCTGGTCGAAGCGCTGCGCGCGGCGGGCTTCGAACCCGGCGTGGTGTCGCGTGGCTACGGCGCGCGCGTGAACCAGCCGACGCCGGTCACGCCCGCTTCCACGGCGAGCGTCGGCGGCGACGAGCCGTTGCTGATCGCGCGCCGCACCGGCGCGCCGGTGTGGGTCTGTCCGGACCGCGTGGCGGCCGCGCAAACGCTGTGCGCCGCGCATCGCGATGTCGACGTCATCGTGAGCGACGACGGCTTGCAGCATTACCGCCTCGCGCGCGACGCCGAAGTGGTCGTGTTCGATCACCGGCTCGGCGGCAACGGCTTTCTGCTGCCCGCCGGGCCGTTGCGCGAGCCGCTGTCGCGCCGCCGCGACGCGACGCTGATCAACGATCCGTATGCGCGCAGCCTGCCGGCGTGGCCGAACACGTTCGCGCTGCGGCTCGCACCCGCCGACGCGTGGCATCTCGACAATCCCGCGCTGCGCCGTCCGCTCGCGCAATTCCAGGGCGAGCGCGTGCTGGCCGCGGCCGGCATCGGCGCGCCGGAGCGCTTTTTCGCCACGCTGCGCGCCGCCGGCCTCACGCCCGCCACCCGCGCGCTGCCCGATCACTATGCGTTCGAGCGCAATCCATTTACCGACATCGACGCCGACGCCATCCTGATAACGGAAAAGGATGCGGTAAAATTGGGGTCCTGGCACGACGCGCGCATCTGGGTTGTCCCGGTCGAAGCCGCGCTCGATCATCGCCTCATTGCATTAGTTGTGGAGAAAATCCGTGGACGCTCGCCTGCTTGAAATTCTCGTCTGCCCGATCTGCAAGGGCCCGCTCAGCTACGACCGCGCCGCGCAGGAATTGATTTGCAACGCTGACAAGCTCGCCTATCCGATCCGCGACGGCATCCCCGTCATGCTGGTCGACGAAGCGCGGCAGACTGTCGAAGGCACGCCGGTGGATTTGAATCCGGGTTCCGTGGCTTGAGTTGGCGGGATCGGCGTTGCGCTTGCGAGGCTGCTTCGGTCGCGGCGCCCCGCGGGTTTGAGCGGCAGGTTCGAGCAATGCCGCCAGGTTGCGTCAGGGTCCGCGCGTCTGGTCGGAGCCTCCACCCAGGTTTTCACGCCGCGTCCGCAGTCCTCGTTTGCCGTCTTTCCCATCCGCGACCGCTGCATGCGCGGTCGCTTACTTCCCGTCTCATCGCCGCCCGTCTTTAGATGACTCACGCCAACGTCAGCCCTCCCCCGTTCGTCGCCGTCGTGCCGGCCCGGCTCGCCTCCACCCGTCTGCCCAACAAGCCGCTCGCCGACATCGGCGGCAAGCCGATGGTTGTGCGAGTCGCCGAACGCGCGCGCGAATCGGGCGCGCACCAGGTGCTGATCGCGTCGGACGCGCAGTCGGTCCTCGACGCCGCCCGCGAGCATGGCTTCGAAGCCGTGCTGACGCGCGCCGATCATCCGTCGGGCACCGACCGTCTCGCGGAAGTCGCGGCGCGATTCGGCTGGAGCGACGAAACGATCGTGGTGAACGTGCAGGGCGACGAACCGCTGATCGATCCGGCGCTCGTGTGCGGCGTGGCGTCGCACCTCGCGGCCAGCAACGGCTGCGCGATCGCCACCGCCGCGCATCCGATCACCGACCCCGCCGAAATCTTCAACCCGAACGTCGTCAAGGTCGTGATCGATGCGCGCGGCGTCGCGCTCTACTTTTCGCGCGCGCCGATTCCGTGGGCGCGCGACGCCTATCAGCCGCATTGGCCCAACGTCGGCGCGATGCCCACGCCGCCCGCGCCCGCGATCGTCCACCGGCATATCGGCTTGTACGCGTATCGCGCGCAATTTCTGCGCACGTACCCGAGTCTCGCGATCTCGCCGATCGAGCAAGCCGAGGCGCTCGAACAACTGCGCGCGATGTGGCACGGCGAGCGGATCGCGGTGCTCGTGACCCACGACGTGCCGCTTCCCGGCGTCGACACACCCGCCGATCTCGCGCGCGTGCGGGCTTTATTCGGGTCTTGAGCGTAAAAACCCGTGGCATAATCGGACGCTTGTGCGCGCCTCCTGGCGCCTCCCGTTAAGCAGCGAGAATGAGGGTTTGCCCGGTCGCACCGCTTCGGTCTTGCAGCGCCGTCATAGCCGATGTGCAGCGCGAGACTTGAACGGCAGTTCGATGCGGGTCCCCACGAATCGCGGGATGGCCGCAGCGCCACCAAAGAATTCACATAGATCTGGAGATATCACATGCGTTTGATTCTTTTGGGTGCGCCCGGCGCGGGTAAGGGCACTCAGGCCACGTTCATCAAGGAAAAATTCGGCATTCCGCAGATTTCCACCGGCGACATGCTGCGCGCGGCCGTCAAGGCGGGCACGCCGCTCGGCATCGAAGCCAAGCGTTTCATGGACGCCGGCGAACTGGTCACCGACGAACTGATCATCAATCTCGTGAAGGAGCGCCTGCAGCAGCCCGACTGCGTGAACGGCTATCTGTTCGACGGTTTCCCGCGCACCATCCCGCAAGCGGAAGCGATGAAGCAAGCCGGCGTCGCGATCGACTACGTGCTCGAAATCGACGTGCCGTTCGAGGAGATCATCGTGCGCATGAGCGGCCGCCGCTCGCATCCGGCCTCGGGCCGCACATATCACGTCAGGTTCAATCCGCCGAAAGTCGAAGGCGTGGACGACGTGACCGGCGAACCGCTGATCCAGCGCGACGACGACAAGGAAGAAACGGTCAAGAAGCGTCTGCAAGTGTACGAGGCGCAAACCAAGCCGTTGATCGAGTACTACAACAACTGGGCGAAGAACGGCGATGCCGCCTCCCCGCTGAAGGCGCCGCAATACCGCCGTATCTCGGGTCTCGGTAGCGTCGACGAAATTCGCGAACGCGCGTTCGAGGCGTTGAAGTAACTCGCTCGTCGCTGCATTCGTTGTGCTGAAACCCGCCCATGTCGGCGGGTTTTTTGTTGCGTGCCGCGCGCCCCGCGCTGCCTTGTCGCGCGGCCGCTTTCTTTTATGCGTTGCAGCATAGTCGCTACAATCGATCATCCAAAACATACTCGATCGACACATTACCGAACCGTAGCAAAGGAGAAGACATGGAGATTCGTGACAACGTATTCCTGATCACCGGCGGTGCATCGGGCCTGGGTGCGGCCACTGCGCGCCTCGTCGTGGAGAACGGCGGCAAGGTGGTGCTCGCGGATCTGAATCAGGATGCCGGCGAGGCGCTCGCGAAGGAACTCGGCGGCGTGTTCGTCAAATGCGACGTCAGCCGCGAAGACGACGCCACGCAAGCGGTCGAAGCGGCAACGAAGCTCGGCACGCTGCGGGGCCTCGTCAATTGCGCGGGCGTCGCGCCGGCCATCAAGACGGTCGGCAAGGACGGCCCGCATCCGCTCGATTCATTCGCGCGCACCATCTCGATCAATCTGATCGGCACCTTCAACATGATCCGGCTCGCCGCCGCGGCCATGTCGAAGAATGAACCGAATGCGAACGGCGAACGCGGCGTGATCATCAACACGGCGTCGGTGGCCGCGTATGACGGCCAGATCGGCCAGGCGGCTTACGCGGCATCGAAAGGCGGCGTGGTCGGCATGACGCTGCCGATCGCACGCGACCTGTCGCGCAACGCAATTCGCGTGATGACGATTGCGCCAGGCATCTTCGAAACGCCGATGCTGCTCGGCATGCCGCAGGAAGTGCAGGACGCGCTCGGCGCAATGGTGCCGTTCCCGCCGCGCCTCGGCAAACCGGCGGAATATGCGATGCTGGCCAAACAGATTTTCGACAATCCGATGCTCAACGGCGAAGTGATTCGCCTGGACGGCGCGATCCGCATGCAGCCGAAATAACGAGGTGTCCGGTGCGCTGTTTGATAGGCGCGCCGCAAATTAAAACGCCTGCGCATGAGTCATGCGCAGGCGTTTTGTTTTGGCTCGTCGTTCGGACCGATTGCCGGTCTGTCAGTCGCGATCGTCGGGCTGGGTGCGTTGACGCAGTTCATGCAATTGCGACTCCACCACCGTTGCGTCCTCGGCATCCGGCCGCTCGCCGAGATAACGCTCGAGGTCCTCGAGCGCGGGGCGCAGATAATCGAGCCGCGCATAGGCGAAGCCGCGGTCGCGCACTTCCTCGATGCTTTCCGGCAGCAGGATCACGAGACGCTGCTGCACGGCCAGCAAACGCTGCCAGCGCTCCGTCTGAAGATACGTGGACTTGAGATTGCGCAGCATGCGGGCGAGAATCTCGCGCCGCGTGGCCGGCTGCAACAAGATGCGCAGCGCGCGGCTCACCGACTCGCCCGCCGACGCCACATACGGCTCCAGCATTTCCACCATCTCCGATTCGGACAGCGATTGTCCGCTGGTCGGATCGAGCATCACATCGCCGTCGGGCGTCGTGACACGCAGCAGGAAGTGCCCCGGAAACGACACGCCACGCACCGGAATACCGATCTGCTCGGCCATCTCCAGATACAGCACCGCCAGCGAAATCGGAATGCCGCGGCGCCGCTTGAGCACGGCGTTCAGGTGGCTGTTGTCGGGGTCGTAGTAATCGTTGAGGTTGCTGGCGAAACCCAGCTCGCGAAAGAAAAACCGGTTCAGGATGCCGACCTTCTGCTTGATGTCGGCGTCGTCCGGCATGCGGCGCTGCAGGCGCACCACCAGTTCGTCGATCTCTGCCAGCGTGCCTTGCAGATCGAGGTCGGGATAAGCATCCTGCGCGAGCGAGAGCGCCGCCTCGGTCAGCGGCAGGCTCTCGTCCTCGGCGACGAGTGTGCTGAAATAGTCGAGAACCCGCGTCATCGTGATCACTTCACTCGCCTTCTGAAATACGCGTACTTGAAGCCCATCAGCCAAAGCATACCGAAATATAGCGCGGCGAACAGCACGAGGCACGCGCCCAGCAACGCCATCCGGTCGAGCGGCCGGCTATGCATGCCGATCCAGTCGAAGCTGATTGCCAGCCAGTGCATCGCGCCGGCCAGCACCAGACAGGCGCCGAGCAACTGCACGAAAAATTTGGGCCAGCCGTGCGACGGCATATAAATGCCGCGCTTGCGCAAGCCGAGGAACAACAACAGCGCGTTGCCGCAAGCGCCGAGCCCGACGCTCAGCGTGAGGCCGGCGTGCGAGAAAATCGGCACGAACAGATAGTTGCTCAACTGCGTGAGAATCAGCACGCCGACGCCGATTTTCACCGGCGTCTTGATGTCCTGCTTCGCGTAAAAGCCGGGGGCGAGGATCTTGATGAGGATCAGGCCGATCAGGCCGACGCCGTAGGCCGACAACGCGCGAGAGACCATCACGACCGCGTTGCCGTCGAACTTGCCGTAATGAAACAGCGTGGCGGTGAGCGGCTGGGCAAAGAAAAACAGCGCGACCGCGCTCGGCGCGGCCAGCAGGAACGTGACGCGCAGCCCCCAGTCGAGCAGCGACGAATATTCGTGCGGATCGGCGTCGACGTGCGCCTTCGAGAGACTCGGCAACAGGATCGTGCCGAGCGCGACGCCGAGCAGCGCGGTGGGAAACTCCATTAAACGGTCGGCGTAGTTGATCCACGACACCGCGCCCGGACCGATGCGCGATGCAATATTCGTGTTGATGATCAGGCTGATTTGCGCGACCGACACCGCGAACATGGCGGGCACCATCTTGGAGAGCACGCGCTTCACGCCGCGATGCGCGAGCGCCTTCACCGGGTTCAGGCCGATGCGCGGAATCATGTCGATCTTCTTCAGACCCGGCAGTTGCACGGCGAACTGCAGCACACCGCCCGCGATCACGGCCCACGCGAGCGCATAAACCGGCGTTTTCAGATGCGGCGCGACGAACATGGCCGCGACGATGAACGCAACGTTCAGCAGGACCGGCGCGAATGCGGGCAGCGAAAAGTTCTTGTACGTATTGAGCACGCCCGACGCCAGTGACGTCAGCGAGATGAAAATGATGTACGGGAACATGATGCGCGTCATGGTGACCGCGAGCGCGTACGCCTGGCCCTCATGCGCGAGACCCGACGCGACGACGAACACCACGCCTGAGGCGCCCACGACGCCGATCAGCGAGAGGATCGCCAGCGCCCACGCGAGCACCGTCGAGGTCGCGTCGACCAGCGCCTTGGTGGCGTCGTGCCCTTGCTGGTTCTTGAATTCGGCGAGGATCGGTACAAAAGCTTGGGAGAACGCGCCTTCGGCGGAAATGCGGCGCAGCAGGTTGGGGATGCGGAAGGCGACGTAAAACGCGTCGGTATATTGACTGGCGCCGAACGCGCGAGCAATCAGCGTTTCGCGGGCCAGACCGGTCACGCGCGACAGCAGCGTGAAGCCGCTGACCGTCAGCAGGGCTCGGAATAGATTCATGGGGCGCTTATTATACGGGTGCCGCAAAGGCGGACGACGAGCCGGAACGCGATTCGGACCGTTTTTCGAGGTGGACGTTCGCCGCGGTGTCGTCGGCCGAGGCGTTTTTAGTTGCGGAGGGCGCGCGTTTGGTTCATCGCCCGCTCATATCGCCGCCCGCTCGTGGACTTCGGCGGGCTGATGGAAACGTGGCCGCGCGGATCGTCAGGCGCATCGGAATCGGCGATTCCCCGTTGTCACATGCCTGATTTTGTTGCTATAATCGCCGGTTTCGAAGCTCGCTTAACTTTCGGACGGGGTAAAAGTACGCAATCAAGCACGCCGCATTCAAGCGTGAGAAAGCGTCAACCAACCTCGAAGCACGCCGGAACACGGGCCCGCCTTCGCGTAGTTCGATCGAATTTTTCGACACTTTTTGCGCTCTTGGGCAATCGCTTCCAAGAGTTCGGATCTAAAAGCAGCACCTCACCTTAAGGTCAGGTACTGGAAACAGGAACAGGATAAGGAACCGTCATGGCTAACTCCGCACAAGCACGCAAGCGCGCCCGCCAGGCCGCCAAGGCAAATTCGCACAACTCGGCACTGCGCTCGAAGTTCCGCACGGCTATCAAGGCTGTCCGCAAGGCGATCGACGCCGGCGACAAGGCCAAGGCCGCTGAAATCTTCCAGGCATCGTCGAAGACCATCGACATCATCGCCGACAAGAAAATCGTTCACAAGAACAAGGCAGCTCGCCATAAGAGCCGTCTCGCTGCAGCCATCAAGGGTCTGCAAGCGTCCGCAGCCCAGTAATTCCGGTCGGCCCGCTCCGGTGGGCCACGTCCTGTTTCCGCTGCACGGAAAAGCCCGCCTCGGCGGGCTTTTTTGCCTCGATTCAACTCCCCCGCCGCCGGCTCCGCGACTCGTCTCATGCATGAGCGAGACAGGCTGTGCGCTGAAGCTTCCGCTTTTAGGCCACAAAAAAACCCGCTGCTTGCGGGTTTTTTGTTTTTGCCGGCCTTGCGACGACGTGCGCCTTAACGCGTGTTCTTACCTTGCTGCGTGCCGTGCTCAGGCGGCAACTCGCATGCCTCGGTCACCACGAGATCATTGTCTTTCGCGAAGTTCAGAACGAAATCGAAAGCCATGGGTTCGATGTCGCGCAAGCGTGAATCGAGGATCACGCATTTGAGGTCGCCGATCATGGTCGGCCGGACGTACGACGAGTACTGCAGATAAGCGTTCGGCCCCTTTGCACCGGGGCCGAAGCATGACATCACGCCTGCGAGCCGCTCCGACCAGTCGCTCGGCCGAAACCTCTTTCCCGTCGACGTGATGCCCTGAATGAAATATTCGGTTGGAGCTGCTTCGGCCATGTAGGAATACCTGTGTGACTGCCCAGCGGGATGACGGCACCATGACGGCGATGCGGCTCTGAGATGCCTGAGCCCGCCATGCATGCGGCGTTGGCGAACTGCGCCAGGTGCACTGGCGAAGCGCCGGCCAGCCAGCTTGACTGCGTTGCTTGACTGAGCCACCTCGGTGCCAGCCATGACCGCACCCGGGAAGGTTTTTCGAACCGCGTGAGCCATGTCCCGCAAGCGAAATACCAGCCTGCCGGGCTTTGGGATAACTTGCGGATTATAGCGCAGCGTGCCTTTTTCCGCACCGCACACAAGCTTTATCCGACGGGCCCGCGAGCCTTTCGGACAGCTTTCCCAGCCTTTTGCCTGACTCGTCAAATCAGGCGAAATCCTTTATGCTGCATTGGGTTACCACAAACGACGGCGGCGCCGTCCGGCAATCCCTGCCGGGTGAGACCGCCGTATTTGTTTCATGACCGCCAAGAAAATTCGCCACTATCTGCAGTTCAAGGATTTCTCGCTGGAAGACTACGAGTACGTGTTGGAGCGCGCGCGCATTCTGAAACGCAAGTTCAAGAACTACGAGACTTACCACCCGCTGCACGACCGCACGCTGGCAATGATCTTCGAGAAGAATTCGACACGCACGCGCCTGTCGTTCGAAGCCGGCATCTTCCAGCTGGGCGGCCACGCCGTCTTCATGAGCACGCGCGACACGCAGCTCGGCCGCGGCGAGCCGATCGAAGACGCGGCGCAAGTGATCTCGCGCATGGTCGACATCATCATGATCCGCACGTTCGGCCAGGACATCATCCAGCGCTTCGCCGAGAATTCGCGCGTGCCGGTGATCAACGGACTGACCAACGAATATCACCCGTGCCAGGTGCTGGCGGACGTCTTCACCTTTTTCGAGCATCGCGGCCCGATTCGCGGCAAGACCGTCGCGTGGGTCGGCGACGCCAACAACATGCTCTACACGTGGATCGAAGCCGCGCAGATTCTCGGCTTCAAGCTGCGCCTGTCCACGCCGCCCGGCTACAAGCTCGACCGCGCGCTGGTCGCTGCCGAAAGCGCGCCCTTCTACGCGGAATTCGACGACCCGAACGAAGCCTGCGCGGGCGCCGACCTCGTCACCACGGACGTGTGGACCAGCATGGGCTTCGAGGCCGAGAACGAAGCGCGCAAAAAAGCCTTCGCCGACTGGTGCGTCGACGCCGAAATGATGGCGCGCGCCAACTCCAATGCGCTCTTCATGCACTGCCTGCCCGCCCACCGCGGCGAGGAAGTCAGCGCGGAAGTGATCGACGGTCCGCAAAGCGTCGTGTGGGACGAGGCGGAAAACCGTCTGCACGTGCAAAAGGCGTTGATGGAGTATCTGCTGCTCGGCAAGCTCAATCACTGAGCGAGCCGCGTTTCAGCAGCTCAGCCGGCCGCTGCGTGCAGTGCGACGGGTTCTCGACTATGAATCCGCGTCGCGCACGCCGCATCCGGCTGCAGTCCATTGTGCAAGCGGACCGCCGATCACACCGCACCGTCCCAAAAACGCGGGCCGCCGGCGGTTTAGTGTCAAAATAGTGTTTTTCCGTGCTCCGGAACCGCCGGCGCGCCTTGTTTTCCCGCTTTCTCCAGCTACGAGTTCACCATGAGCGATATCAAGAAAGTCGTGCTCGCCTATTCGGGCGGCCTCGACACCTCCGTCATCCTGAAGTGGTTGCAGGACAACTACGACGCCGAAGTCGTCACGTTCACGGCCGACATCGGCCAGGGCGAAGAGCTGGAACCGGCGCGCAAGAAAGCCCTGCAACTCGGCATCAAGCAAGACAACATCTTTATCGAAGACTTGCGCGAAGAATTCGTGCGCGACTTCGTGTTCCCGATGTTCCGCGCAAACACGATCTATGAGGGCGAGTACCTGCTGGGCACGTCGATCGCGCGTCCGCTGATCGCCAAGCGCCAGATCGAAATCGCCCGCGCCACCGGCGCGCAAGCGGTCTCGCACGGCGCAACCGGCAAGGGCAACGACCAGGTTCGCTTCGAACTCGGTTACTACGCGCTTGAACCGGGCATCAAGGTGATCGCACCGTGGCGCGAATGGGACCTGCTGTCGCGCGAAAAACTGCTCGCCTACGCGGAAAAGGCCGGCATCCCGATCGAAATGAAGCACAAGCAAGGCGGGGCGCCGTATTCGATGGACGCGAACCTGCTGCACATCTCGTTCGAAGGCCGTCACCTGGAAGATCCGAAAGCGGAAGCCGAGCCGGAAATGTGGCGTTGGACGGTGTCGCCGGAAGAGGCGCCGGATCAGGCGGAATACCTGGACATCGAGTACGAGCACGGCGATCCGGTTGCGATCAACGGCAAGCGTTTGTCGGCGGCCGAAATGCTGACCGAGTTGAACCGTCTGGGCGGCAAGCACGGCATCGGTCGTCTGGATCTGGTGGAGAACCGTTACGTCGGCATGAAGTCGCGCGGCTGCTATGAAACGCCGGGCGGCACGATCATGCTGAAGGCGCACCGCGGCATCGAGTCGATCACGCTCGACCGTGAAGTGGCGCATCTGAAAGACGATCTGATGGCCCGTTACGCGTCGCTGATTTATAACGGCTACTGGTGGAGTCCGGAGCGCCGCGCGCTGCAGGTGCTGATCGACCATACGCAGGAGAAGGTCAACGGCTGGGTGCGTGTGAAGCTGTACAAGGGCAGCGTCTCGGTCGTTGCGCGCGATTCGAAGGAAACGCTGTTCGACAAGACGATCGCCACGTTCGACGACGACGGCGGTGCGTACAACCAGGCGGACGCTGGCGGGTTCATCAAGCTCAACGCCCTACGCATGCGAATCGCGGAAAACGCGCGTCGTCAGCGTAGCTAAGCGCCGCAAGGCGCAAGCCAGCAACCAAAACGCAGACACAAAAAAGGCGCCGGGAGGCAACTCCCGGCGCCTTTTTCCGTCCCGCGGACAAATCACGCCATCACAAACAAACCGGCTCCGCTTCCAGTTCCACGCCAAAGCGCGTCAGCACATCCTGTTGAATCGCCTTCGCGAGCGCCAGCACTTCTGCGCCGCTCGCGCCGCCGCGATTCACCAGCACCAGCGCCTGCCGCTCATGCACGGCCGCGGCGCCCATCGCGCGCCCCTTCCAGCCGCATCGATCGATCAGCCACCCGGCCGCAAGTTTGACCCGGCCGTCCGGTTGAACGTAGGACACGAGGCCGGGCTCGCGCAGCTTCAGCGCCTCGAACTGCGCCGCCTCGACGACCGGATTCTTAAAAAAACTCCCCGCGTTGCCCAGCTCGAGCGGGTCGGGGAGCTTCGCGCGACGCACCGCGACCACTGCATTGAAGATAGCCTGCGCGCTCGGCGACGCGGCGTCGTCGCCATTGCCGCTCGCGGCCAGTTCACGCGCCAGATCGGCGTAACCGGCGCGCGGCTGCCAAACCTTCGGCAAGCGAAAAGCAACCGACGTAATCACGAAACGGTCGCGCCCTTCCCGCTTGAAAAAACTGTCGCGATAGCCGAATCGGCAAGCCTTCGCGTCGAGTTCGACCACCGCCCCCGTTGCCAGCTCCACCGCGCGCAGCGACGCAAACCGCTCGCACATTTCCAGCCCGTAAGCGCCGATGTTCTGAATCGGCGCCGCGCCCACCGTGCCGGGAATCAACGCGAGGTTTTCCAGACCCGGCAGCCTTTGCGCCAGCGTCCACGCGACGAACTCATGCCACGGCTCGCCGGCTGCGGCCTCGACATACCAGGCGTCGTCGTCCTCCCGCACGATGCGGCGGCCCCGCAGCGCCACCAGCAGCAGCAGCCCCGCGAAATCCCCCGTCAGCACGACATTGCTGCCGCCGCCCAGAACGAGGCGCGGCAGGCCGGCGGCGCGCGGATCGCGCACGGCCGCCATCAGTTGCTCTTCGCGCTCGATACGGCACGCAAGCTGCGCGCGAACATCGAAGCCGAAGGTGTTGTGCGCCTTTAGCGGATAGCCGGCAATGAACGCGGCGGAAGCGGATTCGGACATCGGAGCGGGAACAATGAAACGACGAATGGGCGGCGGATAAGACCAGATCGAGCCTCGGCCGCGCGACAATGTGCGGCGGCCTTGGGCAAAAGGGAGTGGCGTCGGTAAAATGACATCCGGTCCGTGATTATAGCGAGTGCCCCGTGAGCAGCCGACCGGCCGCGTCATGCACCGCAGCACTATTGGGAGAAAGCAATGCCATCGTTTGACGTCGTCTGCGAAGCGAACATGATCGAAGTCAAGAACGCGATCGAGCAGTCCAACAAGGAAATTTCAACCCGCTTCGACTTCAAGGGGTCGGACGCGCGCGTCGAACACAAGGAAAACGAGATCACGGCGTATGCGGACGACGACTTCAAGCTCGGTCAGGTGAAAGACGTGCTGCTGTCGAAAATGGCCAAGCGCAACGTGGACGTGCGCTTCCTCGACTACGGCAAGATCGAGAAAATCGGCGGCGACAAGGTCAAGCAGGTCATCAAGATCAAGAAAGGCGTGTCCGGCGACCTGTCGAAGAAAATCGTGCGCCTCGTGAAGGACAGCAAGATCAAGGTCCAGGCGAGCATTCAGGGTGACGCGGTGCGCATCACCGGCGGCAAGCGCGACGATCTGCAAAGCGTGATCGCGATGCTGCGCAAGGACGTCACCGACACGCCGCTCGACTTCAACAACTTCCGCGATTGAACGCGGAGCGCGCGCGGTATCGAGCGCGCGCTGAAGGCTTGGCGCACCCGCGGTGGATAGTCCATTGCGTCATCGCGCCGGCCGCGAAGCGGCCACGATCACAGGTTGGACCAATCAACACCGTTCGACGCGCAACGCAGCTCCCGCTCAAGCTCCGTTGCCCGACGCCGGCCCTCCTGCCGCATCGACCTTCTTTTTCTTGTCGCCGATGCGGCTTTCCTCACCGCGGATCAGCTTGGCGATATTGCCGCGATGACGCCAGATCAGCAGCGAACTCATCACGACGATCGCGAGCGCAATGACGTGCGGCCCGAACAGAAAACCGTCGAAGATCGGCGCGAACGCCGCCGCGGCCAATGCCGCGAGCGACGAATAACGCGTGAAGAAAGCCACGATCAACCACGTCAGCAAAGTCGCAAGGCCGAGAATCGGATTGATCGCGAGCAGCACGCCCGCCGCGGTCGCCACGCCTTTGCCGCCCTTGAAGCGGAAAAAGACCGGATACAGGTGGCCGAGAAACACGGCAACGGCTGCGATGGCAACCGAGGTGTCGTCGAGTCCGTAACGCGCGCCGAAGTGCACGACGAACCATACCGGCAGCCAGCCTTTGAACGCGTCGCCGATCAAGGTAAGGATCGCGGCCTTCTTGCTGCCGCTGCGCAGCACGTTGGTGGCGCCGGGGTTGCCTGAGCCATACGAGCGCGGGTCGTCCAGCCCCATCGCGGCGCTCACGATCACGGCGAATGACACCGAACCGATCAGATAGGCAACGACGGCAACGATCAGATTTTGCATCTAGGACTCTTATAAGGATCGGCGGTCTGAAACTCGATACCCCAACCGCAACAGGGAACGAAACACGGAGCAAAGCGCGGAACAAAGCGGCGCACATTCTACCGAACCCGCCCGCCCGGAAAACATTCAGGCAAACGTCAATCGACGCTCGCGCATTGCACCGGTTTCGCCGCCAGCAAATCTGCGAGCACCTTCGGCTCGATACTAACCAGAAAACCGCGCCGCCCGCCGTTCAGCCAGATGGTGTCCATCTCGAGGATGCTCGACTCCACGTAGACCGGCATCGGCTTGCGCGTGCCGAACGGCGACGTGCCGCCGATCAGGTAACCCGAATGACGGTTCGCCACCTCCGGCTTGCACGGCTCGACGCGTTTCGCGCCGATCTGCCGCGCGAGATTCTTGGTGCTGACGGTGCGGTCGCCGTGCATCAGTACGATCAGCGGCTTGGCATGCTCGTCTTCCATGACCAGCGTCTTGACGACGTGATGCTCGTCCACGCCGAGCTGACGCGCCGACTCCGCGGTGCCGCCGTGCTCGACGTAATCATAAGGATGCTCGCCGAACGCGACGCCGTGACGGCGCAGAAACTGCGTCGCGGGCGTTTCGGAGACGTGTCTGGATTTGCTCATCGGCGCATTGTAATGGCGAGTCTGCACAACGGCTATTTGCCGAATGGCCAATTGTGCGGGTCGGGCGCTTGTGGCACGATCGTTCGGGAATGTTCCGGCGCAGTGTACGCCGGGCGCGAGCCGCTAGAGCGGGGAACTGTGGTCGGCTGCTTTGAATGGGACCGGGGTAACGCGCTTTGGCGTGAACTCTGGTCGACCGCCTTTGCATGGGACCAGTAAGCCGGTAAAGCGGCAAGTCCGGTCGACCGCTCTGCATGGGACCAGAGTAAGCCGCCAAAGCGGCAACTCTGGTCGACCGCCTTGCATGGGACCAGAGTAAGCCGCCAAAGCGGCAACTCTGGTCGACCGCCTTGCATGGGACCAGAGTAAGCCGCCAAAGCGGCAACTCTGGTCGACCGCTCTGCATGGGACCAGAGTAAGCCGCCAAAGCGGCAACTCTGGTCGACCGCTCTGCATGGGACCAGAGTAAGCCGCTAAAGCGGCAACTCTGGTCGACCGCTCTGCATGGGACCAGAGTAAGCCGCTAAAGCGGCAACTCTGGTCGACAGGAGACAGTGTTGAGTATTGACTTATCCACCCGTTCCACCATCGATATCCCCGCGCTGCTGGCGGCGCTGCCCACGCGCATCGCCGAGATTCCGGCGCTCGCGGCCGCGCGCGATCCGCAACACGTCGCGTTGATCGAGGACGCGCGTCGTTTGACCTGCGCGCAGCTCGCGCAGGCAGTCGAAACCGTCGCCGCGTTGCTAAGTGATTGGGGCGTGCGCGGCGGCGATCGCGTGATGATCGTCGCCGAAAACAGCATCGCCCAGATCGTGCTGCTGTTCGCGGCGGCGAGGCTCGAGGCGTGGGCGCTCGTGTCCAATGCGCGGCTGTCCGCAGCGGAACTCGACTCGATTCGCGCGCACGCGCAGCCGCGCGTGGTTGCCTATGCGGTGGAAAGCTCAACCGACGCCCAACAGCACGCGCAGCGGCATGAAGCGCAACCGGCGCCGGCCAGCACGCCGGACATCGGCGCATGGTCGTTCACGGTGGACTCCACGACGAAAGCCGAACCCGTCGGAGCCGCCAACGACCGCCAATGCGCCGCGCTGATCTACACCACCGGCACCACCGGCGCGCCGAAGGGCGTGATGTTGTCGCATCGCAATCTGCTGTTCATCGCCGCGATCTCGAGCCGCTTGCGCCAGGTCGGCCCCGACGACGTCGTCTATGCCGTGCTGCCGATCTCGCACGTGTACGGCTTCGCGTCGGTTTGCCTCGGCAGTCTCCATGCCGGCGCAACGTTGCGGCTCGCGCCGCGCTTCGCGCCGGAAGCCGTGCGCCGCGCACTCGCCGAGGAACACGTGTCGATCTTCCAGGGCGTGCCGGCCATGCACGCCAAACTGCTCGAACATCTGGAGACGCACGGTCATTCGTGGTGCGCGCCGCATCTGCGCTTTGCCTATTCGGGCGGCTCGCCGCTCGACGCCGCGTTGAAGGCGCGCGTCGAAAGCGTCTACGGTCTGCCGCTGCACAATGGCTATGGCATGACCGAAAGCAGCCCGACTGTCTCGCACACCATGCTCGATGCGCCACGCGGCGACTGCTCGGTCGGCGAAGTCATTCCGGGCGTCGAGGTGCGCTTCGTCGGGCTCGACGGCGTCGATGCCGCGCGAGGTGAAATCGGCGAGCTATGGGTGCACGGCCCGAACGTGATGCTCGGCTATTACCGCAGCCCGGAGCAAACGCGCGCCGTCGTGACCCAAGACGGTTGGCTCAAGACCGGCGACCTCGCGCGCCAGGACGCGGATGGCGCGTTGCATATCGTCGGACGCAGCAAGGAGCTGATCATCCGTTCGGGCTTCAACGTCTATCCGGCCGAGGTCGAACACGTGTTGAACGCGCATCCGCAGGTCGTGCAATCGGCGGTGATCGGACGCGCGGTCGAGGGTAATGAGGAGGTGGTCGCGTTCGTCGAACTGATTGCCGGTGCGCAGGTGACGCCGGCCGAATTGGTCGAGTGGTGCAGCGAGCGTCTCGCGCCGTACAAGCGCCCTGCCGAAGTGAAGGTGCTCGCCGCGCTGCCGGCGGCGTCGACCGGCAAGATTCTCAAGCACCGGCTGCGGGAATTCGTGTGAAGCAAGCGTCGCGACAGCAACGATAACCGCAACCAGCACGGCGCGAACGCCCGCTCCTCACCCCCGCGGATGATGCTGCGCATGCAGCGACTTCAAGCGCTCGCGGGCCACGTGCGTATAGATCTGCGTCGTGGAAATGTCCGTGTGGCCGAGCAGCAGTTGCACGACGCGCAGATCGGCGCCGTGATTCAGCAGATGCGTGGCGAACGCGTGCCGCAGCGTATGCGGCGAAAGCGGCGCATGCACGCCGGCCGTCGCAGCGCGCCGCTTGATGATGTTCCAGAACTGCTGCCGCGTCATGCCCTCCGCGCGGCTGGTGACGAAGAGCGCGTCCGTCGCTCGCGCACCCAGCAGCGCCGGGCGCGCTTCGCGCAGATAGCGCTCGATCCAGCCGTGCGCTTCCTCGCCGAACGGAATCAGGCGCTCCTTGGAGCCCTTGCCCATCACGCGCACCACGCCTTCGTTCAGACCCACTTCCACGGTCTTCAGCGTGACGAGTTCGGTGACGCGCAAACCGCTCGCGTACATCAGCTCCAGCATCGTGCGGTCGCGCAAACCCAAAGGCGTGCCGACGTCGGGTGCGCCGAGCAGCGCTTCGACTTGCGCTTCGCTGAGCGTCGACGGAAAACGCGGCGGCTGCTTGGCCGAGCGGATGCGCAGCGTCGGATCGATCTTCGCGCGATGCTCGCGCACCGCCCAGCCGTAGTAGCGGCGAAACACCGAAAGCCGCCGGTTCGCGGAGGTGGATTTGTCTTTCTGCCGCGCCGCGCTATAGGCATTGAGATCGGCCTCGCTGGCGGTGTCGAGCGACGTGTTGCGGGTTTTCGCGAGCCATTCGCAAAAGAGCCGCAGGTCGCGCCGGTATGCATCGAGCGTGTTGCGCGACAGGCCGTGTTCGAGCCACAGCGCGTCGCAGAACGCATCGATCGACGCGGAGCTCGCCAGAAAAAGAGGTGACGCGATGGGTGCGTCGTCAGCCAGAGTGTCGCTCATGCGTATGGAATGCCTTCATGCGCTAGGAGCCAGCGCTTGACGTTGCGAAAGAAGCCGTCTTCGGCGTGATGCGAAAACCCGCCGATGCCGCTCGAACTCACCACCCGATGGCACGGAATCACGATTGGAAAATAATTGGCGCCGCACGCCTGACCGACCGCGCGCGGCGCGCTGCCGAGTTGCTTCGCCAACTGCCCGTAGGTGCGCACGGCACCCGGCGGAATGTCGCTGATCGCCTGCCATACGCGCTGCTGAAACGCCGTGCCGACCGATGCCAACGGCAAGTCGAACTTCGCGGATGCGCGCTCGAAATACCGTTCGATCTGTTCGGCCGTCTGTTTCGCCAGTGGCGTCTCGGGCGCGACGTTCGCAATCGAGTCGGGAAGATAGACGATCTCGCGCACGGCATCGCCTTCGAGCCGGATGCCGACCTTGCCGAACGGCGCATCGATCACTGCGTTGAACATGGTTGCCTGCTCCTCACTGGCGGCGCTTTTTTCGGATTTCGCTAGCGTACCTGCATGGCGTGCAGGCGTTCGAGTGCCGCTACTTTACGCCGCTTCCAACGCCCATTCCACATGCTCGCGCACGACGGCGGACGGGTCGTCGGCACGCGAGCGCAGCGCCTCCACGATCGCCTTGCGTGCGTCCCCGCTCAGACTTTCCGAAGACGCACGCAGCGCATTGCCCATCCCCACCGCGAGATTGCGCAGCCAGCTCTCGTAACCGATGCGGCGAATCGCGCTGCCCTGCATGCGCGTGTCGAACTCCTGCGCGCTCCATGCAAATAGCTCGACCAGCGACGCGCGATCCAGCCCATGCCGCACGTCGAAATCGTCGACCGGCGCGGCTTGCGCGAACTTGTTCCACGGACACACGAGTTGGCAATCGTCGCAGCCATACACACGATTGCCGATCAGCGGCCGCATTTCCAGGGGAATATTGCCCTTCAGTTCGATCGTCAGATAGGAAATGCAGCGGCGCGCATCGACCTTGTAAGGCGCGACGATCGCACCGGTCGGACAGGCGCCGATGCAGCGCGTGCAACTGCCGCAATGCGAGCCCGGCGTTTCCGGGGCCACGTCGGGCGAGGTCTCGGCATCGGTCGGCAAGGGCACGTCGACGTAAATCTCGCCGAGGAAAAACAGCGAACCGGCGTCGCGTTGCAGCAGCAGCGTATGCTTGCCGCGCCAGCCGATGCCGGCCTTTTGCGCCAGTTCCACTTCGAGCACCGGCGCCGAATCGGTGAACACGCGGTAGCCGAATACGCCGATCGCGGCTTCGATTTTCTCGGCCAGTTGTTGCAAACGGTTACGCATGACCTTGTGATAATCGCGGCCGCGCGCATAGATCGACACCACCGCCGCCGACGGATCCGCGAGCCGCGCATGCTCGGCCGCGCGCCAGTCTCGGGGTGCGGGCGGCACGTCCGGCAAGGCGCTTTCGTTCGCCTTTCCGTTCAATGTCCGCGCGGGCAAATAGGCGATGCGCGCGGTAATCACACGTCGCGTGCCGGCCACAAGCTCGGCGGGCCGCGCGCGTTTCATGCCGTGTTTCGCCATATAATCCATCTCGCCGTGGCAACCCGCTTCCAGCCAGGCTGCAAGCGGCGCCTCCGCGGCGGAGAGATCGGTATCGCTAATGCCGATCGCCGCGAAACCCAGTTCACGGCCCCACGTTTTGATGTCCAGCGCGAGCGCATGCAGCGCCGCTTCATCCAAACGACGCTCGGCACGCGCATCGTCGTCAGACGCAGGCGTGCGGGACACAGGGGACTCCGGACTTCGGTTCATCACGTCATTTTACGAGAATGCCCGTCAATCCCGATCACGCGATCCAACCGCCCGCGAAGGTTCTGCTCGAACGCACCTTCGCGCTCGCGGACGAAGCCGCCACGCACGCGTTCGGCGAGCGCTTCGCGCTGGCGATCGAAAGCGTGCGCGCCATGGCGCAAGAAGCATCGCAGGAAGCACGGCGGCACGCTCCGGTCGCTGCCGGCGGCCAGGCATTTCACGGGCTGCAAGTCCAACTCATCGGCGACCTCGGCGCCGGCAAAACCACACTCGTGCGCGCCACGTTGCGCGGCCTCGGCCACACCGGCCGCGTGCGCAGTCCCACGTACACGCTCGTCGAACCTTATGTGCTCGCGCGGCCCAATGGGGAACTCGCGCTCTATCACTTCGATCTGTATAGATTCACCGATCCGGCCGAATGGGCCGACGCGGGCTTCCGCGAATACTTCGACAGCGGCGCGATCTGCCTCGTCGAATGGCCGCAACGCGCGGGCCGCCTGCTTGGCGTGCCGGATCTCGTCTTCTCGCTCGACCTGGACCACGCGGGCGACGGCCGCGTACTCGTCGCACGGGCCTACAGCGAATCAGGAAAGGCATGTCTCGAAAGATGTTGATCAAACCGTTCCGCTCGATCGAATCGGCGGCCACCGCAACGCATAACTGGCGGCGCCGGCAGATGCTGCGCGCGGGCGCATCCACACTCGTGCTCGGCCTCGTCGCCCCGCGCCTCGCGTGGGCCAGCTCGGTGCTCGGCGTGCGCGTCTGGCCGGCGCGCGACTACACGCGCGTGACGATCGAATCGGATCAGCCTTTGCAAAACGCGCAGCAATTGCTGCAAGGCCCGGACCGGCTGGTGGTCGACCTGAACGGCCTCGATCTGGACCAGGCGCTGAAGGATCTCGTGTCGAAGATCACGCCGAACGATCCGCAGATCCAGTCGGTGCGCGTCGGGCAATATCAGCCGCATGTGGTGCGAATGGTGTTCGACCTGAAGGGTTCCGTGAAGCCGCAGGTGTTCACGCTGCCGCCGGTCGGCGCGTACAAGTACCGGCTGGTGTTCGACCTGTACCCCGCCGTCGCGCCCGATCCGTTGATGGACCTCCTCGCGCAGACCGAGCGCAAGGAACAGAACCTGAATGAAAACAGCGCGCCGCCCGCCACGCTGAGCGGCCCCGGCACCACACCGCCCACCGCGGACAACAGCGAAGCGTTCTTCGAGCGTTATGCGCAGAACGGCGGCTCTGCCGCGCCCAGCGTGCCGCACGCGCCGGCGCCGCTGCCGCCGATTCTCGGCAAGCCGGCCGCGCCCGCCGCGCCCGTCACGCCGCCGAGCGCGATCGCCCGCAACAAGGGCGGCGCCAGCGGCGGAAGCAGCGCCGGCAAACTCGGCGACGACAACGGCGGCGACGACACCTACGCCTTCACCACGCCGAAACCCGGCAAGAGCAACACGGTGCGTCTGTTGACCGTCGCGATCGATCCGGGTCACGGCGGCGAGGACCCCGGCGCGATCGGCGGCTCGGGCACTTACGAGAAGCACGTCGCACTCGACATCGCCAAGAAGCTGCGCGCGAAGATCGATGCGCAACCGAACATGCGCGCGATGATGACCCGCGACGCCGACTTCTTCGTGCCGCTGAACGTGCGCGTGCAGAAGGCGCGGCGCGTCGGCGCGGATCTGTTCGTATCGATTCACGCGGACGCGTTCACCACGCCCGACGCGAAGGGCTCCTCGGTGTTCGCGTTGTCCGAGCATGGCGCGTCGAGCGCGGCGGCGCGCTGGATGGCGAACAAGGAGAACGCCTCGGATCAGATCGGCGGGATCAACATCAAATCCGCCGACGCCACCGTCAACCGCGCGCTGTTCGACATGTCGACCACCGCGCAGATTCGCGACTCCATGCGCTACGGCAACTTCGTGCTGAAGGAGATCGGCGGCATCAACAAGCTGCACAAGGGCTCGGTCGAACAGGCGGGGTTTGCGGTACTGAAAGCGCCTGACATTCCGTCGATCCTCGTGGAAACCGCCTTCATCAGCAACCCCGACGAGGAGCGCCGTTTGAACGACGACGCCTATCGCGAGAAGATGGCCGATGCGATCATGACCGGCATCAAGCGCTATTTCGCGGCGAATCCGCCGTTGGCGAAGAACCGCATGACTTGACGGCGCGCGCAGTCGCGCCGCCCCGCATCAAGCCGCGCCCTGGTGCGCAACGCAGAACGGCCGCTCGATCGCGGCCGTTCTGCTATCCGGTCTCACATCCGCTCAACGCTCAACGCGCCGGCGACAAACGCTGCACGACCCAGCCGCCGAACACGTTCACCGCCAGCCCCGCCATCACCAGCAAGGCGCCGACGATTTGCGCGACGGACAAGCGCTCGTCGAGAAACAAAGAGGCGGACGCGAGCCCGACGATCGGCACCAGCAACGAGAACGGCGCGACCTGGCTCGCCGGATAGCGCGAGAGCAGCCGGCTCCACAACCCGTAGCCGAGCAGCGTCGCAACGAACGCGAGATAGACGACGGCGAAAATCGACATCGCGCTGATGCCCGAGAGCGCCGCGGCGATTCGCTGCGGTCCCTCGAACGCATACGAGAACGCGAAGAACGGCAATGGCGGAATCAGGCTGCCCCACACCACGAGCCCGACCAGATCGACCTTGCCCACCTTCTTCGTGACGATGTTGCCGAGCGCCCACGAACACGCGGCGCACAGCGTGAGGACGAAACCGGCGAGCGTCATCTCGTGACCGCCTTGCAAGCCGATCAGCGCGAGCCCGCCCGCGGCGATCAGCAATCCGACGATGTTCGGCACGCGAAAGCGCTCATGCAGGAACAGCGCCGCGAACATCAGCGTGAAAAACGCCTGCGCCTGCAGGACCAGTGAAGCGAGCCCCGCCGGCATGCCCACATACATGGCCGAGAACAGAAACGCGAACTGGCCGAACGAGATCGTCGCGCCGTAGGCGAGCAGCCAGCGCCACGGCATGCGCGGACGCTTGACGAAAAACACCGCCGGCACCGCGGCGAGCGTGAAGCGCAGCGCGCCGAGCAGCATCGGCGGCACACCATGCAGGCCCACCTTGATCACGACGAAATTGACGCCCCACGCCACGACGACCACCAGCGCGAGCAGCAAATCCCTGGGCGACATCCCAGTCTCCGATTGGTTGTTCAATCCGGCAGTTTAGCGGAGGCGGCCGCAAGCGATGGGCCGCGCTACGGATTGCCGGAGCGCCGACGTGCTTCGATCCGTCAGCATTCCGCCCTCCGCAGTAGAATCATCCATTGAGCAAAATCCCAACCCATCCTTCCAGCCGAGCCCCCCATGTCCTCCTCGATCAAAGCAGTCCTCAAGCCGCATCTGCGCGACGTCGGCAACCTGACGGTGCGGCGCGTGCTGCCCGCCCTGGCTGCGCGTTTGATCGGGCCGTTCATCTTCTTCGACCACATGGGCCCCGCCACGCTCGAACCCGGTGTCGGTCTCGACGTGCGTCCGCATCCGCATATCGGCCTCGCCACCGTCACCTATCTGTTCGAAGGCGCGGTCATGCATCGCGACAGCCTCGGCTCCGAGCAGAAGATCGTCCCAGGCGACGTCAACTGGATGACGGCCGGGCGCGGCATCGTCCACTCCGAGCGCACGCCCGCCGAAGACCGCGCGAGCGGCCTCACCATGCACGGCATCCAGACCTGGGTTGCGCTGCCGTTGGAGGACGAGGACATCGAGCCGTCGTTCGCGCATCACGCCGCCCACACGCTGCCCGTGGTCGAGCGCAACGGCGTCACGCTGCGCGTGATCGCGGGCACGGCCTTCGGCGAAACCTCGCCGGTCGCGACGTTTTCGGGCACGCTGTACGTCGCCGCGCAGTTCGCGCCGGGCGGCGCCTTCGCGCTCGAACCGGAGCACGAGGAACGCGGCGTGTACCTCGTGGACGGCGACCTGGAGATCGACGGCGCGCCGCTCGAACCCGGTCAGATGGCGGTGCTCGCGCTCGACGAAACGGTCACGCTCGCGAGCACGCAGGGGGCGCGCGTCATGCTGCTCGGCGGTGAGAAACTCGATGGCGAGCGCTTTATCGAATGGAATTTCGTCGCCAGTTCGCGCGAGAAGATCGAAGCCGCGAAGCTCGCGTGGAGCAATCAGGATATGGGCAAAGTGCCGGGAGAAACCGAATGGATTCCGCTGCCGACCCGAAAATGAACACCGGCAGGCGCGGCCGAACGCGCCGCGTTGAATCCACGGCACTCGCCCCCAACTAGTCAATAAACCGTTTTATCGACGAGGACGCAATGGACACCACTCTGGCCACTTTCGAACAGGACGTCATCACGGCGTCGACACTGGCTCCCGTGCTGGTCGATTTCTGGGCGCCGTGGTGCGGCCCCTGCAAGACGCTCGGCCCGATGCTCGAAAAGCTCGAAGCCGAAGCCGCCGGCAAATGGAAGCTCGTGAAGGTGAACGTGGACGAGAATCAGGAACTGGCCGCGCACTTCCAGGTGCGCAGCATTCCGCACGTCATGGCGTTCGCCGACGGCCGGCCGGTCGATCAGTTCGTCGGCGTGCTGCCGGAAGGCCAGTTGCGCGAGTTTATCGAGCGGCTCGTGCCGCAAGGCGCGGACGCGTCGCGTCTCGAAGCGCAAACCGCGCTGGCCGAAGGCCGCCGTGAAGATGCGTACGACGCGCTGCAAGCCGCGCTCGCCTACGACCCCGGCTTCGACGAAGCGCGCATGGACCGCATCGAAATGCTGCTCGAAGACAACCGTATCGACGAAGCGCGCGACGAAGTCGATCTGCTGTCGCCGAAAACCACGCAAGGCATCGACGCGCGCTTCAACGCGATCAAGACGCGGCTCGACGCCGTGGACGCCGCCGCCGACCTGCCGCCCACGGATGCGCTCGAAGCCAGGGTCGCGTCGAACCCGGACGATCTCGAAGCGCGCTTCGATCTGGCTAGCGCGCTGATCGCGCGCCGCAAGTACGCGGGGGCGCTCGAACACCTGCTGGCGATCGTGCAGCGCGACCGCACGTTCCGCGACGACATCGGCCGCAAGACGATGCTGTCGGTGTTCGATCTGGCCGCGCATCAGCCGGAACTCGTGTCGCAATGGCGGCGCAAGCTGAGCGCGTCGCTGTTCTGATCCGTGCCGCCGTTCAGGTGCGGCCAGTGCGCCGCGCCTGGATGCGCTCTCAAGCTGCTGCCGCCTGCTTCGCCAACGCCCGCAACACGTGCGCGGCCGCGGCAAACCCGAAGCTTGCCGTCACGCACACGCTCGAACCAAAACCCGCGCAGTTCAGACCGACCGGCCCGGTGTGCCCCGGCGAGGTCGTGACGTGCTCGGCTTCCTCGTCGATATCGCAGACGGCCGCTTCGGGATAGATCAGCGGCTCGTCGGAATACACCGCGCTCACCTTGAACTTCGCCTTCGGCCCGCGCGGAAAACCATGCTGTTTGCGTAACTGTCCACGTACTTTCGAGAGCAACGGGTCCTGGATCGTCAGCGCGAGATCGTCGATGCGAATGCGCGTGGGATCGAGCTGGCCGCCCGCGCCGCCCACCGTGATCAACGGCTGTTTCCTCTCGACGCACCATGCGATCAACGCGGTCTTGGTGCGCACGCTGTCGATCGCGTCGACCAGGTAATCGAAACCGCCGCCGAGCGTCGCCGCGAAGTTATCCGGCTCGACAAAATCCTCCACCAGCCGCACGTCGCAAAACGGATTGATCGCCGCGATGCGCTCGGCCATCGCTTCCACTTTGGGCTTGCCGAAGTTGCCGTCGAGCGCGTGGATCTGCCGGTTGGTGTTGCTTTCGGCGACGTTGTCGAGATCGATCAGCGTGAGCGTGCCGACCGCGCTGCGCGCCAACGCCTCCGCCACCCACGAGCCCACTCCGCCGATGCCGATCACCGCGACATGCGCGCCTTCGAACGCGGCGAGCGCCGGCGCGCCATACAGGCGAGCGATGCCGCCGAAGCGCCGCGCGCGGTCGGCGGTTTCGCTCCCGTCGACGCTGGTAGTAAGATCGGATTGCGCGGTGGTGCTGGACATGGTGACAAGGCTCGTTGAAAAGAGGCAATACAGAATGGGGCGACGCCTGGGTACTCGCAGTCGGTATTTTGCCTGAACGCGTCGGTCGGGATGGCCGTGGGGCGTCGCGGCGTCGCCAGCTAACCGAAGGCTTTACGAAAGGCGCGCAAGCGCGAGACGGCATGCCTCGGTGCAATGTCCGGTCCCTTGATCTGGCCGCGCGCAAAGATTTCGCTCCTTAGCTATACTGGCCGAACTGTAGCGTTCGCATAAGAACATGACCTCACTCGCCGAACTTCGAAAAAATTATTCGCTCGGTTCGCTGGACGTTGGCGATGTCGACCGCAACCCGTTCCGTCAATTCGAAACGTGGTTTCAACAAGCGGTCGACGCCAGGCTGCCCGAGCCGAACACGATGACCTTGGCCACGGTCGACTCGCGCGGCCGGCCGTCGGCGCGCATTGTGCTGATCAAAGGCGTGGACGAACGAGGCTTCGTGTTCTTCACCAACTACCAGAGCCGCAAGGGCCTGGAGCTGGCCGCCAACCCCTACGCCAGCCTCCTGTTCTACTGGATCGAACTCGAGCGCCAGGTGCGCGTCGAGGGCCGCGTCGTTAAAACCAGCGAGGAAGAAAGCGATGCGTACTTCGCGTCGCGCCCGCTCGGTTCACGCATCGGCGCGTGGGCGTCCAATCAAAGTCAGATAATTGAAAGCCGCTCGCAGCTTGAAACACGCGAGCGCGAAATCCGCCTGCAATACGGCGACCAGCCGCCGCGCCCGCCGCACTGGGGCGGCTATCGTCTGGTCCCCGAGGCCATCGAATTCTGGCAGGGCCGGCCGTCGCGTCTGCACGACCGGCTGCTCTACACACGTTCAAGCGAAAGCAGCGACTGGCTGATCTCCCGCCTCTCGCCTTGAACCCGGATACAACGCCGCCAGCGCGTTGCCAACGCAGCAGCGCGCGGCGGCAGGATCGTGCTCGCGGCATGGGAGTTGCGTCGCACTGAGTAACGATCCGCACGAGCTTTGCTTTAGTTCAACAGACACGGAGAAATCACATGTTCTGGGAGAAAAAGCTGGCGCAGTGGGTGGACGATGTAAAAACGAGGGCGAACTTGCCAGCGCGCCTTGTGCTGTGGGACGGCCAGCAACATGACTTCGGGCAGTTCGCCGCGCCTCAGGTCACGCTGCACGTCAAAAGCGCCACGGCGCTGCCCTATCTGCTCGAACCGAGCCTCGACAATCTCGGCGAGGCGTACGTCAAGGGCAAGATCGACATCGAAGGCAAGCTGTCGGACATCATCAATATCAGCTACCAGCTTGCGCGCAGCACCGTCACCAGTGCGAGCAAGCTGGCGCGCGTGCGGCGCTACTTCAATCATTCGAAAGCGTCGGACAAGAAGGCGATCCAGTATCACTACGACGTCTCGAACGAGTTCTACAAGCTGTGGCTCGACGAGAACATGGTGTACTCGTGTGCGTACTTCGAAAACGGCGACGAGGATCTCGCCACCGCGCAGATCAAGAAGATCGACCACATCCTCACCAAGATCCAGTTGCAGCCGGGGCAGCGCCTGCTCGACATCGGCTGCGGCTGGGGCGCGCTCGTATTGCGTGCGGCACGGAAATTCGGCGCGAAGTGCGTGGGCGTGACGCTCTCGCAGAATCAGTACGATCTCGCCACCGCTCGCGTGAAAGCCGCGGGCCTCGAAAGCCAGATCGAGATTCGTCTGCAGGATTACCGCGACGTCGTCGGGCAATTCGACCGCATCACCAGCGTCGGCATGTTCGAGCACGTCGGCCGCAAGAATCTGCCGGGCTACTTCGAGAAGATCCGCGACCTGCTGGTCGACGACGGCATCGCGATGAATCACGGCATCACGTCGAGCGATGCGGACAGCGGCGAAACCGCGCTCGGCGGCGGCGAATTCATCGACCGCTATGTGTTCCCGGACGGAGAACTGCCGCACATCAGCCTCGCGCTCGAATCGATGCAGCGCGGCGGGCTCGAAGCGGTTGACGTGGAAAGCCTGCGCCGTCACTATGCGCACACGCTGGAAATCTGGGCGGAGAACTTCGAGGCGCATGCGGAGGAAGCCCGCAGTCTGGTCGACGACGAAAAATTCCGCATCTGGCGCGTGTATCTGGCCGGCTGCGCGTATGCGTTCGAGAACGACGACGTGTCCATCTACCAGGTGGTGTGCCGCAAAGCCGGCCGCAGCGCGAAAACCTTACCATGGTCGCGCCGCTATATGTACGAGAAACCGCTGTGATACGGGTACGCCGCCACGACTTGCCGTGGCGGCGTACCCAGGTTGCGTGACGGGGTGGCGTCCATTGGCGGCCCGACGTGGCGCAACCTTTGAACAGCAGGCCGAACATCGATGGACCGGAGCGGGACGAGTGAAGTGGGAGAGCCGGTGAACGGCGAGCATGACGCGGCAGCCGAGGCTGGGCAATTCGATCTGTTCGGCATGCCGGTGGAGCCCGCGCCATCGCCATCGAAAGCGGCTCAAATCGCACAAGCGGAGCGCCCGGCCGTTCCCGCCGACGCCCCCAAAAAACGCCGCGCCCGCGAGGTGCTGGCGGCCACGCCCTCGCCGGAGCTTCTCGCGCTCGCCGCCGAACTGCCGCCGCAAGTCCACCTCGGCACCTCGACTTGGTCGTTTCCCGGTTGGAACGGCATCGTCTACGGCGACGAATACAGCAACAGCAAACTCTCGCGCGAAGGTCTCGCGGCCTACGGCGCGCATCCGCTGCTCAAGACGGTCAGCATCGACCGGTCGTTTTATCAGGCGCTCACCGTCACCGAGTATTTGCGCTACGCGCAGCAAGTGCCGGCGCATTTCCGCTTCATCGTGAAGGCGCCGATGACGATCACCGACGCCACCGTGCGCGCCGAACGCGGCGAGCCGGTCTCGCTGAACCCGTGTTTTCTGAATGCGCAAATGGCGATCGACGACTTCGTCACGCCATGTCTCGAAGGACTCGGCGCGAAAGCCGGCGCATTGGTGTTTCAGTTATCGCCGTTGCCCGATCAGATGCTGGCCGAGCCGGCGGCGTTCATCGAACGCCTCGCCGAATTCCTCGCGGCATTGCCGACGTTGCCCGAAGGCACCTGCTACGCAATCGAAATCCGCGACGCCAGTTTGCTGACGCCGCGCTTTATCCGCACGCTGAAGGCGGCGGGCGTGCGCTATTGCGTCGGCATTCACGCGCGCATGCCCGACCCGCTGCGCCAGGCCGCGGCGCTCGCGCTGCTGGACGGCGAGCCGGCCGGGCCGCTGATCGTGCGCTGGAGTCTGCACGGCGGCTTCAAATACGAACAGGCGAAGGCGAAGTACGAACCGTTCGATCGACTGGTGGACCAGGACCCGGCCACGCGCGCGTCGCTCGCCGAACTGGCCGCGCGCTACGCGCTGGCCGGCCAGCCGGTGGTGATCGCGGTCAACAATAAAGCGGAAGGGTCCGCGCCGCTCAGTTGCGTCGAACTGGCGCGGGCGATCGTCGAGGCGTATGCGCGGCTGGCTCACGAGCATGAGCATGACCCAATGCAGCCGGCGCCCGGCGAACATGAACGAAACGAAAGCGGCGAACCAGGCTAGGCGAACCCTCGCTCAACGAGGGCTCGTTGGCTATCGCCTGGCTGAATCGAACCACCGCTCCGCTCAACTCGCCTTGACGCGATGCGCGAACTTCTGGCGAAACTTCGCGACTTTCGGCGCCACCACGAACGAGCAATATCCCTGGTTCGGATGCTGCGCGAAATAGTTCTGATGATAGGCCTCGGCAGGCCAGTAGTTGCCGTCGAGCGGCAGCACTTGCGTGACGATCTGCCCGTCGTAAATGCCTTGTTCGCCGATCTCGCGAATCGCCTGTAGCGCCGTTTCGCGCTGCGCGTCCGAATGCGTGAAGATCACCGAGCGATATTGCGTGCCGACGTCGTTGCCCTGCCGATTCAATTGCGTCGGATCGTGGATCGCAAAGAAGATATCCAGGATCTCGCGATAACCGATCTTCGCCGGGTCGAAGTCGACGTTCACGACTTCCGCGTGGCCGGTCACGCCATCGCATACCTGCTCGTAGGTCGGATGCTGCGTATGACCGCCCGCATAGCCCGACTCCACCGAGTTCACGCCATCGACGCCCAGATATACCGCTTCGAGGCACCAGAAACACCCGCCACCGAGGGTGGCGACTTCGCCTGTCTGACTCATGCTGCTCGCTCCTTGAGACTCATAGTCGGCCGATGCCGGTCCCCGCGTGGCCGCAACGCTCATGCCCATCGCGGCGTTCCAGCTTAGCGGGTTTTCCACATACCGGCAGGGGTCGCGGCCAATCCCGCCGCGATTGCAGTTAAAATTGGGACAAATCGACGATTTTCACTATGACTTTCGAATCATTTGTTTCCGGCCGCACGCGCGATGGGTTCAGCCTTGGATTCTCAAGGCTTGCGTCGAAGGCTTTCATCCGATGAAGCGCGCCAGCCCGCCCAACTTCGACCAGAACGCCTTCAAGCAGGCGCTCAGCCAATTCGCCACCGGCGTCACCGTCATTACAACGCGTGCGGAGTCCGGCCAATTGATCGGCATCACGGCCAGCTCGTTCAATTCGGTTTCGCTCAATCCGCCGCTGGTGCTGTGGAGTCTCGCCACGCGCTCGGCGTCGATGCCGGTATTCCGCGCCAACAGCCACTACGTGGTCAACGTGCTGGCCGGCTCGCAACTCGATCTGTGCAAGCGCTTCGCCACCGTGAAGGGGGATCGCTTCGAAGGCGTGTCGCACGCGCAAGGCGATACCGGCATGCCGGTGCTCGACGGCGCGCTCGCCTGGTTCGAATGCCATAACCGCAGCCGCTACGAAGAAGGCGACCACGTGATTTTCGTCGGCGAGGTGGAGCGCTGCGGCGTGCATGAGCATGTCGCGGAGGTGTCGCCGCTGGTGTTCCAGAACGGCCAGTTCCACGGACTCAAACCGCTCTGAAGGCGACGCCCTGTTTTACACGCGGTACATGTAGGCCATGCAGCATGACCGGCGATGTGGGAAGCGTCCGATACACGCATGGCACTTCGGGGCTTGCGCGATCGGCGGTGGATTCAACGATCGTTATGCGACGCGCCATGCCCACCGGTTTTCGTCACCAGCGACACCGGCACGCCTGAATCTTCCTTGAGCGTCTGCAGCACGATATTCGAGCGAATATCCATCACGCCCGGCGCTTTATAGAGGCGATGCAGCACGAAATCCGAATAGTGCTTGAGGTTGTGCGCGAGCACGCGCAGCAGGTAATGCGTTTCGCCGGTCACGACGAATGCGCCGACCACTTCGGGCCAATCCTGCAGCGCCTGTGCAAAACGCTCGTGCCAGTTCTCCTGGTCGTTGCGCATCGACACCTGCACGAACGCCTCCAGTTCAAAACCCAACACTTCGCGATTCAGACACGCGCGGTAATGTTCGATGACGCCCTGCTCTTCCAGGAGGCGCAAGCGGCGCAGACACGCCGACGGCGAGAGCGAGATGCGCTCCGCGAGATCCAGATTGCTGATGCGTCCTTCCTGCTGAAGCACCGCCAGAATACGGCAATCGGTGGCGTCGAGCGAGATCGCGTTCATATTCGGTCTCCCTTTCCCATTTGACTCAAATTATGTTCCAAGACAACGCGTAGAAGGAGATTTTTTCGCAATCACATTTCGCGGCAAGCCACCTATCATTCCCGGATAGACAAAACACCGCAGATGGAGATATGGACACACTCTGGGACATCACCCCCGCCGTCGATACCGCGACGCCGGTCTGGCCGGGCGACACGCCGGTCGGCATAGAACGCGTGTGGCGCATGGAGGCGGGCTCGCCGGTCAACGTCGCGCGGCTGACCTTGTCGCCGCACACCGGCGCTCACACCGACGCCCCGCTGCACTACGACGCCGAGGGCGCCGCTATCGGCCACGTGCCACTCGACGCCTACCTGGGCCGCTGCCGGGTGATTCATTGCATCGGCGCCTCGCCTGTTGTCACGCCACAACACCTGAACGGTTCGCTCGACGATCTGCCGCCGCGAGTCTTACTGCGCACTTACAGGAACGCGCCCACCGCGGCCTGGGACAGCGCGTTCTGCGCGGTCGCGCCGGAGACCATCGACCTGCTGGCCGCGAAGGGCGTGAAGCTGATCGGCATCGACACGCCGTCGCTCGATCCACAGGAATCGAAAACGATGGACGCTCACCACCGCGTGCGCGCGCATCGCATGGCGATACTCGAAGGCATCGTGCTGGATGCCGTCGCGCCCGGCGACTATGAACTGATCGCGCTGCCGCTGAAGCTGACCACGCTCGACGCGAGCCCGGTGCGCGCGGTGTTGCGCGCGCTGGCCAGCACCCACTGAACGCTTTTCCTGACCGACTGGACCACCATGAACCATCGTGACGAAGCACTGGCGCTCGACCGCGCCGACCCGCTCGCGGCCCTGCGCGACCAGTTCGCGCTGCCGCCGGCCACTATCTATCTGGACGGCAACTCGCTCGGCGTGGCGCCCGCCGCCGCCGCGCAGCGCGCGCAAACCGTGATCGGCGCCGAATGGGGCGAAGGCCTGATCCGCAGCTGGAACAGCGCCGGCTGGTTCGCGTTGCCGCGCCGGCTCGGCAACAAGCTCGCGCCGCTGATCGGCGCGGAGCAGGACGAAGTCGTCATTACCGATACGATTTCGATCAACCTCTTCAAGCTGCTGTCGGCCGCGTTGCGGCTGGCGAATGCGCGCGATCCGAAGCGGCGCGTGATCGTCTCCGAGCGCTCGAATTTCCCGACCGATCTGTACATCGCGCAAGGGCTGATCGAGCAGCTCGATCGCGGCTACGAATTGCGTCTCGTCGACGACCCGTCGGAACTACCCACCGCGATCGACAACGACACGGCCATCGCGATGATCACGCACGTGAACTACCGCACCGGCTATATGCACGACATGGCGGCGGTCACGAAGCTGATCCACGACCAGGGCGCGCTCGCGCTGTGGGACCTCGCGCATTCGGCGGGCGCGGTGCCGGTCGACCTGAACGGCGTCGGTGCCGATTACGCGGTCGGCTGCACGTATAAGTATCTGAACGGCGGACCGGGCTCGCCCGCGTTCGTATGGGTGCCGCAGCGTCACCAGAACGACTTCGCTCAACCGCTGTCCGGCTGGTGGGGTCATCGCGCGCCGTTCAAGATGGACCCGACCTATCAACCGGACGACGGCATCGGCCGCTTCCTGTGCGGCACGCAGCCGATGGTGTCGATGTCGCTGGTCGAATGCGGGCTCGACGTGTTCCTGCAGACCGACATGCAGGCGATCCGCAAGAAATCGCTGGCGTTGACCGATCTGTTCATCGAGCTCGTTGAAACGCGCTGCGGCGAGTTTCCGCTGAAGCTCGTCACGCCGCGCGCGCATCGGCAGCGCGGCTCGCATGCGAGCTTCGAGCATCCGCACGGCTATGAGGTGATGCAGGCGTTGATCGCGCGCGGCGTGATCGGCGACTACCGCGAGCCGCACGTGTTGCGCTTCGGCTTTACGCCGCTGTACACGCGCTTTGTCGACGTGTGGGATGCCGTGGAAACGCTGCGCGACGTGCTCGCGAACGAGACCTGGCGCGCGCCTGAATTCGCCGCACGCGGCGCTGTGACCTGAGGAGCACGCAATGACCGATCACATGCAAACGCCGGGTTTGCCGGAAGAAAAACCGGCGCAGGGGTGCCCGTTTGGGCATGGGCAGACCGCGGCGCCTGGCGCATCCACGAAGTCCGATTCTTCCGGCGACGGCTGGCACGACGCGCAACTCGATTTCTCCGAATCGATGAGCTACGGCGACTATCTGTCGCTGGGAACGGTGCTGAATGCGCAGCATCCGCTGTCGCCGGATCACAACGAGATGCTGTTCATCATCCAGCATCAAACCAGCGAGTTGTGGATGAAGCTCGCACTGTATGAATTGCGCGCGGCGTTGAAGGCGGTGCATCGCGACGAGTTGCCGCCGGCGTTCAAGATGCTCGCGCGCGTCTCGCGGATCATGGAACAACTCGTACAGGCTTGGAGCGTTCTCGCGACGATGACGCCGTCCGAGTACACCGCCATGCGGCCATACCTGGGGAGTTCTTCCGGGTTTCAGTCGTATCAGTACCGGCAGATCGAGTTCCTGCTCGGCAACAAGAACGAGCAGATGCTCAAGCCGCACGCGCATCGCGCGGACGTGCTTGCCGAGGTGAAGGCTTCGCTGGAAGCGCCTTCTTTCTACGACGAGGTGGTGAGGCTGCTTGCGCGTCGCGGGTTTGCGATTTCACCTTCCAGACTGCAGCGCGACTGGACGCAGCCCACCACGCACGATGCTTCCGTCGAGGCGGCCTGGCTCGAGGTCTATCGCAACCCGTCGCAACATTGGGAGTTGTATGAGATGGCCGAGGAACTGGTCGATCTCGAAGACGCGTTTCGCCAGTGGCGGTTCCGGCATGTGACCACGGTGGAACGGATCATCGGCTTCAAGCAAGGCACGGGCGGCACGAGCGGCGCGCCGTACCTGCGAAAGATGCTGGACGTGGTGCTGTTTCCCGAGCTTTGGCATGTGAGGACGATGCTGTAGTCACCTCGCGGTATAGCCCCCATCGATCGGCAAGCAAACACCGCTGATCATCGACGCCGCGTCGCTCAACAAAAACATGATCGGCGCGGCGACCTCGGCGGACTCCGCAAACCGCTGCAAGGGAATCGCCCGCAACGCGGGCTCGCGCTTCGCGGGATCGCTCCATGCCTGCACCGCCATCGGCGTCAACGTGACGGTCGGATTGACGCTGTTCACGCGAATGCCGAACGGCCCGAGTTCGATGCACAACGCGCGCGTCACCGCATCCATCGCCGCCTTGGAAGCCGAATAGCTCAGATGATCGTCCAGCGCGACGAGCGCGGCCTGACTCGACACGTTCACGATACTGCCTGCGCGCCTGGCGTCGATCATCCCGCGCGCCACGTGCTTCGCCACCAGCACGGCGCCACGCGTATTCACCGCCATCACGCGATCGAAACTGGCGGCCGTCGTATCCACCGCGCGTTCGAGCAACGCAATCCCCGCGCAATTCACGAGGCCGTCGAATGGATCGAGCGAGCCCAATGCATCGTCGATCGCGGCTTCGTCGCTGACGTCGAGCGTCAGCGGCTCGCAGCCGGTCTCTTCAGCGAGGCGCGCGAGTTCTTTGACGTTGCGCGCCGCGGCGACCACGTTCGCGCCGGATGCGCACAACGCCTCGACCGTCGCGCGCCCGATTCCGCTCGATGCGCCCGTGACCAGAATCGACTTGCCGGAAAAATCGAAAGTAGCATTCATGATGATTGCAACCGATGCATGACCGGCTTCAACGCCGGATAAAGGTCCGTATAAACGCCGAAGCGCTTTTCGTACAGCGCGAGGCGCGCGGCGTCGGGCTGCGCGCGCTCGATCAGCGTCACCCAGCCGCCCTGCGCTGCCTCGGGCGACACCAAACCGGCGCCCACCCCGGCCAGCAGCGCCGCGCCCATTGCCGCTTCCACTTCCTGCTCGATCGTGTAGACCGGATAGCCGGTGATGTCCGCGATGATCTGCATCCACAGATCCGAATGCGCGGCGCCGCCCACGACGATCAATTTGTCGTCCAGCGACTGCGCGCCTTTGCGTCCCGCCTCGATGTTGTGCTTGAGCGCGAACGACACGCCTTCCAACACCGCGCGGTACAGATGCGCGCGCGTATGGAACAAACTCAGGCCGACAAAAGCGCCGCTCGCCTTCGCGTCCCACACCGGACTGCGCTCGCCCATCAGATACGGCAGGAACATCACGCCATCCGAACCGGCGGCCACCTTCGCGGCGGACTCTTCGAGCAGGCGATGCGGGTCGCCATGCGGCGTCGCGCGCGCGGCCTCGATCTCCGCATGACAGAACTGCTCGCGATACCACGTCACCGACGCGCCCGCCGTGATCGCGCCGCCGAACACGTAGATGTCGCGCTGACCGTTGAACACGTGCGGCATGCTGATCAGGCCATGCCGCGCATCGACGGTCTGGTTGATATAGCCCCAGCACATGCTGGTGCCGATCATCGCGACATGCTGGCCGGCACGCGTGACGCCCGCGGCGAACGTCGCCACCGCCGCGTCCACGCCGCCCGCGACGATCGCCGTGCCCGCTTCGAGTCCGAGTTGTTCGGTCCATTGCGATAGCAGGCCGCCCACCACTTCGGACGATTCCACCAGCCGCTCCGGCATCATGGTCGCCGGAATGCCGAGCATGTCGAGCGCTTCGTCGGACCAGTCGCGCCTGGCGATGTCGTAGATGCCGCCGATATTGCCCGCCGAACTGTGATCGACCGCGACCTCGCCGGTGAGCATATAAATGATGTACGCGTTCGGCGGCAGGAAATAGCGCGTGTGCGACCAGACGTCCGGCTCGTGATCGCGCAGCCACAGCATCTTCGTGTAGCCGTAATAGCTGTCCACGCCGTTGCCGGTGATCGCGTACAGGCGTTCGAGATCGACGTTGCCGCGCACCCATTCGACCTGATCGGTCGCGCGCCGGTCCATCCAGATCAGGCACGGATAGAGCGGCCGCATATCGCTATCGACGGCGATGCCCGAGCCGCCATACAGGCTGCTCACGCACACCGCCTTGACCGATGCCGCCGCGACGCCCGCCTCTTTCGCCTTCGTCACGCAAGCGGCGATGCATTCCACCACCGCCTTGAACCACACCGCGGGCCATTGCTCGGCCCACAGCGGCTTGGGCGTATCCGGCTGATAGCTCGACGCATGCTGCGCGACGATCGCGCCGTGCTGATCGACGAGCAGCGCCTTGGTGCTCTGCGTGCCGATATCGACGCCGATGACGTAGTTCATACTGTCTCCGTTTATATGCCGCTCGCGTTCGCTCGATGCTGTGAACGTTCAGGCGCGCGGCTTCATCAATACCTTGATCGAATCGAGCGAGTCGGCGACCTTGATCGCCTCCTCCCATTCCTCCAACGAAAAGCCGTGCGTGACGATGCCCTTCGAGGTGACGAGTCCGCGCGCCAGCAGATCGATTGCGATCGGATAACAGTAGGGTCCAAGATGCGCGCCGCGCACGTCGAGTTCCTTGCGATCGCCGATCACCGACCAGTCTAGCGTGGTATCCGCGCCGAACACCGAAAACTCGACGAAGCGCCCGAGCTTGCGAATCAGGTCCATGCCCTGGTTCACGCCGACCGGCGCGCCGGTGGTCTCGATGTACACATCGCAACCGTAGCCGTCAGTGAGCGAATGGATGATCGCGAGCGCGTCGTCCTGCTTCGGATTGATCGTCACGTCGGCGCCGTACTCGCGCGCGAGCGCGAGGCGCTCTTCCACCAGATCGATCACGACGAGCTTCTTCGGCGTTTTCAGATGCGCGACTTGCGTCATCATCAGGCCGAGCGGTCCGGCGCCCGCGATCACCACCACGTCGTCGAGCTGCACATCGCCGCGATTGACCGTGTGAATCGCGCAGGCGAGCGGTTCGATGATCGCCGCGTCTTCGAGCGAGATGCCGTCGGGAATCTTGTGGACGATCGCGGTCGGCGGAATGCGCATGTATTCGGCCATGCCGCCGTCCGCGACTTCGCGCTGAAAGCCGAAGATGTTGTGCACCTCGCACATCCAGTATTGGCCGGACTTGCAGTAACGGCACTTGCCGCAGGGCACGATCTGCTCGGCGATCACGCGGTCGCCGGGCTTCACGCCGAAGTGCGCGGCCGCGCCTTCGCCGATCTCCTCGACGAAGCCGAAGAATTCGTGCCCAGGAATCACCGGCGCTTTCACCCACGGGCTCGGGCCGCCCCAGAACATCTTCGCGCCCGAATGGCATTTGCAGTCGCTCGCGCAAATGCCGCACGCGGCGATGCGGATCACCAGTTCATGCGCGCGCGCCTTGGGCTTCGCCACCTGTTCGACCCGATAGTCTTTCGGCGCATGACAGACGATGGCCGTCATGCTCTGCTTGTCAGCTTGAGTGGATTGAGTCATTGCGTGGTCCTGCTTGAAAGAGAAAGTCAGTGGAGAGTTATTTTCTGCGGTCGCGGCTGATGTAGATCGCGAGCAGAATGATTCCGCCCTTGATCACGTTCTGCACGTACGGATTCACGCCGACCATGTTCAGGCCGTTGTTCAATACGCCGAGCAGCAGCGCGCCGATCAACGTGCCGATGATCGAGCCGCGTCCGCCGGAAATCGAGGTGCCGCCCATCACCACCGCCGCGATGGCGTCGAGCTCGAAACCCACGCCCGCGTTCGGCTGGCCGCTCATCAAACGCGCGGTCAGCACGATCGCGGCGAACGCGGAGGTCAAGCCGGCGATCGTGTAGACGATCAGCTTCACGCGCGCCACGCGCACGCCGGACAGACGCGTCGCCTGTTCGTTGCCGCCGATCGCATACACGTAGCGGCCGAACGGCATGCGTTCGAGCAACACCCAGGCGATCGCGTAGATCACCGCCATGATCACGACCGGCGCCTGAATGCCGACAATCTTGCCGCTGCCGAAGAAGCTGACCCAGTCGGGCAAGCCGTCGATCGGATAACCGCCCGTGTAGATCAGCGCGAGGCCGCGGGCGATGCCCATCGTCGCCAGCGTGACGATGATGGGCGGCATGCCGGCGAACGCGACGAAGAAACCGTTGGCCGCGCCAAAGCCGAGACCGACCGCGACGCCGATCGCAAGCGCCGCCACCGCATTCATGCCGGCCACCATCAGGCCGGCGGCGAGCGTGCCCGATAAAGCCATCACCGAACCCACGGAAAGGTCGATGCCGCCGGTCAGAATCACGCAGGTCATGCCCACGGCGATGATCGCGTTGATCGACACCTGGCGCAGCACGTTCTCCAGATTCGCGCCGGAGAGAAAACTATCGCTCGCGAACACCATCACGATGCACACCGCCACCAGGCCGACGAACGGATAGAACAGCGTCGAGCGCTTCAACGCGGCCCAACTGAAACGCAGCGGCGCACCGGGGACGCCCCCGCTGACGGTGGACGTTTTCGGCGAGGAAGAAGGATTAGGCGAGTTCATGGCTTGCTCCACGGGTGCCGGCTGTTGCATAGGTCATCACGGCGTTCGAGTCGATCTGGTCGCCTTCGAGCATGGCTTCGATGCGGCCCTGGCGGAACACGGCGACGCGGTCGCACATGCCGACGATCTCCGGCAATTCGGACGAGATCATGATGATCGAATAGCCGCGCGCGGTGAGTTCGCGCATCAGCAGATAGATTTCGGCTTTCGCGCCGACGTCGATGCCGCGCGTGGGTTCGTCGAAGATCAGGATGTTGGTGTGGTGGTTCAGCCAGCGCGCGATCACCACCTTCTGCTGATTGCCGCCCGAGAGCGTCGCGACTTCGGTGTGCATGGTCGGCGCCTTGACGCCCACGCGTTTCATGATGTCGGCGGTCGCGCGCGCTTCGCTGCGCTGGTCGATGAAAAAACGCAGCGAGCGATATTTGCCGAGGTTGTTGATCGAGATGTTCTGCTTGATCGAGAAATCGGTGATCAGCCCTTCGGTCTTGCGGCTCTCCGGCAGAATGCCGACGCCGGCGCGCAATGCGTCGGCCGGATCGGACAGCTTCGCGGCCGTGCCGTTGATGCGAATCTCCTTCACGTAGGCCGCGTCCGCGCCGATCACGGCGAGCGCGGTTTCGGTGCGCCCCGAGCCGACCAGTCCCGCGAAGCCGAGAATCTCGCCTTCACGCAAATCGAAACTCAGCACCGGACTGTCTTTGCGCAGTTGCAGCTTGTCGACCTGGAGCACGGTTTTCGCATCGGCGGCGAGCGGCGGCTTCGGCGGAAAGCTGTTTTCGATGCGGCGGCCCACCATCATCTCGACGAGCCGGCTCACATCGGATTGCGCGACCTCCGTCATGCCGACGTACTGACCGTCGCGCAGCACGGTAATGCGATCGCACACTTCAAAGATCTCTTCCAGATGATGCGAGATGAAGATCATTGCCACGCCCTGCTTCTTCAGGTCGCGCATGATCGCGAACAGATGCTCGGCTTCCGCGGGCGTGAGCGTCGCGGTGGGTTCGTCGAGAATCAGAATGCGCGCTTCCAGCGACAACGCCTTGCCGATTTCGACGAACTGCTGCTGCGCCACCGACAGCTCGCGAATCGGCACCGACAGATCGATCGCCACGCCGAGCCGCTGAAAGATCGCCGCCGCCGTGCGCCGCATCTTGCCGCGCTCCAGAAGGCCCAAGCCGTTTCTCAACTCGCGGCCGAGAAACATGTTCTCCACCGCGTTCAGATACGGAATCAGGCTGAACTCCTGAAACACGATGCCGACGCCCGCAGCCACCGCGTCGTGATAATTCGTGAAGTGGCGCGCGGCGCCGTCGATCGTGATCGTGCCTTCGTCCGGCTGATAGATGCCGCACAGGATTTTCATCAACGTCGACTTGCCCGCGCCGTTCTCGCCGAGCAACGCGTGAATCTCGCCGCGCGCGATCTCCAGGTGAATGTCTTGCAGCGCCTTCACGCCGGGAAAACTTTTGCTGATGTGTTCGAGCTTGAGTATCGTGTCCATCGGGTCCTCCTTCACGGCTCGCCGACGCGCCCATTCGAACGCGGCACGGCGGCGAGCCTTCGCCTTACCAGCTGAAACCCTTGGCGTTGCTCTTGTCGACCATCTTCACGTCGACCGGAATCGCTTTCGGCACATTGGCGCCCCACTTCTTCGCGAGCGCGACGCCGAGCGCGATGCGCACCTGGTCGGCGGGGAATTGCGCGGACGTTTCGACGAACTTCGAATTCGGCTTCTGGATCGCGGCAATCGCTTCGGGCGCACCGTCGACGCTCGTCAGCTTGATGTCCTTACCCGATGCTTCGATCGCCGAGAGCGCGCCCATCGAGCCGCCGTCGTTCACGCTGAACACGCCCTTCAGGTTCGGATGCGCCTGAATCATGTTCTCGGTGACGGACAAGGCCGTCGCGCGTTCCTGCTTGCCGTTCTGCGTATCCACGAGCTTGACGCCGGGACTCCTGGCGAGCGCCGCCTTGCAGCCGCGCACCCGTTCGAGAATCGGCACCACCGGAATGCCGTCGAGAATCGCCACTTCGCCGCTGCCGCCGATCGACTTCGCCAGATACTCGCAAGCCATCACCCCGGCGTCGAAGTTCTTCGAGCCGACGAATGAATCGACCGGACCGTTCGCGTTCGCATCCACGGCGACCACCACCACGCCCGCCTTTTTCGCCGACGTCACCGCCGATTGAATGCCGGTCGAATCGGTCGGATTCACGAGCAGGATGTCGATCTTCTTTTGCAGCATGTCCTCCACGTCGCTGACCTGCTTGCTGACGTCGTGATGCGCGTCGGTGACGACCACCGTCGCGCCCATCGACGCAGCCGCGTCGTTCAGCGCTTTTTGCATCGTCACGAAGTACGGATTGTTCATCTCCTGGAACGTCATGCCGATTTTCAGCGGCGCGGCCTGCGCCGCCGGCGCGGCGATGAACGACAGACCGACCGCAAGCGCCGTCACCGCGGCCGTGCGGCGCGCGAGGGTCTTCAACGATGCCTGCTTCGAATTGGATTGCGTCATGGTTGTCTCCGTTTTTAAAAATGAGCACGTCCCTCACGCTGTCGAAAGACAGCGCGATACGTGTTTGCAACGCGGGTCGGTGAAACGCCTCGGCTCGAGGCCGGAAATGCTACGTGGGTGCCAGGTTGGGGGGATAAGCGGCGGCGCTGCGCGGCAAACCCGGCGCGAGCACGATCGCGGGCACGGCGTCGTCGATGCCCACGCCGCGCGCGGCGGCTTCCTCGGAAGCGTCGCGGCTCGCGCCGTTCAGTTGCTGATAGCGGCGAAACTTCGAGGGCGCCATGCCCTTCACGGCAAGGAACTGCCGGTTGAAATTCGACAGGTTGTTGAAGCCCGCCTTGAAGCAGATCTCGGTGACGCTCAGGTCTTCGTCCGTCAGCAGTTGGCATGCGAGGTTGATGCGCATGCGGTTCACGTACTGCACGAAAGGCAAGCCCGTATGACGGCGGAAGTAACGCGAGAATGCGCTCACGCTCTGCCCCGCCAGTTGCGCGAGGTCGGATTCGCGCAATTCGCCCGCGAGGTTCTTGCCGATATAAGAGAGCACGTGATTGATGCGGGTCGACGCGAAACCCGTGGGGTCCGCCTGATACGCGGGGCTGGCGAGCGTCTCGCGATCCTCGGCGCTCACGAGGATTTCGAGCATCGACATGAACAGCACCAGACGGCGCAGCCCGCGCGCCGCCAGCAATTCCAGAAAGAGCGGCTGGATCACCGCGCTCGTCGTCGCGCCGAACGACACGCCGCGGCGCGAGTCGGCCAGCAGCGCTTCGACCTGACGCCACTCCGGAAAACTGTCGACGCAGCTCGACACGAACTCCTGCCCGAATTGCACGACCAGATTGCGCTGCGCGATCGTCTCGCCTTGCGTCACGTCGCTCACCCAGTTGTGCGGCAGGTTCGGCCCCATCAACACGAGGTTGCCGGGCGCGAAGCTGCTGATATGGTCGCCGACGAACATCTTGCCGGTGGTCGCGACGATCAGATGAATCTCGTACTCCGGGTGAAAGTGCCAGCGCACCGTGCGATACGGATAGCCATGCGACCACACCTTGAAGGATTCGTCGCGGCGTACGGCCACGATCTCGAGATCGGGTTGCACTGTCTGCCTCCATGAAGCGGCTTGTGATCGCGCCGCGGGTCTTCGTCTTGTATAGCGAAAAGTAGCCTTCAATGGCGTTATCCACCACTAAAAATGAAACCGCGGACCGATACTTTTTTGCATTCGGGTTAGTCCCGACCCGGTTCGCGTCAAATTTGATGCAACGCAATACACGGGGCAACGCGTTCCCATCATGCGACGACGCATCGTCACGCATGCCGGAACGCACTGCCACGCCGCGCTGCGCCACGAAAACCCTGCGAGCTCGCCTTGACTTTCGTTTCGGCGGATACGATCATTCGTTCACAGTAAGAGCAAATGCTCCATCCAGAGAAAAAACGCACGCGCAAGCCGTGCGAGTCAAGGCATTCAGGAGACGCACATGAACAGCGGGCAAGGCGGCGCGGCCGCACACGTGATCCTCCACATCGGCGCGGGATCGTTTCATCGCGCGCATCAGGCGTGGTATCTGCATCGTTTGAACGAAGCGAACGTGGCGGGCGAGCCGCACTGGTCGCTGGCGGTGGGCAATATTCGCGGCGACATGAATGCGGTGCTCGAAGCGCTCGCGGCGCAAGACGGCGTCTACACGCTCGAAACCGTCACGCCGCAGGGCGAGCGCGCGTATGAAACGATTCGTTCGATCGAGCGTGTGGTGCCGTGGACCGAAAGCCTCGACGCGCTAATCGAAGCGGGCGCCGACCCGGCCTGCAAGATCATTTCGTTCACGGTCACCGAGGGCGGTTATTACCTCGACGAGCACCACAAGCTCGATACCGCCAATCCCGATCTCGCCACCGATCTCAAGGGCGGCCACACCACCATCTACGGCGCGCTCGCGGCGATTCTCGACGCGCGCATGAAGCGCGGCGCCGGTCCCGTCACATTGCAGACTTGCGACAACCTGCGCAGCAACGGCGAGCGCTTTCACGCCGGCATGAGCGAGTTTCTCGAACGGCGCGGCGCGAACGAACTGGCGCGATGGTTCGACGACAACACCGCCTCGCCGAGCTCGATGGTCGACCGCATCACGCCGCGTCCCACGCCGGACGTGCGCGAACGCGTCAAGGCCGCGACCGGCGTCGACGACGCCTGCCCGGTGATGGGCGAAGCGTTCATTCAGTGGGTGATCGAAGACCGCTTCATCGCGGGACGGCCGGCTTGGGAAAAGGTCGGCGCGGAACTCGTGGACTCGGTGCTGCCCTACGAGGAAGCGAAGATCCGCATTCTCAACGCGACGCATAGCTGCATTGCGTGGGCGGGCACGCTGGTCGGGCTGAACTACATTCACGAAGGCACGCTCGACGCGGACATCCAGAAGTTCGCGTTCGATTACGTCACCGAAGACGTGATTCCGTGTCTCACGCCGAGTCCGCTCGATCTCGAACGTTATCGCGACGTGGTGCTCGAGCGCTTCGGCAATCCGTATATCCAGGACACCAATCAGCGTGTCGCGGCCGACGGCTTTTCGAAGCTGCCCGGCTTTATCGCGCCGACGCTGGCCGAATGTTTCGAGCGCGGCGTCACGCCCGCGGCCACGGCAATGCTGCCGGCGCTGTTCTTCCGCTTTCTCGATCGCTGGCAAGCCGGCAAGCTGCCCTACGCGTATCAGGACGGCGTGATGGACGAGCGCGTCGCGCGCGGCTTCTTCGCGGCGCCCGATCCGTTGCAGGCGTTCGCCGCCGACCGGCTGCTGTGGGGCAGCATGGCGCAGACGCCCGAACTGGAATCGGCGCTGGCGGGCGCGCTCGCGCGCGTCGACGTGTGGCTGGCCAAACGCGGCGCGGCCTGAACATCGCGCTCGAACAATCCGCTTGAATATCCCGCACTCAGGCATAACGCGCATGGCACCGTGCGCGATGTGCGGCTAAAGTAGCGCATCCCTAACGACGAAGGTTCCGCGCCCATGTATCTCGGCATCGACCTCGGCACGTCCGAAGTGAAAGTCCTGCTGCTCGCCTCCAATGGACGCGTGATCGGCACGGCAGGCTCCCCGTTTACCGTTTCGCGCCCGCATCAGCGCTGGTCCGAGCAGAATCCCGAGGACTGGTGGGCCGGCACGCGCGCCGCGCTCGCCGCGTTGCGCGCCAAACATCCCGACGAGTTCGCGGAGATTCGCGGCATCGGCCTGTCGGGCCAGATGCACGGCGCGGTGCTGCTGGATGCGCAAGACCGCGTGCTGCGTCCCGCGATCTTGTGGAACGACATGCGCAGCGACAAGGAATGCGCGGAACTGACCGGGCGTGCGCCGCAACTGCACAGCGTGGCGGGCAATCTCGCGATGCCGGGCTTCACCGCGCCGAAGCTGCTGTGGGTCGCGCGCCACGAGCCCGAGATCTTCGCGCAAACCGCCTGCGTGCTGCTGCCGAAAGATTACCTGCGTCTGCAACTGACCGGCGGCAAGGTATCCGATCCCTCGGATGCGGCCGGCACCCTGTGGCTCGACGTCGCCAAACGCGACTGGTCCGACTCGCTGCTCGCCGCCTGCGACATGACGCGCGCGCAGATGCCGAAGCTCGCCGAAGGCAGCGAGCCGTCCGGCACGCTGCTGCCCGAGGTGGCGCGCGAGTTCGGCTTGAGCGACGGCGTGGTCGTCGCGGCGGGCGGCGGCGACAACGCCACGAGCGCAATCGGCATCGGCGCGACGCAACCGGGCGACGGCTTCGTGTCGCTCGGCACGTCAGGCGTGCTATGCGTGGTCGGCGACAGCTTCAGGCCGAATCCGTCCTCGGCGGTGCATGCGTTCTGTCACGCGATTCCCGATCGCTGGCATCAGATGAGCGTGGTGCTGTCGGCGGCGAGTTGCCTGCGCTGGGTCTGCAAGCTCACTTCCACCGACGAACCCACCCTGCTCGCCGAAATCGAGGCGCTGCCCGCCGACGCGTTGAACACCGCGCCGCTCTTTCTGCCCTACCTCTCCGGTGAACGCACGCCGCACAACGACCCGTACGCGCAGGGCGTGTTCTTCGGCATGACTCACGCGACCGACCGCGCCCTGCTCGGCTACGCGGTGCTCGAAGGCGTGACCCTCGCGCTCACCGACGGCCTCGACGCGCTGCGCGCGGCCGGCACCGAAGCGAAGGCGCTCTCGCTGCTCGGCGGTGGCGCGCGCAGCGATTACTGGGCGCAACTGCTCGCCGATGCGCTCGACACCGCTACCCGCAAGCACGGCGGCGGCGAAACCGGCGCGGCGCTCGGCGCGGCACGCCTGGGCTGGCTGGCCGCGGGCGGCGACCCGGACAAGGTGCTCGCCAAACCGCCGATCGAAAAGGAGTTCACGCCGAACCCGCGCCGTCACGCGGAACTGCGCGCACGGCTCGACGCGTATCGCGCGCTGTACCGCCATGTGCGGCCGCTGTTCGACCCCGCGCGTCAGCGGCTCGCGTAAGCGACGCCGGCGCAGCCGGTTCTCCGCCTGTTCCCGTTAACACGCGAGGACCGGCTGCTATCATCGGCGCACTTCAAGCAGAACCTCACCGTGCCCAAGTCCACAGAAAAATTAGATCTTGCTACCCGCGCCGCGTGGCTCTACTACGTCGCCGGCAATACCCAGAACGAGATCGCCGAAAAGTTGCAGGTGTCGCGCCCGGTCGCGCAGCGGCTGGTCGCCTTCGCGGTGGAAAAGAATCTGATTCGCGTGCGCGTCGATCACCAACTGGCCGATTGCCTCGCGCTCGCCGATCAACTGTCGAAGCGCTACGGCCTCTCCATGTGCGAAGTGGTGCCGGTCGACAGCGATACGTCCGAGGAAGTGGACCGCAAGCTCGCGGTGGCCGGCGCGCAGGTCATGGAGCGCTATCTCAGCGCGGAAAAACCGATGGTGGTCGCGGTGAGCAGCGGCCGGACGCTGAAGGCCGCGGTCGATCAGATCGCGCAGCTCGACCGTCCGCAGCACAGGCTGGTGTCGATGGTCGGGGCGATCGCTTCGGACGGCTCCTCGAACCGCTATGACGTCGCGCTGCACATTTCGGAGAAGACCGGCGGCAAGCACTTTCTGCTGCCCGCGCCGTTGCTCGCCGATAGCGAGGCCGAGCGCGCGCAATGGTGCAATCACCGGCTCTATCGCATCGTCGAATCGCTGTCGGCCAAAGCGGATGTCGCGTTCGTCGGCATCGGCGATATCGGGCCGAAATGTCCGCTGCACGTGGACGGCTTCATCACGTCGGCGGAAGTGAAGGAGTTGATGCGCAACGGCGCGGTGGCCGAAATGCTCGGCCTCACGATCGACGCCAGCGGCGCGCATGTCGAATCGCCGACCGGCCGGCGCGTGACGAGCATCCCGCTCGATTCGCCGCCGCGCCGTCCGACCATCGGCTTTGCCGGCGGCGCGCGCAAGCGCGAAGCGGTGATCGCGGTGCTCAAGGGCGGCTGGCTCTCGGGACTCGTCACCGACGAGTTGTGCGCGCGGGCGGCGCTCGAAGCCTGAGCGCCGTTGTCGGCCAAACGTGGCCAAGGCAGCGGCGCGAACGCCGCCGTCCCCGTCGTCACGCGGCCAGCACTTCCACGATCTTGCGCTGGAACGCCTTGCCTTCGCTGTCGAACAGATGACAGTGTTCCGGCGTCGCGCCGAGTTTCTGCACCGCGCCTTTCGACTGCCGTTCGAGCGGCGGAATCCGCGCGATCAGGCCGTCCGGCGCGACGCTCGACTCCGCGTACAGATAGGCCGCGTCGCCGAGCGATTCGACCGCCATCGTGCGCGCCGACACGCCGTCTTCGGTCGTGCCGACGTGCAGATGCTCGGGGCGAATGCCGACCGTCACCTTGTCGCCCTGCTTGACCGAGGCCGGCTCCACCGCGACGCGCTGCGTCTCGCCGGTTTCGTACAGCACCGTCACGCCGTCGTGCGCGACCGACTGTACGATGCCTTCCATGAAATTCATCTTCGGCGAGCCGATGAAACCCGCGACGAAGCGATTAGCGGGCGCGTGATACAGCATCGTCGGGCTGCCGACCTGTTCCAGATTGCCCGCCGACAGCACGACGATCTTGTCGGCCAGCGTCATCGCTTCGACCTGATCGTGCGTCACGTAAATCATCGTGGTCTTGAGTTCGTCGTGCAGGCGCGCGAATTCGAGGCGCATCTTCACGCGCAATGCGGCGTCGAGGTTCGACAGCGGTTCGTCGAACAGGAACACTTTCGGCTTGCGCGTGATCGCGCGGCCGATCGCCACGCGCTGGCGTTGGCCGCCGGAAAGCTGCTTGGGCTTGCGATCGAGCAGATGGTCGATGTGCAGGATCTTCGCCGCGTTGCGCACGGCCGCGTCGATTTCCGGCTTTTTGGTGCCGGCGAGCTTCAGGCCGAACGCCATGTTGTCGTACAGCGTCATGTGCGGATACAGCGCGTACGACTGGAACACCATCGCGATGCCGCGCTTGGCGGGCGGCACGTCGTTCATGCGCGTGCCGTCGATGGTGAGATCGCCGCCGCTGATGTCCTCGAGGCCGGCGATCATTCGCATCAGCGTCGATTTACCGCAACCGCTCGGGCCCACGAACACGACGAACTCGCCGTCCGCGATGTCGAGGTTGATGTCGCGCATCACCTCGTTGTCGTCGTAAGCCTTTCTGATGTTGCGCAGAGTTACGCTTGCCATGATGTGTCTCCGTGTCATGCTGTGTGTTGCTTATGCGTTGATGAAGCGCGCTTACGGCGCCGCCGCCGTCGCGCTCAGCGTCCATTGCGCGACCAGTTCGGGCAACTGCCGCATGTCGTCGAATACGTGGCGCGCGCCCGCTGCGTGCAGCTTGTCGATCTGCGCCTCGCTCGCGTGGCCGCCGCCGATGAAACCGAGCACCGTCATGCCCGCCGCGCTCGCCGCCGTCACGCCGGTGACGCTGTCCTCCACCACGAGGCACGCGGATGGCGCGAGGCCCAGGCCTTGCGCCGCCGCGAGATAGACATCGGGCGCGGGCTTCGGATTGGGCACCGCATCGGCGCAAAAAAGACGGTCGCCGAAAAACGTCACGAGGCCGGTGCGCGCCAGCACGGCTTCCACGTAGGGGCGGTAACTATTGCTCGCGCACCCCTTGATGAGCGGCACCTGGCCGAGCGCGGCCACGATGCCTTCGACCGCGCTCGCCTGCATCGCCGCCGCTTCCACCGCGCGGCGAATCGCGTCGATGTCCTCGACGGTGAGACTTTTGCCGAGCTGCGTCGCCGTGCCTTGCAACACTCTCTCGATGCGCAAGCCGAGCAGCGGCAGCACGACCGGCTCGACGTCGCTGCCCGGCCAGCGGGCTTCGAGTTCGTGCACCAGCATGCGCGCCGCCACGGCTTCGCTGTCGATCAACACGCCGTCGCAATCGCAGATCAGGGCGAGATTGCCTGCCGTCATTTGACCGCCCCGAAGGTGAGACCGCGCACCAGTTGCTTTTGCGACAACCAGCCGACGATCAGGATCGGCGCGACCGCGAGCAGCGAGGCGGCGGACAGCTTGGCCCAGAACAGGCCTTCAGGACTCGAGTACGAGGCGATGAACACGGTCAGCGGCGCCGCGCTCGAACTCGATAGATTGATGCTCCAGAACGCTTCGTTCCACGACAGGATCACGAGCAGCAGCGCGGTGGAGGCGAGTCCGGGCAACGCCATCGGCATCAGCAGATAGACGATCTCCTGCCACGTCGCGGCGCCGTCGATGCGTCCGGCTTCGAGAATGTCGCGCGGAATCTCGGCGAAGTACGTGAACGACATCCACACCGCGATCGGCAGATTGATCAGCGTGTAGACGATCACGAGACCCGACACCGTATCGAGCAAGCCGCTGTTCTTCCACAGCAGATAGATCGGCACCAGCACGCCGACCGACGGCATCATCTTGGTCGACAGCATCCACAGCAGCACTTTCTGCGTGCGGCGCGTCGGAAAGAACGCCATCGCATAGGCGGCCGGCACGGCGAGAATCAGGCACAGCACCGTGACGCCCGCCGAGATCAGGATCGAATTCCACGCGAACGAAAAGTAATTGCTGCGCGCGAACACCTCGCGGAAGCTGTCGAGCGTCGGGATGAAGAATAGCGACGACGAATACGCCTGCTGTTCGGTCTTGAATGCGGTGATCGTCATCCAGAAGATCGGAAAGAACAGCAGCAGCGCGACCAGCCAGGCGATCACGCCGGGAATGCCGCGGCGAATCGCGGCGAACGGCGACCTGGCCGGCACGGTCATGGGCGTCGCGCTCGACGCCGGAGTGGAGGCAACCTGGCTCATTTTTCGTACTCCCCTTTCAGGTTCTTCGCGAGCATCCGCACGAGGAAGAACGACACGATATTGGCCAGCACGACGGCGAGAATGCCGCCCGCCGAGGCGAGACCGACGTCGAACTGTTGCAGGCCGAGCGAATAGATCAGGTACGACAGATTGGTGGTCGCGGTGCCCGGACCGCCGCCCGTGGTCGTATAGATTTCAGCGAAGATCGACAGCAGGAAAATCGTCTCCATCATCACCACCACCGCTATCGCCCGTTTCAGGTGGGGCAGCGTGATGTAGAAGAACATCGAGAACGGACCGGCGCCGTCGATGCGCGCCGCTTCCTTCTGCTCCTGATCGAGCGACTGGATCGCGGTGAACAGAATCAGGAACGCGAACGGCAGCCACTGCCACGCGACGATCATGATCACGGCCGTCAACGGATACTCGGCGAACCAGTCGATCGGCTGCATGCCGAGTGCGCGCATGCCGTCCGCGATCAGTCCGTACACCGGATGCAGGATCATGTTCTTCCAGATCAGCGCGCTGACCGTCGGCATCACGAAGAACGGCGCGATCGCGAGCAGCCGCGCCACGCCCTGGCCGTAGAACTTGCGGTCGAACAGGATCGCCATCAGCACCCCGCCGACCACCGTGATCACCAGCACCGCGACGATCAACTCGAGCGTGTGTCCGATCGAGGGGCCGAACGACGGATCGCTGGCCAGATATTTGTAGTTGTCGAAACCGGCAAAACCCTTCAGGTCCGGGTTCAGCAGGTTGTAGCGCGAGAACGAAAACCAGATCGTCATCGCGAGCGGAATCGCCATCCACAGCACCAGCACCGCGACCGAGGGCGAAACCAGCCAGCGGGCGGAATTGGCTTTGCGGACTTCGCGTTCTTTTTCCGTCTGGGGATGCGCGGACATGAGAGGCAGGCGCAGAGGACGCATGATTGACCACCTGTTCGGTAATGCGCGGGACGTCGGCCCTGGCGGCCTGAACCGCGTTCGGCTACCGCGATTTGAAAGCGCTGTCGCGGCGCGTGCGCGGCAAGGACGGCCCGCTGTGCTGCGTGAGCCGGCTGACGGGCGTCAGCCGGCGCGTGCCACGGGAAGTCAGTGACTGACCTCAGTGACTTACTTCTGATAACCGGCCTGTTTCACCGCGCGATCCGCGGTGGCCTGGCCGGCGGCGAGCGCCTGATCGACCGTCATCTGACCGGCGATCGCACCCGAGATGCTCTGACCGACCACCGTGCCGAACGACTGGAACTCGGGAATTCCGACGAACTGCACACCCGTGTACGGCACCGGCTTCGCCGTCGGATGTTCCGGGTCGGCCGTTTCGATCGCCTTCAGCACGAAGTCGCCGAACGGCGCGGCCTGCTTGTACTCGGGGCGCGCATACGTGGACTGGCGCGTTCCCGGCGGCACCGAGGCCCAGCCTTCGTCTTTCGCGACCAGTTCGATGTACTGCTTCGAGGTGGCCCACGTGATGAACTTCTTCGCCGCGTCGGTTTGCTTCGACGACTTGGGAATCGCCAGCGCCCACGCCCACAGCCAATGCGAACCCTTCGGCGTGACGGCGACCGGCGCGGCGGCAAAGCCGACCTTGTCCGCGATCTGCGATTGCTGCTTGTTGTACAGCATGCCGGCGGCGACCGTGGCGTCGATCCACATCGCGCATTTACCCGACGACATCAGCGTGAGATTTTCGTTGAAGCCGTTCGAGCTCGCTCCGGGCGGGCCGTTTTTCTTCAGCAGGTCGACGTAGAAGCTGATCGCCTTCTTCCATTCCGGCGAGGTCAGTTGCGCGTTCCACTTTTCGTCGAACCAGCGGCCGCCGAAGGTGTTCACCACCGTCGTGCCGTAGGCCATGTTCTCGCCCCAGCCCGCCTTGCCGCGCAGGCAGATGCCGTAGATGCCGTTGGGCTTGTCGGTGAGCTTGTCGGCGAATTGGGAGATCTGCTCGTAGGTCGGCTGATCGGGCATCTTCAGGCCCTTCGCCGCGAACAGGTCCTTGCGGTAATACGTCATCGAGCTTTCCACATAGAACGGCAGCGCGTACAACTGGCCGCCGCTGGAAAGGCCGTCGCGGGCCGTCTTCACGACGTCGTTCAGATCGTAATCCGCAGGCAGGTTCGTGAGCGGCGTGAGCCAGCCGCGCTTGCCCCATTGCGGCGTTTCATACGCGCCGATCGTCATCACGTCGAACTGGCCGCTGCCGGTCGTGATGTCGGTGGTGGCGCGCTGGCGCAGCACGTTTTCCTCGAGAATCACCCAGTTCAGCTTGATGTCGGGGTTGGCTTTCTCGAACGCGGGCGAGAGCTTCTTCAGCTCGATCATGTCGGGATTGTTCAGCGTCGCGATCGTCACCGTGGCCGCCGACGCGCTCAGCGCGAAGCAGGCGATAGCGCCGGCGCTGGCCGCTTTTAGCGCGGATTTGAGGGCTGGTTTCATGTGTTGTCTCCTTTCTCGTACGTTATGTGATGCTGCGTTTATTCGACGAAATTCGTGTGAAGGCGGCGATGAAGGGCCGTGCTTCAGCTCATCCAGTTGCCGCCGTCGACGTTCAGCGTTTGCGCGGTGATGTAGTCCGCATCCGCCGAGGCGAGAAACAGCGCGGCGCCGGTCAGATCGTCGGGCACACCCATGCGCCCGAGCGGCACCGCTTCGCCGACGAGGCGCTTCTTCTCGCCGAGCGGCCGGTTTTCGTAACGGGCGAAGAGCGCGTCGACCTCGTTCCACATCGGTGTATCGACGACGCCCGGCGCGATGCCGTTCACATTGATCTTGTGCGGCGCGAGCGCCAATGCCGCGGATTGCGTGTAGCTCAACACGGCGGCCTTGGTCGCGCAGTAATGCGACACCAGCGCCTCGCCGCGCCGCCCGGCTTGCGACGACATATTGAGGATCTTGCCGCCGTGGCCCTGCTCGACCATCTTCTGCGCGACGGCTTGCATCAGGAAGAACATACCCTTCACGTTGACCGCGAAGAGGCGGTCGAACACGTCCCAGGATTCATCGAGGATCGGGCGCATGTCGAAGAGCGCCGCGTTGTTGAACAGAATGTCGATCTGGCCGAAGCGCTCCAGCGTGCTCGCCACGATGCGATCGATGTCTTCGCGGCGCGTGACGTCGGCCCGGACCGTCAGCACGCGATCGCCGTAGGCGGTGCGCAGCGCGTCGCCGAAACTGCCCGCCGGCTTCACGTCGACCAGCACGCAGCGCGCGCCTTCGTCCAGATATCGCCGGGCCACGGCCTCACCGATGCCGCTTGCCGCGCCCGTCAGAATGGCCACCTTGTCTTGCAATCGTGCCGACACTGCTCGTCTCCGGTTCGTTTCGCTTTTTGAGGCGCGGTGAGCGAACGCTCATTGCGCGAACAATTGCTCTGTTTGTGATCGAATGATCGGATACGGACCGGGTCATGTCAAGGCGCGCAGTGAGATTTCGATGGTGCAGCGCGGCAGGACCGCATGGGACGTGATTCCCGCAGCGATGTCGCTACGAGCAATGAATGCGAAACCGCACTCGACGTTCAGATGACTGACAAAAATTCGAGATACGTTATATCATTGCCGACTCGCACCGCTCCGCAACCTTGCCGGTTCGTTGCCGCCGACATGCCGCTTCGTCAGGAGGTCCGTACTGATATGGCTACATCGATTGCAGAACATCACGCCGTGCGGCTCGCGCACGCCGACGCGCACGCCGCCTTGCACGGGCTCGCGCTCACGCCGCTGCGTCGTCAGGTGTATGCGGCGATCGTCGCGAGCGAACGGCCGGTCGGCGCCTACGAGTTGCTGGCCGCGCTCGAACCGCAACGCGGCCGGATGCCGCCCACCACCGTCTACCGCGCGCTCGACTTTCTGCTCGCGCACGGCTTCGTCCATCGGATCGAATCGAAGAACGCCTACGTGGCCTGCTGCGAAGTCGGCGTGCCGCATCGCAGCCAGTTCCTGATGTGCGACCGCTGCGGCGCGACCGTCGAGATTCCCGGCGACGATCTCGCGGAACAGTTGTCGCACAGCGCGCCGGCGCACGGCTTCGAGGTGCATCGGCAGGTCGTCGAATTGAGCGGCTTGTGCGCGGTGTGCGCTCGCGCGACGCAGCCGGGCGCGCCGGCTTGAGCGTCGCCCGAACGCGGCACGCGGCCCTGGCATCCAGGCCGCGGCTCGCCGCTCCTGAAACCCTTTGACCCATCCACCTCTCACGCAGCAGGAAACAACGATGAAAAAAATCGGCTCGATGTTATTCGGAGCGCGCCGTGCGCTGAAGCTGTCGAAGTACGTGGCCGCCGCCGCTGCCGTCTGCGCGCTCGGCCACAACGCGTTTGCCGCGGATACGAAAATCCCCGTAGTCGCCGCCGAAAACTTCTACGGCGACGTGGTGCGTCAACTGGGCGGCGAGCGCGTCGACGTGACGAGCATCCTGAGCAATCCGGACCAGGACCCGCATCTGTTCGAAGCCAGCCCGAAGACCGCGCGCGCGCTGGAGCATGCGAGCCTTGTGGTCTACAACGGCGCCGACTACGATCCGTGGATGGCAAAATTGCTGGCCGCGTCGAAGAACACGAAACGCACGACGATCGTCGCCGCCGAGCTGGTCGGCAAGAAGAGCGGCGATAATCCGCACCTCTGGTACGACCCGGCAACCATGCCGAAGGTGGCGCGCGCGGTGAGCGAAGCGCTCGTCGCGGCTGACCCGGCGCACAAGTCGGCGTACGATGCGAACCTCGCGAAGTTTCTCGATTCGCTGAAGCCGATTGACGCGAAGGTCGCCGACCTGCATGGCCGCTACGCCGGCGTGCCGGTGACGGCAACGGAGCCGGTGTTCGGCTATATGTCGGATGCGATCGGCCTCACGATGCGCAACTTGCGCTTCCAGATGGCGACGATGAACGACACCGAAGCAAGCGCGGCCGATATCGCCGCGTTCGAACGCGATCTGCGCGAAAAGCGCGTGCGTGTTCTGATCTATAACAGCCAGGCAACCGAGGCTCTGACCCAACGCATGTTGAAGCTCGCGCAGCAATCGAAGGTGCCGACGATGAGCGTCACCGAAACCGAAACGACCGGCAACACCTATCAGACGTGGATGCTCAAGCAGCTCGACGCGCTGGGCGCGGCGCTCGCCGCGGGCGATACGGGCAAGGCCGCAGGCGGCGCGAAGGCGGCAGCCGCTTCGAGTGTCAAAGGAACAACGCAATGAATCCGACTGGCCGCGCCACGCCGGCAAATCCATCGACGAGCGCGGCCCCCCACGCGCCCGTGCTCGAACTCGAGCACGTCACGCTCGAACTCGGCGGCCGCGTGATTCTGCGCGACACGGGTCTGGTCGTGAACCAGGGCGAATTCATCGGCGTGCTCGGGCCGAACGGCGCGGGCAAGACCACGTTGATGCGCGCCGTGCTCGGCCTCGTGCCGGCGGCCAACGGCGCGATTCGCGTCCTCGGGCAACCGGTCGAGCGCGGCAATGCGTCGATCGGCTACATGCCGCAGACGCGCAGCGCGCTCGCCGGGCGCCGCGTGCGCGGCCGCGATTTCGTCGCGATGGCGGCCGACGGCCACCGCTGGGGCTTGCCGCATGCGGACAGCGCGACCCGCGCGGATGTGGAGCGCGTGCTCGATCTGGTCGACGGACGCAAGCTGGCCGAACGGCCGTTGTCGGAACTGTCGGGCGGCGAGCGGCAGCGCCTGCTGCTCGCGCAATGCCTGCTCGGCAACCCCAGGCTGCTGCTGCTCGACGAACCGTTGATCAGCCTCGACCCGCATCATCAGAAGAGCGTGGTCGAACTGGTGCGGCGCGTGCAGCAGGAACTCGGCATCGCCGTGCTGTTTTCGGCGCACGAACTGAATCCGCTCCTGAACGCGCTCGATCGCGTGCTGTACCTCGGCAGTGGCGTGGCCGCGCTCGGCACCGTCGATGAAGTGATCACGAAGCCGGTGCTCTCGCGCCTCTACGGCTCGCCGATCGACGTGATGCGCGTGAACGGCCGCATCTTCGTGATGTCGGGCGACGTCGAAGTGGAAAAGCACGATCACGAGCACGAACACGACGAGAACGGCGGCCATGCGCATACGCATGGGCACCAGCACGACTCACGCAACGGACACACGCACGATGTTTGAATACGATTTCATGGTGAACGCGTTCGCGGCGTCGGGGATCGTCGCGGTGCTGGCGGGCGTGGTCGGCTATTTTCTGGTGCTGCGCGGACAAACCTTCGCGGGTCACGCGCTTTCGCACGTCGGCTTCACCGGCGCGACCGGCGCCGTGCTGATCGGCATTTCGCCGATCTGGGGGATGATCGGCTTCACGCTCGCGGCGGGCGTCGGCATGGGCGCGCTCGGTGAGCGTCTCGCCGGACGCGATGTGGCGATCGGCGTGATTCTCTCGCTGTCGCTCGGTTTCGGCCTGCTGTTTCTGCACTTCTTCACCGCCTACGCGACCCAGGTCACCGCACTGCTGTTCGGCAACGTGCTCGGCGTGAATACGTCGACGCTCGGCGTGCTCGCGGCGTTGGGCGTCGTCAGTTTGCTGGCGCTCGCAGCGATCATGCGGCCGCTGCTGTTCGCTTCGTTGCAGCCGGAACTGGCCGAGGCCAAGGGCGTGTCGTTGCGTCTCGTGTCGGTGCTGTTTCTGGCGATCGCCGCGCTGGCCGTGGCGGCGTGCACGCAGATCGTCGGCGTGCTGCTGGTGTTCACGCTGATGGTCGGTCCGGCCGCCGCGGCGCAAAACGTGACCACGCGGCTTTCGATCGGCCTCGTGCTCGCCGCCGCGTTTGCGCTGGTGCAGGCGTGGCTGGGATTGACGCTGGCATTCCATACCGATTGGCCGACCAGTTTCTGGATTACCGTGCTGTCGGCGGCGGTGTATGGCGGGAGTCTGTTGATGCGGCGCTGAGTTGGCGGGTCGCGGCGGCACACACCTGAATGCCGCCGCGATCGCCTCAGGACTTCAGCCGAGCAGCACCTTCGCGTGATGCGCGATGTGATCCTCGATGAAGGTCGAGATGAAGTAGTAACCGTGGTCGTAGCCCGCATGACGGCGCAGTGTGAGCGGCTGCCCCGCGGCCTTGCAGGCGGCCTCGAACACATCGGGATTCAGTTGCTCGGCGAGGAATTGATCCGCGAGCCCCTGATCGATCAGAATGCCCTGCGCGAACTTGCGCTGCGCATGCGCGACCAGTTCGCTCGAATCGTATTGCTTCCAGGCCGCACGGTCCTCGCCGAGATAACCGCTGAACGCCTTCTCGCCCCACGGGCAACGCGAAGGCGCGGCAATCGGCGCGAACGCCGACACCGAGCGATAAATCTCAGGATTGCGCAGCGCCAGCATCAACGCGCCATGACCGCCCATCGAATGCCCGAAGACGCCGAGGCGCGCGCCGTCCACCGGCAGATTCGCGAGCGCCGTTTCGCGCAGCTCGTCACGCACGTACGAGTACATCCGATAGTGCTGCGCCCACGGCTGCTGCGTCGCGTCGACATAAAAGCCCGCGCCCACCCCGAAGTCCCACGCCGCGCTTTCGCCCGGCACGCCCGCGCCGCGCGGACTGGTGTCCGGCGAGATCAGCGCGATGCCGTGCTGCGCGGCGAAGCGTTGCGCGCCGGCCTTGATCGGAAAAGTCTCTTCCGTGCAGGTCAGTCCCGCGAGATAGAACAGCGCGGGCACGTTCGCGTTGGCCTGCAAGGCCTGCGGCGGTAAATACACGGAGAAGCGCATCGGCAGACCGATGGTCTGCGAGTCATGCCGGTAGATACGCTGCTCGCCGCCGTGGCAGGCATGCTGCGACAAAAGTTCAAGCATCGCGATGCTCCTTTTTACGCGGGTCAATAAAGCACGACGGAGCGGATCGACTCGCCCTTCTTCATCAGATCGAAGCCTTCGTTGATGCGCTCGAGCGGCAGACGGTGCGTAATCAGGTCGTCGATATTGATCTTGCCTTCCATGTACCAATCGACGATCTTCGGCACGTCGGTACGGCCGCGCGCGCCGCCGAACGCCGAGCCCTTCCACTCGCGGCCCGTCACCAGTTGGAACGGACGCGTGCTGATCTCCTCGCCCGCCGCCGCCACGCCGATGATGAACGACTGTCCCCAGCCCTTGTGCGTGCACTCCAGCGCCTGACGCATCACCTTCGTGTTGCCGATGCATTCGAACGAGTAATCGGCGCCGCCATCGGTGAGTTGCACGATGTGATCGACCACGTTCTCGACGTCGTTCGGGTTGATGAAGTGCGTCATGCCGAATTTCTTCGCCAACTCGACACGGCCGGGGTTCAGATCGACGCCGATGATCTTGTCCGCGCCGACCATCTTCGCGCCTTGAATGACGTTCAGGCCGATGCCGCCGAGACCGAACACCACCACGTTCGCGCCCGCCTCGACCTTCGCCGAATACACGACCGCGCCGACGCCGGTGGTCACGCCGCAGCCGATGTAGCAGATCTTGTCGAACGGCGCGTCTTCACGCACCTTCGCGACCGCGATTTCCGGCACGACGATGTAGTTCGAAAACGTGGACGTGCCCATGTAGTGGAACAAGGGCTTGCCGTCCAGCGAGAAACGCGAGGTCGCGTCGGGCATCAAACCCTTGCCTTGCGTCGAGCGGATCGCCTGGCACAGGTTGGTCTTGCGCGACAGACAGAACTTGCACTGGCGGCATTCCGGCGTGTAGAGCGGAATCACGTGATCGCCCTTCTTCAGCGTGCCGACGCCGGGACCGACATCGACGATCACGCCCGCGCCTTCATGGCCGAGAATCGCCGGGAAAATGCCTTCGGGATCGGCGCCGGAGAGCGTGTAGTAGTCGGTGTGGCAGATGCCCGTCGCCTTCACTTCGATCAGCACTTCACCGGCGCGCGGCCCTTCGAGATCGACTTCCTCGATGGTCAACGGGGCGCCGGCTTTCCATGCGATTGCTGCTTTGGTCTTCATCGTGAATGCTCCTGTGAGTCTGTGAATGCGAGTCGCGTCGCGGCGGGGAAATCTCGCGACGCGCTGTTGTCCGGTTCGGAAGCTGCGGCCGTGCGTGTGTCGCTTCACGGACTCGCGCTGGCGCAGTCGCCCTGCACGGCTTGCCGAGCCATAGCTTAACGTGCGGGAAGCGTCATGGTATTGCAAAGTGCGCCGCAGCATTGTCGGTACCTGACATCGCCGCGGTTACCGGCGCGCGGTGTCGTCGAACCATGTCTCCACGCGGCCGTACAGATCGAGAAAGCGCGCGTAGCGTTCGGCGAGCGCCGCATCGCCTTGCGGACCCGCGACACGCGTGGCGCCCGGCGCGAGCGCGGCGAGATCGCCGGCATGCCAATGCCCGCTCGCGAGGCCGCCGAGAATCGCCGCGCCGCGCGGCGCCGCGTTCGGGCAATCGACCGCGTGCAGCTCGACGTTCAACGCATCGGCGAGCAATTGACGCCAGCGCGCGTCGACGGAACCGCCGCCCGCGAGCTTCAGCGTCGTCACGCTGGCGCCGCTCGCGCGGATCGCGTCGAGACCGGCGCGCAGCGAGAAAGCGACGCCTTCGAAAGCGGCGCGCATCATCGTGCCGCGCGTGTGGTCGAGCGCGAGGCCGAGCCAGCCGCCGCGCGCCGCGGGGTTGAGCCAGGGCGTGCGCTCGCCGGTGAGGTAGGGGAGAAAGCTTAGGCCCGTAGGCGCATTGACGGCTGCGCCGGTTGCATCGCCAAACGCATCGCGATAAGCGTCCGCCCATTCGTACGACAACCATCCGCGCACGCGCTCGAGCGCGATACCGACGTTTTGCATCGCCGCCATCCGATACCAGTGATCGCTCGCCGCCCGATAGCGATGCAGTCCCTTCACCGCCACAGGCTCCCGCTCGGCGAGCACGACGATTTGTCCGCCGGTGCCGGTGGTGAGCAACGCGTCGCCGTCGCGCGCGAGTCCGCTGCCTAACGCCGCGCAGGGTGTATCCGCCGCGCCGGTCGCGAGCACGATGCCAGCACGCAGCCCCAGCGCCTGCGCCGCCTTCGCCGACAACGCGCCGCCCGCGGCATAAGACGGCGACAAAGGCGCGAACCACTCACGTGGAATACCGAGCCGCTGAAGCAGCGCGTCGTCCCATGCGCCGGCCGGGTCGGCGAGCGCGGTCGCGCAAGCGTCCGAGGGATCGGTGAGCACCGCGCCGCCCAGCGCCACGCGCAACCAGTCTTTCGGTTGCAACGCCCAGCGCGTCTTGCGCGCGGCTTGCGGTTCGTGCCGCACGATCCAGCACAACAAGGGACCCGCCATGCCGGGCGCCACCGGATTCGGCTGCGGCTCGCGCCACTGATCGAGCAAGGCCAAGGCGCGCGTGTCGGGCCACAGCATCGCGGGGCGCACCGCTTCGCCCTCGGCGTCGATCAGCACGACGCCGTGCATCTGCCCGGAGAAGCCGATGGCCTGCACGTCGAGCCGCGCGTCGGCAGGCAAGCGCGCCATCGCTTCGCACAGCGCGCGCCACCAGGTCTGCACGGAAGTTTCCGCCCAACCCGCATGGGGTGTTTCGAGTGCATAAGCGACGCTCGCCACCGCCTGCTCGCGGCCGTTTTCGTCGACGATCGCTGCCTTGAGGGAACCGGTGCCGAGATCGATGCCGAGAAAGCTCATGGGAGATAGAACGTCAAGTTGGAATGAAGAACAGCGTGCAAAAGCTGCCGGGGAAGGCGTCGTTTTTCTCAGAACCGTGCGGTTCCGCGAGCGCGCCAGGAAAGAAGCCGACGAGACGAATCGCGGGTTAACCCCGGCGCGCCACGCGCCATACGAAAACCGCACTATGCGGTCAGCCGGATACAGCGCATCGATTCTCACATATATCCGCTCGACTCGGGCGCACCTGGCAGGCCGCTTCGCAGCGCCTGCGCGAAGGGGCCCGGACGCGCCTCGACGCGCCGCGCGCCGCGAATCCGGCTTTGAAAAGCGCCTCGCGCATATCGTGAGCGGGAATGCCGGAATAGGCCCCAGCGGTCTTGTTGTGCTTTTTCGTCGCCGATACCTTGGAGCCATCCCAAAACGAGACGGTGGAGACAGACGATATGCAAGCCAACACGGTTCATCCGTGCGACGAGCGGCTGCCCGCGGGCCAGTTGCTCACCCTCGGCATTCAGCACGTTCTGGTGATGTACGCCGGCGCGGTCGCGGTGCCGCTCATCGTCGGCGCGGCGCTCAAGCTGCCGAAGGACCAGATCGCGTTCCTGATCAGCGCCGATCTGTTTTCCTGCGGCATCGCCACGCTGATACAGACGCTCGGCCTATGGATCTTCGGCATCCGCCTGCCCGTCATCATGGGCTGCACGTTCGCGGCCGTCGGTCCGATGGTCGCGATCGGCACCAATCCTTCGCTCGGCATACTCGACATCTTCGGCTCGACGATCGCGGCCGGCGTGGTCGGCATTCTGCTCGCGCCGGCGGTCGGCAAGCTGCTGCGCTTCTTCCCGCCGGTGGTGATCGGCGTGGTGATCTCGGTGATCGGGCTGTCGCTGATGGAAGTCGGCATCAACTGGGCGGCCGGCGGCGTGGGCAATCCCGAGTACGGCAATCCGGTTTATCTCGGCCTTTCGCTCGTCGTGCTGATGCTGATTCTGCTCATCAACAAGTTCGGCAAAGGCTTCGTCGCCAATATCTCGGTGCTGCTCGGCATCGTCGCGGGCTTCGTGATCGCGCTCGCGCTCGGCCGCGTCGACATGGACGGCGTCACGCACGCGCCGTGGGTCGGCTTCGTGATGCCGTTCCACTTCGGCTTGCCGCACTTCGATCCGCTTTCGATCGCGACGATGGTCACCGTGATGTTCGTCACCTTCATCGAATCGACCGGCATGTTCCTCGCGGTCGGCGACATGGTCGATCGTCCGGTCGATCAGAAGACGCTCGTGCGCGGCTTGCGCGTGGACGGCCTCGGCACGCTGATCGGCGGCATCTTCAACTCGTTTCCGCACACCTCGTTCTCGCAGAACGTCGGCCTGATCGGCGTGACCGGCGTGAAGAGCCGCTTTGTCTGCGCGATGGGCGGCGTGATCCTGGTGCTGCTGGGCCTCTTTCCGAAGATGGCGCAAGTGGTCGCGTCCGTGCCGGCCTTCGTGCTCGGCGGCGCGGGCATCGTGATCTTCGGCATGGTGGCGGCGAACGGCATCAAGGTGCTGTCGAAGGTCGACTTCGTGAAGAACCACCACAACCTCTTCATCGTCGCGGTGAGTATCGGGCTGGGCCTGGTGCCGGTGGTCTCGCCGCACTTCTTCTCGAAGCTGCCGCCCGCGCTGTCGCCGCTTCTGCATAGCGGGATTTTGCTGGCGTCGGTGTCGGCGGTCGTGCTGAACCTGATCTTCAACGGCGTGAAGAGCGAGAGGAACGCGCAGTGCGAAATTCGCCAGGCGGGCCGTGATCTGGACGGACGCGGCGGCAATGAAGCGCCGGGCGACGAGATGCTGCGGGCCGCGGATCTGCACTGAGCGTGGAGAGCGGCGCTGCGCTGCGCCGTGCGATGGGATCTTCCGTCGCTCACAGGTTGCGGACGGACGAAAACGCCACGGCATGCCGTGGCGTTTTCGCGTGTTTTCGCGCGTTTTCGATTACCGGCTGAACAGGACGGCTTCCCTCGAAACACAAAGCCGCCCCGCAAGCCTGTTGTTGCTACAAGACCTAACCCGCCGTGGCCGCCGACGCCGCCACCGGTGCGCTCGCCGCACCGTAGTCGACCGGTGCGTCAGCCGGACGCGGCGGCTCGCCGTTCCGCTCGATCCAGCCACCGCCAAGCGCCTGGTAAAGCGTGACCAGGTTTTGCAGACGTTCCATTCGCGCGGTAACCAGCAACTGCTGCGCCGAATACAGACTGGTCTGCGCGGTCAACACCGACAGATAGCTGTCGACACCATTCGTATACCGCAGATTCGACAAATCCAGCCGGCGCTGTTCGGCGAACGTATTGCGCTCCAACGCCTGAATCTGCTGATCGTAGGTGCCGCGTGCCGCCAGCCCGTCCGCCACTTCACGGAAGGCCGTCTGGATCGCCTTTTCATACGTCGCGATCTGGATGTTCTTCTGCACGTGGGCGAGATCGAGGTTGGCCTTGTTCTCGCCGCCCTCGAAGATCGGCACGGTAATCGACGGCGCGAAGCTCCATGCCGCCGAACCGGGCTTGAACAGACCGCCCAGCGTCGGGCTCAGCGTACCGAAACTGCCGGTGAGCGAGACCTTCGGGAAGAACGCCGCGCGCGCCGCGCCGATGTTCGCGTTGGCTGCGAGCAGATTCTGCTCGGCCTCCATGATGTCCGGGCGACGTGTCAGCAGATCGGACGGCAGACCCGCCGGAATATCCGTGAGGAGATTCTGGTTGTCGAGCGGCATGCCCGGCGGAAGGTCGGCCGGCAGCGGTTCGCCGAGCAGCAACGTGAGCGAGTTCTCCGCCTGCGCCCGCAAACGCGCCTGCGACTGCAGGTTGGCCAGAGCCTGCTCGACCACGGTCTGCGATTGCCGCAAATCGAGTTCCGAACCGGTGCCGTTATCGAATTGCAGCTTGGTGATCCGATACGACTCCTGCGCGGATTTGAGCGTGTCCTGCGTGACCTTGAGCAGATCGTCGAGTTCGAGCACCGTGAGGTACTGATTCGCGACCTGCGACACCAGCGAAATTTCCGCCGCCTTGCGCGCTTGCGCGGTGGACAGATACTGCGCCAACGCCTGGTCTTTCAGGCTCTGAATCCGGCCGAAAAAGTCGATCTCCCACGACGCGTTCAGACCCACCGAATACGTGTTCGAGATCGTCTGGCCGCCCACCGACAGATTCCTCGGCGTGCGCTGCTTGCTTTGCGACGCCGCCGCGTCCAACGTCGGGAACAGCGCCGCGCGCGTAATCCGGTACTGCGCCTGCGATGCCTGGATATTCAGCACCGACACGCGCAGATCGCGGTTGTTCTTCAGCGCGATGTCGATCAGCCGCTGCAGGCGCGGATCGACGAAGAAGTCGCGCCAGCCGATGTCGGCGGCAGCCTGGCCGTTCGCGCTGCGCGCCGCGCCGGACGCGCCGGGCTGGCCGGTCTGGGCCGGCTGGGTCGCGCCCGGCTGCGTGTCGTACACGCCGCCGGTCGGGAAGGCGCCCGACACGGGCGCGGCCGGGCGCTCGTACTTCGGCGCCATCGTGCAACCCGCGGCGAGGAACGCGACCGCTACTGCAATCAAAGAGTGTTTTTGCATCTCAATGTCCGTCCTTGCCCGAGCCTTGATCCGTCGACCCGCCACCTTGCGGATGGTGCTGGTTGTAGTGTGCGAGCGCCTCATCCGGGTCTTCCTTCTCGCCGCCGAACTTCGCGCGGATCACGACGAAGAACATCGGGATCATGAAAATCGCGAGGAAGGTCGCCGTCAACATGCCGCCGATCACGCCGGTGCCGATGGCGTGCTGGCTCGCCGAACCCGCGCCGTTGCTGATCGCGAGCGGCATCACGCCGAGAATGAAGGCGAGCGAGGTCATCAGGATCGGACGCAGCCGCAGACGCGCTGCTTCCAGCGCGGCTTCGATCGGCCCCATGCCTTGCCCCTGCTGCAGCTCGCGGGCGAACTCCACGATCAGAATCGCGTTCTTCGCCGACAAGCCCACCGTGGTCAACAAGCCCACCTGGAAGAACACGTCGTTCTCCAGCCCGCGCAGCGTGGCGGCCAGCAGTGCGCCGATCACGCCGAGCGGCACCACCATGATCACCGAGAACGGGATCGACCAGCTTTCATACAGCGCCGCGAGACACAGGAACACCACGAGGATCGAGATGCCGTACAGGATCGGCGCCTGCGAACCGGACTGGCGCTCCTGCAACGACAGGCCCGTCCATTCGTAGCCGATACCCGCGGGCAGCTTCGCCACGAGAGCTTCCATCGCCGTCATCGCCTGACCGGTCGACTTGCCCGGTGCCGCCGCGCCCTGGATTTCCACCGCGGAAATACCGTTGTAGCGTTCGAGCTTCGGCGAACCGTAGCCCCACGAGCCGCCCGCGAACGACGAGAACGGCACCATGCCACCCGCGGTATTGCGCACGTACCAGGCGTTCAGGTCTTCCGGCTTCATGCGGAACGGTGCGTCGCCCTGCAGATACACCTTCTTGATCCGGCCGTCGATATCGAGGAAGTTGTTCACGTACTGCGAGGCCCACGCGATCGAGAACGTCTGGTCGATCGCGGACAGCGACACGCCGAGCGCGGCAGCCTTCTCGTGGTCGATGCTCACCTTGAACTGCGGCGTATCGTTCAGGCCGTTCGGGCGCACCTGAGCCAGCGTCGGATCTTTCGCCGCCATGCCGAGCAGCATGTTGCGCGCTTCCATCAGCTTCTCGTGACCGACGCCCGCGCGATCCTGCAATTCGAAGTCGAAGCCCGCGGCGGTGCCGAGTTCCGGAATCGACGGCGGATTCACCGGATACACCAGCGCGTTCTTGTAGCCGCCGAAGTGCATGAACAGACGTCCCACCAGCGCCTGGACCTTTTCGTCCGCATGCTGGCGCTGCGAGTAGTCCTTCATCCGCACGAACACGAGACCCGCGTTCTGGCCGCGGCCGGCGAAGCTGAAGCCGTTCACCGTGAAGGTCGATTCGACGATGGCCTTCTCGCTGTCGAGCAGGTAGTCGGACACGTCCTTCAGCGCGCGCGCCGTGGTTTCCTGGGTCGAGCCCGACGGCGTTTGCACGAGCACGAACATCGTGCCCTGGTCTTCGTCGGGCAGGAACGACTTCGGCAACTTCACGAACAGCAGGCCGACCGCGAAGATCACCACCATATAGATGATGAGCCAGCGGCCCGAGCGCTTGATCACGTGGTGCACGCCCGAGTGATACTTGTCGCGGCTCTTGTCGAAGGTGCGGTTGAACCAGCCGAAGAAGCCCTTCTTCTCCTCGTGATGCCCTTGCGGAATCGGCTTGAGAATCGTCGCGCACAAGGCCGGCGTGAGAATCAACGCGACCAGCACGGAGAGCACCATCGCCGCCACGATCGTCAGCGAGAACTGCCGGTAAATCGCGCCGACCGAGCCGCCCGAGAACGCCACCGGCACGAACACCGCCGACAGCACGAGCGCCACGCCGACCAGCGCGCCGGTAATCTGGTCCATCGCCTTGCGGGTGGCCTCGCGAGGCGACAAGCCCTCCTCGGCCATGACCCGCTCGACGTTTTCCACCACCACGATCGCGTCGTCCACCAGCAAGCCGATCGCCAGCACGAGCCCGAACATGGACAGCGTGTTGATCGAGAAGCCCACCAGCCCCATGACCGCGAAGGTGCCGAGCAGCACCACCGGCACGGCGATCGTCGGGATCAGCGTGGCCCGCAGGTTCTGCAGGAACAGGTACATGACCAGGAACACCAGCACGATACCTTCGAGCAGCGTCTTGACCACTTCCTCGATCGACAGGCGCACGAACGGCGTGGTGTCGTACGGGTACTTCACGACGAGGCCGTGCGGGAAGTACTTCGACAGTTCGTCGACCTTCGCGCGCACCGCCTTGGCAGTGGCCAGCGCGTTCGCGCCGGTGGCGAGCTGAATACCGAAGCCCGCCGTCGGCTGGCCGTTGTACTTGGTGTCGAAGTTGTAGTTCTCGCCGCCGAGTTCGATGCGCGCCACGTCCTTGATACGGACTTGCGAGCCGTCAGGATTGACCTTCAGCAGCACGTTGCCGAACTGTTCGGGCGTATTGAGCAGCGTGGCTTCCGTGATGGTGGCCTGCAGCACCTGGCCCGGCACCGACGGCGTGCCGCCGAGCGAGCCGCCCGCGACCTGCACGTTCTGCGCTTGCAAGGCCGATTGCACGTCCACCGGCGTCAAGCCGAAGTTGGTCAGCTTGTTCGCGTCGAGCCAAATCCGAATTGCGTACTGCGAGCCGAACAGCGTCACCGTGCCCACGCCGTCGATACGGCTGATCGGATCCTGAATGTTCGACGCGACGTAGTTCGCCAGGTCGTACCTGTTCATGCTGCCGTCTTCGGACACGAACGCGAGCACCAGCAGGAAGCTGCTGCTCGATTTGGTGACCTTGGTGCCCAACTGCTGCACGGCCTGCGGCAACAGCGGCGTGGCGAGCTGCAGCTTGTTCTGCACCTGCACCTGCGCGATGTCGGGATTGGTGCCGGCCGCGAACGTCAGCGTGATGGTGGCCGTACCCGAGTCGTCCGACGTGGACGACAGATACAGCAAGTGGTCGAGACCACTCATCTGCTGCTCGATCACCTGCGTGACGGTGTTTTCCACCGTTTTCGCCGATGCGCCCGGGTACGATGCGCTGATCTGCACGGCCGGCGGCGCGATGGTCGGGTATTGCGCGATCGGCAGTGTGAACACCGACGCGATACCCGCGAGCATCAGAATGATGGCGATCACCCATGCAAAAATCGGGCGATCGATAAAGAACTTTGCCATGAGGCGGGCTCCCTGTTATTACGCGCCCGATGCAGCAGAGGCAGGTTGAGCCGTCTGGGCAGCACCGCTGGCGGCCGGCGCGCTCTGAGCTGCGGCGCCGGAAGCGGGGGTGGCGGGAAGTTGCGCGGCGATGGCCTTGACCGGCGCGCCGGGGCGCACCTTCTCGGTACCCTGGACGATCACGCGGTCACCCGGATTCAGGCCGCTTTCGACCACCCAGTTCGAACCGTACGTACCGGTGGTGACGAGCTGACGCAGGCTGACCTTGTTGTCCTGGCCGACCACCAGCGCGGTGGGCTGGCCCTTCTGGTCATGCGTCACGCCGATCTGCGGCACGAGGAGCGCGTTTTCGTTGACGCCTTCCTCGATCTTCGCGCGCACGAACATGCCCGGCAGCAGCACCTTGTCCGCGTTCTTGAAGATCGCGCGCACGGTGACCGAACCGGTGCCCTGATCGACCGTGACGTCGGTGAACTGCAGCTTGCCCTTTTCCGAATAGGTGCGGCCGTCTTCGAGAATGAGCGAGACCTTGGCGGCCTCCGGGCCGCTCGTCTTCAGGCGCCCTTCCTGCATTTCGCGGCGCAGCTTCAGTCCGTCGAGGCTCGACTGCGTCAAGTCAACGTAGACCGGATCGAGTTGCTGAACGGTTGCCATCAGCGTGGCGGCGCTCGCCTGCACATAGGCGCCCGGCGTGACTTGCGACACGCCGATCTGGCCGGTCACGGGCGAGGTCACGTCGGTATAGCCGAGGTTGATCTGCGCCGTGTCGACCGCCGCCTTGCCCGCGGCGACGTCCGCCGCGGCCTGGCCTTGCGCGGCCACCGCGTTGTCGTAGTCCTGCTTGCTGACCGCATTGGCGGCGACCAGCACCTTGTAGCGGTTGGCCTGCGCGGTGGTGGATGCGAGGTTGGCCTGCGCCTTCGCAAGCGCCGCCTTCGCGTTGTTCAAGGTCGCGATGTACGGCGCCGGATCGATCTTGTACAGACGCTGACCCGCCTTGACCTGGCTGCCTTCCGTGAACTCGCGGCGCAGCACGATGCCGTCGACCCGCGCGCGCACTTGCGCGACGAGGAAGGCACTGGTGCGGCCGGGCAGTTCGGTGACGACGGGCACGGCCGTCGGCTGGACGGTGACGACCCCGACTTCGGGCGTTTGTGGCGGCGGGGCAGATTGTTTTGGTCCGCACGCTGCCAGCAATACGGCAGCCGTCGCGGCACTGATTAGGCGGAATGGAATCCGTTCGACGCGCATGGAGCGACCTCTGTCAAAGACTGAGAATGAAAAAGTGCGCGCATCCCTACCCCGGGGACGGCAGCGCACACAGGCGTCTCGCGACGCTAGACCGGAAGCCCGGGGGTGCAAGCCGAACCTGCGGGACACCTTGGGCGAAATGCGCCATACCTGGGAATTGCCGCACGAAGCCGCCCGGAGAAGCGCGGCGCAAAAGTGTTTTGAAAGGCAACAGTGACGGATATTAACTGCTCGTCACGGCTTGGGCTATCCGATCGTGGGGTGCTATTATATATACATTCACGAATGCATGTAAAAGTACGTTTCCCTTCTCGCAGGGCGGGGACCTGCAAGATCGGTTCAAAATTTGCTTGTCAGCAGACGGATTGTCACCGGGCGCACTTCAAAACGCTCGGGAAAACCCCATGATTACGGCAGGTTATACCGTATGGCCAGAAGAACCAAGGAAGAGGCGCTGGAGACGCGCAGCAGCATCCTCGACGCGGCCGAACAGGTCTTCTTCGAGAAGGGCGTGTCGCGCACTTCGCTCGCCGACATCGCGCAGGCGGCCGGCGTCACGCGCGGCGCGATCTACTGGCACTTCGCGCACAAAAGCGATCTGTTTACCGAGATGTTCGACCGCGTGCTGCTGCCGCTCGACGAACTCAAGGCCGCCTCGCAAAACCCCAATGAACCCGATCCGCTAGGGCGCCTGATGGAAATCTGCACGGTGTGTCTGCGCGACACCGCCAACGATCCGCGGCGCAGGCGCGTGTTCGACATCCTGTTTCTCAAGTGCGAACTGGTGGAGGAAATGGGCCCGGTGATGATCCGCTATCAGGCCACCATGCGCGAGGGGCTCAACAGCATCGAGGGCGGCCTGCGCAACGCCATCTCCAAAGGGCAAATGCCGGCCGACCTCGATGTCACCACGGCGGCGTCGATGGTGCACGCGTTCGTCGGCGGCTCGCTGCGCGACATGCTGCTGTTGCCGGACGCCACCGATTTCGGCAAGCACGCGCAACAGATGGTCGAGGGTATGTTCGACACGCTGCGGCTGAGCCCCGCGTTGCGCAAGGGCTATGCGCAGCGGCCGGCCGGCAGGCCGGCCGTCTAGCGCTGTCGTCGTTCTACGCGGCAGCCCGGCTGGCCCGCGCCTTCTGATTCGAAGCATGGATATTGCCGCGCTCGAGGGGTATCCCGTTCGTCACCGCGGCGATCCACTCGTCCGTGCTGGCCACCGCCGCGAAGCGCGAGTGCAGCACCACGCTGAATACACGGTGAATGTCCTCTGCGCTGGCAAAACCCGCGCTGTTCTCATACGGCACGGAACCCGTCGCGTCGTGCAGGAATTCGACCGCCAGCCCCGCGTGAACCGCATGATTGATGGTCGACGCGTCGCAGTTATGGGTCATGTAGCCGGCCACGGTCAGCGTGTCGATCCGCTGATCGGCAAGCCAGTCGGCCAGATCCGTTCCGGTGAACGCGCTCGGCAACGACTTCTCCAGATAGTGATCGTGAGCGCGCGAACTCACTACCGGATGCAGGTCCGCGCCCTCGGTGCCGCGCGCGAACAGCGGCGAGCTGGCGGGCGCAAGGTTTTGCACCACCACCACCGGCACGCCGGCGGCGCGTGCCGCATCCATCGCGCGTCCGATGTTGGCGAGCGAGCTTTGCACGTCCGGGTATTCGATCGGCAGATTGCCGCTTACGTATTCGTTCTGTACGTCGATGACGATCAGCGCGCGGCGCGGTGTGGTCATGGCAAGACTCCTTCCTGTTCGATAAGTGGGGGGTGGCTCGCTTCTGCCCCGGCCGGTCGTCGGCCTTGCTCGATTTCCGATCCAGCCTTCGGGCAGCGGGCGATGACTGCATTGTTCGCCCGCCGCCGTTTTCCCGACAGCGGCCCGCACGACAATAGTCGCTAGAATCGGGCCATCGTTGAATTCACGAGGTGACGGATGGCTACACCGGCTCTGCCTGCCGCAATGGACGACGGCGCGTCCCCACATGTCATCGCGGTGACCGCGTTCGACCGCATCAGTCCTTTCCATCTTTCGGTGCCCTGCGTCGTATTCGGCGAAGAGCGCAGCGGCGGCGATCTTCCCGATTTCGACTTTCGCGTCTGCGCCGCCGAAAGCGGCACGCTGACCACCACGGCCGGCTTCACGATCGCCGTCACGCACGGACTGGCGGCGCTCGCCGACGCCCACACGATCATCGTGCCGAGCTGGCGCGATCCGGACGAGCCGCCGCCCGCCGCGCTGCTCGACGCACTGCGCGCCGCCCATGCGCGCGGCGCGCAACTGGTCGGGCTCTGTCTGGGCGCATTCGTGCTGGCCGCCGCCGGCATCCTCGACGAACGGCCGGCCTCCACTCACTGGGCGTGGGCCGACGACTTCGCGCGCCGCTATCCGCGGGTGCGGCTCGACCCGGACGTGCTTTATGTCGACGACGGCAACGTGCTGACCTCGGCCGGCACGGCGGCGGGTCTCGACTGCTGTTTGCACGTGCTGCGCAAGATGTGCGGCGCGCGGGCGGCGAACTACGTGGCGCGTCGGCTGGTGGTGCCGCCGCATCGGCAAGGCGGCCAGGCGCAATACGTTCAGCAGCCCATGCCGCCGAACCTGCGCGGCGACCGCCTAGCGGGCCTGCTCGATTGGGTCAGCGGAAATCTGGATGCGCCGCATACGCTCGACACGCTCGCCGAACGCGCATTGATGAGCCGCCGCACTTTCACGCGACGCTTCCGGCTCGCCACCGGCACGACCGTCGGCGCATGGTTGCTGGCGCAGCGGCTTGCGCGCGCGCAGCAGTTGCTCGAGAGCACCGACGAGTCGGTGGAACGGATCGCGGCCATTGCGGGGTTCGGCTCGACGGCTTCGCTGCGGCAGCATTTCGCGCAGGCGTTTCGCACTTCGCCGTCCGCATGGCGGCGGGAGTTTCGTGGGGTTTGAGCGTGTGAATGTTGAACGCGGGCACGAGCGTTCGACCGCTCGTAAAAGGACGCTGACCAGCGGCGCGGACCAAAGACGTACGCCAGTAGACATGCCGAGCGCACGCGGACGCACGCGGGGCCGCGCACCCCGAGCAACGGCGGAAGCGATCGAAAGCGCTCAACGGCGACGCTCATGCGAGCGCCAACGCCGTTTCGTAGTGGCTCACCGGGATTTCGTAGTCGCGCCGGCGCGACAGCGGCGACACGCGCGGCGGACGTAAGTCAACGAAGCAAGGCCACGCCAACCGATCAATGCTCGCTGATCCAGCGCGCGACATACAACAACAGCGCCACCAGAAAAATCATCACGGCCCAGGCCCAGTTCGGCACCGCATGCGGACTGGGCTCGGGATGCGAGACCCCAGGCGACACACCGTGCGACGCCCCATGCGCCGCGCCCGCCGCCCGCCCGGGCAACGCGTTGCCATGATCGGCGCGCGTGCGCCGCGCCACGCTGCCGAGCGTGATCGGCCGCAGGAACACATGCTGACGGCGCACCGCCGAACCGCGCGCGCGGTTCGGCCCTTGTCCATGCTTGGCTCGCACGACCGCGGCGAATTCTTCGAAAAAATCATCGGCAAGCTGATGCAGCGCGTTTTCCAACTGACGCGTGGGCAGTTCGGCAAGCGGTCCCGAGGAGGTTGCCCAGATCGTGTAGTCGATCCGCGTACCCCGCTCGCCGCTTGCGCCGTGCGCGCTGTCTTCGCCGCGCAAGCGCACTTCGATCTGTCCGCGCAACGCGCCGACACCTTCGGCTCGCGCCTTGAAGTTGATGGTGCGGTGCTCGGCATCCGCCGGCCCGGAATCCTGGCCGGCCACGTGGGCGCGCGCTTCGTAACGCGCGCGCAGCGGGCCGAGCGGTACGGTCAGGGTGAGCGCGTATTCGCCGTGGGCGAAGCGCGTGAACGACTCGCAGTTGTCGAGGCTGGCGCGCAGCAAGGCGAGGTCCTGCAACGCGTCCCAGACATCGGACGGCGCAAGCGGAATCCGTAACGCGTCGTTCACTTCCATGGCAGCCTCGGCGATGAACGCGCGACAGCGGGATCAGGACGTCTGATCGATGCGGTCGACGCGCGATGCGTAAAACGCGAGATACCCCTTGATCCGCATGACGGACTCGAACGGCGTCTCATAGCTCCACACCGCGTTTTCGATCAGGCCGTCTTCGGTGCGCAGATGGAAGTACGACGCCTCGCCCTTGAACGGGCAGTGCGTGGTGTGCGCCGAACGTTCGAGCCGCGCCATGTTCACGTCTTCGCGCGGAAAATAGAACACGTCCGGCAGACCGGTTTCCGCGAGCGTCAGCCCCGCGTGCGTGTCGGCCATGGTCACGCCGCCGTGTATCACCCGCACGCGGTGATGGTTACCGGTGATCGCGATGGTGTGCTCGCCCTGGCTGGCGGCAGGCCTTCCGTGAGGTGTCAAGGCATCGCTCATGTCTCGGCTCCGTGAGGTGTGCGGTCCTATGCGTCGTATGCGCTCGCGCAAAACAGTAAAGCCACGGGGGTGACCCGTGGCTTCATTATCGGCCAAACTCTGGCCGATTGCGCAGTGTTCCTCGCCGCGTTTGCGCCGCTACTCCGGCAATGTTCCCGCATGGCGTCCGACGTTGCCGCGGCGCCGCCAGGCAAAGCCCAGGCGCTTACTGGGTATTCCAGTAGAAGGCGGCCTTGGCGCTGCCCTTGGCGGGTACGGTCACCGCCTTGGACTGGTCCCGGTCCTTGTATTGCGCATGCACGGTGTAGCGGCCCGGGCGCAGCTTGATCAGCATGTACGGCCCGCGCGAGGTGGCGTTCAACACCTCGCCGTTGTGCGCGTCGACCACCCGCACGTGGACGTCCGCAAGAAACTCCGCGGTGGGACCGGTAAAGCGCAGCGACAGCGGCCACTGGCTTTGCGCCGCCTGCAACGCCTTCGATTCGTCGAGACCGACGCCGCCCGACACGAACGAGACGTCGCCCTGCTGCTGAACTTGCGGCAGACCGCCACCGTTCGCGTTGCCCGCGCTGGTGTCGTCGGCGGTGGTGCCGCCCGTGACCTCGCTCGCCTGCTGTGCATGGGCGCCGCCCGCCAGCCCGAGCGTGAGCGCCGCGCACACCGCGGCGGCTACGATCCTTCGCTGATTGCGTTGGGTTTTCATCGGTTCGCTCCTCGTTAAGGTCCTTATGGCCCGGTGTGCCTCGAACGGCCCCGGATAAAGTGAGATGCAACCCGCGTGCCACGCTGCGGATCGTGCCCGCTGGAAGCCGCTGCCACGCCTTACGAGGTGGCGCGCGGCGTCTTCCGCACCGCTGCTGAACACGCGAAAAAAAGCCGGTCCGCGAGCAGGATGTGCAAGGACCGGCAAGCGTTACTTCTTCAGATTCCCGAGCAGACCGGCTCGAACGCCGGTCGTGCCGCGAATCGGCAATCCACTCGCCGATCCGCCCACGGCACGGTTATCAGCCGAGATCGACCGGCACGAAAATCTGCGCATTGTCGCGCTGGATCAGCAACGCGATGCTGTTGCCGGCGCCGGCGATCATCTGCTTGAGTTGATCGACGCTCGCCACCGGCCGGCCGTTGACCGCCAGAATCACGTCGCCCGGCTGAATGCCGGCACTTTCGGCCGCGCCGCCCGATTGCTGCACCAGCAGACCATGCGACACCGACGCGCCGCTCTTCTCCTGCGGCGTCAACGGCCGCACGGCCACACCGAGCCGGCTTTGCAACTGGGGCGGCTGATCGGCCTTGTCCGAGGCGACCTTGGTATCCGACAACGAGCCGATCGTCACCTTCAGATCCTTGGTGCTCTTGTCGCGCCACACCTGCACGGTAGCCGGGCTGCCCGGCGCGAGACCCGCGACCTGCGACGGCAGGTCCGCCGAGTCGTCGACCGGTTGGCCGTTCACGGACAGGATCACGTCGCCCGGCTGTAAACCGGCCTTGGCCGCCGGGCCGCCCGGATCGACCGAGCTGACGAGCGCGCCTCGCGGTTTCTGCATGCCAAACGAGTCGGCGAGCGTCTGGTTCACGCCCTGCACCGCGACGCCGAGACGCCCGCGGCTCACGTGACCGGTCTTGACGATGTCGTCCTTGACCTTGATCGCTTCATTGATCGGGATCGCGAACGAAAGGCCCTGGAAGCCGCCGGTCTGCGAGTAGATCATCGAGTTGATGCCGATCACTTCGCCTTGCAGGTTGAAAAGCGGTCCGCCCGAATTGCCGGGATTCACCGGCACATCCGTCTGGATGAACGGCGTGTAATTCTCGTTCGGCAGCGAACGCGATTTCGCGCTGATGATGCCCGAGGTCACCGTGTTGTCGAAACCGTAAGGCGAGCCGATCGCGACCACCCACTGCCCGACCTTGCTCTGGCGTGGATCGCCGATCTTCACGGTGGGCAGATTGCTCGCGTCGATCTTCAGCACGGCGACGTCGGATTGCTTGTCGGCGCCGATCACCTTGGCGCGGAATTCGCGCTTGTCGGTGAGCTTCACCGTGACGACATTGGCGCCGTCCACCACATGCGCGTTGGTCAGGATATAGCCGTCATTGCTGACGATGAATCCCGAGCCCAGGCTCGCGCTCGGCTGATCGGGCGCATCGCCGCCGTCAGGGCCTTGCATGCCCGGCATGCCGCCGAAGAAGTGCTTGTAGAACTGATAGAAGGGATCGCTCGGATCGATCGGCAACTGGTTGCCGCCGCCGTTGCCGCGCAATGCCGCCTGCTTCACGACATGCTTGGCGCTGATGTTGACGACGGCCGGACCGTAGGTTTCGACGAGGCCCGAGAAGTCGGGAATGCCGGTCTTGGCGGCGGCTTCGGCGGGCATCATCGCGGCTTGTGCGGGCGTGATGACCTGCGGCGCGGGCACGTCGCGATGGCCCGCCACGTAGCCGACGGAGAGCGCCGCGGCGACAGCGACTGCAACGGCGCCGCGGGACAAGGTTTTCGCGTTCATCGTGTACTCCTGGAGGGGAGAAGAGGCTTGGGGATGTCACGAAGCGTACGTGCTATCGCTTAAAAGAGTCTTAAGCAGCGACAGATCGCTTGATTCCCGCTGATAAGGCCGCGTTAAGCCTCGTTTAAGCCTCTTTACGAACAGAAAGCCCCATCTTCAGAAACGCACGGTGACCTGCAAACCGCCCGCCGGCGATTCGTCGAGCGACACGGCCGCGTGATGCTGGGTGGCGATGCGGCGCACGATCGCGAGCCCCAAACCGCTGCCCGCCACGTCGGTGCGCGCGCGGTCCGCGCCGGCGCCGACACGGTAAAACCGGTCGAACACACGATCGCGCTCGGCCGGTTCGATGCCCGGTCCGCTATCGGCGATCCGCACCACCGGACGCCCGTCTTCGACATGCAGCGAAACATCGACATGCCCGCCCGGCGGCGTGTACTTGGTCGCGTTGTCGACGAGGTTGTTGAACATCACGCCCAGCGCCTCCGCGTCGCCGATCACCGTGGCGGACTCGCTCGCCTCGATGCCGAGATCGACGCCGCGATTCTGCGCGAGCGGCGCGTAAGCCGCCACGCAGTTTCGCAGCAGCGCGCGCAAGTCGATCGTGCTGGTGGCGCCGAGGCCGTCCGGCTCGGAACGCGCGAGCGCCAGCAGTTGCTCCGCGAGGCGCGTGGCGCGCGTGACGCCTGTTTGCAGATCGGCAAGCGCTTCACCGCGGGCGGCATCGTCTTTCGCGCGCGCCACCAGTTGCGCCTGAATCTGCACGGCGGCGAGCGGCGTGCGCAGTTCATGTGCGGCGTCGGCGACGAACGCTTTCTGAATGTCGAGCGCGGTGGCGAGCCGTTCGAGCAGGCCGTTCAACGCGCGCACGAGCGGCTGCACTTCGAGCGGCAAGCGCTGGTCGGGCAAAGCTTCGAGCGCTTCCGGACGGCGCGTGTCGAGCGCGCTCGTCACGCGCCGCAAGGGCCGCAGTCCGCGCCCGACGATCACCCACACCGCCACGCCCAGCAGCGGCAGCAGCACGATCAACGGCCACAGCGTGCGCAGCGCGACGTCGGCCGCGAGCCGGTTGCGCACGGAAAGCGGCTGCGCCAGTTGCACGACGTTATCGCCGACGATCGCGCCGTACACCCGCCACTCGCCGCGTTCCGTACGTTCGGTCGAAAAGCCGAGTTCGGCGCGCGGCGCGAGCGGCGCACGCGGACGCGAGTAATACATCAATACGCCGTTGCGATTCCAGATTTGCAGCACGATGCCTTCGTCGCCGGTATCGCGAGAGCCGAGCACCTGCGAGAACGGTTCCGACGGCAGCGCCGCGGCGATCTGCTCCAACTGGTAATCGAACAGTTCGTTGGCTTCGGCAAGCGCCTGCCGGTAGATCAGCCAACCCGCGATGCCGATGCCGAGCAGCATCAGCGCAAGGAGCCACACCAGCAGTTGATGGCGAATCGACCTCATCGGCTCAGGCGTCCTTCGCGATCATGTAGCCGAGGCCGCGCACGTTGCGGATCAGCTCCGCGCCGAGCTTCTTGCGCAGCGCGTGAATATAGACCTCGACGGTATTGCTGCCGATCTCCTCGCCCCAGCCGTACATCTTCTCCTCGAGCTGGCTCTTGGAGAGCACCGCGCCCGGCCGCGCGAGCAGCGCCTCGAGCAGAGCGAACTCGCGCGCCGACAGCGCGACCGGCGCGCCGTCGAGCGTCACCAGATGCGACGCGGGATCGAGCGTCACGTTGCCGTGACGGATGGTCGAATCGCTGCGGCCCGATTGACGCCGGATCAGCGCGCGCATGCGGGCGCCGAGTTCGTCGAGGTCGAAAGGTTTGACGAGGTAATCGTCCGCGCCGGCGTCGAGCCCTTTGACGCGATCGGCGATCGCGTCGCGCGCGGTGACGATCAGCACCGGAATCGCATGGCCGCGGGCGCGCAGCGTGCGCAGCACGTCCAGTCCGTCGCGCTTGGGCAGGCCGAGGTCGAGCAGCACCAGATCGTAAGGCTGGGCGGCCGCCGCGCTGAGCGCCGCTTCGCCGTCCTCCACCCAATCCACCGCGAAGCCTTCGCCGCGCAGCGCCTTGCGCACGCCCTCGGCGATCATCCGGTCGTCTTCGACTAGCAATATGCGCATGGCCCCAAGGCTCCAAACATTTGATGATGCCGCATTCTAGCCTTCGCTAGCGGCGCGCGCCGCGTGGCGCTTTTTCCACCGCAGCGCGGCGGCATGTCTCTACAATGTGCGCTTTGCGTCGCGCGGCCCGGTTCGCCTACGCGTGCGTTGCGTATGCGGCATGCGTCGAGCCGCCGCCTTTGCATCATCGGGTCGATGCGGCGCTCGCGAACGCGCCACGCAATCGCTGCACGAACGAATCGCGCGCTGCGTCGGCATTCACACGCTCGCTTGTTTGCCCCACGTGCCACACGTGCCCCACGCCCTGAAATCTTGCCTGCCCGCCCGTCCATGACGCTCGCTTCGTTGTCTTTTCTTGTCCGCGACGTGCTGCCGCGGTTATTCGCTTCGTCTGCTTTCGTGAACGCCAAGCCCCGCCGGTTCGCGCCGCGCACCGCGGCCCTGCTGCTTGTCTGCGCCGCGCTCGGCTGCGGCGGCGCGGCGCTGCCGCTTGCCGCCGAGGCTCGCGTCAAGGCCGCGCATCCGCGCGTCAACGTCACCACGGTGTTGCCGCCGCAGGTCATGGCCGGCTTGCAGCGCGCCCACGTGCCCTTGTCGTCGATCAGCGTGGTGGTGGAAAAAATCGGCGACCGCACGCCGATCGTCGCGCTCAACGCAGGCAAGCCGATGATGCCCGCCTCGACGATGAAGCTCGTCACCACTTACGCCGGCCTGTCGATTCTCGGCGCGGACTATCGCTGGCGCACGAACGCCTACGCGGACGGCAGCGTCGACGCCAACGGCGTGCTGCACGGCAATCTCTACATCCAGGGCACGGGCGACCCGAAGCTAGTGCCGGAAGAACTGATCGACCTCGTGCAGAAGATCCGCAAGGCGGGCATCACCGGCATCGACGGCGCGCTGGTGCTCGACAAGCGCTACTTCGATCCGTCCACGCGCGACCTGCCGCCCTTCGACGACGACGCCAGCGCGCCGTACAACGTCGGCCCCGATCCGCTGCTCTACGCGTTCAAGTCGCTGTCGTTCACGCTGACGCCTTCGTCCGACGGCAGCGTCGCGATCGACGTGCTGCCGGCGCTCGCGCAGTTGCAGATCGACAATCAGATGCGCGCGGTCAACGGCCCATGCCGCGGCGACGCGGCTTCGGTGTCGCCGTCCGTCGCGCCGCAAGCCAACGGCACGGTCATCGCGTCGTTCACCGGCGACTATTCGGTGCGCTGCGGCCCGCGCACCCTCAACGTCGCGGTGCTCGATCACTCCGCGTTTTTCGCGGGCGGCTTCCTCGCGCTCTGGCAGCAAAGCGGCGGCACCTTCAGCGGCGCGACCCGCGAGGGCGCGGTGCCGCTCGGCGCGCGCCTCGTCGCCATGCATCAGGGGCCGGTGCTCTCCGATATCGTTCGCGACATCAACAAGTTCAGCAACAACACGATGGCGCGCAACCTGTTCCTGACCATCGGCGCGGCCGAGGAAAAGCCGCCCGCCACGCCCGCCAAATCGGCGCGCGCGATCGAGGCGTTTCTACGCCGCGACAGCGTCGACATGGAATACCTGACGCTCGACAACGGCTCGGGCCTCTCGCGCGACGAGCACATCACCGCGCTCGCGCTCGCCGATCTGCTGCAGCGGGCCAACGCGAGCCCGGTCGCCCAGGTGTTCGTGGAGTCGCTGCCGATCGCGGGCGTCGACGGCACGATGCGCAACCGCTTGACCAACCGGGGCGCGGGCGGCAACGCGCACATCAAGACCGGCACCTTGCGCGACGTGCGGGCGATCGCGGGCTATGTGGCCTCGGCGGACGGCAACAGCTACGTGGTGGTCAGCCTCATCAACGATCCGCATTCGGAAGCGGCGCGCGCCGCGCACGACGCGTTGCTCGAGTGGGTGTACCAGGGACCGGAACAGGGCACGAGGCAAGTCGCGGCGCCCGTCACCGAACCGCGCGCTAAATCGGCCAGCGCGGCGGACGGCAAACCCAGGAAAAACCCGCGCAAACGCGGCGCCCATTGAGGATTCCTTCTAGCGAAGCCGCGCGCGCCCATGCCCTAAGCGTGTACGCTGTCGGGCAGTGTTCGAGGGGCGCGTAAAACACCCAACGCGGCGCGCGAGCCGCGCAGCCGCCACGGTAGCGAGGGCTCCTCAAACGATAACGACACCAACCGCCGCGGCACACGCGGCGCTCAGGGACCACGGAGGAAGACACGATGCAATTCGATGCCGAATTGCTGCTGCTCGCCATGGCGCCGGTCTTTCTCGCATGCATCGGCTGGGAGGCGTGGCATCTGCGGCGCACGCGCCCCGGCGCGCGGCTCTATAGCTGGCCCGACACGCTCTGCAACGTCGCGCTCGCGCTGATGCAGCAAGCCGCCGACAAACTCGCATGGCTCGCCATCATTCCCGTCTACGCGTTTGTCCACGACCATTACCGCGTCCACACCTGGCAGGCGAGCTGGGTGTCGTTCGCCGTGCTGTTCGTCGCGCAAGACCTGCTCTACTACGTGTTCCATCGTTGCAGTCATCGCGTGCGCTGGCTGTGGGCCGCGCACGTCGTGCATCACTCGTCGGAGCGGATGAATTTTTCCACCGCGTTCCGTCAGAGCCTGATGTATCCGGTCGCCGGCATGTGGCTGTTCTGGATTCCGCTCGCCGTGCTCGGCTTTGCGCCGACGCAGATCGTCGCCATCGTGTTGATCAATCTCGGCTTCCAGTTTTTCGTGCATACGCAGGCGATCGGCAAATTCGGCGGCAAGCTCCGCTGGCTCGAGTACGTGTTCAACACGCCGTCGATTCATCGCGTGCATCACGCGCGCAACGACCGTTATATCGACCGCAATTACGCCGGCGTGCTGGTGATCTGGGACCGGCTATTCGGCAGCTATGTCGAGGAAGATTCGCACGAGGCGCCGGTGTACGGCATCGTCGAACCGCTTCACACGTATAACCCGCTCAAGGCGACGTTTCACGAATGGACGTCGATGGCCGCGGACTTCGCGAGCGTGCGCGGCTGGCGCAACAAGCTGCGCGCGCTGTTCGCGCCGCCCGCGTGGGCCGCGGATTATCACGCGCGCCGCGCCGCGGGCCCGGCGTCAATCACCCTGGATACGACGATGAACGAACGCAATACGGCCGCGTTTCAAACGACGCGCAGACCGTAGAAGATTCTGTAAGCTGTCGTCACGCCGCCGACGCGGCGGGCGCTGCCTGCAACACATGGCATAGGGCCAGACATACGAGGAGATGAAGTCAAAATGAATCAAACAGCATCGAGGAAACAGCGGTGGTCGCGCGTCACGAAAGTCACGCTGGCCAGCACGGCGTTCGCGCTGCTTGCGGCGTGCGGCGGCGGCGATGACAACAACAATTCAAGCAGCACGCCTGCGGGCGGCGTGAAGTTGCAGATCGTGTCGTTCGGCGACAGCTTGTCGGACGTCGGCACCTATGCGCCGGTGATCCAGGGCAGCTTCGGCGGCGGCCGCTTCACGACCAATCCCGGTGAGGTGTGGACGCAGAAGGTTGCCGAATACTATGGCGACACGTTGTCCGCTGCGGCGCTCGGCGGCTTTGGTCAACCGCTCGTGAACACCTCCGGCTACGGCTACGCGCAAGGCGGCGCGCGCGTGGTGGACCCGAACGGTCCGGGGCACGCGGCGGCCGGACAACCGAGCTATGCGCAAGCCACCACCGTGCCGGTCGTCACGCAGGTGCAAAACTATCTGTCCGCTCACGGCAGCTTCAATTCGAATCAACTGGTGCTCGTGAACGGCGGCGCCAACGATATTTTCGTGCAACTCTCCGCGCTCACGGCCGCGATCCAGACCGACATCGCCGGCGGCATGGACGCGCAAACTGCGGTACTGAAGGAAACGCAAAACACGCTGGTGCCGGTGGCTGTCGCGCTAGCGCAGCAGGTCGGCGTGATTCTGCAGAACGGCGCAACGCACGTGGTGGTGGCGAACGTTCCGGACATCGGCAGCACGCCGCTCGCGCAGTCGTTGATCCCGACGTCGGGGCCGCTCGCGCCGACGTTGTTGTCCGGGATCACGAAGGTGTATAACGCCGCGTTCTTCGGTGCGTTACAGCAGGCCGGCATCTACAGCAAGGTCATTCCTATCGACGCTTACACATGGCAGGACACGCTGATGGCCAACGCATCGGCCAGCGGTTTTACCGTGACGAACACGGGCACGGCGTGTAATTTGACCGCGATGGCGGCGGCCGCCGCGCAGTACGGCGTACCCAATCCGTCGGCGTATGCGTCGTCGCTGTTCTGCTCGCCGCAAACCTACACGGTCGCGGGCGCGGATCAGACTTACATGTTTGCCGATACGGTGCATCCGACGACGCACGTGCATGCGCTGTTCGCACAGTACGTGCAGCAGCAGATCGCGGCTAGTGGGCTTGGCAAGTGAGGTGATTCAGGGCGCCGTGTGACGGCGTTGGTTTTTTATTCCGCGAACGCCTGGCTGGTTTCAAGCCAGGCGTTTTTCATGGTGTGCGCGAACCCGAAGCCGAATCTTAGCCCTGCGCTTCAAACGCAGCCGCGGCGCGGCCAAGCCGGTCATTGACGGCGATCCACTCGATCGTGTCCGGCAGTTTCTCGATGAGAATCCGCGCTACGTTCGCCCGATCCAACGCTCGCAGCAAACCGTACAACTCGCGCGCGTAAACGTGCGGATCCTCAGGCGCGGCAACGAAATGCACGCCTTCGGCGTCAGCCCAGCGTCCGGCACGCGAAGCGCGCGCCACCAACGCGACACGTTCGTCGGCTCGATCCGCATGACGCGCGGCAAGCAACGGCTCGATCGCCTCGAAAGGCAGCAGCGCCAACGGCGTGCGCGGCGCATAGTGCGCTTTCAGCGTACCCGAGGCGCGCGGCGCGGTCGCGTCGGAGCCATCCGGCAAGCGCGGCGCCTCGCCGAGCACGTCGGCGATATCTTGCGGCGTCACCCGCCCCGGTCGCAACAACGCGGGAAAGCCGCGCGACAGGTCCACGATCGTCGACTCGATGCCGACATCCGACGCGCCGCCATCCAGCACATGAATCGTGCCGCCGAACTCGTCGCGCACATGTTGCGCGGTGGTCGGGCTCACATGCCCGAACCGGTTCGCCGATGGCGCCGCCACCCCGCCATGTCCGTCGCGCAACGCGCTGAACGCCTCCAGCAAGGCCTGCGCCACGGGATGCGACGGACAGCGCAGCCCCACCGAATCCTGCCCGCCGCTCACCGCCGGATTGATCCGCGCGGCACGCTTCAGAATCAACGTCAGCGGACCCGGCCAGAACGCGTCGATCAAACGCTGCGCCTCGGCCGGCAAATACTCGACCCAATAATTCGGATCGCCTTGCGGCGCGAGATGCACGATCACCGGATGATTCGCCGGCCGGCCCTTCGCCGCGTAAATACGCGCGACCGCGTCCGGGTTCTCGGCGTCGCCGCCGAGTCCGTACACGGTCTCCGTGGGGAAGGCGACGAGACCGCCCGCGTCGAGCAGCGCCGCGGCCTGCTCGATCTGCGCGGCGGTGACGGGCAACGCGTTCGCCGCGCCCTCGGCCGGTTTCTGTTGATCGGGCATGGCGCGCGTCAGCTCGTTGCGATATGCAGAAGCCGCGCGCAATCGCGCGCCGCCGTGCGGGCTTCTTCGAGCGTCGCCGCCGTGAAGTTCACGTGACCCATCTTGCGGCCGCAACGCGCCTCTTCCTTGCCGTACAGATGCAGACGCGCCGCCGGCATCGCGGCGACTTCGTGCCATGGCGGCGTGGCCGCCGCGCGCTTCGGGCCGTCCGGAAACCACACGTCGCCGAGAATGTTCAGCATCACCGCCGGCGAATGCTGACGCGTGTCGCCGAGCGGCATGCCGGTCATCGCGCGCACCTGCTGCTCGAACTGGCTGGTCGCGCAGGCGTCGACGGTGTAATGGCCGGAGTTGTGCGGACGCGGCGCCATTTCGTTGGCGACGAGCGAGCCGTCTTCGAGAATGAAGAACTCGACGCACAGCACGCCCACATAGCCGAGCTTGTCGGCGATTTGCAGCGCGGCTTGCTGCGCTTGCGCGACGAGCGTCGCGCTGGCATCCGGCGCGGGCACGATGGTGTGCGACAGCACGCCGTCGCGATGCGTGTTCTGCGCGAGCGGATAGACCGCCGACGCGCCGCTCGACGCGCGCACGATCAGCGCGGACACCTCGAACTTCAGCGGCAAGCGCTTTTCCAGCACGCACGGGACGCCGCCGAGCGACGCATGCGCCTCGCGCACTTCGTCGGCATTGCGCACGCGAATCTGGCCCTTGCCGTCGTAGCCCATGCGAGCCGTCTTGAGGATGCCCGGCAGCACGGCTTCAAGCTTGGCGTCGTCGAGCGCGGCCAGCGCGTCCGACGATTCGATCACCACATGCGGCGCCACCGTCACGCCCGACGACGCGATAAAGCGCTTCTCGGCGATGCGGTCCTGCGCCACCGCCACGCAGCGGCCGGCCGGGCTGACGAACGTGGTTCGCGCGAGGAAATCGAGGCTCGCGGCCGGCACGTTCTCGAATTCGGTCGACACCGCGGCGCACAGCCGCGCGAGTTCGGTCAGCGACGCTTCATCGTCGTAAGCCGCGCGCAAGTGGCGGTCGGCGACCGCGCCCGCCGGGCTGTTTTCGTCGGGGTCCAGCACGGCGACGCGATAGCCCATCGCCTGGGCGGCAAAGCAGAACATGCGGCCGAGCTGGCCGCCACCGACCATGCCAAGCCATGCGCCGGGCAGAATCGGTGAAACCGGTGTGTTGTCTGGGTTCATCTTAGTGGTCGGTCGCGGCTGGCGCTTCAGCAGTCAAACTGCACGCCGGCCGGGGGTCAAACGGGGGACGTCTAAAACAATCGCCTTCGCGCTTACAGCGCAGGCAGCACCATGGCGTGAGCCGCCTCGTTCTGGCGCACACGGAACGCCGCCAGTTTCTCCGCATACTCCGCGCTCGTGCCGCTCAGGATCGACACCGCGAACAGCGCCGCATTCGCCGCGCCCGCTTCACCGATCGCAAACGTGGCGACCGGCACCCCCTTGGGCATCTGCACGATCGAATGCAGCGAATCGACGCCCTTCAGATACTTGCTCGCCACCGGCACGCCGAGCACCGGCACCGTGGTCTTGGCCGCCAGCATGCCCGGTAGATGCGCCGCGCCGCCCGCGCCCGCGATGATCGCGCGGATGCCGCGCTCGCGCGCGCTCTCGGCGTAGGCGAACATCTCGTCGGGCATGCGGTGCGCGGAGACGACCTTCGCTTCGTACGGCACGCCGAATTGCTGGAGAATCGCCACGGCGTTTCTCATCACTTCCCAGTCGGAACTGGACCCCATCAGCACGCCGACGACTGGCGCGGCATGCGTGTGGGCAGTCTGGACTTCACTCATGTTGCGGCTTCCTTGTTTCTTGAGAGCGCCCCGGACCTGTCGCTGCGCGCCTGGCCTTCAGGGGACTTCCTGCCGGAGCGAAAACCTGGGGCGGCCCGGCGTTTTCCCGCGCGGCGCGAGTCCACCCAGGCGCGCGTAATCAGGCCAGCTTGTGACCGGTCAGGCGTTCGAGCGCTTCCTGATACTTCTCGCCCGTCTTCGTCACCACGTCGTCGGGCAGCTTCGGCGCCGGCGGTTCCTTTTTCCACGACTGCGTTTCGAGCCAGTCGCGTACGAACTGCTTGTCGAACGAAGGCGGATTGGTGCCGACCTGATACTGGTCAGCCGGCCAGAAACGCGACGAATCGGCGGTGAGCGCCTCGTCCATCAGGTATAGCTTGCCGTGATTGTCGAGACCGAATTCGAACTTCGTGTCCGCGATGATGATGCCGCGCGTGGCCGCGTAATCAGCGGCTTCCTTGTACAGCTTGATCGAGATGTCGCGGATCGTGGCCGACAGTTCCGTGCCGATGCGGCGCTCCATCTCGTTGTAGGTGATGTTTTCGTCGTGGTGGCCCATTTCGGCCTTGGCCGCCGGCGTGAAGATCGGCTCGGGCAGCTTCTGCGCGTTCTGCAGGCCGGGCGGCAATTCCACGCCGCACACCGAGCCGGTGGCCTGGTAGTCTTTCCAGCCGCTGCCGGCCAGATAGCCGCGCACGACTGCCTCGACGAGAATCGGCTCGAGGCGCTTCACGACGACCGCCCGGCCCTTGACCTGCTCGACTTCGTCCGCGGCCACGACGGATTCGGGCGCCACACCCGTCAGATGATTCGGCACCACGTGCTTCAGCTTCTCGAACCAGAAGTTCGCCATTTCGTTGAGCACGCGGCCCTTGTTCGGAATCGGCTCGCCCATGATGACGTCGAACGCCGACAGACGGTCGGTCGTGACGATCAGCAACTGGTCGTTGCCCACCGCATAGTTGTCGCGGACTTTACCGCGGCCGAGCAGCGGCAGCGAGTGGAGCGTGGATTCGTAAAGGGTAGACATCGTCGTGGTTCGCTAAAAGTGAGGCAAAAAAGTGTGAGCGGAACAAAAGGGAAACGCCGTTCCCCGGATGATGCGGGAACGGCGATCTAACGACAACCTGGCCAAACGGCCAGGCGCAGAGCCAAAGCTTGACCCCGATGCAGCTTAACGGACGACTTGCGCGAGCTCGCCCGACTTGTACTTCTCCGCGATTTTATCAAGCGAAACCGGCTTGATCTTGCCGGCCTGGCCTTCGCAGCCGAATTGCGTGTAGCGCTCGATACAGATCTTCATCGCGGCTTCGCGCGCCGGCTTCAGGTAATCGCGCGGATCGAACTTGCCCGGATTGGTCGCCATGTAGCGGCGGATCGCGCCGGTGATCGCGAGGCGCAAGTCGGTGTCGATGTTGACCTTGCGCACGCCGTTCTTGATGCCTTCCTGGATTTCCTCGACCGGCACGCCGTAGGTTTCCTTCATGTCGCCGCCGAACTCGCGGATTTCCGCGAGCAGTTCCTGCGGCACCGACGACGAACCGTGCATCACCAGATGGGTGTTCGGAATGCGCTGGTGAATTTCCTTGATGCGCTGGATCGACAGGATGTCGCCCGTGGGCTTCTTGCTGAACTTGTACGCGCCGTGCGAGGTGCCGATCGCGATCGCGAGCGCGTCGCATTGCGTCAGCTTGACGAAGTCGGCGGCCTGTTCGGGATCGGTCAGCAGTTGCTCGCGGGTCATCGTGCCTTCCGCGCCGTGGCCGTCTTCCTTGTCGCCCTTCATGGTTTCCAGCGAGCCCAGCACGCCCAGCTCCGCTTCCACGGTGATGCCGATCGAATGCGCCGCTTCCACCACCTTGCGCGACACCTCGACGTTGTATTCGTAGGAAGCGACCGTCTTGCCGTCGGCTTCGAGCGAACCGTCCATCATCACGCTGGTGAAACCGCTGCGGATCGCCGCCATGCAGACCGCCGGCGACTGCCCGTGGTCCTGGTGCATCACGACGGGGATGTGCGGATAGGACTCGACCGCCGCTTCGATCAGGTGGCGCAGGAACGCCTCGCCCGCGTACTTACGCGCACCGGCGGAAGCCTGCATGATGACCGGTGCGTTGACCTTGTCGGCCGCCGCCATGATCGCCTGCACCTGCTCCAGGTTGTTCACGTTGAATGCCGGAAGGCCGTAGCCGTTTTCAGCGGCATGGTCCAGCAGTTGACGCATTGATACGAGAGGCATGCTGTAACTCCTTAGATTGAAACGAATTCTTATGCCGTCGGCATCTTTTGGGCGATTCGATCGCGAAGCAAGCTGCGCACCCTTTCGCTCGGTCGGCGCAGTTCGCGCAGCCTGGAAAGCGCGCGGCGCATCTACCTTCGCCCAAGCGCGCTGTTCGAGTCTGTGCGCCGCCTCTCGCGGGGCATGACAGCCTGCTTCGCTCGATCAAGCCTGTGCCGATCGAGCAGTCTGCTACTCGTCGCAGCGAATCAATACGGTTCGCCGACCCGCACGATCTTCAGCGTATTCGTGCCGCCGGCCTGGCCCATCGGCTCGCCGACGGTCAGCACCACCATGTCGCCGCGCGACGCGTAGCCCTTGCTCACCACGGTTTCCAGCGCCTGTTGCAACGCGGTGTCGCGGTCGGTGTTGGTGTCCAGATGCAGCGAGGTCACGTTGCGGTACAGCGCCATCGCGCGTTCGCTGCCGACGCGCGGCGTGAGCGCGAAAATCGGCACGTGCGTCCAGTGACGCGACATCCACAGCGCGGTCGAACCGGATTCAGTCAGCGCCACGATCGCCTTCGCGCCCAGGTGATACGCGGTGAACAGCGCGCCCATCGCGATGGACTGGTCGATGCGCGTGAACGTTCGATTGAGGAAGTCCTTGTCCAGCTCCGACTGTTCCGACTTTTCGGCTTCGATACAGATCGCCGCCATCGTCTCGATGGTTTGCACCGGGTACTTGCCCGCCGCCGATTCCGCCGACAGCATCACCGCGTCGGTGCCGTCGAGCACGGCGTTGGCCACGTCCGACACTTCGGCGCGGGTCGGCACCGGCGCGTTGACCATCGACTCCATCATCTGCGTGGCGGTGATCACGAACTTGTTCGATTCGCGCGCCATCCGGATCATGCGCTTTTGCAGCGCGGGAACCGCGGCATTGCCCACTTCCACGGCCAGATCACCGCGCGCGACCATGATGCCGTCCGACGCGTCGAGGATGCCTTGCAGCGCCGGAATCGCTTCCGCGCGCTCGATCTTGGCGATCATCTTCGGCTTGATGCCGTAGGGCGCGCCGGCGATGTTCGCCAGTTGGCGGGCCATTTCCATGTCCGTGGCGTTCTTCGGGAACGATACCGCGACAAAATCCACGCCGAGCGACATCGCCGTGCGGATGTCCTCCATGTCTTTCGCGGTCAGCGCGGGCGCCGTCAGACCGCCGCCCTGGCGGTTGATGCCCTTGTTGTTCGACAGATCGCCGCCGATCTTGACGGTGGTGTGAATCTCGTTGCCGAGCACGCGGACCACGTTCAGCACGATCAGGCCGTCGTTGAGCAACAGCACGTCGCCCGGCTTCAGGTCGCGCGGCAGGTCCTTGTAGTCGAGACCGGCGCGTTCCTGGTTGCCGAGTTCACAGTCGGCGTCGAGAATGAACGGCTCGCCGGCGACCAGCGCGACCTTGCCGTTTTCGAATTTGCCCACGCGGATCTTCGGGCCTTGCAGGTCCGCCATGATGGCGACTTCGCGGCCGGCCTGACGGGCCGCCTCGCGCACGAATTCGGCGCGCTGGCGGTGGTCGTCGGCGGTGCCGTGCGAGAAATTGAGCCGCACCACGTCGGCCCCTGCCTGAATCATTTGCAGGAGGATTTCCGGCGTGCTGGAAGCCGGTCCGATGGTGGCGACAATCTTGGTGGCGCGATGCATGAGTCTCCTCGTCTGGGTGAGATCGCTGGAAAGAGCGCTGCGAGTCGGATGCGGAGGCTGCGCACCGAAGGATGCTGCCAGGGGCTGCGCGCCGGTTGAAACCAGCGTCGCTTTATTGGATGAAGCGGTGTTCGATACGGGCACGCGGGGCGCCGGCGGGGGAGCGAGCACGGCCGTTTCGCCGAGAGTCCGCGCCGCTATCGGGGCGGCGGCGGAGCGCGCCGGGCGCTCCCCTGCCGATGCTGCCGCGGTGTTGCGCGGCGACTTGCCGCCGCGCGCCTTGGCGGACTTGACCGTGGGGGAGCGCGTCGCCACGTCAGGCCCGCGATTCGAGGATTTCGACCGCCGGCAGCTTCTTGCCCTCGAGGAATTCGAGGAAGGCGCCGCCGCCCGTCGAAATGTAGCTGACCTTGTCGTGAATGCCGTACTTGGCGATCGCCGCGAGCGTGTCGCCGCCGCCTGCGATCGAGAACGCCGGCGATTTGGCGATCGCCTCGGCCAGCGTCTTCGTGCCGTTGCCGAACTGGTCGAATTCGAACACGCCGACCGGGCCGTTCCACACGATCGTGCCGGCTTTTTCCAGTTGAGCGGCCAGCGCCTTGGCGGTTTCCGGTCCGATGTCGAGGATCAGGTCGTCGTCCTGTACGTCGGCGACGGCCTTGACTTCGGCCTTGGCGGTGGGCGCGAACTCCTTGGCCGTGACCACGTCGGTCGGGATCGGCACCGAGGCGCCGCGGGCTTTCGCGGCCTCGATGATGGCCTTGGCTTCGTTCACCAGATCGGCTTCGGCGAGCGACTTGCCGATCTTCAGACCCGCGGCCAGCATGAACGTATTGGCGATGCCGCCGCCGACGATCAACTGGTCGACCTTGTCGGCGAGCGACTTCAGAATGGTCAGCTTGGTGGACACCTTCGAGCCGGCGACGATCGCCACCAGCGGGCGCTTCGGCGCGCCCAGCGCCTTGCCGAGCGCTTCGAGCTCGGCGGCCAGCAGCGGCCCGGCGCACGCGACGGGCGCGTACTTCGCGATGCCGTGCGTGGTGGCCTCGGCGCGGTGCGCGGTGCCGAATGCGTCGTTCACGTAGACGTCGCAGAGCTTCGCCATTTTCTGCGCGAGTTCGTCGGAATCCTTCTTTTCGCCCTTGTTGACGCGGCAGTTTTCCAGCAGCACGACCGAGCCCGGCGCTACGTTCACGCCGTTCTCGACCCAGTTGGAGACCAGCGGCACGTCCCGGCCGAGCAAATCGGCGAGGCGTTTGGCGACCGGCGCAAGGGAATCTTCCGGCTTGAAGTCGCCTTCGGTCGGACGGCCCAGGTGCGACGTGACCATCACGGCCGCGCCGGCGTCGAGCGCGGCCTTGATCGCCGGCACGGAGGCGCGGATGCGGGTGTCTTCGGTGATGTTGCCTTGATCGTCCTGCGGCACGTTCAAATCGGCGCGGATGAACACGCGCTTGCCGGATAGCTTGCCTTCGGCGATCAGATCGGAGAGACGCAATACCTTGTTCATGGGCGTTTGTGTGCGAGTTGATGAGAAGGCGGTGGCGGACGACGCGCGGCGGGCGAGGCGCGACAAGCTTCAGCGCTTCGGCACGGCGGCGGCTCCACTGAATCGGGTGCCGGCGGCGGGGCCGCGGCTCGCGCGATGCAGCGGCGCGGTTATCCCGGAAACGGCCATTTTAACTGATCCTTACGGCCTTCTGACCCGCGGCGGGGCGTATGCCCCGTATTTGCCAGCCGCCCGGCCCGTGTCGCGACGCAGCATTTGCCGCCCGATCCACGCCCCTCAACTCACACGACGAGGCGCAGGACGGTGAACACGAGCATCCCGACGACGATCGTGCCAAGCATGGTGCGCCGCCACAAAAACCACCCGAGACCGGCTAGCGTCGCATAAAACTCGTGGTTGGACGGCGCGAACGAAAGACCTTCGGGCGTCGCCAGCACGTCGGGGAGCACGACGGCGGCCAATGCGGCCGCCGGCGCATAACGCAGCATCCGCTGCACGCGCTCCGGCAACACCGTGCGCTCACCACCGATTAGAAACATCGCGCGTGTCACGGCGGTGACCAGCGTCATGCCGAAAATGGCCAGCCAGATTTGCGTGGATGTCATCGGGAATCTCCGGCGCTATTGCTACGGATACGGCGCAGATCGGCGCGCTCGACCATCAGATCGGCGGCGCTGCCGGCCATGATCGCGGCGATCACCGCGAGCGGCAGCCCGAGCCGGTACGGCAGATCGAAGGCGAGCAGCGATACCACGCCCGCGACGCTGACCGCGACCAGCGTGGAGCGCGTCGCGATCGCCGCCACCATGATGGGCAGCAGCGCCAGCGTGCCGGCGAGGCCGAGGCCCCAGTTGTCGGGAATCATGCTCGCCAGCAAGATGCCGGCGACCGACGACACTTGCCACGACAGCCAACTGCACAGCGCCATGCCCCAGAAGTACGCCTCCTTGCCCGGCACGTAGCCGGTCGGGAAGCTCTTCTTCTGGAACAGCAGATAGATCACGTCGCCATTGAAGTAGCCGAGCACGATGCGCCGCCACATCGACAGATAGGAGAAGTGCGGCGCGAGGCCGACGCTGAAGATCACAAAACGCGTATTGACCATCGCGGCCGTGAGCAGCACGGTCCAGATCGGCAGCTTGGCGGCGAGCAGCGGCAGCACCGCCAGTTGCGACGAACCGGCGTAGCACAGCAGCGACATGGCGAGCGCCTGCGGCACCGTGAGCACCGACTTGCTCATCGCGATACCGGTGACGAGGCCCCACGAGAAAATCGCCATGAGCGTGGGCGAATACGCGCGCGCGCCCTCGATAAAGGCGCGGCGATCGGTATCGGACAAACGAGCGAGCATGAGGCGAAACGCGGACGCGAGGCGGCGCCGCAACGAAGGGGAAGTCGGCGCCAGGTCGTCAAGCACCCGCTGGCGCATCCGGATGTGAATTATGCGTGCGCCGAATTATAGCGCCCGAAGTGCGGCCAAATGCCCGTTTGGTGTGCAAAAGACGCTAAAATAACGCTCCTCGCATGACCCCACGAGAAAACGCCGGGCAGCCCCAGGTTTTCTTGTCCCCGCGCTTGTACCCGCGCTTGTCCCCCGCGGCCTCGCGCAAGGCGCCGGGTTCGAGGGCACTCACAAACGCACAACCGCACCTGCTGGAGAATCGTATGTCAATGGCCGACCGCGACGGCAAGATCTGGATGGATGGCAAGCTCATCGAGTGGCGCGATGCCAAGATCCACGTGCTCACCCACACGCTGCATTACGGCATGGGCGTTTTCGAGGGCGTGCGCGCCTACAAGACGGCCGACGGCGGCACCGCGATTTTCCGTCTGCAGGAACACACCAAGCGGCTACTCAACTCGGCCAAGATCTTCCAGATGGACGTGCCCTTCGACCACGAAACGCTCGCCGCGGCGCAGCGCGAAGTGGTCCGCGAAAACAAGCTGGAGTCCTGCTATCTGCGCCCCATCATCTGGGTCGGCTCGGAAAAGCTCGGGGTGTCGGCCAAGGGCAACACGATCCACGTGGCGATCGCCGCCTGGCCGTGGGGCGCTTACCTCGGTGAAGACGGCATCGCCAAGGGCATCCGCGTCAAGACCTCGTCGTTCACGCGCCATCACGTGAACGTGTCGATGGTGCGCGCGAAGGCGTCGGGCTGGTACGTGAACTCGATCCTCGCCAACCAGGAAGCGATCGCCGACGGCTACGACGAAGCGCTGCTGCTCGACGTCGACGGCTACGTGTCGGAAGGCTCGGGCGAGAACTTCTTCCTCGTCAACAACGGCAAGCTGTACACGCCCGATCTGTCGTCGTGCCTCGACGGCATCACGCGCGACACGGTCATCACGCTGGCGCGCGACATGGGCATTCCGGTGATCGAAAAGCGCATCACGCGCGACGAGGTCTATACCTGCGACGAAGCGTTCTTCACCGGCACCGCCGCCGAAGTCACGCCGATCCGCGAGCTCGACAACCGCACGATCGGCGCGGGCGCACGCGGCCCGATCACCGAGAAGCTGCAGTCGGGCTTCTTCGACATCGTGAACGGCAGGAGCGAGAACTACGCGCACTGGCTCACCAAGATTTAACGCGCGTTGCCCTGGCTTCGGCTGTTTAACGGCACAACGCCCGCACCCTGCATACAACGAGAAAGTCTCATGAGCGAAATCAAGGAAATGCCGCTGGTCGAACTGTCGGCGAAAGATTTGCCGGCGTACTGCCCGAACCCGGCCATGCCGCGCTGGAGCGCGCATCCGCGCGTTTTCATCGACGTCACGCACGGCGAGGCGCGCTGCCCGTACTGCAGCACGCGTTACAAGCTGCGCGACGGCGAAGTGGTCAAAGGTCATTAAGACCGAACGCCACCCACTGAGCAGCGGGCGCTGGCGGCGCGGCGCGCCCGGCTGGTCCCTCGCGGGATGGCAGCCGGGCTTTCCGCTTGCTGAGTTGCTGTCTGCTGAGTTGCTGTCTGCTGAGTTGCTGTCGGCTGATTCACCGCCCGATCTACCGCCTGATCCATTGCGGATTCCACTGCCCGGTTCGCCGTTCGGCGAGCCGCGCGTGGCCTTTCAGCGGGCAACGGCGAACGTTAGGCGGCAGCCAGGGCAGAGGCAAACGCGGCTACGAGCGCCACACCGGGCGCGCGGGACGCAAGCCGCCGCCACTGCGCATCCGGCTTTGCGGAATGAGCGCCAGGCAGCTCACGGCAATTTCCCTTTTACCTATCCGAACGCCGCGCGCATGGCTCGCGCGGCGCTTCGACTGAACACCGGACACTCACTCTGATGCGTCGCGCGTTGGTTATCGCACCGAACTGGATCGGTGACGCATTGATGGCGCAGCCGCTGTTTGCGCGCCTCGCGAAATTGCACCCGCGCATGGTCATCGACGCGGTCGCGCCCTCCTGGGTCGCGCCCGTGCTCGAACGCATGCCGGAAATCCGCGACGTCTACGCCACCGACCTCGCGCACGGCAAGCTGCAAATGCTGCGCCGCTGGCAACTGGCGAGCGACTTGCGCGACGTCGGCTACGACGCCGCCTACGTGCTGCCGAACTCGCTCAAGTCGGCGCTGATTCCGTGGATGGCGGGCATCCGCTTGCGCATCGGCTATACCGGCGAAAGCCGCTACGGCCTGTTGAACGTGCGCCACGCCAATCCGCGCAAGGACGAGCGCCCGCCGATGGTCGACCAATACGCCGCCCTCGCCTACGCGCCCGGCGCGAAGGTCCCCGGCGATCTGCCGATGCCGCGGCTCGACGCCGATCCGAACGAAGCGGCGCGCGTCTCCGCGCGCTTCAATCTCGATACCCGCGTGCCGCTGCTGGTGTTCTGCCCCGGCGCCGAGTACGGTCCCGCCAAGCGCTGGCCGCCCGAGCATTTCGCGGCGCTCGCGCAAATGGTCGGCCAGTCGTTCCCGTACACGCAGATCGTCGCGCTCGGTTCGCCGAAAGATGCGCCGTTGGCCCAAGCGATCGCCGAGAAGGCGCCGAACGTGCGCAACCTGTGCGGCCAGACCGCGCTGGGCGAAGCGTGCGCGTTGATCTCGCGGGCCGGCGCGGTCGTCACCAACGATTCCGGTCTGATGCACGTGGCGGCCGCCCTGCGCCGGCCGCTGGTGGCGGTGTACGGTTCCACCGATCCGCGCCACACGCCGCCCTTGTCGGAGCTTGCGAAGGTACAATGGCTTCATCTCGAATGCAGCCCCTGTTTTCAGCGCGAGTGTCCGCTCGGCCATCTGAACTGCCTGAAGCAGTTGAGCGCCGAGCAGGTCTTCGGCGATTTGCGCGGCATGCTGCTCGCGCAACGCTGAGCCCGCTGACACTCGCACGCAACACCGCACGCCCTGAGCGCGTCGCGTCATGTTCGCGCCTTGCGGCGCGGGCATTCTGGCGCTCGGGTGCGATCGTCCGGTGCGCCGGACTGTCCCGCTGACCGCTGCCCCGCAACCGCGCGCCGCGCACAAGAGACTGACGAGCCATGCCACGTTTTGCCCATATCTTCGAAGCCGCCGCCGATACGCTGAACGCCTACTATCAGGCCGTCGCCGAGGTCAATATCGACAGCTTGATGGGCCTGTGGATCGATGAGGAGTTCGTCAGTTGCATCTGCGCCGACGGCTCGCATCTGCACGGTCTCGACAGCATTCGCGCCGGCTTGCAGATTCAGCTCGAAGCCGCGCCTGTTTCGATCGAACCGCTCGATATCCGCGTCTACGACAGCCTCGGCACCGTCGTCTACGCGATCGCCGAAGCGCATCGCCCGGCCGATCCCACCGCCACGCCCGCCATGGTGTTCACCACTTACGTGATGGTCCACGAGCGCGGCGAATGGCGCATCGCGCACATTCACGCAAGCCCGATGCCGAACGAGGCCGCCAGCCAGTTCGCCACGAAAATGCGGCATGGCCAGGGCTCGCTGCACTGACGCGCGCCTTGTTCCGTTTCATCTCCTGTTCGACGCCGGAATGAGCACGCCCCGCACGAAGTCCCCCGCCCCGAAGGAAGTGCTGCTGGGGCACGCCCCGAAGGCAGCCCCCTTGGGGAGTTGGGCGGCGACGCACGATCAATCCGCCGCTTCCGTCGCCGCCCGCGCCGCGGTCGCTGTCGACGCTGCTGTCGAACTGCTCTATCGCGCACCGCTCTGGCTGCCGAACCGCCATGCGCAGACCATCGTTCCGTCGCTGTTCGCGCGCCGCCCGGCGGTGACGTTCCGCCGCGAGCGCTGGGACACGCCCGACGGCGACTTCATCGACCTCGATTGGGTCGTGCACGATCCTGCCGGCAACACCGCTTCCGCCCCTCGGGCGCCTGCCGCCGACGCCCCGCTCTTCGTGCTGTTTCACGGCCTGGAAGGCAGCTCGGCGTCGCACTACGCGGCCACGCTGATGTCGGCCGCGCGCGAATACGGCTGGCATGGCGTCGTGCCGCACTTTCGCAGTTGCAGCGGGGCGTTAAATCTGTTGCCGCGCTTCTATCATCTCGCCGACAGCAACGAAGTCGATTGGATTCTGCGGCGCTTGCGGGCCGCGCATCGCGGGCCGATCGTCGTGGCGGGCGTGTCGCTCGGCGGCAATGTGTTGCTGCGCTGGCTCGGCGAGCGGCGCGACGATGCGGCGTCGGTTGTCTCGGCCGCGGCGGCCATTTCCACGCCGATCGACGTGCACGCCGGCGGACGCGCGCTGTCGCAGGGCTTCGGCATGGTCTACACACGCAGTTTCCTGAAGACGTTGAAGCAGAAGGCCGAGCAGAAGCTGGTCCAGTTTCCGGGCCTGTTCGACCGTGACGCGATGCTCGCGAGCCGCACGATGTACGAGTTCGACAACGTCGTGACCGCGCCGCTGCACGGCTTTCGCGATACCGACCACTACTGGAGCAGCGCGACCACGCGGCCTTTGCTGCCGCACATTCAGGTGCCGACGCTGGTGCTGAACGCGCGCAACGATCCGTTCCTGCCGGCTGCGGCGTTGCCGTCGCGGCACGACGTGTCGGCCGCGGTCGAACTCGATCAACCGAGGCACGGCGGCCACGCCGGCTTCATGACGGGGCCGTTCCCCGGCCGCATCGACTGGCTGTCGCGACGCGTGTTCGGCTACCTGGAGCGGCACGTCGATCATGGATGACATCGTCAGGCAGGCCCTCGCCAAGTGGCCCAATGTGCCGGGTTGCACAGGGTGGCTGATGCTGGACCGGCGCGGCAACTGGCGCATGCGGGACGAGGCGGCGCAGGCGAGCGGCTTGCCCGGTGAGCCGATCCGGCACGAGGCGCTGCTCGGATTCATCAATCGGAACTACGACGCCGACGAACACGGACAGTGGTTCTTTCAGAACGGCCCGCAGCGGGTTTATGTCGAGCTGGGCTATACGCCGTGGGTGGTGAGGTTGTCGCTCGATGCCGCCGGCGCGCTTTCGCTGACGGACCAGGCCGGCGGCGCGTTCGAGCCCTCGGCGGTATTCGTCGACGATGAAGGCGGGATCGTGTTTGTCGATGGCTCCGCGCCGCCGAAGGTCGCGGTTTTGCATGATCACGATCTGGAAATTTTCGCCGATCACGCCACGCTGACAGAGGATTCGACGGGCGGCGAGTTGCGCTGGAACAATGGGCTGGTCTTGCCCTTGCAACCGGTGCGGCGAGGCGAAGTCGCCGCGCGGTTCGGCTTTGTTGCCAGTCCGGCGGCGCGAGTCTAGGGTCTCGGCTCCGGCTGTTTGCTCCGCGCGAACTGTATCGCGGCTCCGCCGTTGAGCGGCAACGATGCCAACACGCCCCTAGCTCTTCTCGTCGAGCGGCAACGATGCCAACACGCCCCTAGCTCTTCTCGTCGAGCCGCTCCTCCTTATAGCGGCTCTCCATCTCATGCAGCCTCGCATCGACGGTTGCGAGGTCGTAGTAGCCAATCGCCTTCAAATCGCGCGCGTCCTTCAGTTGACGGATGGCCGATGGCCACGCCCCCTCGAGCGCGAACTTTTCCGCCATTGCGCGATGCTGTGTCAACGCATCGCCGCTGCCGGCGCTGGCCTGCGCGAGATACATCCACCAGGCCGGCTGGTCCGGTTGAGCACGCGTCTCCTGGCGGGCGAGGGCCTGCGCATCGGTAAAACGCCGCAACGTCAGCAGTGTGCGGATATGCATGTCGATGGCGGCATTCGACTGCGGCCAGCGCTTCTGCGCGAACTCGGCGAGACGAGCGGCTTCGTCGTTGCGACCGGCGCGCCGCGCGATATCGGCGGCCAGCACCTCGAGGCTCGGCGAACTGCGCGCGGGCTCCCCTGCTCCTTGCTCGCTCACGGCAAACGCCGCGCGCGAGGCAGCCAGCGACGCCGCCGCGTCGTCGTAACGGTCCAGCAGCATCTGTCCATAGGCGATGCCGTACCAGTTCGCGGCGACATTCACCGCTGTCCGGTCCTCGATCTCCGAGCGCAAGCGCGAAATTTCGTCCGCGTATTCGCCGCGCGAGCGATCCTGCAGCAAGCGCGCCCGCGCTCGCACGAAACCATATTCGGACGCTTGATGCGGCTGCCGGTACGGCGCGCGGCGCGCGCGGTCTTCCATGTCGGCGATCCGTTCGCCGGTCAGCGGGTGCGTGCGCGCATAGGCCGGGATGCCCGTGTCGCTCATCGACGCGCGATCGAGGCGGCCGAAGAAGCTCGTCATCGCATACGGGTCGTAACCGGCGCCGGCGAGCAGCAGAAAGCCGACGCGGTCCGCCTCGTGCTCGGCGGAACGCGAGAAACGCAACTGGTTGTCGATGGCATACGCCTGGCCGCCGATCGCGATCGCGCTGCCCAGGTCGCCGCTGTGCGCGAGCACGCCCGCCAGGACGCCGAACAGCATGCCGGCGAGCGCGGCGTAGGTGCTGCGCTCGCCGGCCGTGAGCATCCGCGAAATGTGCCGCTGCAAGACGTGGCCCATCTCGTGGCCGACGACGGACGCAAGCTCGGACTCGGTTTGCGTCGCCACGATCAAGCCGGTGTTGACGCCGATAAAACCGCCCGGCAACGAGAACGCGTTGATCTGCGCATCGCGCACCGCGAACAGATCGAAGTCCGGACGATAGCCGCCGATGTAGAGCGTGCTCGCCGCCGCGGCGAGTTTCGCGGCGACCGAGTTGAGGTAGTCGCGCACCAGCCAGTCGTCGAGATAGTCGGGATCGCGGCGCACTTCGCGCATCACGCGTTCGCCGAGTTTGCGCTCGGCCTGCGGCGTCAGCGAGTCTGAACCGCCGCTGCCGAGGTCGGGCAATTGCTGCGCGACGATCGGCGCGCGCCAGCCGGTGTTTGAACCGCCGCCCCGAAGGAAGTCCCGTTGGGAAAAGCGGCTCCGCGCGCCGCCATATACGCCGAACACGCCTTGCGCGATGCCGGGCGGCACGATCGGGTCCGGATAAGAATCGGCCGGGCCGCTCACCAACGGCGATTCCGCGGACTCCATGGTGCCGGGCGTGACATGGGACGCGGCATGCGATTGCGCGAACGCGCCCGGCGGCGCGGCGAGCGCAACGGACAACAACGTGGCAAGAAAGCGTTTGAGACGCATCGCGAGATCGGTATGACGAAGTCGAAAAGCGACGCCCGCCGCTCGGACTAAGATAGCGGGCATGGGGTCATTGTAGTCAGTCGCCGCAGTGCTTCGGACAGTTTGGCTGATCCAGGCCGCAGACACCTCGCTACGAATCCCCGCCCCGGCGCGCTGCTATGATAGGCGCCCTCTGAAGGAGCCCAACCATGCCTGAACTCACTCATTTCGACGCTGCCGGCCAGGCGCATATGGTGGACGTCGGCGGCAAGCAGGAGACCAAGCGCATCGCCATCGCGCGCGGCTCGATCCGCATGTTGCCGGAGACGTTCGCGGTGATCCGCGACGGCAACGCGAAAAAAGGCGACGTCATCGGCATCGCGCGCATCGCTGCGATTCAAGGCTCGAAGCGCACCGCCGATCTCATCCCGCTCTGTCATCCGCTTGCGCTGACGCGCGTCAAGGTGGACTTCGAACTCGACGGCACGCTACCCGGCGTGCATTGCACGGTTCAGGTGGAAACACTCGGACGAACCGGTGTGGAGATGGAAGCGCTGACCGCCGTTCAGGTTGGGCTGCTGACGGTGTACGACATGTGCAAGGCGGTGGATCGCGGGATGACGATCACCGATGTGAAGGTGCTGGAGAAGCACGGCGGGAAGTCGGGGGATTGGGTGGCGAGGGGGTGACGACGCCCCGCTCACCTCTGCGGCGTATGAACGACAGCGCGGCTCAATCTTCCTCGCTCTCGTCGTCCTGATTGACGTCGTGCGGCGGCATGCCATAGCGCTTCATCAATTCCGCCTTGAAACCGGTCAGCGTCTTCTGCTCGTCGCACAGTTCGTACAGATAGCTCAATTGCGACGGCCAGTCTTTCAATTCCTCGGCGAAGATTTTCAGGCGTTCGACGGTGTCGAATGCCGCCGCCGCATCGCCGCTCAGCGCCTGCAATACCGCATAGCGGCGCAGCACCGTTTCGCCCGGCAAGAGCGCCATCGCCTGCCTGTGCATGGCGAGCTTGTGCTGCAGGTCCATCGAATTCATCGGCAGCAACGTCGCGAGACCGTAATCGCCCCACGCCCGAAAGAGGAACGACGGGTCCGCGCGATACTGCTCGGCGGGACGCGCGCCGTAATACAGCACCTCGGCGCGCGCGTAGTCGCGATACACCGGATAGAGCGCCGCGAGGCCGCCGAACACCACCACCACAAACGCGCCGAACGACAGACGCCCGGGCACGAGCCGCAACGGCCGCGTCTCCAGCAAGCCGAACACGAACATCGCCGGCAGCAGAAAGAACATGTACTGCTGCGGATATTCGACTAGCGCATGCATCACCAGCACGCCGATCAGCGCGATGCCGAACACGCGCGCGGCAGTTTGCGGCGCACGCACTACGCGCACGAGCCACGTGACGAGGCCGAACAGCACGATCGCGAGGCCGATCAAGCCGGTCTTGGCGAGCAGGTCGATGAAAATGTCATGCGAGTTGTTGGCGATCTCGACGCCGCCCAGCGTCTTCGCGAACTCGTATTGATAGCTCGGGAATTCGCCCCAGCCCACGCCTAGCAGCGGATGCGTCTTGAACATCGTCCAGCCGTACTTCCACAACGCGAGGCGCGGCGCGATCTGGCCGGCGTCCTTGAAGCGGTCGGCCGCGGATTGCCCGAGCTCCAGGTGATAGCGCACATTGGCCCAGCGGATCAAAGCATTGATCGCGAAGAACAGCACCGCCAGCACGATCGGGATGATCCATTCGCGGTTGCCGCGGCGTAACTGAGCGTGATCGCGCGTCTGTGCGAACGCCATCCAGAAACCCGCCACCACGAGCACGCCCATCTGCAGCCACGGACCGCGCGAGACGGTCAACGCGAGTCCAACCGCGAAAATCGTCGACACCAGCAGCCAGATGCCGACGGCGATGCGCCGCGTCTGCACGAGATACAGCGCCCCCGCCATCGCGAACGCGATGTAGGTGGCGAGGTGGTTCGCCTGCGCCATATTGCCGAACGGCCGGCGCTCGGTGGTCACGTTATAGGCGACGACGAACGGCGACACGCGCACCTCGAGATGAAACAACTGGATCAGCTGACAGAACACCGCGAACAGACCGCCCACGATCAATGCCCCGGCCGCCCAGCGCAGCGCCGTCTCATTGAGCTTCGCGCGCGTGAAACCGTAGCCCGCATGCGTCGCCATGAATGCGGCGAGCAGAAAGCCGCCGCCGAGCCAGTTCATCGACGGCTGCGCGACCGGCAGCAACACCGATTGCGCCACCAGCAGCAGCCCGAACAGCAACGGTACGAGCGCGACGACGGGCGATGCGAATGAAATGCGCGGTGTCGCGCTGACGAACAGCAGCACGACACCCGCGCCGGTCAGCAGATACAGCGCGAGCGCGGTGAATTCAGCGTAGAACGTCGGGATCGGATACGTGTGGTTGACAACTGCATACGGCAGCACCAACGCGAGAGCCAACAGAACGAGAGAGAGGTAGCGCGCGAATGGGGTGGGCATCGAGTAACCGGTGGGCGTCAGCAACCGGCGCACTATACAAAAAAATCCTCCCGCTGTGCGCCGGCCGAGCTGAAATATGCCAAAAATCAGCGTTTTACGTCGATGTGCTCACTCATCCATCCGATTCGCGTCGTCGGTCACGAGCGGCATTCCGGCGGGGCGAGATTCGACGGCAAGGTGGGCGCTTCAGCGGGTGCGGGACCGGCGCCCGGCGCCGGCAGCGACGACGCGGCTTTACCTCCGGTGAAGCACTCCCACGTCAGCGAGCCCGCCTGCATGGCGCCCTTGCTCAACGCGACGCGCGCGGTCGGCGCATCCGCGTTGTCTGGAACCGATGGTACGAGCGCGAGCGTGTTCGAGCCGGCCGGCGCAACGCGCGTCGTGAAGGCGACGGTGATCTGGCCGGTATCTTCGTCGACGCGAACGGACTCCACGTTGCGCGTGGCCGGCGGCGACGCATAACCGCCGCCGAACGCATTGCCGCTCGCGGCATTTTCGGCCACCGCGAGCCGCGCCGATGCGGCGAGCGACAGCCCCTCGCCCACGCGGCTGCGAGCCAGATAGTCCTGGTACGCGGGAATCGCGTAGGCGGCAATCACACCGACAATCGCCAGCACGATCATCAGTTCGATCAGCGTGAAACCGAAGCCGACGCGGCGGAATGCGCGCGTGAGCCGCGCGGACCAGCGCGCTCGCATAAACGTGGAACGCGAGCGCGGCACGGCGTGGGAATAAGGGGAATACGGCAAGGTAACGATCATCTGCAAGCTCCTGAAACGAAAAAAACGCCTGCCCCGCGAATCGGGAACAGGCGTTTCAATCGTAGCCAGCAGCGCTTCTTTCACCCAGTCGGCCGAATGGCTAACGTTGGGCCGGCGCGGCGGCGCGGGCCGCGCTCACCACAAGACGCCGCGCGTTTCACTCCGCTCGAGATCGAACCTCAAGCCGCCGCGCGATGGGCATTGCGGCGCTTGAACAGATAACCGACGATCACGACGAACAAAGCGCCCGCGATGCACATGCCGTACTCGGCTGCGGGCGTATCGAGGATCGGCCAACGGTCGCCCGCCGGGTCGTTGATGATGAGGCCGCCCGCGATCCAGCCAAGCAACGCGGCGCCGAGCGTGATGACGATCGGAAAGCGGTCGAGCAGTTTGAGCACCACCTGGCTGCCCCACACGATCAGCGGAATGCTCACCACGAGACCGAAAATCACCAGCGCGAGACGGTGCTCCGGATCGGCCGCCTCAGCCGCGCCCGCAATCGCGATCACGTTGTCGAGGCTCATCACCGCGTCCGCGACGATGATCGTCTTGATCGCCGACATCAGCTTGTCGGCCGGCTTGACGTTCTCGTGGGGGTCATGCGCGGGCGCCATCAGGCGCACGCCGATCCACAGCAACAGGAGGCCGCCGGTAAACTTCAGCAACGGCACGTCGAGCAGCGCCACTGCGAACGCGATCAGCGCCACGCGCAACAGAATGGCGCCGACCGTGCCCCACAACACGCCCTTCGTGCGCTGTGCCGGCGGCAAGTTGCGGCAAGCCAGCGCGATCACGACGGCATTGTCGCCGCCGAGCAGAATGTCGATGACGATGATCTGTATGACTGCGCCCCAATGGAGCGTGGCGAAAAACTCGAGCATGAGTAAAAGAATAAGAAGAAATCGGACACGGGGCCAATAAAAAAGCGGAGGAGTCTAAAAACTCCCCCGCTTCTTAGAACCGCACGCTGACGAAAGGACTCCGTAAGCGTATCAAAAACACGCCGGCATTGCAGGCGAATTTCGACTTACAGCATCGCCTTCAGAAGACGCGCCATTTCCGACGGGTTCTTCGTGACCTTGATGCCGCAAGCGTCCATGATTTCGAGCTTCGCTTCGGCCGTATCGGCACCGCCCGAGATCAGCGCGCCGGCGTGGCCCATGCGCTTGCCCGGAGGCGCCGTGACACCGGCGATGAAGCCGACCACCGGCTTCTTCATGTTGTCCTTGATCCAGTACGCCGCGTTCGCTTCGTCCGGACCGCCGATCTCGCCGATCATGATCACGGCGTCCGTATCCGGATCGTCGTTGAACATCTTCATCACGTCGATGTGCTTCAGACCGTTGATCGGGTCGCCGCCGATACCGACCGCCGACGACTGGCCGAGGCCGATCGCCGTCAGTTGGCCGACTGCTTCATACGTGAGCGTGCCCGAACGCGACACGACGCCGATGCGGCCCTTGCGGTGGATGTGACCCGGCATGATGCCGATCTTCAGTTCGTCCGGCGTTATCGTGCCGGGGCAGTTCGGTCCGAGCAGCAGCGTCTTGCGATTTTCGCGACGCATGCGGTCCTTGATCTCGATCATGTCACGCACGGGAATGCCTTCCGTGATGCAGATCGCCAGATCCAGATCGGCCTCGACCGCTTCCCAGATCGCAGCCGCGGCGCCTGCCGGCGGCACGTAAATCACCGACACGGTCGCGCCCGTTTCAGCCTTGGCTTCAGCGACGCTCGCGTAGATGGGAATGCCTTCGAAATCTTCGCCGGCCTTCTTCGGGTTCACGCCCGCAACGAACGCTTCGCGGCCGTTTGCGTATTCACGGCAAGCACGCGTATGGAACTGACCGGTCTTGCCGGTGATGCCCTGCGTGATGACCTTGGTGTCTTTGTTAATCAGAATCGACATGTATTGACCTCTGTTCGTTTGGCGCCGCGCGGTGGCGCCACGAGGCGGGATGTTCTCCGCCCGCGTCGCTTACGCGCCGCCATTCGTAATCCTGGTTAATCCTGGCAAAAAACCGTGGACTAAGGCTTACGCCTTGCCCGAAGCGGCCGCGACGACCTTCTGAGCCGCTTCTTCCATGCTGTCCGCCGCGATGATCGGCAGACCGGATTCAGCGAGCATCTTCTTGCCGAGGTCCTCGTTCGTGCCCTTCATGCGGACGACGAGCGGCACCTTCAGCGACACGGCCTTCGACGCCGCGATCACGCCTTCCGCGATCACGTCGCAACGCATGATGCCGCCGAAAATGTTGACCAGAATCGCCGTCAGGTTCGGGTTTTTCAGCATGATCTTGAACGCTTCCGTGACCTTCTCGGTCGTGGCGCCACCGCCCACGTCGAGGAAGTTCGCCGGTTCGCCGCCGAACAGCTTGATGGTGTCCATCGTTGCCATGGCGAGGCCCGCGCCGTTCACGAGGCAGCCGATGTTGCCGTCGAGCGAGATGTACGCGAGGTCGAACTTCGACGCTTCGACTTCAGCCGGATCTTCTTCGTCCAGATCGCGATACGCGACGATTTCCGGATGACGGAACAGTGCGTTCGAATCGAAGTTGAATTTCGCGTCCAGCGCGATGACCTTGCCGTCGCCGGTCAGGATCAGCGGGTTGATTTCGGCGAGCGATGCGTCGGTTTCCCAGAATGCCTTGTACAGACCTTGCAGGATCGCGCGCGCTTGCGGGATCGATGCGTCGGGCACGCCGATTTTCTTCGCGAGGTCGTCGGCTTCGGCGTCTTTCAGGCCGGTCGACGGGTCGACCGCAACCTTGTGGATCAGCTCGGGCGTCTTTTCCGCGACTTCCTCGACGTCCATGCCGCCTTCGCTCGATGCCATCACGACGATCTTCTGCGAAACGCGATCGATCACGAGGCCGACATACAGTTCCTTCTTGATGTCAGCGCCTTCTTCGATCAGCAGGCGATTCACCTTCTGGCCTTCCGCGCCGGTCTGGTGCGTGACGAGCTGCATGCCGAGGATCTGGTTCGAGTACTCGCGAACCTGTTCCAGCGTCTTGGCAACCTTCACGCCGCCGCCCTTGCCACGGCCGCCCGCATGGATCTGAGCCTTCACGACCCACACCGGGCCGCCGAGCTCTTCCGCGGCCTTGACCGCATCATCCACCGAGAAGACCGGCTTGCCGCGCGGTACCGCGACGCCGAATTTCCGCAGGATTTCCTTACCCTGGTACTCGTGAATCTTCATGCGTGATTCCCTTCAGTCTGAGAGTTGGATTGAACTTCGTTTCCGTCGCCGCCGTTCATGCCGGACGCGTTGCCGCCCTCGCCCTCGTGGCGGGCCGCTCCATCTGACGATGCGCCGCGATCCGCTGTATACGGAGCGCGGACATACCAGCGCGGATAAAACTGCTGCACCGCCTCGCCGTCGAAACGCAGCGCGTGGCAGCGTCCCAACTGGAATGGCGGTTTGTCGTTGGAATGCTCGCCCGCGCCGCTGGACGATGCGCGTTCTGAACTGGCGCTAGCGCCCGGCGCACCCTCGTTGATGTTCCACACGTCCCCGGCGAACGCCTGGATCGCGACGGTCGGCAGGAGCGCGCACAACTCGGTGAGATGCGTGCAGCCGGCCGTGCCGGCCAGCAAACGGGCGGCATCACGACGGAAGTTGCGGAACAGATTGAGCCCGATGAGGGCACGGTAGGCGGGATTGCTGGCTTGGCACAGACCGGGATAGGGCACCCAGTCGGACGACGCCTCGGCGTCGACGACATTGAGCTTGCGATCGATGGTGATGCGAAGCCAGAGTTCATGAATCGGCTGACCATGAGGCCGGACGCCCGACGCAAGCACCACGTCGCGCGGTTTTTCGTCGGTCAAGCACGCTTCCACATCCCACAGGCCATCGGCTCGCTCGTAGGCTTCCGCTCTGATTGCGCGACGGTGGCGCAACTGACGGGACACTGGCGGGGAGAGCGGCATGCGGAAAGGAAAGGCCGGATTGGAAAACCGGTGAATTTTAGCATACTGGGTATTTGAGACAGGTCGGAATGCGCGGCGACGCCCAGCGGGCCGGGGCGAGCGAGCAGCGCCCGCTGGCTACTCGCCGCTCCACTCCTCGTCGATACCTTTGAGGATCTTGCCGATCGTCGCGCTCGAAAAACCGCGCGACGCCAGAAAACGCGCCTGCTTCGCGCGTTCGGCGGGCGTTTCGGGAAGCTGGCCGAATTTCTTTTGCCAAACGGCTCGAGCTCGCGCGAGTTCGGTTTCGCGCAATTGCGCGCCGGCTTCCTCGACTAGCGCCGGGTCGACCGCGTGTTGCTTCAATTCGCCGACGATCCGGCTCGCGCCCAACCGCGACGAGCGCCGATGAACCAGACTTTCGGCGAAGCGTGAATCGGACAGCCAGTTTTCCGTTTCCAGTGAATCGAGCAAGGTGTCGAGCGAATCGGTTTCCTCGACGAACGGTTTCAGCTTGCGCGCGAGCTCGGCGCGGCTGTATTCACGGCGAGACAAATAGCCGAGCGCGCGCCCTTTTAGCGAACGGGCCGGGCGTTGGGATTTCTTCGCTTCGGCTTGATCCGGCTTCGCTTCGCCAGGCGCGCGACGCGAGCGGGTGTAGGTGGTTTCGGTGACTGAAGCGGCTTCAGAAGAACCCGAGGGGCTTCCGGAAGGATCAGAAGTAACACGTGGGGAGGAGTCAAACTGCGCGCGCCGCGAGCGACGGCCCGCGGCGCGATCATGTGCGTCGAACGATTCGGACGGGTCGAACGGATCGTTCGAATCGCCGTTACCGTCACGCGGGCCGCCCGCGTTGCATCCAGCATCGGACAACGGCCGGCCCTTGCGTATCACGTGATGGTTACTCTTCTTCGCCCGCGACTTCGGCGCCCGCCCCGGTCACTGCTTCGGCCATGGCGTTCACACCCAGCGATTCGCGGATACGATTTTCAATTTCACGAGCGATATCAGGATTCTCGCGCAGGAATTCGCGCGCATTGTCCTTGCCCTGACCGATACGTTCGCCGCTGTAGCTATACCAGGCACCCGCCTTGTCGACGATCTTGGCCTGCACGCCGAGGTCGATGATCTCGCCCTGGCGCGAGATACCCTCGCCATACAGAATGTCGAAAATCGCTTCGCGGAACGGCGGCGCCACCTTGTTCTTGACGACCTTCACGCGCGTTTCATTGCCGATCACTTCGTCGTTCTTCTTGATCGAACCGATGCGGCGAATGTCCAGGCGCACCGACGCGTAGAACTTCAGCGCGTTGCCGCCCGTGGTGGTTTCCGGATTGCCGAACATCACGCCGATCTTCATGCGGATCTGGTTGATGAAGATCACGAGGCAGTTCGTGCGCTTGATCGTGCCGGTGAGCTTGCGCAGCGCTTGCGACATCAGACGCGCTTGCAGACCTGGCAGCGAGTCGCCCATTTCGCCTTCGATTTCGGCCTTCGGCACGAGGGCCGCGACCGAGTCGATCACGATCATGTCGATCGAGCCCGAGCGCACCAGCGCGTCGGCGATTTCGAGCGCCTGCTCGCCGGTGTCCGGCTGCGAGACCAGCAGGTCGTTCACATTTACGCCGAGCTTGCCCGCGTACTGAATATCCAGCGCGTGTTCCGCGTCGATAAACGCCGCCGTGCCGCCGATCTTCTGCATTTCGGCGATGACCTGCAGCGTCAGCGTGGTTTTACCGGATGACTCCGGGCCATAGATTTCGACCACACGGCCACGCGGCAAACCGCCGACGCCCAGTGCGATGTCGAGACCGAGCGATCCGGTTGAGACCACCTGGATGTCTTCGACTGCCTCACCTGCGCCGAGCCGCATGACCGACCCCTTGCCGAACTGCTTTTCGATCTGCGCGAGTGCGGCAGCGAGTGCCTTGCTCTTTTCAGCAGTCAGTCCAGCCGAGCCTTTCTTGCTTTCTTCCATGAATCGTCCTTTGCTATGATGAACGGCGTCTGAGGCAGGTGCGCAGCGCGTTTTCAACGAACGGCGCACGAAACTCAGACACTGTATAAAAAAACAGTGGTTTTGGCAAGCACGATTCCATGCGAACGCGCATATTTACTCTCGCGCTACCCCACCACCCACAATAATTTTCGGAGACCGCTGTGCGCCGCGGGGACACCCAAGGTGCCGGCAAGGCCAAAGCTGGCGCACCATGCGAATTCTGATTGCCGAAGACGACAGCATACTCGCGGACGGTCTGGTTCGATCACTCCGCCAATCGGCCTATGCCGTCGATCACGTGAAGAGCGGCGTAGAGGCCGACACCGCCCTGTCGATGCAAACCTTCGACCTGCTGATCCTCGATCTCGGCCTGCCGCGCATGTCCGGACTCGAGGTGCTGCGCCGCCTGCGCGCGCGCAATTCGAACCTGCCGGTGTTGATCCTGACCGCCGCGGACAGCGTCGACGAACGCGTCAAGGGCCTTGACCTCGGCGCCGACGACTACATGGCCAAACCCTTCGCGCTGAACGAACTCGAGGCGCGCGTGCGGGCGCTGACCCGGCGCGGCGCGGGCGGCGGCCCGACCGTCGTGCGGCACGGCTCGCTGTCGTTCGACCAGGTTGGCCGCATCGCCTATGTCAACGAACAGGTGATCGACCTGTCGGCGCGCGAGCTGGGCTTGCTCGAAGTGCTGCTGCAGCGCATCGGCCGCCTGGTCTCGAAAGAACAACTCGTCGACCATCTGTGCGAATGGGGCGAGGAGGTCAGCAACAACGCGATCGAAGTCTACGTGCACCGGCTGCGCAAGAAGATCGAGCCGAGCGGCGTGCGCATCATCACTGTGCGGGGCCTGGGATATTGCCTCGAGAAGGCGGCGTCGCCCGCGAACGTGAACGCCCACGCCGGCGAGAGCGAGGGCGCGCCGCCGCCCCCCGCCGGGCCCGAACCCGAGCCGCCGTCGGGCCCGATGCCGGCGAGCCACCATTTCAAATAGGGAACACCCCATGGCCGCTCGCGCAGATCGCCCCACGGCGCACGCGGCGGACCTCGACGAAGCGCGCGACGAGCGCTACGCCAATCCGTTCGCCCCGCCCGACGAGACCGAAGCCGCCGCCGCGGCGCGTCCGCGCTCGCTGTTCGGCGAGATTCTCGACTGGATGCTGGCGCCGCTCCTGCTGCTGTGGCCGATGAGCCTCGCCGTCACCTATCTGGTCGCCAAGTCGATCGCCAACGGGCCGTTCGACCGCGCGCTCGAAACCGACGCCTATGTGCTCGCGCGCCAGATTCATCCGGTGAATGGCGTGGCGGAGCTGTCGCTGCCCGATTCCACGCGCGATTTTCTACGCACCGACAATGTCGACAGCCTGTTCTATCAGGTGCTCGGCACGCGCGGCGAACTGGTCGGCGGCGAGCGCGACATGCCGTTGCCGCACGAGGACGACCGCCCGCCGCCCGGCCTCGTCGAATTCCGCGACGACGTGCTGCACGGCAACGACATCCGCGTCGCCTATACGACCGTCGAGTTTCCGCAGACGCCCGGCGCGCAGCCGGTGCTGGTGCAGGTCGCCGAAACGCTCGACAAACGCAGCCAGCTCGCCAACGACATCATCAAGGGCGTGATCCTGCCGCAGTTCGTGATCCTGCCGCTCGCGATCCTGCTGGTGTGGTTCGGCCTGTCGCGCGGACTCGCGCCGCTGCATGCGCTGCAGGACCACATCCGCGCGCGCCGCCCCGACGATCTGTCGCCGCTGGAAGCACGCCGCGCGCCGCCCGAGATCGAGCCGCTGGTCACGTCGTTCAACGATCTGCTCACGCGCCTCGAACAGAACATGGAATTGCAGAAGCGCTTCATCGCCGATGCCGCGCATCAGATGAAAACGCCGCTGGCCGGCCTGCGCACCCAGGCGGAACTGGCGTTGCGCCAGGACGTCTCGGCGGAAGTTCATCGCTCGCTCGAACAGATCGCCACCAGTTCCGAGCACGCGGCGCGGCTCGTCACGCAGTTGCTGGCGCTGGCGCGCGCCGAGAACCGCATGTCGGGGCAGATTTTCACCACCGTCGAGGTCACCGAGGTCGCGCGCCATGCCGTGCGCGACTGGGTTCAAGCCGCGCTCGCCAAGCAGATGGACCTCGGTTACGAAGCGCCCGAGGAACCGGTCGAAGTGGACGGCAATCCGGTGATGCTGCGCGAAATGCTGTCGAATCTGATCGACAACGCGATCCGCTACACCCCGGCGGGCGGACGCATTACCGTCAGGGTGCGGCATGAGGCGGCAGCGCGGCGCGTCCATCTCGAAGTCGAGGACACCGGCATGGGCATTCCGGCGGCCGAGCGCTCGCGGGTGATCGAGCGCTTCTACCGGATTCTCGGCCGCGAAGGCGACGGCAGCGGCCTTGGGCTTGCGATCGTCCGGGAGATCGCCACCATGCACGGCGGCGAACTGACGATCGAGGACAACGTCTATCAAACCTCGCCGCGGCTTGCCGGAACGCTGGTGCGTGTCAGCTTGCAAGCGCACGAACCGGCACGGGACTTACCCTAACGCTGCCTGAACGCTGAACCGGACGGCGGCAATTATTGAGACGCGTTAGCCGCGCGTTTGCGTGTTTTAGACCAATATTGGACGGCGTTAGCCAAAATTCACCGCATGAACGACGCAACCCTGTTCACCCCGCCACGTCAGTAGCCCGTAAGTTTCCATTCCAATAATCGGTTCCACGGGGACGCCTTGCCGGCGAACCGCGTGCATATCAATATTGGAGACGACACATGGCTACCGTTGGCGGGCAACTCTCGCATACGCCGATGACGCGAGAAGAGAAGCGGGTGATCTTCGCATCGTCGCTGGGTACGATTTTCGAGTGGTACGACTTCTATCTGGCCGGTTCGCTCGCGGCTTTCATCAGCAAGAGCTTTTTCTCCGGCGTCAATCCGACCGCCGCCTTCATTTTCACGCTTCTCAGCTTTGCCGCTGGTTTCGCGGTGCGGCCGTTCGGCGCGATCGTGTTCGGGCGCCTCGGCGATATGGTCGGGCGCAAGTACACGTTCCTCGTCACGATCGTGATCATGGGTCTGTCGACGTTCCTCGTCGGCTTCCTGCCCGGCTACGCGGCGATCGGCATGGCTTCGCCAGTGATCTTCATCGCGATGCGCATGCTCCAGGGTCTCGCGCTCGGCGGCGAATACGGCGGTGCCGCCACTTACGTCGCAGAACATGCGCCGGCGGGACGCCGCGGCTTCTACACCGCATGGATCCAGACCACCGCCACGCTCGGCCTGTTCCTGTCGCTGCTGGTGATTCTCGGCGTGCGCACGGCGATGGGCGAGGACGCGTTCGGCGTATGGGGCTGGCGCATTCCGTTTATCGCGTCGATCGCGCTGCTGGCCGTGTCGGTGTGGATTCGCTTGCAACTGCATGAGTCGCCGGTGTTCGAGCGCATCAAGGCCGAAGGCAAGACCTCCAAGGCACCGCTGTCGGAAGCATTCGGCCAGTGGAAGAACCTGAAGGTCGTGATCCTCGCGCTGATCGGCCTGACAGCCGGCCAGGCCGTGGTCTGGTACACGGGTCAGTTCTACACCCTGTTCTTCCTGACGCAGACGCTGAAGGTCGACGGCGCGAGCGCCAACATCCTGATCGCGATCGCTCTCCTCATCGGCACGCCGTTCTTTCTGTTTTTCGGTTCGCTGTCGGATCGCATCGGCCGCAAGCCGATCATCATGGCGGGGTTGCTGATCGCCGCGTGCACGTACTTCCCGTTGTTCAAGGCGCTCACGCATTATGCGAATCCGGCGCTGGAAACCGCCACGCTGAAATCGCCGATCGTCGTGATCGCGAATCCGGACGAATGCTCGTTCCAGTTCAACCCGGTCGGCACGGCGAAGTTCACGAGTTCGTGCGACATCGCCAAGAGCGCGCTCTCGAAGTCGGGCTTGAACTACGAGAACGTCGCGGCGCCGGCGGGCGCGCTCGCGCAGATCAAGGTCGGCGACACGGTGATCAACACGTATGACGGCAAGGCCGCCGACGCCAAGGAGCAAGGCAAGACGTTCGACAAGACGCTCGCGACGACGCTGAAGACGGCCGGCTATCCGCCGAAGGCCGATCCTTCGCAGATCAACTGGCCGATGACCGTGGCGATCCTGACGATCCTCGTGATCTACGTGACGATGGTGTACGGGCCGATTGCGGCAATGCTGGTCGAGATGTTCCCGACGCGCATCCGCTATACGTCGATGTCGCTGCCGTATCACATCGGCAATGGCTGGTTCGGGGGCTTCCTACCGGCGACCGCGTTCGCGATCGTCGCGGCGAAGGGCAACATCTACTCGGGGTTGTGGTATCCGATCGTGATCGCGCTCATTACGTTCGTGATCGGCATTCTGTTCGTCAAGGAGACCAAGGACTCGGACATCTACGCGAGAGACTGAACACGGGGTGTCCGGGGCTGCTTTGAAAAAGTAGCGCGCCGGGGGTTGACAGCCTCCGGCGCTATCCCCATAATCTCGCTTCTTTCGGCGAATTAGCTCAGTTGGTTAGAGCGACGGAATCATAATCCGCAGGTCCGGGGTTCGAGTCCCTGATTCGCCACCAGTTGCAAGAAAAAGCCCGCTTCGGCGGGCTTTTTTTCGTCCTTGATTTTTATACGGTTTCTGGCAATTCGAGGACGCGGCGCGTTTGGCCGATAAGCTCGCCGGTACAACCTGCTGGTACAAACCGGGCTCGCAGGGAGGTCCACATCCGGATGGACGACGAATTGGCAAAAACTGTACGTGTGCCGTCCGCGCGGTACTTCGGTGCCTCGATTTCGCGCTGTCATCCTGGACAGTTTGCGCCCCTACGCTGACGGCCAAAAATATTCAAGCGGACACTGGGCAAAGACCCGTCGCGACAGCGCGAGCGGCGGCGACTATTTCGGTTTGGACTGACTGACGGCGTTGCACGCCCGTCGACGACCACCTCGCCGCCGGTACCGCGCCGATTCTCGACTTGCAGGGGAGAACGGACGCAGTGGCGCCCCGTCGGTTCTCATAGCTTCTCAAGTCCATGCTCGGCGACCGCGTGACGGTAGTCGTATTGCCGAATGCGGGACACGCGATGGCGCCCGCGCAGCCCAAAGCGATGGCTGATGCGATCTCAACGTTTGCAAAGCGAGTCAACCAATAACGCGACGCTTGACGCTGGGGCAGCGAAGCGGCCCTGGCGTCTTGCGAAAGAACGAGGGAACAGCAATCACGTGCTAACCAGCGTGGCAGACGCAGACTGCTAGCGATGTCTGTTCTAATCGGCAGCAAAGACCACGGCTGCGGTATCGCCGACTTCCGTAAAGCTTCGGACAAAGCGATAGGCTTGGCTATCGATATGAATCTGGTTCCCGCCCGAGGCGGTTAGCTCGAGCATGTCGTTTGCAAGCGAAGTTGCGATCGTGCCAATCTGCTTCAGGTCTTCGGGCAAACCTGCTGGGTCGCCCAAATAGACGGTACACGCATCGACCGTGTGTCGCATCATCACGATGCTTGTCGCGCTATCGAGTGCGCGCTCAAGATACCCGGCGAGAATTCGCAGCGATTCCGGTACCTCTGCGCCATAAGCGTTCGCTAAGCCAATATCGTCTGTCACTTTGAACTCCTTCGGCCGTTCGGGCCATGTGAGCGGCTCGTGTCTTTTTTCCACTGACAGGCGGGTGGGCCGCTTCCGTCCTAACCGACGGTGATGCAGCACACGGCTCGGCTGCCAGTCAGGCTTACATCTCACCGGGACCGTGCATCATCCGATGATGACTGCGGCGGCGTCGTGTTCATGCGAGCATACGTGATCCGCGTCCCCGCTCGGAATCACGCAGCGGCGGTACGGACCCGCGCTATTCGCGTTGGTGAGATTCGCCATGCGAGAACATCCGCCGCTTTGCGGTTGGAGACTTCGAGCCAAGTCACGACCCGCCTTTGTACGTCTCAACGAAGCTCGCGAGGTCTGCCCAGTTCGGTGACGATAGCAGCTCCGGATGGTCCTGTTGCACCTTTAGCGCGACGCGACGAAAGGCCTGTGCACATGCAGAGAAGCCGGTCGATCGTGAGACAGAAGACGCACCAACGTGCGCCGTTCGTGGTCAGCCAATCGTCAACCCGCGACTGCTCTGGAAGAAAATCAGACACGTTGTCGCTAATCGCACGCTCGCCTGCCATTGCCATCAAGCGATTGGCCTGGGTGCCCGTCGGGAGCGGCGCAAACCAGCTATCGCAAACGGTGAAATTCCTTGCGAAAAATCATAAACAGGCAGCGCGTCGGCGGTGTAATAGCCCATCACCATCGATAGGTCGGCCGGTGGTGGGTTCGTGTCGCGTAGACGTATCCGTCGTATTGCGAATGCTACTTGCGGATGTGGATCTGACGAAGAACGTCCGAGAACATGTCGCTCGCCGCTGACCGTGAGAGATTTACGCCTTGCGCTCGAATTCCCATAGTGCCGGCTGTTGACGGAGAGTCCCATTCCGGTCCGGGGCGAAAACATCTGGCATACGCTCTCCCTGGCGCACTAGCACGCCGGGGACATTGTGGCCTTGTGCCTTCCAGATACCGGTTTCGGGGCAAATCTGACCGGTACGTACTGTCACAGGCCCAGTGTCCAGCGAGGTCGGCTGAGACTGTTGGCGTGCATCGAAATCCCGTGCGAAGTCAACGAGGTCCTTCGGGTAGGCGACGTGGTCGCGAAAAGGCGTGTCGTCGAGTTCGAGAAGAAAAGTAGCGGCAGCCGCCTCCACGGCCCAATAGCCAACGTAGGCGCCGCCCTCCTGCTCGTTAGCCTTCAGGTGGCTATCGTGCCAAGGCGCGTCATTCATGGCTGCGTACCAGGCCTCAAGATACGCAGCGATATCTCGAATGCTTTCCTCTTCGGAATCGCGGTAGAAACTGTTAATGAGTAACCGATAGGGTCGGTCATGAAACCATTTGTCAACATCGTACCGGCCATCCATGCCATATGACAGGAGGTCTTCATAAAGTGTGTCCTGCGCACGGTAGAACGGGTCCAGCATGTTCGAAAGACGCGGGAGCAATTCGGTGCGATGCAGGAGAAGGCAAAGGCTGATGAGCTGCATTGCCTTGTCGTACTCGCCAATCTCCCCAAACATCAGGGGTGGGACACTATCGTCCTTTATTGCATCGCGGTTCAGCGTCGTGTACGACTCAAGCGTATCGACCAGCAGTGGCAATTCATCTCGCAAGGCGATCAGACTTTTTCCGCCAGTGAACTCCAGTAGAAATCGACGATGAGCATAGGACGCCCGGTACCTTGCCGCGAGCGCTTTGCGCTCTGTTTCCGTCGAGCCACTGGGCGCTTCATGTCGGGCCCAATACTCGATCTGTTCGGTGAGTTGCGGCAGCAACCAGTCGTAATACCGCTTGCTCAGGAATCTTTGACGCCTTCCTGCTTCAAAATCGTCCATGAATCGGGTCTCTTAAACTGATTGCCGTAGTAGTTTGCGTTGCTTTTTTTCGACTGCAGCTTGCACTTCCGCATCGCGGTAATGATGCGTCGAAGGTACCCCGTGGTCCGAATGGCTATGTTCGTCTCCCTTCAGCAGAGCAGCTTCATGCTCGACTGCCGCCGGTAAATAGAACGGCACATACAGGATGTGTCGAGAATAACCTTCAATCAAAATCTTGGCCGCAACTGTCTCAAGAACCGCTTTGCTTAGGTTCGTTTCTATCCATTGATGGCTCATCTGAACCATTTTTCCCGTACTTTTCTTCGGCTCCGCCTTGCCCTCGAGAACATCCGGCGGTGGAGCTTGAGTCCGGGGCCGATTACGCCCGCCGCCCGGCTTGCCGCCGGCGGGCGGCGACACAGCAGCGGTCTGCTGGTCATCCGCAGGCGGTTCAAGGAGTTCATCAGCAGACGGGCGCACTGCATCCTTGATGCGTGACGCCAGGCCAAGCTTCGGCGACATATTCCGCTTTCCTTCCGGGTCCTTCATCGGCTTGTCGACCTTCGACGACTTCGCCTCCACGATAGCAAACGGCTTTCCTTCGTTCGTTCCGGGGTTCGCGCGCCATACACCGTCAATACCGTGACCTCGTGGCCGCAAATCGAACAGCTTGTTCAGCTTGCCGTGGTCATTCAGTTTCCCCGGCACATCGGCGCCCGGCTCATGCGACCATTTGCCAAGCAGCCCCTGGTCATGCGCTTCCCATCCCTTTCCCCATCCCAGAGTCTCATAGCAATAATAGTCAGCAATATGCTCGCCGAGGACGCCGGTGACTCCGTTTGTGATGTCGGCCACCGCGAGCTTTGCGTTCACCACACCCGGACTCGACGATGCCGATGGCCGGTTATGCCCCTCTTCAGCCTCGACCCCCACTTTCCCCGGCTTGTCAGTTTCCTTGCGACGCTCGAGCGTCGTCTGCGCCGACGAGTTCGGCTGCTTCTTCTTCCAATGAAGGAGCTTGCGCTCGAGGAACTGCGTCAGCCAGTACGGCAGGTTGGTTTCCACCCATACGAGCGCCTGCCTGAACGTAGCCTGCGCCGCGACCGGCATCTCCCTGAACAACCAGGATTTCTCGATGTGCTCACGCGCACCGGTCAGCACGGTCTTCAGGCCCGACGCGTCGAACAGCTTGTCGACCAGTTCTTCCGGGCTCGTGTGAACGCCCGCGCGCTGCAGCACCAGCCGGAGGATATCGAAGAGCAGCGGTCCGTAGATGTCGGACTTGTGATTGACGAGGCGGAACGTGCGCTTCACGCCGGCGCCGACCACCGGCACCCATCCGACCACGGCAAACACGAGGTCGATGCCCGCCTCGACCTTGACCATCTCGTCGGTGCTGTCGCGACTGTTCCACACTGTCCAGACACTCTCGCTCGTGTCGTACACGTTCTGTGCGACGTAGAAGAGCGGAAACGCATTCGAAGCCATCGACAGGCCAATCTGCTCGACCGCGTCCTCGATCGCCTGTTGGTCGTTATCGCTCATTGCACGTCCGGCCGGCCAGAGAAACGGTTAAAAAGACTTGCGAGATTCTCGTGAGTGATTCCGTCATGGCCCGCTGCGTGGAGTTCCTTCAGAACGTCGTCCGGCGCAAGCTCCGTTGCCGCCGGAAGCGGTGCCCGGGTGAAGGGACGCGCATCCTCACCGAAGAATGCCTTCACGGGGCCCGGCGGTACATCGTGCAGCACTGCATAGCCATTCGCATCGAGCTTGCCGGACATCACCCCACCGTTTTCGAACATCACCTTGTACGGCGCATTCGGTACGGGTTTCAGCGAATCGTCGGCGAGATTCAGTTCAAGCCTGTTGTGCAAGTCCCCCTTCGGCAGCACAGGCATGTCGTAATTGCCCTGCGTCGGACCATTGAACGAATGCTGGCTACCCTTGATGTCAATCTTTCCGGGGGCGTGAATTTCGATGTTTCCGCCCGAGATGCGGATGTAAGCGCCGCCCGAAGTCAGCAGGATGTCCTGCTTCGCCGCCATTTCGATTTTTTCGGTCGCGGACAACAGCTTGACCGTCTTCTGCGCGGTCAACTCGACATTGTCGGTATGGGCCCGAATCTCGACCTTGCCCTTCGCGGCAAAGAGCTTCATCCCAGCATGCTGTGCAAAAAGACTGATGCGCTCGGCAACGCTCGCGATAAGCGACTTGCCGGTCGCAATATGAGCGCTCTGGCCGCTCACGATATTCAGTTGTTCGTCGGCGGCGATGTGGGCGGTTTGCTGCGTCGACAGGGCGATGCCGGCCGGGCTGGCGAACAGCATGACAGGTTGCCTGAACGCATTCGCATTGCCGGTGCCGCCGCCTGCCGTCCGGCCGCCCGATGTCGCGCCCGACACGCTGTCCTGCGTGGCTTCGGTAAATGCCTTCAGCGCGTCGCGCCCATCCTTCAGGCTCGCGGCCTGATGGGTGGTGCTTGCATCCGACAATGCTTCGAGCACGCTTTCCGCGTTAACCAACTGCTGTTGCGCCTGCCGCGCTTCAAGCTGCTGAACCGCGCTCCCCGTGCCGGGGTGCGTCGAGACATACAGCCCTTTTGCTGCCCGAATGGCGCCGTAGGCGTCGGACTTCAGGTCGAAGCCGCTGCCGAGATAGCCGCCCCGCGTATTGCCGGTCTGCTCGATGAGATAGCCCAGATGCAGGTGTGCGTTGGTGCTCGACGAATATAGGCGGACGCGATTCTGGCCGGTCGCGTCATCCATGACCATCTCGTTGTAACCGCTACCCTGGTATTCTTTCGACCGGTAGCCTGAGAGCAGTCCGTTCGAGTGCCATTGCGGCCTGGTCGCACCGTTGTACACGCGTCCTGTCACAATCGGGCGGTCGCAGTCGCCCCCGACCCAGTCGATCACGACCTCCTCGCCAATGCGCGGAATGTGGACGGCACCATATCCGCCACCGGTGTCCGAATAGGCCGCCCGCACCCAGCAAGATGCTTTCTCATCGCCATCGTTCAGGCGGTCCCAGTGCATTCGCACCTTGATACGATTCAACGAGTCGGTATAAACCTCCTCGTTCGCTGGCCCGACCACGGTTGCCGTCTGCAGATACATAGCCGGCTTACGGTGTTCGAGGGGACTGTGAAACGGCACGGCGCGGCGTTGGGCTTCGATTTCGACCAGGAAGAATCCCTCGCTGCCGTCCGCATGAGGCACGAGACGCGAATCCGTCGTCGCGGCCTTGACGGCCCGCTTCGTCTCAAGCTCCCGCTTCAGGCTATGCGGGGAATCCGGCGTTTGGCTGGACACCGGCAAGTTGTTCTCGATGAACCACGCGGTCTCGATAACGACGAACTGCCGGTCCTGCTCGCTATCCCGGTCGTGTTCCGGATGGTCGGTCAGTTCGAACCAGCGGCCGGCATCCGCCCGCCGCAACCCACCGACGCCGTAAAAACGCTTTGCCCGCGATTCCCATTCCTCCATGCGGATTTTGGAGAGCTGGTCGCCACGCTGCTGCTCACCGTAGGTATACGCGCCCGTGTATTCGTATACTTCGGCCTGCTGCGGCAGGTTGCCCTGATTGTCCAGCGTGGGAACACTCGTACCTTTCGGGTTCCCGGAGGTCGGCGGTGACCTGTAATCGAACGTACGAGTCGTCAGCGTCGTACTCTGCAGAGCGCGCGTGCCGCTCCACTGCACCAACGCGTCCGCCTCGCCGCCTGTGCCGGCCCGATAAAACGGCACGCTCTGCGGTGATAACGCCGGCAACGAAAACACTCGATCGGTGATAACAAGCATGTGCGACTTGCCGTCCGCCGCCTGCTCGAAATATCCGTACAGGCCCTCGGACTCCATCAGGCGATGAACGAAGTTCCAGTCGTCTTCATACTGGACACAGAACGAGCGCGAAGGAAGCTGCGTTTGCAGGTCGAAGCGGAATGCGCCTTGTGCCTGCGGATGGCCGTTGAATACTTCGATCAGAATGTCTTCAGCGGTCTTTTCCTGAAATATGCGTGCGTCCTTCCGGAATCGCAGCAAATGCAACCACGAAGAGAAAACCAGTTGGTAGCCGACAAGGCCGCCGTCAGACCCAAGCCGCCGTGCGGTATGCACATAACCGTGGTGAGGCAGATAAGTCTTGTCGGTCTGTTGAATCCAGAGCGTGACAGACTGGGCAATGAGCGTTTTCAGTTCAAGCGAATCGCGCAATGAGACCACATCGACCATAAATTCAAAGTTTCGGCCGATACGCGACTTGCCAATAACCCGTTGAGGCACCAGAACGTCGGCGCCAAGGGGCGTGTCCAGCCTCAGCAGCCTTTCGGTTTGATTGATGCCCGCGTTGATTGCCGCAGCAAGGTCCTGCGCACCCATCTTTCTGGTCTCCGGAAAGTTCAAATCTCGAAGCGTCCGAAATCATATGATGAACGCGAATATCGCACAATACTGCGTGCGCGCCGCGCTTCGAATGGCACGTGAATTACATATTCCAACCAATATTCATTGCTCTATCGGTAGCTTCCAGAAATACCGTTTCACGAACGTGACGCCCACTAAATTACATATGTATTCATGCAATCAGCACCTTCAGATTGTTAAATATTGCAATTCAAGGCTCCGCTTCTCGTTATCGCTTCATACTGCCTTCGTTTCCGGTTTGGCATTAGCCAAAGGCTGCGCAAATTGAAAACGGAAACAGCGGACACGGATTTCAAGGACCAGCACGGGAATCAATCGAATTTCGCCGTTTATACAAAATGAATAGAAAGAGAAAGGGAATTCGTTGCGCGTCCAATAGGACATCCGCAAAGGCCACGCTTTTACCCGCGACGCTGGAGTCCGTCCGTTCGGTTTCGCTACGCAATCACCTGGCGCTCGCGGCATTGCGTGCAGGCGACGGAAACGGACACCTGCTCAGCGACCTGATACACGTGCTGTACATGGCCTGGTACCTACGGGAGGCCGGCTTCGGAACCGCCGACCACGCACTGTTTCACGAAGCTGCCGAGGCGCTTGAGCGCAGCGCGGCACGAGCGACAGCAGCCGATGTCTGGCAGGTTAGCCCGGACGATGCGGCAAGTCTGGAACGGCTGCTGGCGCTCCATGACCAGCAGTTGGCGAGTACGCCTGTCGGCGTCATGCTCGGGGCACAAAGGCGGCTATTGCGATTCGCAACGAGTGACCGGAAAACGCCTTGGCACGACGCGGGGCCGTGACCAGCGAGGACGATCCCGTAGCGCTCACGCGCGGCTGTGGACAAACGCTGCGGACACCGCGCGCGAAGTCCGACGAACTGACATCACTACAGCCGACGAAGACACCTAATCAAATCGAGGCGGCGCTAGAGCCGTCCCTGAAACCGATTGTAAAACCAGGCGCAACGGCTACCCGAAGCTGCTATCTTGAGAACGATGGTAGCCGCGAAGCCAAGCCGGACAAGGGTCACCGGCCATCTGCCGCGAGTCCCTGATTCGCCACCAGTTGCAAGAAAAAGCCGCTGATCCGCAAGGTTCAGCGGCTTTCCTGTTTTGGCCTTCCAAACAGCAACTTCAAGGAGGTTTCTTGATGACGTTCCGCACTGCCGCGCTTGCCGCGGCCACCGCTTCCATCGCGCTCGCAGGCAGTGCTTGCGCGCTTACGGCTCACGCGCAGACGCCGTCCGACAGCCAATGGCGTCCGAGTTCGATGACACTCCCCACCTTGCTGCAGAACGGCTACCGCATCGTTGCGGTCGTCAACGGCGCGCAAGGCGCTGCCGGTCCGGCCGATACGATCTTCGTTCAGCGCGACCAGAGCGCCTTCAAATGTATCGACTCACAGCAGCCGGACGCCAAGGCGAAACCGTCGACACCGCCGCCAGGGTGCTTCGAACTGGTGCCGCCGTCGGGAGCGGCCGCTGCTTCCGAAGCAAAGTAAGCGCGTCAGCGTGAGCGGCGCAAGAGCGGTTGCGCGCTCAACCCACGCTCGCGCTCCGCTCAACCTTCCGCAAGCCGAGACTCACGCCTCGATCCGCCCGCGCGTCACGCCGAGCAAACCCGCCATCGCCTCGCGCGCCGCGGCGGCGTCGCGATCGCGAATGGCCTCGAACACCGCCGTATGTTCACTCAGCGACGCATTGAACACCTCCGCGCGCTTGGCATTAAGGCGTAACTGCGCTTCGAGCGTGCGCTCGATCAGCGTGCCGAGCGGGATCAGCAATTCGTTGCTGCACGCGATCAGCACGCTCAAATGAAATTGCAGATCGGCACGCACCCATTCGTCGACGTTGCGCGCCGCCACCATCGCCGCATGAGCCGCCGCGAGCGCATTGAAAGCCTCGTCAGTGCGCGACGCCGCCGCGAGAGCCGCCGCATACGGCTCGATCATCTCGCGCATCTCCTGCAATTTGAGCGCGAACGCAACGGGCTCGGCGACTCGCGAGTACCAGTCGAGCACATCGACGTCGAGCAGATTCCACGCGTGCTTCGGCCGCACGCGCGTGCCGACCCGCGGACGCGATTCGATCAGTCCTTTCGAGGTCAGCGTGCGCAGCGCCTCGCGCAACACCGTGCGGCTCACGCCGAAGGTGTCCATCAATTCCGCTTCGCGCGGCAGGATCGAATCGGGCGCGTAGTCGCCGCGCAAAATCGCGGTCGCCAGCATATGGGCAACGCGCCCATGCAGATCGTGCTGAATAGGTTTCTCCAAACGGCCTTGCGGCTCTATCGACATCGGCAGGCGGAGCGTTCGAGATCAGCCGGCACTTCGAGGCTCACCAGCACTGCTTCGGCCCGGTGCCCGCAACGACCAGCGCTTCGCCACTATGTGGCAAATAGTACTATTAATAGTACTGAAGCGCGCTTTTGTTGTAGCATGTGGATCCCCCGAATCGTCAGCAGACGCGCAAGCCGCAAGGAGACGCACACCATGAAAATCACCAAGCTCGAAACCTTCATCGTTCCGCCGCGCTGGTGCTTCCTGAAGATCGAGACCGACGAAGGCATCGTCGGCTGGGGCGAGCCGGTGGTCGAAGGCCGCGCGCATACGGTCGCGGCAGCCGTCGAGGAACTGTCCGACTATCTGATCGGCAAGGATCCGCTGCTGATCGAAGACCACTGGCAGATCATGTATCGCGCGGGCTTCTACCGCGGCGGCCCGATCACGATGAGCGCGATTGCCGGCGTCGACCAGGCGCTGTGGGACATCAAGGGCAAGCATCACGGCGTGCCGGTTCATGCGCTGCTCGGCGGCCAGGTGCGCGACAGGATCAAGGTGTATTCGTGGATCGGCGGCGACCGTCCGAGCGACGTCGCGAACAACGCGCGCGCCGTGGTCGAACGCGGCTTCAAGGCGGTGAAGATGAACGGCTCGGAAGAGCTGCAGATCATCGACACCTTCGACAAGGTGCAAGGCGTGATCAACAACGTCGCGGCGGTGCGCGAGGCGGTGGGGCCGAACATCGGCATCGGCGTGGACTTCCATGGCCGCGTGCATAAGCCGATGGCCAAGGTGCTGGCGAAGGAACTCGATCCGTACAAGCTGCTCTTTATCGAAGAGCCGGTGCTCTCGGAAAACGCGGAAGCGTTGCGCGACATCGTCAATCAGACCAACACGCCGATCGCGCTGGGTGAACGCCTGTATTCCCGCTGGGACTTCAAGCACATTCTGGCGGGCGGCTACGTCGACATCATCCAGCCGGACGCGTCGCACGCGGGCGGCATTACCGAGTGCCGCAAGATCGCGTCGATGGCCGAAGCCTACGACGTCGCGCTCGCGCTGCATTGCCCGCTCGGCCCGATTGCCTTGGCCACCTGTCTGCAGATCGACGCGGTGAGCTACAACGCGTTCATCCAGGAGCAGAGCCTCGGCATCCACTACAACCAGGGCAACGATCTGCTCGACTACATCAAGAATCCGGAAGTCTTCAAATACGAAGACGGTTTCGTGTCGATTCCGCAAGGCCCCGGTCTCGGCATCGAAGTGAACGAAGAGAAGGTGCGCGAGATGGCGAAGGTCGGGCACCGCTGGCGCAACCCGGTGTGGCGCCACGAAGATGGCAGCGTCGCCGAATGGTGATTGTGTGAAGCAACGCCGCCCGCGGGCGGCGTTGTCGTATTAGCGGGCACGTTACGGTGACGGGACGCACGCGCGGCGACCGTCACGCGACACGCCGCAACACGGGTCGGAACACGTGTTTTCCGGCCGTTACGCCGCGCGGCCCCTGCTCCGCAGAGCCTTACACAACAAAGGCCCTTACGTCGCGATCGGCCCGGCCTCAACCCAGCGCGGCAAACGCCGGCACGCTATGCGACAACGCCGCCGCCGCGACGAACACGCCGATGATCGCCAGCGCTTCCAGATACAGGATGTTTGCGAAGGTATGCGCGTCGATTGTCGCGGCCGTGCGACGCAGGCGCGGCAGCGCCACGAAGCGGTTGAGCCCGCCGAGCACGAGCGCCAGCGCGACAAGCGCAAGCTTGAGCATCAGCACGTGACCCCATGCGCTAAATTCGAGCGCTTCGAACGAGCCGCCCGACCCGCGCACCGCATTGAATACGCCTGAAAACAGCACGAGCACGACCGCCACCACCGAGACGTTCGACATCTGCGTCGCCGTGCGGATCAGCATTCCGCGCGCGGTCGACGTGCCGAGCGCGGGCATCACCGAAAGCCCGCCCGCCATCGCGAGCCCGCCCCACACGCTCGTCACGAGCACGTGCAGTGTTTGCATGGCGATTGCCGCCGATGCGAGCCCGGCGTCGGCCGCATGACCGAGCGATGCCTTGCCCGCCGCGATCGCGACCACCGCGAGCCACAGCAGCGCATTGCGCAGCATGCCCGTATGACTCGCCATCGCCGTGCCGAGCAATACGAGGGCACCCGCGAACGCAACACTCCAGCCATATCCGACATGCGTTTGCGTGAGCACCGTCGGCACCACGCCGATCGCGGCAGCCAGCCCCACACCGCTCATCGAGGCCGCCTGATACAGCAGCCAGCCCAGATCCGCGAGCACCAGCACGACGGTGGCCGTCAACATCGCCCGTTGGGCGCGCAACCAGCCTGGCCGCGCGGGTGCGATCTTGGCTTGGGCATCTTTCGCGAGCCACGCGCCGAACAACGCCGACCCGACGGCAAACGCAAACGCGACGTTCATGAGCGCGGCCATGGCGACCTGCCCGATCCAGAGTCCGTCCATGCTCATTTGACGGTAAACGCAAAGTCGCCCTGGGTACGGTGGCCGTCCGTGGCGACCGCCGTCCAATGCACCGCGTAGCGGCCCGCGCTCAACTGCGGCAGCGGCAGGTGCAAAACCTTCGCATCCTGGCTGTCGACCTGGGACGCAGCCGGTGCGGCCGACTTGCCGCTCGCGTCGGCGAGCGCAATCTTGCTGAAAGCCGGTTCGAGCGGCTCGGTGAAGCGGATCGTCACTTGTGTGGGCGCGGCCACTTCGGCGTTCGCCGCGGGCTCGCTCGACACCAGATGCGCATGCGCGAAAGCCGTGGACGTCGCAAGCAGCGCCGTGGCGCCGAGCGTCAACACAAGCAGCCTCGGGCGGGAGAAATTGGATAGCTTCATGTAAGGCCGATAGCGGATAAACAGGAAAACGATGGAGGCGGAACCAGCGCGGTCTGAGCCACGGGGACACTGCGAGCCCGCAAGTGTACGCTTCGATGCCGCCCTCGCGGCTCGGTTCAACCTGCTTTATCACGCGAGACGCCGGGTACAACGCCGGCGTCCGCGATCGCGCGGATTGGTCCGCGACAACGTCAAATTCGTCCTGATCCGACACTGCGCGTCAAACTGTCGCACGACTGTGAGGACTGGAACCTTCTCTAATGTGGCAAATAGTCACCATGAGCCTTCGATGATAGAATGCTGCGTCGCCGCAGCGCCGGCTGCCCTTCACACCGAGCCGCTCGAAGTTCGGTCAGGTCCCCGATTTTGATGGAGTTACGCGTGTCTTCAAGACGCATTTTCCGCCCGTTGCTTGCCCTTCTGCTGATCGGCTCCGCGGGTGTCTATAGCGCTGCGAAAGCGCAGACTCAACCGAAGGCCCCCGATACGATGGAAGCGCGCGTGCAAGGTTGCACGGCCTGCCACGGCACGCATGGTCAAGGTACTGATAACGACTATTTCCCGCGTCTCGCCGGCAAGCCGGCCGACTACCTGTACAACCAGTTGCAGAATTTCCGCGAAGGTCGCCGCAAGTACCCGCCGATGAACTACCTCGTCACGTATCTCTCGGACGACTACCTCCATCAGATCGCCACGTACTTCTCGCAGCAACGCCCGCCGTATCCGCAACCGGCCAAGCCGACGGTGTCGGCGGCCACGCTTGCGCGCGGTCAGCAGATCGTGCTGAAGGGCGACGCATCGAAACAGATTCCGGCTTGCGCGGCTTGCCACGGCAAGGGCTTGACCGGCATGGAACCCGCTATTCCGGGTCTGGTCGGCCTGCACTCCGATTACATCAGCGCCCAGCTCGGCGCCTGGCGCTCGGGTTCGCGCCACGCCATCGCGCCTGATTGCATGCAGACCATCGCAACGCGCCTGACCGATGAAGACGTGAACGCCGTCGCTGCATGGCTTTCCACGCAACAGGCCCCACAAAACCCCGTGCCGGCTCCGGCCCGCTCGATGAAGACTCCGCTTGCCTGCGGCAGCGAACCGCAATAAGGCACCAGGAGAGACACTCACATGAAACGCAAGTCTTTGTTCGCCCTCTCGGCAGTCGTCGTCGTTGCGGCTGCCGCACTCGTTCCCGTCCTGTGGTCGGGCGGCGACAACCTGCATAACGGCACGGCCGTCGCGGCAACGCCCGCCGACCAGGCAGCGCTGATCAAGAAGGGCGAGTATCTCGCCCGCGCCGGCGACTGTATCGCCTGCCATACGGTGCGCGGCGGCAAACCGTTCGCCGGCGGCCTGCCCATGGCCACGCCGTTCGGCACGATGTTCACGCCGAACATCACGCCTGACGACCAGTACGGCATCGGCAAGTGGACCCAGGACGACTTCTATCGCGCGATGCATACGGGCCGCTCGAAAGACGGCAGCCTGCTGTATCCGGGCTTCCCGTTCACGAGCTACACGAAGGTCACGCGCGCCGACTCGGATGCGATCTACGCGTACCTGCGCTCGGTCGCGCCGGTCAACGTGGCGAGCCGTCCGCACGAATTGAAGTTCCCGTTCAATCAGCGCAACATGCTGATCGGCTGGCGTACGCTGTTCTTCCGCGAAGGCGAGTACAAGCCTGATCCGACCAAGTCGGTCGAATGGAATCGCGGCGCGTATCTGATCGAAGGCCTCGGCCACTGCGGCATGTGCCATACCTCGATCAACGCGATGGGCGGTCCGGTCAGTTCGGCTGCGTTCGCCGGCGGCCTGATCCCGCTGCAGAACTGGTACGCACCGTCGCTGACGTCGAACAAGGAAGCCGGCCTCGGCGACTGGGAAACCAAAGACATCGCCGATCTGCTGAAAACCGGTGTGTCGAACCGCGGCGCGGTATTCGGTCCGATGGCTGAGGTGGTTCACAACAGCCTGCAGTACATGACGGACGCGGACATCAACGCAATGTCCACGTACCTGAAGACGATCCCGCAGAAGAGCGAAGCGCCGGAACCGCTGCAGTTCGAAACGTCGGAAAAGTTCGGTGGCGAACTGTTGAAGCAAGGTCAGAAGATCTACGCTGACAACTGCGCGAAGTGTCACGCGGAGAACGGCCTCGGCATGCCGCCGGCCTTCCCGCCGCTCGCGAACAACCAGTCGATTCAGATGTCGTCGGCGGTGAACCCGATCCGCATGGTGCTGAACGGCGGTTATCCGCCGAGCACGGAAGGCAACCCGCATCCGTACGGCATGCCGCCGTTCGCGCAGTCGCTGTCGAATCAGGAAGTGGCCGCCGTCGTGACGTACATCCGTATGTCGTGGGGCAACCACGGCACGGCTGTCTCGCCGCAGCAAGTGGCTGAACTGCGTTCGGCGCCGCTCGACTAAGCAGCGTGAGATGCACCCTGGGCGCGGCCGGCGAAACTCGCGGCCGCGCCCTTCGTTTTTTTCAGCACCGGTATCATGTGGGCCACATTGGCCTCGATGACGCCGCGCAGGAGGAAAGAGCCGTGCATGTCGGTGAGCGTTTCAACAGCATTACCCACCTCGTCGGCGCCGTGCTGTCGGTGGCGGGGCTGGCTACGCTCGTGACGATGGGCGCGCTCGCGGGCGACGCGTACAAGGTGGTGAGCTTCAGCGTGTACGGTGCGATGCTGTTCGTGCTGTATGCTATCTCGACGCTGTACCACAGCGTGCGCAACCCGCGCGTGAAAGCTCTCTTGCAGAAATGCGACCACTCGGCGATCTATTTGCTGATCGCCGGCAGTTACACTCCGTTCACGCTTGTCACGTTGCGTGGGCCGTGGGGCTGGTCGCTGTTCGGCGTAAGCTGGGGGCTTGCCGCCCTCGGCATCGTGCAGGAACTGACGCTCGGGCGTCGCACCCGCAGCGTTTCGATGGTGCTGTATGTATTGATGGGATGGCTCGCGCTCGTTGCCATCCGTCCGCTGGTCACGGCTTTACCGACCGCGGGTACCGCCTGGCTCGTGGCCGGCGGAGTCATTTACAGCGCCGGCATCTACTTCTTCATCAACGACGAGCGCATCCGGCACGGACATGGTATCTGGCACCTGTTCGTACTGGCGGGCAGTCTGTGTCAATTCGTCAGTGTCGCGCGCTACGTCGCGTGACACGCCACGGCGGCGAAATGCAACTTAAGGCCAGTCAACGTGTCTGCATAGCGCGTTGAAGCATTCGGCACGCGTTCCCGCGTGCCGCCGATTTCTCCGCGACCGGAACTGGGCTCTGGCCTCGAATACGCCACGAAGGCGTATTCATGCCGCGTTTTGCCCACTTGGGCCCCGTTGTGCCGTTCGCGACACTGCATTGCAAAGAGTTTTTATGTCTTTTGATTCCCTCGGCTTGTCCGAACCCTTGGTCCGCGCTGTACACGAACTCGGCTACACCACGCCGACTCCGATCCAGACACAAGCGATTCCCGCCGTACTCAACGGCGGCGATCTGCTGGCCGGCGCGCAGACCGGCACCGGCAAGACCGCCGGCTTCACGCTGCCGATCCTGCAGCGCCTGAACACCATGCCGGGAGTCGCCACGGCTTCGGGCAAGCGCGCGGTGCGCGCGCTGATCCTCACGCCCACGCGCGAGCTTGCGGCCCAGGTCGAAGAAAGCGTGCGCGCTTACGGCAAGTACCTGAAGCTGAAGTCGACCGTGATGTTCGGCGGCGTCGGCATCAATCCGCAGATCGGCGCGTTGAGGAGCGGCGTCGATATCGTCGTGGCCACGCCGGGCCGTCTGCTCGACCACATGCAGCAGAAAACCATCGACCTGTCGCATCTCGAGATTCTCGTGCTCGACGAGGCCGACCGCATGCTCGATATGGGCTTCATCCACGATATCAAGCGCGTGCTCGCGAAGTTGCCGCCCAAGCGTCAGAACCTGCTGTTCTCGGCCACGTTCTCCGACGAGATCAAAACGCTCGCCGACAACCTGCTCGACTCGCCGGCGCTGATCGAAGTCGCACGCCGCAATACGACCGCCGAGACGGTCGCACAAAAGATTCACCCGGTGGATCGCGACAAGAAGCGCGAACTGCTCACGCACCTGATCAAGCAACACAACTGGTTCCAGGTGCTGGTGTTCACGCGCACCAAGCACGGCGCGAACCGCCTCGCCGAGCAGCTCACGAAAGACGGCATCAGTGCGCTGGCGATTCACGGCAACAAGAGCCAGTCGGCTCGTACGCGCGCGCTCGCCGAGTTCAAGGACGGCACGCTGCAGGTGCTGGTCGCCACCGACATCGCCGCACGCGGCATCGATATCGACCAGTTGCCGCACGTGGTCAACTACGATTTGCCGAACGTGCCGGAAGACTACGTGCACCGCATCGGCCGCACGGGTCGCGCCGGCGCGACGGGCGAAGCGATTTCGCTGGTGTGCGTCGACGAACTGCAATTGCTGAAGGACATCGAGAAGCTGATCAAGCGCGCGGTGCCCCAGGAAGTGATCGCCGGTTTCGAACCGGATCCGACTGCGAAGCCGGAGCCGATCCTGCGCCGCGGTCAAGGCGGTGGCGGTGGCGGCGGACGTTCGCCGCGCCAGGGCCAAGGTGCGCCGAAGCGCGATGGCGCTTCGTCCGCGAAACCGGCGCAGCGCTCGGGTCAGCGCCCGGCGAACGGTCAGCAGCAACCGAGGCCGCAAGGCGCAAAGCCGGCCGGCAACGGCGGCCAGCCGCGCCGCGACGGTCAGCGTCAAGACGACCGGCCGCGCGCTGTCGCGCATGAAGGCAACGGCGCGCAGCATGCGCCGCGCAAGCCGCAGGCCAATAAACCGCAAGGCGGCAACCCCGGCGCTTTGCTCGGCGGCACCAAGCAGCGCAACGACGCGCCGCGCGGCGGCCAGCCGACACGCAGCGGCCAGCGCGGCCGGTAAACTTCAAGGCTCGCCAGCCGTCGTCCTGATTTAGCGCAACAAGGGACTAACGGCTGGCCGCCGTTCGCTTCAGGTGCTCGATCTGCCGTTTCCATCGGTCGAGCACCGCCTCTTTCCCCTCTTCTTCCAGTTCGAACGTGATGCCGCTCGTCAGGCGCGCATAACGCACGCTTTGCGTCTCCGCCGAGTCGATCGAGCAGATCAGATAGACCAGTCCGCTGTCGTCGCCTTCAACGCAAGGCAGCGGCGCGACCCGCAACTGCACCTGATAAAACGCCTCATCGCAAACAAAGGTCAATGCGGCCCGGCCGTTGCGCTCGATCGCGCGCGTGGCCCTCGCTTGCGGCCACAACGCGATGCACAGCGTGCGCGAATCCGGCGCATACAGTTCGCCGACGCCGAGCAGCGACGTACGCACATGACCATTCGTATCGACGCTCAGCAGCGAGGCGGTGAACCCCGTCTTGCTCGCCAGCGACGAACCGTCGAACAGCGCGCGCACGGCATCGGGCCATTCGTCGAACACGTTCTGTTCGAGCGGACGGGGGGGCGCGGGAGAGTCGCTCATCGTGTCGATCCGTCGAGTAAGTCGGTCAGGCTCAAAAATGCCTCGAAGAGCGAATGGCCCGCACGAGCGGGCCATTGGTGTTCATGCGGCAAGCCAACTGAAAACTCAGCGGAAGAAGACGTGCTGCGTGATCTTGGCGAGCGGATAATGCACGCCCGGCTGAATCCTCGCGGGCAGATCGAGCGGCTTGAGCAGCATCTTCACGCACATATCGGCCGACAGATTGCGCCGCACCAGCGCATTGATGCGCGCCGCGCGCTCGCGGTTGTAGAGCGAATCGTGCACACGCTCCGGATAGCGAATTGCGAACACGTGGCGCAGCGCGATCTCCGAGTCTTCGTTCTTGATCTCCATTACCCGGCGCATCAACGCGCCGAGCACGGCGAGACGGCCGTTGCCTTCGATCTTGTTGTACTTCTTGAAGTATTTGAAAAAGTGCTTGTAGTGACGGACTTCGTCGATGCGGATGTTGTCGGTAATCTGCTTGAGCACGGGTTCGTCCGAGCATTCGCCGATCGCGCGATACAGCGTTGCCGTGCCGGTTTCGACCACGCAGCGCGCGACCATTTCGAGCGCACGCGTCTTTTCGAAATCTTCCACCGAACACGTGAGCGAATACTCGTCCATGAAATTGCGGAACGCGGTGTCCCAATCGAACTCGGGCCAGACGTAAGCGATATACGTCTTGAGCGCCCGGCCGTGCTGCATTTCCTCCGGCTCCCACTCGTTGTTGAGCCAGGCGGAGACCTCGGGATCGCCGTCGAAGAACGTGCTCAGATTACTCGTGTAAAGATCGGTGCCGCTTTCGATAAACGAAGCGGCGCACAGCAGCAACAGCAAATCTTCGTTGGCGACAGCCTTCTGGCGATCTATGCGGGTGAGGTCGATATCCTCGATCCGCCAGGGCATGGCGTGGTTCGGCTCTGTGTGCATCGTGTCTTGCTCCGAAAGCTGTATCGACTCGTGGAGCATGCTCGCAACCGCCCGCTCTCGCCAGGTGGTCCGCCGTGTCTGATACAGCGTCGTGAATTAGAGTTAACCCCTTGTATCTTGCATCTTAGCCGGTGTTTCGCAACTCTGCAGATAACCCAGCACAGACCATGCCGGAACGTCGCAGTTCAATCCCAGGGTAGTCGATGACACCGTCGAACGGGAGCGCCGTGCGTGAGGCGTAAAAAAGCCAGCTCGGCGAGCTGGCTTGAGCCTGCATGAAGCGCCCCGCGGATTGCGCATGCGAAGCGCCCCTTTGAACGGCGCCGCGCTTCGCGGATGGAACCGCTCAGAACCCGGCGGCCAGTCCGTCACGACGGCTGTCGCTCGCCGCCACATAGCCGCGCTCGGGATCGTTGCGATCGAGCTTCCAGATGTACTGGCCGGAGCCGAAGTCCATGTACGGATCGTCAACCGACTTGATCGTGTGGCCGAGCTTCTGCAAGGCTGCGGCGGTGTTCGAATCGAGCGTCGCTTCGACGTCGAGCGTGAAGTCGCGGTTGACCTTCCAGCGCGGCGCATCGCAAGCGGCCTGCGGCTGCTGACCGTAGTCGAGCATCCTGACGATCGATTGCAGATGACCTTGCGGCTGCATGTCGCCGCCCATCACGCCGAAGCTCATCACCGCTTCCTGCTTGCCGTCCACCTGCTGCGTGAGGAACGACGGAATGATCGTGTGGAACGGCCGCTTGCCGCCTTCCACGACGTTCGGCGACTTCGGGTCCATCGAGAAACCGCAGCCGCGATTCTGCATGGAGATGCCGGTGTCCGGCACCACGATGCCCGAACCGAAACCCATGTAGTTCGACTGGATGAAGCTGACCATCATGCCGCGCTCGTCGGCCACCGACATATAGATCGTGCCGCCCGCTTTCGGCATGCCGAAGTCGAACGGCGTCGCGCGCTTGTGGTCGATCAGCTTCGCGCGCGAAGTGAGGTAGGCGTCGTCGAGCATCTGCTCGGGCGTGACTTCCATCGAACGCGGATCGGCCACGTAGCGGTAGACGTCGGCGAACGCGAGCTTCATCGCTTCGATCTGCAAATGCTGCGATTCGACGTTGTCGACGGCGAGCGCCTTCACATCGAATTTTTCGAGGATGCCCAGCGCGATCAGCGCCGCGATGCCCTGCCCGTTCGGCGGAATCTCATGCACGGTGTAGCCGCGATACGCCTTGCCGATCGGCTCGACCCAATCCGCGCGATAGTTGCGCAGGTCGTCGATGGTCAGCGCGCCGCCGCCCTCGCGCGAAAATGCGGCGATCCGCTCGGCGATCTCGCCTTCGTAGTAAGCGCGCGGACCTTGCTCGGCGAGCTTGCGCAGCGTCTTCGCGTGGCCCGGAAAGCGCACCAGTTCGCTCACTTCGGGCGCGCGGCCACGCGGCATGAAGGTTTGCGCGAAGCCCGGCTGGTCTTTCAGGTCGGGCACGGCCGCCGCCCACTTATGGGCGACGATGCTCGCCACCGCGTGACCGCGCTCGGCGATTTCGATCGCCGGCTCCATCAGATCGGCGAACGGCAGCGAGCCGAATTTTTGATGCAGCGCTTCCCAGCCCGCGATCACGCCGGGCACCGTCACGGCATCCCAGCCGCGCACGGGCTGCTTCGCGAGGCCGTTTTGCTCGCCGTACTTGCGCTTGAAATAGTCGACGTTCCACGCCGAGGGCGACACGCCCGACGCGTTCAAGCCGTGCAGCTTCGCGCCGTCCCACACCAACGCGAACGCGTCGCCGCCCAAGCCGCACGACACCGGCTCGACCACCGTGATGGCGGCCGCCGCCGCGATCGCCGCGTCGACGGCATTGCCGCCTTTCCACAGCATGCGCAGCCCCGCCTGCGCGGCAAGCGGATGCGACGTCGACACGATGTTGCGCGCGAATACGGGCAGACGCGGCGTTGGATAAGGGTTTTGCCAGTTGAAGCCAGTCATGGTCGAACACTCTCGAAAGCGCGGCCCGGCGCGTGAACATCGCCGCAGCCACAGGAACGGGTAAAAAAAACGGAACCCCGGATTGCAGCGCGATCCGGCACAAAAAACAAATTCATTTGCGAAATGAATCAATGCATGGCGAGGCTGAATGCCGTCACGCATCGTCGCCGATCGCACGCATGTTGCGCGAGATGACGGACACGGCTCGCGATGGTCTTACAATACGCTCACCCCGTTCACGCATCGCTCGTTTCCGGCCCGGCTGAGCCCGCCGGCGGCGGGCAGCGCCGATAAAAACCCACGACCCGAGACACATGACCCGAGACCCCCGCCTGACTCTCAATGCCCGGCAACAGGAACTGCTGGAGTGGGTGCAACGCGACGGCTTCGTGACCGTGGACGACCTCGCGGCTCACTTCGACGTGACGCCGCAGACCATTCGCCGCGACGTCAACTGGCTCGCCGACATGAACCTGCTGCGCCGCTATCACGGTGGCGCCAGTTTGCCGACCAGTTCCGAGAACGTGTCCTACACGGCGCGTCAGCGGATGTTCCATGACGAGAAACGGCGCATCGCGGCGCTGGTCGCCACGCACATTCCCGACCAGGCCTCGCTGTTCATCAACCTCGGCACCACCACCGAGGAAGTCGCCCGCGCGCTCAACCGGCATCGCGGCCTGCGCGTGATCACCAACAATCTGAATGTCGCCAGCATGATGAGCGGTTATCCGGATTGCGAGGTGCTGGTGACGGGCGGCATCGTGCGGCCGTGGGACAAAGGGATCGTCGGCGAACTGGCGATCGATTTCATCCGCCAGTTCAAGGTGGACTTCGCGATCATCGGCACGTCGAGCATCGAAACGGACGGCACGCTGCGCGATTTCGACACCCGCGAAGTGCGCGTGGCCGAGGCGATCATCCAGCATGCGCGCACCGTCTTTCTCGCTGCCGACAACTCGAAGTTCGGCCGGCCCGCGCTAGTTCGCCAAGGTCATCTCGACCAGATCGACGCCCTTTTCACCGACACCGCGCCGCCCGCCGAAATGATGGAAACGCTCACCGCCGCCAATTGCCAGGTGTACGTCGCCGGGTAAAGCCAGGCGTTCTCCGCCATGTTGCAGCGCACGCGAAACTTCGAGTGAATTCAAGGATTTGCCCGCTGCCTTGAACCGCCTCGACGGCGCTGGATTGTCAAAGGGAAAATTTACTGGGGCTCCTTTGGTGTTTAACGTGCGGTTGACTACACTCCAGTTCCCCGACGTTCGTTTCGCATTCCGCGTAGCGCCGGTTGCGTGAACCCGTCGCGTAAGCCGTACTTCCCGCCTGATCCTGTAGCGGACCTCACTGGCCTCTGGCCAGTTGCCGGCAAGGCCGTCCGCGTTTGCTTGACATGGAGAGAACGATGCTGAGTCCGCATGAATTCGCCACGCTGTTGCTCGTCAAGGACGCTCCCAATCAGGTCGACATGGAGCGGGAAGAACTCGATGCACTACTGGAACGCCAGTTGGTGCAACTCGAACGGCTCGCATCGGGCAATGAACAATGGCGCGTCACTGAAAGCGGCGATAGCGCACTGAGGGCCATCAAACGTTTTTCCTAGCTACGTTCTGGGTTATGGCTGCAGCCACCGGAGTCGCCAGCCGACATCCGGAGGCGTGAGCATGGGTTGCGCCGCAGACGTGGCGCGCCCGCGTCGCCTTGACGATGCATCTATTTTCTTCAAGTGATTCGGCCGCCGCCGTGGGGCGCGGCCGCTTCGTCGCGCCCCGAGCCAGGCGCGCGCCGTCACGCCGCAATGCCGCGTGGATTTTATCGAGCTCTATCGAGCGAAAGCCCCGCGGCCCCGGCCGAAGCCGAGCCTCAACCGCTGCGCAAGGTCGGATCGACCGCGGCGCGCCAGCTCAGCGCCCTGGCCCGCTGATCGGTGAAGAACGCGACCCACTGGTTGCGCACCTGCGGATCCGCGCTCATGCCTTGACTTGCATAGCGCTGCGCGATCGTGGCCTGAAACGCGCAGTACTGGTCTTTCGATAGCTTGCCGCGCCGGTTCGCCACATAAGCATCGAATAACGTCGCATACACGCCTTGGGCGTCGTTGCCGTAATCGACCGGCTCGGCGCTGCACATCTGCTGCAACGACGCGAACGACGGCGCGCCCATCGTCCCGTTCAGGCTTGGCGTGCCGACGCACCCCGTGAGAAGCGCAGCGGCGCCGATCATCAAAAGTCCACGCATGAATTCCCCTCCAAATGGCTACTGCGCAGAGTATCGTCCGTGGCCGCGCGTTGCGCCACCACTCCACCCGCGAGACAAAGAGGTGACCCGGCAAACCGAACTTTACTTTTTCGAATATGTTCATTAAAGTTCGAAAACGAACACCAGCGGTTCGATAGATTTTCCATACGACTTCCGACAACACCTAGGGGACACAGCAGGTGACGCAAGGCTCGAGATACGATTTGCTCGTCGTGGGCGGCGGGATCAACGGCGCGGGAATTGCTCGCGACGCGGCGGGCCGCGGCCTGTCGGTGCTGCTGTGCGAACAGGACGACCTCGCGGCGCACACGTCGTCGGCGAGCACCAAACTGATTCACGGCGGCCTGCGCTATCTCGAGTACCGCGAGTTCGGTCTCGTGCGCAAGGCGCTGCAGGAGCGCGAAACGCTGCTGCGCGCAGCGCCCCACATCATGTGGCCGTTGCGCTTCGTGATGCCGCACATGCCCGATCTGCGGCCGGCCTGGCTGATTCGCGCCGGCCTGTTCCTCTACGATCACCTCGCCAGGCGTGAACTGCTGCCCGGTTCGCGCGGCATCGTGATGCGCAATCATCCGGCGGGCGCACCGCTCGTCGATTCGATCAAGCGCGGCTTCGTGTATTCGGACGGCTGGGTCAACGACGCGCGACTCGTCGTCCTGAACGCGCTGGATGCCCAGGAGCGCGGCGCGAAAATCCTCACGCGCACGAAGCTCGTCAGCGCGGTGCGCGCGGGCGGCGAATGGCGCGCGCAACTCAAGCGCGCGGATGGCACGCTGCTCGACGTTCGCGCAGCCTCGATCGCCAACGCCGCGGGCCCGTGGGTCGGCGAACTGCTGCAAGGCGCGCTCGGCCGCAAGGCGTCGCATAGCGTGCGCCTCGTGAAAGGCAGCCATATCGTCACGCGGCGCCTGTTCGAACACGATCACGCGTACATCTTCCAGAATCCCGACAAGCGGATCATCTTCGCGATTCCGTACGAGCACGATTACACGCTGATCGGCACGACGGATATCGAATATCGCGGCGACCCCTCGCAGGTGGCGATCAACGCGGAGGAAATCCAGTACCTGTGCGATTCGATCAACCGCTACTTCAAGGAAAAGATTTCGCCGGCCGACGTGCGCTGGACCTATTCGGGCGTGCGGCCGCTGCTCGAGGAAGAAGGCGCGGACAATCCGTCGGCGGTCACGCGCGATTACTCGCTCGAACTCGACGCGCCCGCGGACGAAGCGCCGCTGCTCTCGGTGTTCGGCGGCAAGATCACCACCTTTCGCAAGCTCGCTGAAGAAGCCGTCGACAAACTCGCGCAAGCGCTGGGCGGCAACGCGAACGCCGCACCCTCGTGGACAGCCGGCGCGCCCTTGCCCGGCGGCGACATCGCGCACGCGAACTTCGAGCGCTTCGTCACCGAATTCAAGCAGCAGCATGCGTGGCTGCCGGCCGACCTGGCTTACCGCCTCGCCCGCGCATACGGCACGCGCGTCGAGCGCGTGATCGGCAACGCGCGCTCGGTGGCCGATCTCGGCCGTGCATTCGCGCCGGGTCTGTACGAGGCCGAGCTGGTTTATCTGCGCGACACCGAATGGGCGCGCAGCGCTCAGGACGTGCTGTGGCGCCGGTCGAAACTCGGGCTGCATGTCGAGCCGGGCACGCTCGATTCGATCACGCACGACATCGACGCGTGGTTCGCACGCGAACCGGTGCGACAGAGCGCATAGTTAGACTCTCGGCGCAGCCGTCGCAGCCCACCGCGCTCGCGGCTCGCGTGAACCCGACCGATTCACCCCTCGGCTAGACGAAGCCGGCACGCACGAAACCATTGCGGCCCGCTCAAAACAACAAGCCGTTCCCGTCGCCGGTCCGCAGTCCGGCGATCCATAAAACGCATGGAGAAGAGACAATGCAGGATCAGTACATCCTCGCGCTCGACCAAGGCACCACCAGTTCGCGTGCGATGCTATTCGACCGGCTCGGCAATATCGTGTCGACCGCTCAGAAGGAATTCCAGCAAATCTATCCGCATCCGGGCTGGGTCGAGCACGATGCGCAGGAAATCTGGTCGACGCAAGCCGGCGTCGCCGCCGAAGCCGTGACGCGCGCCGGCATGAACGGCACCTCCATCGCCGCGATCGGCATCACCAATCAACGCGAAACCACCGTCGTGTGGGACCGCGAAACCGGCCATCCCGTCTATAACGCGATCGTCTGGCAAGACCGCCGCACCGCCGACTTCTGCGACCAGCTCAAGGAGCGAGGTCTGGAGGAAAAGGTCCGCGCGAAAACCGGCCTGCCGATCGACTCGTACTTCTCGGCCACCAAGATTCGCTGGATTCTCGACAACGTCGAAGGCGCGCGCGAAAAGGCGAGGCAAGGCCGCCTCGCATTCGGCACGGTCGATAGCTGGCTGGTGTGGAATTTCACCAAGGGCGGCCTGCATGTCACCGACGTGACCAACGCATCGCGCACGATGCTCTTCAACATCCATACGCTGAAGTGGGACGACGAACTGCTCGACGCGCTCGACATTCCACGCAGCATGTTGCCGGAAGTGCGGGCGTCGTCGGAAGTCTATGGGCCGACCAAGACCACCGTGTTCGCCTCCAAGATTCCGCTCGCGGGCATCGCCGGCGATCAGCACGCCGCGCTGTTCGGGCAGATGTGCACGCAGTCGGGCATGGTGAAGAACACCTACGGCACGGGCTGCTTCCTCGTGATGAATACCGGCGATAAGCCGATCGAGTCGAAGAACAATCTCGTCACCACGATCGCCTGGCAAATCGGCGACCAGATCAACTACGCGCTCGAAGGCAGCATCTTCATTGCCGGCGCGGTGGTGCAATGGTTGCGCGACGGCCTCGGCATCATCAAGAGCGCGGCGGAAATCGAAACGCTGGCGCGCAGCGTGCCACATTGCGACGGCGTGTATCTGGTGCCGGCCTTCGCCGGGCTCGGCGCGCCGCATTGGAATGCACGCGCGCGCGGCACGCTGTTCGGCGTGACGCGCGGCACGACCTCCGCGCATATCGCACGCGCCGCGCTCGATTCGATCGCCTATCAATCGCTCGACGTGCTGAAGGCCATGGAAGCCGATTCCGGCATTCGCATCGGCGAATTGCGCGTGGACGGCGGCGCTTGCGCGAATAATCTGCTGATGCAATTCCAGGCCGACATTCTCGGCGTCGACGCGGTACGTCCGAAGGTTGCCGAAACGACCGCGCTGGGCGCGGCCTATCTGGCCGGCCTCGCGGTCGGCTACTGGAAGGACGTGGACGAACTCCAGAAGCAGTGGAAGCTGGAGCGCCGCTTCACACCCGCGCTGCCGCACGCCGACGTCAAGCAATGCCTCGACGGCTGGCAACGCGCGATCCGCGCCGCCAAGGCCTGGGCCGACGCGTCCTGAGCGTCCTGACCGACCCGCGCGGCCCAAACCCGCTTGACCCCAACCTCTCGATGCAACGAAGCCGCTTATCCGGCGGCTTCCTGACAACCCTGTTTCGGATCAACCTTCGATGTCTCCTTACATTGCGGAATTCATCGGCACGGCGCTGGTGGTGCTGCTCGGCGACGGCGCCGTCGCCAATGTGCTGCTCGCGCGCACCAAAGGCAAAGGCGCGGACCTGATCGTCATCGTGATGGGCTGGGCGATGGCCGTGTTCATCGCCGTCTACGTCACCGCGTCGTTTAGCGGGGCGCACCTGAATCCTGTCGTGACGGTGAGTCTCGCACTGGCCGGCAAGTTCGCCTGGGCCAAGGTGCCCGGCTACATCGCGGCGCAGATGCTCGGCGGCATGGCGGGCGCGCTGCTCGTGTGGGTCGCGTATCGCCAGCATTTCGCGAAAGAAGGCGATGCCGATGTGAAGCTCGGCGTGTTCTGCACGTCGCCGGCGATTCGCAGCGTGCCGCACAACCTGTTGACTGAAATGATCGCGACCTTCGTGCTGATTCTCGGCGTGCTGTATCTGGCTGCGCCCGAAGTGGGTCTCGGCGCGCTCGACGCGTTGCCGGTCGGCCTGCTGGTGCTCGGCATCGGCATCTCGCTCGGCGGCCCGACCGGCTATGCAATGAGCCCGGCGCGCGACTTGTCGCCGCGTCTGATGCACACGCTGCTGCCGATTCCCGGCAAGCGCGACAGCGACTGGCGTTATGCGTGGATTCCGGTGTTCGGTCCGCTGGTGGGCGGCGCGGTGGCAGCGGGGCTGTATTTGTACCTGCACACGCACTGACCTTGCGGCCAGGCAATGCGGTTAAGAAGCGGTAGTTAAAGAGCGGGCACGAAGCCGCGGTCAAGAAGCGCGCGAACGCAAAGCAGCGGCGTCGCGCAGCCCGCGCCAAAGCACGTATCATGGCGCTTTTCAATCCGCGCCCGAGCTTGCTTTCGCCTGGCTCACGCGCTTTCCGCTTTCCGTTTCAAGGCATGATCGACCACCTCATCTGTGACTGCGACGGCGTGCTCGTCGACAGCGAAATCATCGCCGACCGCGTGATGGTCGAAACGCTGACCGCCGCCTTCCCCGGTCTCGACTTCGAAGCGGTCGTCAAGACGGCCTTTGGCCAGCAAACCTCGCGCTTTCTCGAAGGCATCGAGAAGTCGTTCGATATCGTGCTGCCCGCGGACTTTCTCGCGACCGTCGAACATCAGGTCGAACTCGCGCTCGCCGCATCGCTCAGCCCGATCAACGGCGTGCGTGACGCATTGCAACGCGTCACGCTGCCGGCCGCGGTCGTGTCGAATAGCCGGATGGCGCGCGTGCATGCCTCGGTGCGGCGCGCGGGCTTGCAGCAGATTTTCGGCGAGCGGATCTTCAGCGCCGAACAGGTGGCGCGGCCCAAGCCTTATCCCGATGTCTATCGCTTCGCCGCGCAGACGCTGGGCGTGGATCCGTCGCGATGCATCGTCGTGGAAGACAGCGTGGCCGGTTTGAACGCGGCGCGCGCGGCGGGCATGAAGACGATCGCGTTCGTCGGCGCGAGCCATATTCCCGACGGGTACGCGGACGCGCTGCGCAACATGGGCATGACGCGCATCATGAAGCACATGGATCAACTGCCCGCGCTGATCGAGGCGGGCGTGCGCGGCGAGTTCAAAGACGTGCAGTCGTAGCCGTTTCGCTTCGCGGCACGAGCCACAAAAAAGGCCGACTGCGCAACAGTCGGCCTTGTCGTTTGAGCGGCGTGCCGGATCATCCGGCGCCGCACATGCCGCGCTTCAGGCTTCGGCCACGCATTCCCGCGCCGCCGCCAGCGCCTCGCGAAACGCCACCAGTTCGGCGATCGTCAGCATCGGCAGATCGTGTTGCCGTGCGAAGCGCTCGACGTCCGCGCCGCGCGTCATCGTGCCGTCCGCGTTCATCAGTTCGCACAGCACGCCGGCCGGCTTCCGACCCGCGAGAATCGCCAGGTCGACCGTCCCCTCGGTGTGGCCGCGACGCGCGAGCACGCCGCCGGGCATCGCCCGCAACGGGAACACGTGGCCCGGCCGCACGATGTCGGCGGGCTTCGCCGTATCGGCGATCGCGGCGCGAATCGTCGTCACGCGATCAAGCGCGGATACGCCGGTGGTCACGCCGTCGCGCGCCTCGATCGACACGGTGAACGCGGTGCCGTGACGGCTTTCGTTGTTGACGGCCATCGGCGGCAGTTCGAGCGCGCGGATCTTCTCGTCGGGCAGGCACAGGCAGACGATGCCGCTGCATTCGCGGATCAGCAGCGCCATGGTTTCGACGGAAAGACGCTCGGCGGACACGATCAGATCGGCTTCGTTCTCGCGGTCGTGGTCGTCCTGCAGGACGACGGCGCGGCCATCGCGCATGGCTTGCAAGGCGGCGGCGATGCGCGGCGGAACGGCTTCGGTGGCGAGCAGCGGGAGATCGAGGAATGCATCGGGTGCAATCGTCGACGGTGCGGGAAAAGCAGCAAAAGACATGGTTGAAACGCTCATCGCAAAAGTTGGGCGAGAAACGTTTCAGGGCATTGCAAACAGACAAGGACGCGCCGTTGAACGCCGCCCGAAGCGCCGTTCACGCACCGCTCGAATGACTCGCGGCGCCACGGAAAACGTAGATGACTATCTGCACATCTTCTTCCATCCGGACTCTGACCGTCGGCTCTGGCTTCGCACCAGATCTGCTGACCCCGCTACGGCTTTCGATACGCTGAGAACCTGAACGACGCGGGCGCTCGCGGGCTCGCCGGCTCACGCTTTCGCGCTGCCGGCATACCGCCGGTGGGGAATTTCGCCCCGCCCTGAAGACGCACTGATTGCCGGAATCGACCGGCTGGCAAAGCATACAGCAGTCGCGCCCGGCTCGCAGCGCAACCCTACTGGACAGACGGGCATCGCCAGGGCAGCGCCGCGGCGCCCGCGTCCGCCCACACCATTCCATCAAACCGGCGCGGCCTCGCGCGTCGTCTCGTGCGGCGCGGGCACGTCCCAACGCGGCGGCGTCTCCGCCTTCAGCGTGACGCGAAACGCGCGCGCTTCCGTGTCGCCGGGATTGCGCAGGCTATGCGGCTGATCGGCGTCGAACACGATCGCGTCACCCGTGGCGAGCAACTGGCGTTGATCGTGCACGCTGACTTCCAGCGTGCCTTCGCTCACCACCAGATTCACCGTCGTGCCCGGCGCGCGGCGCGTGCCGGCTTCGGTGTGCAACGGCGCGATGCGCAACTCGTGAAACTCGGCGGCGGTCGGTTCGGCGTCGGGATAGAGCGGCCGCGCCGAATAGCGCCCGTTCGAGCTGACCACGCGCGACGAGCGCTCCGCCGGCAGATGCTCGAAGCCGTTCGTCGCATGCCGCCGCAAGAACGCCGCCACCGACACCTTCAGCGCCGCCGCCACCTTGCACAGCACCTTGATGGACGGCACGCTGCGCGCCGATTCGATCTGCGCGAGCATCGCGCGCGACACGCCGGAAGCGCGAGCCAATGCGTCGAGCGAGAGTTGCCGCTCGGCGCGCAAACGCGCGAGATTCACGCCGACCAGATGCTCCAGTGCATCGAAGGGTTCGGATGCACGCGGCGACGTGCCGGGGTCGGCGGCGGGATCGCGAACCAGCGCAAGCGGGGAATGCATGATTGCCTCCTGTAGCGCCGCCGGACGGCGGGCAAGCGGTTAGTGGAAGCAAGATAGCATCGGGTCCCGCCGCGCCCAACGAAGTTATCTTCACACTGTTATCAGCATTGCGGAGGACGCTTCCCGCAAAGCTTGTGCGAATTCTTTATATGGGCCGAGCGCCGCGACTGAGCGGCGCACGCGCGGTCAAGCCCGCTGCGTCACCACCGCTTCCGGCGAATCCATGCGCGCGGCGAACCACGTCAGCAGCAACGCGGCGACGCTCACCGCCGCCGCGACCCACGGCAACGTATCGAGCGAATGGCCGTGATCGATCACCAAACCGCCTAGCCACGCGCCGCCCGCATTGCCCACATTGAACGCGCCGATGTTCAGCGTCGAGGCCAGATTCGGCGCGGCAGCCGCTTTTTCGACCACGCGCATCTGCAGCGGCGGCACCGTCGCGAATGCCGCGATGCCCCACACGAAGATCGTGATCGCCGCGGCCACCTGCGAATGGCTGGTGCGCGCAAAGATCGCCATCACCACCGCGAGCGCGACCAGAATGCCCATCAGCGAAGGCATCAGCGCGCGGTCCGCGAGCTTGCCGCCCACCGTATTGCCGATCGTGAGGCCCACGCCGAACAGCACCAGAATCAACGTGACGCCGCGCGGCGAGAAGCCGCTCACCTGTTCGAGAATCGGCGCGATATAGGTGAACACCACGAACACGCCGCCGAAGCCGAGCACCGTCATCGCGAGCGCGGTCCAGACTTGCGGGTCTTTCAGCACGCGCACTTCATGACCGAGACCGAGCGGCCCGGCATCGTGACGATTCGGCACCAGCGCCGTGACGCCCGCGAGCGACAGCACGCCCAATGCGCTGACGATCCAGAACGCCGCGCGCCAGCCGAATTGCTGGCCGATGAACGTGCCGAACGGCACGCCCAGCACATTCGCCAGCGTCAGGCCGGTGAACATCAGCGCAATCGCGCTCGCGCGCTTCTCGGCGGGCACGAGCGAAGCCGCGACCACCGCGCCGATGCCGAAGAACGAGCCGTGCGCGAACGACGTCACCACGCGCGCGATCATCAGCACCGAATAGCTGGACGCGATCGCGCACAGCGTATTGCCGACGATGAACACGCCCATCAGCAACTGCAACGCCAGCTTGCGCGGCATCTTGCTGGTGAGCACCGCGAGCAGCGGCGCGCCGACCGCGACGCCCAGCGCGTAGCCGCTCACGAGCAAGCCGGCCGATGGAATCGACACGGCCAGGTCGTGCGCGACCTCGGGCAACAACCCCATGATCACGAATTCGGTCGTACCGATCGCGAATGCGCTGATGGCCAGCGCGAGCAATGGAATGGGCATGCTTCTACTCCAGGTTCTCAAGTTGAGCGTGATCGCCGTGGCGCAGCGCGGTCACGAATTCGATGACGACGCCCGGCGCGAGCGCGACGAACAGTTGCAGTTCGGCGGGTTGCGCGCGCATCCGAGGCACTCGCGCGAGCCGATAGTCCACGCCGGCCGCATGCAAACGGTCGAGCAGCGCCTGCCATTCGGCGGCGCCCTCCAGCCGGAATGCGATGTGGTCGATGCGCGGCGTCGAACGTCCCGCTTGCCCGGGCGCCGTCGCCTCGATCAGATGGATGACCGGGCGACCATTCGCGTACAGCCAATGGCCATCGATCGAAAACGGCGGACGCGCGCCGTCCGCCAGCCCGACGACGCCGACGAAAAAACGTCGGACGGCGTCGGGTTCGGCGGTGACGATCGTCGCGTGATCGAGTTGCATGGCGTGAGCGGCTGGCCGCACCAGGGTTTTCGAGGACTGGATTGTCGCCGCCACGCGTGGTTTTGATAATTGGCGTAGCATTTGAAGCATTATCAAATCCAAATTGAAAGTCGGATGACGATGGATAACCTCGGTGATATCCGCCTCTTCGTGGAAGCCGCGCAGCAGGGCAGCCTGTCGGCGGCGGGCCGCAAGCTGGGTTTGACGCCCGCCGCGGCGAGCGCACGCCTCGCCAAGCTGGAAGCCGGCCTGAAAGCCCGGCTCTTCGAGCGCACCACCCGGCAACTCAGGCTCACCGACGAAGGCCGCCTGTACCTGAACTGCTGCCGCCAGGCGCTGCAATCGCTCGACGACGCCGAAGCCGCGCTGCAAGCGGGCCAGGGCGTGGTGCGCGGCAAGGTGCGCATCTCCGCGACGTCCGACTTCGGCCGCAATCTGCTGATGCATTGGCTGGACGAGTTCAACGCGCTCTACCCGGAAGTGACCTTCGCGCTCACGCTGTCGGACTCGCTGTCGAATCTGGTGCAGGAGGACATCGACCTGGCGATCCGCTTCGGCGTGCCGCAGGACAGTTCGCTCGTCGCGCGCAAGCTGGCGCCGAACCGGCGCGTGCTGTGCGCATCGCCCGACTACATCGCGCGCAAGGGCGAACCCAGGGATCCGCACGACCTCGCGAATTTCGACTGCATCGTGCTCGGCACCGCGTCCGGCCCGGTCAACGAATGGCGCTTCACCCGCGGCGATGAAGTACAGAGCTACACGGTGCCGCTCGAAACGGCCCGCGAGACGAACGACGGCGCGGTCGCCCGCGAATGGGCGCTGCGCGGCTACGGCATCGCGATCAAGTCGATGTGGGACGTGGAAGCGGATCTGCGCACCGACGGCCTGAAAACCCTGCTGCCGGAGTGGCGCTATCCCGATGCGCCGCTGCACGCGCTCTACCATCGCAACCGCTTCATGGCGCCGCGCGTGCGCGCGCTGCTGGATTTCTTGAGCGAGCGCTTCGCGCAGGTGTCGGACGAACTGGAAGGCTTGCTGGGCCTGCCGCCGGAGCGGCCGCGCGCGAACGGAGCGCCCGAAACCCCATCCGATGAAGGGCTATAATATTGAGCTACGCGGCAAACCTGCATTGAAAAGGCGGCAGCGCCGCTCCGCGGCCCGCCCGCATGTTTCGCCCCTCTTCACCTTTTAATTGACGCCCCCAGGTTAACCACTGCGACCGGCGAAATTCGATGACCAAGAAAGTTTATGTAAAGACCTTTGGCTGCCAGATGAACGAGTACGACTCCGACAAGATGGTCGACGTACTCGGCGCGGCTGAAGGGCTCGTCAAGACCGACACGCCGGAAGACGCGGACGTCATTCTGTTCAACACCTGCTCGGTGCGCGAAAAAGCCCAGGAAAAAGTGTTCTCCGACCTGGGCCGCGTGCGCGAACTGAAAGAAGCGAATCCCAACCTGATCATCGGCGTGGGCGGCTGCGTGGCGAGCCAGGAAGGCGCGTCGATCGTGTCGCGCGCGCCGTATGTCGATCTGGTGTTCGGTCCGCAAACGCTGCACCGTCTGCCGCAAATGATCGACAAGCGCCGCGAAACCGGCCGCGCGCAAGTCGACATCTCGTTCCCCGAAATCGAAAAGTTCGACCATCTGCCGCCCGCGCGCGTGGAAGGTCCGAGCGCATTCGTGTCGATCATGGAAGGCTGCAGCAAGTATTGCAGCTACTGCGTCGTGCCGTACACGCGCGGCGAGGAAGTGTCGCGCCCGCTCGACGACGTGCTGACCGAGATCGCCGGTCTCGCCGATCAGGGCGTGCGCGAAGTCACGCTGCTCGGCCAGAACGTGAACGCTTATCGCGGCGCGCTCACGTTGGGCGCCGCCGAAATCGCCGACTTCGCGACGCTGATCGAATACGTCGCAGAGATTCCGGGCATCGAACGGATTCGCTACACCACGTCGCATCCGAAGGAATTCACGCAGCGCCTGATCGACGCCTACGCAAAGGTGCCGAAGCTCGTCAGCCACCTGCATCTGCCGGTGCAGCACGGCTCCGATCGCATTCTGATGGCGATGAAGCGCGGCTACACGGTGCTCGAATACAAGTCGGTGATCCGCAAGCTGCGCGCGATCCGCCCCGACCTGTCGCTGTCCACGGACATGATCGTCGGCTTTCCCGGCGAGACGGAAGAAGACTTCGACAAGATGATGGCGCTGGTGCACGAGATGAAGTACGACACCAGTTTCTCGTTCATCTATAGCCCGCGACCGGGCACACCCGCCGCGAATCTGCACGACGACACGCCGCGCGAGGTGAAGCTCAAGCGCCTGCAACATTTGCAGGCTACGATCGAACAGAACGTGCAGCGCATCAGCGATTCGATGGTCGGCAAGATCGAGCGCATTCTGGTCGAGCGCCCGGCGCGCAAGGACCCGAACGAACTCGCTGGCCGCACGGAGAACAACCGTGTGGTGAACTTCCCCGCGCCGCTGGCTTCGCACGCGCGGCTGATCGGCCAGATGGTCGACGTGAAGATCGTCCACGCGTACCCGCATTCGCTGCGCGGCGAACTCGTGCTGGTGCACGACGACGTTCGTCCCGAAGCAAGCGCCCTTGCGGCAGCGGCCACCACTCACTGAGCGACGCGCGCCAGCGTCACGAACCGACAGGATCGATCCTCCGCCTTGAAGACCACTCAGCAGCATCTGGAATTCACCGCACCGCGCGACGACAACGCGCGGCTCGCCAACCTCTGCGGCCCGCTCGACGAAAATCTGCGGCAGATCGAGCAGGCGCTCGACGTGACGCTGCAACGCCGTGGCCACCGCATCACGATCCGCGGGCGCGGCGCGAAACTCGCGCTCACCGCGCTCGAAAACTTCTACAACAACGCGCGCGAGCCGCTGTCGGTCGACGACATCCAGCTCGCGCTCGTCGAAGTGCGCCACCCGGCGCGGCATCGCACGAACGGCAACGGCAACGGCCATGGCGATGCGGCGGTCGATCCGCGCTTTCCCGGCAATCCCGATCATCCGTTCGACGAACCCGCCGACAACGGCGAGGACGACCTCGAAGAGTTGGGCCCGAAGCTGTACACGCGGCGCGCCGATCTGCGCGGCCGCACGCCGGCGCAACGCGACTATCTGAAGCAGATCATCTCGCACGACGTGACCTTCGGCGTCGGTCCGGCGGGCACGGGCAAGACCTATCTGGCGGTGGCTTGCGCAGTGGACGCGCTGGAGCGCGATCAGGTCAAGCGCATCGTGCTGACGCGGCCGGCTGTCGAAGCCGGCGAGCGTCTCGGCTTCCTGCCGGGCGATCTGGCGCAGAAGGTCGATCCGTATCTGCGCCCGCTCTACGACGCGCTGTACGACCTGCTCGGCTTCGACAAGACCGCGAAGATGTTCGAGCGGCAGATGATCGAAATCGCGCCGCTCGCATACATGCGCGGGCGCACGCTGAATCATGCGTTCATCATTCTCGACGAGGCGCAGAACACCACGCCCGAACAGATGAAGATGTTCCTCACGCGCATCGGCTTCGGCTCGAAGGCGGTGGTCACGGGCGACACGACCCAGGTCGACTTGCCGCGCGGCGCGAAGAGCGGGCTGATCGAAGCGCAGCAGGTGCTGTCGGATGTGCGCGGCATTGCGCTCACGCGCTTCACCAGTGCGGACGTGGTGCGGCATCCGCTGGTCGCGCGAATTGTGGAGGCGTACGATGCGCATTCGCAGAAAACGGCCAATCCGGCGGATTCGCGCTGAGCCGCGCCCATTTGCGTCGAGCCGCGCCGAATGCCACGGCATAGGCCGCGGAAAACAAAGCAACAAGAGCAACAAAATCCATCACGCATGAGCCGCGCCCCGAAACTGACGTTGAATCTGCAATTCCCCGCCGCCAAAGCCTGGCCGGAACACAAGGCGCTGCTGCCGCGCGCCGCCGTGGCCGGCTGGATCAAGGCGGCGCTTTTCGCGGACGGCGAGCTGACCGTGCGTTTCGTCGATGCCGAAGAAGGCCGCACGCTGAATCGCACCTATCGCGGCAAGGACTATCCGACCAACGTGCTGACCTTCGCCTACGCCGAATCGGAAGACGATCCGGTGACGGGCGACCTGATCCTGTGCTGCCCGGTGGTCGAACAGGAAGCCGCCGAGCAGAACAAGCCGCTGATCGCGCACTACGCGCATCTGCTGGTGCACGGCACGCTCCATGCCCAGGGCTACGACCACGAAGTCGAGGAAGAAGCCGAGGAAATGGAAGCGCTCGAAACGGAAATCCTCGGCAAGCTGGGTTTTCCGGATCCGTACCAATAGCCGCCGCCAACCCCGTTCAAACCGACCGTGAGCACCTCTTCCCCCGAAGCCGACACGCGAACGCCCTGCCCCGACTATCCGCCGGCGCTCGGCGAATCGCGGCTCCTGACGGACGAGGAACTGCGCGCGTCGCTCGAATGCACGTTGCGCGATTGGGACCGCGCAAGCGATCTGTGGCTGTTCGGCTATGGCTCGCTGATCTGGAACCCCGGCCTGCCGACGCTCGAAGCCACCCGCTCCAAGGTGCACGGCTATCACCGCGGGCTGTATTTGTGGTCGCGCGTGAATCGCGGCACGCCCGAGCAGCCTGGCCTCGTGCTCGCGCTCGATCGCGGCGGCTCGTGCACCGGCATCGCGTTCCGCCTCGCCGCGGAGGGCGCGATGCCGCATCTGGAAGCGCTTTGGCGCCGCGAAATGGCGATGGGTTCGTACCGCCCGGCATGGCTGCCGTGCGTGCTCGCCGACGGCCGGCGCGTCGACGCGCTCGCCTTCGTGATGCGCCGCGACGTGCCGAGTTACACCGGCAAGCTGCAAGACGAGGTCGTCAAAACGGTATTCGGCTGCGCGTGCGGACGCTACGGCACGACGCTCGACTATGTCAGCCGCACGGTCCACGCGCTGCGCGAAAGCGGCATGCCCGACCGTGCGCTCGAAGCGCTGCTCGAACGGTGTCAGGCGGCCGGGCAAGCGGACGGCCGCCGCTCGAACCAGTGAGTTGTTTGCGCGCTCATCGGCGCGCCGCCGGTGAGGCCTGTGTGAAACCCCTGCGCGGTCGCCGAACGCGGTAACCGCCGATGCGCCGCCCGCCTGCCGAACGGAACGCGCCCGCCGCAAGCATGCTCATCGCGTAACCAGCCGCGCTTTTTTGCTTCGGAACGCTTTTCCCCGCGTAATCAGTTAGGATTGACCTACGCTTCGCCTGCGCGACGGGGCGGTTTCACCGTTGCTTCACTCATCGCCAGCCAGGCGGGACACGGTCCTGCCATGTGCGTGGTGTATCCTTAATGCTCTGCAACAGCGCGCCCAGTCTTGCCGGGCGCACTACCATGAACGACACGTATCCCAGTCGACGCCAACTCGACAAACCGCACGAAAAACGCTCACTTCTCGAGCGTCTGACCGACTTCATTTCGCCCGAGCCCGACTCGCGCGCCGAACTTCTGGAAATCCTGCAGGACGCGCACGAGCGCAACCTGATCGACGCCGACTCGCTGTCGATGATCGAAGGCGTATTCCAGGTCTCCGAACTCAGCGCGCGCGACATCATGGTGCCGCGCGCGCAAATGGACGCGATCAACATCGCGGAAAGCCCTGCGGAATTCATTCCCTACGTGCTGGAAAAAGCGCACTCGCGCTATCCGGTCTACGAAGGCAATCGCGACAACATCATCGGCGTGCTGCTCGCCAAGGACCTGCTGCGCTATTACGCCGAAGAGGAATTCGACGTGCGCGGCATGCTGCGCCCCGCCGTCTTCATTCCTGAATCGAAGCGCCTGAACGTGCTGCTGCACGATTTCCGCGTGAATCGCAATCACCTCGCGGTGGTGGTCGACGAATACGGCGGCGTGGCCGGCCTGATCACGATCGAGGACGTGCTGGAGCAGATCGTCGGCGACATCGAGGACGAATACGATTTCGACGAGGAAAGCGGCAACATCATCGCGTCGCCGGACGGGCGTTTCCGCGTTCGCGCGCTCACCGAGATCGAGCAGTTCAACGAGGCCTTCGGCACCCATTACTCGGACGAGGAAGTCGATACGATCGGCGGCCTCGTCACGCATCACTTCGGGCGAGTGCCGCATCGCGGCGAAAAGGTCCGCCTCGACGACCTGATCTTCGAAATTCTGCGCGGTGACGCCCGCCAGATTCACATGCTGCTGGTGCGCCGCGATCCGCTCGCCGGCCAGCGCGAGCGCGAAGCCCAGCACGTTCAGACCTGACCGGCTTCGTTTCTTCGCTTCCCAACTCCTCACGCCGACCGCGCAATAATGGCCGACCCGATTACCACCCGTTCGCGCAGCGGCGTGAGCGCCGCTGCCGCCGACACCCGCGGCCGCGCACTCCCCCGCTGGCATTACCTCGTCGCACTGGCCGCCGGTGCGGCGAACACGCTGTCGTTCGCGCCCACGCCGCATGGCGGCTGGCTCGAACTCGTCATCTTCACGTTCTTTTTCGCGTGGCTCACGCGCAGCACCGGCTGGAAAAGCGCCGCGCTGACGGGCGGCGCCTTCGGCTTCGGCAACTTCGTCTCGGGCGTCTGGTGGCTGTACGTCAGCATGCACGACTACGGCGGCATGGCCGCGCCGCTCGCGGGCGCGGCGGTGGTGCTGTTCTCCTTGTATCTGGCGCTCTATCCCGCGCTGGCTGCGGGCGTATGGTCGTTTTGCGCCGGCCACGCGCGCAACGGCGCGTCGGCCTCCGACAAACCGTTTTCGCCGACGTGGCACGGCGCGCTCGCCTTCGCGAGCGCCTGGGCGATTAGCGAATGGCTGCGCGGCCTGATATTCACCGGTTTTCCGTGGCTCGCGAGCGGTTATGCGCAAGTGGATGGACCGTTCGCCGGTTTCGCGCCGGTGGCGGGCGTGTATGGCGTCGGCTGGATATTGGCGCTGACGGCGGCGCTGATCGTGCAGGCGCTGCTGCCGCTGCTGCCCGCGCGCGTGTTGGCCGACAGCGGCGGCAGTCAGCCCACCGGCTCTGAACGCAGCATTGCGCGCATCGCGGTTCCCGGCGGCATGGCCTTGGCGCTGATCGCGGCCGGCCTGCTGCTGCCGCTCGTGCAATGGACGGTGCCCGCCAACGCGCCACTGACGGTGCGCCTCCTGCAAGGCGACGTCAAACAGGAAATGAAGTTCGAGGAATCCGGCATGCGCGCCGCGATCGAGCAGTATCAGCAGATGATTACGTCGAAGCCCGCCGACCTCATCATCACGCCGGAAACCGCCATTCCCGTGCTCGCGCAGCAGTTGCCGCCGCGGTTCGCGTCGGCGGTGCGCGATTTCTCGGATTCGACCGGCAGCGCGATCCTGTTCGGCGCGATCGGCGGCACCATCACGCCGGAAGGCCGGGTGGTCGACTATACGAACAGTCTGTTCGGCGTCACGCCCGGCACCCGCGACGTGTATCGCTACGACAAACATCACCTCGTGCCGTTCGGCGAATTCGTGCCGTGGGGCTTTCGCTGGTTCGTCAATCTGATGAGCATCCCGCTTGGCGATTTCGCGCGCGGCGCGCCGGTGCAGAAGCCGTTCATCGTGCATAACCAGCCGGTCGCGGTCGACATCTGCTACGAGGACATTTTCGGCGAGGAGATCGCGCGCACCATCCGCGAGAGCGACACGCCGGCCGGCGTGCTGATCAACTCCACCAACCTCGCCTGGTTCGGCGACACCATCGCGCTCGACCAGCATCTGCAGATCGCGCGCATGCGTTCGCTGGAGACGGGCCGGCCCATGCTGCGTGCCACCAACACCGGTATGACCGCCGCGATCGACGCCAACGGCAAGGTGCTCGGACGGCTGACGCCGTACACGATCGGCTCGCTCGATCTGACGGTGCAAGGCACTTCGGGCAGCACGCCCTATGTGACGAGCGGCAACAATACGGTGCTGGCCGTTTCGTTGCTGCTGCTGGCGTTCGGGTTTGCATTCGGGCCGGGGATAACGCGGCGCCGGAATGGAAACAATAAGCCGCAGTAAATCCTGCGTCACCGCGCCGTCCGTTTATACGTGAAAGCGGCGCGGTGAATTCATCGCCGAACATCAACCGTCAATAGAAAAACGCGCGCTGACGGGATTCCGCCAGCGCGCGTTTTCCATAAATCAGGCGTTACTGATTCGAAGCGATCCGCTGCTGAATATGCTGCGCACGCGCCGGTGAAGCGGGATGCGAACTCAATATGCTCGATTTGCCGCCGTCCGCCTGCGCGAGTTTGTTAAATGCCGTCACCAATCCCGACGGATCGAGCTTCTTCTTTTTCTGCAAATCGAACGAATAATCGTCGGCCGCGCTTTCCTGCGCTTGCGAGAATTGCGCGTTAATCAGCTTCTCGGAAAACTCGCCGAGCTGCGAACCGGACAGCGCCGCCGCCACGCCGCCCGTTGAAGACGCCACCGAGCGCACCGCCGAGGTCGCGTATGCGACCTGCATCGCCTTCTTCGTATGGCCCAATGCCACGTGGCCCATTTCGTGGCCGACCACGCCGCGCACTTCGCTGTCGTTCATCATGTCCATCAGGCCGCTATAGACGCGCACACAGCCGTTGGCCATTGCCCAGGCGTTGACGTCCTTCGTGAGATACACCTTGTAGTTCACCGGCGTGCCGTTGATGTTGTCGCCCAGTTGCGCGGCGATCTTGTCGAGGCGCTTCTGGTACTTGCTGTTCGGCGCGGCGATCTTGTTTTCGCTGTCCAGTTGCGCGCAGGACTTGTCGCTCAGCGCGCGCACGTCGGTGTCGCTCAAGGTGGCGGCCTGGGTGGCCAACTGGCCGGACTGGATCAAGGCGGACGGATCGACATTGCCGACACTGGAGCATGCGGCAAGCAACGCGAACGCCGAAGCGGCGATGACGAGGCGATACTGTTTCATCGTGGAAGTCTCTTTGCGATGTTATTGATTTCGGCGACGCGCTTTTAATGCGCCGCCCCATTCGCAATGGCCGCCTACTGCCGACAAATAAAATCAGTGTATGTCGATTGCATCAGCCATTGCGCCACGCGCGCAGACAAAAAAAACGCCTGACGAGCAGGCGTTTTTTACCACGATGCAAGGTTTTATTCATGCTTTTGCAAGCTTGAGTGACCTCAATTTTCAAAGTTGCCGCGAATTCGGGCAAGCATTCGTTCACGACGGCCGCATCGCTGGCGCGGTGCTTACTCGCTGCTTATGCGGTTCTGATTCGCTTCTTATTCCCCGTGTACGCCGATAACCGCCCGTTCAATTCGCCGGCACGGTGTCGATAAACGACTGGCGCAGCGAAAGCTTCTGAAAATGCTTGTCCAGATTCGGATACGGTTCACGCCAGTTCAACTCGGGCATGCGGAAGTCGAGGTAGCCCAGCGCGCAGCCCACCGCGATGTCCGCGAGCGTGTAGTGATTGCCCGCGCACCACGGCTTGCTGCCCAAACCCTGCGACATCGCGATCAGGCTTTCGTCGATCTTGCGCTGCTGCCGCGCGACCCAGGCTTCCACGCGCTGCTCGGGCGCGCGCTGCGTGCCTTCGAGACGAATCAGCACTGCCGCGTCCAGCATGCCGTCGGCGAGCGCCTCCCAGCAACGCACCTCGACACGCTCGCGCCCCGACTGGGGAATCAGCTTGCCGACCGGCGACAGCGTGTCCACGTATTCACAGATCACCCGCGAGTCGAACACCGCTTCGCCATCTTCCATCACGAGGCAGGGCACCTTGCCGAGCGGATTGAAGGTGTGAATCTTCGTGTCCGGCGCCCAGACGTTCTCGGGCACCAGTTCGTAGTCGATCTTCTTGTCGGCCAGCACGATCCGCGCTTTACGCACGAAGGGGCTGGCGAGCGAACCGATGAGTTTCATCATGACCATCTGCCTTTTCTTGAATTCGGCGAAAGTATAAGGGCTTGGCGGCATTCCCGAGCAGCACGCCGCAGGTTCGCGAGCCGCATGCAGACTCGCTGTGGATGGATTGCAACATTGCCCCGTCGCTCGCGCTGCGTCTAGCCGGCCGAACGGCCAACGCGGCGGCAAGGGGCGCGCGGACGGCATGCACGGGCGGCCATCGCGCTGTCTTACGGTTGGCGCGGTGCAGCGGCCACGGGGGCCGGGCGGCGGCCTCCAGCACGTCGTGGGCTCGGCCGCCGTCACGGGCCTGCGCGCCAGTAGCCCCGCCAAATAGGTCGCGGCATTGGGCGCTACAATCGCACGATGAACCAGCCGACCGAACCCACCATCGCCATCGACGTCTACCGCACGCGCCGCGAGCGCGTACTCGCCGCGCTGCGCGCCGCGGGCGGCGGCGTCGCCATCGTCCCCACCGCGCCCGAAACGGTGCGCAACCGTGACGCCGACTATCCGTACCGGCACGACAGCTACTTCTATTACCTGACCGGCTTCACCGAACCCGAGGCATTGCTGGTGCTCGACGCCAGCGCCGCGACCGGCGAGCCGGCGTCGATCCTGTTCTGCCGCGAGAAAAACGTCGAGCGCGAGACGTGGGAAGGCTTCCGCTTCGGCCCGGAAGGCGCGCGCGCGGCGTTCGGCTTCGACGCCGCATTCGCCGTCGGCGAAATCGATGCGCAACTGCCTCGGCTTCTCGCCGACAAGCCGTCGGTGCATTACGCGCTCGGCACGTCGGCGCAACTGGATGAGCAAGTGCGCGGCTGGCTTGAGGCGGTGCGCGCGCAGGGCCGCAGCGGCGTCGCGGCGCCCGGCGCCGCGCGCGACCTGATGCCGCTGCTCGACGACATGCGGCTCTTCAAGGATGACCACGAACTCGCCGTCATGCGCCGCGCGGGGCGGATTTCCGCGCAAGCGCATCGCCGCGCGATGGCCGCGTGCCGCCCCGGCGTGCGCGAGTACGAACTCGAAGCCGAGCTGCTCTACACGTTCCGCAAATTCGGCGCGCAGGCGCCGGCTTACACGTCGATCGTCGCGGCGGGCGCCAACGCTTGCGTGCTGCATTACCCGGCAGGCAACGCGATTGCCCGGGACGGCGACCTGATCCTGATCGACGCGGCGTGCGAACTCGACGGCTACGCGTCCGACATCACCCGCACCTTTCCGGCGAGCGGCCGCTTCACGCCGGCGCAGCGCGAACTCTACGACATCGTGCTGGCCGCGCAGCAGGCCGCCGTCGACGCCACGCGTCCCGGCGCCAGCTTCGACGAGCCGCACCAGGCCGCCGTGCGCGTGCTGTCGCAAGGCTTGCTCGACACCGGCATCGTCGAACGCACGAAGTTCGCCTCGGTCGACGACGTGATCGCCGAGCGCGCCTACGCGCCCTTCTACATGCACCGCACCGGCCACTGGCTCGGCATGGACGTGCACGATGTCGGCGACTACCGCGAGCGCGGCGCGCCGCGCGACGAAGCGGGCGCGCTGCCGTGGCGCACGCTGCAGGCGTCGATGACGCTGACCGTCGAGCCGGGCCTGTACATCCGTGCGGCCGAAGGCGTGCCGGAGCGCTACTGGAATATCGGCATCCGCATCGAGGACGACGCGATCGTCACGCCGACCGGCTGCGAGCTGATGACGCGCGACGTGCCGGTGGCCGCCGACGAGATCGAGGCGCTCATGCAGGAAGCCCGCGCGACCCATGAAACGAGGACGTAATCCGCGATGAACGACGTTTCCCAGTCGGCGGTGATTCTGAAGCCCGCCGCCTCCGCTCAGTCATTCGATTTCGACGTGACGATCGTCGGCGCCGGTCCGGTCGGACTGGCGCTCGCCGGCTGGCTGTCGCGCCGCAGCGCGACGCATGCGCTCAAGATCGCGCTCGTCGACGCGCGCGAGCCGGAGGATTCGATCGCCGATCCGCGCGCGATCGCCGTGTCGCACGGCAGCCGGATGATTCTGGAGCCGCTGAACTGGCCCGCCGACGCCACCGCGATCGAACGCATTCACGTGTCGCAGCGCGGACACTTCGGCCGCACGCTGATCGACCAGCGCGAGCACGGCTTGCCGGCGCTCGGCTACGTGCTGCGCTACGGCTCGATCGTCCACGGTCTCGCGCAAGCGGTGCATGCCACGCCCGTGCACTGGTTCCGCTCCACCTCCGCCGCCGCGCCGACGCAGGAACACGACGGCGTCACGCTGCCGATCGAAACCGCGGGCGTCACGCGGCATTTGCGCAGCCGCATTCTGGTGAACGCCGAAGGCGGCCTGTTCGGCGATCAGAAGAAAGCCGGCAAGAGCGCGGCGGCGGGCGACACGCGCGACTACGGGCAAACCGCGCTGGTCGGCACGGTCAGCGCATCGGCGCCGCAGCCGCACGTGGCGTGGGAGCGCTTCACGTCCCAAGGGCCGATCGCGCTCCTGCCGATGGGCGGCGTGCGCGGCGCGGATTACGCGCTGGTGTGGTGCTGCGCGCCCGAGGAAGCCGCGCGCCGCACGCAGCTTTCCGACGACGAATTCCTGCGCGAACTCGGCGCCGCCTTCGGCGACCGGATGGGCCGCTTCACGCAGATCCGGGGACGCGCGTCGTTTCCGCTCGGACTGAACGCGGTGGATACGCTCGTGAAGGGCCGCATCGTCGCGATCGGCAACGCGGCGCAGACGCTGCATCCGGTGGCGGGCCAGGGTTTGAATCTCGGCCTGCGCGACGCGCACGCGCTCGCCGACGCGCTATCCGCGGAAGGCCCGACGCCGCTCGCCCTCGCGACCTTCGCGCAACGCCGCGCGCTCGACCGGCGCATGACGATCGGCGCCACCGACACGCTCGCGCGACTGTTCACCATCGACTTTGCGCCGCTCGCGATCATGCGCGGCCTCGCGCTCACCGCGCTCGAATTCGTGCCGCCGGTGAAAACCGCGCTGGCGCGTCAGATGATGTTCGGACAGCGCCGCTGAGTGCACCGCCCGCTTGCGCCGCGCGGTTTTTTTGCGCGGTTTTCCGGGCGCTTGGAGCAAGCGGCGCAAACGGCGGCGGCTCTATGAACCGGCCCGCTTTCATAGAAGATTTAATAGGTTACGGTCGACACATGTCGAATCCCGGTTACCTGTTAACGCTAAAATAGCGGTTTTCCCTTGCATTTCGCGAACGCTCCGATTGACGAAGCTGAACAATCGGTTGCGCGCGCGTCCACGTCATGCCCACTCTCGGCTCCCACAATCTGCGTAACAACCTGTTCGTCGCCCCGATGGCCGGCGTGACCGACCGGCCGTTCCGGCAGCTCTGCAAGCGGCTGGGCGCGGGCTATGCGGTGTCGGAAATGGTCGCCTCGAACGCGCAGTTGTGGAAAAGCGAAAAGACCATGCGCCGCGCCAATCACGCGGGCGAGGTCGAGCCGATCGCCGTGCAGATCGCCGGCGCCGATCCGGCCATGATGGCCGAGGCGGCCCGCTACAACGTGGCGAACGGCGCGCAGATCATCGACATCAACATGGGCTGTCCGGCCAAGAAGGTGTGCAACGTGGCGGCGGGTTCGGCGCTGTTGCAGAACGAACCGCTGGTGCAGCGCATCGTCGAGGCGGTGGTGGGCGCGGTGGGCGTCGGGCCCGACGCGGTGCCCGTCACGCTGAAGATCCGCACCGGCTGGGATCGCGACAACCGGAACGCGCTCACCATCGCGCGCCTCGCCGAAGCCGCCGGCATTTCGATGCTGACCGTGCACGGCCGCACGCGCGCCGACCTGTATCACGGCGAGGCCGAGTACGACACCATCGCCGCGGTGAAGGCGGCGGTGCGCATTCCGGTGGTCGCCAACGGCGACATCACGTCGCCGCAAAAAGCGCGCGAAGTGCTCGCCGCCACCGGCGCCGACGCGATCATGATCGGCCGCGCCGCGCAAGGGCGCCCGTGGCTGTTCCGCGAGATCGAGCATTTCCTGCAAACGGGTGAGTTGCTGCCGCCGCCGCGCATCGACGAAATCCAGCAGGTGATGAACGAGCATCTCGAGGATCACTACGCGTTCTACGGCGAATTTACCGGTGTGCGCACTGCGCGCAAGCACATCGGCTGGTACACTCGCGGCCTTTCTGGCGCCAACGTGTTCCGGCATCGCATGAATACGCTGGACACCACGCGCGAACAACTCCTCGCCGTCAACGAATTCTTCGACGCACAGAAGGCGATCTCCGAGCGCCTCGTCTACGTCGACGAAACGCTCGACAACAACGACGGCGAGCCGGACCATACCGACCGACTAGCAGCATGAGCAAGAACAACATCGAACAATCTGTCCGCGACAGCCTGGGCATCTATTTCCAGGATCTCGACGGCTCCAATCCGCACGACGTCTACGACATGGTCATTTCATGTGTGGAAAAACCTTTGCTCGAAGTGGTGCTCGAGCAGGCCGGCGGCAATCAGTCGCTGGCCGCCGAGTATCTCGGCATCAACCGCAATACGCTGCGCAAGAAGCTGCAACAGCACGGTTTGTTGTAGCGCGTCGTCATTTCTTCGCGCCCTGCCACGTTTCCCTTCGGCTTTTCGTCTTCATCATGATCAAGCAAGCGCTCATCTCCGTTTCCGACAAGTCCGGCATCGTCGACTTCGCCAAGTCGCTGTCGGACCTCGGCGTCAAGATCCTGTCGACCGGCGGCACCGCGAAACTGCTCGCGGACGCGGGCCTCTCCGTCACCGAAGTCGCGGATTACACCGGCTTCCCGGAAATGCTGGACGGGCGCGTGAAAACGCTGCACCCCAAGGTGCACGGCGGCATTCTCGCGCGCCGCGATCTGCCGGAGCACATGGCCGCGCTCGAAAAGCACGACATTCCGACAATCGACCTGCTGGTCGTGAACCTGTACCCGTTCGTGCAGACGGTGTCGAAGGAAGCGTGCTCGCTGGAAGACGCGATCGAGAACATCGACATCGGCGGCCCGACCATGCTGCGCTCGGCTGCGAAGAATCATCGCGACGTGACGGTGGTGGTCGACCCGGCGGACTACGCGGTGGTGCTCGAGGAGATGCGCGCGAACGGCAACGCGGTGTCGTACAAGACGAACTTCCGCCTCGCCACCAAGGTATTCGCGCACACCGCGCGATACGACGGCGCGATCACGAACTACCTGACGAGCCTGACCGACGAATTGCAACACGCGTCGCGCAACACGTATCCGTCCACCTTCAATCTCGCGTTCGACAAGGTGCAGGACCTGCGCTACGGCGAAAACCCGCACCAGAGCGCCGCGTTCTATCGCGACCTGTCCGTGCCGGCCGGCGCGCTCGCGAACTACAACCAGTTGCAAGGCAAGGAACTGTCGTACAACAACATCGCGGATTCCGACGCGGCGTGGGAATGCGTGAAGACCTTCGACGTGCCGGCCTGCGTGATCGTCAAGCACGCCAATCCGTGCGGCGTGGCGGTGGGCGCGGACGCGAACGAAGCGTATGCCAAGGCGTTCCAGACCGACCCGACCTCGGCGTTCGGCGGCATCATCGCGTTCAACCGCGAAGTGGACGAAGCGGCGGCGCAAGCCGTGGCCAAGCAGTTCGTCGAAGTGCTGATCGCGCCGTCGTTCAGCGTCGAGGCTCGGCAAGTGTTCGCGGCGAAGCAGAACGTGCGTCTGCTGGAAATCGCTCTGGGCGAAGGCCATAACGCGTTCGATCTGAAGCGCGTCGGCGGCGGTCTGCTGGTGCAGTCGCTCGATTCGAAGAACGTGCAGCCGCGTGAATTGCGCGTGGTCACGAAGCGTCACCCGACGCCGAAGGAAATGGACGATCTGCTGTTCGCGTGGCGCGTCGCGAAGTATGTGAAGTCGAACGCCATCGTGTTCTGCGGCAACGGCATGACGCTCGGCGTCGGCGCGGGCCAGATGAGCCGCGTCGATTCCGCGCGCATCGCGAGCATCAAGGCGCAGAACGCCGGTTTGACGCTGACCGGTTCGGCCGTGGCGTCGGACGCGTTCTTCCCGTTCCGCGACGGTCTGGATGTGGTGGTGGCCGCGGGCGCGACCTGCGTGATCCAGCCGGGCGGCTCCATGCGCGACGACGAAGTGGTCGGCGCGGCGGACGAGCACAACATCGCGATGGTGTTGACCGGGGTGCGGCACTTCCGGCATTGATTCCGGCTTTTGGGGCACGGCGCGCGGTTCGATTGGCGCATCGGTCACCCAGTTGGCTTGAATGAGACGGCTTGGTGGAGACTTCCATCAGGCCGTTTTTTGTTGCCTTCCCTCTGCGCTGCACCGTTCAATCGTCCGGGTCCTTTCTCTCGTAACCTCCGCTGACATCGGGATGCTGGCTGATGTAAGTGCTGAGCCCCTGCCCTCGTCGCGCGAGACGCTTGAGCGCGGCAACGTGCTTCACACCGACGCTCGCCTCCGTGTACCAATACGCGACGCCGGTCTTGAAACGGACCGCGACATAGTCGTCGCCAATCTCATACGCCGCGACGCCCGAATCGCCACTGACATTCCGATAGCGCTCCATCCGCGATGACCTCCCTGTACGCATGCAGCAGCAGTTTTTATTCCGCCGACATCGCCGCATGCCGGCCGCCGCGCGGCACGTTCGTTGTAGTATCGCAGGCACCAGCTTTTTACCGCGCGTGCGGCACTCCATGAGAATTCTCGGCATCGACCCCGGCTTGCGCGTGACCGGCTTCGGCGTGATCGATCAAAGCGGTCACACGCTCAGCTATGTCGCGAGCGGCGTCATCAAGACCGCCGACGCGGATCTGCCGTCGCGTCTCGGCACCATTTTCGAAGGCATCTCCACGCTGATTCGCCAGCATTCGCCGGATCAGTCGGCGATTGAAAAAGTGTTCGTCAACGTCAATCCGCAATCCACTTTGCTGCTCGGCCAGGCACGCGGCGCGGCAATCTGCGGACTGGTGGCGGGCGGCGTGCCGGTCGCCGAATACACCGCGTTGCAGTTGAAGCAGGCCGTGGTGGGCTACGGGCGCGCAACCAAGGAGCAGATGCAGCAGATGGTGGTGCGGCTGCTCAGTCTTTCCGGCGTACCCAGCACCGACGCCGCCGACGCGCTCGGCATGGCGATCTGCCACGCTCACGGCGGATCGACGCTGAGCACGCTCGGCGGCATCGCGCCTTCGCTGGCGAAGAAAGGGCTGCGCGTCAGGCGCGGACGCCTCGTCGGCTAAGCGAAAAAGCGCACGACGCGCCGCCCGCTCGCTGCGCTACACTCGCCCTTTCTCTCAAGAATGAACTCCCCATGATCGGTCGCATTGCCGGCGTTCTGCTGGAAAAAAATCCGCCGCATTTGCTCGTCGACTGCAACGGCGTCGGTTATGAAGTCGACGTGCCGATGAGCACGTTCTACAACCTGCCGTCGACCGGCGAACGTGTCGTGCTGCTCACGCAAATGATCGTGCGCGAGGACGCGCATCTGCTGTATGGCTTCGGCACGGCCGAGGAACGCTCGACCTTCCGCGAACTGCTGAAAATTTCCGGCATCGGCGCGCGCATGGCGCTGGCGGTGCTCTCGGGCATGAGCGTGCACGAACTCGCGCAGACCGTCACGCTGCAGGATGCGGCGCGTCTCACGCGCGTGCCCGGCATCGGCAAGAAAACGGCGGAGCGGCTGCTGCTCGAACTGAAGGGCAAGCTAGGCGCGGATCTCGGCGCGATGGCCGGCGCGGCGTCGGCATCCGGCCACGCCCCCGATATCCTTAACGCGCTGCTTGCCTTGGGCTACTCCGAGAAAGAAGCGTTGGCGGCCGTCAAAAACGTGCCGGCCGGCACCGGCGTTTCCGAGGGCATCAAGCTCGCGTTGAAGGCGCTGTCCAAGGGTTGAAGCCAGGCGCGCGCGGTACAATGAACCCATGATCGAAACCGACAAACTCGCCGCCGAACGCATCATCGCGGCCACGCCCGTCTCGCCGAACGAAGAAGCGTTCGAGCGCGCGTTGCGCCCGCGCCAGCTCGAGGAATACGTCGGGCAGGAAAAAGTGCGCGGCCAGTTGGAAATTTTCATCGAGGCCGCCAGGCGCCGTTCGGAATCGCTCGACCACGTCCTGCTGTTCGGGCCGCCTGGTTTGGGCAAGACCACGCTCGCGCACATCATCGCGCGGGAAATGGGCGTGAATCTGCGGCAAACGTCCGGCCCAGTGCTCGAACGCGCCGGCGATCTCGCCGCGCTGCTCACCAATCTCGAGGCCAACGACGTGCTGTTCATCGACGAAATCCACCGGCTCTCGCCGGTCGTCGAGGAAATTCTGTATCCGGCGTTGGAGGACTATCAGATCGACATCATGATCGGCGAAGGGCCGGCCGCGCGCAGCGTGAAGCTGGACCTGCAGCCGTTCACGCTGGTCGGCGCGACCACGCGTGCGGGCATGCTGACCAATCCGCTGCGTGACCGTTTCGGCATCGTGGCGCGGCTGGAGTTTTATAACGCCGAGGAACTCTCGCGCATCGTCACGCGTTCGGCGTCGCTGCTGAATGCACAGATCCATCCGGACGGCGCGTTTGAAATCGCCAAGCGCGCGCGCGGCACGCCGCGGATCGCCAACCGGCTGCTGCGGCGCGTGCGCGATTTCGCCGAGGTGAAAGCCGACGGCAACATCACCGCGCAAGTGGCCGACGCGGCGCTCAAAATGCTCGACGTGGACGCGGTCGGCTTCGACCTGATGGACCGCAAGCTGCTCGAGGCGATTCTGCACAAGTTCGACGGCGGCCCCGTCGGCGTCGACAATCTCGCGGCTGCCATCGGCGAAGAGCGTGACACGATCGAAGACGTGCTCGAACCGTATCTGATCCAGCAAGGCTTCCTGCAGCGCACGCCGCGTGGGCGGGTCGCCACGCTGCTGACCTACCGGCATTTCGGTCTCGCCGCGCCGGACTCGTCGAGCGGACTGCCGGGCTTGTGGGATTCGGCCGCGACCTGAGCCAGGCGCATGCAGTTGGAAGCGGCGCGCCGATCGACGGGTTACAGCACCTTCTTGAAACTATCGTCCGCGCTGGGCGCATCGAGATGCGACACGTCCGCCCACGACACGATGGACGCCTTGCCGCCGTCAAAATCCACCACGTTCACGCTCGTATTCAGCAACGCGTAATCACGCGGTGCATCGAGCGGCAAGGCGCATGCGAACCGGCGCACGCAATCGAGCACGCCGCCATGCGCGACACACGCGATTCGTCCGCCAGGATGCGCGGCCACTAGCGGCTCGACCGCATGCAGCACGCGATGGTAGAAGACGCGTTGCGACTCACCTTCCGGCGGCGCGAAACCCGGATCACGGGTTTGCCAGTGCGTGTGTTCATCGGGGAAACGAGCGGCGATCTCGTCGCTGTCATGCCCCTGGAACGCACCATAGGAGCGCTCGCGCAAACCCTCGCGCAGTTGCAGCGGCAAGCCGAGCATCTCGGCAATCGGCTGCGCGGTTTGCCGCGCGCGCTGCAGGTCGCTGGAATAAATCGCATCGAGCCGCGCGCCCTGCTTCGCTTCATTCGCGATGCGGCGCGCAAGGCGTTGCGCCTGCTCGAGCCCGGTCGTCGCAAGCGGAATGTCGATGTGACCTTGAATGCGCTTGATGCGGTTCCAGTCGGTCTCGCCGTGGCGGATGAATAGAATCTGCGTGGTCATGGGATGAAGTGGGCGCTATTCGCCGGTTATGCCGAGCCGGTATTGTCGCAAATCCGGCTGGAGAGTAGACGCGGGCGCCGTTGCGCGCCTCGTGTTGACGCGCGCTTCAGGCGTTCGCCTGGAGCCAGAAGGTGACCGGCCCATCATTGACGAGCGACACCTGCATGTCAGCGCCGAATTCGCCTGTCTCCACAATCGGATGCTTCGCGCGGGCCGCCGCAACGAAGTAATCGAAGAGCCGCTTGCCTTCATCCGGTGGCGCGGCTGGCGTGAAGCTGGGGCGCAAGCCGCTGTTCGTATCCGCGGCCAGCGTGAACTGCGAAACGAGCAGCAAACCGCCTGCGCGGCCCGCGCCGTCGAGATTCTGCACGGAGAGATTCATCTTGCCGGCCGCGTCGCTGAACACGCGGTAGCCGAGCACCTTGGCGAGCAGCCGGTCGGCTGCGGCTTCCGTGTCGCCGCGCTCCGCGCAGACGAGCGCCAGCAGCCCCGCTTCGATCGCGCCGGTCACGCGATCGTTCACGCGCACTTCCGCATGCCGCACACGCTGGATCAGCGCGATCATCGGCGCGGCTCCGAATGCAATGCCCGGCTCATCAGGCCGTCAGCGTGACGCGCGCAAAACGGCGCTTGCCGACCTGCACGACGTACTCGCCGGCCTCAACCTTCAGACCCTTGTCGGACACGGTCGCGCCGTCGATCTTCACGCCGCCTTGCTCGATGTTGCGCAGCGCTTCGCTCGTCGACGGCACGAGGTTGGCCTGCTTGAGCAACTGGCCGATCGCGAGCGGCGCGCCGGCCAGCGTGAGCGACGGAATATCGTCCGGCACCCCGCCCTTCGCGCGATGGTTGAAGTCTTCGAGCGCGCGCTCGGCGTCGGCTTGCGAGTGAAAGCGCGCGACGATTTCCTGCCCGAGCATCACCTTGAAATCACGCGGATTGCGACCCGCTTCGATCTCTTTCCTGAAGCCGGCGATCTCTTCCATCGGGCGGAACGAGAGCAGCTCGAAGTAACGCCACATCAGCACGTCGGAAATACTCATCAGCTTGCCGAACATGTCGTTCGGCTTTTCGCTGATGCCGATGTAGTTGTTCTTCGACTTCGACATCTTCTCGACGCCGTCGAGACCTTCGAGCAGCGGCATCGTCAAGATGCACTGCTGTTCCTGGCCGTACTGCTTCTGCAACTCACGGCCCACCAGCAGATTGAATTTTTGATCCGTGCCGCCGAGTTCGAGGTCGGCGTTCAGCGCGACGGAGTCGTAGCCTTGCATCAGCGGGTACAGGAACTCGTGGATCGAGATCGGCACGCCGCTCTGAAAACGCTTGGTGAAATCTTCACGCTCGAGAATCCGCGCGACCGTGTAGCGCGACGCGAGCTTGATCATGCCGTCCGCGCCGAGCGGCATCGACCACTCGCTGTTGTAGCGGATCTCGGTCTTGTCGCGGTCGAGCACGAGCGCGGCCTGCTCGAAATAGGTTTTCGCGTTCGATTCGATCTGCTCGCGCGTGAGCGGCGGCCGCGTGGCGTTACGGCCCGACGGATCGCCGATCAGCGACGTGAAATCGCCGATCAGAAAGATCACCGTGTGACCGAGGTCCTGCAACTGACGCATCTTGTTCAGCACGACCGTATGGCCGATGTGAATGTCCGGCGCGGTGGGATCGAGCCCGAGCTTGATGCGCAGTGGCGTGCCGGTCGCCGCGCTCTTCGCGAGCTTTTGCGCGAATTCCTCTTCGATCAGCAATTCGTCCACGCCGCGCTTGGTGACGGCGAGCGCATGACGGACTTCGTCGGTGATCGGAAAAGCGGGACTGGGCTTGGTGGACTCGGTGCTCATGCTGGAAACTTGAAGTCGCGAAAAAGGGTGATTGTCCCATAGATGCACGCCGCCGCGCCCACTGAGTCGGCCACAACGGGCGCGGCGGCGCACGATTTCCATGTGCGGACGTGGCGGTGAGCGCGGCCGCGCTTTTTCTTCAGCCGCGCTTGCGCCAAGAATCTGCTACAACCAACGCAACGAACCATCGACAGGAGCAGCAACGTGGCGCAAGACCCCGCAGACGGCATCTACTTCGGATTGATGTCAGGCACGAGCATGGACGGCGTGGACGGTGTGGCCGTCAGGTTTGCCCAAGGGAAACCGCCGGAGGTGCTGGCCGAGGCGTTTGTCGGCTTCGCGGCGGGCTTGCGCGAAGCGCTGTTCGCCTTGCAACAGCCGGGAGACAACGAAATCGAACGCGAGGCGCTGGCCGCCAACGCGCTCGCGACCCGTTACACGGTGTGCTGCCACGAACTGCTGCGCGGCGGACGCCTATCCGCCCCGGAGGTGCGCGCGATCGGCGTGCATGGGCAGACGGTGCGGCATCGGCCGGAAAAAGGCTACACGCGGCAGATCAACAACCCCGCGTTGCTCGCGGAAATGATGCATATCGACGTGATCGCCGATTTCCGCAGCCGCGACGTCGCGGCGGGCGGCCAAGGCGCGCCGCTCGTGCCGGCGTTTCATGCCACGGTGTTCGGCATGAAGGACGAGACGCGGGTGGTCTGCAATCTCGGCGGCATCAGCAACATCACGGTTCTGAACGCGACCGGCAGCGTGCGCGGCTTCGACTGCGGGCCGGCGAACGCGCTGCTCGACGAGTGGGCCGAACGCCATCTCGGCAAACCCTTCGACGAGAACGGTCATTTCGCGGCGGGCGGCCAGGTGGACCGCACGCTGCTCAACGCTTTGCTCGATGAGCCGTTTTTCGCGCAGCAGCCGCCGAAAAGTACCGGCCGCGACCTGTTCAATGCGGAATGGCTCGACGCAAAGCTACAGCCGTTCGCAACGCTCGCCCCCGCGGATGTGCAAGCGACCCTGGTCGCCCTCACGGCGGTGACGGTCGCACGCGAAATCGAGCGGCATGCGTCGGATGCGAGAGCGGTCTACGTATGTGGGGGCGGCGCGCGCAACCCGGAGATTCTGAAGGCGCTGCAGCAGGCGCTGGAGGACAGCGGCGTCAGCGGCGTTCCGGTAATGACGACCGACGCGCTCGGCGTGCCGCCGAGCCAGGTCGAGGCGCTAGCGTTCGCCTGGCTGGCGATGCGCTGCGTGGCGCGCCTGCCGGGCAATCTGCCGGCGGTCACCGGTGCGGCCGCGGAACGCGTGCTGGGGGCGATTTATCCTCGCTGACAAATGGAAACGGGGCCGAAGCCCCGTTTCCATTTACAACTTGTTCGCCTAACCGGCCATCAAACCGAGAACGACGAGCCGCAACCGCAGGTGGTCGTGGCGTTCGGGTTCTTGATGACGAACTGCGCGCCGTTGATGTCGTCCTTGTAGTCGATTTCGGCGCCAACCAGATACTGGTAGCTCATCGAATCGATCAGCAACTGGACACCGCTCTTGTTCATGATGGTGTCGTCTTCATTAACGGCTTCGTCGAACGTAAAACCGTACTGAAAGCCCGAGCAGCCGCCGCCCTGCACGAAAACGCGCAGTTTGAGGTCCGCATTGCCTTCTTCTTCGATCAGTTGCTTGACCTTGTCAGCCGCTGCGTCGGTAAAAACGAAGGGGGCGGGCATCTCGGTCACGGGTGTGTCGGTGACTGCGTTCATTCGAACTCTCCAAAAAGCTTCTAACCGCTATTGTAGGGCTGATCTCGATATCGTGCCGAAGCCCACAAAATCAATGGGTTCTTCCACGAAAATCGACGGGCGGCGCGATTGCCGGCAGCACCCCGCCCGAGCGGATGAATCGCCGGCCACGCGCTGAATCCACCGCGACAGAGCGACGCCGCGCGAGCAATAAAAAAGCCGCCTTCGCGAAAGCGTTGGCGGCTTTTGCAGCGCTCCAGCCCGAAAGCCGGTTCGCACCCGAAGCGATTAACGCTTCGAGAATTGCTTCCTGCGACGTGCCTTGTGGAAGCCGACCTTCTTACGTTCGACTTCACGAGCATCACGCGTCACGAAGCCGGCGTGCGACAGTTGCGGCTTCAGCGTTGCGTCGTAGTCCATCAGTGCGCGGGTGATGCCGTGGCGAACCGCACCGGCTTGACCCGTTTCACCGCCACCCGTGACGTTGACCTTGATGTCGAACGTAGCGGCGTGGTTCGTGAGTTCCAGCGGCTGACGCACGATCATGAGCGACGTTTCGCGCGAGAAGTAATCGGCGATGGGCTTGCCGTTCACAACGATATCGCCCTTGCCTGCCTTGATGAAGACGCGTGCGACGGCGCTCTTGCGGCGGCCCGTGCCGTAATTCCAGTTACCGATCATGTGGGCTCCCCTTAGATCTCGAGCGCTTTCGGCTGTTGTGCCGAATGCGGGTGCGTTGCTTCAGCGTAGACCTTCAGCTTCTTGATCATCGCGTAGCCCAGCGGGCCCTTCGGCAGCATGCCCTTGACCGCTTTCTCGAGCGCACGGCCCGGGAAGCGTTCCTGCATCTTGCCGAACGTCGTTTCATAGATACCGCCCGGGTAACCCGAGTGGCGATAGTACTTCTTGTCAGTAGCCTTGTTGCCCGTGACCTTCAGCTTGCCGGCGTTGATAACGATGATGAAATCACCGGTGTCGACGTGGGGAGTGAATTCAGGCTTGTGCTTGCCGCGAAGACGGTGTGCCACTTCGCTGGCGACACGCCCGAGAACCTTATCCGTCGCGTCAATCACGTACCATTCGCGCGTCACCTCATGGGCTTTTGCGGAAAACGTCTTCATGATCGATCCAAAAAAATTGCTGCGCCCAATGTGTTTTTTCCTGCTTGTAGTGTGCGCATCGAGGCGCGTGCAGGCTCTCCCTGTTCTTCCTCCGCGGGCGCGGATGCGGAAAAGCCCTGAATTATAAAGGAATTTGCTACACCAAGTCAAAAGGCGCGGGAGTTTGCGCGAGATGTGCGGTGATCTGGCTGGCAAGGCGCGCTATGTAACCCGCTGTCCTACTGAAATCAGCCTCGCACGGAAAAAGGCGCGGACGAAAAAAAACCCGAACGAGCGGTTCGGGTTTAATCCACCAAAGGAGGAGGTGGAGGAGACAGCGGAGGTTGCGAACTGCTGCAACCGATGAAATCGATTATATGAGACGCCCTTGTGCAACGCAAGAACATTTGCATTGCGAAATGCAATCCCGCAATGTGAGAAACACTATCGTTGCAGGCCGGACGTCGAGTTTCCTTTGAAATTAAGGTACAAGGCCTTTTTGCCAGCGCATGCGGACGTGCCGTCTAGAGTAAAACCCCTAAAGCCCCCAGGCATTCCCCGAACCGACTGCGGATGCCGCACTGCAACACGCAAGTAGCTAGTTCGCATAATTCCGGGCGAAAGTCGCCTCGGGCGGACACCCAAACGCCGGGCTACAATGCGTCTCTCATAGCGAAGCGCGGTGGAGCACAGCATGGAATGCAAAGTTAGCTGGATGGGACAGGACGGGATGGCGTTTGCGGCCGAGACGGGCAGCGGCCACCTCGTCACGATGGATGGCGCGCCGGAAGGCGGCGGCCGCAATCTCGCGCCGCGCCCGATGGAAATGGTTCTGCTCGGCACCGGCGGCTGCACCGCCTACGACGTCGTGATGATCCTGAAGAAAAGCCGCCAGGAAATCGCCGGCTGCTCGGTGACGCTGAAGGCCGAGCGCGCCAGCGAAGACCCGAAAGTGTTCACCAAGGTTCACTTTCATTTCACCGTGACCGGCAAGAACCTGAACCCCGCCACGGTCGAGCGTGCGATCAATCTGTCGCACGACAAATACTGCTCGGCGTCGATCATGATCGCGAAAACCGCCGAGCTCACGCACTCATTCGACATCGTCGCGGGCTAAGGAGTCGCGCGGCGCGCGGTTCGGCGCGCTCGCTGCTAACCGCCGCCCAAGATAAGCACGAAATAAAATGCCGGCGTCCGCATGGACGCCGGCATTTTTGTTATATCAGGTGGCAAAGCAGGCCGATAAGCCGGATTCTGTGCACGCGCCACGTCCGAAAACGCGACGCGCGTGGCAGCCATTCCTCTAGGCGCGCCATTACTGACACGCTCGAGCTTCCTACCCGCAGACGTGACGGGGGCCCCGTCCTGCATCTCGAAGATGCTAGCCTGCCTACTTGGAATTGCTCCGGGTGGAGGTTACCGTGCCGGTCTGCCTTGCAGCAGCCGCGGTGCGCTCTTACCGCACCGTTTCACCCTTACCTGATCCCGGCTTGCGCCGGGCCATCGGCGGTTTGCTTTCTGTTGCCCTGTTCCGCGTGTCGCCACGGATGGCCGTTAGCCATCACCCTGCCCTGTGGAGTCCGGACTTTCCTCGCCCTCTTTGGCCGAAGCCGCGGAGGCCGCGACTGCCTAGCCTGCTTTGCTGGCGAGGATTTTAACACTTGGGTAGCCGGCAAGCCGCTTGAACCGCTGAAATAGCCGAATGGCCAAGTCGATGAGTGGATCCAGTAGAAATCCGGCGCCAGCCCCTTAAAGCCTCTGGCCGGCGCGCCGGCCTGCCCGAAACACGGAAATGTCGTCGTAAAACGCGGGCGATTCGTTCTCCGCCCACCAGCCGGGAATGCCCAGCACGGGAAGCGGCGCGAACATACGGCTCGTCAAGGCGTCGGTGTTCAGGAGCGCCGCGCTCACGGATTCGTCGAGCCACGCGTCGCGCGCCACGGCGTCCCATCGGAAATAGTCGGACGGCACATCGACGATCCACGCATGCCCCGTGCAGGCCTTGAACGGCGCGATCAGCTTTTCCAGCAACGCGTGGCCGAAGCAACGCACTTCGCAACTCGCACCCCAAGCGTCGCGCCGGGCAACCAGCAGCGTCCGCCAGTCGAATCCGCGTAACGCGGCGCTCAATGCCGGATCGGCGCAGGCGAACAGCAACGCGTTCTCGTCGAACAAGGTCAGCGTGTCGCGTACGCCGCCGCGGGTCGGACCGACGCCCAGCACGTCGATTGCCGCCGACTGCCGCGCATTCAGCGCCGCCTTGATACGCGGAAATGCAAACCACATCGAACCGTTGAAGAAGTCATGCAGATTGTGGCGTGTCGGCACGCAGCCGGTGGCCGCGATATGCGCCTCGTATGCGGCGCCGGGCGGCAGATCGTCTTGCGCGATGAACGCAAGCCGCTGCCCGCGCCCGGTGGTCTGCCGCATCTCGCCGGCATCGGCGTTCATTTCGGCGAGCAAGGCCGCGTAACTGGTCAGCGCGGCCTGCTGCCAGCGCTGGCCGCGCCCGGCGAACTGCGCGAACCACGGCGCCGTCCAGTCGATATCGGCGAAGCCTGGCCGCGCCGCGTCACGCACCTGCATCTAAGGCGACCTCAAACCAGGCGCCAGGCGATCGACTCACCGCCACGCAGCGGCACAACCGGCGTGTCGCCGACCGGCAGTTCGGCCGGCAACGTCCATTCCTCGCGACGCAGCGTGACCTTCTCCGCGCTGCGCGGCAGGTCGTAAAAATCAGCGCCGAAAAAGCTGGCGAAGCCTTCGAACTTGTCCAGCGCGCCCGCTTTGTCGAATGCTTCCGTATAGAGCTCGAGCGCGTGCAGCGCCGTGTAGCAACCCGCGCAGCCGCACGCGTGTTCCTTCAGACCCTTCGGATGCGGCGCGCTGTCGGTGCCGAGAAAGAAACGCGGATTGCCGGAAGTGGCCGCCTCGACCAGGGCCACACGATGCGTCTCGCGCTTGAGCACCGGCAAGCAGTAGTAATGCGGACGAATGCCGCCCTGGAAAATCGCGTTGCGGTTGTACAGCAGGTGATGCGCGGTGATGGTCGCGCCCAGCAGCCCCGGCGCCACGCCGGCTTCGCGGATGTAGTCGACCGCATCTTTCGTGGTGATGTGTTCGAACACCACCTTCAGCGCCGGAAATTCGCGGCGCAGCGGCGTCATCACGCGGTCGATGAAAACTTTTTCACGGTCGAACAAATCGATCGACGAATCCGTCACTTCGCCATGCACGAGCAGCGGCATGCCGGTTTCCTGCATCACTTCGAGCGTTTTCGCGCACTTCATGATGTCGGTGACGCCCGCGTCGGAGTTGGTCGTCGCGCCCGCCGGATACAGCTTCACGCCATGCACGAAACCGCTTTCGCGTGCGCGGCGGATTTCGTCGGGCGGCGTGTTGTCGGTCAGATAGAGGGTCATCAGCGGCTCGAACCGCGCGCCGGCCGGAATCGCGGCGATGATCCGCTCGCGGTACGCCTGCGCCATCGCCGTGGTGGTGACCGGCGGCTTCAGGTTCGGCATGATGATCGCGCGACCGAACTGGCGTGCGGTATCCGGCAGCACGGCGGCGAGCATCGCGCCGTCGCGCACATGCAGATGCCAGTCGTCCGGGCGAGCGATGGTGAGGGAATCGATGGGAGCGTTGGGAGCGGTCATGGCGAAGGGGCGAGATTATGCGGCAAAAAGCCAATCGACCTGTTCAAACCGCAACATTGCAGCCTAAACACACGTCAATTTTGCTATTTGGCGTTTCTGGCTCGGTGATATGCTTGGAATTCATCATTGTAACGGCTCGCCCCGTTCACAGGCTTACCCGCAACATGTGCCAACTTCTCGGAATGAACTGCGCCGCGCCAACGGACGTCACGTTCTCGTTCACCGGCTTTGCGGCGCGCGGCGGCGTCACCGATCACCACGCGGACGGCTGGGGTATCGCCTTCTTCGAAGACAAAGCCTGCCGCCTGTTCATCGACCATCAATCGTCGGCCACCTCGCCGATCGCCGAGATGGTCAAGCGCTATCCGATCAAATCGAAGAACACCATTGCGCATATCCGCAAGGCGACGCAAGGGCACATCCTGCTGGAAAACTGCCATCCGTTCATGCGCGAATTGTGGGGGCGCCACTGGATCTTCGCGCATAACGGCGACCTGCAAGATTACTCGCCGGCGCTGACGGGCGTTTATCAGCCGGTCGGCACGACCGATAGCGAGCTCGCGTTCTGCGCGCTGTTGCAAGGCTTGCGCAAGGCTTTCCCCGGCACGCAGCCGCCGCTCGACGAACTGTTCGCCGCGCTCGAAACGCTCACGCGTGAAATCACACAATTCGGCGTGTTCAATTTCCTGATGTCGAACGGCCAGGCGCTGTTTGCGCATTGCTCGACGCACCTGCACTACATCGTGCGGCGCTGGCCGTTTTCCACCGCGCATCTGGTCGACGCGGACGTCTCGATCGACTTCGCCAAATACACCACGCCGGAAGACCGGGTCGCGGTGATCGCAACCAAGCCGCTGACCGACAACGAAGTGTGGACCGCGTTCGAACCGGGCGATCTGCTGATGTTCCAGCACGGCGACGTCATCGGCCGCGTCAACGTGCCGGTGCCGGCCTCGGTGCTCGAGAAGCTGCGGAATCCGGCGCTGGATGCGTCGGCCTCGGTGAGCACGATAGCGGCTTCGGTCGAACCCGCCAGTCCTGCCGGGACGGAGGCCGAAGTCGATCTCGAAGCGGCCGACGACGCCGCCGCGTTCGAATCCTGAGCCACGACGCGCCTGCACTCGCAGGCGTCGACAGTCCGCGCGCCGCACATGAAAAAGCCGCTTCGTCCCCGAAGCGGCTTTTCTTTTTCTCCCGGCGAGGGCCGCGCCCAATAAACCGCGCGGCCGCAAAAGACTCAGTGCAGGATTTTCGCCAGAAAATCCTTCGCGCGATCCGACTTCGGATTCGCGAAGAAATCTTCCTTGCGGTCGTCTTCGACGATCAAGCCCTTGTCCATGAAGATCACGCGATGCGCGACCTTCTTCGCAAAGCCCATTTCGTGCGTGACGCACATCATCGTCATGCCTTCCTGCGCGAGTTCGACCATCACGTCGAGCACTTCGTTGATCATCTCAGGATCGAGCGCCGAGGTCGGCTCGTCGAACAGCATCGCAATCGGGTCCATCGACAACGCGCGTGCAATCGCCACGCGCTGCTGCTGCCCGCCCGACAACTGCCCCGGATACTTGTCCGCGTGCGCACGCAGACCCACGCGATCGAGCAGCTTATAGCCCTTGGTCGTGGCTTCCTCGTTCGAGCGGCCCAGCACCTTGATCTGCGCGAGCGTCAGGTTCTGCACGATCGACAGATGCGGGAACAATTCGAAATGCTGGAACACCATGCCGACTTTCGCGCGCAACTTCGAGAGATTGGTTTTCTTGTCGGTGAGCGACTGGCCGTTGATGACGATCTCGCCCTTCTGGAACGGCTCGAGGCCATTGACGGTTTTGATCAGCGTGGACTTGCCCGAGCCCGACGGCCCGCACACCACCACCACTTCACCCTTTTTGACTTCCGTCGTGCAGTCGGTCAGCACTTGAAATTGACCGTACCACTTCGAAACATTCTTGATAGAGATCATCTTGCGACCTTTTTCTGAAGACCTTTGACGAGGCTCGACGCGACCACACAGATCACGAAATAACACGCGCCAGCGAACAGTACCATCTCGACATTCGTGCCGTCACGGTCGCCAATATTCGTGGCGGTGCGGAAGAAGTCGGCGAGGCTGATCACGTAGACGAGCGACGTATCCTGAAACAGCACGATGCCTTGCGTGAGCAGAAGCGGCACCATTGCGCGGAACGCCTGCGGCAGCACCACGAGACGCATGGCCTGCGCGTAGTTCATGCCGAGCGCGAACGACGCATTGACCTGCCCGCGCGGCACCGACTGGATGCCGGCGCGAATGATCTCGGAATAGTACGCCGCCTCGAACAGCGAGAAAGCGACCATTGCCGACGCGAGGCGAATATCGATATCGGGCGAGAGCCCGAGCACGTTCTGCAACACCTGCGGCACGATCAGGAAGAACCACAGCAGAACCATCACCAGCGGGATCGAACGGAAGATCGTGACGTAGCCCTTCGCGAACCACTCGAAGGGCTTGAACGACGACAACCGCAACATGGCGAGCACCGTGCCCCAGATGATGCCGATCACGATCGCGATCAGGGTGATCTTGATGGTAACGATGGCGCCGGTCCACAGCGTAGGCAGTGCGCCCGGAATACCGCTCCAGTCGAAATGGTGCATCACTTGCCTCCGATATAGCCGGGCAACCGGGTCTTGGCTTCGACCCAGCGCATCAGTTGCATCACGATCAGATTGATCAACACATACGCCAGCGTGACCGCGATGAACGACTCATACGTCTGCGACGTGTAGTCGACCAGTTGGCGCGCCTGCGCGGACAGATCCAGCAGACCGATGGTCGACGCAACCGCCGAGTTCTTGAAAATATTCAGAAACTCGGACGTAAGCGGCGGCACGATGATGCGGTACGCGACCGGCAACAGCACGTAGCGATACGTCTGCCATTGCGTGAAGCCCATTGCCAGGCCCGCGGCGCGCTGGCCGCGCGGCAACGCGTTGATGCCCGAGCGCACCTGCTCGCACACGCGCGCCGCGGTGAACAGTCCGAGACAGATAATCGACGATGAGAAGAACTGCGCACTCGGCGGCAGTTGCTTGTACCAGGTGCCGATCGACACGGGCAGCAACTCCGGTATCACCAGATACCAGATGAAGAACTGCACGATCAGCGGGATGTTGCGGAAAATCGCGACATAGAGCGTGCCGATGCCCGACGCCCATTTGTTCGGCACCGTGCGCAGCACGCCGAACAGCGAGCCGACGATCAGCGCGATCACCCATGCCGACAGCGACACGGTAATCGTCACCCAGAAGCCGGACATCAGCCAGCCCAGATAGGTGGTCGGCTCGCCGGTCGAGACCGGACTCAGCAGAATGCCCCAGTTCCAGTGATATGACATGACCAAGACTCCAGCAAAAAGAAACGGAAGAAGCGTGCGGCCCCTTCCGTTTCGTTCAGCAATTCAAAAACAGCTAAGGTTTAATCGATAGCCTTGTCATTCGGGCTCTTGTAGAGCGCCTTGATGTCGTCGCTTTCCGGGAAGTTCAGGTTCAGGCCCTTCGGCGGAATCGGCGATTCGAACCACTTCTTGTAGATCTGGCTGGCTTCGCCCGAGGTTTCGACCTTCGCGATCGCGTCGTCGACAACCTTCTTGAACTCCGGATCGTTCTTGCGAATCATGCAGCCGTATGCTTCGTGCGATTGCGGCGCGCCGACGATCACGAAGTCGTCCGGCTTGTTCGATTTCGCGCGTTCGCCTGCCAGCAGCGCGTCGTCCATCATGAACGCGGCGGCGCGGCCGGTGGAGAGCGTCAGGAACGACTCGCCATGATCCTTCGCGCTGATGATGTTCATGCCCATGCTCTTGTCCTGGTTCATCTTGCGAAGCAGGCGCTCGGAGGTGGTGCCGGCGGTCGTGACGACCGTCTTGCCCTTCAGGTCGGCCCAGTCCTTGATGCCCGAGTCTTTCTTGGTCATCAAGCGTGTGCCGATCACGAAGATCGTGTTGGAGAATGCGACCTGTTGCTGGCGCTCGGCGTTATTCGTGGTCGAACCGCATTCCATGTCGACGGTGCCGTTCTGCACCAGCGGAATACGGTTTTGCGACGTAACCGGCGTCAGCTTGACCTTCAGGCCAGGCATGTTCAGCTTCTGCTTGACCGCCTCAACCACTTTCAGCGCGAATTCCTGCGAATAGCCGATGACATTCTGCTTGTCGTCGTAATACGAGAACGGGATCGACGATTCGCGATGGCCCAGCGAAATGACGCCCGTGTCCTTGATCTTTTTCAGCGTACCGGCGTCTTGCGCATGCGCGCCAACCGTAAACAGTCCGAGAGTCGCGAGCAGCAGCGCAGCTTTTTTAACCTTCATTTGTGATCTCCTTGGCAAGAACCGGCGCCAGTTTAGCAAAGTAATTATTCTGAAAGTATGGCTATAAACCATGTTTGTTGCGTCTCGCCCAAAGGGGACTTGCTTCGGGGCGCGCGCCGCTATGGTTTACAGCGCCTTAACCCAATCAGTCAAGCTTTCCGGGCATGCGAATGCGGGCGGCATCGATACGATGCCGCCCGCCGGGTAACACACGCGGTCTTGTGAACCGCGTTGAAGCAAGCGTATTCGAGCGGGTCCGCGGGTGGCGGAGCCGCCGTTCACGCAAACCGATCAGGGATACAGGCCGCGCATTTCGCGCGCTTGCAGAATCCGCTTACACGCGACGATAAACGCCGCGGTACGCACGGAGACGTTCTGCTCGCTCGACACCTGCCACACCGCGGCGAATGCTTCTCGCATCACGCGCTCGAGGCGCTGGTTGATTTCGTCCTCGGTCCAGAAGAAGCTCGAGAAATCCTGCACCCATTCGAAGTACGACACCGTCACGCCGCCCGCATTGGCCACGACGTCCGGAATCACGAGAATGCCGCGATCGTGCAGGATGTCGTCCGCCGCCGTGGTGGTCGGGCCGTTGGCGCCTTCCACGATGATCTTCGTCCTGATCTTGCCGGCGTTCTTTTCGGTGATCTGGTTTTCCAGCGCGGCCGGAATCAGGATGTCGGACTCGACGGTCCAGAATTCCTCGTTCGTCACGGCATCCGCTTCGGGGAAGCCACCCACGCCGCCCGTCTTCGCCACGTGTTCGAGCAAGGCGACCGCATCGATACCGGTCGACTTGTACAGCGAGCCGGTGTGATCCTGCACCGCGACCACCTTCGCGCCCGCTTCCTGGAACAGACGCGCGGCGATGCCGCCCACGTTGCCGAAGCCTTGCACGGCGATGCGCGCGCCTTCGATATCGAAGCCGATGCGGCGCGCCGCTTCGCAGCCGACCACGAACACGCCGCGGCCCGTCGCCTCGCGGCGGCCCAGCGAACCACCCAGCGTGATCGGCTTGCCCGTCACGACGCCGGTCGCCGTTTGGCCCTGGTTCATCGAGTACGTGTCCATCATCCACGCCATGATCTGCTCGTTCGTGTTCACGTCCGGCGCGGGAATGTCGGTGTTCGGTCCGATGATGATGCCGATTTCACTCGTGTAGCGGCGCGTCATGCGCTCCAGTTCGCCACGCGACAAGGTGCGCGGGTCGACGCGGATGCCGCCCTTGGCGCCGCCGTAAGGCACGTTCACCGCCGCGTTCTTCACCGACATCCACGCGGACAGCGCCATCACTTCCGACAGCGTCACGTCCTGGTGATAGCGCACGCCGCCCTTGCCCGGACCGCGCGACACGTTGTGCTGCACGCGATAGCCCTCGAAGTGCGCGACGGTGCCGTTATCGAGTTCGATAGGCACGTCGACGATCAGGATGCGCTTCGGGCGCTTCAGGGTTTCGAGCCAGCGGGACAGCGAGCCGAGGTACGGCGCGACGCGGTCGACCTGACGCAGGTAGTTGCCCCAGGGGCCGAGGTCTTCGCTGTTGAGGTAGGAGGGAATGGACTGCAACGTTGCGGCGGATTGTGCGGCTTGCTGCTGGGAAGACATGAACGCTCCGGCGTTGATCGAATAGCAGCATTGTGGAAAAACGCCATTTTGAAATCCAATGCCGTTTCCTTATCCGATTATGTTTTATTTGCATAACCATCGGAAAGCCGCAAATCCACGTCGTGGCAAAGCATGTTTTTCAGCGGGCATCCGCGCCATGCGCCAGTTCCTCGGCGACGACCTCCCACAACTGCCGCACGAGTACCTGCCGGGCATCGTCGCTCTTCGCCGCCAGTTTGTCGCGGTAGAGGCGAATCTCCATGGTCAGCGTGAGTTGCCCTTCCGGCGTGCCGCGCGTGGCGCGATCGAGACGGATCAGCTTGCCCTCGGCGACCGCGTCCTCCACCGCGCTATGCGGCAGGAACGCGACGCCGTGGCCGGCCAGCGCCATCGCCTTGAGTCCCTCGGCCATGTCGGTTTCGTAGAGCCGGTCGAGGTACAGGCGCTCCGGCGCGTTGGCGAGGATCACCTCGGTCATGCGGCCCAGATACGCGTTCGGCGTGTACGACAGATACGGCGTGGACGCCTCGGCGGTGCCCGGCAGCGTATGGCGCGGACGGCCGGCGCGGCCCGGCGCCGAAAACGGACTGATCGGCTCGTTGCCGAGCGTCAGCATGTCGTAGCGGGCGGGGTCGAGCGCGACCGGATGGCTCGGGTGGTGATAGCCCATCATCAGATCGCAGCCGCCCTCCACCAGCGACAACGCCGCGTCGTGCACGTTCAGCGCGCGCAGTCGCGTGTGGATCGTGCCCATCTGCGCTTCGATGCGCTGCAGCCAGCGCGGAAAGTACGTGAGCGACAGCGTGTGCGGCACCGCGAACTCGATGGTCGCTTGCGGCGTCGCCGTATGGCCGCGCAGCAACGCGCGGGCCTCGTGGAACTGCGACAGCATCGCGAGCGCCTGCTCGTTGAAAACCTGACCGGCCGCCGTGAGCCGCGTCGGATAAACGGAACGGTCGATCAGTTCAGTGCCGAGCCACGCTTCGAGCGCCTGAATGCGCCGGGAAAACGCCGGCTGGGTGACGTGGCGTAATTCGGCCGAACGGCTGAAACTGCGCGTTTCCGCGAGCGAAACGAAGTCTTCGAGCCATTTCAGTTCCATGCGTAGCCTGCCGCCGGCGGGAGAGAAGAAGTCAGCATTCTAGATCGTGCCGCCATGCGGGGCGCGGGCGGGAGCGGAAATCAGGAGCGGCACCGTCCGGTGGTAAAATTCGCGGTTCCCGCAGTTTCCTCCGCGTTTTTCATCCTTGCGTCAGCCCCCATCATGTCCGACACCCGCCCCGACACCCTGTTCGCGCTGAACGCGCTCTCCCCGCTCGACGGCCGCTACGCCGCGAAAACCGAAGCCCTGCGCGACTGGCTTTCGGAAGCCGCATTCATGCGCAATCGCGTGACGGTCGAAATTCACTGGCTGATCGCGCTCTCGCGCGCGGGTTTCGCCGAGGTGCCGCGCTTTTCCGAAGCCTCCGAGCAATTCCTGCTGCAACTGGCCGAGCGCTTCACCGCGCACGACGCCGCGCGCATCAAGGAAATCGAGCGCGTGACGAATCACGACGTGAAAGCGGTCGAGTACTGGCTGAAGGAATCGGTGAAAGGTCAGGAAGAACTGGAGCGCGCCAGCGAGTTCATTCACTTTGCCTGCACGTCCGAAGACATCAACAATACGTCGCACGGGCTGATGCTGGCCGGCGCGCGCGAGCACGTCATTTTGCCCGCGCTGCGCTCGGTGCATCAGCGCCTCGTCGCACTCGCGCACGCGCACGCCGAACAGCCGATGCTGTCGCGCACGCACGGCCAGCCGGCGAGCCCCACCACGCTCGGCAAGGAAATCGCCAACGTCGCCGCGCGCCTGGAACGCGCAATCGACCGTGTCGCGAAGGTCGAACTGCTCGGCAAGATGAACGGCGCGGTCGGCAACTTCAACGCGCATCTGTCCGCCTATCCCGAGTTCGACTGGGAAGCGTTCTCGCGTGAAGTGGTCGAGCAGCGTCTGAAGCTCACGTTCAATCCGTACACGATCCAGATCGAGCCGCACGACTACATGGCCGAACTGTTCGACGCGGTGTCGCGCGCCAATACGATCCTGCTGGATCTGGACCGCGACGTGTGGGGCTACATCTCGGTCGGCTACTTCAAGCAGCGCACGAAGGCCGGCGAGATCGGTTCGTCGACGATGCCGCACAAGGTCAATCCGATCGACTTCGAAAACTCGGAAGGCAATCTCGGCCTGGCAAACGCCACGCTGCGCCACCTCGCCGACAAGCTGCCGGTTTCGCGCTGGCAGCGCGACCTGACCGACTCGACGGTGCTGCGCAATATGGGGGTCGCGTTCGGTTACTCGCTGCTCGCGTACGACTCGCTGATCCGCGGTCTCGACAAGCTCGAAGTGAACGCGCAGCGCCTGAACGAAGATCTCGACAATTGCTGGGAAGTGCTGGCCGAGCCGGTGCAAACGGTGATGCGCCGCTACGGCATCGAGAATCCTTACGAGCAGTTGAAGGAATTGACGCGCGGCAAGGGCATCACGCGCGAGGCGCTGCAAACGTTCGTCAGCGGCCTTGCGATCCCGCAAGACGCGAAGGATCGCTTGCTCGCGATGACGCCGGCTTCGTACATCGGCAAGGCGGTCGAACTGGCGAAGCGGATTGCCTGAGCTTCCCGCCGGGGCTCATGACATGAAAACCCGGGCATGAAAAAGGCGCTCCACAGAGCGCCTTTTTTCATGCCAGCACGTCAGCTAACCGCTCACCGCGATTGAACCTGCTTCAACACATCGTCGATGATCGCCTCGGGCGACAACTCGATGCTCACCGTGATCGCCTCATCCGGGCCCGGCTCCTCGAGCGTATCGAGCTGGCTTTGCAGCAGCGACGGATCGAAGAAGTGGCCGGTGCGCATCGTCAAACGCTGTTCCAGCACTTCGCGCGAACCCTTCAGGTAGACGAAGCACACATCCTTGTCGCCGTCGCGCAGCACGTCGCGATACGAGCGCTTGAGCGACGAACACGTGAACACCGCCGTCTCGCCCGCCTTCTGCTTTTCTTCGATCGCGGCGCGGATGGTTTTCAGCCAGGGCCAACGGTCCTCGTCGGTGAGCGGAATGCCCTGGTGCATTTTCTCCTTGTTGGCGGCGCTGTGAAACGCGTCGCCGTCGGTGAACGCGCACTGCAGGCGTTCCGCCAGCATTTCGCCAATCCTCGTCTTGCCGGCGCCCGACACGCCCATTGCGATCAAAATCATCAAAAACTCCTTACACGACCGTCGACAATGCGAAGGTCAACGCCAAACCCATCACCGAGATGATGGTCTCGAGGAGCGACCATGTCTTGAAGGTCTGCCCCACCGTCATACCGAAGTACTCCTTGATCAGCCAGAAACCGCCGTCGTTCACGTGCGAAAAGATCAGCGAGCCGGAGCCGGTGGCGAGCACCATCAATTCCGGCGTGACCTGCACGCCGCTGGCCGCCGCGATCGGCGCGACGATACCGCAGGCGGTGGTCATCGCGACCGTTGCCGAACCCGTGGCGAGGCGAATCAACGCGGCAACCAGCCAGCCGAACAGCAGCGGCGACAGATGCATCGCCGTCGCCACGCCGACGATTTCCTTCGAAATGCCGCTATCCATCAGCACCCGCCCGAACCCGCCGCCCGCGCCGACGATCAGCGTAATGCCCGCGATCGGCGCGAGACATTCGCCGCAGAACTTCTGGATCTGCTCGCGGTTGAAACCGCGGCTCGCACCGAAGGTCCAGAAGCTGACCAGCACGGCGATCAGCAGCGCGACGTCCGAATTGCCGACGAAATGCAGCAGGTCGTTCGCCAGCGTTTTCGGCGTGAATACGAGATCGGCCCAACTGCCGACCAGCATCAGGATCACCGGCAGCAGGATCGTGAAGAGCGTCACGCCGAAGCCCGGCAACTCCCGCTTCGGCGCCGCATTCTGCGCGCCGTTCATGCCAAGCTCGTCATGGCCGACAAATTGCGCGGCGAGCGGATTGTCCTTCGGCAGCTTGATGAAGCGGTTGATCAGCAACGCGAACAGCGGGCCCGCGACGATCGCGGTCGGCACGCCGACGATCAGCCCATAGGCGATCGTCTTGCCGATATCGGCGTGATACTGCTGCACCGCGAGCATGGCGGCCGGGTGCGGCGGAATCAGCCCGTGCACGACGGAAAGCCCCGCGACCATCGGCAAGCCGACCAGCAGCAGCGATTTGTTGGTGCGCTTCGCGACGTTGAACGCGATCGGAATCAGCAGTACGAAGCCGACCTCGAAGAACACCGGCAAGCCGACGATGATCGCCACGACCATCATCGCCCAATGAATATTCTTCTCGCCGAACCAGTCGATCAGCGTGGTGGCGATGCGTTCGGCGCCGCCGGATTCGGCCATCATCTTGCCGAGCATCGTGCCGAGGCCGACCACCACCGCGATGTGCCCGAGCGTGTTGCCGTTGCCGGTTTCGAACGATTTGACGATGGTGCCGATCGGCATGCCGGACACGAGGCCCAGCAGCAACGACACGATGATCAGGACGAGTAGCGGGTAAATCTTGTAGCGGGTGATCAGCAGGATCAGCAAGGCGATGGCGATCACCGCGTAGACCAGCAGCATGCTGCCGTGAACAGCTTCCATGAAGCTCCTCCTTCGTTATTGGTTGTGGGTGCGCACGGCTGGCACCTCGTCTCGTGGTGGCCAGCGGCGATGCCGGAAAAACCGGCTCGCCGCGCGGACGCTGAATTTTACTTGCTGTTCTGCCTGAAGGCGCGCGAATCCAGCACGCATATCGAAAGAAGCCTCGCCGCGACAGCCGTGGTGGCTATATCGACGAGGCTCCTTGCAGGCAAGACGGGGATGACACGGAATCGCGCGCCGCTTCGGTTCAGTGAGAACTCAATGGGCAGGCGCCGCCAGTTGGCTGGCCGCACGCGCGAGACGCGTGACTTCGTCCCAGTGCTGCGAGGCGAGCGCGGCCTTCGGTGTGAGCCATGAGCCGCCCACGCACACCACGTTCGGCAGCGCCAGGAAATTCGGGGCCGTTTCGGCCGTGATGCCGCCGGTCGGGCAGAACTTCAGCGTCGGGAACGGGCCGTGGAACGCTTGCAGCATCGGCACCCCGCCCGCCTGTTGGGCCGGGAAAAACTTCACGATCTCGTAGCCGAGTTCGAGCGCGGTGATGATGTCGGTCGGCGTCATGACACCCGGCAGCAGCGGCAAGCCGGCGTCCTGCGCGGCCTTGTGCATGTCTTTCGTCAGCCCCGGCGAGACGCCGAACTTCGCGCCGGCTTTCTTCGCCTGCGCGCAATGCTCGGGCTTCGTGATCGTGCCGACGCCGACCACGATGTCCTCGGCCAACTGGCTCGCGCGTTCGATCGCTTCGAGGCCCGCCGCGGTGCGCAGCGTGATTTCGAGCACCTTCACGCCACCCGCGTGCAGCGCGCGCGACACATGCTCGCCCTGTTCGACGGAGTCGAACGCGAGCACCGGAATCACCGGGCCGAGGCGCACGATATCGCTTACTGTTTTCGAGGTCATGGTCAGACTCCTTGTTTCTGCAGCGCTTGGCTGGCTTGAGTGGTGCTGGTGTGTGCATGGCCGTGCTGGTGCGCGCCGCGCTCGCCCACCATCGGGCCGAACACCGACGCGCCCTGCTCCGCGGGCGCCGCCGCCGCACGGAACACGCCGAACAGTTCGCGGCCGAAGCCGACTTCGTTTTCCGCCTGATGCCGCGGCACGGCGCCGGGCCGCGCGGCCCATTCGGCCGCGTCGATTTCGATGTCGAGCACGCCGGCTTCCGCGTCGATCACCAGCATGTCGCCGGTGCGGACCTTGCCGATCGGGCCTTGCAGCAATGCTTCCGGCGACAGGTGAATCACCGCGGGCACCTTGCCCGAGGCGCCCGACATGCGGCCGTCGGTGACCAGGGCGACATGGAAGCCTTGATCCTGCAACACGCCGAGCAGCGGCGTCAAACGATGCAGTTCGGGCATGCCGTTTGCCCGCGCGCCCTGAAAACGCACCACGGCGATGAAGTCGCGCTTCAGCTCGCCGTTGTCGAATGCTTCCTGCACGGCTTCCTGCGAATCGAACACGATGGCCGGCGCCTTCACCTTGCGATGCTGCGCGGCCACAGCCGAAATCTTGATCACGCCGCGGCCGAGCTTGCCCTGCATCAGACGCAAGCCGCCGTCCGGCTGGAACGGCTCCTTGATGCCGCGCAGCACCGCGGTGTCCGCGCTTTCGGCCGTGCCCGGCACCCATTGCAGCTTGCCGTCGAGCAACTTCGGCTCCTCGGTGTAGTGCTTCAGGCCCTTGCCCGCGACCGTGTTCACGTCTTCGTGCAGCAAGCCGCCTTCCAGCAGATTGCGAACGAGGAACGCGACGCCGCCGGCGGCGTGGAAATGGTTCACGTCGGCCTTGCCGTTCGGATAAATCTTGGCGAGCAGCGGCACCGCTTGCGACAGCGTGTCGAAGTCGTCCCAGTCGATCACGATGCCCGCCGCGCGCGCAATCGCCACCAAGTGCAGCGTGTGGTTGGTCGAACCGCCCGTGGCCAGCAACGCGACGATGCCGTTGACGATCGCCTTCTCGTCGATCACGTGCCCGATCGGCATGTAGTTGCCGCGCTCCACCGTCAGATCGAGCACGCGGCGCGCGGCTTGCGCAGTTAGCGCGTCGCGCAGCGGCGTGTGCGGATGCACGAACGCCGAGCCCGGCAGATGCAGGCCCATCACTTCCATCAGCATCTGGTTGCTGTTCGCGGTGCCGTAGAACGTGCAGGTGCCGTGGCTGTGATAGGCGGCGGCTTCCGCTTCGAGCAGCGCGTCGCGGCCGCACTGGCCGGTGGCGAAAAGCTGGCGTGTCTTGGCTTTCTCGTCGTTCGAGAGGCCGCTGCCCATCGGGCCGGCCGGCACGAAAATCGTCGGCAGATGGCCGAATTGCAGGGCGCCGATCAAAAGACCGGGCACGATCTTGTCGCAGATGCCGAGGCACAGCGCCGCGTCGAACATGTTGTGCGTGAGCGCGACCGCGGTGCTCATCGCGATCACCTCGCGCGAGAACAGCGACAGCTCCATGCCCGCGTTGCCTTGCGTGACGCCGTCGCACATGGCGGGCACGCCGCCCGCGAATTGCGCGACGCCGCCGTTTTCACGCGCGGCTTCCTTGATGATGTCCGGGTAGTTTTTGTACGGCGCGTGCGCCGACAGCATTTCGTTATACGACGACACGATGCCGATGTTCGGCTCGCGGATCGCCTTGATGGCGAGTTTGTCGCGGCCCTCCAGCCCGGCAAAGCCGTGAGCCAGATTCGCGCACGAGAGCGCGCCGCGCGCCGGGAACCGGCCCTGTGCCTGGTCGATGCGCGACAGATAAGCCTCGCGAGTGGGCTTGCTGCGCTCGATCACGCGTTGGGTGACCTTCAACAATTGCGAATGCGGGGAAACCATCGGAACTCCTTCTTCGCTGGCTAAAGACGACTTGCGGGCGTTGCACGCACTATGCCAGGCAGGTATCGCGGGGGATGTCGGATCAGTCGACGACGCCAATGTTAGTAGAAAAACTACACGGTCGCAATCGCGAGTCGTGCTGCGCTGCGGCATCGCCGAACCGCCCGTCTCGGCCTGCTGGCTTGGGTTGGGCGCTGCGCCTGCGAACCTAGGGATTACACCTAGACCCGAATATGTAGTTTTTGTACCTTGTTTGGCAATCAGATATAGTCCACGCATTCCTCAGCATAGTGCGAGTTTTACGATGATGCTGTCCCAAGTGGAAGAGATGCGCGATCAGTTGCGCCCATCCGAGCGCAAGCTGGCCGACTACGTGATCGAGTCGCCCCGCGAGGTGCTCGATCTGTCGATGACGGAAGTCGCCGCGCGTGCCGGCGTGAGCCAGCCGACCATCGCGCGTTTCTGTCACGCGCTCGGCTTCTCGGGGTTTCGCGAGTTCAAGATCCGGCTCGCGCAGGGCATTGCGTCAGGCGTGCCGACCGTCTATCGGGACGTGCGGCCGGACGAAGGCGCGCCGGGGCTCATCGCGAAGGTCTTCGACCGAACCATCGGCACGCTGATCCAGGTGCGCAACAGCCTGTCGCCGGATAGCGTCGAAGCGGCCGTCGAATTGCTGGCGAACGCGGCGCGCATCGAGTTCTACGGGGCGGGCGGCTCGGGCATTGCCGCGCAGGACATTCAGCACAAGTTCTTCCGGCTCGGCATGCCGAGCGTCGCTTACTCCGACCCGCACACCTATTCGATGTCGGCGGCGCTGCTCGGTCCCGGCGACGTGGTGGTGGCGGTTTCCAACACGGGCCGGACCCGCGACATCATCGAAGCCGCGCGCTCGGCGCTGGCTCGCGGCGCGAAGGTGATCGCGATCACGCATGGCAATTCGCCGCTGGCGCGGGTCGCGACGATCTGCCTGTTCTCGAACGTCGTGGAGGAAACCGACGTGTTCTCGCCGATGACATCGCGCATGTCGCATCTGGCGATCGGCGACATTCTGGCGGTCGGCGTCGCGCTCAAGCGTGGACCCGATCTGGTGGAGCGGGTGGGGCAGGCGAAAGGGGTGATCGCCCGATTGAGGATCGATGGGGAGGTTTGAGCGACCGGGTCCGAAGGTTCTCAGAACGGCTTGATCACCACCAACGCGACCGCTGCCAGCATCCCCAGTACCGGCAGCTCATTGAACAGCCGATACCACTTGTCCGTCCGCCGATTCTCGACGCGCTCGAACCTGCGCAGCAGCACGCCGCAATACGCGTGATAAACGATGAGCAGCAGCACCACGCCCACCTTCGCGTGAATCCAGCCCTGCCCGCGCCCGATTCCCACCGCGAGCCACAACCACAGCCCGCACGCGAGCGCCGGCACCGCGATAAACGTCATGAAGCGAAACAGCTTGCGCGCCATCGTCAACAGTCGCGCCGTCGCGGCGGGCTCCGTTTCCATCGCCAGGTTGACGAAGATGCGCGGCAGATAGAACAGGCCGGCAAACCAGGAAGCAATCAGGACGATGTGAAACGTTTTTACCCAAAGCATCGGCGGTCCTTGTCGTTCGTATAACGCGTTGGCGCGAAAAGAAGCGCGCTCGGCGGCGCGCTTGTGGTTGTGCTTGTGCGGAGAAACCGGGGCGGCGGCGCGGTTTTTATTGCCGCCCTTCGCCGTGCCCCAGCACGATGTATTTGAGCGACGTCAGCCCTTCGAGCCCCACCGGTCCGCGCGCGTGCAGCTTGTCGTTCGAAATGCCGATTTCCGCGCCCAACCCGAATTCGAAGCCGTCCGCGAAACGCGTTGACGCGTTCACCATCACGCTCGCCGAATCCACTTCGCGCAGGAAGCGCATTGCGCGGTCGTGGTCTTCCGTGACGATCGCGTCGGTGTGCTGCGAGCTGTACTCGTTGATATGTTCGATCGCCGCGTCGACGCCGTCGACCACCTTGATCGCCAGCACCGGCGCGAGGTATTCGGTGCGCCAGTCTTCCTCGGTGGCATCGACCAGCGGGCCGATGCCGGCTTCCGCCAACACCGCGCGCGCCGCGGCATCCACCCGCAGTTCGACTTCCTTGCCGCGGTACAGCTTGCCAAGCGGCGGCAGCACTTCGGCCGCGATACCGCGCGCCACCAGCAGCGTTTCCATCGTGTTGCAGGTGCCGTAGCGGTGCGTCTTCGCGTTATCGCAGACGGTCAGCGCCTTGGCAAGATCGGCGCGATCGTCGACATACACGTGGCAGATGCCGTCGAGGTGCTTGATCATCGGCACGCGCGCTTCGTTCATCAGGCGCTCGATCAGGCTCTTGCCGCCGCGCGGCACGATCACGTCGACGTATTCGGTCATCGTGATGAGCTTGCCCACCGCGGCGCGGTCGGAGGTGGCCACCACCTGCACCGCGTCCGGCGGCAAACCGGCCGCCGCCAACCCTTCGCCGATCAGCTTCGCCAGCGCGGTGTTGCATTCGAGTGCCTCGGAACCGCCACGCAGGATCGTCGCGTTGCCCGATTTCAGGCAGAGCGCGGCGGCGTCGATCGTCACGTTGGGCCGCGATTCGTAGATGATGCCGATCACCCCCAGCGGCACGCGCATCTGGCCGACCTGGATGCCGCTCGGCCGGTACTTCAGATTGCTGATTTCGCCGATCGGATCGGCGAGCGCGGCGACTTGCCGCAAGCCTTCGACCATCGTCTTCAACGCCTTGTCCGACAGCGTGAGGCGATCGATGAAAGCGGCGTCGAGACCCTTTTCGCGTGCACGGGCGACGTCGCGCGCATTGGCTTGCTTCAGCAACGCGGCGTCACGTTCGATCGCCTCGGCGACGGCGGCAAGCGCGGCGTTCCTGGCCGCCGTCGACGCCCGCGCCATCGCCCGCGAAGCGTGGCGGGCGCGGCGGCCGAGGTCGGTCATGTACTGGTCGATATCCATGGTGATTCTCGTGGTGCCGCGCACGTTCACGTGCGGCGGACGGGCAGAATTAGCGAAAGATCAAACGATTGTAAGTCGGGCGGCGGTGCTTTGCTTGCGCCACCGAACGGGAATGCGGGGGACTTCATATTGCGCCGCCTGGGCGTGGGAGCGATGCAAGCGATCAGTGCCCGGCATCGGCAGCGGAATCCGCTCACCTTCACCGCTCGCCGAGTCAGCGCGCGAGCCAGGCCCAATCAGCCGGGCCTTCGCCCCGGCGCAACCGCCGAGGTGCGAGGTCGCGGCGGCGGCACAGGCGCCGCTTTTGCCGGCGACGCCACCGTCATGGCCAGTTCGAACAGTCCGTTCCACGGATCGGGCGGCGGGTCGTTGCGATGATTGCCCGGCGTGCCGCCCGACAAACCCTTCACTTGCCGGTCGAGGCGCGCCGCCAACGCGAGCGCCTTCTCTAGCGCGCCTTCGGTGACGCGCGACAACGCCGGCCCGATCAGCCGCTCACGCGGGCCCCACACGCGGTTCTCGCGCACCAGCATCGCGAGCGGCTTGCCGGCCGCGACACCGCGCTTGATTCGCAGCAGCGTGCGCACTTCTTCCACGACCGCCCACAACACCAGCACCGCGGCCTCGCCTTCGCCGCGCAGACCGTCGAGCATGCGCGTCAAGCGGCCGACGTCGCCCGCGAGCATCGCTTCGTTCAATTTGAAAACGTCGTAACGCGCGACGTTCAGCACGGCGTCCTGAACCTGCTCGAAACTCAGCGACCCGGCCGGATACAGCAAGCCCAGCTTCTGGATTTCCTGATGCGCGGCGAGCAGATTACCTTCCACGCGCTCGGCGATGAACGCGAGCGCGCGCCGCCCTTCCTCGCCTGCGGCCACTCGCTGCCCTTGAGCAGCGAGCCGCTGCCCCACCCAATTCGGCAACTGCGCGCGCTCGACGGGATCGATCTTCAACGCGACGCCGGCTTCGGCCAACGCCGTGAACCACCCCGACTTCTGCGTGGCCGCGTCGAGCCGCGGCAGTGTGATCATCGTCAGGACGTCATCGTTGACGGCGGCGGCAAGCGCCTTCAGCGCGTCGGCGCCTTCCTTGCCGGGCTTGCCCGACGGAATGCGCAACTCGACCAGTTGACGGTCGCCGAACAACGACATCGACTGGCTCGCGCCGAGCAGCGAACTCCAGTCGAAACCCCGCTCGACGGTGAACACCGAGCGGTCCGTGAAGCCGGCCGCACGCGCGGTGGCGCGAATCCGGTCGCACGCTTCCTGCGCGAGCAGGTGCTCGTCGCCGTACACGACGTAGAGGCCGGCGAGTCCCTTGGCGAGATGCGCTTCGAGCGCGTCAAGTCGGAGTTGCATGGCTACCGATGGGCGAGGTTGAACAGGTGCGGCAAGTGAATCGAAATACGACGCTCACAGCGGCGGCGGCGGCAACGGCGCGCGCGGCGCAACCGCCGGCGCTTCCTGACCCGGCGCGGGATGCAGCGACTTCACGATCTCGAGACGCCGCGTGAGCTGGTCGATCGCGTCGTTCTCCATGTCGGCGAAAAGAATGTCGGACTCAGCCGCCTTCGCCTGCGAATACTGGTCGCTATAGGTCATCGCCCGGTTCAGCGCGATCACGCTCGGCGGAATCAGGATCGTGCCGTCCTTGCCGGTCAGCGTGTAATTCATCGAGAGATTCAATTGATACTCCGCGACGACACCCAGCGAGTTGAGCGTCAGCGTGCTGATGCCGCGGTTCTCCGAGATCAGCAGCGTTGCGTCGGCATTCGCGGGCGACTTGACCACCACCGTGTCGCTGCCGCCTTGCACCATGCGCGTAAGCCGCGCGCCCGCCGCGGCCGAACCGCCGGAGATATAGAGACGTTTGAACGCGTAGTCCTGCTGGCCGCGCAGTTGGAAGCCGCAGGCGGACAACATCAGCACGCTGCAAGCCAGCGTCAATAACGATCTGCGAGTCACATTGGCTCCTGGTTCGCAGTAGATTCCGCAGCGAGGACAAGCGCCGCCGCATGTGGCGGCGTCCTGCCTGCTGTCGTGTCTTGATGGATCTTCACGAGAAAACGCCGGGCCGCCCCAAGGTTTTCCGCTCCGCGCGAAGTTTCCCTGGAGGCGCTCAAACGACGACGTTCACGAGGCGGCCCGGCACCACGACGATTTTCTTCGGCGCCTTGCCTTCGCTGAACTTCGCGACCATCTCGTGAGCGACCGCGAGTTGTTCGACCGCTTCACGCGAGGCGTCTTTCGCCACCGTCAGCGCGCCGCGCACCTTGCCGTTCACCTGCAGCACGAGTTCGATCTCGGCCTGCTCCAGCGCCTTCTCGTCGACCTTCGGCCACGGCGCGTCGAGCAGCGAGCCGAATTCGTCGGCGTAACCGAGTTCGCGCCACAACTGGAACGTGAGGTGCGGCACGACCGGATACAGCACGCGCAGCATCACGCCGTAGGTTTCGCGCAGCACGCCCGGCAGGGCGCTCTTCGCGCTGTCGAGCGCGTTGAGCATCTTCATCGCCGCCGATACGACCGTGTTGTACTGCAAGCGCTGGTAGTCGAAGTCGGCCTGCTTCAGCACGCTATAAATCTCGCGGCGCAGCGCCTTGTCGGTCTCGCCGAGTTGCGCGGCATCGAACTTGCCGCCCGCGCGCAACGCTGCCTCGTTCGCGTGGCCGAAGCTCCACACGCGGCGCAGGAAACGGCTCGCGCCTTCCACGCCCGAACCGGACCATTCCAGCTGCTGCTCGGGCGGTGCCGCGAACATCACGAACAGACGCGCGGTGTCCGCGCCGTGCTGATCGATCAGCAATTGCGGATCGACGCCGTTGTTCTTCGACTTCGACATCTTCTCGACGCCGCCGAGCACCACCGGCTGACCGTCCGCGTTCAGCACGGCGCCGACCGGGCGGCCCTTGTCGTCGAACGAAACGGTGACCTCGGCCGGGTTGTACCAGGTTTTCTTGCCCGCTTCGTTTTCGCGGTAGTAGGTTTCGTTGAGCACCATGCCCTGCGTGAGCAGATTTTTGGCCGGCTCGCCGAACTTGACCAGGCCCATGTCGCGCATCACCTTCGCCCAGAAGCGCGAGTACAAAAGGTGCAGAATCGCGTGCTCGATCCCGCCGATGTACTGGTCCATCGGCGCCCAGTAATCGGTGCGCTCGTCGACCATGGTCCTCGCGTCCGGCGCCGCATAACGGTAGAAGTACCAGGCCGAATCGACGAACGTGTCCATCGTGTCGGTTTCGCGCCGCGCCGCGCCGCCGCAGGTCGGGCACGTGCAATTCACGAATGCCTCCGACTTGGCGAGCGGGTTGCCCGTGCCGTCCGGCACGAGGTCTTCCGGCAACACCACCGGCAAGTCTTGTTCCGGCACCGGCACATCGCCGCAAGTCGGGCAGTGGATGATCGGAATCGGCGTGCCCCAGTAACGCTGGCGCGACACGCCCCAATCGCGCAGGCGCCACGTGATCTGCTTGTCGCCGAGGCCGAGCTGCTTCAGATCGGCGGCGATCGCATCGACCGCCTGCTCGTAGTCGAGGCCGTCGTACTTGCCGCTGTTGACCAGCGTGCCGGTTTTATCGCCGTACCATTCTTGCCAGGCGTCCGTCGAGAATGCCTTGCCTTCGACAGCCACCACCTGCTTGACCGGCAAACCGTATTTCTTCACGAACGCGAAGTCGCGCTCGTCGTGCGCCGGCACGCCCATCACCGCGCCTTCGCCGTAGCTCATCAGCACGTAGTTGCCGATCCACACTTCCACCTGTTCGTGCGTCAGCGGATGCGCGACGTAAAAGCCGGTGGCCATGCCCTTTTTTTCCATCGTCGCGATGTCGGCTTCAGCCACGCCGCCACGCTTGCACTCCTCGATGAAGGCTTGCAGTTCCGGCTTGTCTTGCGCGAGACGCGTGGCGAGCGGATGCTCGGCGGCGATCGCGGCGAAAGTCACGCCCATGATCGTGTCGGCGCGCGTGGTGAACACGCGCAACAGCTTCTGTTCGCCGTCGATTTCATACGGGAAGCCGAAGTTCACGCCGAAGCTCTTGCCGATCCAGTTCTGCTGCATGATCTTCACGCGCTCGGGCCAGCCGAGGCCTTCGAGGTCGTTCAGCAGTTCATCCGCGTAATCGGTGATGCGCAGGTAGTACATCGGGATTTCGCGCTTTTCGACCAGCGCGCCCGAACGCCAGCCGCGTCCGTCGATCACCTGCTCGTTGGCGAGCACGGTCTGATCGACCGGGTCCCAGTTGACGGTGCCGGTTTTCTTGTACGCGATGCCCTTTTCGAGCATCTTCAGGAACAGCCACTGATTCCACTTGTAGTAATCGGGGCTGCAAGTGGCGACTTCACGCGACCAGTCGATCGCGAGGCCCATCGACTGCATCTGCTTCTTCATGTAAGCGATGTTGTCGTAGGTCCACTTGGCGGGCGGCACGTTGTTGGCCATCGCGGCGTTTTCGGCCGGCATGCCAAACGCGTCCCAACCCATCGGCATCAGCACGTTGTAGCCGTTCATCCGCAAATAGCGGTACATCACGTCGTTGATCGTGTAGTTGCGCACGTGCCCCATGTGCAGCTTGCCCGACGGATACGGCAGCATCGAGACGCAATAGAACTTGGGCTTGCTGGTGGTTTCCGTCGTCTTGTATGCGTCGATCGCGCGCCATTGCCCTTGCGCGGCGGATTCGACGTCGGAGGGAACGTATTTTTCGTGCATGGTGTGATGGTGTCGCTGGGTTCGGTGCTTTCGCACCGGCCGCTTGGTGCTCTGCTGGATGAAATGGCGTCGTTTCCCCTTCTGCGGGGGAAAGGGCTGATTATACCGTTCGCGGACGGGTGCGCCGCGCGGTATGGCTAGCTGGCTAGCGGCTCGCGCCAGGCGGCGGCGGGTCCGTCACGAAGCCGATCCGCTCGAGCCCGGCCTGCTGCGTCGCGCCCATGACCTGCGCGATCACCTCGTAACGCGTGGAGCGCTCGGCGCGCAGTTGAATCTCCGGCTGCTCCGGCTGTTTGCCCGCTTGCGCGAACCGCGCGCGCATCTGCTCGAGCGTGATGACCTTGCCGTCCCAATAGAGCTTGCCGGCGGCGTCGATGGAAAGGGAAATGGTTTGCGGCGTTTGCCGCGCGGGCGCCGCCGCCACTTTCGGCAAATCGAGGCGGATTGCGTGCGTGAATAAAGGCGCGGTAATGATAAAAATCACCAGCAACACCAGCATCACGTCGATCAGCGGCGTCATGTTGATCTCGGCCATCGGCGCGGCCGTCTGCTTTTTCTCGAGTCCGCCGAATGCCATGTCGCCTCTTTCGCGTGAGCAACGCGCTTAGTGAGTCGGAGCCTGCCGGGCCCGCGGCGCGGTGTGGGCCTGCTCGACGGGCGCGCACACGTATGCGTGCAGATCGTGCGCGAAGCCGTCGAGTTCCTCCGACAATTGCCGCACGAGGCGCCCGAGCACGTTATACGCAAGCACGGCGGGAATCGCGACCACGAGGCCGAACGCGGTCATGATGAGCGCCTCGCCCACCGGACCGGCGACGTTCTCGATTTGCGCCTGGCCGCTCGCCGCAATGCTGCCGAGCGCGTGATAGATACCCCAGACGGTGCCAAGGAGGCCGACGAAGGGCGCCGTGCTGCCCACCGAGGCCAATAGCACCTGACCGAATTCGAGCCGCCGCTGCGACGCATTGAGCGCCTGGCGCAACGCCCGCAGCACCCGTTCGCCGCGCTCGACGCGGGCGAGCAGCGCACCCGGAATGTCCACTTCGGACGCATGCAGGGCCGCCTCGGCGAGCGGCGTGAAGACACGCTCACGGTCCACGCGCTTCAACGCCGCGACACCCTCGGAGAGCGTGGGCGCCTGCCAGAATTGCGCGATGGCGCGCGCCGCCTGCCGTTTCGCGCGGGTGAGAATCCAGCTCTTGACGATCAGAAAACACCAGCTCGCAATCGACATGGCCAGCAGCACATAAGCGACGCCATGCGTGATCGCGTCACTGGTTTGCAGGTAATGGATGATGCCGCTGCTGCCTGCCATCTGACCTCGCCGTGGAAAGTGATTCGAGGGACGCGAACGGGCGCCGCGGCCCGGCGCGCCCGGACAGACGCTCAACGCAGGCCGAGTACGTCCTGCATGTCGAAGAAACCGGTTTTGTGGCCTGCGAGAAAACGCACGGCACGAAGCGCGCCTTGTGCATACGACAAACGGCTCGCCGATTTGTGCGTGATTTCGATGCGCTCGCCGATGCCCGCGAACAACACCGTATGGTCGCCGACAATGTCGCCGCCGCGAATCGCCGAGAAGCCGATGGTGGACGGATCGCGTTCGCCGGTCACGCCTTCGCGGCCGTACACCGCGCAGTCGTCGAGATTGCGGCCGAGCGCGTTGGCGATTACTTCGCCCATGGTCAGCGCCGTGCCCGACGGCGCGTCGACCTTGTGACGGTGATGCGCCTCGATGATTTCGATGTCGTAGCCGGTCGCGAAATGCCTGGCGGCGTATTCGAGCAACTTCAGCGTGACGTTCACGCCGACGCTCATGTTCGACGCGAACATGATGGCGATCTTGTCCGCCGCGGCGCGCAATTGCGCTTTCTGCTCGTTGTCGAACCCGGTCGTGCCGATCACCATTTTCACGTTGTGGCGCTGCGCCGCTTCGAGATGGACCAGCGTGCCTTCGGGACGCGTGAAGTCGATCAGGTAGTCGGATTTGGCGAATACGCTTTCGATGTCGTCGGTGAGCGCAACGCCCGTCTGTTTGCCGACCAACGCGCCGGCGTCCTGACCGAGTTGCGGGGAACCCGCACGGTCGAGCGCGCCCGAGAGCGTGACTTCAGGATCGTTAAGGACGGTTTCGATGAGCATGCGGCCCATACGGCCCGATGCGCCAGCAATGGCAATTTTCATGGCTACGAGGGTTCGAAAAGGCAAAACCCGGCAAGTGCGGGAGAAAGCGGCGCCGGGCAGCACGCACCGGCGCCGCGCATCATGGGAAAGCGGAGAATCTGGCGGGCGCCACGCAGGGCGCCCTTGCCGTGACGCGGCACGCGTTCGCCACGCCCGCGCCGTATTCATCTTAAAACACCGACCGCCTGGTTACTCGCTCGTTCCCGAAGTCGACGGAGTAGTCAGCGGCGCGCTGTTGCCCGTTTGCGAGCCAGTCGGTCCCACCGGATTGCTCTGCGCGCCCTGCGCCTGCGGAGGCGGCGGACGGTGGAACTGGAACTGCGGCTGACCCGGGGCCGTCGGGCCCTGTGGCGGTACGCCGCCGGCGTTCGGGGTCGGCGCGGTGGAACGCACGGAAGACCGCGTATTGCCGGACGGCGATTGCACCGCATTGGTCGCACGATTGGCCGCTTGCGCGGCTTCCGCATTGGCGTCCGTGGACGGTGCGGTTACCGCGGCAGCGCCCTCGACAGACGGCGAACGCACCGTGTCCACCGCGATCGGCGCCGCTGCGGCCGCCACCGGCGCGCTCGCGCCGCCGGCACTGCTGGCTACGTTCGGCGCAGCGGCCTTTTTGCCGCGCCTGTCGCCGTCGATCTCAGCCAGCAATTCGAGGTTGGACGGCAGGTCCTCGCCGCCCGACCAACTGGCGACGCGGTCGCCCGCGAACATGACCACGAAGTCGCGCTGCTGCACGACGTTCGTCGAACCGCGCTTGAAATAGAACACGTAGTCCCAACGATCCGCGTGGAACATGTCGGCCAGGAGGGGCGTGCCGAGAATCTGCCGCACCTGCGCGCGGGACATGCCGACCTGCATCTGCGAAGCCGCTTCTTTCGAGACAAAATTGCCTTGCACCACCGTAATGCGATACGGGGTAATGCTTTGCGCAATGCGCTGCGTCAGACTGTCGTAAGTGGAACATCCGGCAAGAACCGCGACAGTCGCAACAGCGATCAAGGTACCCCGCATGCGGCTCCCCCGGTAGATCAATTGAGATTTTGAAATCATTTCACTCACCGTGCGGGCCCGCTGACGAGCCGCGCGAGTTTCATTCCATCGAAGATGACCAGAACGGCAAAAACACATTACTATGAGAGCCCAGCATTGTACTCTAGGGATCCCTTGCCATGACCAATCCAACCGATCTCAAGAATATCGGGCTCAAGGCGACCCTTCCGCGCCTCAAAATCCTTGAGATTTTCCAGCACAGCCCGGTGCGCCACCTGACCGCCGAAGACGTCTACCGCAACCTGTTGCACGAGGAACTCGACATCGGCCTTGCCACCGTCTATCGGGTCCTCACGCAATTCGAACAGGCGGGCTTGCTGTCGCGCAGCAATTTCGAATCGGGCAAGGCGGTGTTCGAATTGAACGAAGGATCGCACCACGACCATCTCGTGTGCCTTGATTGCGGGCTCGTCGAGGAATTTTTCGACTCCGAAATCGAGAACCGTCAGCAATCCATCGCGAAGGAACGCGGCTTCAAGCTGCAGGAGCACGCGTTGGCGTTGTACGGCGCGTGCACCAAGGAGAATTGCCCGCATCGCAAGCATTGATGCGATCTGTGCCGCGTCGGGGTGCGCGGTCCGGTGGAAAAAAGACCCGCCCGGTGTGAATCGAGCGGGTCTTTTTGCGTTTGGGGCACGGCGGCCGGCTTCGGTGGTCAGCTCTATACCGACAGTTCGGCGCCTGCTTCGAACATCAGCCGCCACGGCTCTTCCAACGTCAGTTCGTCGCAGTTGGGCTGCTCGCCGCCGCGATCGACCACCACGAAGTCGCTCATCTCGTCGAGCGCCAGCAGCGGATGGTGCCAAACGCCTTTCGTGTAGTTCACGCCCTGCCAGCCGTCGCTCCAGAATGCGCGCATCCGCGCCGGATCGAACTCGCCCGCCGGCGCGACCACCACCAGATAGCGGCGCGCCGTCAACGGAATGAACGCCTGGCTGCCGAGCGGGTGCCGCTCCATCATCGTGATGTCGACCGGCAACGGACGGGGTTGCGCGCGAAACAGGTTGATCAGCGGCCGGCCGCCCTGCTCCGTCACATCGACGGCGGCGAGGTCGTGATAGCGCTCGGTCGTGCCGCCGTTGATCGCGAAATGGCGCGCGCCGTCCAGCTCGATCACGTCGCCGAATGGCGCGAAGGCGGCTCGCGTCAGGCGCTCCATCTGCAATGTCTTCATCGACGCCGCTCCGTTATGCGAGGTCGCCCCACAGGCGCAGACGCGACACGCCACCGTCCGGAAAGATATTGAAACGCACGTGCGTGACAGGTCCGAGCGATGCGATGCCGTCCGCGAACGTGTGCACGTGGTCCATTTGCAGCTTCTGCTCGGCGAGCAGTTCGGGCCAGAACATCGCTTGCGTGACGAGCGATTCGTCCGTGCCGCCCGTCACGCGAGCGGCTTGCAGCGAACAGCGGTCGGGGAAATTGCCCTTGAAGTGCGCGGTGTCCACCTCGATCTTGCGGATCACGCCCGGTCGCGCCAGCGCGACGATCGCCCAGTCGTTGCCCGGTTCGCGGCGCCGCCGCGTCTCCCAGCCGTCGCCCATGTTGACGCCGCGGCCCGGCATCAGCATCTGCGAGGCCGGACCGAAATGCTGGTTATTCGCCGCGACCAGATACGCGCCGTTCTCGATCGCCGCGAGGTCCAGCAGCGCGCCGCGCTCCACGCGCGCCCAGTCGCGCTTCGGCTGGCCGTACACGCGCAGGCGCGCGAGGCCGCCGTCCGGATACAGATTCACGCGCAGATGCGTGAAGGCGCGCGCGTCGTTCACTTCGACGTAGTGGTGTTGGTTGCCCTGCAGCGTGGTCGGCGGCACGAGCGTTTGCCAGTCGGCGTTGTCCGGCGGCACGTCGCTGTCCACATGGCAGGCGTCGATCGACGCCGCCGGCGGAAAATTGCCGGTGAAGTGGCTCGTATCCAGATCGACGCCGTGCACGACGCCCGCCCGCGCGAGCCGGATCACGCAATAGTCGTGACCGGTGGTGCGCTTGCGGCGAGTTTCCCAGCCGTCCATCCACTTGCCATGGTCGTCGTATTTGCCGGGAATGAACACTGCGGGCTGCGGGTCGAGCATGCGTTCTTTCGGCGCGAAGAATTCGTCGCTGGCGTGGAGCGCTTTCGCGCCCAGACGCGGGTCGGCGAGGTTCATATAGCGGCGGGTGAAGGCAGGCGCGTTCGGGTCGAGGATCGGATTGGCCATAGTCTCGGTAGGCGACGAAAAGTGAAAGAGCGCCAGCGGATTTCGGAGCATCCGCCGGCGCGGAAAAGCGCGCTGCGTTGGCGCGCTGGTCGGTCAGACGATTCGGGGTATCAGACGGCTGGCGCGTGTTCGCCGGCGGCAGACTCGGGGTCGATGCCCTCGCCGGTCGGGACGTAGCGCAACGCCGCGTCGCGATTCAGCACGCGATGCGCGCGCGCCCGGTCGATATCGTTTTCCCACACCGCGACGACCACCGTCGCCACGCAATTGCCGATCAGGTTGGTCAGCGCGCGGGCAATGCCGACGAACCAGTCGACCGGCAGGATCAGCACGAGGCCGAGGACGGGAATCGCCGGAATGGCGGACAACGTCGCGGCCAGAATCACGATGGCCGAACCCGGAATGCCGTGCGCGCCCTTCGACGTCACCAGCGATACCAGCACCACCACGATGAGGTCGTGCGTGGACAGCGGCGTGTTGGTGGCCTGCGCGATGAAAATCACAGCCAGGGTCAGATAAATGGAGAAACCGTCGAGATTGAACGAGTAGCCGGTCGGAATCACGAGACCGACCGTCGAATCCTTCACGCCCATCCATTCGAGCTTGCGCATGACCTGCGGCAACACCGCATCGGACGATGCCGTGCCGAGCACGATCGACAGTTCCTCCCGCAGATAGCGGATCAGCTTGAAAACGTTGAAGCCGGCCAGCCGCATCACCACGCCCAGCACCACGACCACGAACACGATGCAGCTCGCGTAGAACACGAGCACCAGCATGCCGAGTTGCTTGAGCGAGTCGACGCCGTACTTGCCGGTGGTGAACGCGATCGCGCCGAGCACACCGAGCGGCGCCAGCTTGATGATGAAGCTCATCACCCGGAAGAACACCTGGGCGAGTTCGTCGATCAGGCCGCTCACACGCTGCGCCTTGGTGCCGAGCAGAGACAGCGCCGAGCCGAACAGCACCGAAAACACGAGGATTTGCAGGATGTCGCCGGTCGCGAACGCGTTCATCGCCGTGTCGGGGATGATCTTCAGCAGAAAGCCCGCCGTGTCCTTGAGGCTCTTCGCGTGCTCGGCGTATGTCGACAGCGAAGCCGGATCGAGCGAATGCAGATCGATGTTCATGCCGACGCCCGGTCGCGTGACATAGGCCAGCACGGCGCCGATCACGAGCGCGATCGTCGTCATCACCTCGAAGTAGATCACCGCCTTCAGGCCGACGCGCCCGACCTTGCGCAGATCTCCGGCATGCGCCATGCCGCTCACCACGACGCAAAAGACGATTGGGCCGATCACCATCTTGATCAGCTTCAGGAAGCCGTCGCCGAGCGGGCGCAGCGATTGGGCGAAGTGCGGGAACACCGCGCCGATCACGATGCCGGCCAGCAGCGCAATAACGACCCGGCCAAATAGCGAATTGAAGAATTTCAACACGGCTTCCTCCTGGTTGCGGTTCACTCAGTTCAGACTGGTCCGACCAGTGCTGTTATGGCGAATAGTAGGAAGCCGATATACTGGCGTCAAGGATTACAAAAACAGTGTTTACCCGCTATTTTCCCTGACTGCCAAGGTTCGGCGAATATGCCGATGACGCTTGACCGCACGGCATTCGGGACACGTATTACAATGCTGGTCAGACCGCATTCTCAAGTGAGCCACGATGAAGAACGTCCCGCACACCGTCACAGACGCCGCCATCGCGACCATCCGCGAACGGATCGAGGCGGGGGTCTATCCGGTGGGAAGTTTGCTGCCGGCGCAGCGTCAGCTCTCCGAGGAACTGACCATCAGCCGCGCGTCGCTACGCGAAGCGCTTTCCACGCTGGAAGCACTCGGTCTGCTGGTGATACGGCCCGGCAAGGGCGTCTACGTGGAAAGTTCGCAGGCCAAGGCCGCGCAGTCCTGGCGCTTCGCAAACCAATCGTCGCTACCGGATACCTATCAGGTGCGCTTTGCGTTGGAGGGTTTTGTCGCACGCATGGCGGCGCTCGCCGTCAGCGAATCCGACCTCGTGTGGTTCGAGGACAATATCGCGGCCATGCAAACAGCGCTCGCCTGCGAAGAACTCGACGAAGCCGCACGCCTCGACTACGGCTTCCACATGCGGATGGTGGGCATTGCCGGCAACGCGGCGATCGAATCGATCCTCAGCAGCAGCGCCGACATCATGAAGGAAAGCCAGCGTCTGCCGTTCTATCGGCGCGAACTGGTGCTGTCCACCTACAACGAACATCGCGCGATTCTGGATGCGCTCACGGCGCGCGACTCGGCAGCGGCGGGCAAGGCGATCGAGACTCATATCTCCAACGCCGCGCAGCGGGCCGGCGTCTATTTCCCGACGCCGCGGACGTAAAAAAACCGCTCCGAGGAGCGGTTTTTTTTCTCCCTTCGCCTGCCGTCAAAACAAGACCGCGGGGCAAACGAAGCAGACGACTTACTTCGCGTTGGCCAGCGCCACCGCCGTGTCCAGCATGCGGTTGGAGAAGCCCCACTCGTTGTCGTACCAGCTCGACACCTTCACCAGGCGGCCCGACACCTTGGTCAGCGTCGCGTCGAACGTCGACGAAGCCGGGTTGTGGTTGAAGTCGATCGACACCAGCGGCGCGTCGTTGTAGCCGAGAATGCCCTTCAGCGCGCCTTCCGACGCTTCCTTCATGATCTTGTTGACTTCATCCACCGTCGTGTCGCGCGCGGCGATGAAAGACAGATCGACAACCGACACGTTGATCGTCGGCACGCGAATCGCGTAGCCGTCCAGCTTGCCGTTCAGTTCCGGCAGCACCAGGCCGACCGCCGATGCGGCGCCGGTCTTGGTCGGGATCTGGCTATGCGTGGCCGAGCGCGCGCGGCGCAGGTCTTCGTGGTACACGTCCGTCAGAACCTGGTCGTTCGTGTATGCGTGGATCGTGGTCATCAGACCGTTCACGAGGCCGATCTTGTCGTTCAGCGGCTTGACGAGCGGCGCGAGGCAGTTGGTCGTGCACGATGCGTTCGAGATCACCGTGTCCGATGCCTTCAACACGTTGTGATTCACGCCGTAGACGATCGTTGCGTCGACGTCCTTGCCGCCCGGCGCGGAGATGATCACTTTCTTTGCGCCGCCCTTGATGTGCGCGCTCGCCTTTTCCTTGGTCGTGAAAAAGCCCGTGCATTCCATCACGACGTCGACGTTCAACTCGCCCCACGGCAGTTCCGCCGGATTGCGGTTGGCCAGCACGCGGATCTTGTCGCCGTTGACGACGAGGTAGTCGCCGTCCACCGACACTTCGCCGGGGAACTTGCCGTGCGCGGTGTCGTATTGCGTCAGGTGAGCATTGGTCTTGGCATCGCCGAGATCGTTGATGGCGACGATTTCGATATCGTGCTTCTTGCCGTTTTCATAGAAGGCGCGCAACGTGTTGCGGCCGATCCGGCCGTAGCCGTTGATTGCGACGCGAATCGTCATGGTCTATCTCCTGATGGCTGAAAAAATACGTCCATGTTCGTCTGACCGGCAGCGTTGCCGCGCGTTCGCACGCAGACGGCAACGCTTGCGGAGGATCAGCCGAGTGCGGCTTTAGCCGTCTCCACAACATGCTCGACGGTGAAGCCGAAATGCTTGAACAGCACGCCAGCGGGGGCCGATTCGCCGAACGTGTCGATGCCGACCACGCCGCCCTCCAGACCCACGTACTTGCGCCAGAAATCCGTCACGCCCGCTTCGATCGCGACACGGCGCACGCCCTTCGGCAGCACGCGCTCGCGGTATTCGGCGTCCTGCTTGTCGAACACGGTGGTCGACGGCATCGACACGACGCGCGCCGCGATACCTTCGCGCGCGAGCGGCTCGATTGCCTTCAACGCCAGTTCCACTTCCGAACCGGTCGCGATCAGGATGACCTTGCGCGCGACGATCTCGTCATTCCAGTCGCGCAGCACATAACCACCCTTTTCGATGTTGGCGATCTGCGCGTCGGTGCGCTCGGAGAACGGCAGGTTTTGACGGCTGAAAATCAGGCACGAGGGACCCTGGTGTTCCACCGCGTGGGTCCAGGCCACGGCCGTTTCCACTGTGTCGGCCGGCCGCCACACTTGCAGATGCGGAATCAGTCGCAGGCTCGCGACGTGTTCGATCGACTGGTGCGTCGGACCGTCCTCGCCCAGACCGATCGAGTCGTGCGTGAATACGAAGATCGACGGCGCTTTCATCAGCGCGGCGACGCGCAACGCGTTGCGGCTGTAGTCAGAGAACGTCAGGAACGTGCCGCCGAAGGCCTTGAAGCCGCCATGCAGCGCCACGCCGTTGATCGCGGCGCTCATGCCGAACTCGCGCACGCCGTAGTTCACGTAGTTGCCGGCTGCCAGGCCTTCCGGGTTCACCCGCACGGGCTTGGCGGCCTTCCAGTTGGTCAGGTTCGAACCGGTCAGGTCGGCGGAACCGCCGAGCAGTTCCGGCAGCACGGCCGACAAACCTTCGATGGCCTGCTGCGATGCCTTGCGCGTCGCGACGGTTTCCGCGCGTTCGTTCGCGCCGGCGATGATCGCCTTCGCCTTGTCCGCCCAGTCGGCCGGCAGCTGCTTGGCCATGCGGCGCGAAAATTCGGCGGCTTCCCGCGGATATTTTGCCTGGTAAGCAGCGAATGCCTTATCCCAGTCGGACTCGAGACGCGCGCCGCCCTCCTTCGCGTCCCACGCCGCATACACTTCCTGCGGGATCACGAACGGCTCCCACTTCCAGCCGATCGCTTCACGCGTCGCCGCGATTTCCTTGTCGCCGAGCGGCGCGCCGTGCGAGTCGTGGCTGCCGGCCTTGGTCGGCGCACCTTCGCCGATCACGGTCTTGCAGCAGATCAGCGTGGGCTTGTCCGATTGCTTCGCTTGCTTGATCGCCGCGTCCACCGCGTCGACGTCATGGCCGACCACGTTCGGGATCACGTTCCAGCCGTAGGCTTCGAAGCGCTTCGGCGTGTCGTCGTGGAACCAGTGCACCACTTCGCCGTCGATCGAGATGCCGTTGTCGTCGTAGAAAGCGATCAGCTTGTTCAGCTTCAGCACGCCGGCAAGCGAACAGGCCTCGTGCGAAATGCCTTCCATCAGGCAACCGTCGCCGACGAACACATACGTGTGGTGGTCGACGATCTTCGCGTCGGGCTTGTTGAATTCAGTGGCGAGTAGCGACTCCGCGAGCGCCATGCCGACGGCGTTCGCCAATCCCTGGCCGAGCGGGCCGGTGGTGGTCTCGACGCCCGGCGTGATGCCGTATTCCGGATGGCCCGGCGTCTTGGAATGCATCTGGCGGAAGTTCTTCAGCTCCTCGATCGGCAGATCGTAGCCGGTGAGGTGCAGCAGCGAGTACAGCAGCATGGAGCCATGGCCGTTCGACAGCACGAAACGGTCGCGATCGGCCCATTGCGGGTTCTTCGGGTTATGGCGCAGATGGCGCGACCACAAAGCCACACCGATTTCGGCCATGCCCATCGGCATGCCGGGGTGACCGGAATTCGCTTGTTGAACGGCGTCCATGGACAACGCGCGGATTGCGTTGGCCATCAAGGAAGTGGGTGCGGGAGACGGGGTCGTCATGTCGAGTCCGGAGACAGAGTCAAAAGGCGGTGCGCGCTTGAGGCCCGGAAGCTCGGCGGCCAGTCCGCCTCGGCGCACGGTGCGGCGCCGGGAGACGCGAAACGGGCAGAGCAAACGGACAAGGCTGAAAGCGTCACATTCTAACAGAACGTTAGACCCGCCCTGCGCGGAGAGCCGCCCGTCCGTGCGGCCCCCGCGCCCTGCAACGCCGCGCGGCGCGTGGTCCTTTACAATTATGCAACCTGAATTCGCCGCGCTCCGGACAGAGCCCGTCATCCCGTGAGCACTCTCTTGCTGTTCCACCCGAGTCCCGACGCCGTGTACGGTTTTCCGAACGCGAAACTGATTGCGCGCGTCGATTCGCCTTATCAGCGCATCGAGGTGTGGGACACGCCGCAGCTCGGCCGGCTCTTCACGCTCGACGGCCGCCCGATGACTTCGACCGGCGACGAGTTCATCTATCACGAATGCATGGTGCATCCGGCCGCGCTGGCGCATCCGTCGCCGCGAGCGGCGCTGGTGCTGGGCGGCGGCGATGGCGGCGCCGCGCGGCAACTGCTCAGGCACCCGAGCATCGAGCGGATCGTGGTCGCGGAGCTCGATGAGGAGGTAGTACGCCTGACGCGCGAACATCTGCCACAGGTGCAAGGCGGGGCTTTCGACGATCCGCGCGTCGAACTGGTCATCGGCGACGCCGCGCATTGCGTGGCGGCAACGGCAACGGCGCGGTTCGACCTCGTCGTATTCGACCTTACTCCGCCCGATTCGCCCGCCGCCGGGCTCTATACACCCGATTTCTACGCACACCTCAAGCGGATAATGAGCCCGACCGCCGTGCTCTCCGTACACCTCGGCTCGCCCTACTTTCATCCGCGGCGTATCGCGGACTTGCTCGACGGCTTACGGACCACGTTCGCCGTCGTGCGCACGATGAACACCTTCGTTCCGCTGTACGGGTCGCTGTGGATGATGGCGACCGCCAGCGACGCGCTCGACCCGGCCGCCATCGCTTCCGAAACGCTTGCACAGCGCCTCGAAGCGCGGCAAATTGACTCGCTCAAGCACTATGCCCCGGCCTTGCACGCCGGCCTCTTTTCGGCGTCGTCGTTAGCGCGGGATAAACTAAGTCGATTCCTAAAGCCGTTGTGCTAACACGCGGGCACAATATACGGTTCAGTCAACGCGCAATCGGCGTATCGATCGCGGTTGCCTGCCTCGCCTGCGTCTCGCAAACCCCATAGATCCGGAGAACTCCATGACCGCCTCCCGCCCAGCCGGTGTGCCTTGGTTGACCCCCTATCTGACGGTGCGCGATGCGCGTGTCGCGACTGCCTTCTTCGAGGCCGCTTTTGGTTTCGAGGTCCGTGACAGCGTGCAGGACGACGGGGTCGTCATGCATGTCGAAATGACTTATCAAGGACAGTTGATCGTGATGTTCGCGCCGGAAGGCGCGTTCGGCTCGGCGGCGAAAACCCCGAAAAGCGCGGGCGCAATTGCGCCGCAATCCTTCTATGTCTATGTCGACGATGTCGACGCGGTTTACGCACGCGCGCTAGCCGCCGGTGCAAAATCGCTGAGCGAGCCGCAGGATCAGTTCTGGGGCGACCGGTTCGCCCAGGTCGAAGATCTGGACGGCTACCGTTGGGCGCTCGCTCGCCACCTTTCGTGAACCAATGAGTATTTTTCTGATGCCTCGCTTTTTCGTCGGTATGCCCCTCAACTCCGACGACATCTTGCAGTTGCCCGATGACGTCACCCGCCACGTTCTCGTGCTGCGCTTGCAGCCCGGTGATTCGATTGTGCTGTTCAACGGCAAAGGCGGTGAGTACAGCGCCGAACTCGTCGAGGTCGAACGCCGCTCGGCCAAGGCGATAGTTCGTGAATTTCGCGCGGTGGAAGTCGAAACGCCGTACCACCTCACACTCGCGCAAGGTATTGCGGGCGGCGACAAGATGGACTGGCTCATCGAAAAGGCGGTCGAACTCGGCGCCTCCTGCTTCGTGCCGCTAACCACCACGCGCAGCGTCGTGCGGCTTGCCAGCGAGCGTGCGCAACGGCGGCATGCGCATTGGGAAGGCGTCGTGCGCGCGTCGTGTGAGCAGTGCGGGCGCAATCGCCTGCCGGAAGTCATGCCGGTGCGCGAGATCGCAACCTGGCTCGGCGCGCTGCCACGCACACCGCAAGAAGGCGAATTGCGCATTCTTTTGTCGCCGCGCGCCAACATGAGCTTTTCGGCATTGCCCACCGAGCCGCCGCAAGGACGCGTCACCGTGCTGATCGGTCCGGAAGGCGGTTTTTCCGCAGTCGAGGAAGCGGCCGCCACCGCCTACGGATTCGCGGTCATCGGCCTCGGGCCACGCGTGTTGCGCACCGAAACGGCTGGCATCGCGGTCCTCGCCGCGCTGGCGGCTCGCTGGGGCGGCTGGTAAGTCGGCGCCCACGCCGTCCCGCGCACGGTACTATCTCGACGAGCTGCCGCGCTATGCGCCCGACTCGTCAGACGAAGCAGCGCGGCAAACGCATCGCCTCCCCGCTTGCAGACTAGAAAAGAGAAAGGCCCGCCAAGAATCAGCGGGCCTTTCTCTTTTCTGCAACCTTTCCTGGAACAAGCGGCGCTCGGGCGACCGATCAGGCAAACGAGTAAAACACCCGGAACGCCACCTTGCGCTCGGCCCAGAACTCGGCCGCTTCGCGGAACACGTCGAGCAGCGTCTCGCGGCCTTCCTTGTCGAACTTCTGCGCGACCGGCAATTGTTCGAGCACGATCACGAAACCGGGTTGGGCGCCCGCCTTTTGAACCAATTCGGTGAGGCAATCGTAAAGCGCGTCGTAATTCTTGCCGAAATGCTTCGGGAACAGGAACGACGTGGCGATAGTCTCGAGCACTTCCTGTTTGGACTGCGCGTTAGCGCAATACGCATACAGGAAATGCTGACCGAGTTGATTGGCCTCGTCAGCGAGATCCTGCACGCGAAACGCGCGGATCGACTGTACGATGTTCGGTCGTACGGTCTTGAAAAGGCTCATGGGCTCCTCGTTCGATGAAAGCACAGTGCTGGCTTCGCTCTGGTTATCGCGGCCCTGATCGCCGGCACGCATCTGCATGACGCGTTGGAACAAATTGCCGTCGCCGGCCGCGAAAAGATCCGTCGCGACTCCGGAGTCGTGCGCGTAGACGTTGTCGCTCATGCCGTTCATCCCGATGTCATTCAACAATACGATTAAAAGTGGTGTAGTGGTCGTCCGAGTAGTAGCAGTTATCGGTGCGCCTTAGCGGACCTCCGCAGACGATGCGGCGCGCCCCGCGATTACGTGAGCGAGGCGTGGGAACGGTGTATTCGTGGTAGTAGCCGCGCCGATGGGCCGGCAGCAATCGTTCGCGATTGCCGAACACGATGCCGTCCTTTTCATAGGGATAAGGCCCGCCAGCGTCGATCAAGTTCAATGTATTGACTGCCTCGCGCGGCAATTGCGCCACCGCGATGCCGCCCTGTCCCTGAGCGTTTGTACCAGGTGCCGTGGAGTCGCGAGCAAACGCGCCAGGCACGGTGCCGGATAAAGCGCAAAGCGTCAAAGCACCGATCAGCACGCCTTTCATGCCCAACCACTTGCGTGCCATGTATCAGGGGTTCCCCGCTGTTAGATCACGAGTTTGACGACCATGAAAGTCGTAAGGGTATCGCTAATAGCCAACGGAATCAACGTTCGCCGGGCAGGCGAAATCTTTCGTCAGGCGGGAAAGGGCCCCGGAACGGGCTTTGACGACTTTTGACAGATTACTTAGCCTGATCAGGCTAATATTAGCGCGACGGCGCAAACAGAGACCGATGGCATGGTGTTGCGACATCGCATGCGTGCCTCTGCCGCTATTTCCCGTCGCGGGGACTTTGGGCTCTCGAAGTCCCGAAAGCTTGACTGTGTCGTTTGCCTTTTGGGTGGCAATCCCCTGCTTACCCGCAGGCGTGCCCATTGCGGGCACGCCTTTTTTTGCGTGGCGCCGAAGAAAGTCGATCAGCGCTACACATTCCGCCCCGCCAGGGATCAGCGGGCGGCGATCACATCCGCCACCAGCAACGCCGTCATATTGACGATACGGCGCACGGTGGCCGAAGCGGTCAGCACGTGAACCGGCTTGGCCGCGCCAAGCAGCATCGGACCAATCGCGATGTTATTGCCCGCGGCGGTCTTCAACAGGTTGTACGAGATGTTGGCTGCGTCGATGTTCGGCAGCACGAGCAGGTTCGCATCGCCTTCGAGCGTCGAATCGGGCAGCACTTCGCGGCGCAGATTGGCGTCGAGCGCGACGTCGCCGTGCATTTCGCCGTCCACCTGCAGATCGGGCGCACGCTCCCGCAGAATCTCCAGCGTGTCGCGCATCTTCTGCGCGGTCGGCGCATTGCTCGAACCGAAGTTCGAATGCGACACCAGCGCGACCTTCGGTTCGATACCGAAACGGCGCACTTCCTCGGCGGCCATGATCGTGATCTCGGCCAGTTGTTCCGGCGTCGGATCGACGTTCACGTGCGTATCGACCAGGAAAATCTGCCGATTCGGCAGCACCAGCGCATTCATCGCCGCGTAGACGGCGCAACCCTCGCGCTTGCCGATCACCTGGTCGATGAAGTGCAGATGCCGATGCGTCGTGCTGATCGTGCCGCAGATCATGCCGTCCGCTTCGCCCTTCTTCACCAGCATCGCGCCGATCAGCGTGGTGCGGCGGCGCATTTCGAGCTTCGCCATCTGCGCCGTGATGCCCTTGCGGGACATCATCTTGGCGTATTCCTGCCAGAAATCGCGATAACGCTCGTCATGATCGGTGTTCACGACCGTATAGTCCTGACCCGCCACCAGACGCAGGCCGTAACGCGCGATCCGCTGCTCGATCACCGCCGGACGGCCGATCAGAATCGGCTTGGCCAGCTTTTCGTCGACGATGATCTGCATCGCGCGCAGCACGCGCTCTTCCTCGCCCTCGGCGAACACGATGCGCTTTTTCTCCGGCTCGACGCTGCGCGCGAGCTGGAAAATCGGCTTCATGGTGGTACCGCTGTGATACACGAACTGCTGCAGATGCTGTTCGTACGCGTCCATGTCCTCGATCGGACGCTCGGCGACGCCCGAATCCATCGCGGCCTTCGCCACCGCCGGCGCGACCTTGACGATCAGGCGCGGGTCGAACGGCTTCGGAATCAGATATTCCGGCCCGAACGACAGATCCTGAATGCCGTAAGCCGTCGCGACGATATCGCTCTGCTCCTGGCGCGCCAGTTCGGCGATCGCATTCACCGCCGCGATTTCCATTTCACGCGTCACCGTCGTCGCGCCCGCGTCCAGCGCGCCGCGGAATAGGAACGGGAACACCAGCACGTTGTTCACCTGGTTCGGGTAGTCGGTGCGGCCCGTGCACAGCACGGCGTCCGGGCGCACTTCCAGCGCCAGCTCCGGGAGGATTTCCGGTGTCGGGTTGGCCAGCGCCAGAATCAGCGGCTTGTCCGCCATCTGCTTGACCATCTCCTGCTTGAGCACGCCGCCGGCCGAAAGACCCAGGAAAACGTCCGCGCCGCCGATCGCCTCGGCAAGCGTGCGCGCCGCGGTTTCGCGGGCGAAACGTTCCTTGTCCGGGTCCATCAGTTCGACGCGGCCCTTGTAGACCACGCCGGCCAGGTCCGTGACGGTAATGTTTTCGAGCGGCAGGCCGATGTCGACCAGCAGATCCAGGCAGGCCAGCGCCGCCGCGCCCGCGCCCGACGACACCAGCTTGACTTCCTTGATGTCCTTGCCGACCACCTTCAAACCGTTGGTGATGGCCGCCGCGACGACGATCGCCGTGCCGTGCTGGTCGTCGTGGAAAACCGGAATCTTCATGCGCTTGCGGCATTCGCGTTCGACGATGAAGCAGTCCGGCGCCTTGATGTCCTCGAGGTTGATGCCGCCGAAGGTCGGCTCCAGCGCCGCGATCACGTCGACCAGCTTATGCGGATCGGATTCGTTCAGCTCGATATCGAACACGTCGATGCCGGCGAACTTCTTGAACAGCACAGCCTTGCCTTCCATGACCGGCTTCGACGCGAGCGGCCCGATGTTGCCGAGACCCAGCACCGCGGTGCCGTTCGTGACGACGCCGACCAGGTTGCTGCGCGCGGTGAAGCGCGCGGCGTTCAGCGGATTTTCGACGATCTCCTCGCACGCGAACGCAACGCCCGGCGAGTACGCCAGCGCGAGGTCGCGCTGGTTGATCATCTGCTTGGTGGGTGCGATCGCGATCTTCCCGGGGGTGGGAAACTCGTGGTAATCGAGGGCGGCTTCGCGGAGTTTGCTATTGACGGGAGTCGACATAAGGCGGGCTTCGAAGGGCAGATTAGAATAGATGTTCGACGGCATTGTAGCCCCAATCGCCCGCTGTATCCCTTCAATACGGGTACAACTGCCGCGACTGAAACGTAGCGAAAGACCAGCCCGGCGTGCTTCGGGCCAGGCGCAAACCGCGCTCGAACCACCCGCGCGCCGAGTGCCGAACCGTGGCATCTTCGTCGAATGCGCGTCGCGCGGCGGCTCTCGCAGCCTTGTCGTGACACTTTCGCGGCCCCTATCCTTCACCCATCGCCACCCATGCTCTCCGAGTTCTCGCTGATCGACCGTTTCTTCGCGCGCCGCGCCGCGGCCCAACCGTCCGACGCCGCGGCGGACACGCTCGGCATCGGCGACGACTGCGCACTGCTCGCGCCCCGCGCCGGCGAGGTGCTGGCGATATCCACGGACATGCTGGTGGAAGGCCGCCACTTCTTTCCCGATATCGATCCCGAGGCGCTGGGTCACAAGGCGCTCGCGGTGAACCTGTCGGACCTCGCCGCGATGGGCGCGCAGCCGCAGGCGTTCACGCTGGCGTTCTCCCTGCCGAAAGCGGACGAAGCCTGGCTCGCCGCCTTCAGCGAGGGCCTCTTCGCGCTGGCCGAACGCCACGGCTGCGCGTTGATCGGCGGCGACACCACCGGCGGCCCGTTGAACCTGTGCATCACCGTGTTCGGCAGCGTGCCGCCGCGCATGGCGCTGCGCCGCGACGCCGCGCGGCCGGGCGACGACATCTGGATTTCCGGCACGCTCGGCGACGCGCGCGCCGGGCTCGGCGTGCAGCGCGGCGAATGGTCCGCGGACGCCGACGACGCCGCGAGGTTTCGCCATGCGCTCGAACGCCCGGAGCCGCGCGTCGCGCTCGGTCTCGCGCTACGCGGCATCGCGCACGCGGCGCTCGATCTGTCGGATGGACTCGCCGGCGATCTGCTGCACATCCTCGAACGCTCGAACCTGCGCGCCACCGTCGACGCCGACGCCGTGCCGCGTTCCGCCGCGCTGCGCCGTCTGTCGCCCGAGGTCCAGCGGCGCTGCACGCTCGCGGGCGGCGACGATTACGAACTGTGCTTCACCGCGCCGCCCGCCGCGCGCGCCTCGGTGGAAGCAGCCGGCCGCGAGGCGGGCGTGCCGGTCACGCGCATCGGTACAATAAGCGCTCTTCAAACGGCGGCCGACCGCCCCGCGATCGACTGGCGCGATGCCGCCGGCGCGCCGCTCACTCTGACGTTGCAAGGCTTCGACCACTTTCATGCAGACTGATCAACCGCTCGGCCCCGCCGACGATCTCATCGGCAACGAGCCGCCCAAAGCGCCCCGCCCGCAGCCGCGCCGCGCCACCGCGCGTTTCATGCTGTCGCATCCGCTGCACGTTCTGTCGCTCGGTTTCGGCAGCGGCTTGTCACCCGTCGCGCCGGGAACGGTCGGCACGCTGTTCGCCTGGGCCTCGTTCGCGGTATTGAGCCGCTATCTGACCGTGATCGAGTGGGGCGTGCTGATCGCCGCCGGCTTTATCTTCGGCATCGCGATTTGCGGGTTTACCGCGAGGAAGCTCGGCACTGACGATCCGTCGCCCGTCGTGTGGGACGAAATCGTCGCGTTCTGGCTGGTGCTGCTGATGGTCACGCCCGTCACGCTGACCGGCCAGTTCTGGGCCTTCATCGTGTTCCGCTTCTTCGACATGGTGAAACCGCCGCCGATCAGTTATTTCGATCGCCGTCTGAAGGGTGGTTTTGGCATCATGTTCGACGACCTGGTCGCCGCGTTTTTCACGCTGCTCGTGATTGCGCTCTGGCGCATGTCGGTTTAACCGCGCCGCCCGGCAGCGCCGCTGTGCCGCCGGGATTCCAACCGCCGCCCCTGTTTTTCGGATTGACGACGCCATGCCTACCGATTCCGTGGTTCATCAGCTCGCGATTCGCGTGAGCAACCGCCTGCGCGATGAGCGCCTGCTGCTCGTCACCGCCGAATCCTGCACCGGCGGCATGGTGGCGACCGCGATTACCGATATTTCCGGCAGCAGCGGCTGGTTCGAACGTGGCTTCGTCACGTATTCGAATCAGGCGAAGTGCGAGATGATCGGCGTGCCGCTCGATCTCATCGACAAGCACGGCGCGGTCAGCGAACAGGTCGCGCGCGCGATGGCCGAGGGCGCGCTGCGCAACAGCCGCGCGCAGGTGTCGCTGTCGATCACCGGCGTCGCCGGCCCCGGCGGCGGCACCGCGGCCAAGCCGGTCGGCATGGTGTCGTTCGGCTGGAGCAACCGGCTGCATACGTCGGTGGAAACGAAAATCTTCAAGGGCGATCGCGAACAGATCCGCGTGCAGGCCGCCGCGCATTCGCTGCGCGGCATGCTCGCCTTGCTCGACGAACGCGAACATTAAACGTCGCTGGAATGCCGAAACCGATGACCGATTCCCTCGCAGCCAAGGACGCATTGATCCGCCGCTTCGATCTGAAGCCGCATCCTGAAGGCGGGTTTTTCAGCGAGACGTATCGGTCGGCGGAACGCGTAGCGCGCACCGACGGTTCAGCGCAAACCCGCTCGGCGTCCACCGCGATCTATTACCTGCTGTGCGACGGCGCGCATTCGGCGTGGCATCGGATCAAGTCCGACGAGCTCTGGCATTTCCATGCCGGCGAGCCCTTGCTCGTTCATGTGCTCGATGAAGCGGGCGCGCTGGTGACGCACCGCCTGGGCAATGCGCTGACGCATGCCGATGCCGTGTTTCAGGCCGTGGTGCCGGCGGGTTTGTGGTTTGCCGCGGAATGCGCCGATCCGTCAACGTTTGCGCTGGTGGGCTGCACCGTGGCGCCGGGATTTGAATTCAGCGAGTTCGAACTGGCGGATGTCGGCGCGTTGAAGGCGCGGTATCCGCGGCATGCGGCGTTGATCGAGCGGCTCGGGCCGGGTCGCACCGAGTAGCGTTGAATCGGGCTCGGGCGCACCCGATTCGCAAACCGGTCGCGCCCGATTCCCTCAAGACACGCTTGTAATCAACGACCGCCGTCCATCACCGAAACGCATTGATCCGGTCCCGCGTTTGCTTCGCGGCGTTCGCCGCGGCGTCGGCGAAATCGTCGTCCTTGCCGGCGTAAATGATCGCGCGCGACGAGTTGATCAGCATGCCCGTGCCGTTCGCGGTGCGCCCGGCATTCACCGTTGCCTCGACGTCGCCGCCTTGCGCGCCGATGCCCGGAATCAGCAGCGGCATGTCGCCGACGATCCCCCGCACCACTTCGATTTCCTTCGGGAAAGTCGCGCCGACCACCAGACCCAGCTGGCCGCTCGCGTTCCACTTATCCGCCGCCAGTTGCGCGACGACCTGATACAGCGGACGGCCGCCCGTCTCCAGGAATTGCAGATCCGAGCCGCCCGCGTTCGAGGTGCGGCACAACACGATCACGCCCTTGCCTTCGTGCGCCAGATACGGCTCGATCGAATCGAAACCCATGTACGGATTCACCGTCACCGCGTCCGCCTGATAGCGCTCGAACGCCTCGCGCGCGTACTGTTCGGCGGTGCTGCCGATGTCGCCGCGCTTCGCGTCCAGAATCACCGGCAAGCCCGGATGCTTCGCATGAATGTGGGCGACGAGCTGTTCGAGCTGGTCTTCCGCGCGATGCGCCGCGAAGTAGGCGATCTGCGGTTTGAACGACGATGCATACGGCGCGGTGGCGTCGACGATGGTGCGGCAGAAATCGAAGATCGCGTCGGAACGGCCCGCGAGCGCGCCCGGAAATTTGCTGGGCTCGGGATCGAGGCCGACGCACAGCAGCGACTGTGTGCGCTGCCAGGCGTCGTTGAGTGTCTGGATGAAATTGGACATGGGGGGTCTCGCGGCGAGCCGATTGCGGAAAGAGGCGCGTATTTTACCCGTCCCGCGCGGCGGACCGCGCTCGGGCGTGTTGGGCGCCAGCGGCCGGTCCACGCCTGCACCATGCCAATGCTCCTCGCGCGCCCCTCTCGCCCCGCTCCGCCCTACTGCCGCCGCCGCGACCCGCGCGCGCCCGGCATCGAGCGCAAACCCGTGCGTTCGACCGTGAAGCGAAACGTGCGCGTCAAGCGCTCGCCGCGTCCCAGCAACGTCATGCCGTTTTCGCACGCGCCGCCGGCCAGGTTCATCGCGTTGATCGGATGATCCACCGGTTCGAAACAGAAGAAATCCTCACCGCGCGGCGTGTACAGCACGTAATAGTCGGTGTCGGCTGCGATGTTCAGCGACAGGCGGCGCTTGGGCCACACCACCGCCGCCTGTCCGCTCCAGCCGGTAAACGCGTGATTGACGATGGTGTCCGGCAGCGGATACGCCACGCCGAATTGCCACGCGGGCGGCGCCGGCACGTGGCGCACGGGCAGCCAGTCGTCACCGGAAAGCCAGAGACCGCCGGCTGCGGCCGATAGTTCGGTAGCGGCGTCGCGCACGAAGAAGGGATGCACGCCGAGTCCGAACGGCAGCGCCTCACGGCCCGCGTTCTCGACTTCGAGCGTGATGACGAGCGTGGGGCCGTCCAGCGTATAGCTTTGCGTCGCGCGAAACGCGTAGGGCTTGCCGTCGTGGCGATCGAGCGTCAGACGCACGTTCTCGCGGTCCGACTCGGCCACCTGCCAGGCGGATTGCCAGCCGTCGCCATGAATCGGCAACGGTTCGTCGGCGCGATTGCGCGGCACCTCGACACGCCGTCCCGCGACCGTGAAGCGCCCGCCGCCGATCCGGTTCGAATACGGCAGCAGCGGATAGCAAGCCAGTTCATTCGGCTGCGTATCCGCGGTGAGGTGGCGGCAGCGACGAAAAATCGGCGTAAGCGCGCCGTCGTCGCGCCAGTCGAAACGCGTGATGCCGCCGCCGAGCGTCGGCGCGACGTCGAGACGCAACTGCGCGTTGGCGAGCGTGATGCACGCGAGTTCGCCGCCGCTGGTTTCGCCGACCGCCACCGCCGACGTGCTGGGGCCCGCCAGCACCGGGTTGGCGGCGGCGGCGAGTCGCGAGCGCCGGCTCTGGGACGAAGAGGAAACAAGATTCGCAACAGTCATATCTGGCTCCATCGAGAGGCGTGGGACGTGGCCGTCATTGCTGACGGATGCTGTGGGCGATTTTTTACACCGGTCGCCTCTGGGTCCGAACTGCATGCTGCCGATTTGCTGCCGATGTGCTGCCATCGGATTTGCGACGTCAACTTCTGATTGGCTTTCAAATTCACTGCATCGACACGCCGCGCCGCCGCCCCGCGAATGAGGCAGCGTCATTCTGCGCTATGCGGGCGCGCCCTGGAACACCGGCTCTGGCAATCCCCGATGCGCGGGCGTGGCGATGAACACGCCGCCCGCGCGAGCGTCGCCCGCGAGCGCCGCCGCGTCCAGCCCGATGCGCGCGCTCGTGATGTAGAGCGTGCCCAGTTGCGGGCCGCCGAACGCGACGCAGCTCGGCTGCGTGGTCGGCACGTCGACGCGTTCCGTTTCCACGCCGTCCGCGCCATAACGCACGACGCGCCCGCCGCCCCACTGCGCGTTCCACAAGCCGCCGTCGCGATCGACGGTCGAGCCGTCGGGCTCGCCGGTGGCGTCCGTCAGCGTCGCGAAGAGGCGGTCGTTGGCGATGCCGCCGTCCGCGCGATAGTCGCAGGCGCGGATTTCGCGAGTCGGCGAATCGCAGTAGTACATCGTCGCGCCGTCGGGGCTGAACGCGATGCTGTTCGAGATCGCCGGCGCAGGCAGCGGCAGACGCTCCAGCGAGAGATCGCGATTCAGCCGGTAGAAACCGCCGATCGCTTGCAACGGCGAGCCTTCGTCTTTCGTGCCGAACACGAAGCGCCCCTGGCGATCGCAGCGGCCGTCGTTGACGCGCGTGTTCAGGCCGGGTTCGACGTCGACGATACGCTGCGTCTCGCCGGTGGCCAGGTCGAGGAACGCCAGATGCGTGGCGAGACCTAGCAACAGGTAATGCGGATCGGCGCACAACGCGAAAGTGCCAAGGCGCTCGGGCATGCGCCAGAACGTCGTGCGGCCGTCGCTCGGATCGTGGCGCCACAGGCGCGCGCCTTCGATGTCGACCCAGTAGAAGCGGCCGGTTTGCGCACACCACGTCGCGCCCTCGCCGAGCGTGCATTTCGTATCGAGCAGCAGCGCCGCGCGATGCGGGGTACGCGATCCCGCACTCACGCCCAGCCTCCGTCCACCACGATGTCCTGCGCGGTGATCATCTTGCTGTCGTCCGCCGCGAGGAACAGCGCCATGCGCGCGAGGTCAGCGGGGTCCAGCTCGGCGTCGATGCACTGCCCTTCCTTGATCGAGCGGCGGCCCGCGTCGTCGAGCCACAGGCGCTTCTGCTTCTCCGTCATCACCCAGCCCGGCACCAGCGTATTCACGCGAATATTGAAATGCCCGAGGTCGCGCGCGAGACCGCGCGTCAAACCCTGCACCGCCGATTTCGAAATCACGTACACCGGATAGCCGCCGTTCTTCAGCATCCAGCTAATCGAGCCGAGATTGATGATCGAGCCGCTGTTGGCCGCTTTCATGTCCTCCATCACCGCCTGGGCCGCGAAGAACTGGTGGCGGATATTCACCGCGATGCCCGCGTCGAACGAAGCGGCGGTGACTTCGCCGATCGTGTGACGCTTGTCGTTCGCGGCGTTGTTCACCAGCACCTGAATCGGGCCGAGCGCGGCCCTGACGTCGGCGATCGCTTTTTGCAGCGCGTCGATGTCGGTCAGATCGCACGGCAGGAACAGCGGCTTGTGCTTCGAATCGCCGAGTTCGTCGGCGAGCGCTTCGCCCGCTTGCGCATCGATATCGAAGAACGCGACGCGCGCGCCTTGCGCCGCGAAATGCTCGACGAACGATGCGCCGATACCGGTCGCGCCGCCCGTGATCAACACCGTGCGGTCGACGAGACTCGGGTAGCGCGCGAACACGTTCCCCGCGAGGCGGGCGTTTGCATTGGCCGGAGACGACATCGTTCGATTCCTTTTAAAACAAAGTGGTGAGTCGCAGCATTGATCGCGAGTTTAGTCGCGCGATCCGCGGTTCTTCAACTGGTCGAGCAGCACGGCGGCGAGCAGGATCGCGCCGCGCACGAGGTACTGGTAGAACGCGTCGATGTTCAGCAGGTTCATCACGTTCTCGACCGTGCCCATGATCAGCACGCCGATCACGACGCCGGAAATCGTCGCGCGGCCGCCGAGCAGCGAGACGCCGCCCAGCACGCACGCCGAAATCACGTTCAGCTCGAAGCCTTGCGCCGCGTTCGGCTGACCCGACGTGATCCGCGAAGCGAGGATCACACCCGCCAGCGCCGTCACCGCGCCTTGAATCAGGAAGATATAAACGCGCGTGCGTTCGACGTTGATGCCGGCGAGACGCGACGCTTCGGGATTGCCGCCGATCGCGAGCGTATTGCGGCCGTACACGGTCTGGTTGAGCATCACCCCGAATACGATGAAGCACATCAGCGTGACCCAGATCGGCAGCGACACGCCGAAGAAGCTCAGGCCGCCCAGCTCGATGAACGTATCCGACGACACGCCGACCGCCTGCCCGTGCGACACGATAAAGCCGAGACCGCGGACGATTTCCATCGTCGCGAGCGTGGTGATCAGCGCGTTGACGCGCAGATACGCGATCACCGCGCCGTTCACGAAGCCGATCACCGCTCCGGCGAACACCGCCGCGACGATCGCGATGAACGTATTACCGGTGGCGTTCAGCACCATCGCGCACAGCACGCCGGCAAACGCGACCGTCGAACCGACGGACAAATCGAAATCGCGCGACGCGAGACAGAACATCATCGTGCACGCGACCATGCCGATCTGCGAGATTGACAGCGCGAGG
>Ga0207713_1000037_pt1 | contig 248578 bp, 302 predicted proteins | sample KBSS64metaG_FD_184404 | JGI IMG/M metagenome (GOLD analysis project Ga0207713, IMG submission 184404) | Switchgrass rhizosphere microbial communities from Kellogg Biological Station, Michigan, USA - KBS S6-4 metaG (SPAdes) (version 2) | ecosystem: Host-associated > Plants > Roots > Rhizosphere... | reverse complement strand
GAGAACGGTAGCCCTGGTGACGTCTACGTTGAACGCGGCATCGAAGTTGTTAAAGACGCCGCCGGCGTGATCGCCGATGACAAACTGGTGATCGGTAACGAAATGAAAACTTCGTTGCCACAAGGTTTGCACTTTGCCGGGCACGAACCTCGTGACTATCAATTGCCGGCCATTGCTGCAGCAGAAGCCATGGTGGGCGAACACATCCCTCGCGGTACCGTGGAAAACTCTGGCGGAATACTGTTTGTCTGTGACAGCATTTCCCCTCTACCGGTGGGTGAAGGCAGCATCGAAGACATTCATGGTGAATTCGCGAAGCTGGTGGATGTTGGTCTGCCTTCGACTTTTGCTACGGGCCGATCCAGCGTTTCCGGCTGCTTGCCAGAAGAACTCGGCGTAGGTGCCAAACTTCCTCCGGCAGTCATGGAAACCATTGAACGTCGTCTTTCCGAGGAATGAGTCGATGATCGAGAATCACGACAAAAATCAGGTCATCATGTCGGTCGAAAACTACGAGGCGTTGGTGATTGCCTCCAGTAAGGGCATCGGCATGCTGCCTCGTGAGCTGAATCGAATTAAGCGCCATGTGCGTAAGTTCAATTCGCCTCAGAAGGAAAAGCGCGCAGCACAGCTGAAAGATGAAGAAACCCGTAAGTGGTGCCTTCGTCAGGAAGCTACAAAGCTCGTAAAGACACATGAAGGCAAGACCGTCATCGTTCTGTACAAGTATCCCGACAAGGCTCCTGTTGGCGTTCCAGGAACTCTGAAGGGGTATTCGTCACATGGCGTTGGTTTCGTTGCCGTGCGTCTCCACAGTCGCGAAATGAAACGCTGTATCCATCTGCTGGCAGAGTTTGTTCTGTCCGTAGAGGAGTACGAATCGATGCAACAAGTCGACATCGCTGAACGTCGACGCGAAGCATTTAAACAACTCGCAGAAGAATATCCAAGCGCCTCTTTCGTGCACGAGCTTCGTCCTCAGTCCTAATGAGATGAGCCTTGCAGAGGTAATTAGGATGGAAACCGTGAGAGTGAATCGGCATCGCTTACTGGTGGGTGATCGGTTTGTTCTGCCTGAAGACCGAGATCGATTGCTCTACGAAGTACAGGGAAGTCATCCCGAGTCAGGTTTGTTGATCAGACGTATTAAGCATAGCTGGTACGGTTACATGCATCGCGAAACTGGGTTAGTCATTGGGAGTGAAAAGGGGAGCAGTCTAAAGGAACTGATGACGATTCCTTCGGTTGTTTTGATGCGAGAAGTTGATTTGGCATAAGGCATAGAGGCAGGGCGTTTGCCCTGCCTCTATGCTGTTTCATTTTCTTTTACTTACTTATTTACAGCAATACATTACGGTATAGACAAACGTAACCTGAGGAGGTTTCATGTCTAAATATAATTCTCTTAGAAAGAAATACGACGGTCCTAAAAACGAGGACGAGGATAACGGTAGCGCCACAGATCCGGATGATAGCTTGGAGGAAAGGGATTTCGTCAGTCTAGACAATTACTTTCATCCCAGAGCGCAGGCAGCCGATAGAGATGCAGCCCTGATCACGCGCAGTAAACAACGGGATGCTGACGTCGTCTATACTTTTAGCAGGTTCAGATAATGGCCGATATAGATAGAAAGAAATACGACCCTCTTAAAGTTAGCGATATAGAAAATGGCTCAGGAAGCTATATCCCTGATGCACATCTGTGGTGTCCGTCGTCCAGGGATCCGGATAATCGAACGACTATCCTAGATCGGGATAGCGACGAGGCAAAAAATGTAAAGCGAGGATATAAGTTCATCGTCCACGCCAGCCACGTCAGGTGCGATTAGGATGGATGTTCTCAGAAAGAAAATGCGCCTTCCATTGAGAGATGATCGCATAGAGTTAGGTCAGGATGCGAATGGCTGCTTTGAGCAGATGTGCAAGTGCGCAGGTCATGAGCCCATTCACGATTGGGATGCTGAGCCAGATGAAGACGTACTTTCGTGCGACGATCCTGATCTGAGCCACGCCCGTTACGAAAGGATTCATCTCTCAGAGGCCAATAACGCATGGGACTTTACGGTGGAGTAAGCGATGCCAGCCAGAAGTAAAAAGTTTTTGGTTAACGAACATACTGCCGGTTTGAGAGGCGGACTCCGCGCTTACAGCGAAGACATTGATAGAAAGGTCGGATCTGCCGAAATTTACACCTACGACTCTGAAGAGACGGCGTACATCAGAGACAGGGATGATGGCGCACCCACCCGTTCAAAAATTGATCAATCCCCGAGGGATCGTGATGCACGACATTAGACGTAAGTCAATGCCGGCACGTTACGTGGGCGGATGCGAGGAAGGTCGCCAAACCCTAGACGATGAAGTCTCGATTCAGCGAACCCTGGATGGCGATCCCGAAACAGGTAACCGGCCGTTCGACGTTGAGCGTTATGACAAGAGTGTTCTCAAAGATGGAGATTTTCGGCGAAACTTTGAACGTGATCGGCAACTGAAACTACCCGACCGGGTATGGACAAACAAATGGGCAAGAGAATAAGTGCTGATCGCAAGAAAAACCTTGTCTGGATTGGAGAAGAATTCGTCGCCCACGATAACGGCTTGAAAACTCCAGGAAACTATGGACGGTGTATCGAGGCTTTTGATGGTGTTCATCGAGAAGGTAACGAACCACGCGATAGAGAGCAGATCGAAAGCGTAAAGCTCGATAACGATCGTTATAGAAGACTGGATATTTCGAACATGCACTTTCGAGATCCGTTGGAGGACTACACACGACCCTAGGAGGCTGTATGTATTTCGTAGATAGAAAGAACGACCAACCTTGTCGACCGTTACCGGGCGATTCTCGTGGCACTAGCACTTTGGAAGGACCAGTTCTTTATAAGTGGATAGGCGAAGGAGATAAAGCCGAAGGCTGCGGTGATGAAGACCCAGATGAAGTTAAGCGCCGGCAGGGCTATCTTCAGGACGGAGATGAGGATAGAGAGTGGCCTCAGAAAACACTGAGAGCGCAGTGCCGGCAATCAGACCTTAGTCTTTGGGATTGGACAGTAGAATGAAACACGATCCCCTTAGAAAGAAGGCAGAACGTTGGTTCATGTCTGTGGTAAATGGCAAAAACCCACGGGAAACATTGCCACCAGAAACATATTTGCATTACTGGATCCCTGACTATGTCGAAAGTGATCCAGAGCTTATTGTCCACGAATCTGTACGCGTCCTCGATTTCGACAAATACCGAGCCTGTAATAATCCTTCATTTATCGGCTTCCCTGATGCAACAAATAACCAAGGAGTAAACATGAAAGGCGATTTCCTTCCTGTACCGCAATCCGAAGCTCTGATTGCAAACATCAATTCGTGGAACGATAAACTGGCGCTGCTGCGCGGCGATAACATCTACGATGTCTCCCGCCTGTTCTTCTCGTCCAAAGGCTGGAATGCTCACCAGTACAATCTGGTGGCCGACATTCCTTACGGCAGCAGCGTAGCCGAGAACGACCGCAAAGTGCTGAAGGTTGTTGAAGAAGAGATCCTCAAGCCGAAGGGTCTGCACTTCATTCGTACTTTGATGGGTCGTCTGGTCTGCAACGACACCGAAATCCTCGGCTCGTTCGTCAACCCAAGCAACAGCGCCACCCAGTCCAAGTACGACATCATCGGCACCGAAAAGCTGGCAAGCTATTTCCGCGATGTCTTCAAAGAACACATCGACAACGGCAAGACTGCGTATCTGCGCCGTCTGACTCTGGCTGACCGTAACATCACGTCCACCATCGAGACCATCCCTCCGGTCGAAGGCATCCCGGACATCATGAAGTTCTACCCGTACTTCGAGCGCAGCCCTGAACAGCTTATCGCTGAGTTCATGGCCTCCACCTCGAACGTACTGCTGCTGATCGGCCCGCCGGGCACCGGTAAGTCCAACTACATCCTGCAAATGATGAAGGCCCGTGGCTGGGATGACAAGATCCACCTGGCTGACCGTGAAGACGTTCTTCTTAACCCTGGTCTGTCCGACTATGTGCGCAACTGCGAAGCCGGCTCTGTGGTCATCACGGAAGACTCCGATAAGTTGGTACGTTCCCGTGAGCAGGATAACGAGAACATGTCGGCGCTCCTCAATGCCACGGCAGGTATCGTTAGCCGCGATGTGAAGATCATCATCTCCACCAACCTGGAATCTCTGACCTATGTCGACAAGGCACTGACCCGCCCCGGTCGTTGCTTCGATATTCTGAAATTCCAAAGCCTGACGACTCAGCAGGCGCTGGACGTGCGTGAAATGATGGGCCTGGAATACATGGACATCGAAGAAAAAGAAGCGACTCTGGCAGAAGCTTTGAAGTACCACGAAATCCACCGTGACCGCGTACCGAAGAAACAAGCATTCGGTTTTGCGAGGGCGTAATGCTGTGACCCGTATGTCGTAGTCCTGAGGCTACGGCGCATTCTGTGAGGTGTGTATGAGCGTTGTAGAATTGGAAGACCTGCGTCAAAATCTTCTCGCCATCCTCAAAGAAAAGATGAGTGACAAGATCTTCGACCATACGCCACATGGCGTATTGGCTGACTATCTAGAGGTTCCGTTGGCTGAGGTTTCGACCTTGATGACAGGGAACATGCTTAAACTTCAATTGTCGACCATCGTCGCCGTAGCCCATTTCTGCGGTAAACAAGTCCGAACAACACTGATAGAAGAAAAGGAAGTTGCTTGATGTCGAACTTTATCAATAATCAAACAGGCAAGCCTGTCGAAGAAACCACCGTACTTTTGGAGGTCGGCGTACCTACGAGCATTAGCGGCAAAACCTACCTTTTAGATGCAAGCTTGCGTGCAGCAGTTCGCGCACTGCAAGGCAAGAAGATCCACATGCAGTTCGGCAGTCCCGGCAGCAACGCCAACGCTCTGGACCAAAGCCGTACCTGCGGCCTGATCGAGAACGTTCGTCTGATCGAATGCCGTCAGACGAAAGGCACTGGCGTTATCATCGGTGATGTGAAGCCATGGGGTCCTTTCGGCGTCCATGTGCGCGATTGCATCAGCGGCGCCGAACCACATCCTTCGTACTACGGCCTGCACGCCATGGTCAGCGCTCCAGTCGGTGGCGATGGCATGGTGCGGTCTGTTCGAGAAATCGTCAGCTGGTACATGGTCAGTAAGAACTAAGTAAAACATACAGGCTGGGACAACCCCAGCCTGTATGCCGTTTGGTGACTTGATACAAAGTACACAAGAAGTATGTCCACCAGCCCTGGGGGCTATGATGATTGATAACGTAGTGAGTATCACGAAGTACAAGAAGGCCGATGACGAACTTACGTTCATGCATGAGTTTAAGATGCCTCCGGATGCTCTACTCATGGACTTTCCGATGCAGCTCGAGCTGCTGAAAGATCGCTGTTGGGGCTTGTGTAACAGCGGCAATCCCTCTGGCATCCACATCCATCGGTTACTTGGCCTGACTGAGAAGATGTTCGCAAACATCTGTTTTTCGTTAGACGAGCCTTTGTTCATGCGGATCTATAAAGATCCGAAAAACGAACTTGTCTTCATGGTTCGTGTGCTTTCAAATTACCTGTTTGAAATAGGTAATGCTGTCAAAAAAGGAAGCCCCGAACCCAAGCCTCTCTTCGATGCCAAGATCTATTTCTTCGAAATGACGTGCGATCATCCAGAAATGTTCATCGAACCTCCGGCGGTTATGGCCGGCGAGATTGTTGAGCACTGGCACCTCCCGGCTAGTTTCTACGGCCGGGCATCAGAGCAGTTAACTGATCGCATCGTCAAGAACATGAATACGGTCACCACAACGAACTGCGGCTTTGCAAAGATTGTAGATAACACGTACGTGGCAGTGATTCCTCACAGTGAGAAGTATTGCATTCTGATGACGCTTTGCCTGAAAGATAACCTTCCGACTAATGGAGTAGAGTAATGCCTTTAATCGTTACAGACGAAGATACGAACTTCCTTGTCCAGAATATCAATCTGGCTCGGAAAGTAGACAAGCTGCCGGCGATGGTTTATACGCCGGTAATGACCGACGAAGGTCCTCGTCTGATCAAAGGTCGTGAAAGCTTCGAAGTACCTGAAAACCCTCTGGGCGACCACAACGTCATCCGTGACCTGATCATCAGCGATTACAACAGCGTCAAGTCGCCGGTCGGTGTGATCTTGGTGGGCCTCAAGGGCTCCGGCAAGACCATGTTGTCTGAAGACCTGTGCAACAAGATCCTGGAAACCGGTCGCCCTGTACTGAACGTCACCAGCCCTCTGCCGGGCGGTATCCTCTCCACCATGATCGACCTGCTCGGGCCATGCGCCGTGCTGTTCGACGAATTCGGTAAAGTCTACGACGACTCCGAGAAACGTAACACTGTGCTGACTCTGTTCAGCGACTCCGAAAAGCGCAACATCCTCTTTATCGTTACGGCCAACAGCGAGCGCGAATTCGTCGACGCCATGCTGAACCGCCCTGGTCGCTTCAAGTACCGCGTGAACTACGACGGTATTAAAGAAAAGACCGTGATGGACACCATCAGCCACAAGGACCATTCCCCTGAGCTGCTCGAGTATCTGCGCCTATATTCGACCTATCACGCGATCAGTTACGACATGCTGCTTCTGATGAAGAAGCTGTTGAAGAAGTGCAAGACTCCGCAGGACTTCATCGACAAGATCGAGTTCTACAACCTGCCGGCCAAGGTCAACGTTCGTTACGGCGTGAAGTCCGTGACCTATGGCGGGAGCACCAGCGAATATAAAGGCTGGATCGATATCCAGGAAGACGGGTCCCTGCAGCTGGAACTTACCAATGTCGCCAATGGCGAAGTGGTACATAGCCAGAAACTGGTCTGGGCCGATGTAGAAAAGGTCAAGCGCGGCAACTTCTGGCAGCTCAAGTTCGACGACTCTTTCAAGATCGAGGTGGAACGAGATGTCAGCGAGCACACATTTCGGCCGAAAGAAAGGGATCATGGTACTCCCAAGTATCAAGGGTTCCGCCACCCGGAAGACGACCTGGAATTCCGTCAAAACGATTACAAGGAACCTGTGAAACGGTTCTAGTCAAAAAACGGGCAGTAACACATTACTGCCCTGATCTCAACCATCACTCTACCAGGAGTAAGCATGACTACCGTCGTTATTGAAAAACCTACTGATCTGCTGCAATTCGTCGACAACATCAAGCACGACTTCTTCGATGAAGGCATGGAAACCGGTCTGAAAACCCGCGTTACCTTCTTCACCGAAAGCGGTCCTGATACCGTCGCCGTCGTCAAATTGAACAAGCCAGTGTCGGATCACGTTCACCACATGAACGCCAACCTCGGCCTGGCTCTCGACGAAGCGATCAACGAGATCCGCCGCCAGGAAGGTCTGCAATTCGAAAACACCAGCATCGTGCTTTCCGAAGAGCTGAACAACCAGGACGAGTAAACTCGCACCGACCAGTGGGCGACGGCCCACTGGTCTTTATGCTGCGTAGTACTCGACACTTCTTCCCACAGGAGAAAGGCAATATGCGCATCACCCAGCTGTTACAGTCGAGTGCCGTGGTTAGTCTTTCAACCATTCTTGCCATGGGACACTTCCGGCTGCGCGAAGTCTGTGCAGAACAAGTACGGACAATTGCTCGGTACAGGAAGGAATTAGCTCGCATGGCCGCCGCCCACAAGGAGACGATGAGCGCGCTAAGGTTGGAGAACGATCAGTTACGTGACTCGGCTGCGGACACTCACAATCGGCTGGAAGCTGACTTCGAACATCGTATCGAGGTTCTCTTTCTGCGGATGGCGAGCGATCGCGGAATACGTTTTCACGAAGATGCCACACTTGATGACATGGAAGAGCAGCTCCTTAAAGCTGATCGCCGTTGTGGTCAACGAGTCACCATCGGAAGCGGGCATCGTGCCAAAAACCAGCAACCTCGCCACAGACAAGACCACCAAAAGAATTAGGAGTACCAACCATGACTTTTATTCGTACCGCTGTAAACTTTGCTGCTTCGGCAGCCCTCTTTGGTGCCGGCTATCTGGTCGGTAAACGCCAAGGCGGAATGGATGTACAGGTCGGCCAACTGCTGGACCATCACAGCCTGCAGATGACGGCCTACCGTAAGCTACACACCCAATTCGAAGAAGCGCTCGACGCCCCGGAAGAAATCCTCGAAATCGTTAAGGGCGATATCGAGAAGATCCGCGAAAGCTTCAAGCAGTATCTGGACAGCATCGACTTCACCGGTAGCACCAAGCGGTTGCATGACACGACCAGCACCAAGGTGAAGAAGCTCGTCCTCCACATCACCGATCTTAAGAAAGGCAAGACCAACACATGAAACGCCTGATTGCGCTGTTCCTGATCCTGGCTCCACTGGCCTCGCACGCTGCTCTCACTGTACAGAACCACAAGGTGACGTACGATGACTGCCAGCGTAGCGCGTCCATCATTCAAGGCGCCATTGAGGCGCGCGACGAAGTCGATTTCGATACCGTCGTTCAAACGTTACAGCGCGATGAATACAAAAAGATCGATGGCTTCACGGCCATGTTGCCGATGACGAAGGATTACCTGAAACAGGTGTTCTTCAATAACCTCGTCAACACCACGGCGTTTCAAACAGAGTGTCAAACTCTGGTAGGTAAAGAACCGCCGCGCTCTATCTGACCTACTCCGTAGAGGCTTCGGCCTCTACGGGTCTTTCCTTTCTTATTTTTTAGGTGACATATGCCAATCTACAAAGTAGCAATCGTTGAGCAGCAAGAAGGGGTTCCCTACCTCTTTACCTGCATTCGTTACGATTCGTCGGTCTCGTTGTTCTTTGAGGTCGAAGGTGACACTCTTGTCCAGGCCATCAACAAGGACCTGGAATACCGTCCGTTCTACGAACGCGTTGAGTTCGGCATCCTCCCGATCGATAACACGGATCGCATGCACGTTATCGACTTCGACCCTATCGGCGCCGAGCAGATCAAGTCGTCTCTGTGCGAAGTGGTTCTTCTGCCAGTCAAAGAGCTGGGCGACGATCACTTCATCATGTTCTGCAACAACATGAAAGTGCTCTACAAGAACCTGCGTGGTTCGGTCTCTCAGCAGCCCATCAACCTCGCTCAGGCGTGTGACGTCAAACTCCACCCTACGCGTGGCTTCATGGCCTTTGATGGCTTTGGTGCGATTGCAGGGACTTTGGCTAGCGCCGAACTTCTCTGATCGTTTATTTTTAGCAAGGACGCTAAAGTACTGAGCACTATGGGTAGCGCTAAATATGAAAAAGAAAAAGATTTATTTCGGTAAGCTCCGTCGTCAGGACGGGCACCTGGTTCAGCAGCTGTGGATCAATAACCGCCTTTCTGTTGCTCGGGTTCTGTCCAAAAAGTTTGGCGTAACGGTAAAGGAAGCGTTTGCTTTCGCTACCTGCATATTCAGCGAAAACGTACCGGATGGTTTCAAGTTCGGTATGTTGCCTGAATCCGATCACGACAATGTACGGCAGTTGATTAAAGATCGTGTCGTGCCAAGGCTGCTTACTGTTGCTCACCTTAAGGTTCTGACGGCAAGTTCGTTCGGTTACGCCGTCATGCATTACAAGAAGCCAGATGGAAACATGACTTCTGCTGGCTGTCTCTTTACAGTTCCGATCGAAGATAAGAGTCAGCGCATCAAGAAACACAACTTCATTGTTCCGGAAGCCCAGACGATTGAATATGGCTGGAACGGGGAGAATGAAACCATCGAACGGGAAAGTTTCAGCCGTACATTGCATCGCGCTGGTAAACGAGAAGGTTCGTTCCTCTGGTGGCAAAGCAGCTGGAAAGCTTTAAAGGCCGCAACACAACTCACCCTGCAAGGAGAAAACGTATAAATGAAAAAGACACTCATCGTCGGCGCTGTAGTCGCATCTACAGCTTTGTTGGCCCTGACCGGCTGTGAACAAGAACCAACCGATGCCGAGATCCAGGCGGCTATCGATGAAGAAGCCAAAGCTCAGACCATGTCCGACATGGCTTCTGAAGACGTCGAGCTGAAGCAAAAGTTGCTCGAACTGCAGAAGGTCGACCCAGCCGTCAAAGACGCTTACTACTCGGTCGACGAGAACGGCGTGAAGCATCTGCACGTTGTCAAAGAAGACCCGTCCAAGAAAGACGAGAACGGTGCTTCCGGCATGTCCGAAAGCGTGTGGCCATTGGTGGCCGGTCTCGCTGGTGGCGCTCTACTGATGAACATGATGAACAGTGGTGGTTCCAGCGCCTACGCCAACCGCTATCCTCCGAGTAGCTACCAGTCTGGCTTCACTCGTGAGGAAGAGAAGAAGCGTCGTGGCACTTACACCTCCAGCTACGTCAACACCGCCATGATGAACAACCGCAGCTCCATTGCGAGCAACCCGGCACGTTTGTCCAGCGTGCGCACCAATCTGTCGACCCGTACCTCCGGGGCACTGTCCAGCAGCTCTTCTGCCCGTGCTTCCTCCCACTCCTCTTCGAGCTAATCCATGAAAGTCACTTACCACAAAGTCGAATTCCCGATCGATCAACTTCTCGAACAAAACCTGCCCTGGTCTCGTAATTTCTACACCGATCAGAACGAACTCAAGTCCGACGTCACCGACCTGTTCGAGTTCTTCATCAAGAACAAAGACAATCTGCCGTTCTACAACCTGACTGAGCGTGAAGGCGTCCACATCCAACAGGTGGCGAACGCGTCGTACGAAGTCATGCTGCAAGCCGTGCGGTATGCGTTCGACCACCCTGACCTGATTCGTCAGTACTTCGATTGCAAGATGCTGAACAGCCCGGCTGGCGATGCGTTCATCGCGTACGCCAAGTGGACGCTCGGTCAGATCAACATGCGCGGTCAGTCGCTGTACTCTCGCTTCGACATGGCGTTCGATCCGGTCAGTGGTACCGTAAAAGGTATCTACGAGCTGAATGCCGATACGCCAACCATGTTGTTCGAATCGACTACGCTGCAGGACGAGTTGGTTCGCCAGATCACGGGCGAAGACAATCAGTTCAATAACTGGTTCGAAAACATCGCGGCCACTCTGAAAGAAACTCTGAAGGGTGTGTATAAAGGCAACAAGTTCGGCGTCGTTTTCGATAGCAACTATATCGAAGACACCACTACCTGCGAGATCATCAGCGATCTGCTGGAAGAGCCGACTGCCTGCATGATGGTCGACATCAAGCACCTGGACTACGAAGATCTGCAACCTTCCCGTCCATGGATCGCTTACGAACACACGCTCGATGGCATGTTCATCCTGTCGCCGTGGGAAGAGATGGTCGTCAACTTCCCGAAAGCCTGGCTGCATTGGGAATCGTGGTGCAACAACGTCGTGGTTATGGAACCGGCCTGGAAATGGTTCATGTCCAACAAAGGCATTTTGGCCCTGGTCAGCGATCTGCTTGAAAAGGGCCTCATCGGCCACGGCTTCGAAGCACCTCTGTTACCATTCCTGCACACCAGCCTCAGCCAACACCGCTTCGAAGGTCAGTTCTACGTCTCTAAGCCGAAGGTCGGCCGGATGTCGAACAACATCACGTTGTACGGCGACGATGGTTACGCGGTGGTTTCCACTGGCGGCGACTACCTCGACGAGACCAAGGTCTTCCAGGAATACTGCCCAGCCGGTTCTCTGCGTGAAGGCACTAACTTCATCGTCAGCGTCTGGATGGAAGGTGGAAGTCCGGTCACCAAGATCGCCAAAGCGACGAACATCGCTATCCGCGAATTCGATACGCATGTGTCGAATGTGCAGAATGAGCGATTCGTTCCTCACGTCGTTGTGGAATGATTAAGCTAACGAAGGGGGTGAGGGAACTCATCCTCCTCTTATCCGTTGGTGCGATGGCTGGCGAAGCCGACAACACTATTAAAGCAACCACACGGGACTACCGCCCTACCAAATACGCTAAGCGTGTCAGAAAAGGTAGAAATGGAAAGCCACTAAGGAGTTGGGAAAAGTGACAAATGCTTTTGATTTGAAATCGTTCTTGGCTGGGTTTCTGAAGAATCGCCAACAGAAAGGTCCAGAAGAGTCTGTGAAGTATCGGCTCCGAAACCTCGCTGGTGGTCCAGAAGCATTGGAAGGCTACGAGTGGGTCGTGAATGAAGTAACGATTCCCTGCGTGTCTCAGAATCACGCTGAACGTACAGTTGAGCGTATGCGCCTGGATACTACTCGCGTCGTCGGCACTTCGGTTATTGAAACAGTTTCTGGTCCGATTGTTCGAGCGTATTTGCTGAATCGTGCGCTCTGCATTCATCAGTTAGATAACATTCCGGTTCGTAAACTGAGTCCGATTGGCGACACCATGCTGTTTGGCATTGTCAATCCCTCCAAGGCAGTGGTTCGGTACGTTCTCGATGGCGGAACTTCTGAGATCAACATGAACCCCGCTTTTGAAGCGCCAGTGAACAAACGCACGGCAATACATTACTAGGCTGTATAACAACACAAAGGAGCGTAGTGGGATGACCATCCAGTCTGTGTCTGTAAAGAAACGTTTACCGCCCGATGAAGAATTGGAGATGGAGATTGAAATCCGTGGCCAGGACGGTGCAGGTAAGACGTTGATTGCCGCCATGCTCCAAGAGACTTTGGAATTCGCCGGCTTCAAGAACGTCACCATCGTTTCTGCCGTTGGGGATGCCGCAAAGACTCGGCGGCGCCTGAATCGCATTGACCTGCGTGATCAGCGGTGCCTTAAAACACACATCCGAATTCTGGATGAAGATAAACCCATTGTGAAGGAGGGAGCAGAAAGCCAGTCGAACGGTAGCCTCACTAAACTTCTGAACATATTCCGATAGCCGCAAGGATTCAACGTGAATACTGAAATCATCAACTACATCGCCCAGCGTAAACCGCGCGGGGTAACGACACCTTACGATTCGACTTCCGCCACGATTGAAACGATCGTCAAGGGGTCTCGCTTCTTTCCGGCATTTAAAGCCTTCGCCGCAGTCCATAGCGTCCTCAAAGATTTTGTTTCTGCTGCTGAGCTGAACTGGCAGTTAAAGACCAACATCGAAGTCGACTGCACGAAAGAAGAAGGCCTGACGTTTTCCATCAAGACCTGCATGGATGAAGAAGAGCCGCTGAATGTTTCGACGTTCATGCAGCTGAAGGCATTCGAACATCCAGAGCCTGTGGTGTCGCGCCCTATCTCCGGTCCTGAACTTGGACCACTGCATCTTCAGATCGGTCGGCACTATAAGGAACACAACTACCCGCCTGCCAGCATCTTTTGGTCGCTGTCGTCGTGGTTCCAGAGCGCCGGTTGGTTGTGCGACGATTTCCTTTTCGATGGCGTGAAACACAAAGTTCGTTTCATGTTCATCGAACCGGTTACTCGCAAGCAGACATTTGAAGCAGTCATTGACTTCAGCGTCATGATTTCAGATTGCGAGATCGCCAACCGTCCAGAGCCTGAGCCGGAACCCGTTCCGGAACCAGAGCCTGAGTACAAGATGGAGAACGTCTACATCCTCCCTCACGCTCGCGACACTTACGGCCGGCCGTTGATAGACAGTGGTATTTATCGCTTTCTGACCGATGGTGAAACGATCCGTTGGGAAAACGTTACCAGTGAATCTTTCCCAGGGCTTGGAACCACTTACGTCCGCATGGGCAAGTTCATGCTTCATGACAAGTTCCTCAAGCGCACGTTCGATTTGTTCGACGAATACAAAGACGCCGGTCTGGACTTTGTTTCGATGGCTCGTTTCTGCCACCAGCAGGTCGATCCAAACGAAATCTTCCGTGAGCAGTACTCGCAACCGTAATTGTTGTATCCCACAAAACCTTTGGAGTTAGTCGCAATGACAACCCTAGCTACTATTGAACAACCAGAAGCCCACAACCACACGCTAGATGATGTTCTTGAACATCACGCCGATCAGCAGGATCCGGGTATTCGCGCCCGGTCTGCTGTAGCCAGCCGTGCAGCAGCCGCTGCCAAAGTGGCAAAGCGAATCCTGTACAGAACGATTGCTTTCATTCTCTTCATCTCCGTCGTCGTTATTGGTGCCGGTGGCTATTACGTTTACGCCACCAGCACCAAAGGTTACGTCACCGATCATCGAAGCTGTGAACTCGATGTAGGCGGTTACACCGTTACAGGGGAACGCACCTACAGTTATCCTTACACGGATTTCTTGATGTGGCGAAATATCGACAAGACCACCGTTACGGAAAAGACCCTTATTGATGTCAAGGGTACGGCCATGACAGTGGTGGGTATCACGGGCGAAGACTCTGTCGTCACGTCCATCGGAGAAGGCGAGCGAGGTACGGCGGTCATTAAAGCTGCCGACACGTACGTCTTCATGATCAACAAGAAGGTCGCTTCAAAGTCTTACAAAACTTTCTGCAAGTAAAGGGGAATGTAAATGTCAAGTGCCCAAAAGTCTTTGCTGGCCGACACCCATCACGAAATCCTCGCCACACTCAAACGCCTTGAGGAAGCTGGCGACATCGCAGAAGAGGCGGTTCATTTCTTCCGCGAAAAGGTTCGGCAGAATGGCAGTAACATTCTCAGCCTTTACATCCTGGACGTGACGCGTCCGAAGATGGAAGACGGAGAGTACCGTGTAAAGGTCCACAAAGAACTGACCCTCATGAAGGATTTCAGTCAGCTCGTCGCAACTCCTTTGCTCAACCACCCTCCGCGCAACTTGACTCAAGACGAGGTCAAGCTTCTGTTTGATGAACTCCGAGATACGGGGGAACAGAAAGATGAGCAACATTCCTAAAGGTACCGTTACGGCGATCACGGTTGCCAATGGTCGCGAAGATGTTCTTGCGAAGCTTGAGAAGTATCGCATGAACGACTTGCTGACCAGGTCCGAGATGGCGGTGTTCATTGCGAAGATGGACGCCAACACCGGCAGCGTTATTCAGCTCCACCACGGGACTATCCAGTACCCGGGCGATTTATTGAAGGATGGTCTCATTCTCATGAATGAAGGCCAGATCCTTCATCAAGTAAACATCGGCGACTTCTTCCGTAAGAATGATCGTCCAAACACCACTCCGGATAAACCAACCTGGTCCGACGGGATCAACTGGGATCGAAAGTTCAATGACCGTTAAGCATCTTTCTGTAAGCAAGCAACTCAAGCTGTTCAACAAAGAAATCCTGCGCAAGCATATCGAACTCAAAGGCAAGGGCATCAACGTCTTTGAGATCAGCGAGGAAGACCTGTTGAACCGCATCGCCGATCTGCTGATCAACGCGACCAACGAACCGGACTGGATGGTGACTCTGGCTCTGTACAGCTTCGCTTCTCGCCACAGCGAGTTTGCGCCGGCTCAGTTCATTGCCGAGAACATCAAGGATCCTGAGATCAACATCGACTTGCCAAACGACGACCAATTGGTCCATTGACGGCATAAAGCTCCCCAGCGCATCAGGGGAGCTTTTTTTTGTCTAGGTTATCGGATCTCAGTCACACATTACCCGCTTAGTATCACTTGACCAATTAGGTAGAATAACGATGCACAAGGCCGCCGCCGCAATGGAACGTCTGGCATTTATTTTTGCAATTCACGAAGACCGTAAAGAGCTCAAGAAAGTCATTACGCGTTTTCGTAAGTATTGTTCAAACGCTGTACGCGATGACATCATCAAGACCATTCTTGATGCCCCTAATTACAAAGAGGAGTTCGAACGACTCGACGAACTGTACAGCAAGTTCAAGCCTTTAGCTACACAGTTTGAAGAAGAAGGGTATCCTGCAATGGTCGTGGTCAATGAAGAGGAGGCTTATCCGATTCAGATCAATATGCGCGATGCTAAGTCCCGCATGGCCATCTATGAAAACCTGACAGAAGAAGCCGCCAAGGAACAGATCCGCCAAGATCGATTCTGGGCGCTCGGTAACGAATACGAAATGCAACTCGCTGCAGGGCATTCGGTCATGAACCAGCTGAGTCTCGATAAGCTTTACTTCAAAGTTCAGCTGTTTGAGTCGAAAGGTTTCTCCGGCACGATCGCTGATCTTGGCGTTGCGCGCATACATGATCGCGTCCTACATAAGCCGGAACAGTCTGCTTATATCAACAGTATTGCAGGGGGAAGGACTTAGCCATGTCGATCATCAAACTAGACAAGCTTTATTCGGTAGTGTCCATCACCCATCGTGCAACTGGCTGTTATCACCTGGTGGTTACGTCGGTGCCGCCTGAAGAATACACGCACGATCATCTGGTCGGTTACATGAACGACTACGCTAAGCGGAACCACAAGATCAGCAACTACGCCATGCGTGAGTTTGCTATTGCGCTTAGTCCGCTGAGCGCAGAAGACTTTGATCGTCGTGTCCTGCACAAGAACATCCACTACAGCGAAGCCAAGGCTAAAGCTCTGATCGAAACCATGCAGATAGGTGTCGATAAGTTGCTGACGGCTAACCTGGTAAAGCCTGTTCTGTGGGAGCTGAATGTTCTAGCCAAGCTCCGGCTACAAACTGGCAAACCAAGCCCGTATGTGCAAGTGGCAGAAGACACCGGTCCTCTAACTCCTCAGCAAAACGAAGAGTTGGAGAAACTTCTTCTTCGTCGGCACACTTACGGGGTGATTGGCACTCAACCAAAAGGGCGCGCCTACGAACAGTTGCAAAAGCTTGGTCGGGGGCATCGCAACAACATTAACGAACGCACGATTACGATGATAGACAACACCTACAAAACAAGGGGTTCTGAGTAATGCCAGAAGTGACTATCAATGGTGTTCGCTACATTCCAGCGCCACCTACCTGTGAGAACCCCGCTCTTCTTGATTTCGAGTGGGACTTTCGCGATGTAGGCAAAGTCCGCATCCGGGATTTTCTCCGGCAGTTGCTCACTACTCTCTGGGATGAAGGCGAACGCTTTGATGCCAAGTGGCCGTGGGGAAATAGCGGCTGGCAATGGGACTTCTACGAAGCTCTCATTGCCGCCAAGGCCATTGAGGGCGATATCGATGTCAACGCATTCGGCTGGGAACGTGGAGACGGCAACGCCGAAAAGGCTAAAGCAATCACTATCGGTCTGATCACAGAGATGTGCAAACCGCATCCAATCGTTCATGCCGACTGGGTAGCGGCACCAAATTAAAACAGGAGTTATCATGGGAGGATATTCCCTCGACACGCAGGTTAATCCTGACGACTTTTCTGACCCGCAGATAAAGATGCAGGTTGCCTTCCGTTCCGGCTATAAAGGAAAGGTTCGGCGCAGCTACGATCTGTTCCTCGATACAGATGGCACGCGCAGTAAGTTCATTGCGTATCGTGCTGTCTTCGGCGGAATGGTCGTCTGCCACACAATCGAAAGCGAATACGAGCCTGGCAAGAACTGCCGGATGATTCTCTGGTATTTCAGACGCGGTAAGTCTACACCGATCCCTCTTGATGTATGGGCAGGTGATGCCAAGGCCCGTTTCCCGGAAGGTTGTCGTGATCCGGGCATGATTGAGATGCAGCCAAACCTCATGCAGCGTCGTTACATGACGACAGGCGTGTGGCAGGAACCTCGGGTGCCTCGACCTTATTCAAAACCTGCTGGACTCAGAAACGGCTTAGAGCCGGGAGTTATCTTTGTCGACAAGGGAATCTATCGCGATAGCGATACTGGCGAACTCTATGCTGAAGTTACGGGTAAGGAAATTGCCAAGAAGTTTGATGAAAACCATCTGGTAGTCCCGAACGTCCTCGGCGGCTTTAAAATCCTTCGAAAACAATAAACGCTGTACCACCACTAGGAAGAAGTAATAATGAAGAAAATGGTCTACGCTGTACTGGCATTGATGGCGTTGTCTTTCAACGTCTTTGCTAACGAACCCAAAACACTCAACTTCTGCACCGGAGCGGCCGAAGGCTATTACAGCCAGATCGGTCAAGTTGTCGGCACTGAAATCCAATCGAACTCCAAAGGTTTGGTTGTGGTCAAGTTCGTCAACACCAAAGGCTCCGTCGATTCCGCTACTCGTCTGAAAGCCGGCGAGTGCGATATCGCGATCCTGCAAAACGATGCGGTGACGTCTCGTCCGATGCCTACTGACATCTCCACCACCGATGCTCACCAGGAAGCGATCTTCTGGATCCACAGCAAGAACAGCAAGGTCAAAGACTTTGATGATCTCTCTGACAGCGACTACAAGAACCTGGGCGTTGCCATCGTTGACGGCTCCGGCGCTGAAGTGACCCTGCGTAACTTCGGCAACATCGATAAAGACTTCAAAGACCTGAACATCGTCGGCTTCAAGAACTGGCGCTGGGCTGCCAAGGCTGCTGCTGAAGGCAAGGTCCGTAAAGGCGGTATCGACATCCCTATCGCTGGTCTGATCTACGTCGGTCGTCAAGGCAAGATCTCTACCGAAATTACCGGTGAGTTCAAAGAAGAGCTGCGCATCGGCGAGATCGATGTTAGTGCCTTCAAGAAAGTCAAAGACCTGAACGGCAACCCACTGTACACGACCTGTGAAGTTGTTCAGGCCAACGGCATCGAAACCTCCACCACGCTGAAGCCGGACACCTACTGCCTGCGCGCTCAGTTCGTGTACAACAACGCATTCTTCGAAGGCATGGACGAAAACGACGCTGAGCTTCTTCAGACCGTAGTCGACAAGGCCATCGTGCGTAACGTGCGTCAGCAACAAGCAGCGAAGTGAGCAACACCTCCCCCGTTCTACAACAGGGGAGTTTAATCGCCATCTAGATGGCACAACCGTAAGACATTGCTACCAACGTAGCGAGGAGACTTCCTGTGGAAGTAGATCAAATGCTGTCCCTGCGTCAACACCAAGCCCTGACCTGCCTGAGCTATCTCCAGCACTGCGCAGTACAGAAGCAGACCATCACGTATGAATCGCTGGCCATTATCCTCGGCATGCCGTCTAAGGGCAACGCCATGGTGACCGCCATTTCCAGAACGCTCTATGACGTGTTCAACTTTTGCGAGAAGGCGCAACTTCCGCATTTGACTGTTCTCGTTGTGCGCAAGTCTGGTAAGGACGTGGGTCTGCCGGGGTCTGGTTTCTGGAAGGTTTACCTGAAAGATGAGAGCCCGAGCCTTGAGTACCGGGTTGAAGAAACGGAGAAGTTGACGGGCGAGATCTATCGCTTGTTCGACAACTTCGCGAAGGGGCAGTAAGCAACAACATAGAGCTGGGGGCGATGCCCCCAGCTCTATGCTTTATTTTTTACAAAAGTGAGTTTGTTTATGAATAACTTTACAAATGGCGAAAACACCACCCTCGACGTTTTTCGAAAGCATTTGAATCACACCAACAGAACCAGTCAGGCTCAGCATGTGATAATTAAGGAAACGCCGGAAAGCAATGGCACATCCATCAACATCTGTGTTCCTTTGAAGATGCCTGAGCACTTCTTCAAGAAAGATCCCGACAATGCTCATGGTGACATTTATTTCTCACGGGATGATGGAATAAACGAAATGTCTGAAATGTTGCATGAAGATATTTCGCTGGCCTGTCTGTCGGAAATGGTGAAGATGGTTGAAGACCTGACCTCTTCAGAAGTCTTGTTTATTCGATGCACTCATTCGCCTACAGCTTTGTTTCTTTCAACCCCACAGATTCTGATTTTAATGGTGCACGAATAATGAGAACAGTGATCAACTGGCCTGATGCCTACGACACAATGTCCGGCATGGATCGATTCTGCGGCGGTCCCGAGCACGAAGACAGAACGGCCATGGCGTTTTACTACGAGGCCAAACCAATTGTAGAAAAGGCCGTCGAGAATCTTGAAGCGCAGATCGACAAACTGCAGCTTCAGGTTAACGAACTAAAAGCCGCCAAACCTAAACTCCGCTACCATTCTGACCTTGGGATTTGGTACGTTGTTCCGAAGGAGTCGAAATGACAAAACGCATTTACGTTGTGCCTGCGGTTGGCCGCGCTGTACCAGATCCTGTTCAAGGCGACTTGCTTCCAAAGAAAGGTCGTGAGGTTGACGACAGCGACTGGTGGCAGCGCCGCAAGGCAGATAAAGATGTCACCATCAAACCAGTCAAGAAGGCGGCGGAATAATGCAAGATCCTGTCAATCCGGAATATGTAGATTTCGAATCTGTAAAGATGGCCGTACAGACCGATGAGTTTCGAGGCTATCTGATCGATTGGGCATTGGCTATGGCACACCCAAAGATCAAAGTCTTCAACATGCATGACGGTAGTTATCCGGGCAACTACAACAAGTTGCAATACGCAATGGATAACCCGACCGTCATCGTCGATCTAGAATGGAAAATCTGGTTCGAGGAGGCCGAGAAGAGCTGCCAATATAACCCGCATGAAAACTGGGAATTCCTTGGCCCGTTCCTCACTGCCGAGAAGCCGTGTATCCGTTACGACTTTGAAAGCAAGGTCTATTCGGTCTATTTCGATAACAACGTCGACGGAAGCTATTTGGTCTGTCACGAGAAACTCGAAACAGCCATTGCTAAGGCGTTCATCCTCTTCAAGTTTGGCTCCACAATGATGGTCCCATACCCACTCGCTAAACGGTATCTGCAGCAATGAAAACTCAAAACCAAACTGTTGCTCCTTATTACGGCATTCCGCCTGACGTGATCGTCGAAGATCTGGCTATCGATCTGGTCAAAGACAAGGTCGAAATGTGTTTCTATCAGTACCTGCCTATCAAGATGGCCGGTGCTCTGGAAAGCTTCCACATCCCGAAGAACCTGGACTGGATCCGTCCGTTCATCCAGCATCTGGAATTCGATCCTCATCGCGACTACATCTACGTCAGCGCAAAACACCTGTTCGTGACCCCAGACAACATGGGTAATCGTCCGGGCTGGCACAGCGATGGATTCGGCAGCGACGATGTGAACTACATCTGGGTCGATCGATTCCCAACTGAGTTTGCTCTGCAGCGTTTCCACCTGACTACGGAAGACCACGCAGAGTCTCTCAAGCAGATTGCTGAGCAAGTGCGCGAAGACGCAATTTGCGTGTACAGCTCGAACTGTTTGCTGCGTCTCGATCGCTGGAACATCCATCGCCCTCCGGTCATGGGCACTGGCTTCCGTACGTTCTTGAAGTTCTCCATCTCCAAGAACAAGTACAACCTGCAGGGCAACTCGCACAACTACCTGATCGATTACGATTGGGAAATGGTACCTCGTGCAGAAGCCCGCAATCACCCAACTGCCGATGTAACCGGCAAAGTAGGTTAGGAGGGATTCATGTCGCCTGAAGCTAAAGAAGCGGTTGAAGGTTTTCGTGCAACGGTAAAGCGAATCAGGGAATCTCTCCAGTCGTTGTTTGAGAAGATTCGCGACGGCATGGACCACCGCGATCACAGCGTTTTGCACAAACACCGCAATGACGTCAACCGTAACGGCATGCCTGTAAACCGCCGGAAAGGCGTCGGTCACTATCGTCGACCACAAGGAAAGAAGAAGTAATGAATATTTCCAACGGTCTTCCAGTCAGCCTGCAGGCAGAATTCGAAGATCCCGAACAGTGCAACACGATTCCGATTGTTGAACACGCTCGCTGGCTGAAAGGCCAAGACGCTGAACACGTCAACGGCTATGCGCACAAAACGCCGTACACCCGTGTCAATCTGGCCGGGGTGTTTCAACACCTGTCACCGGTGGTGGAGTTGTTTGAAGAAGCGACCGAACAAGCTGTGCTGAAGGCTCTCTCGGCTCGTCTGCAGATTGATTTCGTCCAAGGCGATGTACGGATCCACTTTACGCAAGACGGTATGCCAAAGCCCGGTGAGAGCTATGATGCTTACATCTTTGCTCTGCCTTATTCTGCCGTGTATCAGGGTTGCGCAACTCTGCGTATCTACAATCCTGGCAAATACATCCAGGCAGAGATCGTTCGTGATGAAACTGGGAAACTGCTTCCGAAGGCGTAATTAATTACGGGAAGTCGAACTCCTATACAAACAACCACTGCTGAAGGAACTGCAATGCGCGTAGCAGTCCTCGGGGCGTTAATGAGGATAACGTATCCCGATTGACTGGGCGAAGGACCAATGTCCGTGGCCACTAAAACTTAAAGCTTCAACCGAGTCGGGATAACCGCTCTTTGAATTGCACAAGCAAAAGCTTGTGTGAACTGCAGCGTGCGCATACACGCCGTAGCGCAACATCCGCCCCGACGCAAATTCCATTGAACAGGCGAGTTCTGGTTTATCGGTACCGATAAATTGCAGTTCCACACTGGAGGAAATGGACAGGGGCGGTATTTCTTTCTTTTTATGCTGTTCTATTTCTTTTAATCAACCGCAAGGAAGTTACAGATGGATACCGCTGCTCTTAAAAAGCTCCCCATTCCTAAGCCAGGAAAGACCTCTCCAGAAACCTACGGGTTCCTGTTCGGGGTTATGAAGACCCTTGAAAACTCTCCTCATGATCACGACTTCAGCGTTCACGGGAAAACTGAAGTGGTGAACTTCAGGATCAACCGCAATCGCAGCCAGATGGGGATGTTGAGCTTTCGACCTACTCAGCCCGGCCCCGCATTGGAAAATCCTGTAACGGTGTCCGATGAGTTCATCGCAGGTTTCGGTAAACAGATCGACGACAAACGCGTGGAACTGTCCGATGGTTCCGAAAAGGCTTTCTCGATCATCCTGGCCTGTCTGAAGGGTCGCATGATCGTCACTCGCACTACTTGTGATGTGGTCCAGATGTGGAGCGGGCGAGGGGTCAAGGTCAAGCTGAATGGCATTTTGATCGATGGCCAATCGACACCAGTCGGCTTCATCGATTTCGACTTTACTCTGGCTCCGCGGGTGCAACGCTGGAATTTTCCACGCAGGCTCTAGGTAAATAGCAATGGCCCAAATACCACTACCGCGAGATGCGTTCGCCTATACCGACATCGATGGTAAAGAAAGAACGTGCTACGTCGTAAGTAGTTCTGACCGGCGGCGAGCCCCGTGGCGGCGTATGAAGAAACACATCGCGGAAACCGCTGCCCTGAAGCTGAAAGAGGAATCGCAGGATGTCAAAGCTTAAACGACTTCACGAAAAATACGAAGAAGTTAAACTCTGGCTGAGTGAGCGCGACCGTAAGATCGAGCAGCTCGAAGACGAAAAGTCTAAAGATCAGAAAACAACTGCCTATTTGCAAGAAGAGATCAAGAAGCTCAGCGCTAACGTGCAGGTGCTTCAGGGTCGTCTGATTAAATACGAAGGCACCCCGGCGAATCGTCGTGGCGACACTGGCGAAAGCGACGACTTTGCTCACTATCTGGATCGTGAGCGTTCTGACCTGCCTTTAGGCGATTACACGGATGATGAGCTGGCCAATGCTATCTTCATGAACTACGATGTCTTTCCTTCTGTCGAGGAACTGCTTTCAGGCAAAGCCAAGATGCCAATCGCCTACATGACTGCCGGTAAAGAGCGCATTCGCTGGCTGTCCCGCAAACTGGCTGAAGCGCTTGCCGCTGATTTGGCCAACTCACCAAAAGGTACCCTGGAGGTATAATGTCTAACAAATACACTTTGATCGATGCAACTATCGGTGTTAAATGTTTCGGCACCGGACGGATCGATGTGAAAGAAGTCCTATCCGACATGGGTGTTGCGGTGACTCCGAAGTCTGAAGAACACCCTGGCTTCAATGTCTACCAGAAACGCCTCTACGAAGACAACCCGGATTTCGACTTCGAAGAAAACAACGGCGTGATCGACTACACTCAAGTCGGCGAGCCTAAAGACCAGATGGTCACTATCGTGATCGAGGTGGAGAACGATGCCTAGAGTGAAGCTGGACGGAGCTACTGCTCTGACCTTGGAGCTGAAAACTCCTACCGAACAAGCAACGGTGGTCTTGACCGCCCTTGCTCCAGACAACGTTATAGGTCTGATCAACCTGCAATACGAAAAGACCGGCAACAGTCCTTACGATCTTGCTCAATGGCTGGTCGGTAAGAACTGGGCGGTTCTTGCTGTGTCCCATCCCGTAGCTTTGAAGCGCGAAATCAAGAACCTTCAAATCACCACTCAACGCCCTGATTAAGGAGCTGTGAAATGAAACTGTCCGACATGGCAGCACTGGAAGTACCGAAAGGTGCCACTCACTTTGTTCTCGATAACGACGGCTTCAGTGCCGCCTGGTATAAACGCGAAGGCGTAGAACTGTACGGCATGCCGATGGACGTTTCTCGTGCCGGCGATGGCTGGGCAAAAACGCCAGGGTGCACTCGCGCCCTGCGTGATCTGAAAACCGATATTGAACTTAAATTTGAACGCGAAAGATTGGGGAAATAATTAATGTTCCAGATTATGCTTGCTGGCATGGTTGCTTTTGATGGCAGCTACTTCGACAATATCGGTCGCGCTCTTGCGTTCGGGTTGCTGTTGTTCTTCACTTATCTGACCCTGTGGATTCTGGCCGCCCTGTGGAACTTCGCCTGGGCGTGGATCGACGATGCTCCACGTAAGCGTTACAACTGCTTCAGTGGCTTCATCGCGCGCCTGACTGGCTACGAATGGCGTGGTGGTACCTGGGCATGGCACTCGAAGCGGTTCGGTGAGTCGGACATGATTCACATATTTCCGATGATCTTCGTCTTCGCCCTGCCAATGGTTTTGGTAACCCTTTTCACGTTCTACAGCTTCTTCCTCACCTGTGCCGTCTGTGTTGGCGCAGCATTTGGCACTCGCTTCGTTCGCCGCATGAAGAAAGCTTTCGATAAGCACGTCGGCGACAAACACGCTCACCAGAAGGACGACTAAAATGGACGCGCCAGACAATAAAGAAGAGCAACCTGTCTTGCGCGATATCCTTGCCATGCACGAGCAGGTCTTAAACGACCTGCTCCTTGAGCTGCCTCATGAATCCAAGCTCATCGCTTTGCAGGTATTGAACAAGCATCAACAGAAAATCGCCAACAAGTACTTTGACATTGACAAACCCACTGACCCGGCCATCACCGAGTTGTTTGAAACCTGGCTCAGAATTGGCCTCAACGCCGAGAAAGATGAAGAGGCTCGAACTACTGCTCGCCGCAATGTGATTCGCAGTCTCTTTAAAGCCCACGGTTTCACTGTCAAGCCTGGTGAGACGGATCTGAAGGAATACGTCTTCCGTGCAGCCGAGTCGCTAATTCGTCGGATCGATGTGTTCTATCGGAAGATGGGTATCGTCGCCATCACGAAGACTGGCGATTTCGACCACAACACCGTCGAGCATTATCAGGCGATGGAAGATCGCTCCAAGTGGTCGACCAAACAATGGATCGAACATTTGGGTGGTCGGCAGGACGAACAGATGAACATCGTGTTCGGCAGCCCGTATGCGGTGGCCAAGCTTCTGGAACTGTACTGCGAAGAAATGGTTCGCGGTACCATCATTAAAACTATACCGAAAGAAGAATAGGGGGTTGTCATGGAACTTACGTTTTATTGCGAACCGGACAGTAATGAATGGCGTGTTCTCGAACCGGGTAAAGAGTTCGCTACTTTCCGCGCCAAGTTCACCGATAACTACGCCGGCAATGGGATTCGCGTCCAAACGTCTATCGGCGGTGACGGCGCCGGCGCCAAAATGTGGGGCGAGCTCAAGGTCCTTGTTTATGGCAACGGTCAAATAAACGGTCAGCGCGATGTGGCAAAAATCGTTTGCTCAGAAAATCGGTCGTTTGAAATGCCTTTGTCGCATTTCTATATCGACGATGAATACCTACTCGGAAACGGCCTGTTGTCTGATTCTGTTTCCTTTGCTCTTCCGGCCTCTAACGCCAAAGGCCTAGGAAATATTTCATCTGTCTTTTTCAAATATTGGCAGATCAAGATTCTTGGCCCACTTATTGAAAGCGATAAGAGGTCGGCGGCTTACGCATCGGGGCTGATTTTTAGAAAACGTAATGGGGACGATTTCTTCTTGGCCTGTAACCGACTTCGCGAGCCAGCGCAGGTCAAATGGGTGAGCGAGATCCCAGAACCGATATTCAGCAATGAATACGGCGATGTCTACGTCTACGACGATATATCGCGTCAAGACAAACTGACCATCTCTACGGACGATTTCTTTAAAGCGTCTGTTCAGTAAGGGGCGTGTATGAAAGTTCCAATTGGTCCTGACATGGAGGAGGCGCTTCTCAACACGGTGAAGGTAAAACTTCAGCAGTTGAAGTGTGTTGCTCCAGGTGGTATCTACGGCAGTTGGCTGAATTCGTTGGTTGCAGATGTCAACAAAGCCTTCGATAAAATTGCCGATAAAGCGGCCAGCGATAACGCCGGTTGTCTCTAGATGGTAAAAAGTTACAATGCGTATTAGCTATATGTAGGAAGAGCACTGCCCGGCGGGCAGCAAGGCTATTCTACACGACGCAACCCGCCGGTGATGCCGGTGCCTTTGAGCGAAATGGCGCTCTGGCGGGTTGCGTCACCTGGAGAGGTTCCCGAGTGGCCAAAGGGGTCAGACTGTAAATCTGATGTGCGACCGCATTTCGAAGGTTCGAATCCTTCTCTCTCCACCACGAATTATCGGCCGCGACTTTATAGTTGCTGGGAAACCTTATCCGAGTATAAACGGATCGGCCGGCCTTGCTTTAAAAGTTTGTTGGGGTATAGCTCAGTCCGGTAGAGCAGCGGGTTTTGATCCCGCTTGTCATAGGTTCGAATCCTGTTGCCCCTGCCATGTTCGGAGAAGCGTTCGGTTACGGAGTGGTTGAACGTTGATATATCGGGTAACTACCGATTGGATACATGAGCTAGAGTGGAAGTCGCCTGCCATGGGGCCATGACTATTCATCCGCGAGTTCGAATCTCGCCTGTCCGCTTCTCCTTACCTTGTAATTCCGCGATAGCTCAGTTGGTAGAGCAAACGGCTGTTAACCGTTTGGTCCCTGGTTCGAGTCCAGGTCGTGGAGCCAATTTGCTGCGGTCCCTTTGAGGGGCAGATACCGTGGATTGTCATGACAGCTTACACCGTCCGGCGGAGTCTTGACTAATAGAGTGATGGGTTAAAACCCTGAGCGATGCCGGAGACTATTTCTTGCTTTACGGTGAATTGGTCGAGTGGCCTATGGCGGCGGCTTGCTAAGCCGTTGACCCTTAACCGGGTCCGAGAGTTCGAATCTCTCATTCACCTCCAGTTAGTCCCCTGGGTAGCTCAGTCGGTTAGAGCAGCTCTCTGAGGTCGCTCCTCAGGAAGAAGGTCGTGGGTTCAAGTCCCGCCCTCGGGGCCATTACAAGTTAGGAGAACGCAATGCGTCGTCGGCGGGTCATCAAGGCTGTTGTTGCTCCGAAGTTTGATTATCAAAAACATTCTTCGTCGAGAGAAGATGAAGCTCTGCAAACGGCTCGGTATGAATGGTTCGCTAAACGCTCTCCTGAGCTTGCAGAGATTGTACGTCGCGTAGTTCGTCCTGATGGTACGCTTGTGATTAACGAGCTTGTTGCTACTGAACAAGATCTTGATAAGCACGATGTGCCAAAGACCTTTCATGAATTGGTCTAATTCAACGTGTAATGTCGGTGACCCATCGTCGCGCATCCATGCCGAAGACTAGGAAGTGGCTAAGTGTGGTAACCGGCACCTAGAGTTGTACCTGCTTTAAGCCATCGTCGGACGGGATTGTAACTCCCAACCTCAATTTCCCATACGGCCGAAAAAGCCGGAGTTGGTTAGTGTAGATGGGCCGTAAATCGGTAGCAGGTGGCTAAACAAACATACTGGCCTGCTTCGGCAGGCCTTTATGCTGTAAATATTCTCATTGATACATTACCTTAATGATACAGGCAGTGTGCTCACCTAGAGGTGTCTATAATGAAAATCGGTAGCTATGAATTCGCTGAGTTGACTCGCAACAATGTACGCAACCTTCCAGAAGGTAGTGGTCTTATTCTCATGCAGGATAAGGTAACTGGCCTTTACGATGTAGCGGCAGCTAACAACCTGCGTCGTCGTGCTGAAGCAGCTTTGCATGGCGATGTGACCCCTAACATCCAGCGGCTCCACCCTGTCTCGCCGGAGACTAACGTCAAGTTCCTGTACACGCATCTTGGCTACACTGTGCGTCCAGTGATGCATCGCTGCAGAGTGAAGACTCTGCTGCACGGCAAGATGATTCAACGCAGTACTCGCGGCACCCATGGACAAGGCTATACGGTCAATCTGTTTACCTATCCTGAAAGTAGTGAATACGTTATCTCCATCCAGACCGTGGCTTCTACGGAAGATCCACTGACTCGTCTCTACCGCCACCTGAACGGGAAAATTCGACAGACCCACGAAACCAGCAATCCAATCATTCGCAATTTCTGCAAGAAACGCGGTCCGTTTGACGCAAAGAACTCATTCATTCTGGAGCAACATCAGACCAACATCGAAACACTCAAGGAAGCTAAGGCAATTGCTGCGGCACTTGCTTTGAAGTTAGGAACCGAATATTTACTGACCGCTAACGTGGTCGCAAAGTCCCAGTGGAAACATCCAGGCTGGGGTAAGGAAAAGACAGCATGTTCATCTACGTTTTTGGCTTCTCGTTGTGGGTAATTGGGACCATCAGTCTTTTCGCTCACGAAGTGTGGTTGTGGAAGTGGCACCCTGAAGAATGGAAGAATCGGAAGAACGGCATCACCACTATGCCAGATTGGCAAGTCTGGTTGTGCATGCTCTTCTGGCCTATCGTTCTTGTAGGCGCACTGGCTCTTTCGGCCGGTACCTACATTTCTACAAATGCAACCGTATGGTTTGCATCCCGGAAGGCCCGTAAGAAAAAGAATTAGTGCATAAGGCCCGTGGATTATCCCACGGGCTTTTTTTTTGTTATGGATTGAATAGGTAACGCCTTTATAATCGTACATTACTAAGATGATGTCGTAATTACACTGTACCCAAGGAGCTGCACCATGGCTAACTGCACTTGCAAAATAACATCAACGAGCACCGTCGTAGTCAACAACGGCAAGGCCTATCAGGATGCTTTTGAACGCCCAGACATGCGACTCTACATCCCTGTAGATCGTGAGGGTAAACTTACCGAATTGAGCCGGGCTATCAGCCTCCAATGCTGGATCACTGGCGAACGTAATCCTCAGATCCCTGAGGCGATGACGATGTCTGCTGAAGGCATCACGGCATCTTTGATCCGCAACCAACACGGTGATGAGTTCGGGACTCTGTCTCGCTCGGTAGCCTACGGGTCGATTGCCAAGATGGAACTGTGGTTGCGTACACTACACCGCCACGAGAAAGGCGACATCACTAACTTCACTGTTGGCTACCGTTAATCCAGGAGGACACCAATGTCTATTTCGACTCAGTTTGAAGATATCCTGTTTCTGCGCAAGATCGAACAACTCGGCCTGAAGCCGATGTGGGACTATATCCTGCGCACTAACCGGGGGAACGGAAATGGGTATCACAATACAAAACACATGTTCGACGCAGGCAAGAATGGATGGAAAATCTGGAACGTCGAAGTCGGCGATGAGTCCTACGCCTGCGATACTCCAGAATACCGTCTTGTCGATGTCATCACCGCCCTCCTCTGGCATGACTACGATCACAGCGGAGGACACCAGCCGGATGTGGAGAATATCGAAGACGCCTGTAATGCGTTCGATCACTGGTGCAGCTTAGACGAGTTCCAGGACATCGTTAAGCGCCACAACTACTCCGGCGCCAATGCCAACTGCGTTAAACGCCTGATTCGCATCACCGAATTCCCGTTCATCCACGAACCCCGCTACATCGCAGAAAAGATCGTTCGCGATTCCGATTTGCTCTACAGCTTTAAAGACGAAGCCGGCCCTATCCTTCACGGCCTGTATAGCGAACTGTCAGCCGCAGGTAAACTGCCAGAAGACATGAAGTTTGCACAGATCGTAGAAGGGCAAACCAAATTCCACAACGAGGTTCAGCTGTTCACTCAGACCGGCGTGATCCTTCACACCCTGCTGGTAGCCGAAGTGATTCGTGAGCAAACGGCTTACGCTCGCAAAGTTACTCAGCTGGAGAAAACATGATTGAAGAAACAGCGGACGTTTTGAAGCAACGTCTTGATGCAATGGTCGAAGGACTTGATCCAAAAGAGTGCGAAAAGCTGTTGGTCGATATGGCAGAGTACGTCCTCATGGCCCGCTATGGTTTTGTTCTGGATGACCAGATGAAAGAACTGAACCCAGGTACCTTTGACCGCTCTACAACGATCCAGACGATCAATGGCGGTAAGGCAGTACTCGTATCGCCAAAAGGTTACGAAGTCATCTCAGAAGAGAACGTGGGCAGTAATGGCTGCTATCGCGTTACTCTGCGTGAGCGCAAGCGTAGTTCATTCGAAGGATCGCCACGGGCAGGTAATGTTCCTCATCTGGAACGTGGCGGTTTCATCAAACGTTATTTGGGCCGGCAACGGTAACCCACTTATTTAGGAGCAGCTATAAATGAAGAACCGCACTTTCGTTGTGGCCATCGATCCGAACATGGATAACTTCAGCGTACTCGGCCTGCGCCATACGCTGAAGAATGGCAACGATGTCGTCGTCCACAACGACCCGGCCATGAACATGCAGGGCGCTGAGACGGTGTTCAACTTTGACGTCTACATCAGTGGGAAGCGAGGCTTTGACCCCATTCTGGTTTCGGCACCTAGACACCGTCTGATTGTAGTTCCTCGCCACACCAAGTCCGTTCAGGCTGCCTTGCTTCAAAAAGCTGTAGCCGATTTCGATGGCACTCCGCAGCATGGCTTCCGGCACGTACCTACCTGGATCAACGGCTGGGGCGGACGCAACTATCCCTGCTCCACTGACCGCATGGTCGTAAAGCCCGGCGATGGCGCACGGGGCATTGGTCAGTTCACGGTCAGCACTCAGAACGTGAACATGGACTACTTCCTCAAGCAGCTGAACAAGTTAGTTGAGGGCGAGCACACCCAAGAGAAGCTCGACGAATTCCTCTCTCAGTTCAACGGTAACGTTAAATACCACACTGGGTCTGAGAACTTCCCTCTGGAAGGACTGGGCGCCCTGAAAGAAGATGAAATCGTCGTTCAAGAAGTCATCGAGAACATCGTGAAAGAATATCGGGTAATCACCGATAAGAATTCGCGTCCAGCCTATTGGCAAGAGCGCCGCCGTCCAGTTGGTCAGAACTTTCCTCAGGCGACCGGCGGTGGTGCGATCATCGACCATAACGCGCTCATCATGCTCGTCGACATCCCAAGCTGCATCAATGTGGCGCTGCTCGAACACCTCTGTCGTAACGTGATTGGTCCATTGAGTTCGATCGACCTGTTCGTTACTGGCGATGGTAGCTGGGGTATCTTCGAGTACTGCAACCAGTTCGGTATATCTGGCGTTCCTCAGGACGTCGCGTTCAACCTGCACGCTGAATTCATGCAGGACATCGTCGACATCTATATCGAAGGTGAAGAACGCCGGAAGCTCGTCGCCGACGAAGCGGGGATGAGTTCCGATGCTTGAATTTCTGTCAGAAGAAGCCCACGCAGCCTTTGTGCTGGTCTTTTTAATCTGGTGCTACGTCTGGTGGATTCGTTATCAGGCAAACCGGCGGCTCGAATTCACCGAGATGACTGACTGGTGCATTGCACTTAAGTATTGCATCGAAACCGACACCTTTTACTGCTTTCCGAAAGGTGTGCGTGAAGAAGGCATCTACCGGCGGCTCAAGCTGATGGAGAAGTATGGCATTGACGCCGATGTGCATTACGATAAAGAAACCCTGTACGTTCGCAAAAAGGACGGCACTAACTGGGCCTGTGAAGTCTACTAAGGAAAAGAAGTAATTGAACAATTTCGATTCGCTGGGAAAAACCTTTACATGGATCGTAGTCGGTTTGATTGCGATCGGCGTATATCTGTTCTTCGACAAACGACGTACAGATAGCTACAACAAATTTGTGATTGAAGGCTGGTGCGATTGCATCCTGCGCGGCATGTATCTGAATGATGACGGCATGCCCGAGTTCATCCAGAAGCGTAACGTCAAGTATGCGTCGCAGTATTTCGAATCGTTGGGAGCAAAGACGCTCATCGACGTGTCCGAGAACAGCCTGGTTGTTTCTCATCGTGGTCGTCAGCACAAGCTGTCGATCACGGACGTGTAATAGTACTTTACTACGAAAGGGAGGGCTTTATGAGCCCTCCCTCTTCTATGCTATCTAACAAGGATTCTGACATGGGACTGTTGTCTGACCGCCAAATTAAAGAACGTTGCATGCAGCCAACCCATTACCTGAAAAATGCTGAAGGTGAAGGTTGGTCTCCAGTTATTCCAGGCGTTACCCATTCGGTCGAAACGATCACCAATTGGGAAGTCCGTTCGTACTCTCGGTTGATTAAAGCTACTCCTACTGTTCTTGAGAACATGAAGTGGAAGCCAATGATCTCGCCGTTCGTTCCTGAGGCGATTCGTTATAAAGATGTCGATACAAATTACCCAATCGCTAGCGCCCTTGATGTCAAAGCGGTGAAGATCATTTCGTATGGCCTGTCGTCATTCGGATATGACATCCGAATGAAGAAGACTGGTCTGAAGATCTTCACGAACATCAACTCTGCCATCATCGACCCGATGCGCATGTCGCCTGAGGCCTACAAGGAACCACAGGTGTTGTTTGATGAAGAGTTTAAGCTTCACTACTTCATCTTGCCGCCGAAGTCTGTGGCGCTCGGCCACACGGTAGAGTACTTTGCCATTCCCCGCGATGTCCTCGTCATGTGCCTGGGCAAGAGCACGTATGCCCGTGTCGCCATGATGCCGATCGTTACTCCACTTGAACCTGAGTGGGAAGGCGAACTGGTTCTGGAGATTGCAAACTTGGTTGAACTACCAATGCGCATTTATCTGGAAACCGGCATTGCTCAGCTTCTGTTCCTGCAGGGCAACGAGGCGTGCGAAGTGAGCTACAACGACCGTGGCGGTAAGTATCAAGGTCAGACGGGGACTCAAGATGCAATTCTTTAAGCTCGGGGTTATTCTAATCGTCATTTACCTGTGCGGCGCGTTTGTCTCCGGCGGGTTTAATCCTGAGTCATGGAATGCGTTCTGGAAACTGGTCCTTGTGGCCTGCGGTGTTGTTGCTGCGGTGTTCACACTGGAGAGACATTTGTAATGGATCCTGATGCTTACCTGAAGATTCTGCTCACAACAGCAACCTGTTATTTAGGTGGGGCTTTCGTAGCCGGCACCTTTAACACGGGTCGCTGGAACCCTTACTGGAAAGCCGCCCTCGTTGTACTGTGGGTTCTTTGCTGCTTCAGTGTGATCCGTGCCTAATGTTCCTGTAATATGAAATAAATTGAGCGAGGTGGTTAACATGGATTTGTTCCGGTGGTTTGACCGTAAAAAGAAATCCGCTAAAGATCTGACTGCTGAGTTACCTCCGGCCGTTAGATTCATTAAACCACCCGTCGTTATGACTATTGCAGAATGGGACCGGATCAACGATGAAACCCCCACCCAGTTCTTGCAGTATGGGTGGAGGCGCGGTGAGGAGAATGAGTTCACTCGGCCTTGGGATCAGCAGCTCAAATTTGCGTACCAGCATGGGCAGCAGTACAAGATCCATTCGATGTCAGTGATGCTGCCCAACGGCTTAGGTCTGAGGGCAGCCAGCTTTATCTCTCCGCAGATTGAAAACATGGGTCTGAACACCATGCTGATTCTTTATCTGTCTGCGGAAGTAGCTTTTAAAGAAATGCCAAAGATCGATCCGGTCACTGGTGGCGCCACCCCTGAATTGAGCGATACTCTTCGCTATATCGCTTTAAGGATGGAGTCCCGCATCATGACTGTAATCACCGACAGTCTGTCCGGACAAGTGTTGGTTGTTCTGAGATCGTGGGCAAAGAATTACACCATCTATAATAACGAAGAGCGTTGGACCGTCAGCGCTCAAACAGACACGACCATCAAAAAGGAGTCTGATAAGCCATGAGCAAGAATGTTACTGTAGAAGCAATTCTGGAAGCGCTTTCGAGCGCACGGGATAAAAGCGAGGCTCGACAGCTTCGTATCAATCCAGAAGCAGGCAGTCTGGAGAAATCTCTGGACTTCGTGGCAGCCATCCCTGCTACTCTTCCACGTCACTTTTACGACATGGACACGGCACCGCCGATGGGATTGACCACCACTGATCGAGAATCGTTCGGCAGTCGCTTTCCGCACTTCTTTGCAAAGATGCTGGGTGACGGCGGCGTGCAGAAAGTTCTCGGGGCTATCGAGGAAGCACATCCGCATCCTCCGAAGTACATGTACAGCGCTGTTACGTTGTACGCGTGCACGAAGGATCTTGTGGTCATGTTGACCGAGGCAGTGGTTGTTCCAGCGACAGGGGATATGTCATGAGCGCACCCAACAAGAAGTATCTGATCAAGCTGCCTATCGATAGCGCCTCTCAACAGCCAGCTGCAATCATGGCGGGCTACGGCGAGATCGTCAAAGAGCTGAAGAAGTATTCGACTACCGATGTGGTCAAATACAGCATGCCGGGGGCGACCGATGATGTTTTGCGGCGTCTGGTAAACATCGCCAAGGCACCTAAAGCGGATCTGATCGCCAAAGGTGTTGACGTGGAAGACCTGCCGGATCTGGCAGACGTGCTGGCAACCAACCTGCCATGGATTGGTCATGCTACGCACAACGATGCCTCACGCCAGTTCCGTTCCAAGAACGCATTGGCCGTAGCGGTTGAAGTCCTGCGTGAGTTCGACGGTTACATCTACCGTTTGTCTGCCGATATTGGCTGCCCTCCCGAAAGCCGTGGCCCTGCTCTGTTCGAACTGCAGAACCCTTCGCGCATGGATCGTTTTTACAAGATCCACGTCAACTTCGAACTGACCGACAAGCTGTCTTCTGACATCTTGCTGAAGTCGCCGATCGTGCCGCAAAGCCTGATCGACTACCTGACCAAACTCGGTTACGAACAACATGGCCGTTTCTTTAGCCATCCTGACTTCGGTCATGCAAGCATTCACGTATCGCTGTTCGGCAAGATTGCTGACGCCGAGGTGAAGTAACATGAACTTCTCGATCATCCCCAAGTGGGTTTGGGTTGTTGTCGCCCTTGCTGTTCTCGGGGGTGTCGCAGGTTCTGGTATTTACGCCGTCCACAGCTACAACACGATGGCTACAAAACTTTCCACGGAGACTAGTGAAAAGAACACCGCGATTGAAGCAAACAAAACTTTGCAAGGCGAAATCGAACGTCTGAAACAAGACGCTATCGACAAGCAAGCCGTAAATGAAAGTATTGCCGCAGAGAAGGCCAAGACGCAAGAAGAGCTGAAAGGCTTATCGAGCAACTTGGATGTCGCTATCTTTGAACGCGATGAGGCGCGCCGTAAGGCTCAAGAACTCGCAGGCACTACCAATGTGTGTAAAGCTGACGATGCGTTCTCAGTGGTGCCTACAGAGCCTGACATCGGGTTGGATTATGCATGGCAGGTCTACTGCAAAACTAATCCGAACGTCAGTGTCTGCAAGGTGGCGAAATGAACTATTTGATGCTCTGTGTCTTTGCAATGATGGCGGGCTGTGCTGCCGAACCGGTGGTCGTTACCAAGACGACTACTCAGTACGCAACCATGGATGACAGTTGGCTTGCTGACTGTGTTATCACTCCGCCTCCATCGCCCGTGCCCTATCGGACGGCTGATCTCCAACACCGACTCGACATGTGGGCTAAGTCCTACGCCGATCTGGTGAAAGAGACAGTTGATTGCAACACTCGTCTTGTAGGTGCACGAAGCTACAACGCCAAGAAGAAGCTTGAGACCACCACGGTCACCTGCAGCAATGGCGTCTGCAAATAGCATACACCCCGGCCAAAGGGCCGGGGTGTATGTCATCTTAATCTCAACTGGAGTTTGTCATGTCTCAAGAAATGCAACTGAAAGATTTCTTCATCTCCGAAGGCTCGATGCGTGTCTTCGCAGCTAACCACACCGACGGCGCTATCCGCACCAAGATGCTGGGCATCAACAACAAGTGCTACCACGACAAAGATGAGGCCGACATCTGGTTCGGCGACGTAAAGAACGAGATCTCTCGTGCTCGTGGCCTGTGCGGAGAAGTCGAGGTCCAGTCGGCGTTGGAAAAGGTCAGCAGCATCTATGGCCGCATGATCGGTGTCATCAATACCAACAACGGCTCTGAGCGCGAAGAAGATGAAAGCCAATAAAGATGTTGAGTTATACTTTACATCTAAGGCGGCAAGTTTGATTTTTGCCGCTTTACATACCGATGGCGCAACACGCTGCAAACTTCTCGGCATGGTTGATAAGTGCTACCACGATCGCGACGCAGCCGAACTCTGGCGTATCGAAACTATCAACGAGATCAACCTCGGAACTGATTTCGATAAAGAAACACGACAGCTTGCGATCGATGCAGTAAACAAGATGTATAAAGGCTGGTGGAAGTAACTTACATCCCTGACGAGGATGACAGCTAAAAAGATTTGAGTCACACATAACTCACATGAATCAAACCGCAACATTGGGGGCGTCATGGAGTATTTGATCGAAACAATAATCGACGGCGTCCATAGTTCTGAGAATAATGCGCTCGCTTGTGCATTGCAGACTGTTGTTTGTGGACGCTATAATCAAAGACTCTGGGCCATACGCACATGGCCCTTAGACTGCGGGAAATGGAAGTTGGCGTTTTATCACGTCCCTTCTACTGCTCCTGCAGCACACCTCGCTGCTTTCAAAGCCCTACACGAAAGTGGCGAGTTGGATCACGGACTCGGAGACGAGCAAAGCTGGTGCGTTGGCGTTGGCGAGACCGTGACGCGTTACCGGGACATGGTTCAGATGAAGGTCATGCGAATGTGTGATGATCGAATCAAGCCTGCCCAAATTCCGCTTTATACACCGCTTACATATACGTCCTAAGGAGGACACAGATGTATTCCAATACCGCCCGCGCTTACGATGACCAGTTCGTTCAAACTACCGTAGACTTTGGCAATGAAATGGCCAAGCTCCGCGCGTACCGCGACGAACTCAGTTCTAAATACAGTGCTCTGCAATTGCGGAAAATGGAGTTGTTGTTGAGCAACTCCAGCACGAAAGTCATCGAAGCTGAAATGGAAGAAGTGGCGCGCGTCAAAGCAACCATCGCCGGCGAGATCGATAGCCTGATGGCTGTTCAAAACGATTACCTGAAAAGCTGTATGCATGCCCGTGCATAAACAATAAACCTGAATGCGCATCCAGCGGGAGCTGGGTGTGCTTCGATGATTTTCATTTGCCCAAGGAATAGTTATGCCAACCGTACTGAGCTCACGAGATTACGGAATTGTTTTCAAGAACGTTGATGACGGTGTCCGCCTCGACCACGTTCCGCCATACGTCTACACCCTGGGCCTGATCGGTAACCCGATGGATGGCCATGAGCTGTTGCTCAAGAAGGACCGCAAGAACTTCAACGTACCGCCCAAGCTGTACGGCGATAACCACGACTACCTCAGCATGATCTACGACGACTGGCGCGAAACTGAAGGCGCCATCGGTGCAATGCTCTACGGTAAGAAGGGTTGTGGTAAAACCGTCCTGTCTGAAATGATCGGTAACAAGATCCTTCAGAATGACGTGCCGGTCTTCCTGATCAACACGAAGATCCCGGCGCACATGATCAAGATGACTCTGGCCGCTTGCCCGAACGGCGCAATGGTTCTCTTCGACGAGTTCGAAAAGATCTACGAAGAAGACGATCAGAAAGAACTGCTGATCCTGTTCAGCGATAGCGATCTGAAGAAGGTTCTCTTCGTCATGACCGTTAACGACGCTGGTGAGATCAACGACTTCCTGATCAACCGTCCTGGTCGTGTGAAGTTCTGGATCCATTACGAAGGCATCGACGATCGCGTCGTTTCTGAACTGATGGAAGAGATGAAGGTGCCGAAGGTTCTTCGCTCCGGCATTCGTGAGTGGGCGCGTGATCTCGGCGAGGAAGTTAGCTTCGATATCATGAAGTTCGTCTGCAAAGAAGCTCTGAAGTGCACGTCTTACGCACAGCTCGTTAAACGCATTCGTGTGCTTAACGTTCCGGCGATGCGGCACCATGACTACGAGCTGTGGGAAGTCTCCGTCAACGAGCAGGCGTACTGGAACGAGAACGTCAAGTTTGAAATGGTTGGCGAGCGTTCTTTCTCCATCGGTATCAAGTGTCAGGAAACTGGCATCGATCTGTACGAGGAGTTCGATCTTCAGTGTGGCGGCGATGGGCGGTTCGATCGTGCAGTGAATCTGCCCGGTGGTATTCGCCTTGACATCCACAAAACAACCAGACAGTACTGGTCAACGGAGGATAGCGCCGTCCGGCGGCTTGGCTCTAAGCCTGTGCCAGTGGAGGTCGCCCAGGAGCCCCTGGGAAAGAATCAACCGCTACACCAGAACCTGGGTCAAAGCCAACCAAAGGAGTCGTCTGCCACATCGTCGACGAATCACGAGGGGATCAACACGGAGGCTTGGTTGATATCGGACAAGGACGCCTCACGGATATTGGCCGAGGATAAAAACACTCAGACGGTATCCAGGATGACGAGGTTTGGCAGCCGTGGAGCACCGGGTAGTTTCGATAAGCAAGTTAGCATCGATGGTCCTAATCCAAAGGACTTCGATGGCGATGCCGTTGACCTGTCGAGTGCGCTTGATATCAGTAAGCTTTATCGGCCATTGACGGTTAGCTATACAAGCATGTCCATGCTCAGTAGCAAACACGCCAAAACACCAAAAGATCCAAAAGGTGGGGCACGTAAAGAAAAAGAGTAACGCAGTGCGCCGAGGTCCTTCGGGACCTCGGCTTTATGCCGTTTTTATTTGGAGCGATTATGAAATACCACAACCTGAAGAACAAGGCCGAAATGGATGCCCTCCCAAAAGGCACCCTGAAAGATTTCGACGTCATCATTCTTACCGATACTCGCGATGTCTACTCCATCCCGCACAAAGGCACTGAGCCTGTATTTGCGTTCAACATCAAGCCGCGCGATGTAGCGTTTCCTGTTGTTGAGCACGCGCCTGCGGCACAGCTGACCGTACCAGCCGTGGGCGATAAGCCCCTGATGCGAGTCCGGTTCCATTCGGACTTCTCGGACAGCCGTCCAGTTACGTGGCCGTTAAAACACCCTTACTGGTGTACCGGCAGCTACACCTACCATGATAAGAACGGTGATCCGGGCGACGGCTGCACTATCGTTGCTTATCTCGAATCCAAAGACGAGGTGTTGAAAGGCTGGCCAGAAGCTCGCGATATCGAAGTGTTTGAAGAAGACTTAGATTTCTACACCTTCACCGCACGCTTCGGCGTTAGCGAAATGGTGCTTTCGTATTACGATTTGCCTAAGTTTAAGGCAAGTCATCCAGGTGAGCAGTTCAAGGAAGCGGTGGAGTCGTTCAAAGCCATCTATCCCGAATGCAGTACTGCTGCTGCGGAGTTCATTCCGGGCAGTCTCCGTAACTAGTTACTAAACACCTCACCATCCTTCGGGGTGGTGAGTCTACCTTCTTTTTTTTTGTTAGTATTCCAACAGAGATTTGAGCAGTCACACATTACCTCATTGTCTAACCAAACCAGTGAGGTAATTATGATAACACCAGTTAGCGAACTCCTTGCCAGAGCCCGTAAGGATAAAGGCTACACGCAAGACTACGTGGCCAACGCTATCGGTTGCCGGAGAGCAACTATCAGTGACCTTGAGCGTGGCGCTATACCGTTGAGTAGTTTTGAAAAGCTTGGTGAGCTTAAAGCTCTTCTTGACTTTGCTCCAATTGAATCGTTAACGGCTTGGGAAGTTCCAAACTTGCCAACTCCGAATGAAGCGCAGTACCTGATGGACAGCAACTTGCTTCGGGCGTTGTTCCAAGCAATGTCAGATCCTGTTGAACTTTACAAGGCATCTGAGCGGTTTAAAGATGTCGGCGAAGACCTAGGCTTTAAAGAGGGTGGCTATATTTTCGACATGCCTTGGCAGATCGAACACATCTATCCGCCAGTAATCGAGAGTGTGCGAGTTAGTCTGGAGAAATCTGGCTGGGATCTTGTTACTTGGCAATCTCTGGATGAGCATCAAAAGCCCACTCTCCATTGGGACAAGATTGTAATCAGATTGATCATTCGTCCTAAGGAGGACAAACCGTGAAGTCTAAAGAACAACAACTCATTGAAAAAGCCTTGCGGCTAAAGTGTGAGAATATGGACTGGCTCTATCAGTACACCGAAAACATGCAGGAATATCAAGCAGGCGTTGATGCGTTTGCTGAGATACGTCAACTGGCAGATGCCCTAGGTCCAGAGGGAGATGCAATAATTGCTGAATACCGAAAAGAGTAATTTTCAACGAACTCTGAACATGTAATGGAGCGTGGGGGAACCTAGGAGCGAAGCGACGACGGAGGGGGCTAATAAATAGCGAGGATGACAACAGGAATCCTCTTCTTTATTGCAATGAAACGTAGATGGATGTAATTCATCGAAGTGGAATTTAATCTCTCCAAATGGCGAAGCTATTTGGCTCTGATGTTGCTCTATTACACGTTAGGGGAAAATGACCAGGAAGCAAGCATGTCCACATCGTTAAAGATAAAAGCTGAATGGGTAGGTAAAGGTTTCTTCTACCTAGATCATACTCCAACAGGTAAGGTCTACACAGGTACAGCATCAAACATGTTCGAAGCCATCTCTGAGCTTAAAGGTCAGTTAGACTTCGGTACGTGTAAGAACAAGGCGTTAGTAAAGCTCTGCGAAAAAGAGCCTACGTTTACTGCTCATGTTCTGGCGTGTAGTTCTATTGGCGATGCCCGCAAAGCCGAGAAAGAATTCCGCTCAAAGAAACCAGCCCATTTACTTCTCAATTAAGGGAAACGGATTATGGACACCGCTGCCAATCACCTAAAGATTGTTGTACTTAGAAACTTGCGTTACTCGGTGCCTGCTGTCCTCTTATCGATTCTCGGAGACCATGCCCGCATAGAGGAGGCGGTTGACACGTACCTGAAGGATCTTGAAAAATATATCAAGACAGAAGATCACCTCATGATGTGGAATCTGGCCTCGAAATACGTCATACACAAAATAAAGTTTCAACTTCTTGAAACCGTCGCCGGTAATAGATCGCCTGTACCCGCCGCCATTACTGACCGATTCAAGGAGATACTCAGCGACTACAAAGATAGTGACGAGTTAGCCGCGCATTACGAAAACAAATTTTCATCCATCGCCGATATGAGGACCCGTTATGCCCACCGCCCTACCTAAATCCCCACCCGCTCCATCGACTACGAAAGATTACACCTGGTCAGCTCCGATACCTTCCCAGGCTCAGATTGAACGTTTCAAAAAGTTCAAAGACTCAGGTGGTGAAGTGCCTGTAATCAAAGGCATCGTGATGGGCGGTCATTATACCGACCTCATGAAAAGTTTCTTCGGGATGTGGGAACTCGCTGGACTTCCTACAGGCAATGGTAACTTCCCAATTTGTGCGCCTGAGTTTGGATTCACTCCCGAAGAACAGACGCAACTGGAAAAAGATTTCGATAAGGTAACCATGAGGACTGGTGAAGAATTTTCTTTTGTTAGAAGCAAGTTGGGTTCCGAATACGATATCGTGTCTGTGATTTATGGCGTGCCACGCACTCGGCGTGAATATGCGGACTACAGAGCCAACATGAACGCAAAGGATGGCGGCGATGATCAGAAGCCTTTGGAATAAGTGGAAGTATAGCCGGCAAAAAGACAGCATCGATATTCTTTTGATGTATATCGTGTCGTCAGGAACAGCCGGCATTAAACTCCCATTTGAAGATAATTTGGGGAATGTCGTAGAACTACCCGTCATTGGTTACAACGCGGATAATGTCTACATCGATATCGATCATCATTTAGCCTTCTTCCCAAAGGACCGCATGCGACTCAGCGACCTGGAGTTGGACAAACGCATCATGGCGATAGAGCCCGCTCTAATCCCACCGAAGTCGAAAAAGCTGTACAAACATTTAAACTCCTTCAAGGAATTGGAGGGTCAGGCTGTTCGCCTACGACACACGATCACCGGTCAGATCCACAAGTACGAAAACTTCTGCTTGGACTGCAGCTCTCTGATGCAGAGCGATAGTCGGGTCTACCATCTGCCAATCATGATTGCTGTTGGTTGGATCAGTAAGGTGATGTACCTCGAACATTTGGAAGTTCACAAAACAGTCAAGTGAGGCATTCATGTATAACAAGGTTCTGACGGGGTACGATAACCGTCACCAGTCCAAGCCAACGATAACGATCGGTAAGGCCCGCCTCGATCCGCCGTTGGAGAAAAGCCCACTTGGGCCAGATCACGATATCGTGATGGAGATGTGGGGAGAGAAAACTACCCGCAAGGAATACATGTTCTTTAAACAATGGGCTGAAAGCCTAGCGAAAGCATAAACGACATACAGCCCGGCCGTAGTGGCCGGGCTGTATGCTGTCTTCTTTCTTTTTGTTACTTAGCCATGCTACTCAGTAGCGTGTGGATCGCATCAGCATTGCTGCGCATGCTGTTTGCAAAACTACCCAGAGCTTGGCAGTATTTCAGGTCAGCAGCTGCTTCTGCACGCAACTCAGCGATACGCGCACTGTCGGCGTCTTTGCCTTTTTCGCGGTTTATGTCACGAGCCATATCGGCCTGGGAACGAGCGGCCATCTGTTCGAGTGATTTACACTCATTGTACAGGGTCTTCGCTTCGGTGTGGGCCTGTTCGATCAACTTGTCCAACTCGTTAACGCCGGCAGCGTATTCGGTGGTGTAGTCGGCATCAGGGTACTTGGCCTTCCATTCCTTAAAGGCCTTGTTGAATGGATCACCTTCCATGAAGGTGCCAACGTCTTTTGGCATTACGCCCTTACCGCTGGCGTCCTGTCCGGCGATGAGCTTACCGGCAACGCCGCCGTTCAGAGAAACGATGTATTCGCGAACCTTGGCAACGTCAAGACGGCCATTGGAAACCATCCAGCCTGGCACGCGGACAGAACGCTTCTTACCTTCTTCCTGCGGTGCTTCTTTCTTCGGCGCAGGTTTGGCAGGCTCTGCTGGCTTTTCAGCAGGTTTCTCTGCAGGCTTTGCCGCTGGAGCAGCAGCAGGCTTCGCAGGAGTGTTGGCCGGAGCAGCGGCAACGGGTTTTGGTTCGTTGGCAGCAGGTTTGGCGTGACCACCCACCTCGGTAATCTTGGCTTCTTTCAGCTTGCCGATATCGGCCTTGGCAGCGGCATGGCGCTCATCCAGCTTCTTCTCACCCAGCCCCAGTTTGGCGCCCCAGCGTTTGAACATGGCAACCAGTGCGTCGTAACGCTCCTTCACCCATTTGATCAGAGCTTCAACCACGCCCTTCACTTTCTGACCAATCGACTTCTTGTCTTTCTCAGCTGCTTCAAAAGAAGGAGCCAAAACGGAGACAGGAATGTGAGCACCAGAAACGTGCATGATCTGCGCCATTGCGAACTGATAGTTCTCCATCGACTCAGGGGTCAGTTCTTGGCCCTCGAAGCGCTGAGCCAAAGCTTCCAGCGACTGAGTCACCGCAATGGTGCGGCCCATGTCGTCGATGTGGGAGTTGACGAGTTCGAGATAATCGTCAGCATCGGCACTTGGATCCGGTTCGTATTCCACCGGTAGTTCTGGTTGAGCAACTTCTCCAGATTCCATTGCCAAGGAAAGCAGGGTTCTTTCGAGATTCATCTTTCGTTCCTTTTCTTACGCAGCCTTGAGTTTAAAGAGAGCACCAAGGATGCCGTGTTGTTCACAGATCCAAGCGTGGCATTTGGTTTCGAGTTTGGAGATCTCTGCATCGATGCGCATGGCTGCTACAAAAGCATTGCGATACGCAGCAACCTTCTTGTGATCTTTCGATCCAGCCACGTTGTTCTCAAGCTTACGCCGAGCTGTAGACATGGCTTCTTGTCGAGCCACAGACCACTTGTTCAGAGTCTTGAGCGTACGTGCCAAGAAGGCACTGACCAGCTGAACACGAGACAACTCCATCGTGTAATCGCTGACCTTATTCTTATCCTTGATGGCTTCTTCAAGGCCTTTACGGAAAGCACTGTCGTAACGATCCTCTTTGAGGAAGTCGAACAGATACTTGGCAGACTCTTCAGGATCTGCTTGATCAACTTTCTCGATCAGGTCAACGCCCTTGCTATCCTTGCCGTTCAGAAGATGGCCAACTTCGCCCTTCAGGTTGAAGAGACTATCGACCAGACGAATGAACACATCGGCGTTGAAAGCGCCTTCATGAATCATCCAGGCAGGAAGAGGATTGCGGTGGAACTGACCCTGCTTATCACCAACGCGAACCGTCAGAGTGGCGACGTTACCGCTCAGCTCATAACGCTTTTCGGTACTTGGCTCATCGACGGCGACAGCCTTGGCAATGAGTTCCGCCTCAGCTTCCAACTTGTCAGTCTTGCCTTTTCTGAAGAGGTTGACCTTCTTGAAGAAAGCAACCAGCGAATCCCACTTTTCTTTGATCCATTTAAGGATCGAGGCAACCACGCTCTTGGCCTTTTGGCCAATCGATTCCTTGTCCTTCTCGGCAGCTTCAAACGAAGGCGCCAGAGTCAGTACGGGGATGTGGACACCGCTGACTGCCAACATGGTTGACAGAGTCGCGTGATACTGCTCCATGGAAGCCTGCGTCACTTCCGCACCCTGTACTTGTTCAGCCAAGGATTCGAATGACTGCACAAATGCGTAGGCGCGTTCAATCTCGCCAATGCGGGCTTCCGTTGCGTAGACCAGCTCTTCAGACAGCACTTCGAACAAAGGCAAGTCTTCGTAAGTTGGTTCAACGGTGACTGCGCCACTTTCCATTGCCACAGACAGCAACGTTCTGCTCAAATTCATGATAGATCCTTATCGGTAAAGACGCCGACCTGAAGGCCGGCGTCAGTCGATTACTTGACGCTGCGGTCCATCCAGTGCAGCAGTGCGATGATGATGTCACTGTACCAACGGTTGTAGTACGGGAAGCCGTATTCCAGCTCCTCAGAAACACGCTGATGGTACCAGTGTTCGGCGTAGTCCATGTAGAGCGGCTCATCGAAGTCTTGCAGAAGACTCCACACATCCTCGGCTTCGAAATCGAGCCATCCGAAGTGAAGCGCGCCTTTCTGCCCTTTGATGTTCTGGAAGCACTGATCGATGATTGCAACAGCCTTACCAATCTGCTCAGCGTTCAATGCCGGGATCTTGGTAACGCCTTCGACTTTGTGTTCCTTGCCTGGCCGCACTTCCATGCCGTAAGCGTTGTTCGACTTCACGATGGCAGGATTCCAACCGCCCATGAAGACGTACTTCTTGCCGATAGCTTGCTGAGCCGGATGGTGCTTGCCAATCAGATCAAACTCTTTATTGGCATCGGCACAAAGCTTCTCGACTTCGTCATGGTTCCCGGCATGGATAGCCTTGGTCAAAGGACCTTCGTACTTCGTGAAAGTCGCTTGGACTTTATCGTCCGTCTGCTTCAGCAGAGCGCTGTAACTGCCCGCTTGCTGAATGAAACCGGCGATGCCTTTTTCGATATCGCTGAAAGCAGTCGAGGCGTTGAACTTACCTTCGTAAGACAAAGGTTGAACAATGCCTGCAGCAGCCACTTCCGTGTTAAACTGCTGTTTCTTCACCCAGGTCGGGTTACCGAAGAACTGTTTCAGATACTCATCCACTTTCTTCTGTTCAGCGATCGGATAATCGTCTCGCGGAATAGCTTCTTTGTGGATGTCTTTCTGACTTGGTCCCTGGAACCACTTCTTGATGTCGGTAATGATATCGCCCAGACTCTCGAATGACTCGCCGGCTACCTGTTTGATGTTGATCGTGTAGCCACGCAATGCAGCATGCACATCAACGGTTTCACAACGCAGGATGTTGTCGTGGATCGTACCTTGAGTCTTGTACTCACCTTTCAGGCCGTTAACAGGATTGAAGTTCTCAACCCAGCCATCTTCGGCTTCAGGTCGCAGCGTGTAGATGTAGACCGACAGCTTTTCGATATCAGCTTTGGTGATGGTTTGGTCGCACACCTCGATATCCAGACGGCGGGTTTTCGCATCGTACTTGTAGCGCGATAGATCCCACTTCTTCTCGATTGCCGAGCTAATGCCCAGCATGATCGCTTCGTCTTTCTTATCGGCAGCATACAGCCAGGTGTTGTCTTCGGTCTTATCCCACTTAACCAGAACACCGCTGTGTTTAAAGCCTGGCTTAAGTTCGTTCTGCTTGTAGGCAGACGAGTGGAACAGATACGGAGGCAGGTTGGTCATTGGCTCAACAAACTCCTGCTTCACGCTTACCGGAGCAGCAGGACCACCCAACCACTGATTGTCGAACGACTCTTCTGCGTACTCGATCAGCTCGTTGAGCAACAGGTTCTTGGATTCCAGCTGCATGCTGTCCAAGTCCACGTTAGCCACGCCGAGAATCGATGCAGTCATTTCAGCCGACCACTGCATGATGTCGTTGCTGCGGGTGGAGATGTTTGGCTTGTCGCCGGTGTCGAGCAACAGATCGACCACGTCCACTGCAGTGTCCTGACCAAGGCGAGCAGCACGGGCGATGGTCTGAGTACGGATAGCGTCACGGAACGGCTGGTTGATCATGAGGATGCGACTGGCCACTGTCAAAGGCACCGCCGTCGACAGAGACGGGTAGGTAGCCAGCAACGGGTTGATGTCGTCATTCTCGTAGAAGTCTTTGACGATCTTCGAAAGGTCCTTGTTGGTAGCGCCATAGACGCGAGCCGTTTGGTAACCCTTCTGATCGATCAAAGAAGCCGCACGTTCCAGCACCTCAACGAAGCTGGTGAAGATCAGGGTCTTCTTAACGGCACCGTCAATCAGCATGGAGAAGTCGATGTTCTCAACCATCTCCAAGTGGCACTTCGAACGAGAGCCGCCGAGGATAGTGCCAAGGCATTCACCCATGATCGTCAGGTTGACGTACTTGACCACAGATTTGGCTTTACGGAAATCTTCCTTCATTGTGTTTGGCAATGTTGGAATAATGACCTTACGCTCAAAGCTGTTTGCAAGCTGTGCTTCGGCCTTCATGAGCTTTGGGTCAAACCCTTTGCTGATCAAAGCCACAGCAGCCTTATAGGCGGCGTAGTCAGCCTTGTTGAAGTGAGCATGCTGTTCAAAGTACGTCAGCGCACGTTCGTAGTCAGCCTTGAACTCAGCCTTGTGTTTCTCGTAGAACGCTTCGCGCTCCATGATGAACTTGCGCATCTTCTCGCCGATAGCTTCGAGCGTGTACTCGTGGGCATTCGGCATTTTAACCAGAACGGTCTGAGTGTGGATTGGGATGTCCACTACGTCTTGTTTAGGGACGTGATACTTCAGGTGGCCGATACGGTTACGCAGGATATCGTTCGCACGTTTGGCGTCACGACCGTAGATCTTACGGAAGCGTTCTTCGGCCTCGTCGTTGAACATTGGGTCGATGCATTTAAGGAACGGAATGCACTCAACGCCAAGCGCTTGAATCGGAGTACCCGATGCCCAGAGATTCATCATCATCTGCGGCATGCCAGCCAGGTCAATAAAGGCCTGAGTACGGTCAGAAGCAATGCGGTTGAAGTTGTGCGATTCGTCCAGGCCCAAGTAAGAGCCTTCGAAATCACGAGGGTGCGCTTTAACGAAGTCCAGCATTTGTTGCAGCTGTTCGTAATGCACGACGTAGTAGTACGCATCGGTGGTCAGAGGCTTGCCATCGGTGGAAACCCAGTACGGTTTCTTCATGAGCATGATGTGCGCAATGGTATCTTGCCACACGCGCTCAGCCGAGTTCTTCGGTACGATGACGATGCATTTCTTCGCACCCAAACAGTGGGCGAGGATCAGCTGAGTAACGGTCTTGCCTGTACCGGCACCGGCATCGAGCATGTAGCCACGCAGACGATAAGCAGGAACCAACTTACCGACGTGGCGCACAAACTCACGCTGGAAAGGCTTGAGCGGGAACGGAACAAGGTGGTCAAGATCCTTCTCGTTGGTGATGGACTTGACTTCACGTTCTACGTCACCAACCCAGGTCTTTTCCTTGAGTTCGTGAATGATCTTTGCAAGCACACGACGGGAACTGCGGGTCTGTGGATCATCAAGCAGTTTCTCGCAAATGTACTTGAAGTCCAATGCGAAGAAGTGAAGGAACCGAAGCTTACCGCTCTGGATAACCGAGAACATCTGGTTACCGACCTGATTGCTACCCCAGATACGATACATGTCCTTCAACAGGATGAATGTCTCAATACCCTCCACGGTGATGTACTTGGGGGTGGAGGAAACGTCCACAATCCCAAGCGTCTTTTTAATAGATGAAAACATACGGGCTCCTAGTCTGCAGTGCTGCGGTCGGTACTTAAAGTCATAAAATCACTATTTGTCATCTTCGGGGATATCGACCATCGACATCGTCTGTCCTTTAAGGTGGTGGGTGCAGTCACCAAGGAAGATGAGGTTTCCATCCCGGATGAAGAAATGGCAGGTATAAGGCCGGGGTTCGATCTTCCCTCCTGTCATCAGAATGTCGCGTTCTTCATCGGTGATTCTTGCAGTTCCGTTGATTAACAGACTAGGCGAAAACGTAGGTTCTTTGACGCACATGTTCCAGCCCCAAGAGGCCTGCTTGTTATCCGGATGTTCCAGATACACGTTGTGCATCAGTTTGCAGCCAGGGCAATAGAACGACAATGTGTAGCTGTTTATTTGAAGCAAGATAGGCGACAGTTCTTTTATACTCATGATTGCTATGTCCCAGAGAGGAGATCGTAATGGATAACAAGGCTGAAGCAAAAAGGCTGATTGAACTTGCACTAAAAGACCCACGGCTTGGACGACCAGCTCTGACGGCAGATATCAACCAACTGGAATGGATCTACCTCGAAGGCAAACCAGTCGGCTTCTTCACCCCTAAGCTTGAACCAGATGGACGATACAGAACCGGCACCATCTTTATTGAACCATCTCACCGTGGTAAAGGATTAGCTACAGATGTAGTAAAGAAGTATTTTGACGACGGTGATAAACCGGGCCGTGCTTGGATTGAACCCAGTAATCTGGCTAGCCAAACTATCTTCAAACGAGCAGGCTTTTATAAGTCTGGTCGCGTCACTAACTCGAAAGCAACATCACGAATGTTTGAAGAATGGGTGAACAAACCTATCCCTCCTCTTGTGAGTCGACCAGTGTTAGGTTGGTGATAAGTTACATTATATGTGTAGACAGATCACGCCCATCCATCCTGCTCCTGGATGGGCTACTTGTGGTCAGGACATTCCCCCTGACCGATGGTCATTGCCATTCCTGGTCGTGTGGCAGTGACTGCTAAGTATCACTTAGCCTACAGGGCAATCGTCGTGGGAGTGGATTGCTCTGTAGGGTGTGTGGTGTGTGGCGATGGTGGTGAGCGGAAAGCATAGGGCGGAGCGCAAGCTCCGCCTTTATGCCGTTATAGTTCGATTTAAAAAACTCTCAGTAATACATACTGGAACTGACTACACACCACCCTGTCCTTTGGAGGACTTAGTAATGCAAAAAGCAGATCTCTTGCTCGTCGTGGTTTATGTTGGCTTTATTCTCTATCGCCAGCATCGTCAGTTCAGCACCCTGCTGTCGCAATCGGTGGGCGGTTGGGCAGGACTCAAGTTCGCCGCTTCAATGCTTTCGGCGTTGTTCTACACGAGCATGGCTAACAACTCGCACTACAGGAACGGGTTCTTAGCATCGTTTATCACCACGCCGATTGTGCTCTACTCCATCGGGTTCCATTACACCCTTGGGGCTAACCTCTTTTTCGCTGCTGAGTCGACGGCGTTTTTCGTAGCCGGCTGGCATCTTGTCCGCAAACACCAGATGAACACTTTCTGAGGATTTCACTATGTTAGTTTTCGTTCGTAATCCGTGGGTCCAAGGCATTGCCACCGCATCGGGCATTGCCGCAACGTTGGCTGTGGCTAGCTACTTCATTCTGAAGAGCGAGAAGAAAATTGCATCTGAGCCATCGCCGGTTTCTGAAGCAGACCGCAAGCAACGCGCTGAACTCGAGGGGAACATCAAACATCTCCTCCACCTCATGTCTAAGCAACGTGAGAAGCGTCCGATGTTCCTCACCAGTGAGCAGGCTCTCAGGGTCCGCTACCTGACCAACAAGATTTCGTATAGCTACGTCAACATACCGATGCTGGAAGAAATCCAGATCGAAATCAAAAACATTTACGACAGTGCTGAAAAACGCACTTAAAGGAATTGCCATGTCAGTAGAAGCTGCTATCCGCATTGCGTGTGGTACTGTCTGCGTTGCCGCAGGTCTGTACGGTACTTACAAGTTCTGCAAGTTCTTCAACAGCGTTTCACGCAAACTCCAGATTGTTCAACGGATCCAGACCAACGTTGAACAGCTGCACGTCGGCGACGCTGCTCTTGAAGGAGACCAGCTTCGTCAATTCATGATGGAGTTGGAATCGGTAAAGGATGTCCTGGAGCAGATCCAATTGGACTTCAGTTCCATTACCGAGAACGATCTTCTCAATGCCCTGAACACGTCCACCAAAATGTTCGTAACCTACGGTATCGCTAAGGAGTGAGCATGAGCAGTGTTAATGCAAGCGATCTTGAACAGCTGGCTATCATCGAAGCATTGATTGATAGCCAGGCTTCCCGTAACCAACCCAGCGGTGGAAACATCACCGCTGCTCGCTTTACTTGGGCCGGCGTCTTCGTAAATCCCTCGAAGAAAGAGTACGCGTTCAAGATCTACACGAAACCTGAAGACGATCCACGTCCTGGGTGGTTGTACACGATCAACGAACACCGTCTCTCTGACGGCAAGGTCTTATCGACCGAAGTATCTGTAGGTGGTCTGTTGCCCTTGGTTAAGGACAACGAGGTCATCGACATGATAAAAGCATTCAACGTAGACAGAAAAGGGTCGGTGTTGGTATCCGACCTTTGGGATCTGGAAACCGGTAAACACTACCCGATGGTTTAGCAGCCATTGGTAACTGCTGTGGGGAAACCCACAGCGGCACTCCTTTTTATTTTCTACAAATACACCCTTTCTTATAAGTTCCTGGAGCGCACTTAAATGAAGTACCTTCACCCGGAAGATGCGGAAAGAATCGAGATCCTGAAAAACAAAAGCGATCGGGAGCTGGTTCCTGCAGAGTTGTTGATTAAACGTGTGATCAATTTCGACCACACTTACGAATACAGTGATGACATCAATGTCTATCACACCTGGTCTGCCAAAGAAAAAGAACTGCGCCAAGACCTGCTGGAAAGTGACTTGATCAATGCGGAGGTGAAAGCCCTCGCACTCAAGGCACTCAAGAATACAGTCAGTCACGAACCACTGCAGCAGTTGGTCGACCGGTATCCGAACATCAAGTACGAGCACTACGGTCCAACTGGCTTCACCAAACTTCTCGAAGAAAAAGGTGATGAATACACCGAGCGCGCAATTGAGACGCTACGAGAACTTGGAAGTCTGATTGATGAATTACCTCCGGCATTATATCCGGGTTGGTTCATCATGACTCCGGCGACGCCGCACCAGAAGATCATGCGCGACTACGCAAGAAGTGACACCGGCCGCGATTCGTGGTACGGGTACGCATTACCGAAACCGCTCCACGATCGCATCTGGAACTTCTTCGACAAATGCATGTTCCAGAAAGAAGGTTGGAAAACCATTGTTGAAACCTACGAGTTGGCGAGAGCCAAATCTGCAGGCGTAAACTATGGTCTCCAGTACAACGTATCTGATGACGCACCGGCTAAATACACCGGTACTCCAGCAGCTTGGTTGTACGTCCATGGGCCTGGTAAAGTCTACAGGTTCTACGTCTAAGCACAGGCCCACGGTTCGCCGTGGGTTTGCTTACCTTCTTTTTTTTTGTTTGTAGTGGCAAAATAATACTACTATGTAACACGAGCTCTTTCACAAAACTTAAAGCGAGTCATTATAGTAAGTCGTTTACGGACGACAGCTCCCTGCTGACAAGCAAACTTACAGACGGAAGTCTGACCTGGGGTTTTGTTCATCGAACATTGCCTGCCTTGTAGATGGCGCGATAGGCGAAGTAAAGCGCTCAAAGGACTCTTTGTTTTTTATCGGCTTTGAAAACGATGAGCGACATCTATTCGGCTTAACAAAAGAAATGACATAGAGGCAGGGCGCACGCCCTGCCTCTATGCTGTGTGTATGCATGCACTCCAAATCAAAACAGGTAATAAGAAATGAAACTTTGGGACTGGCTAACAGGCAGAAACACAGCGGCAGTAATTCCGGCAAGTTCTAAGGTGGAAGAAGTTCCAACCGAGAACTATGTACCTAACCCCATCCGTCTGGTCGTGGTGAGTCTTCCTCCAGACATGTCGCCTGATCTTGCCAATGCTTTTACGGCAATGGCGGAACAGAGCGTCAGTAAAATCGGCGGCTTCGGCGGCGTATCGTGGGCTGATCCAAAAGGCGTTAAGAAGGGCGACGTACCGCTCAAGTACAAACGCACTCACCAGCCTTACATCGTCATCCGTGAGATCAAAGGGAAGGTCTACGAGACCACCTTGAACGTCGTGATCGATCAGTTCCTGAACAACCGTACTCTGAACGACATTGGCCAATCTGGTATCAATGTGTTTGCCTATGAGTACGATGAAAGCAGTAACGACATCATCGACGCGTGGTGGCTGCCATCTGTCTTCTACGGTCGTTCCGAAGTGGACGGTCGTCAGGATGCTCGGTTGATCTACCTCGATATCTTCGGTGAGGTTCGTGAAGGCGAGGAGTACAAACGCATTGCCCAAGAGGTCCATGCACACCGGCTTATCAAGTCGGATCTTGCCTTGGCCCTTACCGCTACTTTGTAACATCTTACTTCTCGTACCTATAATTTGAAAAGAAACTTCTCTCCAGGGCAAATGAAGAGAGTCTTCGACCACCTGATCCTGGAAGGTCGAATCGGGCGATGGGTGTGGTCAATGCTCGGCGGTGCATTGACTTCACAAAGGACAGTTAGGCGTGTAGAGCTTAGCCGTCAGCCACCTACGGGCATAGGTGGTTGGTGGATGGGCGTTGCACTCCTGGGGCGGTACTGGCGCCCGACGGGGCGCCTTTTATGCCGCAATAGTATGAAGATCCCATGTTGAGATCTTTGTTCTACCAATCGCCGAGGATATATCCATGAAGGTCAATATCACGCTGACGCCACTGGCTAACGTATTGGCGGCTATCAACGCTGCTAACACCGCAACCAGCACCAACATCACCGAGTCGCAAGTTACTGCGGCTGCTCCAACCACCGCTGCCGGTACCGGCGGTCGTAACACCAGCGTTGTTCTGACCGGTATCGATGGTCAGGGCATCGAAGGTTCCCGTACCTTCTCGTACACCCGTCAATCTCTGGCTTCTGGTGCCGTGGCCTCCACCGCTCCTGCCAGCGTTCTGGTCGCTGAAGGCGACAATCAGGCTGCTTCGGTAACCAAGGTTGCCACCGCTCTGGGCCTGTTGGCTTCGGAATTTGACGCCAGTGCCTACACCGCACCGGTCGACCAAACCACTCCTGGTACCGTGACCATCACCGCAAAAACCAGCAGCTTGCTGTACGTCGGCAGCCGCGTTGTTCCTCTGAACTTCGCTGACGAAGACGTAGCCTTCGCTACCGTGGCTCCGGTGACTGACGCCGACGGCTTCGACCCTGAAGCCTAAGTAACAAACATAGGGCGGGGCTTCGGCCTCGCTTTATGCCGCAAGGTAACTAACTACAGAAAGCGGGTATCAGATAGTAACCACAAACCCAAAAGCCCCTGGAGTAGTTATGTCTATCAATCAAGAAAAAGCTCGCCCTTACGTTCCTGGTGTTATCGTTGTAAAGATCGTCAAGGTGCCGGAAATCCTGACAAAAAACGAAGTGCTACACAAAGCTTTCGTCAACCTTTTCGAAAACCAGTCCAGAAACATCGGTAGTTTCAATACTGCTAGTTATCTGCAACCAGTCGAATTGATGGCGGCGCTGCCAAAGCTCGTTACTGAAGATGGTCAGGAGACCGGGCTGGATATCGAAATCCCCGAATTGAAAAACAAAGCGACCAGTCGCTTGCTCAGGGCAATCACCAAACTTTGCTTCGTTGGCCGCACGCCAACCGAAGTGAAACAGGATGGTTTCGATCTCCTCGCATACGAACTGTCAGAAGATCAAACCACCGTTATCGACGCCTGGAAGTTCACAGGGTTTACCTTCCCGAACGCGCTGCCCCACAGCAGCGATTACGACTCCAACATGGCTTTCAACCCTGATGCTCCGGCAAGCATCAAGGTGCCGGTGATTGACAAGGATCTCGATTACAGCACCCTCAACCTGATCGGCAACATGCACAACAACGACAATGTCCTGTTCGAAGCCATGAAGCAATTCGTGTTCGAACTCAAAAAGTACGGTAAAGACACCTCTGTCGTCGAAAACGACTTGGCGAACCTTCAGGGCGCTGGCAAGAAAGATGCGTGAGTATCGCGTCAATCTCGTCGGCCTGAACGTCAGCAAGCTTGGCACGCCAATGCAGCCAGACGAACGCTGGGCCTCAGCAGCAAAAGCAGCGATCGAGTTAGGTAGCGCGATCATCGATCCTGCTGACTACAGCTACATGACGGTTGAAGAAATCGTTGAGTGTTTGATTGACTTCGATTGGCAAAGAAAAGTCGGTATTGCGTATAAAGACAATATCGAAACCGCTCAGAAGTTGTTCGAACTCCTGAAGAAAGTAGATGGTGACGTAGAGCTCACCGTCCTCTTTACACCGACCGAAGGCATTTCCGAAGCCCACATCGCTGGCGTACTTAACGTCTGCCGTATTGATAGCTTCTCGGTTGAAAAACTGCTGGGTGAAGAAACAGGTATTCTGTACCTCAGTTTTGATTACGCCTCAGCAGGTGCGGCTGCGCAGTTGTTTGCAGCAGAAGTTGAAGAAGTTCTCAACACAGTCGTGCAATAAGCAGCATACACCCCGGCCATTGCGGCCGGGGTGTATGCTGTCATGCTGGATCGAAACCAAGAGCATCGGTAACCGGAGCCACCGTTGCAAATGGAATTGGGGCATTGATGATGACCTGAGTCCCGTTCACGTAATAGAACGAGGTAGGTTTGATCTTCAATGTAATCTGCCCACCCGGCGCAGCTATGGTACTGTTGATGACATCTCGTTGCTCAAGAGCCAAACCGAACTTCGTGTTGATCGCCGACAAGGCTGAGAACACATCCGCATAATTCCCCGAAAGAGTCATGTCCTTCCCTTGGAACGGAACGGCAATATCTACTCGGTTATAGCGGAAGGTATACGTTCCCTTATAGCCCTTGCCGGCAACCGCGGTCATGAGCACAGTAGTGTTGAACAGCGTATCGCCAGAACTAACGGTGAGACCGCTGAACGTCACTTGGTTGGCCTGAATCGAAGTCCCTTGCTCTTTGTTAACTGCAGCAAGAATACCGACTGACCCAGCAACCGAGAACGGCGGCAGGTTGCTCAGGCCGTACATGGCCCACACATCCGCAGAACGGATTACAAACTTTGGGTTCGCCATGACTTACACCTTAGGTTTGAGTTTGACGGTCAGACCAGCCAAGTTCGGCTGATACCACGGATTTCCAGCTGGCGTTTTAGGCGCAGAGAAGATCCGATCGTAGAACGTCTGAGCCGCCACCATAGGCGTAGTGGCGTCTGGCGTTTCTACACCACCTACAGTCAACGAGACGCCAAGGTTCCCTGTCGTTGCAGCAGTAACAGCCGATCGACCTTTAACGTGCACACCGTTGATGACAGCGTTCTGAGGAATGGCAGATGCGTTATAGGTAATCGACGCAGGAGTCATTGCATCATCAGTAGTCAGCGTGGGTGTTGCGATACCTGTCGATGGGTTGCTGTAACCCGTCTTCAGTACGGACGTAGCATCACCAGCACTTGCAGTCCAGGTAGGAGCAGACACAGCAGACACAGGCACCTTTTCAACAATCTGCGGTCCAAGGAACTGAGCCAGTTCACCACTCTCCCATTCGACGCAAAAGAAGTCACGCCAGAAGAATGTGTGGGTTTGGCCTTGCGTAATGTTGTACTGAGCATTGTGCCCAATGCCAACGCATACGCTCGTACCGCCAGGGCTTGCCGATACCGCAGTCGCCATCCAAGCCGGCATAATGAGGTCGCTGAGTGGCTTACCGTCCACACGACGCTTAACCGTGTTGGTTGCAAAGTTGAGGTTGAACTCAACGTAGTACGGTTTATCGAACACAAAGCCCGGAATGTCTGCCTTGGTTACGATGTCGAACATGTTGGTGATTTCAATGACCGACGTCAAATGCACAAGACCGTTACCGGTGTAGGTCGAGCTCGGTTTTACCCTCACGCCAAACCAAAGGTTCGATGTAGGACCAACCGATGGCACCATCTCCTTAATGTCTGCAGACATCCGAAAACGGTAGTTACCGTAGTTGTATTGACCAGCACTAACGTCCATCCTCACCCACTTATCCGTGAAGATACTGACGGCCAAGTTGATTTCAGTGTTGACAATATACGTTTGCCACGGGCCGTTTGGGAACCGGGTTTGAAGAGGTGCAAGCGCACCAGCACCAGATGCGTTCGTGGTCGGGAGGTCCAAACCGTACATCGCATGAACTTTCATGGTTTGGCTCCTTACGACCAGAGGATCGTATCAGTTTTGAACTGCGATGCAAGCGTAGGTGTGAAGCCTACTTGACAAGTATCGCCTGGCGTGAAGAAGTAGCTAGTACTAGCAGCCGTGATCGTCACCTCAGGTGATCCCGCCGCGATGGGTTCGTCGATAATATCTGCTGTGGTGAGGGTCATCCCGGTAGCTGCGTTGATCGCCGGAATCAGCGCTTGGGTCGTCGCAGCATTTCCGATCACCACACCTGCCAGACTACCCATGCGGGCAAGACCCGTACGGTTGTAGTAGAAGTACATCGACCCCGACAACTGAGCAGCGGGCAATGCAGTCAGCAGCGCCCGTGAGTTGTAAATCTGATTAGGGTCGTTATACGCCTCTACTGCACCTAACGAGAAATGGGTGGCAGGCCGAACGGTCTTACTAACGGCCAGGATCATGTTCATCAGACCGGTCTTGCCATCCACGCCTTTTGGCAGCGCGACGTTATACGCCATCGCATAGCCGTTGAACGTTTTCATTGCCAAACTGTTAGGCGGCACGCCCATCACGTAGCCTTGAAACCTTCTCAAAGCAAGTTGTGCCGGCGGGGTAGTCAGTGCGTAGCCGTGAATCTCGGCTACGTTGACCGGTGTTGCCAAGCGGGTCAGGGCATATCCCTGAATACTTGCGGCATTAATTGGCATGGACTACTCCTCAAACATCAGGCGTCAGGATCAGATCCGTGCCGTCGATGTTAGAACTATTCCAATAAGCCCCACCAGGTGCTCTATGGAACACACCCAGGCCCAGGTTATAGCTGTAGTTGGTGATTGGACAAACCGGCGTCAGACCTGCAAGTTCAGTGCCGGCCAGAGAAAGCTTAGCCGCAGCCTTTGCCGTAGCCGCACCTGTTGAACGAGCACCCATTACAAGTTCGATCGCATTCACGATAACGCCACCCGGCAAGTTAGCCTTGAGGCTAGCAGCAACTGGAGCGTTTGTGGCCGATGTAGCAATGTTGGCTGTTGGGATAGCGCCCGGCTCGCTCAGTGCGTTGAGCAGTGTGGAACTTCCCGGAGTGGTGGTCCAATCCAAAGCCGATGCGGAATCCAGAGTGATCGGGTAAGCGACCTGAGGACCCAATGGGCCGATTGGCAAACCTTGCGCAGCACCCTGGTCGTCGCAGATGTAAATGTCGCGCCAGTCGTAGCGGCCATTGAGACTACCCTTGACTTCAAGCCCCAACAGCATGCTGCGGGTGGATGGTGCGCTGGTATTGGCCTGCTTAACCCCATTCACCCAGCGTTCAACCACACCAGACGCGATGTCGTAAGAGAACTCCAGATACGACGTCGTGCCGGTAACGCCTATCAGCGAATCGAGCATGACGTACGTGCCGCCGAAGTAGATGATGCCCGCACCACCGCGGGCGTTCAGAGTGGATCGGCAGCGGATACCGATCCAGATCTTACTTACCGGAGATACCAAGTACGGATCAAGCGGAATGCTTGTCCGCTCAGCCCCCGATGCGGTTGCGTTACTGACCAGCCATCCATTGACGATCGTGTTTTGTGCCGACAAGTCAGCGCCGCGAGTCATACCGTGGCTGGCGTAATTGATCCAGCTCGTGTCGTTCTGCGGCAGGTGGTCGAAACCAATGATTGCTCTAACTGCCATGATGATAACTCCTCGTATCAGGAAATAGTGTCTGGAGTCAATTTGACCGCAGCGGTGTCTACCTTCACCGTATCCCACGCCGTACCGTCTGGGGCTTTGGGGTAGAGTCCAACCAGAGCCGATGTCAGAGTCGTAGGCAGGACCGGATACTTGATCGGAGACGAGGAGCCGTTCAGCCCAACTTCGATCTTACTGGTAGTCGGGCCAACACCAACGCTATTGCCAACCATGTTGATTTGCACGCCATTGATCTTGGTGCCGGATGGTGCGGTGGTGCGCAGACTCATGTCCAGTGGCAATTTGCTACCTGGAGAGTTGGCTGTCGTTGTTGCTGGAGGAAGTGCGAGCAGAGCGTCCAGCAAAGTGCCGGTTCCCGTACTCGTCGTCCATTCGACCCCGACAGCGGAATCGAGATACACAGGGTACATCTTCTGATCGCCCAGTGGAGCGACCATCCCGTCACCTGCTACGTCATCCAAGACGTAGATGTCGCGCACCGCGTAGCGACCACCTGGAGAGCTGGCCAGACGAATACCAATACAGCCATTGCCAGCCGCCCATTGCGCCTTGATGGCCGCCGACATCGCTGGCGGGGTGTACGAAGAGAGCGAAGTGCCGTTAACCTTGGTGGCCACGGTGCCTGCAACAAAGTCGTAGGTCATTTCGACGTAATACTCAGTACCAACGCCGCTAAGCCATGGCGCACCACCACTGCCTGCCAAGAACAGATAGCAGCTAAGGTCGTTCGGCGTGACGTTGGAGTTGAGGTGTACGATCGAGTGGGCGTTGGCATACACTGCCAGCGTCTTGATCCGCATGCCGATAGTCAGCTTGTTCGGATTGACAGGCACGTAACCGTTCATGCTGAAAGGTACGATCTGGTCCGACAAGTTGGTCATCGCGCTGATCCAACCATCTTGGTCGACGCAGACACGGCTGATGTTGGTGCCTACAGACAGACCTGGGTGGCCAAACGTAGTCCACCAGTCCGAGAACGTCGCGCCGACGGCTGGGTTGGTAGTCTTCAGCGCATTGTCAGTTCCGATAATTGCACGAAGCATGAGATCACTCCTCAGCCGCAGGTGGTGTTTCTTCAACCGGATCTTCTTCTACTGCTGGATCATTCCAGCAGAGATAGATAGTTCCCACTGGAGCCACAGAACGCTCCGGGAAGCGCAACCCGAGGGCGTACTTGTAATGACTGAACGTAGGCAGGTTCGGATGGTTAAGTTCGTTGTAGACGACCTCAGCGCCATTCAGGCTATATTCCACGTCCTGTTCGTTCAGGTTCCACTTGGCTTTGTCATCTTGCGGACCACACTCAGCCAAGATCTGTGCAATCAAACGCTGATCGGGTTCGTTCAACACACCAACCGGAACGTCGTGCATCAACTCGCCCAGTTCGGTAAAGTCGGCACGGATCAAATAGTTCGGCCAATCTTGCATATTCAAATCCTCGACTTAGAAGCCCAACAACTTGTCAGTGTTAAAGGCCGTTGTGATGTCTGGGTAACCGCCAAACTTCAAGGTTGCCGTTCCTGTCCAGCCAAGGCTGTTGGAAGTGGCTTCCAGAATGACGTTTACTTTGCCAGATACGGTGGCCGACGCATGCTCAACCAAATGAGCACTCGTGAACGGTACGTTGATGTACCCAACCACGACAGGCAACCACGTAGCCAACGGAACACCGTCTGCGCAGATACAGCCAATCAGGTTGAAGTTCTCGAGCGGCTTAAGGTCAAGTCGGTCGTAAAAGAACGTCGTGAAACCAGAGACCAACGTCGTGGTATCGGAAGCCCGAACAGGAATAGCGGTGTTCTTCCCGTACTTGGTGATCTCGGCTGAAGTAGCAGGTCGTGGTGTACCGAAGACCAGATCGGAAGCGGTGAATGTAACGCCGCTTGCAGCATTGATCATCGCCACCAGGTCCGCCACGCTTGTTACGAAAATGCTCATGGCGACACCTACACTTTGTATTGGAGGATAACCTTACCTGCGAACCAGCTGTTTGCCGCTGCCTGAATAACGACGGCAGTGTTGTACTTGGCAACGTTGGCTTCGGGTAAGGCAGCGGCCGGCAATGAGTAGCGGTACCAGGTGATGTTTACACAACCACCGGGCGTTGCAGCATCAGCGATCTGCCAGTTGTTATACGCGGTATTGACGTTCAGCCAATCAAGAATTTGCTGAAGTCCACTGTTCGCTCCGACGGTTGGGTTCCACACCGGCGGGATCGTCTGCAAGATTGCCGAAATAGCAGAGGCATCTTGAGCGTAGACGATGAACTCACCTTGAGGTTTGCGGCCCGGGGTTGTGAAATCATTACCACCCGGATAAAGACGCCCAGCCAGCGCACGGTTCGAGTCGGTGATCAACATGTTGAAAGGTCGAGGTCCGACAGTCCACGTCAACTGAACCGATCCCTTGTAGCACTGGCTAGTGGTCACGACACTAACGGTCGTAGCCACACCCGACGAGAGCGCTGCCGTGTTTGCAATGTCGGAGGCAGGAATCTTGATACCGAATTTCTGAGCGAACGATGCCTTCCAAGTCGCCACTGGCAACTGGGTGGTGGCAAAGTAATCGTTCAGCGTTAACTTCATGTTGCGGTAGATCGTGCCGAGATCGATACGACGATACTTGACGGTCTGTTGACCGAGAACGGAACTACCGGGGGCAGCAGAGATCAGGATCGATGTGTCGTTCTTGTACGGATCGCCCGGCTGAACAGAGATCACCGCAGGGGCACCGAATTGAACAGTCCCTTTTGGATAAACCGTTTTGAATCCAGGGTTGCTTGCTTCGATCAGATCGTAAAGAATGTCAATCTGATCGGCTTTGTAATCAGTTGCTGGCGTACCAGGATCAGCCATGATTAATCTCCGAATGGATAAGTAGACGAGCACCTCGCGGTGCTCGTCTATGCCCACTTACGCGTTCGCGTCGAACGGATCGTTGTAGTGGAGGTACGACAGACCAGCAGGAGTCAGAACCGTTGGATCCAGGCGCAGAGCCAACACGTACTTGTACGCGGAGTTCGTTGGCAAGGATGCCGAGTTCAGGCCGTTGCTTACGACGGTGGCGCCAGCCACGTTCCAGGCGGTAGTGCCTGGAGTGTTTACCCACAGCGCTTTGCCGTTGCCGGTATCGACTGCCAGCAACATGTCGCGGATCGCATTCGCTTGGGTGGTGTTGAGAACACCCGGAGCAAGTGCGGACAGCGTGTTGAAGTAGCTGGTGAAGTCGTACGGGTACAGATACATCAGAGCAAACGTATCGGTATCGTTGGCGGTTGGGTAGTTCAGACCATTCAGGTTGGTCACGGTCACCAACTGATCCAGCGGAGCAGCGCCCTTAGTGATCGTCAGAGTTGCTTGGCCGATCCAACCCAGGCTGCCAGTTTTGGCCTGCAGAATAGCAGTCTGAGTATTGTCACCGTTATCGGTGAGAGCATTGTCTTCCAGATCGTCGGTAGTGAACTGAATGCCAGTCCAGTAGGCCAACATCGGCAACAGGCTGTGCACGGACGTGATGTTGTACGCCGCGCACTTGAAGCCCGGAAGGTTGGCCGCAGTCAAAGAAGCCAGGTTCAGACGGTCGTACGCGATCGGTCGACTACCCTGATACGCTCCGCCGGCTTTTGCAGTGATGCGCAAACCGGTGTTGAGAGTAGTCAGCTGACCTTGCCACGTTCCAGTGAGCACCTGAGGAGCACCGTAAGTGAAGTCGTTCGGCGTGAACGCCGTCGAGTTGGCCGCATTGAGAGCCAGCAACACATCGATGAGGGATTGATTCATGTACGACATCGATTCTATCCTCAGACGTTGTAGTGGATGTAGTGTTGACCAGCACCGCAACCTTTAGCGGTATCCGCATCAGGAATGGTCAGGATCAGCACGCGGTTGTAGTACTTGGAGTTAGCCAGCGGTGCAGAATCGATACCGGCTTGAGTACTCAAGTCTACTACGCGGCCAGCCCACGACTGGTAGGCGTACGCCGGTGCAGCGTTGGTTGGATAAACCAGGCCTTTACCGTATAGACGGTTGAGTTCGTCGATGAAGCGGTTGCCGAAGCCGACCACTGCGTCGCCGATACCTTCCCAGCCGTTCGGGTAGCTGTTCCACTTGACGCCGGAGTTGATGAATGCAGTCCAGTCGATACCGAACGCCATGTTGCTGACGACAACCGGGTGCGATGGGTTGCTGAAGTCGTTGCCACCAGGGAAACGACGAGCGGTCAGGTTGGTCACGGTGATCATGGATTCCAGATCCTGAGGAGCCGACTTCCATTTCAATGCAAACGAACCGACGTAGCCGAGACTGGTAGCTTTTGCGTTCACGGTCACGGTGGTGGTGTAGAACCCACCTTCCTGAGTGTTGCCGCGCAGGATGTTGACATCCGCTACGTCGTCGGTGGTCAGGTTCAGACCGTGCTTGGCGTTGATCAGCGGCAGCAGGTTGTAAACGGTAAACACAATCGAGTTGCTTGCGCTTTGGTTTGCCGAGTACTTGTTCATCTGTACCAGCACACCGCGGAGCAACTTACTCAGATCGATACGGCGATAGTTCATCGGCTTACGGCCGATATAGTCGCCACCGACAGAGATAACCGCGATGGTGGTGTTGAGATCGGATCGGCCAGGGATCGTAGCCGTTACCGGATTGTCCAGCTTTGCATTCGCTGGTGTCAGCGCAACTGGAAGATCCGGGTTAGCGGCATTAATGAGGTCGTAGACCAGTTCTGGCGATGGCTTGTTGTATAAAGGCATCTTGGTTAAACCTCGTCAAGCAAGTTGTAATGGAAATACAAAGGGCCGAGGATCGATGAACTGACAACAGCCTGCTGAACCACGACACGGTCGAAGTCCTTGTTGCAGTCGTCAATTGCAGAAGTCGGGTAGTCCACAATCGAACCTTGGAACCACGAAGGGATTCCCATGTACAGGCAGGCAGATTGCAAAGTGGTCCAGTCGGTATACGTCGCCGTGGCCGGATCAACCTTCAGTGCATCGCGCAGGCTCGTGAAGTCGATTCCCCACGTCAGCATCCTGCCAGATTTCTTGGCCAGAGCTGGATCGTCCGGATGCTTGAACAAATCAAGAAGGCGGATGTGGATGATCGATTCCAAAAGAGTCCGGCCGTACATCAACTCGATTTCAACCGAGCCAATGAAGCCAAAACTTTCAGGCCGAGAAACGAGAGTCAGTGTCTTCGTCTCGTTCAGTTCCAGAGTGGGCGGCGTGAACGGTTCCAGATCTTCAGGAGTGATGAACAGACCCAACTGGCGGTTCACCATCTCGATCACCATTTCTGATGTAAACGGGACGGTGTTTCGCAGTTGAAGATCTTCCAGCGCTTCCGTCAGACTGATCCGTTTGTAGAGCAGGGTTTGCTGCCCAACATAAACGCGGCCAGGAACAGCCTCGATCGTGATAGCCGAGTTGAACTTCTCGTTCCCTTCGAGGACCACCGGTGCTTGAGGAGTGATGTTGATCAGCGAGAGCGGACGCTTGGGAACGTTCTTCTCGTTGGCTTCATTAAGAAGCCTTGTGATGCTGTTATCCATCATGTCTCTCCTTAATCAACCGGAGGCAGGTTGTAATGGAGGACCAACGAACCGCTGAGACCAACTGAGTTCGTTTCGTCCAGAGCGACGATCACGACAAACGCGTATTCTGGATTGACGTCATCACGCCCTTCGGTAGTGCCGGAGTATGTGATGTTAGCGCCCAGCAGACTGTAACGCTGAGCAGCAGTCGTTGACCACGAATCGCCAGTAATCGTTGCCAATACTTGACGAACGATTTCCAGATGCGCCGTGCCGGCAGCAACGCCAGACAGATCAGACGACACTGGGCTGAAGTCACGCCAGTACGAATACGCTGCGGCGTACGGTTTGTCGATACGACCTGTCGGATAGTTCAACCCATTGAGGTTGGTTACCGTCAGGAAGTCCCCCAGAGGCCGCGCACCTTGCGTTACCGTGAAATCGATAGTGCCGATCCAGTTACGGCTCGTCGCCTTCGCAGTGAGGGTCACAGTGCCGTTGCCGTCCACTGTACCTGCTGGACCATCGACGAAATCGTCAGTGGTGAAGTTCAGGCCGTGTAACTGGTTCAGACGGTTGGCCACATCCATGATCGTTTCAAGGTTGTAGCCCTTGATGGAAGTGGAAATCAGAGTAGCGAGATCCGCAAGATCCAAACGTTTGTACTTGATCGGCACAGTGCCGTCGTAAGTACTTTGAATGTCCTTTGCGGTGATGGTCATGCTGGTGTTTTCACCAGACGGTCCCGTGGGGATGACCACCGGATTACCGAACACGTATTCGGCTTCAACCAAATCTACGTTATTCTGAGTCTTAATTGCCTCGAGAATTGCCTCGAGTGGCAGCTGATACAAAGCCATAAACGAAGCCTCTACGACCGGTTGAAGTGGAAGTACGCATCGCCGTTATACGTCGCGGCATTTACGTCCTTTTGAATGATGACGTGCGAATACGCTTTGTTGGCCCGAGGCACGTCTTTTGTAGCCTGAAGGAATACCTTCATGTCCGCGCCGCTTGTACCGACGGGGAAGTCAGGAAAACCGTTACGGGTCATGATGTCTTTGACCTTGGTTGGGTTGAGCCAGCCTTGGCCGTAAACCTGCAGATCTTTTTGATCGTCAGTGAAGTCGATGCCCCACGTATCCATGGACAGCGAGTGCTTCCCGGCAACAACAGGATCTGGGAACTTCAGCACATTCAGGGTGGTATTCGGAATCATGCTCACCAGCGTCGGACGAACCCGAACAAACTGAATGATGATGCGGCCTTCATACGCCAGAGAATTCGGCGAGATAACGAACTGAAGGTTAGCCTGCTCATTACCGCCCAGCCAAACAATCGACTGATCGATAATGTCTTCTGGCTGCAGATTCAAGCCAGTCTTCTGGTTAACGATTGGGAGCAACCGCACCAGACTGTTTTGCCCAACCTCACGCATCAATGGGCGAATGTCCCGGAAGATGACAGACAGGTTGAGACGACGATATTCGAATTTAGCGTAGCCTTCGTACTCTTCGTTGTCGTACATCGTGACAACTGGGAGATGCGTCAGACCACCTGCAACAGGCTTGGGCTTGCCGTAATACAGATCACCTACATCGAGGGGTACGGGTAAATCGTTGTTGGCATTGATAAGATCTACCAATGCTTTTTCGGATGTTCCTTTTAGAAGGAGCATGAAGTATCTCCTGGGTGAGCCACTTACCGACATAGGTGTGCAGATGAGGATGAGGCAAAAACCCCATCCTCATCTGCACGGGGTATCGCTGCAGCCTTAAACGAGAGGAGGAGCGGCGTAAGTCAGGCCGTCCATTTCGACGTCAGGGATCGCGACAGCCAGATCGATGTCTTCGGCTTTCACGGTGATCGTGATGGAGCCAGTGAAGATCAGCGAGTCAGCTTTGACGACGATTTGAACGTCATGCTCTTCGTTCAGGGTGCCGGTGAACTCAGGCAGGTCGGCGTCGACGAAGTCGTCGGTAGTCAGGTTGACTTTCAGACGGCTGTTGAATTCAGGGATCAGGTCGGCGATCTTGGTGGAGTCGCCAATGCTGAAGACCAGGTCGCGATCGCCGCCGGAGGCAATGAATGCCGCACCGACGTCGGTGCCCAGGTGTGGACGAACGTAGCGAATAACGCGATCGTTCTTATAGCCCGAACCAGGAGCAGCGGTCAGAGTGAGGCTGGTGTTTTTGCCAGTTGCTTCAACAACAGGAAGACCCGCCCAGGTGAAAGAAGCCTCGGTGAAGCCTTTGCCAGTCTTGGCATTGACCATATCGAGAATAATCTGCTTGGGCGCTTTGGTTAAATCGTTGGCCATGGAAGTAGCTCCGAGGGTGGCGTAAGGAAACAGTTAAACGTGACACATAGAATTGAAGGTTAAAACATACAGGGAGTGGCAATGCCACTCCCTGTATGCTATCAGTCGTCTAATGGCGGTGCTTCATAGACCAGGCCGTCCAGCACAGGGTCTGGAATTGCAACTACCAAATCGTTGTCTGCCCGCTTGAGCTTGACAAGCAAGTTGCCGAGATAGACCATCGAAATCGGCAATACCTGGATCTGCACATCAACGCTGACATCGTCCTCGCCCAACACGGGAAGTCCGGAATCGATGATGCGATCAGGTTTGAGGTTGATGCTCAGCCGTTCGTTAAGCTCAGGAAGTAAATCACTGATCTTTAACTTGCCGTCAGGATCAAAGTTCAGATCCGTGACGCCGACCTCTACAAACTCGGTCAGAGGAATACGGTTGTAATAAAAGCTTTGACTGCCTCGATACATGAAGCCAGGTCGGGCAGTACCTACCAGCAACGTGTTACGATCGATTTCCTCGGTGGGTACGAAGACGTTAGGATTACCGAAGGTAATCATCACGTTGCTTAGAGGTTTGTTGTTGTTCCAGCGACGGATCAGATCGATCACTACATCAATTTCGTCGCGAGTATAATCCGTGGCCATACTGAAGATCTCGTGAGGTTAGGATCGATCCAATCCGTTGAGGATATTGTTCGGGAACGCGACTGACAATTCCTCGAGTTCTTGTTCGACCAGATAGACAGTCAATGTGCCTATCCAGACTAAACAATTACCCACTACAGTAATCGTACAGACGTTCTCGTCAATGATGAATGTCTCGACTTCACTGGCGTAAAGAATGAAGTTGTATTTTCGTCTCAGGGCATTGAGCACACCGGCGCCGATGATCTCCTTGACATCGACCGATACCTGCCCCACGCCAAGGTCTGTAAATGCTTGTTGCATATCCAGACGTTTGTAATGATAGTCGTAAGAACCTTCGACGTCCTTGGCGTGAGCAGTCACGCGGATCATCGTGTTGTTGCCGTTCTCAAACTCCCCAGCAGTTGGGCCAGAGAAGGTCAGGTCCTTTCTTGCAAGCGTTACATTGTGCTGCTCCAGGTAGCTCTGGTTTGCCGACACGATAAGGTCTGTCAGCATTTCTTCATTAGTCATGGGACATACCTGGGGAAGGTTAGAGGTACATAAAGATCATGGATTTAACTTTCTTTCAGTCACACATAACTCACATGAATCAAACCAAAGTCCTTAGGAGGACATAATGGTTAAGAAGCCAAACCAACGCGTACTGAAGATTGTTCTTGCTGAAATCGATAAGCTGGGTACTGCGGTCAAGAAATTGATCGACATTGCTCAACCGACTTTCAACCAAGAGCTGGATTACATTGCCAGCAATCTGTACCGTTACGACGAAGCCGAGCAATCGAGCTTTATCCGCCGCCGAATTATCGGTCGGTATCACCAGAACTATCTGCGCCAATCTCCGGAGGTCGCATGACAAATCGACCAACGCACCATGACGCAGGCAAGCAACTTATTCGCGTCGGCAAAGACTTGTCTAACATGTCTAGCCACGAGCTTGTAACCAACCCGGATACAAAGCTCAAGGTTGCTTACATCCGCAACCTAGCGGATCAAGTGGAAGGGTTTCGGTTAAACCCGAATCACATTCCCGCTCGGAGCGAAGCATTAGGCGATGGATATCACATCCACCGTCGAAAAGCGTTCGATGCAAAAGTTACATACGAAGCCGTCACCAACATACCGGAAATGATCCACTGGCTGGATTACGTGTTGCGGGAGATGGAATACGAAGTAGCCGAACGGGCAGTTTTTCGCAACGCCTGGATTGAACAGGGCGGTGCTACTAACTGGGCGAAGATTAAAAACTTTGCTGATTTCGATCGTCGGCAAACGATGGGCGTTGCCTTAACAACTATTCTTCGAATAGATCTGTGGGCAGCCCACACAGCACAAACGGTCTATAAAGACCCGCAGTAAACAAACCCTGTCCTTAGGAGGACTTAGCAATGACTGCATCTTTTCTCGAAACACTGCGTTTTGTTCCTGAGCTTCCTGACCTGCTTCCGCCTCAGTACCATCAACACGGTGCAGAGCAAAGCGAGTTCTCGGAAGAGTTCGGCCTGAACTTTACCCGCATGCCAATGAAAGGCATGTACCTCTTGGTCTCGAAGAAACGTGATCTCGTGATTACGTTCTCGACACTGATGTTTGAGGAGACGGGCCGTAACTCGGTCGCTTTCTATCGGGCGTCTTTTGCCGACTTTAAGAAAGCGTTTGTGCGTAAGGAGCACACTGACCTGTTCATCCATGTCGAAGACATGGATGCAAGTCTGATGTTCCCTGGCCTTCGCATCGCTGAGATCATGAAAGAACATCTCAACTTTGCCGTTTAAACATCCTTGTCCTTTGGAGGACTTATGGATCATTTAACTTACAACAAGTCCGAAGAGAAATTCATAGAACGTTTTGATTACGTTTCTGGGATTCGCTCTTACGGCAGCATTCCCGAACTCACGGCTATTCGTTTGGCCCGTGAATCAGAAATGCCGGAACAAGCTCGTTCTGTCTTCGACCCTCGCTTCGAGACGGCCTACATCAACGAGTATGGTGAGCCACGCATCATCGTAGCCGGAAGCAGAGGTCATGTGATCTTTGGCCGTGATGGTTCTGTGTACGTGTCGATGGAGTATTCTCAAACGTCGGTCTTCTTAAACAGGCCGGCTTTGATCATCGAACTCATAGAGCATGCATTCTACGGTGGCCATTCTCTGAATGGCATCACGGAAATGCTCGACTCGCAGTTAATGACCCCGAATCAAGCCTTCTCGGATATTCGGTGGTTCGTCAACCGGCATGAGCAATTGTGCCTGATGCAGAACTGGTCAACAACTGTTGGCAGATAGGGGCAGTCATGAAGAAACAACTAGGTTTCAGTAAAACGAAGAATGCCTTCGATCAGGTTGTTTGGAACACACGCGTGTTCAGCGACTTGGGTCGAATCTCCAATCAGGAAGCTATTGGTCGAGCCTATCAATCTACTCAGGTTGAGATCGGCCGTAAGTTTGCCTGGTTTGGCGAGAACGGCGCTTGCGTTATCGCTGCCGGTCATGCCGGCGATGTCATGTTCGACAAAACGTTGGACGTGCAGTTGTCTGAAACGTACAAAGATTCGGAGGTCTTCAAGCAGGAACCCGAGTTAGTAATCAACCTGCTTGAATATGCTTTCTATTCAGGGAATCCTTTATTCGGTCTTATCGAGGCACTGGATAAACAAATCCTGAATAGAGAGTCGGCTGAAGAAGGAGTCAAGTATTTCCGCTCCATCTTCAAAACCCTTGCAAACATCACCGATACCTCTCACTAAGGTTCTGGAGAAAAACATGAGCCAAGTAAAAATCAAGGTTGACGATAACGACCTGGTGCTGTACATCAACCCTGACGAACGTCCGGCCGGTCTGCCTAAAGTAGGCACTGTTCCTGTCGTTATCAAACCTGGCTCCATGCGCGAGCTGGTGCAAGTCAGCGGTAACATTCGCGTTTACGACAATAAGCGCGATCGCGCAGCTTTCGAACAAGAGCTGCGTCAACAAGTCGAACGTCCGTACATCCTGTATCGACTGTTCGGCGAACTGGGCGAAAACCCAACCACCAACAAACTGAACCCATCCATCCACAGCCGCAAACAACGTGGCTGGTTGCGACCGGGCGAAGTTCCAGCAAACACTCCGGCTAGCGCCTAAGGAAGCTTCATGCTCATTGGACTGATTGTTTTGTTCGCACTCAACTCCGCACTCGCCTACTTCTTGCTATACGGGCGGGTGTGGTGGAAAAGTGGCAACCGTCTGTTCTCTGTGGGATGGACGGTTGTTGTTTCTTTAATCCTGGTCTTCTGTGAGATCAAGATGTTTGCCGTACCCTTAGCTGCACTGAAGTACCTGTTCCGCTAATCGTTTGTTCTTTTATTTTACTGTCCTTTGGAGGACTTGCAATGCGCGTTTACAAACTCAAAGCCCGCAAAATTGTTGTTAGCGAAAATGGTGTCAGTAAAGTACTCAACCTGCCATGTGGTGTGAGCTACAGTGAAGAAGGCGAGCGTTTCTACGCTGGCGTCATCAACGAGGAAACCAACGGTTGGGCAACCCGCAGTTGGTCAATCAAGAAACATGGTGCGATCAGCGCGTTCGAACAGGCCGTAGCGACTCGGGAAGAGTCGCTGTCGTTCCTGCTCACCAAGCGGATGCTTCCACGTATTCGCAACACTTACAACATCCGTGTTGTAAACGGTCTGCATGTAGTGCGCGATCCACTGAACAAGTGCTATCGCATGTTCGCTACGGCAGAGTCGGCTCAGGCGTTCAACAAAGCTATCACCGCTGAATGGATCAATGCTAATAGGTTCAGCAAGATCACAATGATCCAACCCTACATCAACATCAACGATACCTGGAGCGAGCGTCGCCCCAGTGTACTGCTGTCGTTGAAAGGGTCTGAAATCCTCAGTGGTGCCACATCTAACTACGGACCTCATTAATCATGATCCCTACAGACGATGAGCTTGACCGCCGCGCCCATGAACGCCACATGCAGGCTATCCGTAATAAGCTGATTAATGGCTTTAAGTTGATAGTCGTCATCGGCCTTGTTGTCCTCGCGATTCAAGCTGTGCGAGGGTTTAGCCAATGATCAAAAAGAACGAATGGTCCGACGTCTACATCTGGGCGCTTGCCGCATTCTTCGTTCTTGCGTTAAATCTGACGGTGGCTTTCAATAAGCCATCGAAGGAAGAAGAAGCGTGCTCCAATAACTCTCTTCGTACTGAAGCAATGGTCTTGGCTAACACCAACATCATCTCGCATCACTACGGCTGCTTTAACGGCTAACGCTCTGAGCCGGGGGTTCGCCCCCGGTGTTATGCCGCAAACTTATTTTTAGGTCCTTAGGAGGACGGAATGAAAACTCCAAGTTTCTTTGATCAGCTCGATGCACACCTGGAAGAAATCTTCGGCAAGTCTGGGGCTGCAGCCAGAACGCGAGCGGCTGCTGCGGCAATCAAAGACCCAACTGTCTTTGACGATACTCGCCTGAACAACCTCCAGACTACCATCAAAGTTCTGATTGAAGACCACCAGGACGAGCTGGAGGTGCTTAAGGCACCGATCAGCTACATCGGTGAGGATGGAACATGGCGGGTCACCAATCTGCCTGTGGCGGTCTTGAATGAAGTGTTTGCTCAAGAACTGAGCGCAACAGATTCGCTGGCGATGGTCATCGGGCTGTACACCGAAGATCTCGAAAAGAAATTCAAAGCCAAATAACTATTCCAAGGGGAATGTAGAAATATGAAAGCTTTTAAAGACGCACTGAAATCGTTCAAGCGCAAAGCTCTGATCCCAACCATCAAGCTGCGCAATCAAGTACGCGAGACAGTCTTCGCGAAAGAACTCGAAGAACTTCGATCTCTCGACCTGGAATCGAAACAAGGGTTGGTGCGCAGGGCGGTCCGTGTCGTTCGCACTCCTGGTCTCGAAACACCAGACGGTATCGATGTGGTCAATGAGCCAGGTGTCGCCATCTCGGTTAAAGGGGACGGGGAAATAAAAGAAGCTCTTAAACCGCAAACAGCTCTTCGGGATTTGTTACATCTTGGCCGACCGTCCAACATCGACCACCTGCTCCGTCATCCGGGCTCGTTTACCGGCGGAGTTCCACGCGGTTTTGACCGCGGTTTTGAAATTCGCGATGGCGTGCTCAAGACTGAAAGCTTCGGATGCAATTGCAAAGAACGCAGCGCGGAGTTAGGTCTCCCTGGCCTGCAATGCGTTCTTTGCACGCCGTCAGCAGCTCGCCAGGAAATGCACAATGGGACGATACATGTGAAAGGCATATTCGCGCAGGGTGAAACTGCAAGGCGCATCCTCACTGGTGTCGAACTCGACGGCAAAGAGGGAGTGGTTGAGGAACCTGTCGACATTGAAGTCGCCGGTCTGGCCATCGCTCTGCGTAACGGTCGTTACATTGCGGACAGTACCGAGGTGCCTCTTACCCCGCGTTACGATAACCGTAACACGATGGCGGCCATCCATGCCATTGCTAACGCTGTAAGCTGCAAAGAAACTTTGTCCTTTGCGTTAAAGTTTCCTGACGGTTACGATGGCAGCGATGAGTTCCTCATCAAGGTTACGGCGCCATACTTGCCTATGGGCGGGGCACTCGGCGCCGATCTGAACATGATCTCCAACGACATCCGCCATGTCGGCTACGTGCCAAATTCGATTATCGGCAAGAACTCTTTCAGTCCGGGCTTCATTGCGTTCGCCACAGCGATGGCGCACACGCTGAACGAGGAGGGTACTCACTACAAGTACTCTCTGGTTAAGGTTCTGCATGAGAAAGTTCGCCTGGAACACGAGGCTGACGTCCTTGAGAAATTCAAGGAAAGTCTCAGAAACATCGCAACCATGCTGGAATACGGTGACGATCTGAACTTCGAAGTCATCGGTAAGCCGATGCTTGGACTCACCGGTTATCGCGCAAAGGTCGAGTTCATTTCTGACCAACCGTGCCTGCGCATGTTCGAAGCACTCCAGCCTGCCATCTTCCAGGGCGAATGGATCGACTTCAACGAAGTCGGCCGCATCGAGCAAAAACTCATCAATAAGAAGGAGGACGAGAAACTCGCCCAGCAGAAAACGATTCCAAACACGACTCGATTGAGCAATGCGTTCGACGATCCTAACCAGGTTGTACCGGATGATTTTGTAAAACCAGATGCGTTTGTAAGGGATGTGCCTTTGACCATTTCGCCAAAGGTTTTGGTCGAGGCGCGCTGGAAACACATTCATGGTGTCAAAGAGAAAGCTCTGAAAGCGATGCTTGACGGAGCCTTCCCAGAATCCGCCATTATTGGCGAGATTGAGTTCGCCATCCATGAATCGACTCTGGCGATGAAACATCGTGAGAAAGATGCAAAGGTTGTTCAGTTCCCGCTGGCTTATGAAGCAGCGTACATGATGTTTGCCGAAGAGCTACTGGAAGAGATTCTGAATCGCCCACACTTCCCGTTCCCCGTGAAAGCTTTCATCCAACACAGCCACCCGCTATCCCACAACCTCGGTGTCGTTTCTGCGGTGCTTCCAATCCTTAGCGAGATCGCCAAGAAGAAAGGGCGCATTCACCTCGTCAGCCGAGAGCTTTTCGAACATCCTGTTCTGAAGTGACCGTAACGACATACAGCCAGCCCTTGCGGGCTGGCTGTATGCTTGTTCTTTTTTTTTGTCTTACTCGCCAAAATCATCGAAGTCACGACCGGCCTCACCGCCAGCAAGACGACCACCTACTTTCTTGTAGGAGTAATCATGCTCAGTGCCCATGTCGTATTTGAAACCAATCATCGGCAGCTCAAGGAACCGCAAAGCAAATTGTTTATGGTCTTCGTTCGTTGCACCCAGTTTACGGTGTTTTCCCCACTGGTATTGTTGCCAGGTGATGCCGGCATGTACGCGTTTATCAATGAAGTACTCAAAGTCGAATTCGGTGTCAAGCTTCTTACAGCCCTCGTAGAAGCCTTTACCTACCAGACGTGGGAGATACTCGTCAGGATACATCCGCGCCTCTTCCTTGGCCTGTGTAGACAGCTGGTGGGCCGTATAATGGAAGATGTTGTTCGGGGATGTGTAATGACGGACGTAACGGTGCACGCCTTGGACTTCGTCACCTGCGGTCTGAACAGGAATGCCTTGCTTACCCAAAAGGTTAGCGTAGTCCAAACCAGCCGAGATGATTTCGTAGCCTTCCTCGATGTAACCGCGAAGAGAATCGATGTAGTCGGTGTACGGTTCGCCACCAGTGAACTCCTGGAACTTGACTTTGAACCCACGCTCCTGCAAACGATCACGAACATACGTGGCCAGTTCAAGTGGAGGAATGCCACGAATATCGATCGGACGTTCCCAATTGAACTCTTGCTGCTTGAGCATGATGTACACTTTCTGATACACAAGTTCAAGCTTATCTTCGATCGTCGTATAGACGTGAAGAGGAATCTTGGTCTCGTCGAACAGAACGGGTTCGTTATAGATGCACATCGAGATCAGGAAGTCAAGAAGGTTACCCGACTTGTTACGGCCTGGAAGCGCACTGACGTTCAACCACTCACCGCGTCTGAAACCTTCTTGGTCGCCAGTCATGCGGTTTACAGCTTTGATGGCATGCTTGAGGATGGATCTAGGGTCGATCGCTGTCTGAGCAAGGTTGAAGACCGCAGCCATCGATTCAAGGTCATCGACGTCAATCGATCGTGCGATAGCAGCTGCCCGCTTCTTATCGCCCAACGAAAGATTCTGAAGCTTCATTACCAGGTCGTTACGGAAGTCTTGAAGGTTCTTGATGTTCTCCTTCTCGAATGCCAAACGACGACTAGCTTTACGAACAAGTTCCTCGAACTCTTTGACCGCCGCAAACGACATCAATTCGTGAGTAAATTCTTCGTACTTATCTTTTGCTGCTTGTGCATCATCAATCAGCAGCAAAGTCTTGCAAAATAGATCATATAGACGATCGTTATCTCCCGTGGCGATGCGCACACGGGTCATTAGGTCATCCAGCTCAATCGGTTTTTCTGACCCACGCTGCTTAAGCCAGATCAACAATGCCCGTAGCTTGAGGAGAGACGACTTCTCCGTATTGACCAGCTGACGCTCATCGGAAATCTGAACGTGAGATACCGCGTTTTCTAATACGTTATGAAGCGCATCTTCGTTGATACTGCAGTGGCTAGCGTAATACGCCGCGCCAATAGCTTTAGCTAAGAGTAGCTTGATTTCCATACCGCCTCACAGAAGGCTTTTAACAGGGTTCACGAAATGGACAAACCCATTGAACTGCGGTTCATTCCACTGTGGTTAAGTAAGGTGGTGTCGTACTACAACACCGACCCAAAAGAATTCGAGAGCATAGTATCGAGCCACGATCAAAAGCTCTTTAAAGTGGCAAATCACCTGCTCCGTTCAAAGCTTAAGCTGATGGGTATCAATGATTATGTTTTCCCGGCCGCTGACCTGGAAGACCCCTTCGATACCGATGATGCGCTCTTTGCATTGTTCGGCAATAACGAAGATCGCCACAAGCTGGCTGATTTTGTGCTCAGTCATTTCGTCATTGTTCCAGATAAGTATGATGGCATCCTGCTGATTCAAAAGCCTGCAGGTGAGCCTGAAAAAGATTTGGTCTATGAGTTGCTGTCCGCCCTGGCTACTTACCGGGGTAAGGATATCGCTTATGCCTCTGACCTGTTCAGAGAATATCTGGTTGCCGTGAATAAAAACAACGGCCGACCAGCGACCGCCAAAGAATTTCATGAGCGTCTTAAGGAACGGCTGAAGAAACAAGCCAGCGGTGACGAGAACGACGCCAAGGACTAAGTTGTAAATGTGTTATGTGTAAAACGCCCCGCGGGTCGTAGGGTTGCCTTTGGTAGTCGACTACTTTAGGGACGGGCGCAATCCTAAAACAAAGCTTTGTAAAAATACGGCTATCTGGTAGCTATTTGGAGCATCAAGCATGAGTCTTATCCGCATCAATAAGGAACAGTACAAAACTCGTTCCGGCCTGGACGTATCCGCGATCCAGTCTCACGTCAATGCCGGCGGCGCGTACAGCGTTGAAGGTAAAGACCTGGTCCTGTCGCTGAAAGACGGCAGCTTCGAAAGCAAAGCGAACCTGGGCACCATCGCTGACCGCCTGAAGGGCGTTCTGAGCCTGGAATCGGCCAAGCCTGCTGGCGACGCTCCTGACTACGGCGCGGCTAGCCGTCAAGCTGGTCTGGCCATGGCTTCGATGATCATGGCGTTCGGTGCTTCGCCTGCCGAATACATGCGTCAACAAGTTTCGTTCGAACAGAAGGCCATGCCTGAAGGTTCGACCATCGCCAACGCCACCGGCCTGGAACACGACTCGATCACCGAGTTCTACTCCAAGGAATCGTTCGACAACCAAAACCTGGTTGACGCCCTGTTCCTGTCCGTCGGCGTGAACTACAAGATCGCTCGCCAGGGCCCTGCAATGGACATGATGTATCGTCCGCTGCCGATGACCCCGGACCAAGGCGCTTTCGACATCGAAATCCCTTGCCTGTACGTTCAGAACAACGTCAAGCACAGCGCTGACGGCACCCCTTCGGATTTCGGTCTGCGCCGCGTTCTCGACGCCGCGATCGACCACGAAATCCTGAACGACAACGCCACTGCCATCATCCCTGGTTACAACGATACCACCAAGGATAACTTCGTCGACACCGCGATCGTCGCACCGTTTGACAAAGAAGAAGGCCGCCGCGTCGTCAAGACCTCCGCTCTGAAGGTCAACCGCACCATCCAGCTCTTCGGCCTGGGTAACGTCGACAACGTTCAACGCGTTGGTCAAGCCGACTACTCCGAAGCACTGGACCGCAACATCGGTGTTGCTACCGTGTTCCTGCGCCTGGGTTCCGACACCCTGGCCGTCGACACCCGCATGGCTCCGTACAGCCGCTTCTACAAAGGTCCAGAACAGGGCGGCCGTTCGGTCAAACTGTCCTTCCCAGTGACCCTGATGGAGCTGAACAAAGACAGCCTGAACTACCTCGGCGAAGATCTGACCACTGCGGTGTTCCAGACCATCAAAGACGGCAAGTACAACGTTCGTCTGAAGTTCACCCTGAACGGCGAAGGCGACGTAGAGCGTGGTACCGTCAACGTTTCTCCGACCAACGTCGAAGTAATGTCGATCTACGACGAACTGGGCGCTCTGGTTTCGCTGACCGGCACCATCGGCGCTGGCATCGTCAGCGGCCTGCAGGCTCTGGTTGTTTCCGGCTGGTACCCTGATGCCCGCCTGACCAACAGCAACCACCGTTACCTGGGTCTGCAACTGAACACCCGTCCGGTGCGTGAGCGTCTGCTCAGCCGTACTCGTGCTCCGTTCTTCGTTCCTTACCCACTGGGTGAAGAGCGCGACCAGACCATCCTGGACCAACTGACCTACGTTGTCGGCCAATACACCAACAACGAAGCCATCGGTACCATGATCGGTTACCACGAGCGCACCATGCGTCTGTCGAACGGCGGCCTGCGTGGCAACCTGACCATGGGTGACTTCGAGCTGAACTCGAAGCCTATCGAAGGTATCAGCCGCTGGTTGATCAACCCGTACGTCGTCGAGCTGAACGTCGACTTCCGCAACGCGCAATCGACCGAAACCGCGAACAACGTCGAGAACGCCTGCGAAACTCTGTACAACGTTCTGCGTTCCGCTGCGTTCGACGGTCTGCAAGCTTCCAACTACGAAACCGTGTGCCGGTTCGTGGATGGCGGCGAGATCGCCAACAAGTGGCGCCTGGCTATCGTTACCAGCCCGAAAATCAAGCGTTTCCTCACCCTGCAAGGCGACAGCCGGACCCTGGGCGCGGATCTGCCATTCCAGCTGGAAAGCGATATCGACAACCGTATGGTTGGCAAGCTGTACATGGGTCTGGTGCGCGACGGCGACGGTTTCGACCCGATGTCGAACGGCATCATGCTGCTCACCCCGACGATGGTTACCACCATCACGGCGACCCGCGACAACTCGCCGCGTAAAGAAGCTGTGGTTCAACCGCGCTTCCAACACTACCAGATCCTCCCGTGGCTGATCAAAGTCAACGTGGCTGGTGTGGACGAACTGCTGGAAGAAACCCTACCTTTTCGTGTCGAAAACAAGCCGGTTACAACTTTCGGTGGTAGCGCCATCGGCGGCACTGGGACCGGTGGTTCCGGGACTCCGCCAGTAGGTGGTGACGACGACACCGGTGGTGGTACTCAGCCGTAAGGTTGGGTTGTAACACTGCTTAACATAGAGCCGGGCCTTGTGCCCGGCTCTATGCTGTTTATGTCCATTTTCTAGTCTAAGCTTTTTTACTGATACATTATCTAATAGTACAGACTTTCTCTTTGTAGAGCGGAAAGCATTGTCGGAGGGGTGAAGATATTCCCCAGAGTAAAATTAAACTAGAGAGCATTACCTATGACACTCACCGATCATCGGTTATCAGTGTTGGATTCATGTTCCTATAGTGCCCGCCATGGGAGTTTCATCCTCACGGATGATACTAACAGTAGCTATTCGAAACATGTGAGGTACATCAACAATACCTCGCTGGAAATCGACTTCAAGGAGCGGTCTGGTGTAGTCGTATCCACCAAGCCGTCGCCGTATCAACAAACTCGGGTTCAGTCAATTGAAGTTGAAGTCGAGTGGCGCATGACGAACAGGTTGTTTAAAGAAACAGCCGATCGGTTAGCTATGGGTCATCCTGGTGATCCGCTTCTCAAAGTTGTGGTTCATGCTTTCGACGATCGCGTACGTCGTAATGGCGATGAGACACAAACTTTCTCGATGACGCTTAACGTTAGCCTTCCACTGGATTCGCTCCGGGAAGCTGGCGGTAATCTGTATCTGGAAGAGCTGGATGTAACACTGGCGATGCCAATCATGCCAGGAGCGACGGCAATCAACCATCCGTTTGAGCCTCGCGAGCGAGTAAAGAAAGCCTTTGCAGGTGTCGTCCCGTTCGTCACCCCTGAGACTTTTCTGATCTCACTCAAAGCTGTGAACAACGATAATGTTGCAAAAAATCATGATCGTTTTATGCTGTTTGGTGGTCATGTGTATAAAGTCCCGGTTGAGCGCGATCTGCACAATCGGGATGGAATCCACGTTGTCCGAAGGCGGAATGCCGAGAGTGACCCACCGGACGCTGGCGATGTCATTAAGGAGCATCTTACCTTCGAAGAAGCAGATAAGAGATTCCGGTTGTACGATAGTGTTGAAATGGCCCGCAAGATGGGCGACCCGGAAGTGCACTTCAAGCTTGAATTAGCAGAAATGCAAAAGCAGCTGAAGATCGATGAGATTGCGCAGAAACGAGCAGACGCAGATGAGGCAGCAAGGCTTGCAGAAAGTCGGCAACGACTGGAACGCGAGCGATTACTTGCAGCTCAGCAGAAAGCTCAGGAAGACCTGGCAAAGGATAAGGTTAGAAACTTCTCCGATTGGATGGGTCTGTGCGGCAAGTTCTTGTTGGTAGCTCTAGGGGCGATAACTACGCTTGCGAAGTTAAGTACCTTAAAACCAGCATAAAGGCCGAGTATGGATATTGAGTGGTTCAATGAATTACAGGCTGACAGGCCAAAGTTCAATCAAAACGTCATTGACGGTTTGGCTTACAAGGAATTGCAACATGCTGAAAAGCGCGTGGACAACATCATCCATTGCGCAGAGCCGAGCTTTCCTGACAAGTTTGAGTTTTGGGAGTCAAAAGTCTGTGGACCACGGGAGACGTTCAACGTCATTGCGGGCGGTCTGACAAAGTCCAACCGCATGCCGCCGACTATCGATCTGGCCGTCACCGATGTCAAGTTGGTGAAGTTCCAATTCGGTTTCGATGGACGCGCTCTCTATCCGCGATACTTCTACATTCCGTACTCCCGCTTAGGCGGGTTCATGGGGATTGCAGGTAACCAGTTCCTGATCAGTGCCGTGCTGGCAGATCCATGCTTCAGCGTGGGTGTGGATCACGTCTTCCTCCGCGTGAACCGTGCACCGATGACTTTCAAACTCGTCGACACAACCATGCGGATCGATGGCGCTCTGACCAGCCGGGACATCCCCTACAGTTGGCTGCACCACAAAGGCGCCACTAACAAGACGTCGGAAAGTGATGTATTGCAGTTGGGGCATGTTGTTACGACACTACCGCATTATTTGTTCTGCAAATACGGTCTGAAGGAAGCTTTCAAGAAGTTCTGTAAGGTCGACGTCATCATTCAACATGAAGACGATCCGGTAGATTCGAAAAACTACGTGGTCTTCTCCAGTCAGAAAGTCAACAAGCCTCGCACTCTGAAAATGAAGGCGGAGCTGTACAAGTTGATTGCTTCTCCATTGGTGCTACTCGTGCCACGGAAGCAGCACACTGAACTGGTCACGCAGTTTGCAAGCGCTTTCTTTTACATCGTGGACCATTTCCCTCAGGCGTTGGATATCGATGACCTGATGGGTGATGAACTCTGGAAGGTGTGGTTGGGGTACGTGTTGTTCGGGGACCAGCTGGGCCGCCACAAGCTTGTAGAGAACGTGGAGAACCATTTGGTCAGGGGTATCGACGAGTATGTCGATCATGACTGCCGACAGATGCTGTACGACGAAGAAGATTTGGTCATCAACGATATTTACGAGTTGTTCATTTACTTGATCAATAACATCAAGCGAATGATTCAGAACAACGAGAAAGATATCGCGAGCATGTTCGGCAAACGACTGATGGTAGCGCCGTATGTATTGCGCGACATCACCAGTCAGGTAATGCGCTGTCTGTTCGAGATCACCAATAACCGGAAGAAAGTTCTCAAATACGACGACTATAACAAGATCCTTGGTAAATTCTTCAGGCACACAGAAGTGTTCAACCTGCGGAAGACCAACGAGAAACGGTTCATGTCCTCGGTTTCAACCCCCGGCGATAACCTCCTCTTCAAGCTGACGACCAAAATCGTTAAGCAAGCGCACACGTCTGGTAGCAAGAAAGCTCCATCCGTAAACGTAAACGACCCTTCAAGCTGGTTGCACTACTCGGCTCTTGAAGCGGGTAACTTTGGTCTGCTGCCGAAACACGGCCCGCTGGCTAGCAACACGCTTAATCCGACTGTACAGTTGGATGAGAACAACACCATCGTAGAGAAGGAACATTTGAAAGCCACGAACGCTTATGTAAATTCCGTAATTCATCGTTAAAACCGCCCAACACCTGGAGTGCCTATGTTTAATAGTGAGGGAGACCGTCGGCTAACCGACTACGTCTTCAAGGGTTGCGCTGAAGTCATCGACAAGTTGGCGAGGCAGAATGACCTCCGCTACAAGTACGCCGACATCATGGCCGCAAACCGTTGGGTAAACCGCGACATGGATGGTTTGGTTAACGCCATCGTAGGTGCCCTGCCTGTTCTCGAGAAGCAGCTTGCCCGAGCCAATGATCGATTGCAGGATTGGATTGACAATGCCATTGCGATGATGGTTGATGGTCACTTTGCAGGTGTCGTCCTGAAAAGCTCTGCTGCCGACAGTCTCGACAATCAGACCTTTCAGGAAATGAAGCGTGAAGCAAACGCATTCATCGACATCTGCAATGATCGGGGAGGCGGCGGCCGAGGCTACGATCGTGGTGGGGATTACGGCGGCAGTAGCTATGGTCGCGGTACTTCCGACATCGGTCAGATCGCTACCGGCTATGGTCATCAGCGGAATGGTGGTGGCGGAGCAGCTGGTCTTGATGACGGTTGGTCTGCGATTGCCAAAGCTGCAACCACCGGTCTCGACGAACCCCGTGAAGAACCACGTCGTGAGGAGCCAGCTCGTCGCGCAGATCCACTGCCGAACGAAACTCCTCTGGCATACCGCGAGCCTGAAGTTCCACTGACCGCCATCGAAGGCCCTGATTACACCAAGGCCGATCCGTGGAAAGAGTTTTGGCAACAAGGCGAGCACTGGCAAGTCGCGCACCACAGCAAGTGGAAGCTGACCGAAGCCCTGGACGGCGAAATCCGTAAAGGCATCGAGCTGGTCCCGCGGTATTACGACATCAACACTCATCTCAAATATTACGTCATGAATCAAAGCGGCGAAGTCCGCGAGGAGTTAATCGAAGTGAACGACGACAACAAGTATCAGGCTCACCAATTGCGTTCCACTCAAGAAAGCGACTTCAAGCCACCTGTTCGCAGCGCCGGCATGTCCCTGAACCCTCGCGCCAACAAGCCGCTGGAAGATGACATAGCTGCTGACGTCCTCGACGATGCTCCGGTTCCTGACCTGGTAGCGATGCTCAGCGCCGTAAACGAAGAGCAAATGATCTCCGACACCGAGCCAGCGCTGATCACCGACAGCATGGCAGCAGCCGTATTCAGCAGCCGAGCCAAAATGCTCAGCGCCGGTGCGGTCAACCGTGTTGAACTGTCGGTCATGCGTACCCCGGTGGTGATCCGTGACCTGGAACAAGTCGAGCTGATCAACCGTGTCTTCGAAAGCCCGACTCTGCTGGCTGCTGCGAACGCAATGAACGACCTGAAAGGGCAGTTCGAACCGAATCTGTGGTTCGTGCTGAACCGCCGGATCACCGAGAAGCTGCAACACGCTACTCGTTACGCGTTCCAGTACAACGGCCTGACCGACGCGGTGAACTTCGCCGATCACTTCGAGAAGATCATCAACCACGTCGCTGGCAAGCGCGGCCAAGAATGGGCAGCTGCTTACGCCGGTCGGGCGAAATACGTTCTGGCAACGGCATGTGGCCACCTGAACCCCGATGATTTGTCTGACGGCCTGTCCGGTCTGGGCAGTCCTGAAAACATCAACGCAGTCGTCTTCGCCGACTATCAGGTAATCGTCTCTCTCGATTACACCCTCGATCAGATTGGCCTGGGCAAAGCTCTGGTCCAAAACGAAATGGGGCTCGCAGTAACTCAGACGGACCATCCGAAACTTCATGCTGCGCTCCTGCGCGTCTACAAGAAGCTGGATGAGTTCTACTCCGCCGTACAAGTCCGCGTCGTGATTTCGACTTCGGATAATCGGTTGGTTGAAATCGTGCCGTATAGCGCCAAGACTTCGTCCTTCGTGCTGGCATTGCTCTCCTAACCGACTTCCGCTCTACAAAGCCCGAAGTCGAAAGTAACATCAACACCGCATGGCGCGGTGCAGGTCGAGTCCGTAGTCACTAATGTGATTACGGCCGCCTGCGGGGTAAAACCTGCAGGCGTGTTTTTTTTTGTCGAGGAGGCAGTAATGAGCATCATCGAACAATTGGCTTTCCATGGTGGTTCTTCCGATTCGTTTGAGGCTGCAAAGGTCGAGTACGAAATCGAGATCTACCTTGAAGGTTTCGACATCGAAGAGATCAAGGCTAGCGCCGCGTCTTACGAGGTTCAGGAACAATGGGGTATCTACGTTCCCAAGACTGATCAAAACGCCTCAGGCGGCTCTATGCGCGTTCGTAGAACCGATACTGAAGGTGGCGAGAGCAAGTTTGAGAACACCACCAAGCTTGAGCGTCCAGGTCAAGGCAAACCGGAGCATGAAACCGATGCCCATCCTGACCTGTTCGAGATGTACAAGCTGCTGGCCGACCAAGGTCTGATCAAGACCCGCTACAACGTCCCAGCCACTTTGCAGGACGGTACTGAATACACCCTTGAAGTGGACGTGTTCTACAACAAGAAAGGTGAGTTGGTTCCGTGGTGTAAGATTGATGCTGAGTTCCCTGAAGGTTCCGAGGTTAAGTTGACCAAGGAAGACATCCCCTTCAGCTACAGCGATATCATCATCTGCACCCCTGAGCAGAAAGGCGAAGACAAAGGTTTGGCCAAGCGTATTGGTGAACTGTACGTCAAGTATTTCCGTTCACCGAACGTCCACGTTTAATGCAGACAGCATAGACCCCGGCCACTGCGGCCGGGGTCTATGTCGTTTATAGCGTCATACCCAACGGTATCAGGTACCGGTCACCAGCGACGCCAACAGCTTCAACATCTCAATGATGTCTGCTGAAGCACTACCCTTCAATGCCATGATGACAACAACGGCCGTAAACACTGCACCTACACCACCAAGCATAATCTGGTGGTAAGTAACAGGGTTCATTGGACCTGTGGCAGGGAGAGGCGTTACAACATTGACATTACCAAGATTGGAACCGTAGATCATTTCCTTGACACTAGGCTCCAACGTTTCAATGGCGTCCAGAATTTCCTTTGCCTCTGCGGTGAGTGGGTCCAACTGGTTTGCCTGAGGAAGGAACCCGTTGATAAGACTCACCAACGCACCTTCCCACGGGAAACCCACCGCCGGGTTCTTCGCCATCAACGCTACGGCGTCTCTAACGTTCATGAGAACCCCCGGATATTGATTTTACTATCTGCCTTGAAGTACAGAAAACTTTTCCATCTTTCCATCTTTATACCAGAACGCATTTAAGCTCGCGTGAGTTCCCTCGGCATGAGCTACAGCAATGGCATCAACCGCGTGCTCGTCAAGGTCGTCAAGAACCAACCCATTATCGAGAACAATATCCCTATTTATTTTTATCATCTCACGGATGTGTTCTTTGCTATTCCCGTATTGGCCAACTGGGCAAACTGCCTTCTTAGCACTACCGGGAGAAATCCTGCTGAACTCAAGCGTGGTGCAATAGTCAAATGAAACCGAAGACAAATTGTCAATAGCGGTTGTTAACGCAGCAAATGAGTGCGCATGTAAATGTTGGAACGGGGCCTCACAGCCGATTACATCAGGGTCAAATTCGTTGAGCACCTCCCAAAACCAGGTTGCGATGACATCCAGTCGTGCTTGCATCTTCCCTCGTGCGTCAAGCTTCCCTTCATGACGCGTATACGCAGTACGACTGGCGGTTAGTGTTTCAGCATGAACCACGGTAGACAGCCCCGTGACGAGGTGATGATCGACCACGGCAATACCGACAGTATCGGTACCGTTGTCGACACCCAATACGCGGTAAATGAGTTTTTCTTCCGTAAGATCGATCATGACACTCATGCGCCCCCTTTCAGAGGCGCAACTCCATTTAAGGTGTAGGCGGAATGGTTTTCAGAGTCGGGATCGAAGCAGTACCCAACAGAGGAACCTGGTTACCCACGTCGAAGCGGATGGTCAGGTTCTGGTCGTTCATGTACACAGCTTTGTAGTCGGCTGCGAACGCGTAGACCTGGGTGCAGATGGATTCGTTGAAGTTCACAGTGCCCTGAGTGGAGGTCACTTGAATTACGCGGTCGGTACCGGTGCAGAGACCGAACTCGGAGATGATCGCATAACGCTCGTCACCGCCATTCATGATCTTGGAGACGTTGACGTATTCGGCCACGTCGTTTTCGCTCATGACCACTTCGAGAATGGCTTTAACAGCAATCTTCACATCGCTGGTGGTGACAGCGCCGGCTACCGGCAGAGTGATCGGATCAGGATAGAGGTTGGTCGTATCCGGAACGAACGGCTCCTCTTTCACCTGGCCATTTTCAGTGGTGATCTTCACCATGGTCACGTTCACATCATCCGGATCGATGTCGACACGCAGACCGTAGTAGGCGAAGTAATTCACGTTCGCGACGGTGATCTGTTTGCGCAGAGCGTAACGCTGACGCTGTTCCAAAGGAATGTCGTCGTCGATGGTACGCATGCAGAATGGCACTGGGCCAAACAGCGAGGCGTCGGTCGCCATGTGGTTCTGCGGACTGGTCAGAGCAATGCCCTTGTTGCCAGTAACACCGATGTGGCCTTCGTTACCAGCGATGAGGATGCCCATGCGGAACTTGTCGGTCGCAGTCGGCGCCGCCGAAGGTTCAATGTCCAGACGCTCGTTCATCGTCGAGTGGTTGTCGATGACCGGAAGTTTGCCCAGCAGCATGTGAATCAGAATCTTGGCGCCATACGCCGTAGCTTGTACCGTATTCATGGAGAACCCTTAATGACTGAAGAGTGGGAGGACCGAGGACTGGTTGAAAGGATTGTTGCCGGGCACTTTACTGCTGGCGTACTTATAACCAATCTTGATAATGCCTGTCAGGTTGTTGCACGCATCGCCCAGCTCAAGTGCTAAAACCCAGTTGTAACCGGCGTTCTCCAGCGATTGATCTTTCGATACAAAACCGTTGTAGAGAACCTTCGCACCAAAGAGGTTGAAGGGGGCGACTTCAAGAACGGCCACCCATTTATCGCCGGTCAAAATCGACAGAATCTCTGGCAGATAAGGGGCGATGCTGATCTGCCCACCGACTGGCACGCTATTCAGCAGACCTTGCACGGCATGCCGCTGCGCGAGATCCGGAAACTGCTCACGGCTTACATAGAGTTCGCCTTTAGGGATCAGCAGATCCACAGGCGGAAGGTCCATGTTACCGTCGGTGTAGAACTCACGCAGATCCAACAGCGAATCAATCGGATTACCAAAGCTCTGGATTGCTCGGCGCGTCTGCACTTGGACTTCGCCAAAGAAGATCAGGTGCGTCTGCTTAAACGTAAGCTTGTAGTTGCGGTTATCCAGATAGCCAGGCGGTGGCATCTCGATCGGTGGTTGTGGTTCTTCATCCTCGCCCTCAAAAGCAGGGATGTCGGTAACCGGTGTGATGTCGGGGAACGATTGGCTGATCAGTTCGAGCGTGATGAACTCAGGCTCAATGAAGAGGCCGTATTGCTCAAAGATCGCGTTACAGATATCGACGTCGGTGTAACCAGCAACGTAGATACTGATCGGCTGACCCCGCAAGAAGAGCGAAGGCTCAACCCGCATGTAGGCCATGATCTCCTTCTCATCCGACCAGCCCATTTCTGGCGCAAAGCTGACCTCGATTTCAGTGAGACCAGTTTCGTCCATCGTGCTAGGATTACCGAAGACCAATTGGTCTGGTCTCAGAGCACGGTTGTTGTGCTCGTTGATGTAATCCACCAACAAGTCTTTACTCTTCTTTCCAAACCGGCCCAATCGTGAATCTCGCCGATGTTGCATTACTTATCCCTCGACGTGGTTACTCAGCGGAATACGTCAAACCGTCCATGGACGGATTCGGAATGACGACACTGAGAGGCACGTCTTGACCGAAGTCAGGCGCCCACAGGCCGTTGAGAATGTTGTTTGAAAATGCCTCGGCCAGCTCCAATGTTTCAGCCGGTTCTTCCAGCATTACTGTCGTTTCGCCTACCCACCTCAACGAACTAGCTTTGGCCTTGAGCTGAAAGCTCGGGCCTTCCACTAAAGCGTTTTCGAAATCATCGTCGGTGATCACTAACCCTGAGGCAAGCGCGAGATTGTTCATCACGCCCCGAACAGTGACAGGGGGTGAGACTTCTAACGACATGCCTGCAAAGTAGTCCGCCACATGAATCCGGTGGTAACGGTACTTCATCGACCCGGTGTAACGAGTCTCGATGTATTCGTCAATCGAATCATGCGCAGTGAAAGTGACTTCTGTAACTGTCTCGTCAATGGCAACGGGAGCACTTACCGAGACGCCCTGAGGCATCATTCGCAGATTGAGGTGGTTGTTGGCCAGAATCAGCAATGCCACGGCTGGATCGTATTTCAATAACCGTAGCGTGTCAGACATGGTGTTATCCAATTAAAGGCTTAGACCGTTCGGTTGTACTCAACCAGAATCGAACCGACATAAGCTAATGAGTTACTGTGAAAGTTCACAGCTACCTTTTGCTTGCTGTTCAAAGCTTGATTTGGCATCAGCTCAGGCATGATGTCGGCTGCAGTGATCGTACATCCCATTAAGCCGGATAGAGGCCCTGCAAGCTGAGCGGTGTTCGAAAGTGCAGGTCCTGCGATCTTCAGAGCGTTACGGAAGGTCTTCGGAAAGCTACGGCGCTGGTACGTTGCGTAGAACGAACCCACGTAAGGGAAACCATTGAAGGTCAGCAGCACTCGCGTGTTGTCGCCGTCATGGTCCGGCCCCATCTGTTCAGGCAAACCAATCGTCACCATGTTCGCCAATACAGCTTTAGGCAGACCAGGGTTAGACAGGTTCAAGTGCATGATCAGATCGCCCAACACAGTCGAGGATTTGAAGTTCGACGTGAAGGACAGCGTGTACGTCTTGTTTCGAACCAGCGTTGTGATTTCCAGAGCCTGACCACTGATCGTCATCGTCATCGAACCGATCCAACGATACGATTCTTCAGCAGCCAAAATCTCTGCAGCGCCCAGCTGCGTATAAACAGCTGGGACTACATCGTCATCGTCCAGCACGATTTCTCGTGGGCTGAACAAGGCTCTCAACAGATCGGAAGAACCAGTTGGCAGTTGGCTGGGCAGCGAGGTGTTCATTCCCTGAACAAAGCTACCCAGATCCAGTCTGTCGTATTCGAACATGAAACCGCCAGTGCGGTCCCACAGTTCCACCGGCGCTCGCTTCTTGTCGATGGTGGCAAAGATCTGAGTACGAAGACCCCCGAGCGACACAGGCTTGTCGATCTTCAGATGGATGGCCTTCAATGGCGCTCGTACTTGTTCTTGGATCTGTGCCCTGACTGCATCGAGCGGGTGCATTTTCAATAACGTTTCCGGTGCGATCATCTCGCCTCCCTTTTACTTACAGGCCAAGAAAAGCAAGCCTGCGATTATTCGTCAAGGCGTCATAACCACTGAGCTGCGATCCAATAACCAGATCAGACAAGTCTTTCGGCACCATCGGACTGTAACCACCAATGCCATCCTGAGTCAGCGTCGACAAGTCGACAATGTCATCAGGAATAACACGGAACACCGGCATCGGGTTTTCAATCGGCTGGAAGGTTTCGACCATGCCGAGATACCTGACATTGACAAAGGCCGGAATTTCAACCATGTGTTCCGACGTCGAGGACGATAGACGGAAGTAAGGCGTAGAAACCGGGATCTCCATCGTCGTTACGTGATCTTCCTCAATGTTGAGGATGGTCGGCAACGGGTTTTCGATGTCGATGGTTTGCTCTGTCTTGATATCTGGTAGAGACAGCTTAGGGAACTTGCCGTCGATGATCTTGATCGGACTGTCGTTAATCTGAGCAATAAACTGCACAGAGTAAGAGGACAATGCTTCCATGATCCGAATCATCGCCGCGTGAATGTCCCGCATGCGGAGCGTGACACCCAAGTCAGCACCTGTGGCTATCTTGAGGATCTCGTTCGCCATCGCGGTGAACTCAACCTGCCCCATCGAGCTGATGTCGATGCCAACTTCTTCAAACCACTCGTCGTACGTCTTCGGAGCACCCAGGTCAATGCGAACGTCCTGGTAGCAGCGATCGATCATTGCGTGCAGCGTACCTTCGGTTTTGTAGTCGCCTTGGTAGTGGCGCATGTCACGCAGAGCCAGCATGTTTTTGTGGATCTCGATGCAGGTCTCACGGAACGATTCGATACTGACGTAAGAGGTGATCGGAACCTGCTTATCCAAGATGTAATCAATGAAGTAATCAGGAACACGACGCTCCGTGCCCATGCCGCGCAGTTCTTCAAACGTAGGCAGCGTCAAGCCGGTGTAAGGACGACTGCCCGCAAGTTTCGCAGGAGTCATTCGAACTACACGGTTAGCGCCCAAGACTGGTAGGTACGGCAGCTTTTGGTTATTGGCTGCGTTGTAGGCATAAAGGAAGAAGATGAAAGCATTTTCCATGGAGAGCTTGTAGACGTCTCCATTGGAAGGGTTTGTCACAGCAACAATCGATTTGTACAGACCAAAGTGCGAGAAATAAATCCAGTGGTTCAGCAACACATCGGACAGCGTGAACGGCTCTGCGTCGGTACGGTCAACGACGTTGGATTCAAGCACTTTGGTTTTGAGGCCAATGAACTTGCTATTGATCGCCCGCTTGGTGTAATCGATAACCACGTCATCGCGAACGATTGGGTTGTCGCGAGCCTCACCCAATTCCATGTCCAGCATCTGACCTACGTCTTTGGTCGCATCGCCCGCTGCGGCGTCAATGCCGTTGAGCGTGTAGCGATTGAGTTTGACGTAAGGCGTGAGGTTCTGAACTAGATCCTCGTAATCGTGATCGACACGATAGCCAGACAGGTTGTAGCCACGGTCAGTCAGGATATGATCCGTGACCAACTCGAGAATCTCCTGACGGCCCAGGTTGCGGTTCAGATACTTGATGTTGCGATACAGCCACAACTTCTGCTTCTGAGTCATGTAGTCGAATTCTTTACCGACTGCACTAAACGAAAGCAGGTATTGACGAATGTGGTAGCTGTGCGCCTGATCGGTGCGGCAGGCTGCTTTACGGATGTTGATGATCCACGGCACGATGCGGGTTTGCAGTACCATGAACAGACCGGGGTAGAAGTACGGTTCAAACAACGTGTAGTCGATGTTGTAGAAGCGAACAAAATAACGGAAGATCCGGTCTTGCAATTCGGAGATCAGGCGCTGCTCACCGGCCTCGACCAACGTCTTATCGTAAAATAAGATAGTATGGTCATCAGCCGTAAGGGCTGACTCTATGTCGATTGGGTTTACAATCCCTTTAATCAGAGCAATCTGATCGGGGTACGCCTTAAGAAGGTCGTTGTAAAACTTTGTGCCATAGACGTACTGGCGTTTTGTACCGCGGTGGACCTTGAGGTTCTCCACGGTGAAATCGATCACTTCCTCAGTGTCGAGCGAGATTACCTGCATCCGGGACTGAGTACCACCAGACAATGCTTTAATCTGATCGATGTCACGTTGGTGGTACTGACCCGAAAGGTTCAGGTAATACTTCCACGAGTAAGGATCGTCCGGATCGACTTTGTAACCGAGTGTCTGCAGCAGCGTATTAACGGCTGAAACCTCGTACTCGCTTTTGATAATCAGCGTTGCCGCCAAACTCAAAATGCTTTTGATATAGAGCCGATAATAGGCGTTCATGGTTTAATACCTGATCTTTTAGGAGAGCAGTTGATGGAAAACGAAAATGGACGTGGATCCTCTCGCGTCGAACGATTCAAAGACATCTCGGAGGCTGACCAACGGGTTGTCGACCGGCTGACTGCTGACCGAATGAATCCTCGCCGGACTGGCGGTCGGGATGTTGATACTGCCGCACTGAACGCTGTCTTCAGACGGACGCTACGCGAAACCACGGACATTGCAAACATCTTCAAAATCATGCCTGACCTTAACCTCCCTCGGGAGATTTTGATCAGTGCGGTTGTGGCACCAGGGGATCTTGCAACCACCAGCCTGCTCTTTAAGAACAACTGCGGTAACGACACACCTCTGACCGGGGCCATGGTCGACCTGCTTTACGATCACTTCGTAAACGAACAAAAGATTGAGCGTAAAGTCGCCAGCTGGATCGACGACGCTTTGATCATGTCGGGCTCTCACCCAATCATGATTCTGCCTGAAGCTTCTATCGACCGTCTTGTTCGAGGCGAAGATTCTCAGGCATCGATGGAATCCGTCAACCATTTCGGTGGCGAATGGGAGAACAAGTGGTTCAAACCTAAGGGCATTTTCGGCCTGCAGGTAACCGGCCAAACCGATAACCACTACATGAGCCTTGAGTCTGCTCGCACCCGGGTAAATACCCAAGAGATGCTGGACTACCATACCATCAAGGTTGCGACTCCGCAGAAGACGCAACTCAAGCTACCTATCCGGGTAACTGACAACTTGGTGGCGTTGCGGACTCCAGCCGTCCAGAAGGTCCGTGCAGCTCGCGCACTGGAAAGTGTGTACGGAACACCGGAACTCGAATCGCGTCGCCGTGCTCGCCGTCAGAAGGAGCACAACGAAGACGTTGCGAATGGCCTTAACCCTAAGGACCGTAAACGCAAGAAGACAGATCAGCAGATCGGCGATCAGGCCGTCTTCAATCGTTTCTTCCGTGCTCCACAAAAGGCATCGAAGAACCGTCTGGAAGTTATCCCGACGTTGAAGCAAGTAGGTGGCAAGACTGTCGGTCACCCGCTGGTCTATCACCTTGCTGCTGAATCGGTAATGCCGGTCTTCGTTCCAGGTGACCCAACTAACCACTTGGCGTACATCGTTGCGCTGGGCGGTAATGGCTATCCGGTCTCGTTTACTTCGGCACTGGACTTCTACGACGACATCCGTAAAGGCACTGTGTCTGGTGCGGATCAGGTAGGTTCGGCTTCTCAAGTAGCTGGCGAACTCCTGAACATGTCGAAGGAGACTGTCGAAGGCGGTATCGCTAACGCAAGCGATGCAGTGATCGATCGTCTGGCCAGCATGCACGGTGACATGATTGAAAGCGACATCATCTCCCGTTTGAAATCGGGTATGTTGGGTGGCGACTTCGAGCTGTCCCGTACTGACCACATCGACCGCATGCTGATGGCGCGCACCTGCCGTAACCAGCTGACCACCCTGCTCTACGTTCCTGCAGAGCTGATGGTTTACTGGGCCTACGACTACAACGAGTACGGCATCGGCCGTTCGATTCTGGAAGACGCCAAGACTCTGGCTGCACAACGTGCTGCCGTGATCATGGCTTCCGTTATCGGCATGACCCGTAACGCGATCCCTGGCAAGAACATCAAGCTGACCCTGGATGAAAGCGACCGCGATCCTGTTGCGGCTGCGACCTTCATGGCCAGCGAAGCCATGGCGTTGGCGTTCAACCAGTTCCCTCTGGGCATCAGTTCCCCTCAGAGTCTGGCTGAGCAACTGCAGATGTCTGCGTTCTCTCTGTCGGTAACGGGCAACCCTCGTTATCCAACTGTGGAGACCGAGATCACTGCAGCTGAAAGCTCCTACAAGCCCGTTGACACCGACTTCCTGCAGCAGCTGCGTGCTGACCTGGTTCGTGTGTTCAGCCTGACACCAGAGATGGTAGACGGCGTTAACCAGGCTGACTTCGCCACCAGCATTGTTCGTCAGTCGGTGATGTTGCTCAAACGTGTGATGGTACTGCAGGGTGACACCAACCCTCAGATCTCTGACTACGTGCGTATCTTTACTCTGAACTCCGGTCTGCTCATCGATTCGCTGATGGACCTGATTGAAGAGAACCACGAGCACATCCCTGAAGAGTTCTCTGACGATCCTGAAGGCTTCCTGGAACGTTTCATGAACCAACTGACGGTGAGTCTGCCGGAAGTGGTGACTGACTCGATGAGCAAGCAGATCGAGATCTTCAAGGAATACGAAGAGAACCTCGACGAGCTGCTCGCTGCCTACATCAAGGAAGAGTACTTCGACGGCTACATGGACGAAATTACTCAGGCTGGTCTGGAAAGTGCCAAAGCTGCGTGGAAAGGTCGCGAGCTTCGCCGCTGGATGCGTGAACGCGGCCTGTTCCGTGAACTGGATATCTTCGGCAGCGATGAAGAAGGTAGTCCACTGTTCAAACTCGGTGAGGAAATGGCCGGCTACTCCAAGTCGGTTATGGCAGCTCTCAGCGAGTACGCCAAGAAGGCAGCTATCGGCGCAGCCAAACGTAAAGGCGATGTCAAGAAATTGGCAGAGCTTGATGCTAAGGCTAAAGAAGCTCTGGCAGCTGGCGGTATGGAAACTGAGCAAGAGGAAGGTGAGCTTGGTGCTCCAACCGATCTCAATGATGGGCTCGACAATGATGCAGCGAATGACCAAACCGATCCGCTGAACGATGGCGGTGACGATCTGAATCCACCGGAGCTTGATGCGCCGACGGACGATGACGCTGCACCAAAGGATGAGAACTCGGATAACAAAGACAACGCTGATAAGGACCTCAGTCCCGACACCAGCGATGACCTGAGTCCTCCGACAGTCTAAGTGTTTACGGATGGGTTTCGGCCCATCCGTTTATGCTGTTGTATTTACTTACTTTTTGGTTATGTATATCTATGTGCAATCGACTCGTTCGGCTCTGGGTAGGGCTTCTATATTTAAATATAAAGGGCAGGGGGTAACCCTGCCTCTATGCTGTAAAGTAACAAACGACAAAGGTTAGTGATGTAATGTCTAGGAGTAAGTCCTGAAGGCATCTTAGGCGAATTCCATCTATCTAATCGGAATAACAACCATGAGCAAAGTAGAACTGAGTCCAGCAGTACGCAGCATGATCAACGCACCATCGGGAACGCTGATCTTCGATAATCCATTCGAGAACAGTCATTTTGTAATCAAGTCTGTCGATCAGCACAATCCAATCGAAAGCATTCCAAACTTTGGGCTTATCGTAATTGATAAGAATACCCATCGATCCTATCACTGCGTGTTTCGTGTATTTGAACGTCGTGTGGATTGGAGAGACATCCATCTCTCAAAAGCAATCATGGCGACCGTAGAAGAATTCAAAGAGTATCTCCTCAAGCACGGTTATACTTACGAGGAGTACTGCTTCGATCCAAAGCACCACATCTCAACTCTCCAGCGCAGTCATCAACTGGCCGGACTCCTGCGTTCTTTGACAGGTACTTTGGATTTCAATGTCCGCAGCAAATTCGCCTCACCGAAGAACAACAAGCTTTTTGATCTTTATCTGAGCTATGACAAACTGGTCCGTGCCTATAAAGCCAGCACCATCGGCACGTTTAGCCACACGCTTGACCCAACCCGTGCTGGCGTCTGCTGCCCTAAAGGCATCGTCACGTATCGTGGCGAAGACTACGTGTTCTACTTCGATTCTGATTCCCGGGTCGATCTCAGTCAGTATGCCAACGACACCCACATGCGCATGGACATCATGAACAAGTTCGAAGAGAACTGGGCGTTCAGTCGCGATGTAATCAAGTGGGAGTTCTTCTCGAAAGAGTTCCTCGAGATGAGTCTTGTGGATGCCTACAAGAATCGCTACAAGTTTCTTCCGAAGGTAGCAGAAGAATAAGCGATACGCACACCGGCTACGGCCGGTGTGTTATGCTGTATTGAACAAAAAGATAGTCACACATTGTAGTCTCGATGTACACCTGACGAAGGTTATCATCAAACCCTAAAACTACGATCTGACGAGAACACACACTCTAGGATCAGCACAAGGAAAGAACAATGTCTATTGACAACAAGTACGCTACAACTGTTATCGATGGTCTGGAAGTTACCATCCATTCCCTCTACAACCTCGTTGGCGGTAAGAAAGATCTCTTCACCTGCATGTTGCCGATGGAATTCGATTGCCGGACTGCGGAAGGCAAACCTTACGCCGGCGGGTCCATCAAGACCACTGAAATCACCGAGGGGATGGAGAAGTACGCCATCCAAAGCCGAGTCGAAAGTCCGTATTTCCGCAGGGCTTTGCTTATGTGGATTTCCGGACTGACTCCAGCTTCTGAAAGAAAGCGTCTGATGCCTAACATCCAAGACATGGACGCAATCATTTATCAGTTGGCTCACGCTATCCGCACGAACGACGAAGACGATCTTCGCCATGGCCGGCTCTACGGCCAGAACCAGCATATGTTCGCCAAGCTGGAATTAAATAGCGCCTGGTCGCTGGCGATGTACAACGTTCGACCAGAAACATCCGAGATCCCCAACGACTTCAACATCAGAGAAGAAGATGGGCCTTGGGGGACCTGGACGATTCGTACTGGTGGTCTGCGTGACAATATCGAAGGTACGTTCCAGTTGGTTCACAAGCGCGTAGTGACCACGCAAGTGGCATCTGCCCGAATTCCGTTCGACTACACCGGTCGAATTGCCTATGCCGATCAGATCGAACTCAATCGTTGGTTACGCGACGAGTTCTTCAAACGCTGGGGTCGTCTGTTGTCGCCTACAGTCATGGAAACTCTGAAGTTCAAATTCGACGAGAATTGCATTGACGTCAGAAAAGCTCCGGTGGCTAAAGCAATAAATGCGCCTGGGTTCATTAACCCTCGTACCTGCTCGGTGATTGAAGAACTGGCGCCACTCATGTGGATGGTGACGGACGACCTGATTTGCCGCATTGATAAAATTACAGACTGCCGAGGCGTTCGGCCAGGACTGTACCACATTGACGCAACAGACGAAGCTGGAAAGAAGGTTCATTTTGGGGTCGGCGGTCCTGACATTGTCGCCGATAAAGATCTGCAACGTCCGATTTACGAGTTCTCGCAAATCACCATCGATTCGCACCTGGCCAATGTGGGGTTAGAAGCGCACACGCGTCTCGACCGTCCAGTGCCTAAACATCCTCGGGCTATCCGTCATGTCGAAGAACTCACTCCGGGTACTTTGATCTGGCTGGATTCGCAATCGCACGAGGTTGAGAAGTACGAAGGTGTCGGTTGCCCAGATGACAATATCTGGCGTGTCCACGCTAGAACTGCCAAGAACATGGCACGTTCTTTCTACACCGGCAACTCCGAAAAGTTTACTGCAGAGCAAGCGGCAGACGTTTACTACTACGGTGAAATTGTAGTCGATGGCGATGTAGCTGGAATATTCGTTCAGGACATGCGAGACATCGTGGCTGGTCGCGAACTACTTCTCGATGGTGAGTGGTGTGTCGTTGATCTTGTCGATCGCGAAAACCTGAATGAAGATGGGCCTGTATTGCGTCAAGTGTTTGTGGTTCGTCCCGATGGTACCACGCGCCCAATCGTCGTTGGCGATAACGCTCGTGTGCAACACGGTAAATCGAATGGCTACGATCTCAGTAGTCTGATGTACCGCCCGGCCAAACTTGCCGAAGAGGTTCGTCTCGTTGCTCTTGACAACATTGAACAACTGAAAATTGAGCAAAAGATCTGGATCGACACGGTGCCTTACAAAGTAGCGCGCTGGACTCGAACCAAGGATAATGCTCCAGGCGCTGGCGACGCCTGGGCGGTAACGCTCAAAGATGTCAGCGGCGACTTCATTGATATCGTTGTTGGCAATGGCGACCTTAGCGTGTACAAAAACTGCAAGACCTTCACGTTTGGTCAAATCGGGGTCGAATACACTCCGGTGAAGATCAACAAAGAGTTTGGCGAAGGCTAACTAAGACAGCATACAGCCCGGCATTACGCCGGGCTGTATGTCTGCTTCTTTTTTTTGTCAGAAGTTCCTGACGTTGTTACCGATGAAGCCTTCGACCAGCAGGTTGGTTACGCGGTGGCAGCACTCAACACGCTGAATGGTGCCATCGGCGTTCATGTCCAGACCAGCATTCTGCGAGTAGGAAGTCGGCGACTTGTCTTTGGACCACAGAACGAAGTCATCCGGCTTGCCAACGCCCGCAGGCCACAGGATCGACATGTACAGGTCACCCAGGTTGTTCACCTTACCGGCGTACGGCGTGAAATACTTCTCGACGTATTCCAGTTGTTCCAGCACAGTCATCCGACCCAGACGTGCACACGCCTCGATACCAGCCTTCTTGCGCTGGTCGCTGGACATTGCCTGGATCTGTGCGGCCGTGTTGAAGTACACGATGGCGGTAGGCGGGATGAACTGAATCAGACCAGTAGCGCCGATGCTGTTCGTTTGAGCAGGACTGAAGGAACGACCCGTCTCGAAAGCCATGCAACCCATCACCCACTGAAGAGCCACTGCTGGCCAACGCAGGTTTGCAACCATCTGCTTGACGCGAGCGATCTCGGCGTCTTTGAACTTGTTGCCCCATGCCAGCTTGGTTACACCAAACGGTTTGGCAGCCTGCATGGACGAATTGAGCAAGCCTTCGAGAGCCACTCGGGAACCATTGCCCCAAGCACCATCGATGCCCAGTGAGTAGAAACCCAAGGTCTTGAGCCAAGTCTGGGTTTGCATCACGGTACTTTTCTGATCAGCCATTTTGCGCCTCTATTTCACTTTGAGAATGTTGAGTGCAATACGAACAGGGTCAAACTCGCCAACAGGCAAGGCGTCCTCGTCGATGTGCAGAAGCTCGCCATCCTTTTTGTAGTCGATGCCCAACAGTGCCGATGTGCGCGTCAAAGGCGCACCTGCAACAGCGTTGAACGTTGCGGTCAGCTCTACATCTTCCAGCCCGCACCACGACCCCATGGTTTTGACAAACACCTTCGCTTGATCGAACACGTTCTCGATCTCGGACCCTTCCAGCTTTGCGCCGTTCTCGCCGTGGTACCACTTGAGGAAACTGTCGGTCGCCCAGTATTCCACCAAGATCGGTTCAAGGGCAGGGCCGCGCACCAGACGGTCAAACCACTCAGTGCCATCGGGAGCTTTCAAAAGCGTCCCTGAAGCGTATTCCTGAGCCGTTGTCGGCATTTGGCTGTACTGCATGACCTGATACTCCAAAACGCCCACAGCGGCGTTTGGGCCCCGTGAAACGTAACGAGCGGCGTGAATCCGCGCAGGTTTTGGAGCGTCTGGATAATGGATCAGAAACAAGCCACGATCCAGACCTTGATAAGGGTTGCTGGTTTGTACGTTGACTGGCAACTCGGGTACAGGCTGAGACATGAAAGACTCCAGAGATTAAAGTGGACGCCACGCCGCAGACAGTCGGGTCGGGTTGTCGTAAGTGCCGCCCACGTAAGGGATAGCCGAACCAACAGCGTTCAGAGTCAGACGGAATGTTTCGATCCGCCAAACTGCGAAGAACTGTTTAGCGACGATGCCCGCTCCGTTTGTAGTGGCTTGACCAATGAACATGACCGATTCCGATTCAGGAGGCGAGTCAGCCCGCGCCTGATACGAAATATAACCAAACTGAATCCGCGCATAGATGTTGAACGTCTTGTTTGCGGGAGCTGGGTCTGCAGCTGCGAGGTTAAGGGTCTGAGGCGGCATTCGGAAATAAGTACCACCAAGCGACACCTTAAAATAGGAGCCACACGTTAAAACCCACCCATTCGCAGTCCACGCAGCATCCACTTGGGCATTCGTCAATTCATCGATGACGCCGTAGGTGGAGATGGGGAGTACGGAGTTAGGGACCTTCTGAGCAAGACGCGCATTGATCGTTGCAACCGAATACGAGTCTTGCGTTTCGATGGTCTCTTGGTGTGGGTTGTCCTGACGGGCAATGTGCGCCGCCAAGTCATCCCGAGCAGGTTTAAGCAAAGCAGTCCAATCGTAGGTCACGATCAGATCTGCGTCGTCCGCCTCGTTTGCGTTCTGCTTGTCCTTCGTCAAGAGGCGGATGATCTCTCGATGGTAGTCGCCGAAGAACTTCATGGCCAAGCGATACTTGGCCGTAATAGGACCTGACATTTCCAATCCCCTTAGCTGAACCAGCCTGGCAAGATGTGACCCGGTGCAGCCTGAGTTCCCGTAGACACAGGAATAGACTGACCGTGAACATCGTAAGACAGACGGGCTGGGCCGAGTTTGACGCATGGGGTCAGGCTGACCGTGTAGGCACCAACCGATCCCGTGATGATCGCAGCCAAACAAACGGTCTCGCTTTCGGTATCGTTAGTTGCGATCACGAAAGTGGTTAGTCGGTTTGGCTGTTTGCCAGTTGTCGAGAACTTGATGTAAACCCGCGTTGCAACAGGAATGGTGAGGACCTGTGCTGCGTAGTTCACTTTACGGCCGTAGAAGATGATCGAGCCCGCAGCGATCGTGATCTGGTTACCCGCGATGCTGTAACTGATCGCCCGATAACGACTGAGAGGCACGGCATCTTTAGGGAAGTAGTTAGCCGCCAAGTTGCCGTACGTTTCAGTTGTCATCCCGCCCAATTGAGCAAGGGTGTTTTTGTGCGGGTTGTTCGGATCGTTCTCGTGCTTCTGAACCTCACCCCGGATGATGGCGATGAGGTCAGCCAAACTGTAGCCGTTGATCTTGGACGAGTTCAATGCGTGCCTGACGTCAACCGCAGACTGAACGAGCAGCCTTTTGATCTGCACCATGTACGCATCGAACTGGTTGACAAGCTCTTGAGAAATTTCTTCCTCTGTTGGATCTGCCATGGGTTAGCTCCAGTTGAGGCGACCAGGACTGTTTGGAGTACCGGAGGTGAGAGGGATAGCCGAACCTTGCGACACACGACCCAGTTCCATTCCGCCGATGGCAACACGCTTCTCAACAGCAACGACGTTGATCCCCTCACCGTTGGTGGTGAAGTAGCCCAAGTAGAGCGCCGAATCTGCAGCAGGTGTTGCTGCTGACATTGGTACTACCTGATAGGAAATCACACCGCTGCGTTTAACCAGCCAGACGTAGAAGGTTTTGTTACCATCCGTTGCCGGATTGAGTTCATACGTGGTCTGGTCGATCTGCGTGTAGCTGCCGTCAACCATGCACGGCGTTGGGTCGGAGAAATACACCGTCCACGCACTCACCGTCTTTTGAGAAATAATGACGATGGAGGTGTTGACGTTGGTCAGTCGGTCATACAGCTGGTTGGTTGTAAACGCTGGGAAGTCTGACGTCGCCGCCAAAGTACCCAGCATTTTACTTCCGCAGTCAATTTGGCCACGAGTGAACTCAGACGTCAGTACCATGAACAGGCCACGGTTGGGGAAGTTAACCCAACCCATTGGGGCAACGGTCCAATAGTCCCAGAACGACGACCCCTTAAATGCCCAGGTACCGTTGTAGGTCAGCATGTGCAACGACTTCTCGGTGTCGCCAGTGATTGTCATCACGATGCTTGGGCAAATACCCAGCACGAAACCGCCGTTTACTCGCCGGAACGCACTTTGGCCAGTTTCTTCATGCGGGCCAAGAGTAATGGCAGTGGTACCTGGACCATCCTGAATCTGCTGGACAAAACTACCGGTCACAAGAGCCGCAGCATTCAGAGACTGCCGGTTGCCGGACGTGATGTTCACGCTATAGACAAAGCTGTAAACGCTGCGGTTAGCCGCGATGTACTGGCCAAAGACGAAGCACGGCAAATCGCCGTAGCGCTGAGGCAGATTGATTTCAAACATCATCGGCTGCGCTGCACCGCCCCAAAGTGCAATGCCTCGGGCCGCAAGGTTATTTCTGATCTGGTTGTACAGATCGTCCATGCACGCTTGCGTGGTGAAGATGCCACCACTGGTGTTCATGTCACGGTCGATATTGCCGCCCTTGATCCATTGACCGGTGCCGTAGGTGAAACGTCCAGCATGACACATGTAGCCACTAGGGTCGGATTCATTGACCATAGCGATCGTCGTAACTTCAGGTTTGCCCAACGAAGCCAACGTAACCCGGTTCAGCGTTGGTGCGAAACCACGGAAAGCAAAATTCCCAGTAACCGACGAGTACTGAAAGTTCGGTTCTCCGACCAATTGCGATCGGACGCCGTAGCGACCATACGCACCATTCAGAGGCTTGATGTAGTTCCGGCAGACGATAACGTCCTCGCCGACGTTACCTGGGGCACTGAACGATACAGTCAGCGCACTACCGTGCCGGCCAGATACGTTGATGCCGCTATCAGTCGGTAGCGTGTCCGTACGCATATCGAGCCAGTCTTTCGGATCCATGGTGGGTGGGCCAGGGAGTCGATAGAGTACGCGGTTCGAGAAATACGTCGTAGTGCCCCAATACCACGTCTGATTGAACTTTGTGGTGTAGAAGCTGTTACAAGCCTGCCCACCAAAGAAGTTGATCCAAGACCGACCAGTGGTCGTTGGTCTCGCTGGAGCATCGCTCAGGACAAATGCCGAACCCGTGTAGTTACTCACGAGTTTGGTGTTGTGGTACTTCGCAACGTCGATGACTTTGCTATCAGGAATCTCGAAAGTGAATGCACCGAGATAACCAATTTCCTGAATCACACCGTCGGTTGGTGCCAACTGCCAGTAAATCTGGTGAGTAAACAGCACTCGACCATCTTCACGGACCATCGTCATCCGACCAGGGGACGAAGCTGCAGGAATGTGGTTCGTGTGCGGCTGACCTACACGAATGAATGCGTCGTCGATGTTGTCGAAGATCTGAAGATCGTCACGAACAACTACACCCGCACCGCCGCGGTTGATCGTCCAACCGGTTACGCGCTCGACACCACTGAAGCTACCGGCGATGATGTTCGCCACAGGCATGCGCCAGACGCGATAACCCATTACGCCGATGGCGTCGAGGTTACAGAAGAAATAAGCCCAACCGTTTTTGATGTAGCCAGTCGGCACACCAAGCAACGACGAAGTCCACACCGGATGGAACACAACCTGGAAGATACTTCCCATCGGAACAAAGATACCGGTGTGCTTAGTCTGGTCCATGGTGTTGTTCGTGATCGACACGAAATAACCGGTTTGAACCAAGGTAGCCTTATCCACAACGGTGCCGATGATCAAATCCTGAGTGCTGTTCAGGATGGCAAACGGTTTCATGCCCGCTGGGATGTAAGCTGGCGAGTACTGTACGTTTGACATGATCAGTTTGTTGAGATCTTCCGTCATGGCGTTGCGAAGATAGGCGTAGAACAAACCGGCAGTGTCACCGTCTGTACCGCTTCGCAGAATCATCAGCGTGCCGTTGTCTTCCAACATCATCGCAACATAACCCCAAGGAGTTGTGTTACTGCCCGATTCAAACGAACCAGTTACCGCTGGCGGAAGGAACTCACGGTCACCGTAGAACGAGAGAGGGATGTCGCTCTCTACGTCCAACAGCTGATCGAAGTTGTATTCAAACTGCGCCTTGGTGTAAGTGCCCAAGGTTTCAACGTTTACATCGTGAACGCCTTTACCCAACTGGCTGGTGTGTTTGGTCACCTCGTTACGAAGCGTTGCGATGACCTGAGGTGGGGTGAGGTTTTCGAGTTTGTCTGCAACGTCCGCGTGTGGCGATCGACCCGTTGCCTTGTTCAGTGCGATGACCAATTCATTTTTGAAATCGGTCATCCGCGCTTTAATCGTGGCGATGGTGGTATTAACCGACATTACCTAAACTCCAGTTGATCGCTTATTGAATTGCAGCCAATTCTGCAGCGCCTGTCTGGAAGCACCCTGCGAGCTGCAGCGCGAAATTATCGAACGCCTTGAACTTGTCGCGAATCTGCTGAATCAGCAATGCACGAGAAGCCATGTCGCCCTCACGGATCGCGGCTGCGATGTCGTAGTTCGACTCGATCAAATACTTCAGACCGTACAGATCGTAGATGTCGTGAAGGTGCGGTGCCGGTACAAACATCGACGGCACACCAACCAGATCGCCCCACGCCACTTGACGGTTGTCGTTCATCAGCGCTTCGAGCGCCTGCTTGATCGCGTAGTAGGAGTAGGAGAACTCGCCACCGACGTATTGGCAGGTGATCAGAATTTCAGTGCTGACATCAGGGTTGACGATTTGCACAGCTGTATAGACAGGCTGGCCAGCACGATCAACGGCTTCCTTGTATTTGTGGACAAGGCGATAGTCAGTGACCGGGACCAAGGTGCGGCCAGTAACTGCGTCAACGATAACAGCAGTGTTACCAAAGAACGGACCGTAGTCGGTGACAAAGATTCGGCCATTGCGAGTGCCGATCGTGTGCGCTTCACCATTGACCTTGTTGTCCGGGCTAGTGCCCAGCAAGTCCAACGGGTATTTGAAAATGGTATTCGCCATGACGAGAACCTTTTAAAGAATGTTAGACAGTAAGACCGAGAACGGCTCCGCGCTTGGTGAACTTGACTTTGGCAATCCCTACGATCGCACGACCAGACACCTGACCGGCTGCACCGTAGTTTGCAATCGGCCCAAGGTACGGACCACATGCTGGATAGTAAGTCGGCTTGCCATCCGGCCCTGTGACTGTACCGCCCTGCCACGAATGTCCGACGAAACCAGGAGTGCCGGGCGCGCCATCGAAACCGATATCGCCACCACGCCCGCCGGTGCCGCCCTTAGCACCAGAGTCGGCAGCCTGAGTACCAGCGATGCCATCTTGGGCATCGACAAAGACAGCACCTTGCATGCCAGCACCACGACCACCGGCACCGGCAGGCACGACTGTTCCGTAATTACAGGTCCAGTTGGCAAACCCACCGGTGGAGCCATTACCACCGTTACCGCCACGACCGCCGCCACCGGCGATGGTGCCTTGGTTATCGATGTCGGTGAGGAACCCTACGTTCAAGGCATCGCCCCCACCAGAGTTGCCAACGATCATTCCTTTATTGACAAGGAAGACGTGGCTATCGGTAGGAGCGCTGTCGAAGTTCAGGTTACCAACATGGACGCCTGGATAGACAGTCACAGTGACGATAGCTTTACGGGTCACGTTCAGTGCGGCCAAGGCAGTGGACATTTTCCAACCCGAGGCTGTGTCGACTTTGAAATCGACGTCTACCTTGATGAACGTATCGGTTTGTGCCTGCTTCCTCAGCCCACTTCTCATGTCATGCTCCGAATAGGCGTTACGTCGATGTGATCGCTGAACAGAGCCAGAACCAGTTTGTCGATACCGCCAGTGGTCAACGCCTTGTCGCCATACGGCCAACGAGTGCCAGCCGGGAACGTCATGGCAAAGTTACCGCCATTGGTCAGCATGATCTCGATGTAACGTGCAGCATCCGGCAGGCTTGGGCGGTTGGTGAAAACGAAGTTGATCGGACCAGTCGCTTGGAAACGGAAGACTTCCGCAGCCAAGCAGTCAATGGACACCGTACCGGTCACGCTGGTAACGGGTTTAACTTTCTCGAACGGTTGAGATTCGAGGATCTGATCGACCTGATCGCGGGTGTAGTACTCTTCCAGCAGGATCGGAGGATTATCCAGCCAGTCCTGAGTCCGTTCACGGATAGCAGCAGAGATGTCGTAGTTAGCAGCGATCAGCTCTTTTGCACCAGTGACGTCAGTGATGTCATGGTCATGCGGCAACGGCGGGAAGACGTTTGGCTTGTCGCTGACTTCTTCGTACGACAGAGTACGAGGGTCTGCCAAACGGTTCGAGATGATCTCGAGGATCTTGTTCTCGTTGATGGTCCATTCGCCACCAAGAGTCTGGTATTCGACGAACTCAACCTGACCGGCCAAAGTCCGATCGTAGAACATGATCGAACCCCAGATACCACCGCGAGTACCTTCGGTTTCGTACGTGGCGCCAATGAACTTATGACCGACAGTCCAGTCAGTCCCGCGGTTCAGAATCCGCCCAGTGGTGATGTGTTTAAGCACCACACTGTCACGGTAGAACGGCGCAGCGAAAGGCATGATGTAGTGAAAAGTGATTTCACCGTCCATCTCTTCTGGAGGTGGTGGTGGATTGAGCGTTTGTCTCTCGTTGACCACCTTGTTGGTGGCTGCCCGACCAGTGATATCAAGCGGGTACAGATAGTCGGTGACGTCTTCGCCAGCCATCGTTGAGTCTCCATTGAAAATATGGGTCTCTGCGCCGGTTAGACGCTGAGCATATTATTTTTTGACAAGGTAGGTACATATGTACAGCTGTGTAAAAGCGTACACCCGGTCCAACGTACCCGGCTCCAGATTTAAGGAACGCCTCATCGGTCCAGAAGACGGAACCGTGCGTTCTTTCCTGGAGGGTGCGCAGTGCCATTTGGTGCTGACTAACAGTGCCACCGAAGATACTTATTTGCTGAACCTTGAAGATGCAGCAGATTTGATCTACCGCACAGACCCGAGTTTCACCGTAGATCAGTGGCTGACCTCTCTGGGAGACCTCACTCTACCAACGACTACCATCGACCCCACGAAGTTCGGCATTAAGAAGAAGGTTGTCAAATACAACGACCTCATCAATGCCGGCTACGATCCCCAATTGGCTCACCCGTGGATCGGTGATGGAAACGAGTTGCCTGAATCCGAGCTGACCGACATCAAGATCTACAAGGATCTCGGCGACTACGAAAAGATCTACCGCAACTGTCTCTTCACAGCAAACGGTTTGATCCACATCGCTGACTATTCGACAGCCAGCATTCGTGTCACTGACGCCGGTCGCTCCGTGCGCATCGCCAATGCAAACCAACTCGGCATCATCAGCTTCCAGCAGCTGGGTCAGCTGACCTTCATTCCTATCAAACGTGAGATGATCAAACCACTCACCGCCGGTGGGAAGTTGAAGGACGGCTTCAGCATCTCATTCGGTCCAGACGTCGATCTATCGAAGAAAGTCACGATGATGTCTCTGGGTGGCGTGCTCCATCACTCGAACCAGTATTACCGTCTACAGGGCGATAATTCGCTGGTGGTTGAGTGGTGGAATTTCCCACTGATGCGCCGTTACTTCGATACCAAGGATCTGATGGACTGGTCGAAGTTTGAAGCACAGTTGGATCGTAACCCTCGCCACTTCGATACGCTGGACATGGCCAAAGCGATGTCTGATGAAGCTATCTTGGCATTCATGGAGTTCTCGCAGACCTTTGCGATTCTGCTTGATGCCGACAGCATGTACGTCAGCCTGGATGAAGTAGAACAAACTGATCTTCCTGGTCGTTATTACACCTACGCTCGTCCTGGCTACCCTCTTCTGCTTGACAACGGCTTCCTTGCCGAGTACATCGCCAAGCCAGAAAATGGAACGTGGGTGCTCTGCATCGACACCGGCTATAACTACAACTACTACGCAGAGCTTAAGAATCCTGTCGCTGACGACTACGCGCCGTCCGTGCCAGTGAGCAGCAAAGAGTTCCAATACTGCCGAGCTTGGCTGATGGAGCTTGGTAATGAATCGCTAGGGTGACAGCATACAGCCGGAGGCCGTAGCCTCCGGCTGTATGCCATTTCAGTTACTGCAGTTGAACCAACCCTGACCATCGGTCTGGTGGCTGCAACTTGCCAGGTTGCCTGCGATGCAAACGGGGATGCCGTTGATCTTGAAGAAGGTCGAGCCTTGAACCATCTTGGCGCTTTGGTGGCTGCCGCTACCGTGTGGTGCAACATCATCGCCCAGCACAGCCACGAGAGCACCGATAGCCTTGCAGAAGGTTTGGCCACCACCACGCTGAACACCACCTGCGTTGTTCAGCCCTACTAATGCAACTCCGGGCATGAGACCTCCTTACCCTTGTTTGACGTCCACAGTAGGCGACGTAATGCTGACGTTACCAGAGTTCGATTTATAGGTGCTGCCGCCACCGTCGATGAGAACGTCTGTACCGGCTTTCAACTTAAAGCTTTTGCCGATGTTGACTTCTCCATTATTGCCCGCGGTGATTTTCAGATCGCGGGCAATGTCAGCGATCAGATCCTGAGGGGCAAACATTTTGATGTCTTTCTGATCCAGCTTAAAAAACGTACCTTTGTTGTTCTGTGCATGGATCAAAGAAAGCTTACTGACCAAGTTGATAAAGTTACCGATATCATCCGTCAGATTAAATTCACCGTTCTTCGTGTCGAAATACATTTCATAAGCAAACGGTTCGCCATCGGACTTTGATGTAGCAAAAGCCAAACGCTTACTGTGTGTTGAGAACTCGATCCAATACATGTTCTCGGGTTTGAGTTCAGTATCTCCCTCGTCCTGGGTGTTCGAGATACCGATGATGAGTGTCTCGAGTTTGAAGAGGTTGTGGTCAAGTCCCATGTCTCGCCAGTAATACTTGTCCTCGTCCGCTGCTTGCAGAATTTCCACGCGTACGCCGCGACGCACATCTGGAGGAGTCAATCGGTTACTGGTTGCTCCGGGCAGCCACGTAGCCTTAATGGTGTTGGCGCCCATGATGCCGCCTTTAACCACATTGTTGTCCTGGTCCTTTGTCTCGTACTCCATGACGCTGGCATTCTGGGTCATCTCACCATCGCGCATTCCGATCCACTCGGTTGGGATGATTTCGATATCCTTACAGATGCTGCCATCTTCATTGACGATTGGTTTGTTGGAATCGACACGGCCCTGTCCGACCGTTCTGAATACAGAAGCCTGCATGCCTGAATACCCGATTGATAAAAGTTCACGAAGGTCACCGATAATACAACGTAAACATACCGGGGACATTAAATGTTCTTCGAAGAGATTGACTCTTTCAGATGTAACCGCACCTCTCTAAATGGAAAGGAGCGGATTGTTATTCGTCCTACCGCCAAGGCACAAATGGTGCTTGGGACTAACGGTAGCGGTAAGACCAGTCTCATACAAATCGCGTTCTCGCCACTCCCTCCGGAAGCAAGCGACTTTGATGACGGCGGCTGGTTGATCCAGAAGGTTCACCACAAAGGTCATTTGTACCGTCTTGAAAACAGGCTCGATGGGAAATGGTCTTACGCCTTTCATATCGATGATGGCGAGAACCTGAACAAGGGTCGTAACGTAACGGCTCAGCTGGAACTGATCAAGCAGCATCTGGGCTGGACTCGTGACCTGCACAACTTCCTGACTGGCAAGCTTCGTTTCACGAAGATGTCCACCGCACAGCGCCGTGACTGCATCGCGAACTTCTCCTCGGTTGATTTCGAGTACGCCTTCCGTAAGCACAAGGGTTTTCAGAAAGCCCACACTGCTGCGAAGAACGTTGAAGAATGGCTGCGTAACCAAGTTGGCTTTGCTCGCAAGGAAATGATTGAGCCGGCTGATCTTGCAGCCATGCGCGGAAAGGCTTTAGAGCTGCGTGAAACTCTGAAGCTGCTGATGAATGAACCTAAGCATTTTCTTGGCGATGAAGTTCAGTCAAAAGAGCAGATCCATCAGCTGATCGAAGATGTCAAGGCGGCCACGCGTGAGTTTGCCTACACCGATTATCCGGACAACCTTGATGCGAACAACCTTGAAGAACTGCACGAGATGTCAGCAGAACTCTTGGCGTCCGTTAACCAACTGACGGGTGAGCTGAAGGTACACGGTGAGAACCTCGACAAACTTCGTGGTCGTAAGGAGAAAGCCGATAGTCTGCTCTCCATGCCGGTCGATGACCTGAAAGCCGAATTGGCCGGATTGAAGGCAGAGCTTGATTCTGTGCCTAAGTCCATTACCGGTTTGCATGACAGCCTACTGATCCCAGCAAACGAGCCGATCGATGCGTTGCTTAACGTGGTCAATGATCTTCCGTCGGTTATGGCGTCTCGAGAAGAGGTTGAGCAGATCAATGAAAAGGTCTACGCCAAGAAACAACGCGTCGACAAGATCCACGGCCTACTCGAAGATATCGATCGGCAGATCATGCACATCCACCGTTGTGCCGAGGTCACCTGTCCGTCCTGTGCCACCATCTTTAAGCCAGGTATTGAAGCGGGTCGTTTGGAAGAACTGAACGCACGCTATCAGAATGGTCACAAGTTGTCGGGTACCGAACTTGCTGAACTGAACGATCTTAACGCAAAGCAGGGCGAGATCCGTGAGAACGTTCGCATCTACGGCCAGCTGGAGGCGATCAAGGAACGCAACCTGTCCAAGTACCCAGGTTTGTTTACCTATCTCGAACAAGCCGGCTGGACAAAGCTTGGCGCAGGTTTGGCAGTTTGCCTATCTGTCTATATTCGCGATGAGCAGGCAGCCCGTAAACGTGCAACGCTCACTCGCCGCATTGAGGAAATTGAGCATGTATTTGCTGATCTACGGGAAGAGGCACCTGAGCTGGCTGGAGTACGGAACGCTTATCTGGAAACTGAGTCAGAGTACAACCGAATCTTCCAAACTATCCAAGACCTTAAGCTACGCCGTCTACGTGTTGAAACGGTCATCCGCAACCACAGCGACTACGCAGAAAAGCTCTTGCGGTGCAACGAAGGTTACGAGAAAGTCAGACAGTCGTTAATCGATTACACCAACTATCAGGCTGACGTCATGGTAGAGGGTCTGATCAAGAAGACGCTTGAGACTCTGAGCATCCATGAGCAGGCCATTGCCGAGAACGAGTCTCACGAGACCACCCTCAAGGATCTGGAGAACAAGCACGCCACTGCTTTGATTCGTCTGGAAGCTACTAAGAAGCTCGTAGACGCGCTTTGTCCGAAGAATGGTCTCATTGCCGAGCAGATCACTTTGCAGCTCTCAGGCATCGTCTCAGGCGTCAACAGCATGATACAGAGAGTGTGGGGCTATCCGCTTTACATGCGCCTCAATGTTGAAGTCGGAGATGAGTTGGGTTACAAGTTTCCGCTTGTGGTCGATAACAAGGAAAGGCCGGACGTTGCCAACGGCAGCGGTGCTAGCGTTGACATTATCGACATCGCTTGGGTGCTCACCGGTTACGTGTGCATGAACCTGACCGAGTACCCGCTCTGGATCGACGAGCTGGGTGCAACGTTCGACGAAGTTCACCGCCACAATCTGATTCCGCTCATGAAGGATCTGATCGACAACGATCGGTATTCTCAGGTGCTGATCATCAGTCACAGTCTTGACGGTCAGACTGCATTCCCGAATTCAGAAACCATCATTCTGGATGACCGCAACGTTAACTACCCCCACCATTACAATCGTCATGTGGAGTTCTCTTAATGGACAACAGAAAGCTGGTTGTGATTCCTCGATGGCAGCCTCATTTCAACCGAATGATAGAAATCATGAATGAGCACCTCGATTTGCCAGAAGGTGAGCGGCTGTACTTAGCGCAGGTTCAAGTGTTCGGCAATTCGATTGTCCCGTTTGTCTTTAAGATGGAAGACTGGCAACTCACAGCCGGTCCGGTCGAGGGCTACCGGTACACCAATCTGGCCAAAGGGATTGATGAGGGTTTCGACTGTCTCGATCCTGTATTGGCCAACGATTTCTTCGACGGTCCTGTAACGATCTTCGATTACACCCCCACTGACCTGGAGCGGGAAATCGTCGAGAACAATCTCGTCAAGAATACCGTGCCGAACAATGCCTACAAGCCGGGACCTGAGCTTCATCGCATTGGCTCGACTCCATTAGGCGGGACTGACTATTCCAGCTCTTTCAAGAATAAAGGACCATGGGGACTTTCGTCATGAATCCAGGCAACCTGTTGTGGTTTAGCATGCTGCTGGTCACATTGAGCATGGTTGCCGGATACGCTTATGCTCGTAACTATCGACCTGAGCTTTTTACGGCTGCGGTTGTTCTGGCAAACATGGTGGTGGTCATCGGCCTTGGTATTTATTACTGGAAGAGTGCAGTGTAATGCACCTGGCCTATGTCTGGATCATCGCGCTCGGTCTGGCTTGCACATTCGTGGCAGGATGGCAGGCAGGCAAGTGGGGAATGAAACCTGGTGGTGTTCTAGCGTCTATTGGAGTGATCCTTGCCATTGGTATAGCGGTCATTACGTGGAAGCTAGGAGTAGGTCATGTCTAATGGAGAATATGAATTCCCCGAGGAGGACTTCTTCGGGGTAGTCGAAGTTTCGACATTTCGCCATGGGAAGATGTACGTCAAGACTGAAGGTCAAAGTGTTGGCGTAAACATCCCTGATGACGAGCTTTGGGATAAACGTTTTAAGCGTGGCGATACATTGGAAGTTTACGTCGCACCTGATAACTTTACGCATTACCGGAAGTACGTCCCGCAACAATCCGACGAATAAACTTTCTTTCAGTCACACATTGCTTAAGTGAGTACATCATTTAAAGTCCTCCGGAGGACACGCAATGCAATGCAACCGTAAAACTATCGAAGTCGAAATTGCTTTATTGTTGAGCGCCACCAACATGCGTTACAAGGATGTAATCTTGGGCGTTGGTGCCAGCATGGTAATGGCAGGCGTTCGTGATTTGTCCCAGCACGTAGACATCAGCGTTCCAGCTGATGCTTACGAGCGGCTTGTAAAAGAAGGCTACCCCGTCAAGAAAACTGACGATGGTGAATGCATCGAGTATAACTCACTCGTGACCATCTTCCGCGCCAAGCCTGCTCAGACCACTGAGATCAATGGCTTCTTGACACACACCCTGCGGTATCTTCATTCGTACAAGATTTTTCTGTCTGGTAAGCGCAACAGGAGCGTTGAAAACCGTGAGGACGACCTTGCGGATATTCGAAAGCTTGAAAGCATGATTTTCTAAGCAAGCAGCATACACCCCCGGCATTGAGCCGGGGGTGTATGCCTTTACTTCTTTTTTTTTGCTTAAGTACCGGGTGCAGTGCCTTGTAAATCGTCGATGATCTTTTGTTGTGCTTCAATCATCTCGATCAGCTGGGCATTGCTTTGTTGCAGTGCAGCAATCTGATCACGAGCCTGCAGGAGCAACGCGTAGTCAGTCGTCCGGTTCTTGATTGCAGCGTAGCGTGCATTCATGTTCTGGACGTACTGTTCTTGCGTGATGACATCTGCAGTCGGTGCAACGCAAAGCACGATCGTCGGAGCAACACCAGTGTCATCGGAGATGGCTTTGGCGTAAGCTTGTTGAGCACGCGTCAGATCGTAGGTATCAGGAAGCATACCCATGTCAGCAGCCATGACAACCCGAGAGTGCGGAACCACGCCCATATTCGGGTAGGAGTCGATGTACGTGTCCGGCACGTATTTTGGCAACTCGGTATCCGAAAGGAGCGTGATGATCGCAGCGCCTTGAGCCTGATCATTCGCGTAATCAACAGTCGACAGACCAACGGGTTCGTAAACAACCTTCATTGGATCAAGGCCACGCTTGAGCATGTCCTCGAAGGTTTGTTCAGCACCTACCCGATAGATCACCGTGCCTGTAGCAACAAACGGAAGGCGGAGGGAGAAAAGACCCCGACTGCCCAGTGGTGGTGTCATGCGAGCCATCGGACCACCCCTTAGCCATCGGCCAGTTTGTTAACGCTGTACGCGGTCACGACCAGATAGAGGAACTTGTCGTAGCTCTTGGCCAGATAGACAATGCCGTTACGGATCACACGGTTAAAGCCGGCAGGAACGCCGGAGTTCACTGTCATCTCTTCAGCGTGCATCAACATCGGGTCGAGGATGGTGTTGATCCAGACACGAGTTTTTTGATTCATCATGCCGAAGTCAATGTGAGTAGTCGGTACGTTCATGAAGTCAGGGAAGACCTCGTTGAGTACGTCCAGACCATCACGGTTCTCAGGACCACCTACCACAGCCAGCATCAGAGAGCGGAACTGAGAAGGGACCGAAGAGATCACTTCATCGATGTGTGCGTTGTTATACTTCACGCCCTGGCAGGTTTGGTAGCACATCGCTCGAGCGATCTTGTGCTGAGTGATACCGGAGAAAGTGCCGGTCTGGCGATCGCCACCCGGAACGGCCGGCAGGTGCCACATCGGGGTGATGATGAACTCAGTCGACGTGAAGATGTCCGGGAAGATCTCAGCCCACTCATCGCGAGTATGCGTCGAGTTACCGGGCTTCAAGATGTAATCGCGCAGCGCTTCTTTAACGGCGTCCAGGTTGTTGCCAGCAGCGCCGTAAACCAGAGTCACCCAGTCGGTGTCGATCTTGAGCGCATGGTTGTCAGCTTGCTGCCAGGTGAAGATATCGGAACGCTGGTAGGTTTCTGGATAAACGCCACGCGCCGTCTGGATGCGTGCAAAAAGCTCAGACTGCTGAAGGTTGTCGATCAGCCCTTTCACGGTGTCGTAGTCGTTGAAGAACTGGTCCAGAGGAATCAGTGGAACGACAGGAACGATTTCGAACTCGTCGTATTCGTTGAAGAACGAATCGTCGGCGAACCAGATACGCCAGCTTTCGGAGATCGACTGATCCTTCGGAGCGATGACGATGTACTCAGGTGCCCAGTAGGACTGGAACTGAATCATCACGCCGGAATCGATCAGGTCAAAGGTGTCGCCGAAGAACGTGATGAACTTCTGTTGGAAGACGTCTTTGATTTCGGTGAAGCTGCCGAGCTTGGCTTGGATATAGATCCAGTTGATGGCTTTGAGCGAGCTGTAGGCCGTCGCAGCAGGAACGGGTTTGACGACATCGTCTTCTTTATAGCTGAAGCCCACCAGGGTTTCTTCGGGGAAATCAGCCGACACATGGAGCGTGTTCTCTTTGACAAATGTCAGAGACAACTTCGAAAGCTCGCCCACAGGTGCCACGACGCCGGGCGCGTTATCGGACAGTGCCCCGATATGGGCAAAAGCCTTAAAGATATTCACAGATGACACCTCGGGTGTTTTAGCGATAAAGGTATGCGTCTCTAAGGTGTAAAAATACACCCCGTGTAGGTCTGAAACTATACTATTTCCAAAAATAGAGGGTGGTCGTTGTGACGTTTCTCTTAATACTCAAATCCCTCTTCCCTTTTCTGCGGGAATGGTTTCTCAAAGAGAAGGCCTTACAGGAGATCGTTGCACAGAATAAACTGGCCTGTTTTCTCATCGCCTGTATTCTGGTGGTCTTCCTCATTTTCGTCAAAGTCAGCGAAAACGCTGACAAAGCCTATGACGATCTCACCACAGCTAATCAACAATTGGGTTACGACAAAACCGTAATCGATGACCTGCGTGAGCGCGTAGCGACACTAGAAGGAGAGAAGAAACAGTTAATGGAGCATGCCTTTGGAAAGGGAAATCCACCACCCAAGGATGTAACACCCCCTCCATCGGATCAAGTCCCACCAACGTTGACTATTCAACCTGATCCGCAAAAGAGTCCTCCTAAGGACCCCGTGAAAACGCCTGTTCCCGCCGATCGCCCACGTCGACACACTCCCGACAAGTCCCTCAAAGACTACGTGGAAGATCAGCTTAAGAACCTTTGACTCCGGACACGACCATGGCCAAACTCAACCCACGTCTCTTGATCCAAATTCCATTGCTGTTACTGGGGTCTTGCACCCCAGTCGTTCCCTCCACCAGCATTGTCATTTACACCACAGCGGGCGGCAGCCCCTACGAAGCTTCGGGATCGACACACACCGAAGTCAAGCAAGCTGCCGACATCCCGCATCCTAAAACTGCAACGCCTATCCGCGACTGCGTTGTAGCTCTCGACAAGGCCGATGAAGATCCTGCCGAGATTGGTTTGCCCGATCTCTCCAAGATTGATGGCAAGACAAAAGATGAGTTGAACAAAGCTGTTGTCGACCTACTGATCGCCCACATCAGGCTACAGAAAAATGAGATAAAGCGACTGCGCACTGAGCGTAAGTGCTTTATCGGGGAGATCAAAGCAAGACGTCCTTGATGAAAAACTACGAGATCAACCTATCATCTAGGCAGCCATTACAACTCAAGGTTTCGTGACATGACGGATACACCAACTGCAACTCACGCAGTCCTCTATTGTGACGGTGGTTTTGATCCGCACAGTAAGGTTGGTGGGCGAGGAGTCCACGGATACACCTACGTTCTTGACCCTCCGAAAAAAGGAACAGGAAACCCAAAAGCCGTACCCACCGATAAAGGGTACATGTTCGAAAGCAAAGACAAAGATATCGAAAGCTGCATCGGAAACAAGGTTACGCCGATGGCCTACCTCGACATGTGTTCGGGTCGGCCTCGTTACGAAAGCAATAACGAAAGCGAGTTGGATGCCTTCGTGATGGCGTTGGAATGGTTGTCGCGCAATGACCAGATCAGTAACGTGCAGATCATCTCCGACAGTCGTTACGTCGTCCAGGGCTTTAACAACCACGTTCGTGGCTGGGTAACAAAAGGCTGGAAAGTGAAGTCGGGTAATCCGGTTCAGTACCAGCCTCTGTGGGAAGAGGTCTTGCGTTACGCCGATGCCGGCATTGCTCGAGGCCTCGTACTCAAAGTCAGCTGGGCTAAAGGCCACAGCGGCGAAATGGGCAACACCCGTGCGGATGACCTGGCTACACGAGGGAAGGTGCTGGGTCAAAGCCGTAACTCCACTCTGGTTGAAACCTTCAAGGAGGCCCAGGGGTATTGGAACAACAAGGACATTCAGGCACCTCGACTTCTGCAGGCGCCTCGCTGGTACTTCGCAACAACTGACGCAGAATACAAACGTGAAGATGGATCTCACATTTACTACGTCGGTGCACATGGTACGAAGGACAAGGAAGACGATCTCTTTGGCAAACCATACGCAGACAATTTCATGGGGGTTGTCCGGGTCAAGGAACACGATCCGGTCATGGAGTGTCTCCGACTCAATGCGATGAGTAAAGACGTCAATCGAGTCGGGTACATCATCATCGGGCATTTGGATGCGATCTTTTCACCGAAGACGTACAAGGAGCTGACCCAACATGGGACGACTTTCTTGTACACGAATCCAAAGCGCTTCGATGTGATCGACGCGAATAAGAAATCAATACTTGCACAACTGCGTCCTGCAGGCCTTGGCTTTCGTGGCGTGCGTCAATGGGAGAGCTTGACCCGTGTTCTGGACAGGGTCGTAGAGGGCGATCCGTACTATCGGCTGACCGATCTTACGGACGTACTTTATGAGGATCACGGAACCAAAAAGGTAGTCCGTAAGCTCAAGTCAATCATCACCCCTGTTACCAAGCATCTTGATGTCGATGTAGAGTTTAACCTTGAGCGCTCGAAGGATGAGCCAAAGTTGTTCAAGGATAAGGTGCGGTTGATCCTAGGTGGCGACATCCTGAGTCGAAACCAACTAGCGGCCTTAGCAGAGGATGTCAAATCTGTCAAGGTCGTTACGTGGCGAGATTCAGACGTAGTGGGTCGTTACGCAACATTGGTTGAACTGAACTCGGGCGACATTGGACTTTGGGCGAGGACTGAAGCTAACATTTACTACGCGGTCAAATAACATTGGCCGCAGAGGTCTCGTTATGAGTGCTAAAGCGTTGAAAAGCGAAAGTTTCGGAGCAGCCGCTTTTCCTCAGGTTAAACAACTGAGCATGAAGCGACTGATCTTTCTTTCGTCGTTATATTTCAAACTCCGCGGCATCAAGAGTCCTACCAAGGAACAGCTCGTTCAGCTGAACGATAAGTTCGGTTTGGCTCACCGAGAAAATGCGCTGAAACTGCCGGCTGCCATGAGCAGCATCCTGTGGGGTAAAACGAATGCAGTACAGGCATTCGAAACCTTCCTTTCCGACGAGAAGCAGTTGCCTGAACTCGCTTGCGACCTTGTGAATGGTTGCCCCGACTGGGCCAGGTACGACGATCAATCTGAACTGGTTCGTGATGCAAAAGCAGTGTTCTGCTACGCGCGTTCACAAATGTAAGACAGCATATACGCCCGGCATTGAGCCGGGCGTATATGTCGCAATCAGATCAGGCAGCTTTCTTTTCCAGCAACTGCATGTTCTTCTGCATGGCCTCAACGTGTTGTGGCAAAACGTCCAAAAGGACGGCAGCAGCACTCACGGTAACGCCCAGCACGTAGAACAGATCGGACAGTTGGCTACCGACTTTACCGGACACTGCATCGTCGTGCTTCGCCAGATGTTCCTTGAAGCTCTTGGCGAGATCGGCGAAACGATTGACCATGGCATCGATACCCGACAGATTGGCTTTCGCCAGACGGTCGTTCAGTTCGTTGGTCAGTTTGAATGCAGTTTCCAGATCGGCGTTACGCTCGATCAGTTTGGAAGCCTGCACTTCCGGTGCGGACGAAGTACCGAAGAACTCCTTGATTTTGTTCAGGTGTGCAACGGTGATCCAAGGAATGGTGTTCTTCAGTTCCTTGATGCCGCTTTGTGCAGCCATGCGATCAGGCTCGTTCAGAATCTGAGCCAGACGGGTGTTGCTTTTCTTCAGAGTGGCTTCCAGCGGCTCGACCACCGGCAGGATTTCATTGACGAGGTATTCGAGGAAAGGAACCCACTTACCGCTGAAACCCGGCGCTACGTGAAGAGCCAACATCCGGTTAGCGGAATAAGGCGTTTTGTTGAACGCCGTCACGGCGTCCGCATAGTGCAGGTGGTTGGAGCGGTAGTTTCCTACCTTCAAACCGTTCAGGAAGGTGGAAGAGCGATCAACGAATTCGTTGAACTTGGACTTGACGGTATCGATAAACGGCAGCGATAAGGATTCAGTAGAAAGGTCCGAACCCATGCGGCAAATGTTTTCGAGGGAATTGAGCTCGACATTAGCCAGCTCGTTCATGATGTTCGGGTTGATCTTCGGCATGAAGGTATAGACTCCGGCTAATTCAGGGGTAAAGATTCCATATCAGAACTATTAAGTTACTACCATTCCCTATACTGTGTAATTAAATTCAGCGGAGCATTTAAACGTGCCAGTCCCTTTCGGAAACCAGTACCAAAAGAAGGCAAGACCCTTTTATCCGATGCCCAACATTGGCTTGATTCTCGACATCTCGGCCGGTACTTGGGTACGGGGTCACAGAGGTCAGTGGATCTGTAATGGTGGGTTCGCGCAGTTCTGGGGCATCATCGCTGAACCGAACATGTTTAAGTCCACGCTGGCAGCCGGTTGTGCAGGCGCTGTGATGCGCGCCTTTGACGATTCGGCCATGCATGCTCATGACACTGAGTCCAGCATGCAAGCGCGTCGTGTAGAGCGTCTGGTGCGCGAAGCAATGATGATTGACCTTCCGGGCATTCACGTCCCTGAAGATCTCATCGAAGCAGGCCGCCTGTTCTTTACCAGTTCCGTCGATATGGACGGTACTGAAATGATCAACAACTTGAAACAGTTCGCCAAGGACCGTTTCAAGAACGAAAAGCAAGTTGCCTACGAAATCATCGACCCGACTACCGGCAAGCCGTACATGTACTTCACTCCAGTTATCGAGTTCACTGACTCGTTCTCTGGTCTGAAGACTGAAGGCGCCACTGAAATGCTCGAGAAGAACGATGTGGGTTCTTCCGATAACAACATGTTGGCAATGAAGGTCAACAGCGGTAAGAGCCAGATCATCGACCAAGCACCTGACTTGGTTGCGAAGCATGGCATCTACTGGCTGACCACCGGCCATATCGGCCAGACCTACCAGCTCGACCCGCGTAAGCCTACAGTCAAACTGCTGAAGGCAATGAAGGGCGATCTGAAGATCAAGCGTATTCCTGAGAACTACTCGTTCCAGACCGGCAACTGCTACGCCATTACCTACTTCAGTACGCTGATGGGCGACGACAAACGTGCCGAGTTCCCATGGTCGCCTGAGTCGGTTGACACCACCACCGACTTGATCGAAATCCGCGTAACGAACTTCCGTGGCAAGTTCGGTATCGACAACATCCCTCTGCCTTTGATCATCTCGAAGAAAGAAGGTTTGCTGCCGTACATGTCCAACTTCTACTACCTGCTGCGTAACGCCAACCGTTACGGTCTGGTAGGCAACAACCTGAACTACGCGCTGGCTCTGCGCCCTGAAGTATCGCTCGGCCGAACCAAAGTGCGCATGAAGCTGCGCGAGTCCTATGCGTTGCAGCGCGCTGCTCACATCCTGATGGAAATGCACTGGGATATGACAGCTGCATTGAACTTCCCGGAAGAGCTGCGCTGCGAACCAACGCAACTGTATGAAGAAATCAAGGCCATGGGGTACGATTGGGATCTTCTCCTGAATACTCGGTACTGGCACAGTACTGTGGAACAAGGCGAACGCACCCCGTTCCTCTCGACTCGAGATCTTCTGCTGATGCGGGTGAACGAATACCACCCGTACTGGTACCCAAAAACCCGTAAAGAAATGGGCCTACCCGAGATCGAAACTCAAGGGAGTGAGCCAACAGCAACCGCATAAGGAACGTAAGTCATGAGTGAACCCTCCCTGATCGACAAAGTTGCCGATCTGCTTGGCAACAGCAACGCCGCGCGCAAGGATGCTTTCAAGCGCAGTTTCAAAGCACCCAAAGCTGGTGGTGATGAAGTCAAGTCGCTCAACGACTACTTCCGGGTAGAGCTGAGCAAAGTGGAAGCGTCCACGATTGACGAACGCGGCTGCCTCATCGACGGCATCCCTCCAGCTAAATGGCTTCAGTATTTCGAAGTCCACGTTCTCCCAACCCTCGTTCGGTTTGAATTGCCGAAGGATTGAGTCATGAACGATAAGCGCCGTAAAGTTACCGATTTCATCTGCAGCAACTTCGACAAGATTTTGCCTGGAGATACCACGAACTCGGAACGGATACGGGCTGATCTCGATTCGCTGTCCGATGCTGACTTTGAAGCAATGGTTAAACGCTTCAAGCCGGCACGGACTCCGGACGAAATCAAGCAACGTTTGTTTCTTCCGTTCTATGTTCCAAACCTGCGTAAGAATGGCGTGCGTCTTTCGATTGCTCGCAATTATCAAATCGCTCGTGATCTGGGCCGCAGCATTGAAGAACGTCTGATCATGACCGATGGTGCAACGGGTCTCAAATACGTTACGCCTCATGTCTACCCGATCTACGATTTGATCGTCCGTCGGCAGGCACAGACCGGTTCCAAGAAACGGTCGATTCCAGAACACCACCAACGGTTGGATGATCTCACCGATCAGCCGACTGTCGATTCGAAGGGTAGTCGTATCTCGTCCCCTGAGTTTGGTGCGTTGATCCAGAAACGTTTGGACAACACCGTCATCGAACTGACTCACGTCCGGGGCGGTAATGCATTGGCTGCGCGAGAGTTCACACGGGCTCTTGTAGAGGAAGGTGAAGTCAACTTGTCGCAACTGGAAGGCTTGGGCATTGCCCGGTCTACCAAGACGTTGTCGACGTTCCTTAACACCATGCTGATCGGCAACAACCTTGATCCAGCGACTAAGGTTCCAGATGATGCCAGAAAATAAATCGAATGAGTTTTTTGTGGACTTAGCACGCGACGTAGCCTTGCGCTACGTCATCCACGAAGAATCAGAGAAGCAAATCAGCGGCCTGTTTATCCAAGCTGCCAAAAGCATCAATTGGCAAACGGTCATGAACTCCGAAACTGCGGCTGAGGAGGTTCTGAACCATTTGGAGCTGCACGGGAAGATTGCTGGGCTGTTGATCACGCTCACCAGCTCGTTCATGTTCCGTGCAGATTTGGGTAGTGTTGAAGCGCGTTACGACTTGGCTAGCAAACTGGCCATGAGCGTTACCTGGCCACGCGATGCCAAAGAGATGCGGGACATGGTCCCAAGACTTACGGCTACGTCCGAGAATGCCCGCAACACGTTTGTAGGGTGTCCTTGGATGATGTTCCTGTATCTGCTGACGATGTCCAACATCGTTACCATGCTGGATCAGGCACGCGCTCCAAAAGCACCGGCGCCCAAACCCGCTTGAGGTAATCCATGAAACAACATGCGATCATTGATGTGAACATGTTGACGGATGCACGGTACGGCGCACTACGCCGCATTGACGAAGCAATCGCCAATGCGGTCGTAGCGTCCGGGGTTTATCGTGAACGGCATCATGACAACTTCGATCTCCTGACAAATGGTCAAATTGACCGTCAGGAGTATCAAAACCTTTATGCCAGCATGGAGGCAGATACGATCGGTGCGTCGAAAATGACGGACTTCGTTTACTTCCTTCGCAAGGACATGATTGATGCAAGCAACAGGATGGAGCGAGGCGCTGGCATTACGTCAGTGACCATCGACATCAACCTGTGGCCTTATGAAGACCTGACTCCCAATGAGATCAAGATCTTTGTTCGTGCAGTGCGTCGTTATTTCCCGTACAACATCACGGTTAATGCTCTCAGCATACCGTGGGCTGAACTGACGCCGACGATCGTGGGTAAAACCTACGACATGATAGCGATCTACAACCATGAAGATTGGCTCACCCCCAATCAGGAAGCGCTCATTGAAAGACCGCTCCCTAACGTGGTGATGATCACGCCAACGATTGCCTCAAGCGGAACACTGCCCGAGAAAGAAGAAGGTGTGGAAAACCCGTTCAGTGCGAGATCGCTCGTCCTCGTCAAATTCATTGCGCTGACGTACATCCCGACTGGTTGGGTCTGCCACAACCCGCTTATTCATCTTGAGATACAAAATCGGAAACGTCAAGCATCGCTTCGCCCTGATCCCGCTCCCCCGGTTTAAACTCAACAGGAGGTGGGACGTAGCCTTCAGGGAGAATGGAGTTGATCCGTTGTCCGGTGACTTCGCGTTCTTGCCCAACAGCGAGGAATGGATCTCGGCCGGCGAACATTTCGCGGATGCCACGAACGGCGTCGATGGCATTGCGGCCGTTGTCGGTCGCCTTCTCTTCGATGTCGAGTTTACGGGTGGTGAGTGCTGATTGATCCATGCCGTTGAGGATCTGAATCAGGTCGCCGGGTTTGTCAGGCATCTGCGTACCGCCGACCGTCAGGACGTCGGCAGCAAAGTAACGCATTTTCTGAGTAAACCGTACAACGGCCATCGGGTCAGTGTCGCGTTCAAGTAAGCCTTGCACTGGCTCTACTCGGTTTGGTCCTGGCGTTGCTGGGAACGGATCATGATCTTCCATCACTGCTTACCTCTTTCCCTCTAAGGAGGGGACATGTTAAAACAATGGTTAATGAAACTGCTTCGCCGACCAGCGGCAGTGGAACCTGAACCTGAACCAGAGCCATTGTCTGATGATCCATGGAAAAGGAGCCAACAGCTTTCTGCTCCTGCTTACATGCTGATGCTGGATGAGCTTAGCGTCGATCATTTTGACTACTCGGTCAATGTCTGTAGCGATAACATTTACGAGTTATTGGCGTGGCTCGAAATCTCTATACGATGCATTGAAACCGAGGGTTCGGTCACGGAAGAATGGAAACTGGACCAAAGGCTACGTGAACCGATGACGATTGTGGATTACTACTTCCACGACAAGACGGGTTACTGGCATCCTCAGGAAGTGTGGATTCAGGTGCTCGAAAAGATCCGAATCATACATCATCTACTTGACGTGAAGGAGATTACTCCTAACCACGTTTACTACGCTTACATGCGCAAATACTTGACCGTAGTTGTCAGGGACGTTGTGCAGGTATTGGAAACCACTCTCGCTTTCAGCAACAAATCCTAAAGTCAGACCATCGCTTATGCGTAAGCCTGCACACGTTTAAAGGATATTACCGCCATGACGACTCGCAAGAGATCACAACGGTCCACGTTTCGTGAACTGCTGCTTGATCACACGAAGAAACTTGACCTCAGCGAAAACGAGCTCGCCACTCTACTTCGCGACATGCTGCTCACCCATGGGATCTCACCGTCGCAGTGGGACAAAATGGCCGACCTGTATTACAGAAGGCTCAACACTAACTCGAAAGGGGAAGTGGATCTTCTGAAGGTCACGCACGATAAGAGTAACATGGCCAAGGCTCTGGCTAAGGACTCCATCCCCTGGCGTCGATTCACTGCAGCAATTAACATCCTCGGTGTTAAGAGCTACAAGATCGCCGTGGAACTTGAGTTCCCGAATGACGTCACCTACAAACATGAAGTACTGGTAAGGAACCGGACGTATGGCCAGCCCGCACTCGATGAAGACGAGGACGATGACAATGGCGAATGAGCTGCCCGATCCGAAAATGGATAACAAAGATCATATTCGAATCGATCTAAACGCAGCCACTCGTCTTGGGCGCCTCCTGCCGTTGTTGGCGGACGTCAAAGTCAGCCACCCTACTCTCGGTGTCTTTCGAACCGGACAAGGGCTGTGGGAATACCTCAAGATCGATCAGGATGTAGTCGAACGAGACATTGAGGAGCTTCGAGTCGCCAGCGGCTTCGACGCAAAGAAGATCAGCGATAAGTATCAGCCCAAGTGGAACAAAGCGCTCAGGAATGAAATCAAGTTGGCCATGCGATCCAAGATCGAGGACAACGAAGAGATCTACAAAGCTTTCGTTGAGAGCGTACTTCCATTCCGCTATTACCACATGTTGCGCAACAAGAAAGTGATTGAACCGAAAGAAACAGTTTGGGTAGCCGAATGGCTTAACGAACTACGAAAAGAGTTGAAAGAAAAAGTTAGCAAGACGAAGTGATCAAATACAGCAGAGGCGAAAGCCTCTGCTGTATGCCCTTCTTTCTTTTTTTTTGTTTATCATGTGAACCAAACTGAGGGTGGGGTCAATGAGTAGTCGTCTTTCAAACACGATCTTCCAAACCAACGGTCGTGACGCAATGATCGTTGAGGATGCCTACCGCATCTCGAACGACGCACCAAAGAACACCGTCTTTGATTCCCTTAAAGGGGTTTACTCTGACGGCATTGAGGGACTGAAGACTAACACCAGTTCCGTTAAAGAATTAACCAACCTTATTCTGAGTGCTAAGCGTGGCACAGTGGATAAGGCAGATATGTTCGAACGCGCATTGAGTGCGATGGGTTCGTCCCTTCCATCTCTGCTGGGTTCGATCGGTGGTGCGCTTAAGAACCAACTGGCCTCTGTCGCCGGTACTCTCATCGGACCTGATGCTGAGAAGAACGTTAACATCATTTACGGAAACCTTGACAAGATCATCAAGGTGGCTGGTGTTAACGACATCGATGGTCTCGCTGAGATTGTCAATGAGCTGACTGGCAATAGCGACCTGATGAAGGTCATCAACATCGAGGCCGAAGCCGCCATCCTTGGTGGTATCACGCAACAGTTGCTGCGGTATGGCATTCCTGATCTTGTCGACGACGTCATGGCGCAGTCGGCCAGCGACGAGGCAATCAAGAAGGCTTACCAGTTCGTCTCCACCGATTCCATTGTGGGCACGGACCTTGCAACCATCAACCGAGTGCTCGACAAGATTGGTCTGGCTGCGTATTTGGAAGTCAATCCGAATCCGATCAAGAACATCTTGGGCAGTTTCTATTTCGGTACCGATGACACGATCGATAAGTGGCCTGCAAAACGAGCGCTGTTGCTCAGCACCCTGAACCGGATCGACCCACATTGGGAAGAGTACAATCGTAACGGGACCTACGTGAAAGATCTGAATGCCTTCACGACAGCATCAACCGATGCGAAGAAGCTGCTGAACATGGCAGATCCTGAAGCACTACTTACACTGATCGGTCCGTCATTCTTGTCGACTGGTGTGAGTTCGGTCATGAAAACCCTCTACCCTGAAGCCTACATCACCTAACAGCATACAGCCAGCCCTTGCGGGCTGGCTGTATGTCGGCTATGGCCGGTCTGTGGGTCTTGATACAGCTTTGATAATGTCACCGGGTAGGCTGTTCATCAAACCGCTTACAACGCGGTCTGGCGACTTCCACTGGTTATACGCTGCTCGACTCTGAGCCATGTTCAGCTGCCACTTACGCGTACTGTTGATCATGGTGTTCAAAGGCAAGCCGCCCAGCGTCGCCATCCAGTCAGTCCATTTGTTGTCTTCACTGTACGTCGACTTGTTCAAAGCAGTCGCAGCAGTAACGCCCGCGCTACCTGCAACAACTTCAGCACCGGCCGTAAGAGCACCGGACAAACCGCTGAAGGCTGGGTTGATTGGCATCGACATGATGGTAGACAAGTCCACGATCGTGATGTGTACGTCGATACCCAATACCTGCCCGCCACGTTTCCAGCCCACATCGCCCACACCCCGCTCGATGGTCAGCGATTCCACCATGCCTTCACGAATCAACGTGTGACCTTGGTTGAACACTTCGAGCAGAGGAGGGCCATCGTAGGACGCCATACCCGTAGCACGAGGCAAGGACATTGCCAAGATACCACCCAAAGGAATCATCAGGTTCTTCAATCGAACCCAATCATCGCCTGCCCACGAACGAAGAGGAATGGTAAACGTAGTCCGGTTCAAGTCTGCAGATGACGATTCGTACATCTTCTGAATGTCAGCAAACGAGTTACCGGCCAGCGCTACCAGACCTTCGAGCTGTGCAGATTCAAGGATACCCTTGGCGACGTTAGAGACCACCTCAACGGCTTTACCAACAAACCCTGCCACGTTACCATCCGCCAGGTTAAAACGCGCCATACGAGCTTTGGAGCTCATTGCGTTGATCTCTGTCTTGATGGATGGCTCTGTCGCTTGGTTGTTGAAAGAGTCGCTGTTGGTTGGGGTGAAGTTTACACGCAGAGTAACGAAGTCCGCACCCATGTGACGTTCGGATGTGTACGCGTTACCCGCTTTTGTCCACCAGCCTTGGTCGTCGTTTTCGTCTGGATACTTCTCGGAGTTATACGAATCCTTCTCGTTGTACTTACCGAGGAATGCAAGGTACGCAGACTCGTAGTCGGCCAGAGAGGCGCCAGGATCGTCAAGATCCATCAACGAGTTATCCACACCGTCGTAGAGGATGCGGTTGAACTCGTCAGCGCGTTTTGCTGGGTCACCGGTCAGGTTAGCCAGAGCATCGTCCATCTTCTCGCGATAGCGGTTAGCCAGACGTTGCGCTTTGGTCGACATACGGAACACGTCGATCCCGCCATCCGTCATCACGATACCGTCGTTCAGCACACGGTTCATGGACCCAATGTCTGCAGTCCCCGGAATGGTCAGTGGATCGAAGTAACGTTTTTGAGCATCGTTCGTGAAGTGAGGGGAAAGACCCATGTTCACAAACATCCCGTTCACAAAACCACTGTACGCCAGCCAGTACGAGTACATGGCAGGTTTCAAGTAGTAGTACTTCGAACGAGGCATGCCTACGAAGAACTTAAACATCGAGCCGGCCAGAATGAACGGCTGCAGAGGAAGCGTACCAATAAAGCCCGCTACCTTACCGATGCTAAACCACAGATCAGGCGCACGGCCCGTACGGGCCATGGAACCTGCGTGAACGTTGTAGAAGTTACCGAAGAAGTTCGTCAGCGAGTTGAACTGAGGAACGCCACAGCGGATGTGAACCAGCTGAGCGTTATCGTCCAAGATCTCGCTATACCACCGACCCATGGGTTCAGCACTGGAGAAGATCGATGGGTGGCTGATATCGCAGTTCTCTGTGAATTGCGATAGCGGGTTAATTGCCCAATGCCCGCCCATTGTTGTATCGATAAACTTGCGAGACGAAGATGTGCGAAAACGCCGATTGTTGTCCACCGAGTCAGACAAAGAACTGGGTGGAGCCAGAAACGCGTGTCCAGCCCAGCTCTTGTCTAGCACGTACTTACGCGCCATAACGAACACCCCTTGGAGTTAAACAAAAGAGGCGGAGGCGGTTTCCCGCCTCCTTATCCTCAGGTCACTGCCTGTCCACGTTGGGTCTGTACAGGAGATTTCCGAGCAGGTTCCATCTGTCTCGGAGCAGGAGTTGGAGCGGGTTGTCCCGGACTACCGCCACCGGTGCCTTTATTCACGAGCTGCATGATCGCTTGGCGGATTGCCAGGATGTTGCCATCCATCGATTGAGCCACCAGCAGATGTTGCTGCAAGAGTCCGTTTATGTCGCTGGACGCTTGAGCTTGCTGCTCATAATTTTTAGCAACAGTGTCAGCAGCGGCTGCACGAGAGGCCGTCGGTTGCGCACCCACCTTAGGAGCAGGAGGAGGCACAAACGCTGGAGCGGCGCCAGTATCAGCAACCGGAGTTGCAGCACCGCCGCCAGTCGGAGCAGTCCCGTTGACTTCCTGAGCGATGTCAGCCGTCATTGGAGCGCTTGGACGCGGCGTCACTTGTGTAGCGCTAGGCGTGCCGGCTGCAGCACCGTTAGCAGCGTTGGCCGCATCCAGTGCCGAAACAGCCGCACCAGCCCCAGTTGTGTTTTGACCATCTTCTTCAGCACCACCGGTATTAAACGCCGGAGCCGCACCAGACTTGTCGATCGCCACACCGCCTTTCGGCCCTTGAGCTGCACCCATCCCTGCTTTCTTCTTCCCGATCTGAATACGACGATCGAGTTCCTGCTTCACCTCACCTACCGAGCGCAATCCATTTGGACCGTAGAAAACAGACTTGTTGTTTTCAATAGCCGCTGAGCTCACGTAGTTACCGGACGATTCATTGTTCGGAGCTGCCAAGAACTTCTTAGCGCCGCCAAGACCAAGGAAGTGAGCTGCGTAGAGATCGACATCGCTGACGTTTCCGCCGAGGATAGGCGAGAGCCCTTCGTAGTTTTCCTTGAGGTAGCATGCACCGAGAATCGCGTTCGCCCGTGGGTCAGATGGTGGGGTATTAGGAGCAATGCCGTAGGTAGCGCCGTACTTCCTAATCATGTCCGCCCATGTCCCTTTAACAAACTGGAACAGACCGAAAGCAATCCCGGAGGATGCATTAGGGTCAAGGCCGGATTCCACAGCTGCCACGTTCAGAGCAATGTTCGGATCGAACCCCACCATCTTGGCCGCAGCCGTAATGATCGGACCCATCGCGTCAATGCCCTTACCGGTATTGTTCGGCAGGGAGTTGATGTCACCGCCTGTACCACCACCAGGGTGCTGTACCTGCGTACCAGACGGACCAGACATCAGCATTGCGCCAGTGCCGTATCCAACGGATTGACCTTTAGCACCGCCCGCTACTGCACCTTGCCCGTAGATCTTCGCGTAGTTCGAGAGCGTTGGGCCAGATTGGTTTACCCCGGAACCTGAGGCGTTTGCACGCTGGTTACCGAGAGCAGTGTTGAGCAGAGTCTTTCCGTAATCATTCGGGTCTTGGTTCTTTTGGGCTTCCATCCCCTTGACATCAAGAACCTTCGCATTGTCACCACGGTCCAGTGCATCAATGTAGGACTTAGTGGAACCCGCCATCTCTTCCAGCAGTTCGCCCGGCCATGGAGAGTTTGCAATCTTCCACACGCTGGTCTGCCCCATTGGGGTATCCGCAACGGCTCGAGTTGTCTCGTCCAATACCTCGCGCATCAGCACGCCGGTCAGGTTACCTGGAGCATTCTTCGCATCACCGTTGTAACGACGACGAACGGAAATAGCGTACTGCAAGAATGTTGGGATGAAACGGAAGCGAACCCACTTCTGAACGTCGGCACGCATTACTTCGTTTGCAGGCTTGAAGATGTCGATGGCGCGATTTTCCAGATCGTCCATGTTGCCGTTCAAGGTCGCCTTACTTGTCCCGACGTAAGACACCGCAGGCCAGTAGATTTCTTCAACCTTCTGGAGCTGGATGCACTTATCGAGCTTCATCTCCTTCAGACCGTACGTCTTGTAACGCACAGCTGTTGGGATGTCGAGGCTAGTCTGGATCTTCATCCCTGCCGCAACGCCTGCTACCGTGGTAGGCAAACGTCCACTGCGTACAGATTGCTGAATGATCAGACCCTTAGCGATCTGTGAAGAATCGCCAAAACCATTCGCAGCCACACCTACAGTCGCTGCAGCAGCGACCGCATCAACGTTGCCAGTGGCGACAGCGTTGTCCATCTTCATTTTCTTCTGTTCGCCGCCCAGCTTACGGCGACCACGCACCATCTTAATTGCCGACGCAACGTCACCGGAATCTTCAGTCAACTTCCCATCAAAAGGAGACGTCGCTAGATCGTCGTAGACTTTCTGCATCCCTGGAGCATCGACAGTGCTGAGGAAGGTCTCGATGTCACCATCGCCAATGCCATCGTCAGCACTGGAAAGATCGGTGGTGTTTCGGATCTTCTGCATGGCGCTACAGTGGGCCAGGAAAACCGGTTTGAATCGGTTCTGGATCCACATGAACAACTGGTTGCGGCGTTCCGGATCTTGCGCATCAAATAGATCGAGCACCGACCCCAGTTCCATCTTGCCTGGATCGATACTTGCCTGGCCATCCTTGGTGACGGTAACGCCTCTCCGGACCATGCCTTCGAGTTGCACCATCATGTTGACGCGTTTTTCATCAGTAGGGTTCACACCGTACTGAGTCATCCGCAGATAAAGGAGAGGGAATTTCTCAGCTTCGCTGGCCTTGTACATCCGGTAGCCGACATACGCCGCACCACCAACTGCAAGCGCACCAATTACAACTGGAGCACTCAGCACAGACCCGAGAGCAACGGCGCCCTCAAGAAGCATTGGAGCTGCCCATGTAGCTGCAGCCAATGCACCGCGACCGGCCCAGCTGCCGAATCGTGCGAGCATACCGCCACCCGGCACTTTCCTGACAAGCTTGCCGCCCTTCTCCATCATCTTGCCGCCGGTGCGGCGCAGCCATCCTTTCTTACCGCCACCCCGAGCACCACGTCCGCCACGGCCTTTACGACCACCGTGATCTGCGATGTCAGACAAGTCAGCAGCATCTTCCAGCAGGCTGCTTTCTCCGGCTTCCTCGGTTGTTTCTTTAAGCTCTTCCAACTTCTTGTCGAGGTGTTTGTCCATTTCCTTAATGGCTTCGACAACCTTCTCGGAACCAGTACCATCGCCACCTGCCCCGCCTTCCTTAGCAGCCAGTTTTTCTTTGCGGCGTCTGATAATGTCCTGCCACGACCAGTCACGAGTTCCGTCACCGTCCGTGTCTCCATGAACTTTCTCCTGATCCCAGCGAGACTTCATGAATTGCAGGATTTCCATTTGGACCTGAAGCTGCTGCCCACTGATCTCTACAGCGGCAAGTGACATCTCGTCATCGAGCATGCCAACAGCGCCGTTCTTGAACTTGCCCATCACAAAGTTCTTGAGGCCACGTCCTGCCGCCCCAATCATCTTGCCCAAGCCCTTATAGAACGCCATGGTTTTCTGACCGTACCACTTAGCGGCTTTACCCGCCATCTCAAGAGCACGTCCAGTTCCGTGGATGACCTTACCGCCAACCGTGTACAGCAGGGAACCGTTTACGGTGTAGAACGATTTGTATTGATCGATCTCCTTTTGGGAAACGACCTCTACGCGGTTACCATCGGCATCCATCTCGTAGACTGGGCCTTTGATATCCTTGAGTGATGTGATGACCGCACCTTCAGCTGTACGGTACGCGCCCTTCTTCATGAGAACGGATCGAATCCTTGGTTCCGTATCCCCTGGCAGGTATGCGTCGAACTGCGTGAATTGATCGAGTACAGCACGACCAACAATCTTCGCAGCGCCCCACATTACGCCGTAAGTACCACGCATGTAAGCCTTGGTACCTTTGGCCAACAAACCGCCCATCTTCAAACCAGCGCGTGAGAAGAACCCAGCAAGCGACTCACCTGTACCGCTGAACAGCCCTTGGTCAATGTCTTCTTGCGTCAACACGACTTCGTTCGTTCTTACGTCCTTAACGGGACCGGTGATGTCTTTAAGTTTCTCAACCGTTTTCTTGCTGTTGATATCGAAGTAGTAACCCTTACGAATATCGCGTGCCAACAGAGTCGGCTCTTCCTCCCCCGCTTTGTGTACGTCGGAAATACCAAACCCATCAAGCGCTTTGAATGGAAACTTTGCAGCTCCAACCGCAGACTTGATGCCAAACTTTGAAGCACTGAAGATCGAACCGTACGACCACTTGAGATACGTGCCAAGCATCTTGCCAGCGCTAAACAAGCCGCCTTTAAGTTTCTTCGCAGCACCGCCCGCACCCTCACGGATACTGGCATCGTACCAACGACGCTTGATCTCAGCGATTTGTTCCTGAATAGCTGAATCGAGATCGCCACTTGGACGACCAGGAGTTGGCGACCCATCTGGACCCGGAGGGCCCTCACCGGCGCTACCAGGGTTATTCGCACCAGCACTCGGAATCAGCTGAGCGATCAGACCGAGGAGTTCGCCATTTTGAGAGGACGAGCCAATCAGACGATCGAGCCGCAGATGCGTTTGCTCATCATGCGCTTTGATAACGTCTGGCCATTCGATCTGAGCCTGAACGGTTTGACTTGGAGTTGGGGAAGGACCACTCGGACCAGCGCCATCGGGACGGACAATGGAACGACCGAGGTTACGGTTCAGGCCACGTTTAAAGATATCGACGCTATCGTTATTCGCGCCACGTTCAATGGCAGCCTGACGCTCTTCCTCCTTCTTGCGCTTATCGACCATCAACTGTCGCCACTGTTCAGGCGACAGAGATTTCTTGAGCTTCTCTTCATCCTTCGGATCGAAGTCATCGCCGGAGTTCACGATCAGGTCGTAAACTTTATCCAGGTCAATGATGTCACCGCTGCTACCGTTGTAACGAGACAGACCAAGGTCACGCCAAACACGACGACCAGTAACGCCAGACAACAGATTCATCCGCGCACCGAATTCAGGTAGGCGGCTCTGCACTTCAGAGAACTTGTCGGCCACATCGAGACGATGGGTTTTGATTTCCTCTGAGTTGTCCATCTGTTCGCCTGTTGGAGACAGGCCAAACTTGGTAGCGAAGAATTCGATCAGCTCGTTTGCAATGTCTTCTGGTTCATCGCGCCAAGTATCAATCTTGACGTAACGAGAAGGATTGAAACGATTAGCGCCTGCCATGTCCTTCATCAAGTGTCGACGAAGAGCACGTTTTGCTTGAAGCGAAATGTCGCCAGCGCCCATCTGACGGAGCAGGCTATCCACGCTATTACGCAGGGCTTCGCCGTTACTGTCGAGGAGCGCCATTTTGACGTGTTGCTTGTTCAGCGTGGAGCGATCAACGAAACCACCGCTATAATGGCTCCATGCAGCCTCTTCGTGATCTTCACCGGTAACCAGGACTTTAAGCGAGCGGTCAATGCTAGCCATGTAGCCAGGCATGATGCTGGTAACCGATTCGTAGAACAGGTTATCCATGTACGCAGGCTTGTCGAGATCTTCCAGATCCTTACCGCGAATCGAACTGGTCGCACTGTAGGTGTCGAGCATGCCTTTAAGGGCTTCTTCACCAAGACCCAAAATACCAGTACGAGTACCTTCCGATTTAGCGTATTCGTTCAATCGTTGAGGGATGGACGTCAACGCATCACGAAGAACGTTATTGCCTTTGCTGAAGAACTTGTTACCGGCGATGTTCTTGCCGTAACGGTCAGACAGCATACTGATCAGATATTCAACGCCCTGAGCAGCAGCATCACCGGCAAAGCTACCCAGCATATCGCCAACCATGTGGCTACGCGACATACCCGGGCCGGACATTTGGTTGATCTGACCAAACACATCCAGACCAGCGCCCAATGCTTCACTGATGTTGCCTTTCAGCCCACTGAAATAATTCGAGGTGAACTTGTTAACAGTGTTGAGCGCGCCGTTTGCCAACTTGTTCGACAGCTGTTGTTTTACAACGTCAGCATGCGTCATCTTGACAAAGTCAGGAAGCGCAGTGTTATCGAGGATGTTGTTGAGTGTTTGTTCGCTGCGTGCAAAGTGCTCACGCTGCAGACCAAACATCTTGATGCCAACATCCAGTTGACGGTACCCGATTTCCAGACTCTTCTGATGGTACTTGATCAGGATGTTATCCTGATAACCGACCAGTCGACCAATGCCACGGCCGATAGAGCTGGACACCTGCATTTCTATTGCGAAGCGTTTCTGGTCACGAATGTCTCGAGCAGCTTCGGTGTACGTGTCCTGCATCCGCTCAGCGGCTTGAGCCTTGAAGATCTCAGCCATACCGGCCAAGTTACCGTCAAGCTCAGACTGACGGCCGCTACCGCTGTACGAGGAGCTATTGCCCGAATCGCCAATGGCGTCTCGAACGCTCTTCGGCAGAAAGCGCAACAGGCTGCTTGCAGACCTGTCTTGACCGCCCTTCAATCGGCGCAGATACGGATCGAGTTCTGCCTTGTTATCTTTAATGATATCGGCAATGCCGCGATCCAAGGCATCGTATGTATTGAGCGCCTGAGTGTAACCTTTCGGAAGCACACCAGACAGCATACGGCGTACAAAGTCCCGGTTGATCAGCCGGTCTTTACCCGCCTTAACAAAACTTTCTGCCGCAGCGTGATAAGGCGTGCGGTCTCCCTTTTTCTTCTTGCCGCCCATATTGCCGGAGAAGTCAAAGTCGGCGTCCCCGAAGTCGAGGTCGTCGAAATCAGACAACTCGGGGAGGTCGTGATCGTCTTTTTTAGCCATTACGTTTCTCTCAACATAAAGGGTGGCTATATGGTTCATACCACTTCGACACAGGGACATTGTCCATGAAAACCGATGTCTTGCCCGCGCTTCTTTGGATTCTTCATACGGAAGATGACGATCTAAGGCATCTAGCGCCAATCACTCGCCTCGACATTACGGAAGGCGCAAGCACCAACTTCCATGATGACGGGCTGTTCTCGACTCGCATCTTCGGACCTGTGGGTTCGGTTGAGCGCGATGAGGTGTTTGCGAAGATCAAGTTGAACGTTCGGGTTCTTCACCCGAAGATCTATCGCGACCTGATTAACCTCAAGGCTCTTTATAAGGAAATCCTTGAGGGGACTCGAACAGCGAAGTTCGATGAAGCGGAAGGTGACTTTGTCCCGAGTGTCGATGCAGATGCCGAAACCGGCTATGCTTTCTTCATGAAGCATTTGGACAAGTTACAGTTCAAACGCACCGCATCTCCTGCACGTAACGAGCGTATCGATTTCCTTGAGCGTTGGCGTCATCGCTTCACGCTCACCAACCTTCCCGTTATGCCTGCTGGTCTTCGAGACATTGAGATCGGCGAAGATGGCCGTTGGACGAAACACGAAATCAACGACTACTATTTCCGTGTGATGTACACCGCGCTGAACTTGCCGGCTAACCGGGATTCGGAGAACGTCATTTACGACGGTCCTCGACTGCTGCTGAACAAAGCGATCTACGACATCTATTGCTACGTCGAGCGAATCATCGGCGGCAAGAACGGGTTCATCCGGGACAAGTGGACTTCGCGTCGTGTTCTTTACGGAACCCGAAACGTACTGACCTCGATGGAAACGTCAGGTTATAGCCTCGATTCTCCAAACGTACCTGCATTCGACTCAACTGTACTCGGGACATTCCAGGCAGCGGTTGCTCTGGCTCCTGTGGTCGTGTTCTGGATGCGTACGGGTTACCTGTCGAAGATCATGTCGGCTGGTGAAGGCGACGTCATGCTGGTCAACACGAAGACGCTCAAACCTGAATGGGTTGGGCTGACTCCGACCACGCGTGACCGCTGGACAACGTTTGATGGTTTGCGTGAAGTAATCAACAGCCTTGTAGATATTGAAGCCCGTCATCGCCCGGTGATGATTGGCGATCACTACTTGTCGTTGGTTTATAATGGCGAGGGTACCTTTAAAGTATTCGACGACATTGAAGATCTTCCGCAAGGCTTCGATCGCAAAGACGTTCACCCGATGACGCTCATTGAGCTTGTCTATCTGTCCGGCTATTCGAAATGGATCAAGTACTTTATCGATGTGGTTCGTTATCCGATTAACGGTGACGACTCGACGTATCCTTCACGGATGCACGTTAAGACCACTTCGGTTGGTGAGATCCGTCGTGAGCTGGATAGTGGTTGGGAGCCCCTCCCGGGCGATGAGTTCTTGGCGGTTGAATATCCGAACTACAACCTTCGTGGTTACCATGACTCCGAGTCTCCTGCGCCATCTCGTCTGACCGGCCTTGGTGCCGACTTTGACGGTGACACCGGTTCGGGTACCGCAGTTATGACCAACGACGCGCTTGCAGAGACTGAAAAGTATCTCTCGACTCGCGAAGCATGGGTTAAGCCTTCTGGCGATCCTCGTGCACAAATCGACTACGACACTGCTGACTTCGTGATCAAGAACCTGACCGGCCGGTTCAATCACATCAAGCAGGTAAACCACAAGGCTAAAACTGAGAAGGGGTAACGGTCCATGGCCGAGCTACTCAATTACGACCGGTATCGGTTGCGCTACATGTTGTTCAAGAGCAGCCAGTTTACAGCGCCGGTTGTTTACCCTATCCTGAAACTCACGCTTCCGAAGTTCTCCATCCTGCACTACGCTCCAGCCGACGGCGTAACCGTAGGTCCGCAAATCAGCGATCCGTTGATGCGGTCTGTGCCTGGCGTGATCTACATCGATCATGTCAAGCAGTACACGGCACCTGAAGGTAATCCGATCCGGACGTTCACTTCGCCTGACACGATGATCACGGCATTCCGTCAAAGGAACCGTGCATTCCGTCCGCTGCGTAAGCTCGAACGTCTGGAGACGGATGATCGGACTGTAATTGTTTTCAACTACAGCATGCTCAGCCACATGGTTCGTTATGCGACGTCGTTCCGTGCTGGCTGGTACATGTGGCGTAACGTCTACGCAGAAGTGCTGGACAATGTGAACAAGCTGGCTGCTGTCAGTAAGCGTCATCAGTTCATCGAGCTGAACCTGCCTGAAATCATGCCGGGCCTCGGTACGCTGCGTGAGTTCACCACTCGGCAAACGGCAGACACACTGAACTCGCTGCGCGATGACGGTTCGAAGCAAATCGCTGACCTGTTTGTTTGGGCCGGCAAGATGCGTGAAAACAGTCTGCTGAATCACATCCATCCCGATAACTACGATAAGGTGAACTTGATTGTTCGCCGCCTCAATGGCTTTATCGTGGTCAATCTGGGCTGGCTGAATCGGATGCGTCTTGATCCAGCGAATAAGTCGAAGGGCGTGACCTACGATCCTGCGATGTTCCAGCTCATGCTGCTGAAGTTCTTGATGGTTATCCATCAGGCAACTACTCCGATCGAAACGCAGACCCGAACCGAGGTTCTCGAACCCCTCGTCGAAATCGAGGGTGATGCTGGCGGTCTGGATGACGTTGAACTGAACATCGGTTACGAGGAGCACGAGGAGTCGGAAGAGCTGCTTGACGATAAGGTCTCGATCGCAGCACTTGAGAAAGAGCTGGAAGAGCTTGACGAGATCCGTAAGCGTGCTGCTGAAGATGCTGTCGAATACACCGAAGATGGCGAGAAGCTTGAAGTCAAGGCAATCGACGTCAACGTGTTGGCATCTGACCGTGCTGCTAAATCGTCTGGCTCGGCCATTGTCGACAAGGCAACTGAACTGGTTGGCAAGGGCGTCATTCTGACGGCTGCTGACTACAAGCGTATCGTTCGAGTATCGGAAGCTTTCAATAATCTTCCGGACCCTTACGGTGGCGATGAAAAGCTGGTGGATGCGATCAAGATTCCAGATGAGGATATCGAGATCAAACCCACGGTGCTCGGTGATGCAAGTGAGGTCACTGACCCATCGCTGATTGTGTCCAAGACCGATACCTTTGAGCGTCAGTACATCGAGAAGGTGTTGAAGAAAGACATCATCCGTTGTGTGTCCGCTATCCAGAAAGCGCCTCTGGCGATCACTGGATACAGCATCGACCGCATGACTGATGCCAGTAACGATCAGGAAATCCACACCGTCAAGATCACTCCAGCCGTGGGCGAGCCTTCGACGATCAAGTTCCCCATCCCGGTCGTTAAGTCCGATGGTTCGTTCCTTTATAACGGCACGCGTTACCGGATGCGTAAGCAACGTTCCGATTTGCCTATCCGTAAGTTGAGCCCGACTCAGGTTGGTCTTAACAGCTATTACGGCAAGGTCTTCATCGAGCGGTCTGAGCGCAAGCACTTCAACTACGAAAAGTGGTTCATGGGTCAGCTGATCATCAAGGCGCTGAATCCAGAAGACCCGGACATCAGCAAAGCGATGCTCAGCTCGGTGGCCGATTACACGGCTGACGTGCCTCGTCTGTACACCTCGATCTCTGAACGGATCATGTCGTTGGTGTGCGGTAAGAACACGCTGTGGTTTGACCACAAGCGGCGCTTCGAGAAGTTCGAGTACACCGATGCCGATAAAGCCTTTGAAAAGAAAGGCTGGGTGCTGATTGGCTGGAATGACCAAAAGCAAGCGCTGATCATGGACCACAACAACATGATCTACCGAATTGTTCCTGACGCCAATGGCGGTAATTTGGAAGAAGTCGGTACGTTGTTTGAGCTGCTGGGTGTTCCTGCTGACACAACCACACCGATCAGTGCAATCGAAGTAAAGGTCTATTCGAAGAACATTCCGATGGGCCTGGTGCTTGCTTATCTTCTCGGTTTCAGAAAGCTGTTGGAACTGTTGAAGGTAAGGCCTCGTCGCGTGCTTGCCGGCGCTCGCCTCAACCTTGAGCCTGACGAATACGCCATTCGCTTTGTCGATGAGTCGCTCGTCTTCAGTCGCAAGGATGTGGTGCCGACGCTGATCCTCTCTGGCTTTAACTTGGCCAAGGATTCGATCCGCAACTACGGCAGTCAGATGTTTGAAGGCAAGGATGTCTACAGCGCTATCTTTGATCGGTCTGGCATTGGTGCTCGTTTCCTGCGCGAGCTGGATTCTCTCGACACCATGTTTGTTGACCCGATCACGGAAGACCTGCTCAAGTGGATGAAAGAGCCGACTACCTTCACCGGCCTGCTGGTTCGTGCTGCGGAGATGCTGGTTACCTCCAAGGTTGACGAAACCCGCAAAGATAAGGACGGTGTTGTCGAGCTTCTGGAGCGTGTGCGCGGCTACGAGCGTATCGCCGGTATGGTTTATGAAAACCTGTCCAAGCGTGTGCGTGAGTACAACGCAAGAGCACCGGGTGGTCGAGCCAGTGTGAAGATGAACCCCACTGACCCGATCAACATGTTGATCAAAGATCCAACAACCTCGCCTGTCAACAATATCAACCCGATCCATGCACTGCGGGAACGGGAAGTGATCACCTTCGGTGGTCGCGGTGGTCGAAGTCGTCGAGCGATGGTTGCAAGAACGCGGCTCTTCAAAAGAACCGACATGGGCTTGATCTCTGAAGGTACAGTGGACAGTGGTGACGTGGGCATTATTGCCTACATGCCGCAGAACGCAAACCTGACGACGGTCCGTGGTACTGTTCGCCAGTTCAACGCAAAAACAGATGGCGCTACATCGATCATGTCGACTCCGGCTCTGCTGGGTGTTGGCGCGGACGGTGACGATCCTAAACGGATTGGTTTCTCTGCCATTCAGCACGGTCACGGTATCGCAACAGAAAACTACGAATCAGCACCAGGCCGCACTGGCATGGAATCCATGATCGCTGCTCGATCTGGTCCTGAGTTTGCTCAGGTTGCTGCTCGGAAGGGTAAGGTCATTGAAGTCGGCAACCACCACATCGCTGTGGAATATGAAGACGGTGAAGTTTTCCGTGCTCCATTGGGTATGTTGCACACCAACGCGGAAGGTACGCTGTATCCGAACACGTTGGTAACGGGTCTGAAAGTTGGCGATACCGTCGATCAGTTCGACGTGTTGAGTTACAACACAGGCTTCTTCAAACCTAGTCCTTTCAATGCTCGTCGTGTTGACTACACCCCTGGCTGTGTAGCCCGGGTAGCGATCCGTGAAGCCACGTACACGTTGGAAGACTCCTGCTCTCTTTCCGAATCGTTTGCTGCTCGAATGAAGACGAAAGTAACGAAACCTAAACCGATCAATGTGGACTTCCATGACTCTGTCTTGGGGCTCGTAAAGGTCGGCCAACGGGTGGACTTGGATACAACTCTATGTAGTATCGAGGGCGCGGTGTCGTCGGCAGCTGGACTGTTCGATGACTCTAACGTGGACACGCTGAAACTGTTTACCCCGTCGTCTCCAAAAGCCAAAGTTGTAGGGGTCGTGTCCAAGATCGAAGTTCTCTACAACGGGGACATCGAGGACATGTCCGAATCCCTGCAAGTCATCGTCGCCGAGTCTGAAAAGAATCGTCGCCGTATGGCCAAAGCACTGGGCGAGGAATACACCACGGGGCTCATTGGTCGGAACGTGCGCACCGAGGGCGTCAACCTCGAACCGCATCGTGCGATGATCTTGGTTTACATCGACGCCGAAGTTCCAATGGGTATCGCTGACAAGCTGGTGATTGGTAATCAGATGAAGTCTGTGGTGGGTGCGGTTCTGTTTGGTGACAACTTCACAGAATCGAACGAACCAGTCGACATCATCTTCGGTGCTCTCTCTGCGGTGAACCGTATCGTTACCGGGCTATTTACGGGTGGCTCGTTGAACACAGTGGTACGGATTATCGGAGAAGAGGCGTACAAGATGTATTTTGAAGATGCAGCATAATTAACCCCGTGCCCCACTCCTGGTTATGCCGGGGGTGGGTGTATGTACACTTGAGGAACTATCGATGACACCCACCGAGTTGAATAACCTGCCAATCATTGCCACGGCCGTCCAGCTGATCAGCGAAATCGCACTGAACGTGATCGGCAACGACGTCGCTGCAGAAGTTGGTGGCCAGAAGATCACTCAGTCTTCTGTTAAAGTCCTGGCTACTGCGCAGCTGAACAAAACCCTGACCGAGAAGACCCAATATGCTTGATCCAAATGCCGTCACAGCCGCGATCGCAGTGAATCAGTCGATCTCTGCCAAGGGTATTCATCTCGTTACTCTGCCGGATACTGCACTGGCGCTGCTCGTACGCGAGATGCCAACCACCACCATCAATGCCGGCGAGAGCGACTACGCCGCCGTCTCCACCATTCTGACCGACCTCTCCCGCGGTGAGGCGCACGCCGATGTACTGCAGCGTGTAGTTGGCCTGGGTAGCGATTCGATTCGTCGCACTCTGTCCTACGCCCGCAACACCGTGATGCCGCACGTCTACCGTGTGGTTGAAGCCTACACCAAGGAAATGGAAGCGAACCAAAACGCTCCAATGCCGTTTGATCTCGAACGCCATTTCCAACACGACGCAGTGAAGACCACTGTTGCTCGTGAGTTCCTGGAACGCTGGGAAAGCGCCCCGGCCGTTTCGCCTGCTCGTGGCCTGAACCTCGGTAACTACGAGCCTGCTGAAATCCTGGATCTCGTCAAGATCAGTAATGACGGCGAGTACAACGAGCATGTCGAAGCCCTGCTGAACGAAGATGGCGGCAAGGGTCTGAAGGACATTTCGGAAATGCTCAAGGGCAACCTTGAACTGACCGCACTGGAAAACAAATTCCAGCTCGCTGCCGCCGTGATCTTGCAAGGCATCTCCACTACGCCGAAGCCAGGCGTGGCCATGACTCTGTCCGCGTACACCGCTGCCGTGAGTTCGATGGCCAACTACGCTGCGAAGAACGCCCTGCGCACCCTGAGCCGTATGCTCGATGAGCGTAAGACCCAGACCCTGTACTACGGCATCTTCCAGAACAACGCGAAAGTCATTCCGGTGGTCGGTGAGGTTTACAACGACCTGCTGGATAAGGGCTTCACTGTCGACATGTTGTTCGGTAACGAACTGCTGGGTCGTAAGTACCACGGCGCCGACCTGCTGAACCCTGAAGCCATGAAGGCCATGACCGAAGCCTACGAGATCGATCGCGTGACTCGTCAGGAAGCGCACAACCTGGATCGTCAGCGCATGAGCCGTCAGGCTATTCTGGACGTGCTGCGCAATGACCAGCGTCAGATCGCCGAGTCTGGCGAATACCCAGTCGCCGAAGACAGCGCTGAGCGTTCGTGGCAGCGTCTGAAAGGCTTCATCGACAGCGTGACCGCTACGAATGCTTGGTACCACTACGAGCCTTCGGCGCTGATCGCAGCGACCATTTGCGGCGTTTGGTACGCTCACTGTGATGCGTATCGAATCCTGGACAACATGATCGCGCTCGAGAAGACCAACCCGGGCGTAGCCGTTTCCGAACTCAGCACTCTGGCCACTCTGAAATACATCAGCGAGTGGGTGGTTTCGCAGATCGGTATCGGTAAGTTCTCTGAAGGTGGCGTGAATGAACTCATCGGCGTACAGGCGTGACAAGAAACGTGTGGACTCCTGCCTTAAAAAGGTAGGAACCACCCTGGTCGCTTTGGAGCCGTTACGCATCCAGATCCCTGAACGTTTTACGGAACGGGATCTGGCTATCATCGAGGATGTCTCGTACATCCTCGGTTTCCTTGCGATCATCACTGAAGACAACGTTTACGCATCGTCGACAGTGACGGGCATGCTTCGTACAGCACCGGACCGTATCGGTGGCGTCATCGTCGATGATGTCCCGTACATCGAGCTGTTCTACGATAAAGGGTCGTCGGTTTTCAGCAGCACCAAAGTCGTTACCGTGGACAACCTTGTGCACCCCGTTTATACGGAGACCCTGGGTAAGGGCAACATCGCCTGGTATCACGGTTACGAAGACATCATGCAGATGTTCTACGACACCAACAAGTACAACGGCGTAACGCTGGGTGCTGACTTGGCGCTGTGGGAATACCTGGGTGCATGTCTGTGCCGCGATCCAGATAACCCTCGCCAGTATTACCGTCACCGCAAGAATGTGAAAGAGTCGCTGAAGACGATTGAACCTTACATCGTCTCTTTGCGTAACGTTGCATTCGGTGCGACCAACTTTACTTCGAAGCTCGGCGGCTCTTACTTCGATCCGGGTATGACCAGTCTTCTGGCCCATCCATCTGAACGTGAAGAGCGTGTAGAGAAATTCCTCCGACAATGAGGCTTTGCAATCATGGCACAACCTGCCTTGCAACAACCCTTTGCCTCTTACAGCAACATCGTTCTGAGCGGCAGTGGTAAAAACGGCATTCTGAAAAAATGTGGCAACGGTTATTACGAGATCCTGCTCGGTGCTCTGGCTGCCTACGGTAACGGCAACTGGATGTACGACGAGAACTCCGGTCGGAACTACATCGAGAACGATCGTGAGTTCCTTGCTGAACTGCAAGGTGGTCGTCTCAAAGGTGAGTGGGGTCATCCTCGTCGTCCGGCTGGCATGTCGGATCAGGAATGGTTCATCCGCATCAACGAGATTTACGAAGACAACACCTGCTGCACCTTCGGCGGTATTGATTTGTCGATGGATCTGATCAAGGACGATAAAGGTCGTCGTGTGGTCGGCATCGTCGGTAAGGTCAAACCGTCGGGTAAACAGGCTGCGTCTTTCCGCGACATGTTGGAAAACCCGGAAGAAGACGTACCGTTCTCGATCCGTTGCTTTGCGCGCAAAGATTTCAACAGCATGCGCAAGCACATCAACAAGATCGTGACCTGGGACTACGTGACCACTCCTGGTATCCAAGTGGCGTCGAAGTACAACACGCCAAGCCTCGAGTCCAAGCTGAACGTTTCTCAAATGCTGGATGAAGCTGAGTTCAGTCTGAATGGTCTGAAAGAAGGCTTCCAGAACGCAGCCAACGATGCCAGCATGGAAAGCAACGTCAAACACATCCAGCTGATCGACCGCATGATCGAAACCGAGCGCACTGCCGGCAAGATCTGGGTACCGGCCTCCCTCAAGTGGTAATAAACGTCTAACAAGGACAAAGCCAACATGTCTACCCAAACTGCGATCGCTCGAGCGCTGAGTCAAATTGCCACTGAGTCCGGTGAAGTCACTCCGGATGCTCAGGAGTTTCACGAAGATCTGAATGAGCTTCTGTTGTCGGAAGCCCAGGTTGCCAAAGAGCCAACCATTACCGATCAGGTTGAAGAAGCCAGCAAGGCGAGTGACGTTACCGCCCAGCTGGACGAACTGGCTGATCGTGCTGATCAGGTCGAGAACATCGACAACCCGGCCGTTGCCGAAGTTGCCGTTGAATCGCTGCATCGCGAATTCCAGACCATCATGCGTGCCAACAAGCTGCCATTCAATGCCAGCTCGTTTGAATCGACCATGGTGACCATGGCGCAAGCCAAAGGTCTGGCATCCGACGCTCGCCGCGTATCTGGCTATAGTCGCCAGGTGACCAAAGACCTTCTGGGCTACAGCGAAGAAGCTGGCAGTATCATGCAGTTCCTTCGCCGTGACAAGGACCGTCTGGCTGCTGCGCAGGCTGTTCTGAGCAAAGCCATTCCGGCTGTTCAGCGCGCAAGCGAACGTCTGAAAGAAAACCCAGTGCACATCAGCCACGCTGGCTCCGCGCGCTTCCTGACCGTGGCCGACAAACCTGCTCTGAATTTCAAAGCAGCCGTTGAAGCCGAAGCGGCACAAATGCACAAGCTGCATGACGCCGTTGCTCAAGCGGCCAGCAATCTGTTGAACGCAGCTCATGGTCTCGTGTCGAATCCTCAAGCCTCGGTCGAAAGCCTCCTGCCGGCTGGTCATTTTGCTCATCTGAACGAGTTTGCAACTGGCCACCACTTCATGGGCAACTACACCATCATCGGCACTGCAGACAAGCATTCTCCGGTTGTGGAGTTCCGGCGCATCAACGAAAACAAGCTGCAAGGCTGGAGCGCTGTTAAGTCGATTGCCTGGACTCCTTTGGCTACGCTCGGTTGGGCTTTCACCACCGGTCTCGCGTTGTACATTGGCGGTATGGTCACCGGCGGTCTGATTCCAGCCGTTGTGGCCGGTACTGCGCTCGGTAGCGCGGCTTTGAAAGTGGGCGTTGTTGGCCGGGGCATCAAGTCCGGTGTCGACAACTATAACAACCACGTCAATACTACCGACGTTAAGTCGGCTGCCGGTGCCTTCGACTTCCTCACTGCGTTGAGCGAGCTGTCGACCATCGGCAAGATGACCGCTTTGGATTTTGATGGCGTCAAGGTTGCTGAGCTGCTCGACATGGCTCACAAGGCTGGCGCTCCAAAGTCGACCCTGGCTATCTTCGAAGATACGCTCGGCAACATCGGTGCTGCGGCCGACTGTCTGTACGAGCAAGCGATCTACGACGTAGTCGAAGGCGCCAAACTGGCTGCTCAGGTCACCAAGCACTTCTAACTGCTGGAGGTTGTCATGTCCTCAATGGAACGGCTGATGCGTGAACTCGCTCTTGAAAGTGGCGAGGCTCAAGTAGAAGTTCCTGACGGACGTGAATCGTACGAACTCGTCGAGGTGTTGTCGGAAGATAATACCTCTGACTTGGGTGGCCGTATTGCTGGAGCCGAAGAAGTCAAGAGCGTGGCAGATTTGATTGATGAAATCTCTCTGTCCGCCGAACAACCTGACTTGTCCGCCGAAGCAAAACAGTATCTGTACGACTCCGCACGTCGCCAGTTCCGTACGGTGGCTTTGGCTTATGGCCTACAAGCCTCTGAAACGTCGCTGGAAGCAAAGATCGATTCGCACCTGCCCAACGAGCTGTCTTTGATGGCAAGCAACCTCAGACGCACTGCTGAGGCTGAGTTGGATTATTCGTCTGAAGGTCTGCTGAGCTGGTTGCGCCGCGATGCGGTTAAGCTCGAACGCGCTTATCAGGTTCTGGAAAGCGCTACCAAGAAGATCAAGAAACGTCTTGGTAAAGATCCTCTGCCTACGAACGATGGTGACCATGAATTCCGTGGTGCTCCGTCTACCCGTAAAGCCGATGACTTGATCGTGATCACTCAGGGATCTCTTCGCGAGTTCCTGTTTAAAGGTCAGGGTCAGTTGCAGGATCTTGAGAAAGCGATCAAAGACGAATCTGCTGACCTGCACGCACTTCATGCTGCCGCGGATAATGCGCTGGGTACTTTGGCAGCTCATGCTAAAGCTCTGGCGGAAGATCCCGACAAGTACATGGAGTTTGCGAACAACAAATGGGCCAAGGGCATCAACTCTGCCAAGACCAACAAAGCTGCCTTGATGGGTAACTTCTCGATTCGGGCAACCGAACCGGGCGGTAATCCAAACATGGTAGACAAGATGACTCGGCAGAACGATACGCCGTCGAACATCTGGAAAGAGCTGAAGAAGTCTTTCGGTTCGATGTCTCCAGAAATGATCACGCTCATTGGCGCTGGGACCTTGGCGATTGGTTCGATTGCAATGAAACATCCGATCGCTCCTCACCTGGCTCCGCGCATGGGCGTCCTTGCCGCTGGCACTGCTGGCAAGATGGCGGTCGGTGCATTGGCTGGCTCGAAGACTCCTAACGTTCTGAAGAAACCTGTGACGATTTCCAACGAATCGTTTAAGGCTACTTTGGATACGATCCTCGGCACATACGCGCGCTTCACCAGTTACGAGCACGATGGAGATGGGATTGTTGACAATCTCAAGAAAGCTCTCCAGAAGGGCAAGGAGCAGCGTATGGACCCAGAGGACTACAAGTCTCTGCAAGAGGTCGTAAAATCGCACCGCGAGTCTCTGACGCGCTTGGCGGTTATCTCCGAGGCGGTCTTCGCGCAGGCAAGTTACACCGTTCACCAAATGGCTGCTGTTGCCATCAGTGTTCTGGGCAAGTTAAGCTGACAACATACAGGCAGGGCACACGCCCTGCCTGTATGCCGTTTACGTTCGATTTAACTTTTTTACAGTCACACATAACTGACTCGAATCAATCGCATACTGTCCTTGGAGGACTCACCATGCAATTTGAAAACTTGGCTAAACTTGCTGGCATCTGTATTGGCGTGTACGCGACTTACAAAGTCACGCACATGATCCTGGAATCCACTGCCAAAGCCCGTCGTCGTGAAATGGAAAAGCGTGAAGAAAAGCTTCCGGCTGTCACTCGCTTGATCGACAATCTCGAACTGTACGGTGAGCACGTTGCCAAACGTGTTGCCATCTTAAAGATGCGCCTTAACCGTAAAGAGATAACGCTCGAAGAGTACAACGTAGAACTGCTCGCGCTGACTCACTAACTGGAGATGTAGAAATGACTTTCAATAAAGACTTGGCTCTGACCGTTGGCGTTGCTGCTGTTGGCGTTATCGTCGGCTGGCGTTTCGGAAGCCAACTGGCTCGCACCATGAACAAGATGAAGCTGGATATCCTCAAGCTCGAGAACTCCATCATCGAGCTGGAAGGTAAAGAAGAACTGCGTGCCGCTAAAGAAGCGCACGCAGAGAAGATGGGCGTATGGGCGAAGAAGATTGCCGATACTCAAGCCCATCTCGCCACCTTGACCGAGCAGACTGAAAAGGATCTGGCCGAGCAAGCGAAATGGAAAGAGATGTTCGAGAAGAACGAACTCACTCCAGAACAGTACGCTGAGAAGCTGCTGATGTACGTACCGTAAACCGGATTTAAAAATCCTTTAGTCACACATTGCTGTAACGAACACATACCCCAATGTCCTAAGGAGGACTGTAACATGACTTTCAATCACACTACCAAACAAGCTTTCGATGCCGCTCACGCTTTCATCTCCACTCAAGGCAAGGAACGCGATCACATCATCGAGTTCAAAGAAGAGTGGAACAATGGCACTGGCTACTTCGACCACCTGGTCAAAGAAGATCTCGGTCTGGCGATCGGCCATCGCTTCGTCACTCAGACCCCTGGCGAACACCCACGCCGCATTGTCGGCGTGGTCACTCCAGTTGGTAACGTAGTGTTCTTCGAACGTTACAGCAACAAAGACAGCGAAGTGATCACCGTCAACACCCCGCACTGCTTGTCGGCTCTCGTACCTTCCGGCCAGCAAGAGCAAGGAATCTTTGAACGCGCTATCGGTGCGGTTCAAGGCTTCAACGAGAACATCGGCCAGACTGTGCACAAGATTGCCCTGAAGGCATACGACGCCCACAAACTGGGGGAAACGCTCAACGGTAAAGCCGCACCTGCAGAAAACGAAATCTGATCCAAACAAAATTTAGCAACACATTGCAGTATCGATCCACACCCCTCATTTCAAAAATCTGATTGGAGTTACAACATGTCTGGTGAAATCGCAGTAGTAGTTGGTGAAGCTGTCAAGAACGCTTCGGTCGTTACCAAGATCAAAGACATCGCAAGCGCAAACCCGATCGCCGCCGCCAGCGTCGGTGTCGTGGTTCTGGGCCTGGCCACCTGGGGTAGCTACAAGCTCCTCAGTAGCCTGATCGCCAAGCCGGAAAAGGTTGTCGTGATCCAAGCCGTTCCAGCCGCTCCGTCGGTTGAAGGCTAGGTCACACGAGTGAGCCCTTCGGGGCTCACTCACTTCCTTTCTTTTTTTTGTATTAAACATTCAGATAACCACACATTACCACCTTGCTAACAGCTGTACTAATCAGGCCAACTGAGTAACAACTTACACGGGCTACATGTTCTGTGTTCACACCCACCCCACTTAAGCAAGAAGGATTCACCGAATGTCGACCAAAGAAATTTCCCCACGTACTCGTGAAATTGCTGATGCACTGAAAGTAGGCGGTTCCGTCAACGCTACCACCGGTCAAACCGACCTGCCGGCCCACGCCGACGTCTTCGACAAATACCTGGCCAGCGGCGTAACCATGGACCTCGTTCTGAGCGTTCAAGACGCCACGATCGAATACGCTGAAGCGACCACCCTGGCCGTCGGCGAGCTGCAGCAAGAAGCCATGGAACAAAACCCTGAGCTGCAGAAAGGCCAGGCTACCGTGAAGTTCGGCCACAGCAGCATCGAAACCAGCTACCGCCGCAAAGCCTCCGGCACCGCCATGGGCAAAGAGTGGGCCAAATACGGCATCGCCACCACCGACGTGCTGATCGCTTCCGGCCGCAAGAAAGGCGGTTACAACACCGTCGTCTCCTACCTGGGCGATGAAGCCGCGAAGGTTTTCGCGAACTAAGCGAAACGTTCAATACAGCTGGGGGCCAACCCCAGCTGTATGCCGCAAGGTTTCTTTTTAAGGAATGCCACATGTCTAACATGCTGATTGTTACTGATGACCTGCCGCTTGCTCACATGTGGGCCAGACCTTACGTCAAAGAAGGTAAGCAGATCATCATGGTGGACAAGGACACACAGGTAACCTGTGAGGAGAAAGATGAAGTCTTTCTGATTCAAGTGTCCGGGCCACAAAGCAAAATGTTCGCCGGAACTTATCTGTCAGAGGAACGGAAACAGAAATGGTTCCATGCCTGCGTGTTCTCTGAGAAAGGTCCTGTTTACACTCAATTCAAATCGGTAGCTATTCCGCAATTTGAGACCGTGCAAGTAATCGCCGGCGGTCACTCAGTGCAGCTTACCGAACTGTAGGAGAAATTCATGTCTACCGCTTACTCTCGTGGTGGCGCTCATGTCATCAAACGTCCTCGCCCTGGGATTCAAACTTCTGGTATTGGTTTCGTTACTCAGCTGGAAGACGCTATCTTCAAATCCACGAACGTGCGTGTCATCATCCGTGTGCCTGGCATGGCGTTGATGAACAAACAGGTCGGTCGGATCTTGAATGAATCGCTGGATCTGAATGCGACCGTTGCTGTCTTTCGCGATGTACTCAAGAAGATCCTGAAAGACAACGTGATCGACGGTGAAGAAAACAATTACGAGCTGACCAACAAAGATTTCACGTTCCTGTTACCCAATGGCTGTGTAGCCGACGGGCGCGTTGCGATCAAGAACGCCCAGTGGGGCAAATAGCAATACCTGTCTGGAGCTTCGGCTCCAGATGTCCAACATTCTTTTTTTTTGTCATGAAACGGCATACAGCCCGGCATTGCGCCGGGCTGTATGCTTTGTTGTTACGGTGTAACCTGGGTACGCTTGAGCTGGTTGATTTGCTCGTGGAAACCAGTTTGAATCGAACTGATGTTCGAGTCGACAGCCTTGACGAAGTTCGGCTGGTACTGAGGATCGATGTTGCCAACCCGAGCAGCGTCCATGAAACCCTTCGCCAGAACGTCCACCGAGTAACCGACCTTCTGGAAACCAGTCCAGGTGAGGTTGTAGGTCACGGTCTCACCGTCGCCCTGCAGGACTTTCTGCGAGGTGTTCTCGCCGATGTCGTCGCGTGGCCAGAAGTTGGTGATCAGGTAGGAGTTCTGCGGAGTCTGCCACAGGCGATCCGGTTCGTAGAACAGGATGGTACCGCCGTACATGTCGGCCAGGTGATCGCTGAACTCGTTGTTGATACCCGACAACAGTGGGTGGATCACGTCCGGGTCGCCGATGGTGTAGCGAACCATGTCTTCCAGGAAGCGGATGACAGGCTTGCCGTACTTCTCGACGATGGTCGAAGTGACCTGCGAACGCGCACGCGATACACGGGATGGAGTCGAGAAGACCTCGCCCGAGTTGCCGATTTGCGTGTCCTGTGCAGAGACGTTCAGGGTGCGGTTCAGGCCACCCCAGCCCTGCATCCAGGTTTCGATCAACATCTTGTACGCAGCGACGTAGGCAGCACCGTTCGGCATCAAAGCCAAAGCAGTCGGCGCCTGAATAACCTTGGCGATGACGTTTGGTTTGATGTAGTCCGTCATCGACGGATAGAACTGCATGTCGTCCAGGTACCCGTTAGGGCCCTGTACGGCAAGGTTCGTGACGGGGGCCTGGGCACGCTGACCGTAAGCTTTGTTCGTCAATGTATCCTTATAGCGAGTGCCCATTACTCAGCCTCCTCGTTACGGCGGCGTTGCGCGATGATCGTGAGTTTTTCCACGGTCTTCATGTTTTGGCCAGCCATGTTGATATCAAGGTGCCACGAGAAGCCACCGGCGTCTTCAGCGTTGTAGTAGGCGTTTGGAGTTACGTCCACACGACCGTCGTACTTGCCGGTAGTTTTGGCGGTCACCTTGTCGTTCACGTCGTCCAGGAACACGTCGTCTGGAGTCTGGTCATCACCAGCCTGCTCACGCCACACGATGTTGCCGATACGGGTCAGGTTGGCTGCGATGCAGACGTTCAGGTACGAGTGCAGGATGGAGGTGTGGTTCTCGTGAATCGATTGCACACCAGGCCAGAACAGACGGCTCATGTCGAAACCGATCGCCAAGTTCAGACCGTTGTTCCAGTCTGGGTAACGCGCCTCGTCGGTACGGAACCGAACGTTGTGATCGCGATAACGAGTGATGACGGTTTTCTCACCTTTGCCGAAAGCTGCGGTAGCTTTCATCTCACCATCTTCCGCACCCATGTACTTGGCACCCAGAATCAGCAGGTACTCCAGGAACGGAACCATGCCATCGTAGTCGTCATTGATCAGGTAACCTGCGTTACCGACCAGCGCGAAACGAGTGGATGGGGTGCCGAAGTTGGCGCTTTCCTGCAGACTGCGGAAAGTCGAGCGCAGAGTGATCGCGATCGAGCTATCTTCTTCCGGCGTGTTCAGGCGCTTGGTCACGTCCTGAGTGCAGACGTGAGGAACTACGTCCGGACGGATGTTGTGGAACGCCTTGAACTTCAGCTTGGTGTCGACCGGGAAGCCCGAGTCCCAGACCGAGTCGTACGGCATCAGAGCGATCGATGCAAACGGCACATCGGAAGCGCTGAGGTCGGTCAGCAGGGTGTCGACAGCGGTGTTGTAGGCCGCTACGCTGGTGTCGCCGTCGGAACCGCCAACCATGTAGTGGTTCGAAGCTTCGCCGAACAGCAGGCCGCCTTTGTCCGGACCTTCAATCACGAGGCTGTGGTACGGATGGCCGTTGATGTCCACACCGGTCAGGAAGTTGAACATGTTGATGTCGCTGAACGCGTTACCGGTGTGAGCGGTTTCGGCAGCGGTCAACAGTTCCAGCAGCTCGGTGATCGAGTCGTTGTAAACGTGCAGGTCTTTCAGCGGACCGAAACCGGTGAAGGTTGCCGGATCGCGCGACTCGTACGAAGGCAGCACCACTTTGTCGGCCGAGTACTGGACGTTGGTCGATTTGTTGATGGTGCCTTTCTTGAACGTGAAGTCCAAGGTCGGCGCACTGTTGGTGGTGCGAATCAGAGTCGGAGTCGACAGCGCATCAGCGCGCTGCACGAACTGCAGGGTGTACACGAAAGACTGAATGGCCTCGTGAACGGATTCGTCGGCAGGGTTGCTCGAGTTGATGGTACGTGCCATCAGGCGAGTGCCCAGGTTGCTACCTTTCTCGCCTTCGAAGCGAGCCAGCTGATCCAGCACTGGATACAGATCCGAAGCAGCACCATCGATCGACGATACCAGAGCGCCTTCAGATTTCGAAGCAGCACCAAAAGTCGATTCACCGGTAGTGCCGTCAACGGTCACTTCGGTTTTACGCCATTGCAGGCGGAAGCCTTTAATGGTGTCGCCAGTCGGGATCTTGTTACCGGCCTGGTCGAGCTTCAGGCTGTTATCCGCGTTACGCTCGTACAGCGGAATATCGTCCGCGACGACGTCAGCACCGAAACGGCTGGAGGCTTGCTTGGCGCCCGGCATCTTGATGCGGACGGTCAGAGCCTTACCAGTGTTCTGCAGTTGAGCACGCAGGAACTGAGACTGGTGGTTGAAATACTTCGACAACGGCTGGAGCGTTTGATCGCCGTAATAAGTTGCAACAGCAGCGGCGTCAACGTAACGCGCACGGTCGTATTCGCCCCACGGAGCATTCACCAGAAACAGTGGCAAACGGATCGGGAGGCTTTCAGCTGGAGCGACAATGGGTACCGGCGAATCGTCTTTGATACCCTGGTTGATTACACGAGGCAACGAGCTACTCGTTGGTACAGTCATGGATGTTACTCCCGAGAGTGAGTTCTGCGCAGAACCTTTCAAGGATGGTATGGTCAGCTGCCTCCAGAAGGAGTCAGCATACTATTTTATTTTCCACATGGTGCATTTGGTAACTATTTATAACGCGTACGCAGGAGACGAGAGCTATGTTCGAAACCCCATACCAGACGACCCCATGTGCAAGGTTCGTCATGGAAAAAACCAATGCGGGTATTCGCCGTTTGGAAATCGAGGATAAACTGCTCACACTGGAGGGTTCTTTAACTGGTGTTAAAGCTGTACCTCCTGGCGAGCAGGGATTCCCTCCCTTCGGCCAACCCATTACCTCCAAGCAGATTCCAACGCTTGAGGCACCATGTGTTATCGATGGCCGTCAACTGTTTCGTGCCGACGGAAGACCCGTCCTGCAGAACGTTGTAGACCACGCAATCCTGAACGCTGACCTTACCAACCTTTGGTTCCGTGACGGTGCGCCATTTCGGAAAGACCTGTTGAACCTAGGTCAGTTCCCCATCAAAGTATTCACCAATTGGATCGGCAATCGGATCTCCCTTGGCCTGACATTGGACTTCGGCCAGACCAGCATCGTCAAAGCGATGCTGAGTGTTTACTACATCCAATTGTGTACACCTCTGTCAGACCATCCTACTTCTGAAGAGTTGGAGCGCCTGATTATCCGTGCGGCTCGCTCGGTTCCAGGGGTGGATGCAACAACACTGGAAAACGTACTCGGTGAAATTCCGAAGCTTACGGATCTGAAGAGTTTCACTGACTGGGTACACGCCCGTCTGGACACTCCTCGTTCCGAACAGCTGAACGTCGGCTTCCTTTATACGGCTCTTGGCTTCAGCTGGGGTGTGCAGTACCGCGAGATGGTGGCGATCGCTTTGGAGTATCCGCCTACCTTTATCGCTCTTCTTTTCTCCTCGGTTAATGACCGTGGGTTCAAGAAGACGAGTCTCGGCAAGACTGTTGAAACACTCACCTCCCGCAACGAAGACCATGAATTCATCAAGAACGTGAATCACCTTATCGGCCGGAGATAACCAATGGTCAGTTCAACCGACTTCCTGGTGGACGACGCCTATCGTCGAGTCTGGTGCAGTCCTGAACAGGATCGTCAGAAGATCGTAGGTCCAACCAGGATCAGCAAACGCCAAGGCGCGATCGGCAACACCAAGATCGGCATGCGACAGTACAACATGCCTACGACTGGCGAGTGGTACCACCTGTTCATGATCGGCGATCTGCTTCCTGAGCAAGTCGGGATGAACAACATTGTTGACAAGTGGGTGTCGGTGGAAGCGCACTGCAATTCCACCTCCCTGCTGATTGACGTGTACATCGATAAGGGTCTGCGCGTTCCGGCCAGTCGGGCGTATTTCCTTTACACCGGCAATGGCGCACTGATCCTTGCGATCCTCGATACTCAGAAGATCGCTCACTTCGGCCTTGTTCAACCATGGATCCGGTGGCGCAGCAACGCGTGGTTCGATGGCGATCAGGTTCCAAAGAATGGCGGCATTGAGATCTCGGGCATCACGCCAAAGACCGAAGCCGAGTTCTACACGTATCAGGCTAAGTGGCGTGCAGCCAAAGCCAAGCTGGGTTATACGTGGGCATTTGTAAACGGAGTTCGTGCCAGAGACCTGAACCTCACCACGCTGACTCTTGGCGATCACCTGGAGTACGTGCGCGATGCCTCAGTTAAGGAAGTCCTGGAAATCCCTGTCAAAGACCTCAAAAGCTTCGACAGCATTTTGGATAATAAAGGAAAGTATTTACTACCTCGTCCTGGGCTCGGCACTGTTATCGATTTTTCTGATGACATCGACATCTACGTCCTGAACTATCTGCAGCCTGCTCGCTACATCGGCTACTACTACAACCAGAACCAAATCGATGCCGTTCGCAACGTTACTCATCGTGACTACGCGATTGGTCAGATGTACCTGAGAAAAGGCATCGAGGAATACTGGCAGTGGAGCTACCTCAAGGACCTGCGGATTGAAGTGATCGTTCGCCATTCCGGCTGGATCCGTGAATTGGCAGATGAAGCGCATCGAATCAAAGAGCTGTTCAAGCTTGATGAAGACAAGCGTATCGATGTCATGCTGCGGACCAGTGATGGCGTGGATGTGTGGCGTGCCGCTAACCTTGAAGCCAGTGCATATCCTGAACTGATGCGTGCAGAGCAAGGCGATATCACTCGGCAGATGGTGGAAGATGCCTACGGCTATAACGCCATCAGTCGCCTCATTGGCGATACGCCGGTCAAGATCACCGCGAGCCAGAAGTGGATCCCTCTGCCGTTTGGTTTGATCGGTTTGTCTACGGTCTACGAGTACGATCAGGCTGGTTTGATGATCGGCTGGTACATCCACGATAACTCGATTGAATATCCGGTGCGCAGTGATCGTTGCCGCTACATCGAAGCATACGTGGGGGTTGGTGGTGTCGGTCTGTCTACTGTTTACAATCAGAAGACTGTGCCATTGGATCCGGCAGTTGATTACCGCTTCTACATTTCCAACATCGTCAACGGCGTTCCTCTGAACAACTGGAGTGACTGCACTGGCGATCTGTCGAAGTACTCAATCGCTAACGGTGTGCTCACCTGGGCTGTGGATCTTCGAACCCACAACGTTGCCGTGAAGAACAACAAGGACTTCCTGTCGTACTCGTTCGATGTCAACTATCGTGACGACTTGTTGGCTTTCTCGATCAACGTCGATGAGATCAAAGTGGGCACCACGCCCGCCCCGGGTATCATGGATATCCCGCCGGGCGAGTTCGATCTGTTCATGAACGAATACGGTTTGGTTGAAGGTATTGACTATTACGTTGACTGGCCGATGATTTGCGTCTGCGCCAAGAACTACATGGTTGATGGCCCTATCCAGAAGTTCACCGCTCGTGGACGTGGCTTCCCGCACAAAGACCTGTCTCGCTATCCAGCCAAGGACTTTGGGTTCGTGAAGTACGGTGAGCTGAGCCACAACAGCCGATTCAACGTACGCGATGACAAGGTCACTCGTATCGAGATCGGTGGGCGTTTGTATAGCCGTGATGAGGTGGGCTTTACTGAGGATGGAACGAAGGTGTCTGTGGACGTGCGAAACGGTACGCCTTACAAGATCACTCACCCGGTTATCCCGATGATGGGACTGACGGTGAAGGACACCTACACGTTGCTGGCTGAGGCTGAGGCTACGGATAAGGCGGTGGAAGATTATCTCACCATCGGTATTCCTGAACCCGTTGAGCCAAACCCCGATGCCATCGTCAACGGCTGGTATCCGGTCTTCAGCCCATTCGCTACCAAGCTCATCTTCGACATGCTTAACGGCATCTTGCTGATGGACGAGTTCAAGGACGAATACTCCAAGGACTGGCTGAAGCAGCGTCTGGTTGGTTACACCTGGATCCTGCCTTTCGATCCAACGCTCAAAAATGTGGATAAGGAATATGTCATCATCCATCCGCATCCAGAGAATGATGTGATCGAATTGACCGTCTATCAGTACCGGCTGTTGCAGCGGGCGATTGATGTTTTCCTTGGTGGGGGTATCGAACTCAACCGTCGACTGGTCATTGTCGAGGAAGGGTTTGAGCACTATCAAGAAGATCACCCGCATCCTCACCGCACTTGGGAAGAGCTGGGTCTTTCTTAAATCCACATGGGGGTGAAAGCCCCCATCGTACCGAGTCAAATAGACATGGCCGATAAAGAAATCAGATTGAGTAACGGCGACACGGTCATCGTTGCCGATCGCCGCAATGACACGCTGAACCTCAAAGACGTCTACAAATACCGCTTGACCGATAGCAGCAGTGAAATCGTTCGGGGTGAAGGTAAATACGTCCCTAAAGTCGACGACATGATTTACTCGTTCGACATCGGTTGGATGCGTGTTGCCCGTCTGGACGAATCCGATTATCACGTCGATCTGGTAATTTGGAAACTCCCAACCAACGATGACGACGTCGACAACCGTGATGAGTTGCTGGGGATTGGCCCAGGTTCAACAAGCGAAAGCTACCGTGTCTACATCGACAGTCGTGTGTTCCCTCACCGTCTGGACATCAACTCCCGACTGCGGGCCTATTCCGATACGGCTAAGGAAGTCCGTGTCTTTAAAGGCGACGACCCTTCTCCAACCGGCGAAGTGATTTCCGCAAACTACGATCCTGCAACCAAAGAGTATTTGGGCGACGCAATCCCAATGAAACTGGTTGCTACCGTTGAGGTGAACAACCTCGGCATCATGGCGCCGGCTTCCGGCTACACCACGGCCAATCTGAAGAACGGTGCTCCAGTTACTGTTGTGACTTACAACACGGCCGGTGCTCCAATCGATATCGCCCGCATGCTGGTGCACAACACCAACGTGATCCGTCACCCTGAGGATTACGCCAAGCGCGTGAAGTCGATCGAACTGATCAGCCCGTACTTGTCGAAGACCGAGCCGAACACGCTGGAAGTGCCGATCAACGCCACTGTAGCGACGCTGTCGCTGCGTGCGAAGGTCACGTACACCAACGGCCTCACCAGTATCCAGGACGTCGTAGACGAGACCGCAAACGGCAAGTTCAAGCTGTTCGGTTTGATCTACTGGTCTCCTCAGATTCCTGGAGACGAGCAAGATCTGGAACTGTCGTACGCGTTGTCCGAAGGCGAGGAGTATTCCTACCTGCAGGGCGAAACTGCAAACGGCATGGTGCAGGTCTCGTACAAGATCCGAGCGAAAGCTCTCGATCCTGCATTCACTCTGAAACTGTTCTCTTTCCCAGTGTGGAAGAACAACGTCCAGGGTTATGTACTGGAACACTGGATCTGCGACCTGGCTCGTCAAGTGACTCGTCGTGCTCCAGCGGCTGCCATTCAGCTGATCGATGGCTTCTCGGCATTCGATGGTCTGGATTACCTGACCAACCAGCGCATCCGTTTCGGTGTGGATCTGTCGGTAGTCGATCCTGCCTACGGCGGTCACACGTTTGCTCAGCTGGTTCAAATCTCCTTGCTGCGTGATGGCGGCATTGCAGGCTTGAGCAACTGGAAAGTCAAGTTCTCTGGCAACCAGGCTGAGTGGTACGGCGATCACCTGCAGGCTTCTGTTCGGGCAACCTTCAGTGGGCTGTCGACGATCAACATCGGCAACAACCTTGGCGACAAGCAAACCTTCCTCGACAAGGTGTACTACAACGCTGCGCCTCTGTACGACATCCAGACGGAAAACAAGGCTCCAGAACCTACGCACTTCATCATCTGCACGAAGACGCGTGAGTTCGAATTTCCACTGTCTCAGTGGAATCAGGACCTGACCTTCGTCAATGATCTGACCGAGGGCCAGACGATTTACGTTAAGTGGATCAAACGCATGATCAATGCGGATCTTCAACTTGGCGTGAGTGGTTTGATCTTGCACGCAGTCTGACGTAAGCCACCATGGGAGGGCAACCTCCCATGGTTGTTACTATGCCGTAGGAGCAAACATGGCTATTTTGTATAAGAAGGATTGGGAGAAATACCCAACTGCAATCGCTAACGTCTACTCGCCCAATGAGTCCTGGGTGCAGATGGCGTTCAAATTAAAAGAGATGGGTGTAAACAACTGGGAGTGGCCTCTCACTCTGATCCAGCCTCAATTGGTGGGCGTCGATATCTGGTCTCCTGACCTGACACTCAACCAGCAGATCATGATTCTGAACGAATGCGAATGGAACCCGTGGTACGTTCTTCGTGAAGTAATGCGTGTGCCAGCAAAGTCTGGTGGTGGTTTTAACTACCTTGGGGCTAACCGAGGCAACCTTGCGTTGTTCTGGTGTTTCTTCAACTCGTTCATGGTTTACCTGCAGCAGATCCGTCAGACAGGTAAGTCACTTAACGTTCGCATCCTCGTTGTTGCGTGGCACACGTTCTGGGCGCGTGGCGCTCAGCACATCCTCTTCACCAAGTCTGACCTGCGTGTTGAAGAGATTAAGGAATACAAGCTGATCCGCAGCCTGATTCCTGAGTGGATGTGGGAGCCGCACTACAAAGACTCGGACAACCAAACTGCGTTCACCACCCTGTCTCGTGGCAACACCACCAAGACCTACATTCCTGCAACCGATGAGGAAGGTGCGAACAAAGTGGGGCGCGGTACAACCCCTACTCTGGTGACGGGTGACGAAGGTCCCTTCTTGAAGCACGCTCGGATTTCGATTGTGGCACTGTTGTCTGCAACCGGTGCATCGTTCCGTGAAGCTGAAGCGAAGGGCGCAATGTTTGGCGTTATCTTCACCACTACCGCAGGCGACTTGTCGACGGAGTCCGGTAAGTACTTCTACAACAAGATCAAACGCATGTCGATGCACTTCGCAGAGTTCCTCTACGACTGTGCCAACCGGGATGAGGCAATCGCCACCATTCTGGCTAACGGGGCTAAAGAAGAACCTCGTGTCGACATTACATTCAGCCACAGACAGCTGGGTATCTTGGACAGTGATCTTCGCAAGATGATTGCGCGTTCGTCCGGTGAAGTGGACCAGGTGAAGCGAGACTATCTGAACCAATGGACGTTCGGTAGTGCCGCTTGCCCTATTCCTCAGGACATCCTCGACAAGATCCGTAAAGGGATCAACGACCAGCCGCTGAACGACCGTAACGGCAAGAACCAGTTCATCATTCGCTATCACTTGCCGATTGCTCAGGTTATCGCGCGTCGCACCATTCTGGGCATGGATACCTCGAACGCTATCGGTCGAGATGCTATTTCCGGGATCCTGTCCGATGTGGAAACTGGCGAGACATTGGCAGCGTTTACTGTCAGCGAATCGAACCTCAGTATCTTCACCATGTGGCTGGCTGACTTGTTTGAACTCTGGCCTTTGATGACCTTGGTTCCAGAAGCCAAATCGTCGTGGGACGGTATTCGGGATCGTTTGCTGATCGAACTGCCTTCTCGCGGTATCGACCCAGGTCGTCGTATCTACAGCCGCGTTGTCGATGATGCTGAAAGCAGTGAATCGGATCGCCGTCGTTATCGAGAGTATTCGCAAGGTGTTCCGAGCGAACGTAAGTACGCACCGCACCGTAACCAATTCGGTTTCCCAACCAGCGGCACACTTCGTGAGTCGATGTACGGCGAAATCCTGCGTGAAGCTACCAAGAATGGACCAGGTCTGATTCGTGACCAAATCCTGATCGATGAATTGTCGAGTCTTGTAATGAAACGTGGCCGTATTGACCACGCTGCATCTGGACACGATGACCACGTAATCTCTTGGCTGATGAACCAGTGGTTCCTGCGGTATGCGCGTAACTACGATCACTACGGCATTCCTTCTCAGTCGGTACTGTCCCGTCTGCGTCATGCTGCTGTGGCTGATGATCCAAAAGAAACTTCAAGGATGATGAAGCAGGAAAAGCTCAAGCGTCAGGTTGCCGAGCTGGAAGCCCGGATCGAGAATGCGAAATCCGCAATGGAAATCGCGTACTACCAAACCCGTGTGAACTCTCTGCGGTCGGAAATGACTGAGGAAGACAACAGTCAGATCGACAGTGTGGATCGCGCATCCGAACGGAGTCGCGAAGTACGGCAGAACTATGCCAAAGAGAAATACCGCAACACCTCAATCGCAGAGCAAATTCGCCCTACTTGGTTGAGAAGGTAACGACATACAGCCCGGCCGCAATGGCCGGGCTGTATGCTGTCAGGCTCTCCAGCGGTGCATTGTCCATGCCCGCATCAACACGTAAAGCAGTACTGCGTTTCGAACAGATGCGATGAGTACGGCGTTCTTCGATCGGATGGCATTGGATACAACACCCTCGGTCAATTCGCGCAGCTCAAGGATCATTGGGTTGGTTGTCCGACTTGCCTGATACAGCGCTCGCATTTTACGCAGAAGTCCCGGCACGTCGCTTTGAGATTGCATCGTGGTAGGGTTCTTTGCCAGATAGTCGAACGCATGTTGCAGAACCAGCTCACAGATGCGCTGTATGCGCTTGTCAGCTCGAACAGACGAGTTCTCGGACATGTACGTCAATGTGGTAACGAGCGCGCTACGCGGCATTGTAGTGACTGCGCTGGAAATCAGGTCCACCATCTCAGGAACGATGAAGCTGTTCTTATCTGGGACAGTGTCCAGGATGTAGCGCACGTATTTACTGGTCAGCCGGCTCTTGTCCCGAACCTTCAGCTCGCCATCCAGCTCAATGGTTGAGCTGGCATTACGCATCTGCATTGATGGATCGTTCTTCACCATTTCGAACACGTCACGCACATTCTTGATGATGTCCTTGATTCGACCTTGGATGTCGTTCGACATGTAGTCAATCTTGTCCGTGAAGTCAATCAGGTTCTTGTAGTGCAGACCACCTTTGCGCACGATGTCTTCAGACCGTTGTCTCAGCAGTGCGCCCCAGCTACCAGCAACCTTCAGACCGAAGCGTTTGTTCAACGCAGCGTAAGTGGCCTCAGCAATAGCAGGGTCGGCATCGTACTTGAAGAAGTGGGTCATGATCGAAGTCGTGTGTTTGTACTGCAGAACCAGTGCGCATTCAAAGGCGCCGTGATGCCGCTCGTCTTCGTTGAGCTTATCGCTCGTCAGGAACCGGTGGATCATGTATAGACAAGACATGTTGAAAACGTCGGAGGAGACGTGGCGATGGGTCACAACCTCTGGAAGTTCATGCAGCTCATCTTCCAGGTAATGTTCATCCACCTCCATGATCTCTTGGAACCAGCGGTGTCTATCCTCGTCTTTAAATCGAATCGGGTGAACGCCCATCAAGTTACCGCCAAAGAAAGCGATGTGGGATTCGTTCTTCGTTGCAAAGCGCTGCTCGTACTCCTCGACTCGCTTGAGAAGTTTCTTGTCAAAGACAAGATGCGAGCAGTGACTATCAAATACGCTCTTGATGTTGTTCATTAGAATCTCGGCTAAAGAAGAGGCCTAGTTGTGTTCACAAGATAGAGTTAAAAGTAACTGAATCACACATAACTACCGAGACAAACCAACGTAGGGGGATTGTTACATGATGGTAATCAACAAGCCTGTAGGTACGCAACAAAGGCTGCGAAACGGGGAGGAAGAAGATTGCGACACCTGCAATCGTAAAGCCTCTGTAAAGCTGACAGAAGAAACTGGTAACGGTTTCTACTGCGAAGACTGTTTGGAAAAGGCAGTCGAAAAACAGAAGTAATCATCAACAAAATACGGGAAGTAACATCCATGATTGGTGTAAACGAAAGTAAAGGCTCGATCCAGGTTCAGAGCGCGTTTTCCATCGTCAAACACATGTTGTCCGATCCAGAAGAATTTGACCGGGAGTTCCGCACAGCACCAACCGAACAGTACGACACCAGCTTTCTCGATTACCCCGTCCCTGATTTCCAGATCAGCGAGGACGAGTTCGCCAGCATCATGCGCGGCGAGCGCCAAGAGGTTCAGGAACCTGCCCCAATTTTCATGGGCTTATCTGAACCACGCATCATCGCAGTAGAAAAACGACCAGAAATCGAGTGCAATGATTACCGGACTCGAGTGGTCGATAGTAAAGGTCGGGTTTCGGTGGGGCTTCATTACCGCCACAACCAGACCTGGAGTATGGTCGACTCCCTCATCACCTACTTCGACATTCTCGACAAGATGCCGGGCGAAGAGTTCGTTGAAGAAAAGCGTTGTGATTTTTACAAACTCATGCTCAGTAAGGCGACTGAGTTGTTCATCCTCGAAGACCTGGGTTTTATCCTGGCTCTCAAAAAGGCTGAGTACCGGGCTAACTGGCTAGTTCAGTCCCACGAAGAAGAAAACGAAGCAGACGACATGGCAGTAGTACTGCCGAGCGGTAAACGAATCATTTTTGACGATTTCTAAGGACGCATCCATGAGTGCTTTCAATATTGCAGGCTTCTCTCTGGCGCAACAACTGGTTGGCGAAGCTGTCGATCCGACTGTGTTGTCCAAACCTGGTGTCATCGTGGTGCAAGACATTAACACCGAAAAGTTTGCAGTCTCTGACACGCCGGACCTGTTCGGCTCGTTGAGTCTGCTGGCTCAAGGTTTGAACTTCAACAAGGTCTTTGAGAACCTCTATCACAAAGCCACTGCCGAGAATGTCCGCATTTTCTATCGGCAGATTCCAACACTCGGCCAAGCCTCGGAGTTTGAACTCACCCGAGCGCATTGCCGTTTGGCGCTGATGGGTGAACTCGCTCCTCCTGGTCAGGACGAGGCTGCCTACACGAAGATGAAGCAGTTGTCTGAACGCAACACAAAGTACTTCGAGTACCTGTGTCAGAAAATTCCTTCGCTGCGTGAGCGCATGGAGAAGTTCAATGTCCGCTAATCAAACGGATATCCTGGTCTTTCCTCGAAACCTGGACAGTGGCCGGCTGAAATCTGAGGAGGGTACGCTTGGCGTGTTCTCCAAAGAACAACAGTCGGTCATCTTGAAGTTCTTGGAGTTCTTCAAAGGGAAGACTTACATTCCCGAGACTGTACTCCACCGCTGGCTAGAAGAGCTTCAAGAAGCGCTCCCGTCTGCCGATCGTCGTGGTCTCCGCCGCATTGCCGGCGAAGGCCTTGGCTATCGCGGATGGCGCCCTTTGCTGAATCGTCGCTGTACGCTTGAAATGCATCAAACTCGTCGCCGTAAGCTGCAGAAAGCAGCACAACGCTAAATGCCGGGCGGAGATCCGCCCGGCTTCTTATCCCATTCTGGAGATTACAATGAACTATCTGTCGACCGCTGAACAACAAGTTTATAAAGCCTTTACCAACTGGACACCGCGCCCTTTCAGCAAAGCCGATGAACTGGTCGCCGATATCGTTCAGGCTAACGAAGATTTTGTCAACGTTGCCGTCGTTGGCTCACCTTTCAAGAAGGAAGAAATCGAAAAGCTGGGCGTTCGTCGCGCTCAACTGGTTGCTCGAATCGCTATCGTGTTCGGCTATTCGGAAGAGCGGAACAAGTTGGCGCTCGCCGCACTGACCGAAGCCCACGCCGTTCGTCGCCTGCTGGACATGTATCCGAACGTTCGGGTAAACCGTCTGGCTGCCGAAAAACCAACCAAGGGCCAGTTGGCCTTTGCTCTGGCCGGTCGTCCAGAGACCGAACTTCTGGGCGCCAAGGCCTGGTTCGGCGATATCGTGAAGGCACTGAAGCAAATCCACAAACTGCCAGACTATTACCTGGTCTACAGCGGTGTGGGTCCGACCAAAGCCATCATCCATCGCGCAGCTATCGAAACCAAGAACCCGCTGCTTTACGGCATGGCGGTTCCGGCCGCTGCGCAGAAAGCGATCATTGCGCTGTTCAATGTTCGTGAACTGCGCCATCTGCGCACCATCCTGGAGTGGGATCTGCATCTGGACGAAACCTTCAACGGTGGTGAAACCGTGGCCATTGCCAGTCGCACACTGGAAGGCTTCCTGCAAAACCACCGTCTGCTAGATTTCGATCACTGCGGACACAAGGCCACCTTCTTCACGAAGCTGTAAGCCATGAAATACATCCTGCTTAGCATTATCCAGACCCTGTCTTCAGAAGGTAGTTCCACTTCTCAAGAGCATATGGTTCTGGACAGCCCAATGGCCTGCAAGCAAATGCAGCAGATCATGATTCCAACCCCAACGTCCTCGACGGACACAACCGTTATCAAAGTATCGAAGTCCTCGGTTTCCGGACAAAACTTTGAAACGACTCACACTTTAATTTGCTCTCCTCAGGGCTAAGGATTTACATGTACGCTATTGGCGAAATCAAACAAGGCGGTCTCTTTGCAGTTGCAGGGGCCATGCACCGGGCGGTCAAGGATTTCAACTTCTACGTGGAGTATGAAAACTTCATGTCCGGTCGCAGCACCGTGGAGAAGGAAGAAGTTCTGGCCTTCATGGATGCACTCGGCACTCCTGTTGCACAGACCCCCGAAGCTGAGGCCGAATACCTCGCGCTGAGCCACAAAGAACAGCAGGCGATCGACTTCCAATTCACCGGCGACGCAATGCCTTCGCAAGCCGGTCTGGAATTCCTCCGTCAGCGCTTCCCAAACATCGCCGACCTCACCGACCATTATTCGCTGGTCACTCTGTCGGCAAACCTGAACTTCGAAACCAGCCTCGGTCAGGTGCACGAGATCCTGGAAACTCTGGGCCAGCGTTCTGAAGAGCCGGGTGTCCGTGGCGCTCTGGCCGAACTGGTCGTGGCAATCAACATCCCGAAAGCCAAGGCCGAGCAAGAACGCATCATCGCTGAACACGGCTACGCCATCTCGCCGGTCTATGCCGACAGCGAGCAAGGCATGAACCGTGTGTACACCATTTCCGGTCGTACCAAGTTCGGCTTCGAACTGTTCTGCGTTCAAGGCCATGCTGATCTGGACCTGTTGTGCAGTCTGCTGAGTTGTGTCATTGCGCTCCATGAAGAAGGCACTCCGATTCTGGAAGTCAACGGCAAGATCGCCACCATGGCCGACGGCACTGCAATGCAGTATCAGGTCATCGAAGCCGATCCGGTTGCTGCTCAGGTTCTCGGTCACTTCGGTGATTTCCAACCGGGCGATCGCCTGATTCAAGTTGTCTTCGCCGACAACAAGAACCTGCTGCCGCATGAAGAAGGCTACAACGTCGAGCACTTCAAGCAGCCTCTGTTTCCGCTGGCCGCCGCGCCGACGGCTGCGGAACTGGCTGAAGCGTTCGAAGCCAGCGATGCTGAACTCGTTCTGTCGACCAAGAACGTTGATGCCGCTGATGTTGTAATGCCGATTGGTTTCGAAACTGGCGAGGAGAAGAAAGATGTCTGAAGAAAAAAGCAAATACCCGATCGCCGACATGGGCGAAAACTTCCAGCCTGATGCGATGGAAGACTGGGATCGCCGGGTGGCTTCCGGTGAGTTCGACAACTTGTCCATGGAGCAGATCCGTGCCAAGTACGTCCAGGAAGAAGCGGACTTCGTCGAACAGCAAGAGGAAGCCGAGATGTACGAAGAACTGAACCGTCGCGAAGAACGCGAAGCGGATCAGGACGACTAACCACAACCTACCAGCAGGTGCCTTCGGGCACCTGCTTTTATTTTTCTTTTCATTTTAAGGATAGGTTTTAATGAAGTTTTTCAATCAAGAACAGCTGAACGAATTTTTGCGCAATGCTCCTCGCGACAATAGCCAGACCATCCGTTACTTCATCACTGCTGCCGTACTGGACGCTACTCTGAAGAATAGTTTTCCAAACGGTGTAAAACTGATCCCTCGTCGCGAAGATCGGAAATGCCTCACGGCCAATGGCTTCGGCGCTCTGGTGGCACCTAAAGAAGATCGGCACAGCGCCGCTCCGTCTATCGGTGTTCACGTAAATGAGACTGATGTTGAAGGTGAACTCACCATTATTGATCACAACAAGCGCCGTGAAGGCGCCATCCAGGTTTGGTGTGAGCCATCGCCACAGCCTGAAGAAGAAATCGCCCACCGAAGTCGAAATGGCTCCGATTACTTCTTACTCGAGGGCGACCGCATTGTCTTTGCTTCGGCCCTCATGGACCTGGAAGAGATGTTTGCCACCTACGATTTCTCTTTAGTGCAAGAAATCAAAGGAAGCAAAAAGCTTGAGCCTGGAACCATGTACTTCACGCATTCAGGGCAGCGTGAAGATATCCAACCGTGGTCTCTCGGGAAGGCTGTAAAACTTCGTCATCAGCTGTCTGAGCCGACTATTAGCGATAAGGGTGAGATGGTCGACTGCTACTGTTTCGTGGTGGATGATTGCCTTCAGGTGCGTCAGGAATGGTATCACAGTTCCAATCTGTTCACTCAGCCAGAGTTGGTGCAGATGGCGACGGAAGTAAGGAACTCCAGCCCTCACCGCCCTCAGCACCTGTACTCGGATTACCTTCAAGGCATTGTCGACGCCATGAAGTATCAGTTCGTTGACAAAAACTAATTTGGAGCCTTTAGCATGTCGAATATTGTTAAGCATCCTGTAAGTGTTGAAAACAATGATGGCGAGTTCCTCCAGGCTCTTCAAGAATTTCGGGATATGGTTTCCCGAAAGGTTGATGGTGGGTGTCTTGTATCGGAGTTGTATAGCGCTTTTGTTCGCGATCTCCATATCGACCGGAATCTGGAAGCATTCCGCCGAGCGGCGCGATTCACCGAACTGGAAACCATCGACAACGGCGTTTGGAAGTTTACCGTCACTTCTAACTTCGCTGAGTATGAGGGGGATTTCATTCGCATAGAGCGCATCATCCCTTCGGCTGAAGACAAAACTCTCGAATACAGCCGTGCGGCTGATCTCCATTTCAGCCTCAGCCTGCAAGAGATGTTCAGTAGCCCGGACTTGATGTCTGGTCCTACATCGTTCTTGGTCCAACCGATGGTCAGCATCTTACTCACGCGTAAGCCGCGTGTCATTATCAAATCCACCCGGGACACATTCCTTGAAGCGGTTTTCAAGGAAGATGACCAACACCATGTCAAAGTGACAATTGGCGGCTGGTTCGAAACGCGCCTGGGGTTACCTGAGAGCATTCACTGATGAAACTACGCCACTACCACCTCATCCGTGTTTCGGATGGGGAGGTGTTGGGAGGATCGGGTAGTCAACCGGTTCCGATCGGCACCGAAGAAGAGTACAAGGCAGACGCCCCATGTCTGACGGGTCCTGGTCCAGCAAGGGCGATCGCCTCTCTTGAGCAATTGCTTTTGAGCACCGTAGCTCGTGCACGGTCCGACGGTAAGCGTTACATGTTGGAGTTATCCGACGGTGATGCCGATCCGTTTGAACACGGGGTCTTTTCCGGTCTGTGTCGCAACTTGATTGAAGCCTCCGTTGAACTGGAGCCCGGATTTCTCGAAGCGAACAAATACGACTACTGCCTGTACATCGGTCATGCGCCTGTAAAAAGAACCCTTCACTAAGACCTTAGGAGGTCTGTCATGTTGAAAGCAATCGGTTTCGTCGTTGTTGTCATTCTCGTGGCTCGTGGTCTGGCAGCCATCATCAACGATTACAAGAAATCCAAAGGAGGGAAAGGGTAATGGGTTGGTTGTCGAAGCCGGGATGGTTCACCCGCTGGATGAACCAGCGGGCCTTTAATCTCGAGCTGCAGAAAAAAGAACTTGCTGCCCGAGAGCGAGAAGCGATGGTCGCTATGGATATCTATCGGGCCGGCGCTTATCTCTGTGGTGGGTTGCCAGATGATGGGTACATCTTCGTTACCGCGACTAAGGATGGCGTTACGGAACAGGGCCTTCTGACTAACTGCGGGAGGTCCAGCTATGACGTCATGTTCTTGACCGAAGATGGCACCATGGTCATGCGTCCGTTTCTGCTGCTGGACTCTTACGAATTTCATCTACACGCTCGTTTCCGATACAAATCCGACAAGGAGATCGATAAGGACGATCTCCACGACTACGAGGTGCTCGCTAAAGACATTGTGGAGCGCAATCCAAAGTTCATCCCCCAGTTGTTTGCAACGTACAATGACGAGCCGCTGGAAGTCATGCCCCACTTTAAGCGGGATGGCGATTATCATGACGATGTTCGCATGTCTGCTGACAAATTGTTTTTGCTGGGGTATAACGCAAAACTGCTCCTGACGTTCGCTGAACTTAAGAAGCTGTCGTCGGCTATACGCCGTGACGAAATGCAGTACGTTGAGCGCTGGTTCAACAATGGTGCGATTTTGCGTAACCCTATCGAAGTCGGCAATTACATCAAACTCGGCAACGAGCTGGTGGGCGAGGCTGATCGCGAAACGGAATGGTTGGTCATCGAAACTTTTGACCCTCCACTCATGCGGGATCAACATCTGGTTAACATCTTGGCCTACAATCTTGAAGACAAGTGTTTCCAGGGATTGCTGTCGTACAACTTCCACATAACGGGCTGTGTCGTCGATAGAGCAAGTTTATTTACTGGAGAGCACGATTAATGGCCCAAGCAAGAGAACTCTTGATTGTCGCCAAATGTCAGGCCGACCTTGACAGATATCTGAAGCTGTTCCAGATAACAGACGTCCAAGACGTCACTGACTGTATCGATATCCGACAATACCCGCATCTGACGCGAAGCGGCATCGGCGAAGTCTTGGGCGCCTCAATGCCTGCGACAACCCATCAACGGATCTGTGTCGTTCTTCCAAAGCTGGAAGACGAAACCGATGATGAGTGGGAAATGCGTGCTAAGCGCCATTGTGTGCTGAGCATTCTTTCTTCAGCCTATCGCGACAACTTCTACATTCAACAAACCGGTGAGTTCTAAGGGAGGGGTAGATGTCATTCGAAATGATTGAACTTGTGGACTATCTTGAAGAAGCCGACTTCGTTGAGAAGTTCAGTGCGGGCGACACTGGTGAACCGGTTACGGAGGAGTACGCTCTTCGTTTGCTGAGCGCTACCGCAAAGTTCTATCTTGAAAACAAGATCGTTCAGGCCGCGCTTCTCGAAGTCGAAAAGTTCCAACAAAAACAGGATCTGGTTGGACATGAACCTTTCCCGGAGCCTTGGAAAAAATCTGTCGTCATTTGCGGGCGAATTGAACGCTTCTTGTATCCTGGCACAAAGATGTTGCCGTGGATGTACAGCACAGCCCATACGGCAATGGAAAAGAAGGTAATCGTCCTGCAACTTAAGGACTATGGTCCCATCGCCAAGTGTAGCTTTGCGCCATCTCGTGATGGTGTGCCGATGGATCCAAAGTTTGTTGCGGAGCGTGAGCTTCGGGTAAAGCTGAATTTTGAATCGCTTCAGGGCATTATGTATCAACGCAACAGCCATGTCGTCAGACGTCTGGCTGAAAGCTAGAAAGAAAACATAGGGCTCGGCATCGCGCCGGGCTTTATGCCCCCCTATTGGTCCAGGTGAATAAAATGATTGAGATCATGACTCTTCCTCCACAGGAAGCGCCAAAGCAACTCACTGCTCGTCAGGTTTGTGAAAGCCTTGGCGAACATTACGAAGCATTCCTCGCAGCAAACAACATCAAGGGCTGGGTCATTGACGATCACGTTCTTGACAATAGCCACATCTCTGACGTGCTCTTCAGGATTAGCGCCACTACAGGGCTTTACGTCGGTCGTCTGAGTAACGAGGGAGGTCACCTCAGAAAACTAGCCAAGGAAGCAGGCAACGATGCTCCTTTGCATTTCTGGCTAAACTGTGCCGCAAGAGCGCTTGGCTATCGAAGCTATCATTTAGCCCACTGCTGTCGCCGTGAAAACGGCTTCGTTGAAAACCTTTGGCCAGAAGGCGCATTGATGAACCCGGATGATTTCGGGGAAGAGCTGCCAAAGGAAAGAGAGCACCGCAGAATCGTTCAGGCAATGAACAAGAACTATCGCGCCAACAGGTTGCGTGATCGTCAATACAACCAACTCAGGAGAGCTTTAGAAGCAGCGAGCAAAGAAGGCTCGCGTGTGGCTAACCATCGCTGGAAAGAATTGAAAGAGTCGAAGAAGAAAGAGCTTAAGAAGCAACGAGGCATTCCGGTACAATACCGGATCAGTTAAGTTCAGATAGGGTCCAGCGCAGGCTGGGCCTTACGCCTTTCTTTCTTTTTTGTTAACTTTACACCATGCCCTTTATCTTATGTTCCACCAACAAAACTTCTTGGGAAAGGGGAAGAGGGGGTGGATTTCGAGGTACGAGAAATCCGGGGGTGATAGGGATAGGGTAAGACGCAATCCGAAGATGCGAGTGTAACGATGCTGATGAGGATTATCTAATGCGACGAAGTCGCATAGGGAAGTTATTTTTTACAGTGTGGTCGAATGATATTCCTTAAATCGGACTGGGCCTAAATACCCAGTCCTGTATGTCGCAATAGATCCAAAGATAAAGAGCAATAAGGAAGGGAGGCTGAAGGCCTCCCGTCTATAACGATGACCAATTAGATGTAAACTCCACAGGTAATCCTCACATGAAAGCTTATTCTGCATTCCTGAATTCCGTAGGTCAGTCCCGTAACCAAGCTTCGATGGAAGCAGGTAAACCGAAAGATCGTGACGACAGCAATACCTTTGACTCTGCTCAAGACGATGACAAAGGTCTGCGTCTGGCTAGCGAGCCGGGTTACCGCGAAGTGAATAACGTCATGATCGAACTGAACACTCCTCTGGATCAGTATCAGGACTCGATCACCTTCGTGACTGAATCGTTGCGTAAAGAAGGTTGGAAAGTGCGCCTGCGCTGCAAAGGCGAAGAGATCAGCGTTGAGAGTTTCAGCGATGGCATCATGCCTGGCGGCATCTCCCTCAATGGTGCCAACGAAGTCAACAACGTGATGAACGGTGTCTACGTCCCTGACTTTAAGGATGAAGACCTGTACCGCGCTGTTAGCGTCATCCGTCCTGAGGACACCGCTCCTGATAGCAAAGAGGGCGTATTGTTCTTGGTTGATGGTAATGGTGATATTAAAGATTACTTGGCAGGCGAAGGTTATAAGGTCGCAACCGATGCTGATACCCTGCAGGCCTTGTTGACGGCATAAAGACCGATGCGGTTGCCCGCATCGATCCAAGCCTGAAATAGTCACACATTACTAAGGTGTACAGTTACATCCTTGGCTTACCGCCCATGGATAGCTTCATGACCTTACGGTACTTGTCCGGATCCATCAGGATCGCGAGCTTCGCCCACTTGACGTCAACGAATTCGTTGTACATCGTGTTGGCATCTGCGTAGCCGTCGATAATCTCGCGGACTCGACCAAGCGTGGCACCGCCACGAATGAAGCCTTCATCCAAGTCGATAATCAAGGTATTGTAAACGTGCGCTTTAACGGCAAGCACAACCATCTCACCGAAGTCCCGGTAGTACGGTTGTTTGATGTCGTTGAAGTTGGGCTCGTGACTGACCGTACAACGCAGCGCTGCGTCACCCATCACCTGGTTCGAGTCGTTGACAAGAACGGTGTTGTGGTTTAGCAACTGAACGTAGGCAGTCCCCATCATTGCAACGCCATTCGTGGCGCGGATGATGTTCCTGACATCTTTCAAGATGCCGGAGTTACGAGAGTCAAATCCCGTAGCGGTAGAGCCCGCCAACCCTTGAGTCAATCCGTAGATCAGCTCATGAACTGTGCTGATTTTACGATTCCCCAATGCATGAGGAGGGAACCGATAGATAATGTTCCAAGTGTCGACGTACTCACGATCGGCATCGCGCATCGGCAACAAGATTTCCGTACCGCCGACCAAGTTGCAGTCAATGGCGACACGACCATCGATGACGAGTTCCCGAATCTTTTCATCGAGGCTGATCGAGTCAACGTTGTCGAAGTAACGGTCTTGACGCGTCGGATCGTAACGTTTTGCAGTAAAAGCTTGTTGTAAAATCTCGCGAGGGATTTCCCTCATTACACGTTGGATAGCTACGCTGATAGGCGTCATGTCACGTACGCTCCTGACAAACAATCTATATTCATATCAGCAAAGAAAAGGAACACAAACCAATGACCTCCGGCCAATTGATTCAGTCGAAAACTCGCAGTGTGACCTTCTACGCCTGTGGCGGTCCTGGCGCCAATTTGCTGCGCACTCATCGCGAAGATCATCCTCTGGCTAACGCCTCGGCGATTGCTGATGAGAAGTACTGCTTCATCGACACCAGTATTGCCAACCTGGCTGGCGTCACTCTGGAAGACACTTACGTTCTGGAAGGTCTCGACGGCTCGGGTTCCGATCGCCCTCGTAACGCCAAAGCGATCAAGGAAGCCATGCCGGCCATCCTGAACAAGTTCAAGCCAGGCGACATCAACATCGTTCTGTTCAGCGCCGCTGGCGGTACCGGTTCGACTGCAGGTCCAATCCTGATCGAAGAACTGCTGAAGGCCGGTAAGAAAGTGTTCGCAATCATCAGCGGTGCTCACGGCACCCTGAAGGCAACTGCAAACACCATCGCTACCCTGACCGGTCTGGAAGGCACCGTCAAACGTGTCAACCGTCCGGTGGTCATGTCGTATCGCGAAAACGATCCGACCAAGAACAATGCCGCCAACAACGTCGTTGCTCTGATGACCATGTCGGCCCTGTCTCTGCTGTGCTCCGGCAAGAACATCCAGCTGGACGGCGCAGATATCGGCAACCTGGTCGACTATCCTGCTGTGACTCACTTCCCGGCTTCTCTGGCCATGCTCGACGTGTACGTCAACGAAGATCAACTGATCAACGAAGCCACCAGCGCTATCGCTCACCTCGCTCTGCTGAAGAACGAAGATGCGGTAATGCCGGCGATCAACCCAGCCTACGGCAAGTATGGCTACCTGCCAGCAGAAGCTGCTGAACGTTACAAAGAGTCTTTCCACTATGTGGTCAGCAACTCTCGCCTGAAAGGCGTCCTGGAAAAGCTGCTCCAGCGTCGTGAAGAGCTCGAGTCAGCTCAAGCCGTGATTGAGCGCCAAACCAGCCTGTCGACGCCGAACGTGAAGATCGACGAAGACACCGGCCTGGTGTTCTAATCACACCGTGACATAGCGAGGCGGGAAACCGCCTCGTTTATGCCGTCCTATAACTGAAAGGCAATAGAAAATGGAAGCAACGTTACTGTTCAAATGTGATCGCTGCAACAACGTCGACCACATGAAAGCCACCGGTCCATCCGGCACCGGTCAGATGCTCTGCCATCGCTGCCAGCATGGCGAGTGGCACGATCAATTCCCAGAAGAACAATACGACTCGTCGTTGCACGACGTGTTCAATGCACCAGCAGGTGCGTCGGCATCGCCATCGTTCCTCGGCGGTCCAGCCTTCCAGGTCGATTAGAACAAAAAGGACTTTGGGGGATTAGGGGGCTTAAACGCCCCCTACTGCTAAATCTTTCTTTTTGATGTGGTAGTGAGGGTCATTACGTTAAAGTTTGTCAGATAGCTTTGTAGACCCATTCAGATAGTATCTTATCACAGTAAGGCCAAATACTGTGGTAATTAACCGAGAGCATTTACATGAAAGCTACTCTGATTGATGTAAATCCAATTCTGGAACGACTCAGCAAACGTGAAGGAGTTGGCTTCAATGCTCCAGTGATGGAGAGCTGGGTTGCGCGCACTTACGGAAGGCGTTGGGATGTCCAGTGTGTTAGCAGTCGATTGCTTCACGACTTCGGTGCCTCTAAGGGCGGATCGTTCGAACAGCTCTCGTTCGCCAAGTCGATGGACACCCTGGGTTACGACCTGATCGGTGCTTTGCCCGCTCCGGGTGAGTTCAAGATGCCATTGAACGGCGGTAAGAGTCCGACGTTTTTGGTGCATTTGTCGGATGAAGGGTTTTTAGTGATCGGAGATCCAAATGAAGTTAACCGCCATCGGAGAGACCCGAGTAATTGATTTCAGCGAGGTAGTTCGCTGGACCATCAAGAACATCCAGCGGAATCTTCCCGATCTACGAGTCAATGAAGATGCGGTTGAAGCGACGGTCGCTGATATTGTGGACCGTACGCTCACGATCCAGATGAAGTGGACAAAGGTCATGCGGTACGAGCCAGAAGAAGATTACATGGTGCGGATGGGTGCTCGTGCGCATCCAGAAGGCTGGCTCTTTATCCAAGACGTTATCGAAGAGACACTTGCGTTCCTACAGACGTTTCTTACATTACCGACGTGGAACATCGTGTCAATGCGCATCTCCGGTAGCTTTGCCCACATTGAACTATGTGAAGATTTCCGAATAAAAGACTGGATGGAAAAACATGCTAAGGAATATGGAGTTCATAACGCAAACAAACGGTGGTAAACGGTTTGCTACGCTTGACATTGAAAGTCAAGTGAAAGAAATGAAGAAGTTCCTGACCAGCCGCTGGGATGATCCATTTCGTCCTCGGCAGTTAGCTTACAAGATGATCAAAGAAATCATCAACCACATCGTCCGTCAATCCAATGAATCTCTCCTAACCATTGCAAAGAGGTACTCTAAAGACTCAGCCGAATACTACTCCCTGCTGCCTTATGTAGCCCGGTTTGACCACGACTTCCGAAGCGCATTGCATGAACTCGCTGGCGACGATAACGTGATCGGTAACGTTGAGTTCTCCGAAGACAGCGCACTCATGGTTGTTGAAATATTTTCGTTGGAAACCAATCATGGACAAACCAGATTCGACCACTACATTGACGGTCTGCGAGACGAAGGAGTCTACATCCACCGAGATGTCGAAAAGCTCCTCCAAGAGTGGAAGTCCACAGACCAAAGATTTCATTTTCGACATCAGGGCACTGGACTTAGGAACCTTAGCCGACAAGCTGCTGATCTCCCCGGATCTCTTGCTGAAAGCAACATTGAACTACCTTCTCTTTGACGATTGCACCGATTGGCAAAGAATGGGCGAGAAGTTCTCCCAGGATCCGGCTGAAATGATTCCGCTAAGCTACCATCTGGATCAGTGGTGGATGGAGAAAGCAGAAATGATGAATGATCTGTTCGCAGACCTCATCGCAGCTCGGCCGTTTAAATGGAAGCGGGTATTCGTGTGCGAAGATGAGTTCGCCAAGATTGTAGTCACATCACTCGAGAAAGATCCATGGCCCTAAAGACCTTCTTAATTGATCTGGTCGAAGCAAGACTCCCCCAAGAGTTCGGTTTCCCGGATCTGGGGGTCGACGGGGAAGTCTTGTTCAACATGATGGTTAAGGCATCCATTTGGGAAGAGGACATCATCTTCGACCTACGCTCATGGCTGTGTGATCAGAATTACTTCAGCCAAGGCGATCAGATCCTCGACCAGTTCTGGACGTTCCGGATTTTCATCTGGGACGTCATCAAGCATCAGAACAAAGGCATGCCGATTAACTTTGGCAAGCTGGATTCAACTCAGATACTGGACAATCAGTTCGGCATCATCAACATCAAACTACCGGAGTAGCCTCAATGGCAAGAGCACCAGCGCCTGAGAGGAAATCGGTTATCCTCGACGTCAGGAGCGATATCGCAGAATCAATAATCCGTCTGGGAGACTATCTTCCGCCAACGGAACGACACCACTTCATCTCTTCTTCTGTAAGCATCATGCTGGCAGGTGTCATGCTTGATGATAACAACAGCACTGCGTTAGATGCCATGGATCGACTGGTGTCTGACACAGGGCTGGCTCAGCCATCTCAGTCCGCAGGGCTGCTTGGCGAAATGCTTGTACTTAACAACGTATTCCGCAGTAGTTATAAGCATCACGACGGTATTCTGGACGAACTTGAGCAGCTAATGCCCAACGACCCCCGCTGCAATATCGAGGAAGTTTTCAACGTGGAGTTCTCTCCCGATGGGAATTTTCTGAGGATACGTTAGTGCCAGCATACATCATCGACATAGACCTTCCGGCGATCAGCGACCTTGAGTTGGTCGCTGATCGTCTTATGCACCTGCAGGAATATGAGGAAGAAACTCGAGAGGTTGCGATGACCGATGTTACAGACGCTTTGTTGCATTATTGGTTGCTCGCAGACTTTGACAGACTGAACCTCTTGCTTGACGACATCAGGGCCGACCGGCCAGGATTCAGGGATCATGAGATCTTTGAAGCTTTTGAACGTCTGGCCAATCCCTTGAAAGCAGGATACCGCCAACTTAACAGTAGCTCTAAAGCCATTCAGCGCGAACTGCTTGAGGTCGATGAAATCATCACCTACGAAGTGAAAGTTGACAAGAACTTTAGAACTATTGGGTTCTCTATTTATTGAGGAGCTGTCATGGAGTCAGCGCAGAACAAGTTCATTTTCGATACGCCCAAAGATGGTGGACTTAATCTTGAAATGCTCCAAAAGACTATTGCCTTCTTCGCCACAGAGCTGAACGATCAAAACCAATTCCTCAGCGACTATCAGTATACGTTTTTGAGGGAGTCCTTCGGTGCTAATTCAAAGGCCATTGAGGACGTCTGCAACAAAGCCCTGGACATTTTGGAATATAGTGGCGTCATGAGAGAATTGATCGTGCCCGGTCAAATCCTTAATGATGTAAGCTGCGATCTGAACGAAGACTGCGGTAGAATAATCTTGGAGTGGTTATGAACGCATTAGCCAAGGTAGATAAAGATACGGTGTTCCTGATCGAAGAGAACGCCTTCAACCGATTCAAGACCAAGGAAGAAATGATGGGTCATCTCGCCATCCTACGTGGCATGGCTGAACAGATCACCGAGAGCGTACCCGTCAGTCTGGAGATTGCCATCTGGCCATCGACCGACCTGTTCCTTATGGGACACCCTGCGAAGTCCCCTGTTAGAACCTTGTACTCTGTACTTTCAGAAGTCCTCGCTTCTTCAGGATTCTCGATAGGGGTGCTCATGACCCTTGAGGTTGAGAACCATGAACCATACGACACCACCGCCATCAGGGTGGAAGGCCGCTACAGAATCTTTACCGTCCACTAATGTCCATGTAGAGCGCTTCCTCTTTGATATCACGAAGGAGGTCAGCGCATTCGTGGACAACTCTGACTATGGGGTAGAGGACTTAACTTACGATGTTCCGCGAATCGTAGCTTACTTCCAATTCGCCACAACCGACGTCGAGCTGTTAGCGGAGTATTTCTGGACAAAGTACATTGCCGGTACGCCGAAGGATTCGATCATTCTTGCGTCACAGGCCGATAAGCAATTGTACCCGGATATGAACGAACAGTTTGAATCACAAGGAATTGTGAAAGCCGACATTGTCGGCATAGACGTCGATTATACGGAGCATTCAACTAAAGGCCTTATCGAATGTTTTGTATTTGTCAGAGCCAAAGTTCGGAGTAAACCAGATGGTCTACCAGCGGGTAGTGGGCTTTTGCCCCGACTTAGTCACAAGGATCGATGAGCTCGTAGCCGAGAAATTCGAATACGAGTATTTTGATGATCCGATCAGTGATGCCAGAGCTGAGATGATTCGTGAGATGGACAGCTACTGGTACCGCCGGCAGCTTTTCGAGGCCTTTGGTGGCATCAATCACGTTGCTCTGCTCCGCAATGAATTGCAAGAGCTTGCTAAGGTCGTTGAGGGCCACGAGCTCCTTGAGGCATGTTGTCTCATGTATCGTCCATTCATCCTGCACTTGTCGGATGAAGGCTTCTTTGCAATTGACTGCATTGAAGCAAATAGCAGTAAACTGTCGGTTGCTCTTCAGGTTGAAGAGAATAATAAAAGGAAGTTTATTAAACCATCAGTTGAGAGCAGTCAATGAAACTTGATTCGAGCGCACTACAGGCGACGCTGACGTTTGAAACCTACGCCGGCGTCAAATACAACAACCTCAAGTTCCTCGCTATCCTCGACGCAGGGTCTGTGAGCGATCTGGGCCAAGATCCTTTTGGTCTGCATCTTCAGAACCTGCCGTACCTGCCCGACCCGAAACCCGAAGCTTACACCGATTATAGCTACGCCCTGTTCCGCGACGCCGAGGGAAAGAAAACCTACCTCGGCATTCCGTGGGTCCGTGAAGATTCGATTGTGAATAAGGGGCAGCCGGATTATCTGATGACGATCCTTGCCCCGACACCAGCTCAGCTGGACTCTCTTCGCTCCATGGCCATCGCCTCGGGCATCGAGAACTTTACGCTTAAAGCAATTTGAAGACGACATAAGGCCGGCCCGCAGGGGCTGGTTTTATGCCGCATTTTCTTTTTTCACTCGATGCACTAATGTTACATACGCCGAGCCCCATGGATGTAACGAAATGTCAAAGAGTGCGAATCCTTTCATCCGCGATCTGGACGATTACCAGCGCGATATCGATATCCTCCCCGGTGCAAAAGAACAGATTGCGAAGTATGTAAGCCTACGACTGAAGATTACGTTTGAAGAAGCCTACGAATGGCTTGAGAAAAAGCTGAAAGATCCGCAATGGAAAATTAAAGACCCAGCAATGGAACGTCTGCTTCGTAAAGGACCCGGCAATCGGGTCGAAGACGAAACGACCTTCCTGCAGTACATCGAAGAGATCATCGACAACAACTGGATTCTGTCGCCCGCACTGGTAGCGTATCAGCGTCCTGAAGTTGAGCTGTCTCCGATTGCTGAATGGCAAGAAGATAACATTGCTGCACGTAAGAAATCCAAGACCAACATGTTCGTCCTGAAACAGGCCGGTCAGTTGCTCAAGTCTGCTTTGGCGGACTATGACCAGAACGCACGGAAGATTCGGATCAACGCCGTATCTGGGCAGCATGGTTCTGAAGCTAACCCGTTGTATCAAGCTACCGGTCACTATAGCCTCACAGCTCTCTGCCGAGCTGCAGCGGGGTACGGTAACGGCACCGTTGAACGCTTCCTCACGGGATCTAAACATTATCACACGCCCGAGATAGCCAAGGCGAATCTTGTCGCGATTCTTACCATGGAAGATAAGAGTCGCTTTCAAGAGGCCATGGATTTCTACGAGCTGACATATCCTGAAGTAGACGACGTGCTGGCAATGGTTGAGCATTCGACCAGCCTGTATTGGAAGTCTCCAGAAGAGTCTGCCATCATCCGTGATTGCATCACCGGCATGACGCCACTGGAGCGAGCCATTGTTACCTACTCGGGTGACATGTTCCACTTGGCTAAGCACAACCCGGACATCATCCGTGAATTCATGGGTGAAATGATTGTCGACAATATCGATGGCATGGAAGATGTCGATACTGACGCTGAGCTGAAAACCATGAACTCCACAGATGTTGCGTACATCAACGCCCTGTGTGCTGACGTGATGATCGGTTCCGACCACAAGCGGGTAAAGGCAAACGACCCAGCTGGGTGGCAAGTCATCGGTAAGACAGCTCGTCGCTTTAAGGACGTGATGCAGCGATTCCAGTTGCTGATCTCGACCTTCTTCGTGCCTCGTCACCTGCCGCCGACTGTGGCTTCTCTGAAAGGCATTCAGCGCCGCGCTTGCCTGGCAGCAGATACCGACTCCTCCATCTTCACCTGCGAGTCGTGGGTTAAGTGGTATTCGGGCGACTTGAAACGCGGTCGCACACAAGACCGCATCTGGTACCTGACCACCTACATGGCGTGTCAATGCATTGCGCACTCTTTGGCAATGTTGTCGGCAAACGTCGGTGTGGAAAGAAAGAACATCTTCCGCTTGGCTATGAAGAACGAGTACGCATTCCCAGTGTTTGCACTCACGAACTTGGCCAAACACTACTTCTCGCTTATTTCTATGCGCGAAGGTAACGTGTACAAGAAGATGGACTTGGAGATCAAAGGCGTTGAGCTTCGTGGTTCCACTGTGCCAAAGGAAACTTTGGATGCAGCCAAGGACCTGATGCAATTCATCCTGAACACTGCAAATGCCGGTGAGAAGATGAACGCCAAGAAGATGCTCACTGAAATTGCTGAGCGTGAGATCGAAACGATTCGTTCGATTAAGCGCGGTGAGTACAAGTACCTGAAGTCTGCACAGATCAAGCCGAACAGCGACAAGATCATCCACTTCGAACTCTGGCAAGAAGTGTTTGGTCCAAAGTACGGCGAATCCGTGCTGCCACCTTTCCCGGTGGTGAAAGTAACAACCGAGCTGACCAACAAGACTCTGATGAAAGAGTGGTTGGAAGGCATCGAAGACAAAGAGTTGGCTGCACGCATGGTTGCTTGGCTGAACCGCACTGGTCGTGACAAGTTGCCTACCATGTATCTGCCTACTCAGGTTGTTCGAAATTCTGGCCTGCCAGTAGAGATTCAAGAAGCGGCAAACGTACGCAAGCTCGCTTACCAAATCAACTCCGGCTTCTACCGGATCCTTGAGTCCACAGGTTTGGCTATCGTCGACCGCAATCACCACCGTCTGGTGTTTGACTTCTTGAGGATGGCGGCATGATTGGCTGGACAAAACCATTAGAAAATCAAAAGGAGGCGTGATAATGATCCGCAGTATCAATGAACCGTTTGATGCACTCGAACTGACATTCCCGAATGGGAGTGTGGAAATGTGGAAGAACAGCGCTGAAACCTACGAGCAGTATTACGAGCGCGTGGCTTACGAACTGAAGACATCCGGCAGTTTCAAAGCTGCCGAGATCTGCAAGGTCCAGATCCTGGTCGGCGCAAGCGCAACCGTTTACGAAGTGACGGACCCAGATCTTCATCGCGTTATCTGGGAACTTCGCGACCTTTCGATTGCTGCCGATAAGTTCAAAGCGGTCATTACTTTCGAAACGGCCGTTGGCGAAGAAGGTAGTGAGAAGAAGCCAATCTTCATCGAGGTTTATCTCGTTGCCGATACCCCGGCCGCTGCAATGCGCAAAGCAGCCGATTATCTCGAAACGCGTCCAGGCACTGTGGTGAAGAATGTAGTTATCCAGCCGATCTATCCGCTGGATAGTAACGCTACCCAGACCTACAGTCTCGAAATGATCCAGACCCCTCAGGTGTTCACACCACCAGCTTAAAAGAAGCATTGCGGCATACAGGCAGGGCGCAAGCCCTGCCTGTCACCTATGTCGGCATGCGTTCAAAAACGTACTTGTTCAGACGACCTTCGAGGAATACGGAAGCTGCGGTCGGAAGTCCATTGGACATGACCTTATCTTCTTTATTCACGATAGCCATGCGCCTGATCACAGTCAGCTCGTGGAGCATCTTGTCGTAACCTGCCCGCTTACCCACCTCAAGCATTACCGAGGCTGCATCGACCTTGTGGGAGATCAGAGCCCACAATACCTGAGCAGTTGGTGAAGTCAGCGGCAGGGTAACGCTGTCGAGGTAATTGTCTCCAAAGATGGCCGGAATCGTAGAGAGGATCTGGTTAGCCCCCATCTCTTTACCCAGCATTTTGTTCAACACATCCTCGGCTACCTCATCACCTACTTGGTTCGCGATATTCTGAGCAAACAGCAAATTGCTCTTAACGCCACACGGATTCCGGATATCCAGATACGCCATGATCTTGTTAAACAGCGCAACGTTCAGGTGGCTCTTCATCATCTGTGGTAGGACGTAGCCGGTAACGAACGCTTCCATGTTCTTTTCAGGGAAGGTCGCTTTAAACATTCGCCACTTGGCCGCAAGTAGAGGAATGTCGATAGCCACCACTGCCAGATCTGAAACGTCGATCTTTGCAGAGTTCATCACAGCTGGTTCAAAGATCGTAAGATCGGAGATAGGGTGGTTCACTACCCAGACTGGCTCCACGTCCCGCCAGTTAGTCCACAGGTCCATCATTTTGAACCGTGGGTTACGGGCGTACATGATGATCTCAGGACAGCCGTCGTAGAAGACGCTCTCCGTAAAGAGACGACCTTTGCTAAAGCTGGACGTCATCTTTAAGGTAGGGACCAACCGTAGACTCGCACCCTCGCAGCGCTCAAGGTACTTGACCATGTCCCCATCGAACTCAACGCCGAGGCTGTTGATGATCTTGAAGAGGAGGTGGGAGCTATCAACACGTCCGGGAAGCAAGGCACGTTCATGGACGTACTTCAGATAGTTCTCTTCCACGCGTTGCCGAAGGAGGACCATCTTGGCAAACTGGAAAGGGGAGTTGTCGAACCGGTTCTTCGGATTTAAGATGTTGTACATGGGTTGGAATCCCGGCCGTGTAAAAAGTTACTGAGGGTATCTACTATATGTAGACAAACGACCTGCCTTGTGCAGGTTGGGTCTTGGTGCCCTGCTGTTGAAGTTCATCTGATAGTGTTCGCCCAGGATTCGATCCTAAGAAATTCTGGCCCTACATTACTACCTTGATATTTAGCACGCCTTGTATTTAATCACATGGTAGCGGTATCAGTTGAGCAGCCAATGGCGTGAGCCACTGGGTACCCGGATGATGAGCTGGGGAACTTAAGCCCAAACGGATATGGCCGTATCCAGAGTGTTGGGAATTCCTGACGCGATAGGGAACCATTAAAGGCATTTCGCCACAATCGCAAACTGTGTACACACCAAGGAGTAAGCATGTCTGACGATAATCTGTTCAAAGACGGTAACAACGACCAATCTCACGCAGGTACCGAACAACGTCAAAACGAACGCACCACCCACGAATCTGCGCAACAACGCTACGAACAGCCAGCACCATCGGCCTGGACTCTGGCTGATCTGGGTAACGTCCAAGGTCGTCCAAGCCTTGGCGGTCTGACCGACGGCGCTCTGTCGCTGATGATCGAAACCTTCGAAGAAGCCAAGGACCGTGCAAGCGGCCGTGTTCCCGAAGAAATCAGCTCCAAGCGCTTCAAAGCTCTGCCGCTGGTTGGCCAGCGCATCGGTAGTCAGATGTCGGCTCTGCTGATCGCTCTGCCTGCGACCATCGCCAACAAGCTGTACGCAATCGTCTACATCGCTCTGATCGAACCGGCTGGCCCGATGGCTACCCGTTCTCTGTCCGACGGCCAAGGCACTTACGAAGCTCTGTACCTGCCGGAAGACCGCCTGACCGAGAAATACGTGAAGGCCATCCGTGACGAAGTGTCGGCCAACATCCCAGGCGCGCAAATCGTTATCGCCGGTCGTCAAGTGATCACCCAGGGCACCGTTGCTGCGCTGAACGAAAAAGAAGGCGTGGGCATCATCGAGCGCATCTTCGACAACGGCTTCGACGCAATCTGCGGCTACCGCCAGAACATGATCGATGCCATCACCGGTCAGCGTACCAGCGATCGTCGCATCAACCCGGACGCCGTCGGTCGCCGTGACCGTCTGGAAGCCAGCTTCGACTTCTCCGGTGCCCAGCCTCTGGACACCTCGGGTCTGCCGATCGCTTCCGACGCCGCAATGACCATCTGGTACTCGGCCGCCGACCAGGACGAAGAAGGTAACTACAACCGTATTCCTCTGGCCGAAGCGCGCATGTCGCTGAACCTGTTCCTGGATCAAAGCACCAAGCAAAACACCCTCGGCTTCGGCCGTCGTCGTGATCGCAACAAAGATGACCCGGCTCCGTTCCAAGCGGTGCTGACCATCAACAACGTGACCTCGCCGCAAGGTGTTCCGTTCTCCCTGGAACTGGCGCAGCTGACCATCGCAGCTACCGCAATCCTGTCGAACGACTACCGCTGGGCTGAAATCCTGCGTCCGCGCGCTACCATGCCTTCCGGCCTGAAGCCTGCGTACAACATCAAAGACCTCGTGCATTTCGCCGACGTCACCGATGAGCAGCGTGAAAAGATCCTGCAAGCCGTTACTCCGAACATCAGCGACGCCGACCTGTCGAACTACCTGGACCTGGTCGTTCAACCGCAAATCGCTTTCGCAATCGTGGCTCCAAGCTCCTGCGAGAAATCGTGGGTTCTGTCGATCTACGAGAAGATCGCAATGGCGAAGAACGATGCCGAGCGCCGTGCTCTGACCACCACCCTGTACGACAGCGCCGACGTCGTGACCGGCAAGCGCTTCCGTAAGGTTCTGCGCGAACTGGGCGGCGACGACAGCACTCCACCAGTTGTTCTGACCGGCAACCCGACTCTGGTCGGTACCTGGGTCGACTCCGACGGTCGCGAGCGCGCTCTGAGCGAAATTCAGAACGTGCCTGCGGTCCTGAGCCGTGTCGGCGCGAAAGGTCTGGAGCTGGTTGAAGACTTCCAGTTCACCATCCAGGACGATCGTCGTCCGGTTCCGGCCAACTTGGCGGACCGCTTCGGCATGTTGAACAAGTCCTTCGGTTCGATCCACGTTGTGACCACTGCAGAACAAGTCGGCCTGGTGCCGATCTACCTGCAAGCGCTGAACATCTCCCTGCAACAGGCCAACATGACCTGCGTACCGACTTCCCTGGAAGGTACTCAGACTCGTCGTCGTCCTGCTTCGGGCGGTTACGGCGGCCTGGCCACCAACGATATCGGCGCCACTCGCCGTCAAGGTTCCGGCTTGTCCGGCCTGAACACCCGTGGCAACGATCCGTTCGGCGGTCGCTACTTCTAAGTAGCAGCGGCATAGAGCAGCAGGCGGAGCAATCCGCCTGCTAGCTCACTTTTTCTTTTTATGTTGCTAGGGGGTTAAGCGAGAGTGGAAATAATCACCTATGACATCCATGAGCCAAGGCTTCGATACGAAAATCGCACGGGTATTTATCCGTCGATCGTAGACTTCGACGACCTCTATAAGACACTTGAAGTCAAGCCGATTCTGGCGAACGACATCGATCTGTCTACGGAACAAGGGCGAGATCTTTTCACCCGTCTGGTCTATAGCCGTCACGATGGCGATATGTTCAGTAACGTTCCGTCCTGCGCCTGCGGGTTTACGACTCGTGGTAGCCGTATCAACACACTCTGTAAAGAATGTGGACAACCGGTACTGCCGCTGACCGAAATGCCCATCCAGCCGATCATTTGGATCCGATGTCCTGACAAACTGCCAGGCTTCATGAACCTCATGATCTATCGTCACCTGAAACTCGAGTTTACAAAATCGGGCTTTAGCGCATTGGATTACATCATCGATCCAAGCTATCGGGCTCCCAAAGCCGACAGTGACGAAGAAGCCGTGGTTGTAAATATCCTCGGCAACAGCCGCAATCGAGGGCTGAAGTATTTCCATGACAATTTCGATGACGTCATGGACGCGCTCTGTGCAAGTCGGTTCTACATCAAGACCGCACAGTCGCTGATCGTCAAGAAGTATTTGGCGAAGTTCAGGCATCTGGTGTTCTGCAAATACCTGCCCTTCCCATCGAAGGTTGGGTTCATCATTGAGAACGTGGGCGAGCGTACGTTTGCCGACCCTCGGATGGCACCAGCAATCAGTGCTCTGATCTCGTTGTCCAACGCAGCTTTCGGCAAGAACCTCCCGCTGAAAGATCTGGAGAAGCGTGTCGGTCGTTCGATTGGTAAGCTTACCCAGTACTACATGGACAATGAAAGCAAGAACCTGTTCGACAAGTCCGGTATCTTCCGGAAGCTTGTCTACGGCACTGACCCGCATTTCAACGCCCGGACTGTAATTACACCGCTCCATCAGCCGCACAACCATGACTCTATTGAAACCCCTTGGGGTGTCAGTATTCTCATGCTGAAGCTGCACATCGCAAACAAGCTACTCAAAGAGGACTACACGCCGAACGAAATCTCGACCCTGATCTACGACAACATCACCCGAACTCAGCCTAAGCTCGAATCGATCATCGATGAGCTGATTGCAGAAACACCAGGCGGTAAAGGTATCCCCGTAGGCTGGACGCGTTTCCCGGTATTGCTCAGGGGTAGTACGAGCCGTAAGTACATCACGGCAGTTAAACGTAACCCGACGCAGTTGTCGACCTCTACCAGTCCTCTGACGGTTAACGCCAGTAACGCCGACTTTGACGGTGACTACATGACGATTCAGATGGCTCTTGATGCCGTGGGCGCAGCAATGTACGACCGCTTGGCCGACCACACTGGCATCATGGATCTTAAGCATCCGTTTAAGATGAGTAACCATGCTGCGATTCCAGCACCAACGCTGACAACAATCAACGCACGGCTTGAGGAGGGTATTGCAATCTCTCGACCCGTGGAGGTATAAATGGCCCGCTTAGTAGACTGTGACGAAGATGTCATGCACGCCCGAACGCATGGCATTATGAGTACGTCGGACCTGAGCTTCTTCAGAGATCGTGCTGAACGATCGATGCGGGAGATCGGGCACTTCAGATCAGCCTATGCGCAAGAATCCTTCGATGCGATCGCATCGTTTGACCTTGCAGGCTTGCGTGATCGTGTAGAAGCCACCAACACTCGTTATGAGCATCGGTGGTATCGCAACGTCGTCCAAGAACTGGATGACCTTATCGCTATCCGCAATGCTTCAGCAATCAACCGCCGGTACATCATGTCGGATCCTCGGATTCGTCGCCTGCATCAATTGGGGCGTACTGACGGTTATGGCGATCTGTATAACGACGAAGATCCTTGGGCAACCGCTCTGGAACATCAAGCTAACCGTGAGATCATCACGGGAGGCTACGTTGAGGAAATCGAAGAAAAAGATACCTGGCGCATGTGCATGGGAACCACTGATGAAAATGGTGACCAGATCGCAAGCTTCCGCCAGCGTGAAATCGTGCGCGAGAACCGCCGCAAGGTTCACGGCCTCCTCGATCTGGGCGGACTTGATCCACTCAGCCCTCTTGGCAAGACGCTGTAATTCTCTAGCCCTAGAGAACCACCATTAAACATAGGGCCGGCCTTCGGGTCGGCTTTATGCCCTTCAATCCCTGGAACCCCGTAAATGCCACAATACCAAGGCGGTCAAGAAGTTTTCGCAGCAGTCGACATTTACCTGACAGAACGAGATGGAACTCAAACCAACCACGTCCTCGCCCGCCAAGGTGAGCGGATGGTGGTGCGTTGCGCAAGTCCGCTCGAAGTATCTTCCTATTCTAATCCGCTGCTCGCATTCGACGTAGCGCCAAACCAAATTACCGACCGGGAGTTTTAAATGGATCGTGCACAAATCGAATCACTGGCTAAGCTTTCAGGTTTCAGCGATCTCGGCAAATGCGAGTTCGAACAGATTCGTAACGGGTATTGGCCATCGCATCCGGATTACGATCAGATGCGAGAACTCCACCCTTGGTGGCGCATCACTACGGAGTTCGGCACTGTTGTAGTTGGTCGCCGTAAAAAGGTTTTTGAAATCAACTGGAATGAAACCAGTCGGCGCGGTATCGTTACTGACGATGACGTTACCAAAGATAACACCATGGTGCACGCGTGGAGTATCGGCGATGCCGTTAACTACATGCGAAAAATCCTCACCCTTCCAATTGTTGACGTCACCCTTCCAGATTTCAAAGAATACGATTGCACCAAGTTTGAAGACATCAACATGATCATCCGTCGTTTCAGCGACACCACGACGATTGAGTTCAGGCTGATGATCGCCTTGTTGGACACCTACCATAACCAGCCATCTCCGCCACCGATCAGCTTGTCCATCGCCAGCAAGAATGGCGTGAAGGTGAAAGATCGGTTTGTTCTCCATGTTGGCGATCTTCGCATCGAATGGATGACCAAACGAAATGTCTAAGCCCTATGTAGCAATTACCGCGAAAGAAGGCGTTGGGACAGAAAAGCTCTCCGTTGACGACTGGGTCGTTGAAGTCAAATATGCTAAACCGGGGATGCAAGGATCCCAGCACTTTATTCCAAAAGCACGAACGCCGTCCCCCGATAGCGTTGTCTACCAGATCGATACAGAAGCATTAAAGCTCAAGTCCGCCTGATAAGCCAGTCGTGTAATCGCAGGAGCCTTCGGGCTCCTGCTACCCGCCTTCTTTTTTTTTTGCCTATTAGATGTCTTCTACCACCTCTTGAGAAACGATCATGGCTAAGAAAGTCGCTACCTTGGGAATGGAAGGATTCCTTGAGGACATCAACCTCAAAATCGACTACCTCATGTGCTGCTACTTTTACACCAAGTTCAAGCAGACCACTCTGTACAGAGGCAGGCTCGTTTCTTTGTCTAAGACCCTGCAGATGAATGGCCATGATGCGATCGATGCCAAGAACGCCATACAGGCCGACTTGCAAGGATTTCTCGAGAAGTTCTTCACGACCACACAAGTTGAAGTGCTGAACCTGACCAAAGATAGTGACCCGGGTATTAACTTACAGATCGATGCAATAGTAAGTGAGCAAGGGTCCGTCGAAGGTAACTCCGTTAGCGTCGGCTACTCAGTCTTCAGCAAAAACTCAATGCTCAAGCAGCTCGTGAACAGATCAAATGGCACGACCATTTACAGTGCCTAACTCCCATGTCGAAGGAATAATCGATGTCGACCGCAGACCAAGCTACTCCCGCACCGTTCGTAATGCCGACTACTCGCGAAGGCTTCAAAGCCCTGTTCGCCGAATTGTTCAGCGAAACCATGTCCAACCCGGCTAACGCCAACCTGCTGGCCAAGACCCTGTTCGCCGCTACCCACAACGCACTGCTCGGCGCCATCGACAAAGACTTCCGTCAGGACAACAAGCCGGTCATCGTGAAGCAGGAATACCCGGACTCGTGGCGCTGCACCGTCGTCGGTGGTCAGGGCGGCACTCTGACTGTGACCGTTGAAGAAAAGAACGCCGCCGGCGAGTGGGCCAAGGCCGACATCTCCGAAGCTCTGGAAGCCAAGACCGCCGGCCTGGTGCTGTCGCAAACCGCAGCTCCTGGCGACATCTTCTACCTGACCACTTCCGCCAAAATCGAAGCGGCCCGCGACAGCTTCGTTGACCAGTATCTGGCCGATGCAGAGAAAGAACGCGACCAGCGCGGTTCCGATGCCATGCGCCAAGCCGTAGGTGCTGACCTTACCGGCGGTGAAGCAGCCCCGGTTGAAACTCGCGAAGTTCCTCGCGACGACCTGTCGCAGAACGGCGTAGTCGTGACCCAAACGGTCGCCAAGACCGAATAAGTCCACACGGCATACGGAGCAGGCTCGCGCCTGCTCCGTTTCCTTTATTTCACTTGAGGTTCAGAACATGACTGATGACCGCGATTTGAGTCACCTCAGCGCTGCCACCCGCGCTGGCTTGGCTGACTGGGATGATGCTGCTAACAGCATCCTGGAAATGTCCAAGGCGATGATTCGCCGTGTACCGGAAGCCTACTTCGTTCACAAGCTTCTGCCGATCATCCGTAACTGGGTACAGGGTCTGCCTGCGGAAGTAGGTCAGTGGATGAACGTGGCTGACGGCATGGAGAACGAGATCATCGTTGTCGATGAAAAGAACGTCGAACTCTTCATCTGCCCACCTCCTTTCATCGGTATTCCGCCACGCGCGCATTTCAGCGCCAAGAACCGTGATTCGGCTCACGCCATTGTTCACGCTCAAGGCCTGATGTACGACGCCGGTGAGATCCGTAAAGCTAACGCCATTGACGAATCCCTCTTCGAAATGGTGGTCGATAAACCTGACGTCGCCATCAAAACGGCCGCGTTGGACAAGATGATCGCTATCTGGCAACGTTATGAATTACCGTTGCAGGAACTACTAGGGGCGCACACTGACGAGATCATGGCAGCTCGCGGCGCACCCAGCAATGTAGCAGCGAAAGATCAGGCGCCAACCAATGACGACCAAAACGAAACCATTAGCTACTGACGCCGTCAGGATTGCCTGGATAAGCGATGTGCATCTCGCGCATCGCCGCGTCAAGATCAAGAAGCAGCTCGATTATCTGCGCCGTCGCTTTAATAGAAAGACGATGCACAAATATCGAGCCATCGTTTGTTCAGGCGATTTGTTCGATAAGCGCATCCCTCACGACAGCGAAGAAGCTATTCAGATCTCCATCTGGATGACTGAGCTGTGTGAGCTGGCAAAAGAGTTCAATGTCTCTCTTGTCTTCCTTCTGGGCACCCCTAGTCACGATCAGGGCCAGCCTCGTTGGATCGTTATCATCAACGAAGAGATTGCGAAGATCGGTGCGGACGTTCGGTATTACGACAAAGTCACTGTCGACAAGTTGTACCCGGATGGCCCAAATGCGTTGTTCATTCCGGATGAGGTCAATCATTCGTCTGACCTGACGTATAAGGAAGCAGTAGAAGCAATCAAGATGGCCGGTCTTGATAAAGTGGAGATTGCCGTCATGCACGGTATGTTCCACTATCAGGAACCGATTCGCACGGTGGTGAGTCATAGCGAAGAAAAGTACCATGAGATCGTTAAGCACCTGATCATCATTGGCCACCACCACACGCACACCAAGTTTGGGATCATTCGTGTACCGGGCTCTATGGAGCGCCTGAGACACAATGAAGAGGAAGATAAGGGTCACTTTGAAACTGTCTACTCTCCGACCGAAGGTGTGTTAGAAGAAGAGTTTATTGTCAACACAGACGCCGAGATCTTTGCCACTATCAATATAGAAGGCTGGCCTCTGGATCAAGTCTATGCGCATCTTAACAGCCTTAGTCACTATCCGGATGGTAGCAGGCTACGTTTAGCGATGAGTCGTCATGATGAGGCTTATACGGCGTTGCCTGGCATTAAGAACCGGTTCCCACACTTCAGCATCGAATCCAAAAACATCGAAGTGGAGAAGCAGATAAAAGAGACGGCGGATTTAATCGACCGTCCAGTCATGACCTCCATCAGACCCGACACCCTAAAGTCTCTTGTCATGCCAAGGATCACCGGCGATGCTGAGGTTCTGAAGGTTGTCGAAGCCATTTTGGATGAAGAATAACCAAGGAGCACAAGATGTCTGCTGCTCAAGACAGATCACGAGAAGTTATATCGCTCCGCGCAGTAGGACAGTTCCCACTGTCCATTGCAACGAGCCTAGCGTTTGAATCGGCTGTGGGGATCCTTCCTGAGGCCCCAGCGCCTGAGCCAGAGATCCAAAAGCGTGATCTGATTATGGTCAATGTCAGGACGTTGATCCGTAACCTCTTGGGCTCCATTGCGAAAGAAGACAAGCCCCACCTGGAGAACTATACGCTGGCCGAAGCAATCGTCAGCGAAATGAAGGTAATGGAGCAACTGGCAGTAGAACACTCGAATGGACAGTGCAGCGTTGAGTTCTATTCCTGCACCTACAGCGATGTTCAGCTGAAGTTCTCCAGGGCTTTGATTAAAGTGCCTACAACGCCGCTACAGGTGGCTTACATGGGTATTGAAAAGGATATCATCAAGTACCTCAAGGAAGATTTCAAAACGGCACCACCGATCGAAGACTACACCCGAGAATTTAAAGATCGTCAGAGCGATGCTTTGATTATTACGCACTTTGCAATTGATCTGTTGCAGCGTTATCGGTTCAACTCTTTGTCTCTGCTGGAATCCCACACCGGGGCTATCAAACCTCCATTGCTGTGGAATACCAAGCTGCATGATGGCCGTGAGTTCGAGATTCTGCCATTTGACAGAATGACGCTGCAGATGTTTGGCGACGGTGTGATCTTCGCACCTATGCCGATCAAGATTCGTCAACGACTGTATTCGATCGCTGTGAAACAACAATGGACTCCGGCTTCTACAAAGGACTGGATCATTAAAGGCGTCGAGGCACATCGTGACCCAGCACTTGAGGTATTGGTCAAGGATCTCTACCGTAAGTAGCCGTAAGTAGTTACATCAAGCGTATATTTATTGAATAACTCAACCGCAGGTGGCATCAAATGTCGGACCAAAAACAAGGCTGGACTCCCACGGTAATGGATGAGCGAAAGCTCAAACTCCACGGCGAACATGCTCTGGTGGAGGGCGGGTTCAAACCTGAGTTCGCCATCAAGTGGATTCAGAAAACCAACGCCTTCTCCATCAAGGTCAACACCGGCACCAAGACCGAGAAAGGTTATCCGATCGTTATCGAGACCGCCATCGACTGCCTGTCGTTGATGGAACTGATGGAACTGATCGACACCATCTCCAAAGCGCCGGGCGCCGTGTCCTTCGAAATGGACAACTGGGGCCAGCCGTTCATCTACAGCAAGGAGCAGGGCAAGTCCATCCGCAGTCCGGACATCCTGAACGTTTCTCGCTTCCAGATCGCCAAGCGCGAAGACGGCTCCATGGTTCTGTCCGTGGCCGCCAAGGGCAAGAAAGAACTCGAGTTCGAATTCAAGGGCAGCGACTTCCACCGTATCCAGAAACAGGGCGAAGCGAACAAGGCCATGGCCTCGCGTATCGCAGCTCAGACCTGGGCCGGCTTCTGGAAGAAGTTTGCTTTCGAGAAGTACACCAAGGACTGGGCAGAAACCGAGTACGACAAGAACAAGCGTATCGAGCGCATGAACAAAGCCAACAACAATGGCGGCGGTCAGCGTAACTACAACAGCAATAGCGGTGGTGGCAGCAATAACAACTACCAGCAGCGTCCTCAGCAACAAGCTCCTCAGCAAAGTGCTCCTGCACCGGCGTCGCAGCCATTCGAAGACAGCTTCGATGACGACGTTCCGTTCTAAAGCCCTGCCTTTCTAGGCAAGCAACATACAGAAACCCTCAATCGCAAAACGCTGCGATTGAGGGACTTTATGCCGCGAAGGTATGTTCTCACTGGATCATACTTCTTTATGATCCTACATTACTAGGGTGTAGCAGTCCACCGCCACTGGAGTGAATAATGGAGTTAAGAATTGCAACTTACACAGTTCGAAGCTTTTCGATTGTGGAAGCGAGGCATGGGGATGAGCCGGAACTTGTGTTCAATACGGCAGGCTACACATCCACAAAGCCCGGCGCAATTAAGCGTGACGACGACAGCGAACTCGGCACCAAGATCGAGCTCTTTGAAGAAATCAACGCCCTGATTGCAAGCCTTGATCAGAAATCGCAGGACGCATTGTTCGAGGAGTACGCTCGTCTGGACAGTACGTTGACCAGTTTCCATGTTATCGGATCGACTGGCATCTCTGCGATGAAACAACTGAAAGAAAACCTGTCGGCGATCATCAAAGCGATCTACGACATCATTCCTTTCAGCGCTTTCCGCGACTACATCGTTAACAGCCCGCACATTCGACTGCCCATCGAGTTGGCGGACACCTACGTCACCACAGACAAAGTAACACCGCTGTATAAAGAGCGGACTTACCTTCGCCCTGAGTACATCGATCTCAATGCGTATGCATTGGCTCTGCGGCTGATGATCCCAATCTGGGGCGGCTATCTCCCGATCGCCGAAACCGAGCATGGGAAGATGAAAGAGTACGACGCGTTCAAGCTGCTCTACGGTTCTGCCTTAATGAAGACGCCGGTGTTCGATCGGTTGGAGCGTTATCTGGCAGCAAACCTCGACGCAAGCAAGTACGAGTTGTCGGTGGTCTCGAAGTTCTTGTCGGCAGACGAAGTCCCAGGGTTCCTTGCAGCGTTTGCATTGATCCGGAAAGTCAGCGTCGCGCCATTGTCGGCTGTGTCTGATAAAGACCACCTGATGAAGATCATCTATAACTACGTTATCGGTGACAAGAACCGCATCCCTCCAGCGTTCGCGAGCAACATCCGCGATAAGAAACCTGACGACTCCTCGTCTGAAGGTAACGAAAGCGTCTGGGGTATCTTCAAGATGAAAGCAAAGATCTCCACCGGGGACTTGTGCATCATTGAAGAATACATCGAGAAGTACACCCGAGCCGCCAAGAAGATTGCGCCGACTCTGTCCGATGAACGAATCGAGCTGTGTGTTCAGAACGCTCTGACTCTGCACGACTTCGATCCGACCTACGGCCAAGAGTGGCTGGTGATGCAAGTGTGTTCTACGATCATCGTGGGTACAGCCATCGAGTTGATGGATCGCACACCTGGGCTTATTGCAGCAGGTATTGTTCAAGCGGTATTGTGGGAATGGGAACTGCCGCAACTGGCTATTCTGACCACGGCCCGTATCGCCAAACTTAAAGAAGGAGAAATCATTCAACCGATGCGGCGCTTACCCATTGCGCCTGCTTTGCTAGAACAGTTTGATGTGATCTACCCGTACCGGACGCCCGAGCCGAAACGTGGCGATCCGATCCAGTCAACCAACACCGGTGTCATCGATGTTGAGAAGCATGCCGCACACTTCTATCGCCACGACTGGGTTCCGCAATGCCCGACTGAACTTGCCAAGAGCTACTATCGTTCCGACAAGACCCGACGGATCGAAGTCACCGGTGACCTTAACAGTCAGCTTGGTGAAATGCTGGTCAAGATCAACAACTTCTAATTCCGCTAACGCCCTGAGGAATAATCATGCGTCTTCTTAAACTAAACTTCGTCGAAGCTCCACCGATGGCCGATCAGTACATTCGGTCATTCGATTTCGATATGAAGAATAGCCGGATTGACGATCTGGCAAGGCTGACCGAAGACGGTACAAACATCCTTCCTGAACGACTCGCCAAAGTCAGTTCTTCGCTGATGTCCCCAACGACCCAACGTCGTGAGAAGATCGTTTCTCAGATCGATAAGGGCTGGGGGCAGCGCCGGATCATGTTCTCGATGGTGGTTGAAACATCCAGCCGTCCAAACCATCAGACGTACGAATACATCGTTGGCCATACCGACCACGATGGCTTCTCGATGCTCGGCATGAAGGAAGTGAAGCTCGACAACCGGATGAAGCTGTACTTCGACCAGATCACCCACATTAACCTGTCGGGCGGTATGCGTCGTAATCAAGAAATCTGGACTCCGTCCATCAAGGCCAGTGACTTGGTCTTGAACCGTGACACGCTGCGTGGGTTTGGCCACGACGACCTAGCTAGCCATGGCGGTCACCGCCCACTCACCAAGCGCCCAACGGATCTCTTCCGCCGCGAAGGCGCAGAGCTGAACTACAACGAAAGCAACTTCAGCCTAGACAGCGATAGCAACGATCGCCGTTCGGAAACCCACACCAACAATACTGTTGGTACGTTCACAAGCACGTTGAAGCTTTCCAGTCGCGATAACAATAGCCCAACCTCGTTCCTTCATCGGACCCTGGATGGCTACGTTACGGCATCTACCGGCCTGGGCCTGGGCGCTGATTCCAGCCCGTACGGTTTGCCAGACGAACGTCAGAACAAGCTGAGTAATCTGAAGCGTGCCTACGGCACTGTGGATGAAAACGATCCATCAGCTGACCGCTACATCGAAGAGCTCAAGGAGAATACCCGGATCCTCAACACCGGTTACATCACCTACGGCGAACTTATGGAGATGAACCCAGAGTTCGTCAAGAGCGCTCAAGAAGACTTCGCCTTCGCAGATCCAAAGAAAAGCTATCGCCATGGCGACATGGGGATGTGGCGCGGTGACGACAACGAAACCATTGCAGCGTTCCAGATTGCTTGCTCGCTTCCGGGCCTGATGATCAAGAACATGTACTCGAAGATCGATGGGTTCACCATCAACTCCTACGGGCACAGCAAACTGCAGCGGATCACTGGCGGTATCACCAGCCCGTACATCGAAGGTATCGATACTTCTGCCACATGGCCGAACTTCGAACACCAGGTATCTGAAATCATGATCCACGAAGTCACTCGTGGGGCATTCAACTTCGAGGCCAAGATCGATGCAAACGTTGACGGTTTCGTCGACATCTGGATCCGCATCGACGGTGGTCCTGAATCCTTCCACAGCTTCCCGGCATATTGCGCAGGCACTGTGGCTCCGACTCTGGATACCGACGTGACTTCGCTGAGCCGCATGAGCCGGAACATGACTTCGATCTCGAACAGCTTGGCTGACAGCCGTCTGAATCGTAGTCGAATCAGTCTCGGTGAGCTTAACCGCAATGAAGAAGGCGGTATCAAGCTTGGTATTGGCGGTAACTTCCGCCGCGAAAACAATGATCTTTTCGGTAACACCGACGATCTTCCGTCCAGTCTCGCACTTCCTTCGAAGAAGAACTGGTAACTTTCACCCACGAGGGGTAACAATGAATGTCAACGAAACTCGACAGTCTACTTGATTTCTATCTGAAGCTGTTGTTGGACGTCGGTGTGTTCGACAAAGATGGCAAAGGGCTGTTGTCCTACGATCATGGCGGAACTCCTCATCCGGTATCGCTGGCCGGCACGCGTCTGTGCCTGCCGACCCGCGAGATCGTTCGTGACGGCGAATGGACTGCCCGTACGGCATTCCACCCAATGTCTGAGCAGATCAACCAGGGCCCATCGCCGGTACTGAATGCACTCAAGGCGTATATCGTCGAGCGCATTCGTCCGGTGTACAAACTGATCGCGTTGGAGCTGGCTGAGCTGGTGGCTGATCATAGCCGCCACAAAGGCCTGTCCACCAAAGCGGCCAAGTTCATGAAGCCGCTAGTTGGTTTCGACGACACCACGACCAAAGCTCTGGAAAAGGTTTTCAAGCGCACCAGCACTGAAATCCCTGAAAAGCGCCTGGTCAGCATCTTCCTGCAAAGCGGTGGCGGTAATGGCGTCCTGCGCAGCTGCAGCGTTTCCTTCCCGCTGATGGATGACGCCGACAACGAAGACACCACCACGTTCTTCGAAGTCAACATGCCGCGCAAGACCAAGGACAAAGGGCTGATCGTAGCTCTCCTGAAATACGTTCTGGGCGAAGCTTCGGATTTCACCGGTGAAGTCAAGACCGGCGATGCGCCGTACTTTGAAAGCCTGCTGATCAGCTTCCGCAAGATTGCTGAGCATCTGAACGGTCTGATCGATCTGCACAGCCCGGCATGCCCGGTGTTGAAAGACTTCCGCTTCCATCTCGAATGGATGGATGTGCTGGATAAGTTCGGCGAGTTCTGCGAGAAGTACGGTGTAGCGGTTCCGGCATTGCCGGGTAATGTGGGTATCGATCCAGAGCCAGAAGATGAAGAAGAAACGCCAACCCGCTCGGTCTTCGAAAGCACAGCAGACCAAGTCGGTTCGCTGGACCTCCCGTTCAGCAAAGACGGCGAAGAGCGTAGCGGCACTGGCGGTTCTCTTTATCGCAGTAGTGCTGCCCATACTCGCGATCGCGATCAAGGTGATCGTGGCCTGGATTCTGGCAGATCTGATAGCAGCAGCTTGAGCATCTCCGACATCCTGCGTGATCGTGGCAGTCGTGATCGTGATAGCGGCCTTGATCGCCGTCCGTCTCGTGACAGCCGTGACAACCGCGATCTGTTCTCCCGTCGGGATGAAGAGCGTGGCGGTATTCGCCTGGGTGGCGATAACGGTCTGGGCGGTTTGGGCCGCGGTGGCGGTAAGCGCTGGTAAACGGCATAAAGAGGTGGGGGCAACCCCACCTCTCTTGCTCTTTTTAATTTGCCGTTAGACGAGTTCGATAAACCATCTTCATCCTGGCAACTAGATCTTTGTCTGGAATTAGCAAGGTCCCGATGTTCTCGTTGATTTCGTGCATGGAGTTAATTCCGTTCACACGCATAATCAATTGGTGGTCTTCAAGCTCAACTCCCTGTTCCAGTAAGTACCCGGCCAGGTCAAACTGAAACAGAAACCCTTCCTCTGGCGCAACGGCAACAGCGCGCGTAGCAGGGTGGGTTCTGAAAAACGTAACCAGTGACTCGATGTAAGTGTTGTAATCGCGAGTTGTTGTGTATTCGTCAGGGCTCTCAATACGAAGATTGTCCAGCGCGCTCATTGTGACCTCGTTAATTTCCAGTCATACATTACAGTTGTGTAGTACCATTACCGCCCAATGGAGTTGCAAATGTCGGATCCGCGATTTCCGATTCACCCTGAGTATGTTTCATTTAACGGGATGAACTCGTATTTCAAAAACGTGTCACCCGTTCGACAAGTGATGCACACCGGCGCTATGTCCCAAGCGCTGATCGTAGATGGCCGCACCCGTAAGCGTCAGCAATCGGGTCTGGAACGAGAAATTGCCCGAGGAGCTCTAAACCACACGTTCCGAAACGACGTGATCATTCGAGCCGTAATCCCACGCTTTACTGATGACATGTTCAGCCACCTTCCCAATGGCCGAACTGCAAACCCGCTCGATCTGGTGATCTTTGAAGATTACCGTACCGAGCAGCTGGACGTCATGGAGCTTTCTAAGTTCCACGTCATGCACCAGCACTTTGGTTTCGTGTTCGACATCGACGAAGACATCTATAACCGGATGGCCAACGTCAAAGATGTCATGATTCCAGCAGGCACTTGTGTGGCTCGCTCTCCGGCCGTTACGCCGGATGGTGACTACATGCCCGGACTCGAAACCAACGTTGTGATGCTGTCTCACCCGGCAACGGATAACGACAGTATCATTTTCTCTGAGTCCTACGCGTCAAAGCGTATCCGTTCCAACGCCTTCGAATCTCGTGGGCTGGAATGTGGCCGGCACAAATATCCGATTAACGCTTACGGCAATGGCTCGATCTTCAAGCCAATGCCCGATGTAGGCGAGATCATTCATAGCAACGGTCTGCTGATTGCGACTCGTCCTTACGACGAACGCCTCGATGCGGTCTACATGACGCGCAAGCAGTTGCTCAAGCCGATCTATTGGCTGGATGATCGAATCGTTGGCCACGCAGGTGCTGAGATTGTTGACATCGAAGTGATGCACAACAGTCATCTTGCAAGTCAGCGCTTGCCGGAAGAAATGTCAAGACAGTTCCGCAAGTACTACGACGCCGATCGCCGCTTCTATACGGAGCTGATCCGCAATACGGTATTCCGTAGCGGGCGTTGGAATGACAACGTGAACATGTCTGACCGTCTGGCTACTCTGGTCACCATGGCAATCCCTCGTGCCGGTCACATGCTGGTCGAAGAGGGAATGTGGCCGAAGAACCAGGCTGATGAACTGGACGTGCGTCTGAACTATCGTGGCGATCTGCTCGATGAGTGGAAGGTGAAACTTACCTACCGCTATAAGACAGAAGCAGGCGAGGGTCCAAAGGCTACGGACGAAAACGGCGCTAAAGGCGTTGCATCGTTTGTAATGCCAGACGCCGACATGCCGGTCGATGCATTCGGTAACCGTGCTGAGATTGCTGTACTCAGTAACCCGACTGTAAACCGGATGAACCCTGGTCGTCCTCACCAGCAAATGATCGGCGCTGCCGGTCGTGATGTAATCAAACGTGTTCGCCGCACCTACGGTCTGCCGTCGATGGGCGAAGTCACGAGAGAAGGGGCTGAGCGTGCTGTTTACGACAAAGCCAATGCTGAACTGAACTTTAAGAACTTCGCGTACATCGTTGGGTTCTACAAGATCGTCAGCAAAGATCGGATGTACATGTTGGCAACTCGCGATGACGTCATCTCTACTGGACGCTATCTGCGACATCTCGTCGAAGTCATTCTTGACGGCAACGGCGAGCATGCTTACGGCATGTACATTCAGAAGGTCCCTGAGAGCGAAGATAAGCTCGATGAGATCATTGATGCGCTGTACTCTGGCGATTACCGCCCTGAGATGAGCCCGGTTACCTTCCGCGATTACAGCGGCAAAATGGTGACCACCAAGGAAGATGTGCTGATCGGACCGATCTACCACCTCATCCTGGAAAAGACTGCTACCGATGGCTCTGGCGTGAGTTCTGCGAAGCTTAACCACTTCGGCATTACTTCGCGTCTGACCAATGCCGACAAGCACTCAACCGCTGGTCGTCAAACGGTGACTCGTTCTCTCGACGAGGCATCCATCCGGAGCATGGCAGCGGCATCTGGCGCTGAAGTCATGGCGCACATCGTTGACCTGCACAACAACCCAGTGGTGCACAAAGCGGTGTGTCGCAACATCATTACGGCCGATAAGCCTACCGACATCGATGAACTCGTTGACCGGTCGGTCTTTAAGCTGGGTGGCCACCGGCCGCTTGCGTTTGCAATCAACCAGTTCATTTGCTCAGGCAAGTTCATCACTCACGACTAATCGAGGTATCATCAATGCGTACGTTTCACGTCAGAGAATTCTTTGACAATCCGCAAAGAGATTGGCCGTGTTTGAAAGATGAGCTGTTTACCCTGCAGTTGGACGACGGGGAGAAAATCAAGACCGTTACGGCGGCGCTGGAGATCTCCAAGAAGTTGTGGTTGGTCCATGAGAAGTACGACCGCCTGCCGATCCTTGCGCGTCACTGTGTGCAAAAGGTACCGATGTCCAATGGCGATATTTCTGCCATTGGCTCGGCGGTAGCCGAAGATATTCACGACATCTACGGCATCGGCGGATATAACCGGGAAGAGCTCTGGTGGTATATGCAGCTGAACAACCAGCGGCTGTACAACGAGAGTATCATTGACTATCCTGAGTACATGAGGGGGTCTAACTCCTTCACGTTCCACGAGGTCTACCAACACCCGGAAATCAAGAAGATTCGGGAAACGCTTTACGATAACCCGACAGCAATCTCCATTGAGAAAGCGAACGACAAGGCAACGCACGTCATCATGACGGCACCTGACCTTGCGCGTAACGCCATCGTATCTGACCTCCGGGCCAAGATCATCAAGATGGAGCAGTTCCTGCAGGTCATCCTTGTTCGGGGTTTCAACACCGACATCGATGACGTGATCTATCGCAAGCCGATCATGGGCAACTATTACTCCGGCATCAACGACCCTGCTGAAGCGGCCATGGACTCGACCTTGGCTTCCAAAGCGATCATCTATCAAGGTGAGCCGTTGGAGCAAACCGAATACGCCAACCGGAAGTTGCAGTTCAGTTCACAGCGGGTTGATCTGCTGATCATGAACGACTGTAACTCCCCGGTGTTGGCACCTATCGAAGTGACGCCTGCGCGCTACTCCGACATGGAAGGGTTGTACTTCAAAGATCCGGAGACGGGGAACCTCAAGTCCCTGCGTCTGCGTGATCGAAAGAAATACGAAGGCATGACTCTGAGCTTTCGGTTACCGTTCAATTGCAAGTATCGAGGCAGTGCTTGCGTATGCCGGATGTGTTACGGCGAGCTGGCATTCAACCTGCCTTACGGTGTGAACATCGGCCATGTGGCTTCCACCATGACTCAGTCGGAAGTATCTCAACGAGTGCTGAAGGTTAAGCACTCCGAGAAGTCGACTGTGGCCGAACGTATCAACATCAACTCCGAGGAGAAGCCTTACATCGACCATGCTGAAGCGCCGAATATGATTGTTCTCAATCCTAATTTGGCGAAGAATGGCATCAAGTTGTTGCTCAAGGCTGCGGTGGTTCAGGGCGTGTTCAATGCGTCCAAGATCCCACTGCTCAAGAAGGACCAGATTCGCGAGGACGTTCCGACGTCCAAGTTCAGTCAGTTCCGCAATGTGTCGTTCGATCTGCCGACTCAAAGCAAACAACCGATGCGGGTGCACGTCACTGTCTCGAGGGGTGGTAACTATTCCTTCCTGACACACGACTTCCTACGGTTTATGCTTAAAGAACAGTTCACAATCCGGGAAGATGGGTATTATCACATCGACCTGACGAACTGGGATTTCAACAAGCCGGTATTCGAGCTGCCGAACAAACATATCTCGATGCGTGACTTCGCTGCTGAAGTTGAGGTGTTCGTTCGTTCCACACGGGATAACTCCAGTCGCCACCTGGGTCGCCTGAAACAGCTGACCCAATACGCCGACCCAGTGGAAGCAATGCTGGACGCGCATGAACTGATCGCGAGTAAGGTTCCCGTTTCGATGACTCACGTAGCCGTGGTGCTTCTATCCATGACTGTGGGCATGGACCGGGACAGCGTCAAGATCCCACCGTTTGGCGAGACTCTGCGTTTCGCTAAGTACGGCAAGATCCTGGCGAACGGTAGCTACGGTGCGCTGTTTGCGTACCAAGGCGCCAATGCGGTAATGGACAAGATGGAGCAGTTCCTGATTGTAGATAGGATGCAACATTTGCTCGATCCGATGATCATGCCAAATTAACCAGTAAAGACACACTGCGTAGCTTTGCGGCTACGCAGTGTGTTGGAGGCTTTATGTCTACATCAGAACCAAAGATTGTTGCAGGTCTGACATTCCATGAATGTCAGCTAGACGACATCAGCAAAACAATTGACGACTTTGTTGCCGCACGGACCAAATACTACCATCGGTTCTCCGGTCGTTTCATTTACCTCCTTCAGGATAAAAATACCAAACTCTACGAAGTAAAAACCAGCACTAATGTTTCTAAAGGTCTTCGAGCAATCGCTGCCGGAAAATGCTCAGCTTGGCTCAAAATGCTTTATCCGAATCGTGTTCAGGACAATATCAATGTCTGGGTTGCGGAGTCTGTAGACGGCATTTCAGATTGGCACGTTGAGTCCGAGCTGTTCGGAAGCTGGATCAACAAAAAGAAAGAAAACGACCATGCCAAACGCCTTGCTTCACGCATAGGCAGGATGTCAGATGAAGAGATCCTTGAGTTTAGGCGAGTGAATCCGAAAGGGTTTGCAAGGGTCGGCCAGGCACTACACATCCTCGATACGCCCGCTCAATAAAGAAAATCGCCGGGTTCGTCCCGGCGGTAAGGGCTTTTCTTTTTTGACTAAACATCCTAATGCTTTGAGAGAAACTATGCCGTAAGCTTTAGGAGTTTATCTTGAAGATAGATGTTTATAGCCACGGCTTTGTGGTGACTAAACTTGCGAACGCGCATGAGAAACACGCGCTCGAGAAGTTTTGCGGTCCTCTGATCCTCTTCGAAGAGAAGACGTTCGAGGGCGGCATGACCCGCATGGTGCCTTCTAAGACCTTCGCGGCTTCTAACGCAGGTCGAGAGTATTACCGATTTCACGTCAACCTGCTGAAAGAATTTCAGCACACAATGGCCTATCACCAGATCAAGCGTGAAGCCATTGAAATCCAGCACCATCCGGTTGTAATGGATGAGAGCTTTAATGTCCACTTTGTCGAACGGGAACTGAACGTACCCCGAGACTATCAAGACGAGATCATTGACTACATCGTTCAACCCGGATCTAACAAGGTCATTACGTTGCAGGCTGGTGGCGGTAAAACGACCATTGCCCAGCATGCAATGAAGCGCCTTGGTTATCGTACGAGCATCATGATGAAGGGTGGTTACCTTGATCAGTGGGTTGGTGTTCTCGATAACTCGTTTAAGTTTGAACGTGGTGCGCTGGTGAAGATCCAAGGGTCTACATCTCTGCACACCGTGATGCAGATGGCTATCGATGGCGATCAGTTGCCTGACGTTATGCTTATCTCTATCAACACGTTCTCTGAGTACATCCGGGACTACGAGCGCAACGGCGTTACCAAGCTTTATCCGATTCCGCCTCATGAGTTCTTTGAGACGATGAAGATCGGCCTGAACATCTTCGACGAAGGACACCAGTTCCCGCATCAGGTGATGAAGCTGTTCGTCTACACCCACATCGAAAAGTTCGTGACACTGTCTGCTACTCTAGAGACACGCAACAAGTTCATGAACCGTATCTACGAGATCATGTATCCCAGATGTGATCGTTTTGATGCGGGGTATAGAAAGGTTTATATCTCAGCGTCTGCAGTGTATTGGCAGCTTAAAGATTCCAAGTCCATCAGGTACACGGGATACAAAGGCGCCTATTCCCATGTGAAGTTCGAAGAGAGCATGTTGCTCCACAAGAACAAGAAGGTTCTGGCTAACTACGTCGACATGATCTGCGAGTTTGCCGAATCTGAGTTTATCCATCACATGGAGAAAGGGCAGAAGATGCTGATCTTCTGTGCCACGGTTAAATTCTGTACGATGTTGCAGAAGGAGTTCAAGAAACGGTATGCAGACATGAATACCGTGCGGTACGTTTCTGCAGACAAACGAACGGTAATGGACGATGCTGATATCATCATCAGTACGGTTCTATCGGCTGGTACGGCGGTGGACATCCCTAACCTTCGTGTAACGTGGATGACAACCGCAATTGACTCACAACAGGCGAATGAACAAGCTCTGTATCGAACGCGTCCTCTTAAGGACTGGCCGGATATCAGACCTCGATTCATTTACTCGTGCTGTACAACGATTGAGAAACACATGCGCTATCACCGCAACAAGGAGCAGGCTTGGAAAGGTCTGGTTCTTGAACACGGTGTCATGCAATCTCCAATCACCGTGTAAACGGCATACAGCCCGGCGCAATGCCGGGCTGTATGCCGCACTTCTTTTTTTTTTGTTACTGGCCGAGCTGCTGGTAGAAGTTGATCACGTTCTGGCGCTCAGGTTCGGTCACGTACTGCAGGATGCGTTCCAGTTTGTACTGGCGGGCATCTTGAGCACGAGTGGCCGGCTGACGAGTGTTGATCAGCAGCGACAGGATGTCTTCGAAGGTACGGCCAGCTGCAACCGACAGTTTCATCTGCGCCCAGCCCTTGCGAGCCTTCTCAGGAACGAAGAGTACGTTGTACTCGGTGTTCACGAAGTTCAGCAACTTCAGCCAGCCTTCGTGGAACTGCTGAGGGTCACGCTGCAGCACACTGCGGATGGTGTTGTACAGAACGACTTGTGCTTCGCCTGCACTGGCGGCGCTCAGGTTTGCACCCTTGCTGGTCATGGCCTGTTTATATTCGGCCAGTTTTGCGTCGAGAATCGTGTTGTCCATTGATGCCTCATCGGTGCCATTGTTCAGACTGTCGAGGATCTTGTCTTGAGATGTGGCATTGCTCAGGCCCATCCGTTGACGAAGAACCTTGACGAGGTCTTCGGTTTTGTGGTTCAGGGTATCAATCTCACCCAACAGGGCTGCCTTGATTTCCTTGAAAGTCCAGTGAGTCAGGGGCGCTGCAGAACGTGCGCGGTCTTCCAACAGAACGCCGTTGGCAGTTGCCTCTGGTTTCTTGCCGGTGTTGATGAACTCGATGGCTGCAGCCTCGGTCCAGTTACCCGGCAGGCGGTAACGGCGATACAGCTCATCGTGCAGAGTTTCGGCGAGGATGCCAGGAGGAGTCTTGATCTCACCGTTGGCCCAATCGACCAGAGCACCATCGGTCCAAGTAGCCATGTTCTTGGTACGGCGAATATCGACAGGCCATTCGAGGTGGCTGGTCTTGTTCGGCATCACGCGCTTTTCGTCGAACAGCGTCAGAGCCGATTGGTCGAAAGCAGCCAGCGCATCAGCTTCGAGCTTCCCGGTCAGTTTCTTACGCAGAGAAACAGTGGCAGGTTTTTCGACTTCGGTGGCTTCAACCGGGTCTGGAACATTGACCAGCACTGCACCGTCTTGTGCGATGGTGACCGACTCGGCGGTGACAACGACTTCCTGCAAAGGCTCTTCAGCCACCGGATTTTCAGCGGCCACTTCTGCAATGGCTGCTTGCTCTTCAGTGGAAAGAATGTCGGCCAGCTTAGGTGGTTCCGGATCAGTGAGCTGAACGACTTCACCATCGGCGATGTCGTAAGGAGTCGCAAGAGCGCGCTCGCTCAGAGTGTTGTCGATTACCGGCGCCAGGTCCTGCGAGTCAGCTGGAGGTAGATCGGCAGCCAGTTGCTCGTCTGCATTTTCAGTTCCAAGCTCAGTTCCAGAGCCGCCCACATTGCCACTGTCTTCATTGCTGTTCCCATTGGTATCTGCAACGCCTTCCGGAGCTGCCTGAGAGGTTTCGTCGTTGTCTGCAACCTGACCCACCAGTTCGGTGGTATCGTCCTGAGAAGACGTGTCAGTAGTGTTGCCGCGATTCTTTCTGCCCATCGGTAATTACCTCAAGAAGTTCTCAACATCGAGATCGGTTGTCTGAAGAGCCTTGGCGTGAGCAGAAGCCATCATCCTCGCCATCATGACCGACGGAATGTCCCCAATCATAGAGCCAAGGCTGTCAGGGTACTTGGCGAGCTTAGCGCCAGCGCAGATTGCGCACATGTCCCCGTTAGGCGTCTTGCAATAGCCAGGGGAGTACATTGGATAGATGCGACCCTCGTACTCCGGCAGGTTTTCTTCAGTGATCTGAACGATCTTCCCATCGATCAAAAAGTTCCGGCCAACACGGCGGCTCTCAACCTTCTGAATGAACTGCTCGTCGGTCTCGCAGAACTCTGGGACAATCTTGGCGTTCTGGAACACCCGGTTCATCAAGTCAACGTCTTCACCCGCCAGAGCGGTCAAAGCACCACGGAAGAAGGAACCAGCCCGCAGGCTGTTTACCATCTCAGGGTAGTAGTTGACGTCAAGACCTTCAAGCAGGCTGTTAGGGATCAGTGTTGCACGACCACCTTCTTCGAACCCGCCCTCAGGACCGTGAATAAGGAACATCCGCTTAATCGCCGTCTTGAACGATTTGGCTTTCAGCAAGAAGCCTTCAGCTGGGTTGCCCTTGATCATGTCCATGTAGTTCTTGATCATGATGTCTTGGATCTTCGCCTGAATAACAGGATCGTCCAATTGACCTTTATGCTCTTCGAACAACTTGTCACGTAATTGCTTGTTGTCAGGCGGCGGCTGGAGCGACAACTCAGTCATCGACGGGATGAAGATCTCATACCCGCACAGGTCACCGATAGCGCGACCGAGGCGTTTATAATGCTTCACGTAAATCTGAGCCGGATCTTCTTCGGCTTCAGGCACGTCAGAGATCATCTTGTCGCAGACGATCTTGGCGATCTTCTTGATCTCGACCTGACCTGCTTGATAAGGATAGCGATCACCCAGTGCGTAAACCAACACGCGACTGTTGAAGATCAGGTCGCCCCAAGTGTTATCCTCAGGACGATCTTCTTTCAGGTTCTCTACATCACCTGCCCGAAGAGGGCCGCAGTCATCGTGATAGATGAATGGGATCTCATAAGGCTTGGTGTCTTCGAGAACCTCCCAGTCGAACCCGTTGTTGCCGTTCGGGACGTAAACCTCAACAGCCTTGTCGGTGTGGCGCAATGTCCAAGGTTTGGGCTCCCCGGGAATCTCACCGATAACAGTGGTCATCGCCCGGAGAATCCATTCTCGGTTGTAGTGCGCCTGTGCCTTCATAGACCCGACGAAGTAGTCATGCCTATTCATCTACGTCTCCAAACATCGGTTGATAATGTGGCGTAAGCTTCACGCGTAACTGTTCTGCCTGCCGACGCATTTCGGCGTCGTAATACAAATCATCCAGCCAAGTGGACACGCCGATCATGGCGCTTTCGAAACTCTCGCACGAGATAACCGACAAAGAGAAAAGGTCCTCAACAGCTTTCTCGACGGAGCAATCCATCAGCGTGACAACGTTAGCGGCGTAGAGCGATTCGAGACTCAGACCCAACCCTCGGTCAGCCTTACCCAGCTCCGCACCCAACGTCCCAGCGTTAGATTTTACCAAATGATTCAATCGTTTGAGTAATGGAGCCGTTGCCAAGCTGGCCGAACGGTCAGAAATGTCCTGCTCCATCGATTCTGCGCAGAAGCGTCTGACCCGTCCACTGAAGGCATCGCTCACACGAGCAACCTGAGTGAACCAGTCATCTTCTGAATAAGTGCCCATGAGATCAAGAATCGCGATGAGTGTCTGGACGGTATCGTCACTTGCATCAATCGCATCAATAACCAACTGAGGGAATTCGGTCGGATCAAACTTGAGAATGATGTCACAGGCTTCCGTCAACATTGCCAGTGGGATGTCGGGATCAAACTCGACTCCGCAATTGTTGAGGCAGGTCTCGGCGCCGATGCGCAGGATCTGATCTACAGAAACAACGATTTCTGCCTGATCGACAATCTGTGAATCCATTTGCTGATAAAGAACATCAAGCTCCTGAAGGTGACCTTGAAAGTTCACGGAAGAGAGGAGCATGGCAAGCTCTACAAACTCTTCTTCCAATTCTGGAGTACAGCGCCCACGGACGATTTCTCGTACCGTGGACTCTGTGACATTATCTTCAACTTCAGCTTGTACATCACTCATGTATAAAGACTCCAGAAACGTCGTATAAATCTTATTGATAATTCGGCCCACATTCGGGCGTTTGACAAAATATTCATAATAGAGGTCGAGGACATGGGTAAAAAGAAAAGTAAGCAGGGGGGATTCCAAGCGCGCGGAACATCACCTCTTCAAAATTGCATCCGTAATGAGCGGTCAGTTCTGAAAAGCAGCAGTAAGCTGGATGCGTCGATTGCAGACGCCGCTAAAATTCTGGTCGAGTTGCCGGCCGGCATGAGCGAACTGAAACGCTCAGGTCACGAAGGTCGCATCCCGGATCTCATCGCGCTGAACCGATCCACCGCCCGTGACCTCGACGGTTTTGTTGCTGAGAAAGTAAAGCTGGATAAGACGCTGCAGTCTCACGTCGCCAGCCGTCCTTCCGATATCTCCGAACTGGCTGATTATAATAGCCGTACGCTGAGCATCGGTAATGACTTCGTTCAACTCGGCCAGAAGATGATCAGCACCGTCGGTAAGAGCACCGAGCAGATCATCAACATCCTTACACCAGAAGCTGACGAGCCGAGTGTCGCGCCCGTCCTTGAAGAGGCAGTAGTCTGATGACCGACGAAACTACCGGCATTGGCGCAGAAGGCGCCGATAACGATACCGGCACTCCTTTGAACGCAGCGGAGGGTAGCTTCCATGCCGACGATGTACATGATCCGGCTAACGCCTCCGACGATGATTTCAATGTTGCCGCTGCCGAAGAGAACCCACCCGAAGCTCCGGCACCAGTTGCATCTGCGCCAGTCGGTGACAACATCCAGGACGAACTTCCTCAACTGCCTGAAAACCCGGCGGATGACGAACCAGAAGAAATCTACTCCGGCGACTGGAACCCAGTCCCTGGCGTAAGTATCGATCAGGCTCCGATTACTGAGCCGATGACCGATGAGCTTCTGGCCCAGTTCGCCAAGTTTGGTAAAGTAGTTCTGACGAACATGAACCTGCCGGAAGTTCTGCAGCTCGATCAGATCCTGCGTCTGCGCATCATGGTCGCTCAGCGCGATCGCTACGACCGTATCAACAAAGGTCTGCCGGCTGACAGCTTCATCGAAATCGATATGCCGCAACTTGGCAAGATCTACATGACCGATGAAGAGCAGCGTGCTCTGAATCTGATCAACGATTTCAAACGTCAGGTGGCGTTCAACCACATCGGCGACATTATCGAAGACGACGAGAAAGCAACGAACCGTCCGATGGTCGATGGCCAGCCCATCATGATGGGCCTGGCTTCCAACCCAGGTAATAACGATGGCCTCGCCGCCATTCGTGAAGATCTGGGTCTGGGCCACAAGATCGCCGTTCCTTTCTGGGCAAGTGGTTTCCACGCCCGCATGGCAGCGCCGGGTGCGTTGGCGCAGATCAGCCTCGATACCCAGCTGGGCCAAGAGAAGATCCGTGAAGCATTGGAATCGGCCGGCTACGCTTTGGCAGCGCCTGCGGTATTCCTGAACCGCGAAATCACCGATCATGCGATCAAGCACTTGATCTCGACTACCCTCGGTACTGTCGATGCGAAGACCATCAAGGAAACGCTGTCGATCCTCGACTTCGATCAGATCGTTACGTCGCTGGCTTATGCCACGTATCCAAAAGGTTTCCCTGTTACTCGCCGTTGCGTTAACAGCGCACTGAACTGCGATGGCGAAATCACCGACCTGATGAACATCAACCGTATGGTTATTGTTCTTGAAGAACGGCTGGATCAGAACCAACTGCGGTTCATGTCCAAGCGTGGCGGTAACAGCGTCGTTGACCTGAAGAACGTCAAGGCGTATCAGGAGAAGATGCGTCCGAACATCAGCCGCTACGTTGAGCTGAAGCCGGGTATTCGCCTGAAGCTACGCATTCCGACTATTGCTCAGTACGAAGCTACCTCCACAGCGTGGATCGACAACATGACGGCGGAAGCCAAAGCGTTGATCGGCACCAATGCTCGCGAAGAAGATCGTCAGAACTATCTGGTTCGCGCACAGGCCGTTTCGACGGTGATGGCGTACGCTCACTGGGTTGAAGCAATTGTCCGTCAGGGCGCTGAACTGGAAGACGAGCCGATCGTTGTTAAAACCCGTAACCTGGGTGAGAACGCAACGCCGGATCAACAGTTCGAAGCCGATCGTGAGATCGACGAGTTCCTGCGTGACTTCGCATCCAGCCCTGAGCTGACTCAGTTGTTCACGGCCGCGCTGGAGAAATTCATCGCTGCAATGACCATTACCTGCGTCTGCCTGCCGAAAGTGCATTGCCCGAAATGTGGCCAGCCTATCGACAAGGACACCGGCTCCAAGCAAGACCACCCAGAGCTGGTTACCATTAACCCAACCGAGTTTTTTTTTACCCTACTCCGCCGCAAAATCGCAAGTGCATTGCGTACGACCAACTAGGAAAGGCGCACATCAACCACGTCGTCTCAATCGACTTCGGGGAAGATGTTTCGCCGTATACGCCGGGCACCCACATGTACGACGTCATCTTGAATACCAAGATCGACGATTCAAAATCCAAGCGCCTTGTGTGGCTTGAAGCATACGACCAAACCTTCGGTCTGTTCGACCATGAGAAAGATGGCCACCGGCCTGAAAATCAAATGGCAGTCATGCGCATGCATCCGGCTGAGGACATGGCTACGGGAAACCGTTTGCGTGGATTGATGAAAGAGTTGGTTGCCTGTCGTATTCCCGAGATCACCAACGAACCCCTATCGAGACTCCTCCATTATCCTTTGGATATTTTGGAAGAGTATTTGGTAGAGGGGCGTAAAGCTCGTGCGCATCAGCAAAAGCTTCAGGATGATCTTGAGGCGGGGTTGAAAGAGAAGTAAACGACATAGACCCCGGCACTGAGCCGGGGTCTATGCTGTCATCAGAAGAGCTTACGAACGTTGTCCCGATACTTGCTGATGTAGTTGTTGGCAGAGATGTTGATCTTGCCTTTATTAGCGAGCAGGAACTTGTCGACCACCTTCGTTACTTCCAGACCACCTTTGGCAATCTTCAGCGTCGCTTCGTTACGGGCTTCAACCAACTGAGCCAGAGCGTTCTCCAGTTCAGTGAAAGCCTGCACCGTCGACGTGATGTTGCCGAAGAAGGAAGTCAGGTGAATAGCGTAGGCATCTTGCAGGCCGGGCTTCAACGCAGTCTCGCTGAAGTTCGCCAGACGATCCAACACAGGGCCAGTTTTTGCACTCGACCATTTGATCGTTTCGATGATCTCTTTGGACCAATCGTCGATCTGCATGTTCAAGATCAGTTCGCTGTACTTCTCTTTGGAGAGCTGGCCGTGGCGGCTAGACAGCGACTTCATGTAACCCTGGATGTAGTTGGTGACCGATTGGAAATCAGACATCCGCTTGTCGACGTGAATGTCACGGCGAGAGTAGCCATAGCTGGTCGCCAGATTGGTCAGGTTACCATTCGTCAGGTTCAGCATCTTCAGCGTTTCGATCGCCTCACGGATGTCCACTTCAGTCTCGGCTGTAACCAAGTCATTCATGAACTCATCGACCGCCTGAATGAACGGAGGAATCGTTACCTTGAGAGCGCCAGAGATTGCATCCAGTGCCCGGTTCCGATCCTCAGCCTTCTCGATGAAGAACGTGTGGATTTCACGCCAGCCTTTGTTCAGGTTGTTCAGCGAGTTGACGATAGCGCCTTGGCGCACCTTGCGGTAGTCGTCAGCCACAGGCAGGTTGTGCAGGGTCTTGTCGACATTGATCAGGTAGTCCTGAACAGCCGCTACACGATCAGCCAGACTGTCAATGGCAATCGTACGGCGTTCGTTACCGTTCAGGAATTCCCACAGGCGTTTGAAGGAACGCACGATGAAGTTCAAGATATCGCGCAGCACCTTAACCACGGCGTTGTACGCAGTGGACACGAAGCCTTCAGTAGAGACGGCGTAGTTGATGCTGCTCGGATCCGAGGTGAAACTACCCACGGGATATTTCTGGAGGAGCTTCTTCAGAGAGGGGTATTTCTCAGCCAGGTGCTGAACTTTCTGAATGTCGTCACGACACACAACGCCACGGTTCAGAATCCCGCTATAAGAAGCGAAGACCAGATCCATGTCGTTATAGTCCTGAGTGTACAGGGGATTATCGGGTACCACTCGGGTTTGTTCAAACAGTTCGGCATCCGGAATGACCTCATCCGACTCGAACGATGCGTCTTCCAAAAATACAGTGCTCATTTCACGTCCTTCTTAACAAATTGTTTTAGTGAAGCCGCCTTAGGCAGCTTCTTTCTCGATGTGGCTCTTGAGCAGGGCTACAGTGTCCGAGATCTTGCCGGAGTCCAGGCAGAGGTTGTCCATCTCAGGAACGAGGTTGCGGAAAACATCGCCGAACATCTTGTCGCCATGGAGCAGATCCATTGGCTTGCAGCAGTAGGCAATCTCGTAACGGCGCTGGTAGATCTTGAACGCCAGTTGTTGGGCACGATCGACTTCGAACGGGAGGATCTCGTTGATGTCGTACATGCAGGCCTGATACTGCTCGATGTTCTCGAAGAAGTATTGCTGCAGGCCTTGCTCAGGCACGTCAGCAGGAGGCAGGTGTACTTGGCTACCGACGGCCAGTGCGATGCACAGAGTAACGTGCTGACGCAGGCAGGACTGATCAAAGCCGGCCGGCAAGTTGTTGAAGTGGTTGTGGACTGCGATCGGATTGAGCATGGTTCCTACCTTAGGTCGGCTGAGAATTCAAAGAAACGGTTGTTAGCAAGGTTTTCCTTCATCTGATTCGCACCAAGTGAATGAGCCTTGCCCGAAATCATATCCAGCGTGTACGTCGTGAGCTGGTTGATGACGTTAACGAACGGGTGGATGTTGCTGGCTTCTTCGTCGATGATCTTGAGGTCAGCGAGAGCCTGCTTGCGCAAGTCTACTGGCAGATCACGATCCTTCAGAAGGTTGACGATTTCGTTACGGATAGCTCGGATGCGTTGCTGCATCGGAGGGTACACGTCGGCTTTCAGGCCGTAGAAGCTGCCGCTAATAAAGAAGCTAGCGGCAAAGCCAAACGCCAGACGACGCATGACGTGCAGGGTCAGTTCTGCAATACCTTTCGACAGAGCAAAACCGTAGGGCAACATAACAACGGTCAGGAGGTTGCTCATCACACCCACCCACATGTTGTCGTAGCCAGGCTCCGCATCCATCCAGCCTTTTGCTCGTTCCAACTTGCTGAGCGCACGAACCAGATCTTTACCAACCATCCAGCGGGCAGCAAACTGATCGGCCATTGCTTCAGCCAACCGTTGATCGTACCAACGGGTGTTGTAGGCGCGCTGCATGCGCTTGACCTGACCTTCCAGCACCAGTGCCGTGATCTCGCTACTGGACACGTCGCTTGGAATCTTCTGATCGTTCTCAGAGAGCTTCAAGGCACAGCGGGCAAGGGCGAACTTACGGGACTCGCTTTCCTGCATGTCCATCCGACCGACCAGCTCGGCGAGGATCACGTTGGTCAGAAGCGTCTGACCTAGGAACTCACAGATCGACCAAGGATGGCCAAGTTCGTGAGTGAAGATGGCGGCCAGTTCAGCGGCTTCGAAACTACCGTCGAACATCGTGTGGGAAATGCCGCAGCGGAAAGGGATCTTCGAATAGAAGCCAGACACCTTGCCATTCTTACGGTCGATCGAACCATTGAGGATCTCGATCGTTTCGAGCTTACCCAGCTCGTACTTGTCCATCATCTCCGACGCCTTCACGTTGATCGGAGAGTAGGCGTTGAAGTTTGGATCAAGCACGAACATGCTGAAAGCTTTTGCAGCTTTGCTTTCAAGCAGGACTGGAGTAACGAACAGCCCGGTTGCACCACCGACGATCGGAGTGATCTGTTCGAACAGGGCATCGGATTCAGGCCTTGAGGCTTTTATGTCGATGATTTTCTGAAAAACAGCAGCAATGGCCTTTGGAAGATTGCTATTCGTTTGAAATGCAATAGCCTCCATCGACTCTTGGAATTGACCCATGACCGAACTCCAGTGAGTGGGTAGTTATCTACATAATCTGCCTATGATTTAATAGGTACTGGAACGAGAACAGCCCATGAAGAAGTTTCAAACCCCTCAGGAGATTGATGCCTACTTACGCACAATCCCAAAAGAGCGGATCGTTGCTAAAGAAATCAAACATGGCACCTACACCACTCACTCTGAAGAAGGCGTCTTTGATGACGCCATTGTTGCCAAGATGTGGGTTACCTTAGACAATGGAGAACGTTACCCTACAATCGTAATTCCCGAAAACTACGAACGCCCCTTTTGGATTACCAAACCAGATTTCCGTCGTAACCAGCCAGAAAAGATTCAGTTCGAATTCCTTCATCGGCTAGACAAGTTCAAAGCAACTCAACGAAATCTTCGCCGTGAGATCTGCAGCAAGTTAGGTTACGGTTCACCCGGCCTCCCTTTGCGGCAGATTGCGCGCAGCCAATACCTGTACGGTACCGACCCAGGTCCTGAGGTCTTCCTCAAGCAGGCTTACATGGATCGCTGGCCGACAGCCTTCCAACCAAACGCTGTGTCTGTAATCGACGTTGAGACCGATGTGAACGGGTTGCTGGATCCAGTCAAGCAACTCCCGATCCTTTGGTCTGAAGTAAACGACGATGAGGTTATCGTCTACGTTAACGAACAATGGTCGTACGACGTTCCGAACTACGAAGAACTGCTGCGCGAAGATTACAATGCCATCATTCCGCAATGGGTAGATGGTTTGCGTAATAAGGTCAAAGACAAAGAGACCGGCGAATACCCGGATTGGGTAGATAGCATCTTACGGATGAAGTTCACCGTACGGATGTTGCCAAGTCAGTATCACATCACCGATAGCATGTTGCAGCACTTGCACATGACCCAACCGGACATCGTGACTGGCTGGAACGTGTTCTTCGACTTTAAGCGCGCTGCTGAATCGATTGAACACGCTGGTCGAAATGTTAGCCAGGCGTTTTCCGATCCTCGCGTTCCAATGCATTACCAGCGACTGACGTTCCGTGAAGGTCCGCAATCTAAGCTGACGTCTTCCGGTAAGTCGATGCGACTCGACCCACAGGAACAGTGGCACGTTGTACTGTCGACCTCCTCATTCCGCATCCTGGACTCGATGCAGATCTACTGGCAGCTTCGTAAGGCTAAAGGTAAAGAATCGGGTGGCTACGGCCTGGGGGCGGTTCTTGACCGTCAATTGTCTATTGGTAAGCTGCATCACGCAACCGAAGACAGCTCGATCCCAGAAGGCACGCTCCACTGGCACATGGAGATGCAGCTCAAGTACAAAGTACGGTACGGTTCCTATAACGCCGTCGACTCCATTGGCGTATGGGTACTGAACAAAAAGAACGATGACCTGAGTAGCCAGATCTCTACCTTGGCTGGTTCGCTCGACTATTCGAACTTTAACTCTCAGCCAAAGATCAACTCGACTGACATGCTCTTCTCCGTAATGAAGAAGAGTAAACGTGTAATCTGTTCGACGTCCGACCAGATGAAAACGAAGTTGGATGAGAAACTCATTGGTCGTGATGGATGGATCGTAACGTTTCCTTCCCACAACGTTGAGAGTACCGGCCTGTTCCTCTTCGAAGACATGCCTGAAGTGCAGTCCATGCTTCACATGTTCAACGCGGATGCTGACGTGGAGACCACTTACCCGATTGCAGGTATCATTCAGAACGTTGCAAAAGAAACGACTCTGGTGGAACCTTGCCGTATTCAGGGCGTGCCTCCATCCGTACAACGACTCATCTCGGTCAACATGTCTGGTGGTCGAGTCAATGCCATTGAAATCATGCAAGCAACCTGCAAGATCCCAGCTCTTGATCTGTGGGTAGAAGAAGCTCGTAAGGATTTCGCTAAGGCGGCGTAAATGGAGGTTCTATGAAACTTGGCTTCTATCAAGTAATGGCAGGGTCGATAACTGATCAAAGCGATCAGATCCGGAAAGCGTTTACCCACATGTGTCGCGGGCGTCATGAAGGCGTGCTCATGTGTAGTGATGAAAAACGCTGCCGCTACTGCACTCCGATCGAAGAGCATGAAGAAGACCATCCTCTGTTCTGGAAAGGCAACAGACCGGTCTACAACGAAGACGGTAGTTGGAAGTAACCAAAGCGACATACAGCCCGGCCATTGCGGCCGGGCTGTATGCTGTTTACGTGCGAGAAGTGTGACGACGGAAGTTGACCTCGATGCCATCAACAACTGCGTACGAGCCATCCGGCTGGTAGGTCAGAGACTTAGCCAAGCACAGACGAGAAGTTTCATCCAGCAGCGTGATGATGTTGAAGTTGTTCTCTTCACCACCAAGACCGCTCAAGTCAGCGCTGATCATGTCCTCGCCCAACACTTCACGAACAGAAGCTTCGAGAGCATCGCGAGCAATCTCAACGCCGTCAAGGCCATCGACAATCTTCTGAATAGCTGCCTTCTCCATGGCATCGCGCAGATCGTTGTCGGCGTAGACTTCTTTCGTAACGTAGATGTCGAGTTTCAGGAACTGAGCCGTGTGCAGAGTAATCCGCTGACTATCCTCAACCAGACATTCGACAAACTTCAGCGTGTTGCGAGGCTGGAAGAAGATCTCGGTCTCATCGAGGGTTGCTTTGCGGATAGGGCCCAGCGTGTCATTGATCCATTCCACAAGGATCTTCGGCACCTCACGACGGTACGACACATCGTTTACGTCAGATGCGTAGCGGTAGACGCCGTCGAACAGCACGATGTCCCACCAACGAATGACGTTACGTTCGGACTCCATGATTGGGTTGCCATGCTCATCCATGATGGCAGAACCTTTCTCATGCAGAACAATCGGCTGACCATCCGAGTTGATCTTCTGCGTGCCTTTTGCATACTGGATCTTCAGACGTTTAACGCCATCTACCTCTTCGATGATTGGCATCTTGGTCACTGGGTCTTTTTCGTAAACGTCCACATCCCAGAAAGCAAACACATCGGCAGGGTAGGTCAGGAACTTACGCAGACCGATCATGCTTCGTGCCATTGCCCACAGGCCGGTGAGTTCGTCACCGAAATGGAGGCGCAGGGTTTCGTAGTAAACGCCTACGGTATTGTCAGGCAGAAGGAATTTCCCCAGCACGTCATCGACGACACCACGTTCAAACCCAGGGACTGTGTAATCAGACACCGACCAGATGACAGACATGTCGTTGATCAACGGCGTTGGGTAGTCGCGTTCAATCGGTTCGAACATGTTGAAGTTGGTGGTGATCAAACGATGCTCGTCGACATTGACAACCTCGACGTCCCAACGCGATTTCACCACAAACTCAAACACACGCTCACCGCCATCGCCAACGATTTGCGTGCCGTTGATGTACGCCAGAGATTTCTCACCTGGAGGCATGTACGCCATCTGCACATGCACCTGATCGTCACGCAGGGCTTTCCACACATCGTTGGAAATCGACTGAATGCGAATCACGAAGCCATCGTCGGTGTAGGTGATCGAACGGGTCGTGCTACTGCTGATGGTCAGGCCGAGGGTATCGTTGCTGCCCTTGTACGAACTGGACTCGATCTCAGGAGCGGAGAAGAAATAAGGCCGCGCCCTGAAACTGTTGTTCGTCGTATCCAGCACGTAATGCAGAGGCGTGTAGAGATACGTGCCATCGCTCACAGTGTTCACCAGAGCGTCGCCAGACAGCGCTGCCAGTTTGGCAAGGTCATCATCGGAAACAATGGTTAAAATGCCGTCAATGTAACGATAGAGCGTTTTAGGCAACACTGTGAGGCGCTGCCCATTGTCGATGATGGTGGAGTGCGTCAACAAATCCGTAATGCTAGACTTGTAGGTCACCACCGCCGTATCGATCCCCGTCGTTACTTGCCCTTGAGTGTTGTCGGGCATTGCGCGAGTGGCGAGGTAGGTCCGATGGCTGAGGTCATCGATGTTCATCGAAGCTTCAAAGCCCAGCGTGCTCAATGCAGTGCCAACCTGAGCGTTGCTGATCGGGAGAACCTGCGGACCTGTAGCGTTCGTTTGAATGCGCTGACGACGTTCGGCAAACGTTGGAGCATTTGCACCACCGCTGGCAATGTCGCTACTGGCTACAGTGATGGTGCTCATCTGTGCCAATGGAGCGATGTAGATGTTGTTCTCGTCGTTATCGAGGTCACGCCAGTTGCTGATGTACGATGCCGGAGTCAGACCACCCAATGCCAAGTTCAATGGACCCTTGGTGGTGTAGACGTCAACCCGGATATCGTGAGTCACCAAGCTGGTGGCGTAGTACACGTACGGCAGCTCAATAGTCAGCTGATTATCAGCCACGGTAAGTAGCAGGGTCGGATCAGTTGGATCGAACGACTGTTGGCTGTGGGTCGTCTTGATCTCTTTCCAAACGCCCTGATTGTTGTTGACGAAAGCTCGACCGTAGTAGAACGAATCAGTCAACGGAACAGTGGTCAGCAGAACCTTCGAACCTACCAGACTGTACTTGTAGGTCGTCAGCAACATCTGCTTCAACTTAGTACGAACTCGGATCAGGCGAACAGGACCCTTGTTGTTCTCAGTGATGAAGACCGTGACCGGTTCCCAGTCGACCTTGTTACCCGCCAGAGATTGCAGCGGGGAAGGCTGACTGCCGTCGTAGACCACATCGATTGCACCGTGGGCCTTGACGATGAAGTTGATCGGGTACTGGAACGTGAACGTCATTCCGTTCGTGGTGATCTGCGAGTAGCGCGGCAGAACCAAACGACGGGTAGACGTATCACCCACCTTAACCGCGTACTTCAGAATTTCTTCTTCGGCGATATAGATGTCGAACCATGCACTGCCCGGAGATGCGAACATCCCTTCATAGTCAACGTCAGATGCGTGCAGGTAGATCTCTTCTTCCGACTGAGCCGTTTCAGGATACTGGCGCCGGTCAAGGTTCTCGTCTTCCTGAATAGCAGCGTAACCGGTCAGGATCGAAACCTCTTCCAGATAAGGAAAAGGCATCGAAGGATCGAGCACCATGTCTTCGCCATCGAACAACCGGTTCGTGTAGTTGGCAATCAGAACTGACAGGCGAGTGGGCTCGTAACGGACGGCTGCCATGTCAGCCAGAATTTCAGCACTTGTAATCGTCATTTATCAGAGCCCCTTAATCAGGTTCTTGTACGTTTCGTTTTCCACCCACCACTCGAACTCCATGGTTGCAAGGTTGATCCATGGATATCCGTGGTAGTTGGTAGCCGCCGTGTAGGACCTGTCAACTTTGGTGTAATAGAGTTTGCGCTTGTCGTCACCCATCAAAGGGTTTGCGCGAGCAATGCGGAGGTTGAACTCGTACAGCTGAATAGGGTCGTTATAAACAGCCCCCACACAAGCAAACTGCACAGAGTAAGATTTGTTCTCGAACTCGTAGCCCTCCTCTCGGTTGTATGCCATCCCGGCACCCATTGAAAGGTTGGTAGGGAACGAGGCTCCGGTGTGGAACCATTGTTCGATCTTCCGTCCTGTCGTGTCGAACTTGAAACGCTCGATGCGAGTGAAGTAGTCCATCTTGTCAAGACGACGACTCTCAGGGTGAGGAATGATAGGACCCACCCGCAGATAACCGATGTAGTTGATCCACGAATGCAGAGCCAAGCCGATGCAATTACCGCGAATGTTATTGAGGGTGACGGTCAGGTCGTATCGGCCGTTGTATTGCGAAATGCCATCGTTCATGATCCACACTTCTTTAGCCATGCCCTCAGGCGAGCTATAGACGTTAAGCGCAATGTCCGGAGGAGAAGACATTGTCTGGATCAGGTTTGTGAACAGCGTCAGGTACGGCATCCGACGATCCACCAACGGAGATTCTGCAGCTCCTTTATAGGTGGTGGGGTCGAGCATCATCCGAACAGCGTACTGATAGCTGGTGGGGTCCTGAACGTACAAGGCCGCCAATTCCCGCACTGTGGCAATGTTATCGTATGACAAATTGAGATTGGGTCTCGTGAATAACACGAGGCCTTGATCTTCTCGATGCAATGGCAGAGGCGGTAAGTTCGAAAGACGGTTAAGTCCGTAGAACACATCCGCATATCGACCGTACTCACTACCCCCACCCATACTGCGGGAGATGTTATCCATGACCGCGTATTGATCGGCCAAGCCCTGGTTGTCTGCAACGTATTGCATCAGCTTGGAGTAGTAGAAATCTTCAGAAGCACCCATAAACCAGCCTCACTAAGTTGCAAATTCGTTTGAACACAAAATCGGGGTATGAGGAGAAACGATGAATATCTCTGGAATTCTTTCGGCAGCAGGTTCTGCTGCTAAAGTTGGCGGTCTCGCGCTGGGTGGGCATTTGGCTTATCGGGCCAGTGAGAAGCTGTTGGAAAAGACCGTCGACACTACCGTCGATAAAGCCATCGATGCGATCCTCAATGCGTGGAGTCGTGGCGCTGGTCAGAGTCTGGCAAGCTACGGCCAGTCCCTGCGCGTTGAACCGTACACGCTGCTCGATAGCCGCGTTGTTCGCCTGCCGTACATGAAGGACATCCTGAACGTTGGTCAGCGTCATTTCAGCTGCCTCTACCTGATGGCTCAGGCCAGCGACAACACCATCAACGGTGTTAAAGTTTCTCAGCGCATCGACAAGTTTTCTCCTGACCGCAACCTGCAAATGGCGACTGCCGACTTCCTGCAGGGCAAAGGCGGTAAGAACTGGCTTTCGACCGAGTCATATCAATTCGGATTGCCATTCCCGTCTGAGGCTGACGGCTTTGCCCGCTTCGGCACTTACAGCAGCGAAGCCGCAATCCCTGGCCAGAAAGACGCCGGTTCTCAGAAAGAGCGCGAAGAAGAGCAGCGCAAGAAATCCGTTGCTTTCTCGAACAACACCGCAAAAGCGATTCAGGATGTTTCCGACCTGTCCATCGGTCAGGTAATCGACGTCAACGTTACCGACGGCAAGCATAGCACCGTGCTGCCAGTTCAGATCCGTCTGCGCACCATCGGCATGGAACCTGTGTCCCTGGCTGAACTGCTGGCTCTGGGCGGTGAAGACAACAGCTTCGATGCTCGCTGGATGCGTTTCCGTGTGGGCGACCTGACCGGCTGGCGTAACCTGGTATTCCAAGCCGACCGTATCGACCGTTATCGCCGTGCCGCTCTGGCTGACAAGTCTGGCTACCTGCGTAAAGCTGTGAGCCGTGACAACAAAGCCCTGCTGGCCACTGCGCTGACTGGCGAACCTTCGGTAGGCGCCGCTTCGTCGATCTGCATCATCTCGAAAGAGACTGCACGCGAAGCAGAAGAACTGATGAACGGCCGTCTGAACGACTTCGCTACTCGTCAGTCGATCTTCGACCAGGGTCTGATGCTGTTGCTGTTTGTGGTTGACGCTGACCACGAAACCCTCACCATCTACACCCGCGATATCGACCATCACGCCACCTACTCGATTCGTGACGTGAAGTCTTCCAGCAACGAAGCGAAGTCGGATCTCACCGACGTTATGCGTTCGTACCTGGAAGGCCGTATCCCAGGCCGCCTGTAATCACTTCCTGAAGAGCACCTAAACTCATGAACATTGTCGAGTTCCTGAAGAACATCATGCCGTCCTTTGGTAAAAAGGATGTGCGTGAAAAAATCCGCGTCACCATCAGCAAGATCACGGAGATTGCCCAGCCTGCCGCTGAAGCAGCCTTCGACGATCTGGACGAGCGTAAGCCAAAGTCCAACTACTTCAAGGTGTTCATTCGCGAACTGCTGAATGAATCCTCGGCATCGGTGCGTAACCACGCATCGCCGTTCAAGCTGGTCTTGATGACAGCTCTGAACAACGGCCAGAAGTTGATGACGATGATCGAGTCGTACGTTGACAAGAACGTGCCCTCGACCGTCCACATCGAAGGTACGACCTATCAGACGGGCTCCGTGCTCAGGCTGATTGAGTTGTTGGACTTCCTGGCTGACTACACCCTCCGAAACCTGAACATGATCGTGGCTTCGGAAACCGAGATCGAGGCGTTCGATAAACCGGATATGAATCCGTCGACGCCTTTCGAACTCAAGTACCTGCTGGCCCACCGTGACGCTTACTTCAAGGTAATGTTCCTCCTCGCCAAAGATCCGAAAGCGATCATGGCGATGATTAACGATCTGCCTGAAATCACGATGGGTGACGTCGACGGCTCCACCATGCCGGCTTTGGCCGGTGCTCAGGGCGATCCTCTGCAACTGGGGATCATCCCGGTGGTTTCGACGATCTTCCACAAGATCGGCATTGTGCTAGTTAACTATGAGCTCGATCGTTACGACCGTGCTCTGAAAGACAAGCGCGTTATCGAGATGCGTCTGGAGTCGTTGCGCAACCGCCGTAACGGTAACCCGGACGCCGCTGTCGAGACGGTCATTGACGGTTACGACCGTGAGCTGATCGTTCTGCGCCAGAAGATCTCCGACTATGAGGAACGTGCCAAATGAGCATCGTCTATACCCATCGCGGTTTCCCGGTGGTGTTGGCGTTCTCAGGGCATATCGAAACCCTCTACGAGTCGCCGGACATCAGCGAGATCTACCGCTCTCGCGCCAACCAGATCAGACCGAACTTTGATCTGGAGCTGCAACAAGTGGCTATTATGACAAAAGAGTGGTCGGTCACTCGTGGTTTCTTTGTCGGCGCTTTGGATCCGTCCTGCCGGATCGGTGGATCGGTTCAGGCTTTCATTGGCGAGACCGCCTTGTACCTGACCGGTCGCATCACTCGGCGCCGGATCTCTTTCCAAGATCGCGGAATGCTGATCAAGGAAGACTCGGTAACTACTGTGCGAGCGCCGTCGTTTACCGAAGCTGAAAGACTGGCAGTAGCTGAACTGGCTGCCATCGAACCTGAAGCTCTTATCCAGCTTTGGATCACCCGTGTCGGCGTGGACGACCTGTCGAGCACCCTACAGTTATATGTAGGCGACCGTTCACGCGCCTCGACGTTGCAATAAGCGTATACGCTGCCGGTCTGCAACCGGCGTCAATCTCCAAGGGAGTTAAGTAAATGAGTTCAGCTTTCGCTCGTGCGATGATGCAAATTTCGATCGAATCCGGTGAAGTACCGAAGCCGGAAGAAGATTACGATCACAGTGCCGTCGGCGCTGAAGAGTTCGTAGTCGTCACCGACGAAACCCAAACCGAACTGGAAGAAGCGGTTCAGGACACGGCTGAAAAAGTCGAGAAGATGGTTGAACACGACACTGCCGCCGAGAAAATCGTCGAAGCCGTGGACAGCCTGGAATCGATCTCCCGTCAACTGGACGCCGAACACGCCGCTGGCCGCCCACTGGTAGGCTTCGCCGTGCCTCTGACCAACCAGCTGATCGCCAGCTCGCTGGAAGGCCGCGACATCCCTGCCGGTATCTTCGAATCGGCGGTCATGTCGATCCAGGAATCCTTCGAAAACAACCGTTTCGAAGACTACTACACCGAAGCTGAAGAAAAGACCGAAGGTCTGATCGGCAAGCTGATGAACATGCTGCGCACCGCGTGGCAGTCGGTATGGACCTACGTCACCGAATTCTTCACCACCATCGGCCGCTCCGGCACCGCCATCAAAAACGGCGGTACTCAGATCAAGCGTCTGGCTGCCAAGCTGGAAGGTGAAGTGAAGAAAGAAGAACTGAAGACCTCGGGCTATAATCTGCTCACCGTCGGCGGTTCTTTCAGCCCTGCTGCAGCCGTCAAGGCCGTGGACGACGGGTATACCAGCATCGCTCTGGCAGCTTTCGGTGAAATCACCGGCCTGGTGAAGCCATGGATCAACGGTGTCAGCCTGACCCCAACCGTCAAGGCCGTCAACCTGCAAGCCATGAACGGCACCCTGAAAGGCGCTTCCCACGCTCTGCCTGGCGGCTACACCGCCGAGCTGAAGCCTGGTGCTGGCGAAGGCGTTGCTGCCGTATCCGGCGCCAAGTTCGTGATCGCTGCTCCTGAAAAGAAAGCTGGCGTCGAGAAATCGGCTCCGCTGAGCAAGAGCGAACTGGAAGCTCTGGGCGGCGCGCTGGAAGCTCTGGGTTCCCGTCTGGTGGAATCGAAGAAATCCGGTACCGTCACCCTGAACGCTCAGAAAACTCTGCTGAGCGAAGTCGACACCAAGCTGAAAGGCATCAAGGGCGAAGACAAAGACGGCGCGAAGAAAGCTCGTGCCATCGTGTCCGAAGTGTCCAAGGCGCTCCAGGCCGGTAAGACCATCATCCCTACCTATCTGGACTTCGCTTCGAAGGTCGGCAAGCAGGGTTACAACTTCGGCAAGGCGTCCCTGGGCGCCTACGGCAAGAAAGTTGAAGAGAAAGGCACTGGCGACGACGCTAACAAAGGCGACGCCGGCAAGGGCAACGCTGCCGAGTAATTCGGTGCGCTGAGCTAAACATAGAGCCGGGCTTCGTGCCCGGCTCTATGCTGTTCTCTATGGTATAACCCACAAATAGGACACCGGCCATGCCGCTGAATTACAGAGATCAGACAGGAGATGACCCACTCCTTGAATTGATGGAAAGTGATCGTGCATTGCAGATCAGCTTTGAAAGCATGCAGCGTACGATTCAATCGGTTGATGCCATCAGTCAACTGACCAGTCTCTCCCCTGAAAGTTTCCGGACTGCGGTAGGTCCGGTGATGACTGCTCTGGCAGCAGGTGCCGATGTTGATCTGGAAAGTTTCGATTACAGCCAAGAGGCGATGAGCTCGAGCGCCGCTGGCATTCTCAAGTCGATTGGTAAGGCAATCGCCGAATTCTTCAAAGCCGTCCTCGACTATTTGTCTAACCTCGATCTGGCAGCTGTCTGGTTGGGGCGTAAGGTTTCTCTGCTGGCTAAGACCGTGCCGACTACAGCCGGCATGCGAGCTGAGCAGAACACCATCGAGATCGGTCGTCAAGCCAAGTATCTGCGAGTGGGTGCAAAGTACATCCGCGAAGCAGGCCGACTTGAAAATGAGCTGAAATATCTGGACAGCGCTATCAAGGCGATCTCCACGACTTACGCTCACGGTCTTCTTGATGCAGCCACCCACATGGCCGGTGCTGTACGCGGTAAGTCTGGCAGTGTCCTTGAACTGGCGCTGGTTGAAACGGTTGAAACGATTCCGTTCGACCGAGTAGCGCAAATGCTCGACATGGGCGCTGCCCCTCAAGACCGTTTCAACCGCAGTGGCGTTCGCATGAGCAAACCACTGTTGGGCGGGCACAGCATCTTTTATCTGCAGGCTGACCTGTTGAAGAAAGGTGTGTCGGGCTTCACCTTCCACGGTCTGCTGTACGAAAACACCTTCGGCAATGAATTGAAGATCGACAGCCATGTCGAATTCGACGTTCTGCAACCGGGTCAGTTTGGCCACATCCCGGATGCGCTGAAAAACATCTTGGCCAGTTTGTCTCACGCTTCAAACCTCCCGATGCGTAGCTCCATCAGTCGGGCCAAGGCTTCTCTGAACAACCTGACCAGCAACATGCAGGGCACAGAGCAAGACGTCAGCAATGTACGCCGTACGGTTTCTGCGCTGACTTACTGGATGGGTAATCCGTCCAGACAGTTGTACTCCAACTCCATGTCCGTAGTGAGAGCCGCGTTGGCTTACTGCGAAGGATCAATCAAGACTTTCAAATAGGTGGCTCTGTGACCAGGTTTCTTAAGGACTTCAAAAACAGTCTCAACGGTGTAAGTTTCGAATCGGCAGAAGTCCCTCTGGTGGCTGCGCCTCCTGCTCATGAAGGTCCTATCACTCAGGAAGATATCGACAGCGTCAAAGAGCACCGTGACGAAGTGGCTGATGTCATTTCTGACGCGAAAGAAGTACATGCCGACGCTGTAGAGATCGGTGCTGTGACCAAGGCTACCGATCAGGTGGTTGCGGCCGTCGACAACGCTGAGCACATCACCAAGGATCAGGCCGAGACCTACGTCAACCTGGCCAACCTCGGCATCGATGACGCTTCCCATCTCCTCAAGTCCGAGATCCCTCGTTTGTCTGCAACTGCAGGCAAGATCGACAGCGAGTCGATGGAAGGCGTGATGAGCTGGTTGGCCACTGCATCGAAAGGTGTGTGGAACGCTGCCGGTACTTTCTTCGAGCGCGTTGGTACGATCTTCGTTCGTCTGGACAAAACCTCCAACGGTTTCCACAACCGCATCGGGCGTATCCAGGGCAAACTGAAGAACCGCAAGGGCGATGGCGGCAAGCCACTGTCTCTGAGCAAGGGCGTTAAAGTCCTGCTGGTCGAAGGCAATGGTTACGTCAATGCCCACGATGCTGGCTCTGCACTCACCTCGTTCTCTGCCATTGCGCTGGGCATCGTTGCCGAACTTGAGAAGTATATGCTCAAGGTCGATAGCGAGGCCAAGAAAGAGCTGATGGCCGCTCTGACCAAAGACTACGATCGTGGCGAATCGATCGTGGATAGCGCTGAGTTCTCCAACAAGATTCAGTCGCTGCTGAGTTCACAAGGTCAACACCTGCTGGGTAACGTGCGGTACGAGTTCAAAGAAGCGCGTGGCCGTTCCCGCATTCTGAACTGCGAACTGGTTGAACAACAACCGCCTGCCTCGGCGATCATCAAACACCTGGACAACCCGGTGTCTCTGACCGATGCTGAAGTTGGCCACCTGCTCGTGCAGATCGGTCAAGTGGTCTCCCACCAGACTACCCAGCTTCAGCAGATCATCAAGTCCACCCAAAAGTCGTTCAGCCAGATCAAAGGTGTTATCCGCGATCTGACCGAAGAGAAGTTTGGTGACGACGGTACTGAAGTTCCGCACAGTCACGGCGCTGATCAACATCGTCTGATCCGTCTCGAGAACAGTTTGGTTGATGAGCTGGGCGGTATCGCCAAAGCAATGACCCGTCACCAGACCGACCTCATCGAGCGTATCGATGCTGCTCTGACTCTGGTTGAAGAGTCTGTGTTCCAGGATTGATCAACTGACCATAGAGGGAGGGGTCAGCGACCCTTCCCTCTATGACGTATGGGAGTTAACATGCCGCGCATTACGACAAACCTAGCGGTAAATTATCAGAACATCCAGCTGCCCGTTGCAACGCAAATTGCACGGGATGTGATGCGGGTGTGCGATATTGATCCAAACACTCCGTTGTACATGAAAGACGAATTTGATAGCGTGAAGCAACCAGGCGGCAACCCAAATGCCGATAGCGTGGTCAAGTTCAACAGCGACTCTCAAATTGTCGTTGTGGCTCGCGATACCTTGCAGAATGATTCGATCACGAACCAGACTGTGCGCACCAATGACCAACCTCCGTATCTGGAAGACCGCAAACTCGGTTTCAGCATTCGTCCAGTGATGCTGGTGTCCAACCTTCAGCTGACGTTTACTTACCGTGCAGCGAGCCGTCAGGAGGCCATGGCATGGCGAGACGAGCAGGCTATCCGCAAGGCTGAGTATCGTCAGGCGATGCACCACGAAATCAATTACAAAGTGCCTATCCACGATAGCGTGCTGGGTCTCGTTGCGCACATCCACGAGTTGCGTGAAAAGATCGCGGGCTATGGCGACACGTTCCCGGAATACTTCAAATCGATCTCCTGTGTCGAGACGTCGTCCGATGGCACCTACGATGGCGACATCGAGAAGACCACGATTACCGTACCTCACAGACAGGATGAGATCACGGGTTGGTTTGACTTCGATGAAATCCCTCAAGAGACCAAGAAGGATCAGTCGACTACGTGGGAAATCGAATTCACGTACAACATCCGCTATAAGCGTTGCACCCACTTGTATCTGGCGTACCCGCTGATGGTTCACCAGACGCTGATCAACAGCCAGCACTTTTCCAAGGAACGCAAGTACGATCTTGACGACTTGGAGATGTATGGCGGCATTGGTATTGCTGCTTTGCACCAAGTGCTGAAGAGAACACAGCTACCGCCGCTTGAGGCGTCGTGTGGGATGCGTTTCCCTCATTGGGATGAATGGATGCCGGGTTACCGCACACAGCCTGCATGGACGATCCCAGCAGCGACGTGGATGATTGGCCTCGATCCGAAAGATCCTCAGGACATCATCAATCTCGATCAGATCCCCGATGTTCGCTTCACGCTGGAGATGCTCCAGTATTTGAAGGACAGCCACAAGACGCTGAACGTTCGTGGTGGGGCCAGTGTGTTGTTTACGCTGTACGCTGATTCGGTTCCGATGGCTGAGAAGATTCTGACCATTGATGAAAACCTGAATGTCAGGGCAACCGTACCTCTCGACCTGCGCAAGCAATATCACCTTCGGATGAACTTCCCGACGTTCTACGGGGACTTCACCGAAGAGGCACTGATCGGTATTTCCGACCACCCTATTGCGACTCTCCAGATCTTCCAATCGATCCTCTACAAGCTGAACGTGGAGGAGGCCCTCAGGCTTTACGTTGACGATGGATGGATGGATCGCGAATACGTGAAGTGGTTCTACGGTTGGTTGTTCGATCACGGGATTGGTGGAGGTGTTAGTCCTGGAAACAATGGGACTGGTAGCTCAGGAGGAAACGGTGGCAGCGGCGTCGATAACGGCCGGCCTGGCGGTGGTGGCACCAATGGTCCTGGCGGTACAGGATCAGGTGGAGGTGGCGGGACCTACTTGTGGGTAGGCGGTCGCTGGGTGCAATGGCTCACTGTCATGGTTAAACGAAAAGCAAGAGAAGGTAACTGATTATGCCATTCGTTGAGATTGAAGAAGATAAGCCAGTAGAGCAGCCGAGTCTGCTGGTTAGCAAGGAGCCTTTCAAAGGCCCTGTCGTCGACACCAAGAAAACTCAGTACAGCACGCTGTCGACCTTCTATCAGGGTCAGAAGTGGGCTGTCGATTACTACCGTCAGGTGAACGGCCGTGATTCCACGGTTGCCTCGTTCAGCAAAGATACGCCAGTCACCTACGGCACCTATCGTTTGGTTCGTGGTTTCGAACTGGTGGTTGAATCGGCTATCCAGAACGACCAGAACTCGGGGGAGGCAAACGGCTTCGACTCGACCGGTAGCGGCATTGTTTATCACTGCATCGTTCCTCAGAACGGTGACCTGTTCATTGCCGACTTCGGTAACGGACGTAACGTGCTGTTTGCGATCTACAATCCAAAGAAGCTTGGCGTGTATGAGGAATCCCCTCACCGCGTTGAGTGGAAGGCTGTGGAGTTTGTTGACGATGCGTTGTTCGCTCGTCTTGAAAGCTCTCTTCAGGACACGCTGTACTTCGATCGTGAGAACTTCCGCAACAACCTGAAGTGTCTGCTGAACAAAGAAGAAGTTGACAGCATCCGTCGTTTGAATAACGCGTGGCGTCGTCTGATCAACCTGTACTTCAAGGACTTCTTCAGCGATCAGTTCTCGACGTTCCAGGTGCCGGGTCAGTACGTGGACGGGGTGCTGGTACCGACTTACGATCCAAACCTTGTCAAGTACATCCGAAAGACGATCAGTTCGGAACATCATCGCGATGTTCACAAGGTCATCGAGCTGGATTGCAGTGCCGATCCTTCCGCTGACCAGCTGTCTTTGTTCGACATGATGGCTAAGCGTGATTGGGAACTTCTGTACAGCTGTTCCCATCATTTCAACGCACAGTCTGTCGACTGCTACAAGTCGTATCCGAAACTGCATTCGGTTTACTTCTCTGGCATGCGCCGGGTGGTATCGGCTCGGGATATCAGCTTCACGGTTAACCACCCTCGAGGTGTTATGCCGGGTTCTGTTCTCGAGATCATGAAAGCAGGACCGGAACGTCCAGAGATGCGTTCGATCCTCCCCCAGTTGACTAAGGGCGGAACCGAACCAGCGCCGTCTTACGGTCGATTCATCAAGCGCGTTCTCTGCGATGACTATTACGTCTTCTCGAAAGAGTTCTACACCGGCGATGGGGAAGTATCGATGTTGGAGCGCATGGTCCAACTTCGTATGCAAGGTAAGGCTATCGATCTTGTTGATCTGGCTGAACTTGCAGATTACGCTCCACGGTTCGATAACCTTGAGCGTTTCTACTACATCCCAATCATTCTGACATTGATCAAATTGGCACCAGGGGTTTTGTAACATGAGGCCAGGCTCACTTGAAAGCATGGGGTTCGGATTTAAACGCCGGACCGATGGTGACGTACCGAAGACAACTGCGTACTACATCTTCGATCGTGCCGAGAAACACATGTACCAGTTGGATGCTGCACACTTCCGCGCCATGAACGGCCGGATGGGCGATTCCGTCATTGGTGCGCAGTCTGCTGCTGATGTTGAAGCGGCTGCTGTGGAAATGATTTCCACTGGCGGCACTATTTGGGATATCACTACCCAGTACATCGAAGGCGGGTCCATCACTTTCAGTGAGCCACTCGTGGCGGTTCGGATCTACAAGCACATCTTGAAGCACTTGGAAGGTCACTTGCGAGAGATGCGTTCGAACATCAGTTACGATGCGCCTGATCTGGAAGACTTCCGTCAGTTGGCCGAGTTTGCCACAGCGATCCGTGCGTTTGCCATGATGCACGATCCTGAACTGGATAAAACGGCAAGCACGCCTGCATTGGGTGGTTTCATGGATGCTCGTCCGGTCTTCCGTGCAGCGGCACCTTCATCTGCTCCGAAGAAACCTCAAATCGCGAAGTCCGTAAGAACACTCGATGCTATCGAGCGGTTCATGGAGATCTGCAATGGCAGTTGAGTTACAGAGTTCGGCATTGATGCAGGATGTAGCGCCAATCCTCGCATCTCCCGGCAGTCCGTACTTCATCATCACGGCAGTCATTCATTCTGGGGGCAAAGATATCCAGCCTCTACAGATCCCACGTCACGACATCGGTCGGGATTATCGTTCTGGTTATTTGGACGATAGCTCGATCGTGCTGACGCTGGGTGCCGGTACGGTGATGAACGACATCGCCCCTTTTGCCGACGATCTTCGAATCACCATCAGCAAGGCACCTGCTACAGACGAAGGCATGTTGATCACGTCTGCCCCTGTGCAGGTGCGGACTTACAAGGCCTACTTAGGTGATGATGTTTCGAGCAGTGTTGAGTCTGGCTCTAATCCAGCCATGCAAGACACCGAGACGGCCAACACCTTCTCTGTTCAACACACCCAGTTCGTTCTGGAAGAAGTAGCGATCCAACAGATCCGCAGTCAGCGGGTTGGTTTCATTGCTCGCGCCTGTCCTCCGTGGCGTGTGTTGGAAGCATTCATCTCCAGAGCGATTAAGGCTTTGAAGTTGGGTGTCGATGAGACGATTAACCGGTTCGACATTGTTGATGCCAACAATAACAACAGTCGCGACCATGTGATCATTCCTGACGGCACCCCTCTTCTTGATCTGGCTGACCATCTGCAGAACAAGCAAGGCGGGATCTATTCGACTGGTCTGGGTTTCTATATCCAGGGCGACACTGCGTACACATGGCCGATGTACGACCTGTCTCGCAGACAGACTGCCAAAAAGACGATGACCGTTATCTTGGCACCTAACCGTCAGTCGATGATGATCGATAAGACATGGATGGTCAAAGGCAGACAGCTGACTATTCTGTCGGCAGGTATCAGCAAGATCATTGATGAAAGTGGCGACAAACTCAACACCGAAGGAAATGGTGTGAGATTCATGGATGCAAGCAAGGTTCTGGGCAACAACGGGACGGTTAAGGATAACAAGTACACCATGAACCGCAGCACGAACGTCAATGAGTTTGTGACTACCGTCGTTGGCAACGGTCAGAACACGGCCGGTGTGTCTAGCCCAACCAGCAACGTCTATCTGGAGTCGAGCAAGTTGGCTCGTCGTGCAGTAGCGTTCTTGGCGGTCCCATGGATTCGGAGCAATCCTGAGTCTGTGTTTCCAGGCATGCCTACCGAACTGATCTACGAGTACGACAACAACGTGCAGACCATCAACGGAGTGCTGGTCGAGGCGTACCACAGCTACGAGCTGGATGGTCGCGGCATGATCGCTAAACGCCACAGGGCGAAGTCTTCGTTGCTGATCGCCATCGATCGTAACGATCCAGCCTACGTCAAGTACTTGCAGAACGGCGGTACTGTTTCTCCAGCGCCAGAAATGGGGACTATTTAAATAAAATAGGGTCACACATTACGTCCTTGCTAACCAGCCCAATAACCTGTTCAGTAATATTTAAGGGAACAGCCTAATGATGTTGAAGATGAAAGGACCTGAATGTGAACACAGCCCTATCCCCGAATACCCTTCCGGTTAAGGCCGGATCGCTGATCAACCTAATTGTGCACGGTGCCGAAGGCGGTTTGCGTCGGCGCCAGTTCCTCGTGCTCAAAGAGTTTGACCATCAGCAGATGCTTAGCAACATTCGTAATCAAGGCATCGTCAAGTCAGAGGAGGTACTTATAAAGCTCTCTGAGCTGCTTCTGGAGCGTTCTATCGTCAAACCCGTTGAATCGTATACGTTGGACATTGGTGACCTAGGACGGCCTTCTACGGCCCTTCAGAGTTACTACAAGCATTCCCTGAATGCCGACTCGTCTACGCTGCGGGACATGATCGAATACGTCGACAAGAGCTATTACGCTTTCAAGTCTGACGAAGGGGACCTACACGTCCTCAAAGTGCAGAATGGGGAAACCATCGCACATGTACAAGTGATCTTGCAATTCCCGAACGAGCTGGCATCTTACACGATGCTGGACTTGACCGGACCACCTGATGCTGACTACCCAGCAAGCCTCGACAAAGAAATAGAGTCTGTCATCACAGAAGACCTAATGTCGAAATGGCCGAACGCTGAGGTAGTAGTGACGGTGAGAATTCGCAAGTCAGAACTTGCTATTGCCAAAGAAGCACTTCTCACACGTCAATAACTAACCGGGGAATTATACTGGAATGGATTTTGATCTTAGAAAGGTGCTGACATGCATTACAGAGATAAACAAGATGTAATTACAACGCTTGCAATTTGCGCCCTGTTGACCCAGGATTCAGCGGCTGTTCAAAGCTGCGCACAACAATTAATGGAGGACAGCAATCCAGCGCTGCAAAAATCTGTACTGACCCCTCTCACTAACGCAGAGGCGGCTTTGGAAATCGTGTTAGACACTTACGCGTTTCCGACCAAGGAGATTTGGCTTGGCTTTGTTTGGCGAAACAATTTCGAGTACGAGATAATCGCCCACCATCACGATAATTTCAACTATGATGTCAAAGACGTTGTCACAGCCGTCGCCGACACCTTCGTTGACTGGGGAGTTACCGAAGGGCGGCTTAAGATGCGCGTGCTGCACCCAACTGATGGGACTTACAGATATCGCTATGCTGATCTCGCACAGCAAGCGAATTATGTATTTGAAACAGCGAAAGCAGCCTAACATGGCATACACCGGCTCCCATCAGGGAGCCGGTGTATGTTGCTTTCTTTTTTTTTTACTTGGCAGCGGCCTTGAACGTCTTCAGAGAAGCGTCGCAATGCTGAGCGGCTTTGGAGCAGGCGCCAGACAGCAGGGGCAGCACTTTGCGTGGACCGGTCATGACGTCACTCATCAGAGCGCTGGCCAGCTTCACAACGTTACCGTTGATTGGCTTCTCGCCACCTTTGATCGCCGTTTCCATTTTCTTCTTGGTCGCGTCGATCTCAGCTTTGCCTGCCTGGAAGCGTTTCATTTCCTTGTCGATATCGTCGGCAATGGATTTGATCTCATCGGCCGTTTCGTTGATCTCGCTCAGGGTGAGTACTTTGGCTTCGAGATCGCGAGCAGGTTTGGACGTGATCTTGATTTCAAAGCGGTCGAGATGTTCGGCATTGCGCTGAACCAGTACGACGTAACCACCGCGCCAGTCGCCGTTGTATTTCGCCAGAGCTGGAGACAACAGAGACTTGAGCGATTCGTTCAGACTATGCAGATCGTCGTGGGAACTCTGATCCATACTGGCGAAGTTGCCTTCGGCCATTTCAGTCACGGAGTTCAGGTAGTTGGTGTACCATTCCTTGGTAAAGCCCAAGGACTTGGTAGCCATGTCCTTCAGCGCCTGAACTGGACCGGTCATGATGTGCTGAGCGCCACCGCCGATGTGGGAAGCCAGATAGCTGACCCATGGACCGGTGAGTGGTTTGTCGGCTTTCGATTCCAGATGATCAGCCTGAGCCTTGGTAACACGAGCCTTCAGGTTCTCTGCGGTCTTGCGCATGGCGCCAGTGGAACGACCGAGGAATGCGGTGAAGTTCTGGATGTTGTCCCAGAGCTTGGTCAGCATTTCCAGGAACGAAGCCCACAGACGTTTGATCACGCCTTCAGACTTGCCCTTGGTTTCGTTGCGGTTTTCTTCGTTGGTCTGGGTTTTACCAGCAGCCTCGAAAGAAGCGCAGAACACTTCGGCAGGAACCGCCACGCCGCAGGTCTTCAGAATGGAGCGCATCCCGATTTCGTACTGGTGCGCCATCCGTGGGTTCCAGTTCTCGGTGCTCACTTGCTCCAGGAACCGGGTGGTGTAGCTTTCGACGGAGGCGGCGGCATTGCCGAGTTCTTCGACGTTGCGGCTGATTTCGTTGACCTGGTCGGAGGCTTCAACGATAGCGGTGGTAGAAGCAACGATGTCGTCCATCACTACTTCGGTAGGGCTGTCTTCCAGGATCGCATCGGCTGCTGCGACCTCGAGCGGGTTTGGATGAACGATCATGATGTTTTGTTATCCTGTTTTGGTGTTTCGTAACGGCGGGTGCAGATGGCAACGTATTCGACACCGGCACGAATGGTTTTGAGGTAAAAAGGACTTACCTGAGTCAGACCACTACTGCAGAGCTGGAACGCTTTAACCAAAGCGCGTGTACGCTCGGAGAAGGCCTTTCCTTGAGCACTGTCGGTGTAGCTGCTGGCCATAGACGCGGCTTCTTTAGCGGCGCTCTGAGACAGCTTGTCGAGACGATCGATTTCACGCGACATCTTCTTGAAAGACGCCAACGCCTGTTCGGCAACTTCGAGACCGTGTTCCATCTCGCTCAACGTCAGTACCGGACCTTCAGCTTTCGGTGCCTTGACGCTTTGAGAGATCTTGACCTTGGCCCCATTGAGAAGACCAACGCCAGAACCCGGAACGATTTCCAGAACTCGACCTACCACAAACTCGATCTTGACAGCAGACAGGTTTGGAAGGTTCTTGAGGACGTGGGTTTCTTTATCGAAGATCCCGTACCACTCATGCAGGAAGTCAGAGAACCGTGCATCGGATTCGACGATCTGACGATCTGGTTTGGAGATAGACCCGGAGCGCCCTGTCATGTAGTCAGCCGAAGCGCCCAACTTGACCGGTTCTTTGCTCTTTGGATCGCCTTTGAGCGTAGCGACCTTAGCGTTGACCTTGTCGACGTACTTGCCGACAGAATCCGCAGTAAGAGTCAGCTGCCCCCACCAACGCTTGATCGCGTCAATGATGCGCTTAAGAGCTTCAGCCAGCCAAGTCCCGATCCTCGAACCATTAGACTTGCGGTTGTCCTTGAGTTCCGTCGAAAACTGCTCGGAGGATTCAAAGGACGGAGTCCACACATGTCCTGGAACGTAGAGACCAGCGGCTCGGAAATAACACTCAACAGAGACAGCCAACTGCTGCGCAGCTTCTGGAGTGATTTCCTTTCCTTCATGAATAGTAACGAAGTTGTCGAAAATGCCGTCAAGGTTGTTTTGACCTTCTACGACTTCTACGATCTGGTCTGCATCGGATGCCGCGCTGAGCGACAGGTCATCCAAACATACGAACTGCGTATCGCAGTAACCGGAAGCATCGACGATGTCGTTTTCCAGACTAAGGGCACTTGCGTGCCCTACGCTGCGACTTGCCAGACGTGACAAGACGCTATCCATTGATCACTCCTCAGGCTTTTCTTTTTTGTCGTCCGGTTGGACGTCGTCCTTGCCGCGAGTGTCATCCGGCTTTTCTTTGGACTCATCCTTGCCGTAGCCGTTGGCAGACTTGGCCACGTAAACCAGATTCGAACGCAGAACACGCAGCACTGGACCGAAGGTGGCGTTGAAACCATCCAGCGCCAGACGGGAACCGCCAGACAGCATCTGGCCAGCTTTGCGCATTTCGGCACCGCCGTTATCGGCTTCACCTTTCTTCTGCAGACCATGGGAGACCATGCCAGCAGCTTTACCGATACGGCCAATGCTGCGAATGCGCTTCAGGGTATCGTTCCACTTGCTGACATCTTTCTCGATGTTCACCAGGTCCAGCAAAACGGCATCGACGGCATCGATGGTTTCTTTCATCTGAACTTCGCTCAGATATTTGAAAGAAGCATCCTTGGCCGTACCCTCACCATCAACCACTTTCGCCTTGGCGCCGACGATCGGACTGTCGCTGGAAGCACCCGGGGTGATTTCCAGATCGTGGAAAGGCGTGAACTGATACTTCAGAACCGGTGGCATTTTGGCCGAGGCGCTGCTGAGGATGGTGCGCATGCGATCGGGCTTGTTCGAGGCTATCGCAGAAACGTTTTCTTCGTTCAGCAGGCCGTCGAAGTGCTTGGACCACGCGTCGATAAACTTCTTGTAGTCGGTGTTGGTGGTGTTCACGATCGACTGGGCTTCGCCAGATTTGGTCAGAGCACCATCAGAACCCAACTTCAGCTCACCGGTAGGGGTTGCGCCCTTAACGGTTTCTACGCGCTCACGAACACGCTTGCTGTAGGCCTGGATCGAGTTGATGTTGTTACGCAGCTTGGCGATAACGCTACCAACAAATTCGCTGAACGAGGCGAAGGCTTTCTTGATGCTTTCCCAGATGCGGTCAATGACGCTCTGAGACTTCTCTTCGGCTTCGGTCGAGTACTGAATGCGGGTCTTACCTTCGAAAGAAGGCAGAACGACCGACGCAGGGATGTTCATGCCCATGGCGCGCAACACGCACTCGACAGACACTTGGAGAACTTCAGCGGCTTCCTGAGGAATGCCGGCATCGCCATAAACAGCGATGGTTTCATCAACCAGACCAGCGAGGCCTTCAGCACCGTTAGTCGAGGCGACGATGTTGTCGGATGCGCCATTGGCTTCGGCAACGAGCTGTTCTTGCTCAACGATCTCGGCGTCCATGGTGTTGGCCATTTCGACGATTTCGCTTTCAAAGCTGTAGGAGGCTTCTTGTTCAATTCGGGCGGCTTGAACGCCGTGGTTCGCCAACGAACGGCGAGCCAGCATGGTAGTCATGGTGGACATGGAAATACCTCTATAAAGCAGGAGGTCCGAAGACCCCCTGCGGTATGATTAAGCAGCGGCTTTATCAGCAGGCTTGCCCTTGCCGTGGGCGTTGGCCGACTTGTTGACGTAGGTCAGGTTGGCACGAACCACGTCGAGGACAGCAGGAACCGACTGGCTCAGGCCATCGATACCGACACGGGCCAGACTCGAGAGAACCTGACCAGCCATGGAAGTTTCCTTGGCGAAAGCTTTGTGCGCGTCGTCTTTTGCCTGCAGGCTGTGAAGAGCACCGCTAACGCGCTGGCCACGACCGGCGCTTTTGAGGGTGTTCAGGTTGGCGCGATATTTCTCGAAGTCCTTGGTCAGGTATTCGAGTTCCGCGATCAGTGCGTCGACGCCTTCCAGCACCTGATGCATGGTGGCTTTCGAAAGAACATCGTGACTTTCGGCAACTTTCGCATTGGCGTCGAACTCGACCTTGGCTTTCGCCCCGACCAGCGGGTTCTCTGCGTTGGTGCCTTTGGTGATGTGCAGGATGTGGTACGAGGTTACAGGGACCTTTTCCCACTCAGGCAGTTTCTTCTGTTCGGCCATCATCAGGGTGGTGACAGCTTCGCCGACCTTTTCGGGATCTTTCATCGCAGCTTTCGACAGGTCGGAGCTGAGGACCATACCGAAGTACTCTTCCCACTTGTGCACGAACGCAGTGAAGTAGCCCTTGCTGGTGGTCAGGTTCTGAACCGGCGCTTTAGGATTGGCAAGTTTGCCATAACTACCCAGACTGACGGTGCCAGTAGCGTCGGCGCCTTCGAGCTTGTTGACTTTTTCTTTCAACTTCTCGGAGAGCTTTTTCAGGTTGGCCGTGGAGTTGCGGACCTTGTCGATCATGCTCATGAAGAAGTCAGCCATTTGGGCGAAGATCTTCTTGATCCATTCCAGAATGCGGTTGACCACGCCTTCTTTCTTGGCTTCGGCTTCGGTCGAGTATTGCGCAGGAGTGGCGCAGGATTCGAACGACGGCAGGACGGTGCAGAAACCGCCTGGGTGGCCCATGATGCGCAACACGCATTCAACGGAGACTTCCAGTTGCTTTGCAGCATCTTCTGGAATGCCGTTCTCGCCGTAGATGGCGATGGTGTTGTCGACCAGATCCGACAGGCTATCGACGCCAGTGTCGCTCTGAACGATGTTATCAGAAGCTTCGGTGATCTGACCGGATACTTCGGCTACTTCAGCAACGTCGCCGTCGACCGCTTCGGTCAATTCAACGATGTCACTTTCAAGGCTCAGCAGAGAAGCCTTGTCTGCGGCGTTGCGTGCATCGGTAGTACGTTGAGCCAACGTGCCCATGATAGTGCTCATTCCATTCCCCTAACTGTTTAATAGATCTTTGGTTGTTCGCCGCAGTAAAAATAGAGTAGTCAATAATAACCCTGATACCCAGTCGTATGACCACCACATAAGATCGAAGGTTACCCTACATGATAGACTTTCTGTTGGCCGACTTTATGTTTGATGCGCCTCTAGATAAGTACGTCGACACCGCGATCACTTACCAACTCGAGGACATCAGGTTCGACGTTACTGAGTACGGGAATCTTCAGCCAACGTGCATCCTCTACAACGACAGTACCGATCCGGACCCAACCACATTTGTCCAGTTGCCCAATATCGACGTCTTGTTTAAGAAACGTCTATTGATTGGCGATATTGTTGACCATGATCTGAACCTGATCACTAGACCTGAGGATGCGTCGCCAGTACCCATCCCTAGGTGTTGCAAGCGTTGCGGGTTTAAGTTGTCCATTACCCATCAGAGAAAACTGATCATCAAATGTTTATACTGTCAACGGCAGAAGGAACGCCTAAATGAGTTTCCGTTTACTGAGTCCCGTCGGAATCATTCCTAAGGGCTCACTCATCGGCATGAGCGTTAACATGATGGGGACTGCAGGTACTGGACTTGCACTCTCTATCAGGGAACATCAACGATCTGTGTTTGATCAGTACGTGAAAGCTTGCAGGCGAGGGACTATCAATACCGACACCATTGTCCTCGATGGTCTGCATCAGAAACTTCTATTGATGCCTATTAAAACGGGCTGTGTAAGTCATCCATCTCTGGAGATCATTGAAACATCTATTAAACGGTTGTGGCTCTACATGACCGAGAACAATATCGATACCGTCTATCTTCCAAAGCTGGGTTGTTCTGAAGGCCCACGCAGTCTTGATTTTGATGAGGACATCATTCCTTTACTTACGAAATACTTCCTCGATACCGACTTTACGATCTACATCTATTAACGACATACAGCCAGCCCATAGGGGCTGGCTGTATGCTGTATTTATCACATCTAAAAAATCTTCAGTCACACATTGCACAACTGAATCAAACCCACCCTGTTCTTAGGGTTCCGTTGTAGGAGTATAGACATGAAAGAAGTTACCTTCTTGGCGATCGGTCTCTGTATCGGTCTGTACATTGGCCGTCTGAAAAACGCAGTCAATAAGGAGGTCAAGCAACCTTGCCCATGTCCTAAAACTTAAGCGCTAAACTGCGGGACGCCATACCGTCCCGCATATTCAGAGGAGTTCCACCATGTTTACAGTTACTCAGAAATACCTTGTAAAGCTGCGTGCCGAGTTCGCACGACTGGATCCGGCTGTCTTCGATAAAGGCATGTGGCAAATCTGCCGTGCTCTGAACAAGATGCCTGATCTCGTTACCGCGTCCTGCTGCTCGGGCCATGGCGAGCCTGAAAGCACCGCCACTGGTGATTTCTACATCGTCCTGCATGCAAGCTCTGAGAAGGGCGAGCGTAGCATCGCCAATCTGTACGAATGGTGGTGCAAGTTCCTGGGTACGCAAGTGCTCACGAACGAAGGGATGATGCCGATCCACCAAACCACCAAACTCGAAGTCAATCGAATCCACGATCGTTTCGAAGAAGGTGAGATCGTCTATGCGTACACGCTCCGTGCCCGCGTCGACAACGATATCAACAATTCCGAGCGTCACATCGTTGCCTTTACGAAGGCGGCCGAACGCCTGGGTTTTCTTGATAATCGAAAGACAGCTTAAGTCCATCGGTGGACAGTGAGCTAATCTAACATCCTTTCAAGTCCTTAGGAGGACACATGAAACAATTCAAAATGGCTTTTCTTGGTTTGGTGTTGGGCGTTGTTGGTGCCGTTGGTTATTCCAATGGCATCTTTGACGAAGCAGGTCAGGCAAAAGCCGCTCACGCGGCCTTCGCTAAATCGTAGTTAAAAAAGCTACAAGTACACATTACTGACGTAGATGTGATCCATCTTTTGATCTCTGGAGAAGTACCATGCTTAACATCATCGGTCGTATCGCAACTTCCGTTGTAATCGTTGTCGTGTCCTGCATCATCGTGGACCAAATCAACAAGCATCACCTGGTCGACAAAGCTGTAGAAAAACTGTCGTAATGCTTTGCGCTAAAACAGCTAACCTTTCGCAATAGAAAATCTGTCCTAGGAGGACTTTGAATGTCTACTCTCGATATCGTTCTGTGCTTGTCGAACATCGCAATGCTGGTTTTCATGGGCGTGGTTGCAAAGACCATGCTCAAGAAGGGCGTGGCACTCAAAGAAGTAATCATGGATCTGTGCGCCGTCTTCACCTTCACCATGGGTGAGGACCACAAGGCCACAGTTGCGTCGGTCGTGTCGGTCGTACTCGGTATGATCGTCTTCAACTACTTCTGGCCAGTTCCAGTCTACACAGGCATGTGGATTGTGTTCTGGGTAGTCGGCTGGATTCTGCAAGCCTACGTTCGCCTTAGCACTGGCACGCCATTCGGCAACATGGGTCTGTGGGGCATCAAAGCCATCGCTTCATTCATGAAGTAAAATGTATGGGGACCTTCGGGTCCCCGGTACATTCCCATCTTTTTTTTTTGTCGTAAGGACGCCATGATGCCCAGTTCCAGTAAGAGCCAGTATAAGCTGATGCAGTTCGCTGCTATCAATAAAGAATTTGCAGAAAAGAAGGGCATCAAACAAGAGACGGCAAAAGAGTGGCATGCTGCCGATCAGGCCAAGAAGAAAGAAGATCCGACCTGGTACGACAACCTTCCTGAGAAGTTTGAAAAGAAAAAGAAAGATCGTGGCGAATCAATGGAAGGGTTCCAGTCCTGGCTCTTCCATCTGGTTACTGGCGGTACATTCAAGGACTCCGACCCTGACCATCCCGACTACTACAAAGAAAAAGAACTCAGCGCTATCGAGAAGATGATCAAGGATGAGAAGATCCTTGACAAGATCGAAATGCGCGAAGGCAAGATCGATGTCAAGAACATCAATAGCCATTTGCTATTGCGCCACTTCAACGAGTCGAATTGGCTGAGCGAGCTGGAGAAGGGCGTCCTTCAGATCGACAACTACGCCAACAAGTTCTTCGATGCCCGCCTGCGCTACAGCGACGCTATGCGCAAGGTGTACGAGAAGTGCGAAACCATGAAGCCACAGGATGCTTTGGACTACGCCCTTAAGGCCGTACCTCCACTGAAGATGAAGTTGGATGCCATCTCCCCTCCGACCTTCCTGCTGGCAATCAACTCCGAGAAGAAGACTCACGGCTACAAGTTCACGGAAGCTAACCCCGGCCCAAGTCCTTTCTACATGGAAGCGCTGTCCAAGGGTCAAGTGAAGAAGCTCTTGACGCTGATGCCTCACCTGTTCCAAATGGACGGGTTTGGTAACTACGAGCTGGAACATCTGTATTGGACTCTGGACGATACTGACGAACACAAGTGGTGGGCGCATCACTATCCTGATGATGACCACATCTGGAGCAAGATGCTGAACCTGTTCCCTTACGCTGGTGAGTTTGATGAGTACGATTACGAGACTCCTCTGAACACCATCATCACGAAGATCCGTCGTGGCTGCGAAGAGTTGATCAACAAGTCTGTGAAGTGATATCATACAGCCAGCCCGCAAGGGCTGGCTGTATGCTGCTTAAGTATTTTGAGTAATACATTATTCGCTTGAACGTCTCGTTCCCAACTAAACAAGGATTTGATTTAAATGCGTCCACTTAAACAAGCTATCTACTCTTCCCGTACTGCAGACAAGTTCGTTATCCGTCTGCCGGATGGCATGCGTGAACGTATCGCCGAAGTTGCCCGTACCCATCACCGTAGCATGAACTCTGAAATCATCGCTCGGTTGGAACAAAGCCTTATTCAGGAGGAGAAAGAAAAGAACCCAGCAATGATCGTCGGTCCAGGCGATGATGTCCTGATGCCTGCTGTTGATGCGTGGGTCCCTGTAGCCGGCATGCTCGTCTGCGAGCGTCTGGATACGTCGAAAGTTTACGGCATTAAAGATTTCGATGTGGATAAAGATGGTAAGCTGTATGCCGTCCTCGGTTCCCTTAAAGGAGAAGAAGCCAAGATGCTGATTGGGCATCTGCAACCGTTCGTTGTAACTTAATTTTGTAAATTGTTAGTCCCTCAGGTGATTGTATAACAGCACAAAACCACCTGAGGTTTATCCATGCACAAAGGCTTGTTTGTCTCCCTAGAAGGGGGTGAAGGAACAGGTAAGACAACGCAGCGCGAGAAGGTAGCCGATCACTTCTCAGCGCTGGGTTTGAACGTTGTCAGAACCCGAGAGCCAGGCGGCACCCCTCTGGCTGAAAGGTTCCGCGACATCCTCCTGTCGGAACATGACGAAGAGATGAGCGCCAAATGCGAAACGTTGTTGTTCTATGCTGCTCGCGAACAGCATCTGGCGCAAGTAATTCGTCCGCACCTCAACGAGGGCGCTTTGGTCATCTGCGATCGTTTTGCAGATACCACCGAAGCCTACCAGATGGCTGGCGGTAAAATGGATCCAGATTTCATCAGCGGTCTGCGCAAGCACATCGTCGGTGAAACTGAACCTGATCTCGTCATCGTCCTTGTGATGGATGTCGAGAAAGCTTTCCTGCGCGCAGCCGCACGCGGTACGCTCAATCGCATGGAAGGTAAAGGTCTGGACTACTACAAGGCTGCCCAAGAGCACTTTGTGAAGCTAGCCCACCAGCCTAACTCCCCCTCCTCTTACGCGATCATCAGTGCCGACCAACCTATCGAGGCGATCTCTGAGCAGATCATCCAAGAAGTGCAGTTGGCGTGGGATCGTAAACACGGCAAGTTCTAAAAACACAACGACCATGATTGGAGCAACCTGATGTCCGAAGTAATCAGTAAACCAGAAGTAACCATCGGTATCGACAAGTCGGAAGTGTTCTACCGCTTGCCTGCTGATGCGGCCGGTATGATCCATCTCGACGTGCGCAAGTTCTTGGACAGCGTGTCCCGTTTCGCTTCTGTTCAGGAACGCGAGCTGCTGGAAAACGATCGGACCAAGCTTCACCCGATCAACTACAACGCTATCGTGCGCGTTACGCCGAAACTGACAGGCGGCAACGACTTTGCGTTCCTGGTCTATCAGCGTCCAGCGAAAGGCAACAGCGAAGCGCGTCTGTCAGGCAACCACTCCATCGGTATCGGTGGTCACCCTGATCGTGCCGACGTTGTCTACAACGACAACAGTTCGATCAACCTGTACCAGTCGGCCGTGGCCGGCGCCAAGCGCGAAAACCGAGAAGAAGTCACTCTGTCCGAAGGCACTTCCTCGATCAAGTTCCAGGGCGTGATCTACGATCCGAGCAACGACGTCGGCCGTTACCATCTCGGCCTGTTCGGCATTTCGTTCGTCGGCCCAGGCTGCACCATTCAGACCAACGAAAACCAAATCCTCAATCCTCACTGGATGGATGCGGAGAAGTACAACAACGGCGAGTACAACTTTGAGAACTGGTCGAAGATCATTCTCGAATCGCTTAACCAGAGCGATCTGGAAAAGGGTATCGCCGCCGCTTTGGCATAACGAATAGGCACGGGCTTCGGCCCGTGCTTTCTGCCCTTTATAAAGGAATCTTCATGGAGCAGACTAAGTTTGTCTCGCTGGTCGAATCTGCTACAAACATGTTTATCAGTTACACTACGGCGATATTGGCTCAGGTCATTATCTTCCCATTCTACGACGTTCACGTTCAGCTGCATGAGAACATGTCGATGGCTTTGATCTTCGCCATCATCGGTTTCTTCCGCAACTACGGCGTTCGTCGCCTGTTCAACGCAGCACCATGGGTTAAGTTCAAAGGGGCAAAGAATGCGCAAAATTGATTCGCAGTACAAAGATCTGTATCGCTTCATTCTTCAGCAAGGTCTGGCCAAGGCTAGCCGCACCGATATCGGCACTACGTCGGCGCTGGGCGGCTGGATGCGTTTCGATTTGCGTGACGATATCCTCCCGATCACGTCTCTGCGTCTGGTGCGCGAAGAGAAGTTCATCGGGGAGCAACTCTGGTTCGTCTCCGGCGATCCTTCGATCAAGTTCCTGAAGGACAACAACATCAGCATCTGGGATAGCTGGTTCATCCCAGGAACTGCCGTCTACGAAGACGAACAGCAATGGCGCCCAATTGTTGATGTGTTGCGGGAAGTATTCCGTTTGAAAATGGGCACTCAAATTTCAAACGATATCGTTTGCCACAAGCTGGCTACCGATACAGGCATCTTTGCATTCCACGATCTCTTGTTCTGCATGGGGCTGGAAGATGGAGCTGATCACGTTAATCAGATCCATACCGAAAATGAATGCAACGGCTTCTCGAAAGAACAGATCGATGCCATTCGTACTCGTGCGACGGCGCTGGGCGTTGATGTGTCCTACTTGCCGAAGAAACCAATCGGCATTATCCAGCGTATTGCGCTGGCTAACGAAATGGGTCTGGGCGAAGAACTGTTCGAGTATTGCGACGGTCCAATGCCTCGTGAAGAAAAGGACACGATGTACGCGGAAGTAAACGTACAGTTGTGTCCAGAATTCACCGGCCCGTGGGATCTGTACCAATCCGAACTCGACCACATCGCCGAGTGGCTGACTTCGAAGAACGTTCCTACCGAAGTTCCTGCGCCACTAAAACCTGTCAGCCTGCAGACTCGTCTGAACCGGATCGACAAGAGCCAGTTCGGTCAGTGGAGCGCGATCAACCAGATCGTCTTCCCGCCTGTAGAAATGACGGCTGAACCAGCTCCTGAAGTCCGCACCAAAAAAGATGTCTTCGGCGAAGACGTTGTGGTGACGGCAGCGGCTGTGGAGGAAGAACCTCAGCCGAAACACACGCAGATCGAGATCTACTTCGAAGGTCGTTTCCAGAAAGTCGACATCAGCAAAGAACAGGCTGACGACATCTGGGAAATGATGGACATCATGAAGATCCCGGCCTACCGTCTGGTCGACGCCAACATCGGCAAGGGTGGCTACGGCCCTCAGTGGCGTAACTGGCAGGACACTCAGATCGTTGACGGTTCTGAAGTTGAGCTGTACAAGTCCAAAGGTTACGAGTATGTCACTGAAGTAGACGACCTTGACTTCGGTCATCGTTTCTACGGAAAGGTGGTCATGCACCGCGACATCGATCAGTTGGCAAATATGATCGATCTGCTGAAGACCGATCCGGACAACCGCCGCATCATCGTGTCTGCATGGAACCCGGGTCGTACTTGGCAGGCGGCTCTGCCTCCTTGCCACCTGTACTACCAGTGCGTGACCTACGAGAAAGATCTGCGTGACTACGAGGAAGACTTCGCGAAGCGCGATCTGACCGACAAGTATCTCGTCGGCCTGACTTCGATTCACGAAGGTGGCGAGCTCGATCCGGAAGATCCTGAAATCGAGAAGAAGTTCTTCGCTGCTGCGAAAGCCTTCGCTATCGAGAATGGCATTCCGACTCGTTGGATCAGCATGGGTGTGGTACTGCGCAGCTGGGATACTCCGGCTGGTGGTGTGTTCAACACTCCGCAATACGCGGTGCTGTTGCGCATGATTGCTCATGTAACCAACATGGATGCTCGTGAACTGTTCATCGTTGGTATCGATGCGCATATTTACGACAACCAAATGGAAGCCATCGACGAGGTCATTTATACCGACTCTCCAGATGACTGCCCGCGTCTGTTCATCAAACGCGATGTTCAATCGATCGACGACTTCAACATCAGCGACTTCGAGCTGGTTGGTTATAACCCCGTGCCTAACACGAAGGTCATGCCGATCGCTCGCTAACGTTCAGTGCCTCAAGGACGAGGCCCCCTATTTCTGAGAGGAACACAATGAATATCAATCCAACACCACCGGTCTTCATTCGGCCCGATAGCTGCTACATCTGGTGGACCATGCAGGGCGATTGCGAAAGCGCCATGCGCTCGACAGAGTCTTACGTTAACGGTAAGTCGATGGCCGCCTCCAAAGCACCGGGCGGGAGTACCATTCCGCCATACGTCTTGGAGAATCTCTCCCGCCGCAACGGCCGTAACGCTCAAGGCACGGTCTGGGGGTTTGGTGCTCTCGTCGACATCAACGAGATCCTCAAAGACAAGTGGAACAACAACGATTCTTTCCACCGTTTACTTCAGCGGTACGCCGGCGGGGTTTTGTTCCGTAAGGTCGACGCCCCAGCCATTTTCGCCAATGTCGGGTTCGTGACGGACATTGACCTCAAACTGATTATTCCAAAGGACTGAGTACGATGAGTTTCAGCAGCATTAAAATACAGTCGGTCAGTTTTGTTCGACATAAACGACTCAAGGGCGGCAGGATTATCGCCAGGTGCATTCGGACACTGAGCACTGGCTTCAAAACTACCGTCGAAGGCGTTGGTGCTGTTAAAACGGTCCTCGTTGAATTCGATAGCAAGTTTGTATCTGGTTCGATGACGGGCCACCTCAACACGATCACCGGTCAACTGTACATGCGTTGCGAGGACGTAGTGCCCGAAGGCTACCTGAAGAATAAACGCTTCAAGCTGATCGGGTACATGCCGCAAGTCAACATGACCAACGTTAACCGCCGGGAGAGGTCTCTTGAAATCAAAGCCAAGCGGTCCAAGTCCCCGCAGCAAGGCCCAGTTAAAAAAGGCTTCGGCCGCTAAGCACAACGCGAAGTACGAGCAAGGCGATGTTGAAGAGAAGCCTTTGAACATCGGAACCATTGGTCACGATGACCCTCCTCGCTTCCGGTCACGCTTGTATCGAAGAGATCCCGACACGCATCCAATCAGCGAGAGTACGATAGATAGTTCTGCCTTCGATCCGCGTTCACTCATTTATCTTTAAGGACGTTTCATGAACCTCAATATCGGAAATACCCACGGCATTGATTTCCTGCCGTTCGACTTTAAAATGATTTACACCATGGCCAAGTACGTTCAGGAAAACAAACTGGACTACGATAAGTTCGTGGGGTCTTACGACCTGTCTGATGCCGGTGGTCCAGTCATCAGCGTCGTCATGAGAGATGCCGAACTCTGCCCTAAGCCAAAGGGGGTTCCGGTTGATCAGATCCCTGAAGCCCTCCACATCGACAACGGTTATCAGACCGTCGAGGTGCTGCTTTTTGGCGACGACCTACATGTAGCCGTCAGTCCGCGCAAGCTCGGCCATCGCTACTTCGACGCAGAAGACGTGCTGCATGGTCTGGCTAACTTCATCCGCGAAACCGAAGACGGTCAGGTACCGCCAGTGCGTTATGTCAGCCCGACCTGAAATCAAGTACCGGCATCTCGAGGGAAGTACGTTCCTAGTTGCTAACCTCAAGAGTTTTAAAGAATGTGCATATTCTCACTTTGGTCCCAACTTACATGCCGAAGATTGGGAGCCGATGATGAAACCTAAGAGGTATCCGTCTGTTGTTACGTTCTGGGGTGCCGCCTGCACTACTCACGAACCGGACGCTACCTGCACACCGCTTTCAGATTACATCGAATCGCTTAAAAAGAAAGTCGACGCTATATCGAACTTTTAACGCCCGCCCCTTATTGAGAGATTGAACATGCCCTGCTACGACGGAACACCAGTGCCAAGCGAATTGGAAAAGCGCATTAACAAGGCCGCCGCTTTGTTGCAGCTTACCTACACCCTTTTCGACGAGCCTGTGTCAGAACACATTTCCAAAGCTGCCGGTAACCCGTACTGCAATGATCGCAGCATCGAGCCGCTGTTGTGCGAGCGCATGCACGATCTGCAAAACAACCGACCGCACGATTACAAAAATCTGTTCGCACCCGATTACCGTGAAGACAAGATCGACGGCTACACCAACGTCCTCCGTAGTCAGCTTCATTCGTGGTGGAGAACGCATCTGCGTCTCGACGAAGAGCGCAATGGAAAACCGAGCGATGTAGACCTGCTCCATTCGGCGATGCTCAAACTCACCGCAGAAGAAGCAGGTGCCTTAGAACTTCTCCAGTATTGGAAGAAGGTACACGACGAGAAATAGGTGGCCATGCCAACAGTTTTGTTTGTTCCTCTTATTTGCGTCCCTCTCTTGGAGGGGGACTTTTCTTTAATCAGCATTGGAGATCCCGGGCAAGCCAATGAGTTTGCCGAAACCCACCCCGGACTTTTGCGTCTGGAGTTTCACGATATCCCCGACCCGATCCCGAATGAAGGCTACGTTCACTTCACTTACTTCATGGCGATCAATATCCTGACATGGTTGAAAGAACAGCATGGCAAAGACATTGTTGTTCATTGCCAAGGCGGCATCAGTCGTTCGGCTGCTGTTGCAAAGTTCATGGTTGGAACACTCGGCTATGAAAAGAAAGAATTCGATCGCTGCACGTCTAATGACGAAGGCTACAACTCGCTCGTCTATCATCAATTAAGAATCGCCAACATGGATCTGGACAAAGCGTCAGGTCACATGCTGCGTAACATGCGGAAGCTCCATCAGTGACCCTAACCGGACGCATCATCGCCCTCGCCGTAGTTATCATTTTGCCAATCATTTTCTTTGGTTTCGTTTTCCCGACGTGGACAAGTCAAGGTAAAAAGAATGCAACAATGGTGACTTCCATGGATGCCTGCCTTGAGTCTGAAAAGAACAAGGGTCATGGGCAGGACCATCTCGACTCCATTTACCGCCTTTGCTGGATGCGTGCTAAAACAGACGCTTCGAAATAACCCTGGAGAAACAAATGAACCTCAATGCCGCTTCTTTGTTTGATCAGATCAAAGCACAGCTCAAAGATCAGCCCGCTTGTGTGCTCACGATCTATCGCTGGTTCTTCGAAAAGGATCAGCACGTCACGGTCGATATTCCGCTTGTCGACAAGATCCGTCATCTTCAAGGCGACGGCTTCACTTTCACGCTGGTGGAGGTCATGAGTGCAAGCGGTAAGTTGCGCTACCTGCGCACTGACTTGATGATGGCCTTTCCGAAACCGGTGGTCGTCAAACCTAGCGTTCTCAGCAATAGGTCAGAACTGCAACAGGAAGAACAACCGGTTCTCCCTTTGAGAACCGAGCCTTACGTCCTCGGTGGTCGTGTGCCGGAAGCCATGGTCAAGCATCTTCAGAAGAATGCCGGTCTTCCAACCCGCCGCGCCAGCTCTAAAGTCGAGGACGAAGAAGCAGCATGATCAATTTCCGACAAACCGATCTTCCGATCTCCTACGAGCCCGTCATCGTCGACTTTCACGATATCAGACCGCCGAACGACGGTCCAATCTACACTGCAGTAATGCAGAAAGACGTTTTCACTGAAGCCATGGTCCGGCTCGATTACAAAGTGTACGGGACTTCGACTATCAGCGATAAGCATCTGCAAGTCGTCTATCTGCGCAAGGACATGTACGAGAAAGCTCAAGAAGACTTTCTCCGTTCCGATCGCAGTTCTATTGGCACATTTCGAGTGACCCCACAATGAGCAAGCGCACTAACCCTCACAAACAAGCAATGAAGAAACACGCCGCCGCCATGCACAATGCCCGTTACACGCTGAGCAAGGAGTTTGACGCTCTGGAAGCTGGCCGTAAGCGCTTCGTGGCCACAACGGCCAATGGCGGCATGGGCGTTGTAACGGAATCATCAAGCGTCTCCACAGGGACTCTGGCGGAGTTCATGGAGAACGGTAGCCCTGGTGACGTCTACGTTGAACGCGGCATCGAAGTTGTTAAAGACGCCGCCGGCGTGATCGCCGATGACAAACTGGTGATCGGTAACGAAATGAAAACTTCGTTGCCACAAGGTT